>Ga0207756_100038_pt1 | contig 206839 bp, 231 predicted proteins | sample A23M1SouthBayCA_FD_187748 | JGI IMG/M metagenome (GOLD analysis project Ga0207756, IMG submission 187748) | Aerobic enrichment media microbial communities from Eden Landing Ponds, California, USA - A23 M1 (3) (SPAdes) | ecosystem: Environmental > Aquatic > Marine > Unclassified | place... | reverse complement strand
GGTCGGAGAGCCGACGCTTGTCGTCGTGCCGACTATCGACCTACTGAACCAGTGGCGTGCGGAACTCGCGGAACTCGGGGTGCCGGTGGGCCAACTCGGCGGCGGCGTACAGGAGGTCGAGGACCTCACGGTCGCGACCTACGACTCGGCGTATCTCCGCGCGGACGAGCTCGGCGAGCGTTTCCCACTCGTGGTTTTCGACGAGTGTCACCACCTGGGCGGCGAGGGTTACCGCGACGTCGCGCGCCTGCTGGCCGCGCCCTTCAGACTAGGCCTCACCGCGACGTTCGAGCGCCCCGATGGCGAACACGAGGCCGTCGCGGACCTCGTGGGCGAGGTGGTCTATCGAATCGGCGCCGACGACCTCGCGGGCGAGCATCTCGCCCCCTACGACATCCGCCGACTGGAAGTCCCTCTCACCGACGAGGAGCGCCGGGAGTACGAGGACGTCCAGGAGACCTTCGTGGAGTACCTCCGGACCTCGGACATCCGGATGACCTCGGGCTCCGACTACCAGCAACTCGTCAAGCGCTCCGGCTCGGACCCCCGGGCGCGGGAGGCCCTCCTCGCGAAGCAGCGCGCCCGGGAGCTCGTCGCGGAGAGCGACGCGAAGGTCGAGGCGCTTGCGGACTTACTCGAGAGACACCGCGGGGACAGGGTCATCGTGTTCACCGCGTCGACCGACCTCGTGTATCGCCTCTCGGAGCGCTACCTCATCCCGGCGATAACCCACGAGACGGGGACTGCCGAGCGTCGGACAGTGCTCGAACGCTTCCGCGAGGGCACCTACTCGCGGGTCGTCACCGCGAACGTCCTCGACGAGGGGGTGGACGTGCCCGACGCGAACGTCGCGGTGCTCATCGCCGGCAGCGGCTCCGAGCGGGAGTTCACCCAGCGCCTCGGCAGAATCCTCCGCCCGAAAGACGAGGGGGGCCGGGCGACGCTCTACGAACTCGTCAGCGAGGACACCGCCGAGGAGCGCGTCGCCGACCGACGGCGCTGAACGGGTCGACGGTACCGAACGGACCGTCGGCGCTGAACGGGTTGACGGTACCGAACGGACCGTCGACGCTAAGCGACGTTCGCCTCCAGAAACCCGCCGGACTCCCAGAAGCCGTCTTGAGACGCGTCCGGGAACACTACCCACTCGGTGACGCGCTCTTTCGGCGCCAACTCGAAGTAGCGCGCCTCGGTGTGGGTTTTCCCCGGTTCGACCGCGTGGGCGTAAACGGTCGCCTCGACCGGTTCGTCGGCGCCGTTCTCGACGGTGATGGACACCCGGAGGTTCCCGGCGTCGGTGGCGCCCGTCTCCCCGAAGGACGCCGTGACGGCCTCCGCGCCCGGGCTTTCCTCGCCCGCGGCGAGACACCCCCCGAAGGCCGTCGCGGTCAGCGCGACTAGCACGCCCCGCCGGGTCCGTTCCATACAGCGCTCGTGTCCTCGCGGGGGAATGAATCTTGGCGTTTTTGCCCGCCCGGGCCGTAGCGCCCTCATGCTCACGAAGGACCTGCTCCGCGTCTCGCGCGCCGGCGGCGGCTACCGCCCGCGCTTCGCCGGTCCGGAGCGGGAGGCGCTCGCGGGCCGGGTCCTCGGCGTCTTTCAGGGCCACGAAGGGGACCCCCGAGGGGAACTCGACGACGCGCTCGAAGCGCTCGAACGCGAGGCGGCGTTCAAACTCGTCCGCGGGTTCGCCAAACTCCTCGACCGGGAGGCCGGTTTCGAGGTCCGAAGCGAGGTCCCCCCGGAGCGTGCCCGCAGGGCGGCGTTCGCCGCGGCCGAACCGGACGGCGTCGTCACCGAGGGCGAACGCGACGCGGCGCTCGCGGCGGCCGGTGATTCGCTGGGCGTTTCCGCCGACGCCGTCGCGGGGTCGCTCTACGCCGACCGTCCCGAACGCGAGATACTCGTCCGGGCGCCCGACCGGTGGACGCCCTCGGAGCTGTTGGCGCAGTACAACCTTTCGCTGGCGCAGACGGCGCTCTTCGACGCCACGCGGGTGACGGTCCGCACGTCGGACCCGCGGGCGCTCGTCACGTCGGTCAAGCGGTTGGGACTGCTCTACGAGATGTACTGGGAGGGAAACGACCAGGTGGTCGAGCTCACCGGCCCCGACGCGCTCTTCCGGCGCACCCGGCGCTACGGCACCCGCTTCGCACGCCTCCTCCGCGCCGTCGTCCGCGCCCGGGAGTGGGAACTCGACGCGACCATCGACGACAACGGCACGGAGCGGACGATGCGCCTCTCCGAGAGTGACCCGCTCCGACCCCCGGACGCCGAGCCCGTCGCGGAGGTCTCCTACGACAGCGGCGTCGAGCGGGAGTTCGCGGCCCGCTTCGACGCGCTCGACCTTGACTGGGACCTCGTCCGGGAGCCGGCGTTTCTAGAGGCCGGCGAGCGCGTGATGGTCCCGGACTTCGCCTTCGACTACGCGCACGGCGACTGTCGGGTGTACTTCGAGGTGATGGGGTTCTGGACGCCCGAATACATTGAAAAGAAGCTCGCACAACTCGACGGAACGGAGGAGCGCCTCATCGTCGCCGTCGACGAGTCGCTGGGCGCCGGCGAGGACATCGAGGCCCGCGACCACCGCGCGATCCCGTACTCAGGGTCCGTACGGGTGAAAGACGTGGTCGACGCCCTCCGGGAGTACGAGGCCGACCTGGTAGCCGACGCCACTGCCTCGCTCCCCGCAGAACTCGTCCCTGCGGACGACGCGCTCACGCTCGAAACCCTCGCTGAGCGTCACGGCGTGAGCGTGGACGCCATCGAAGGCAAGGCGTTCCCCGAACACGAACTCGTCGGGCGCACGCTCGTCCGGCCGGCCGTGATGGACACGCTCCGCGACGAAATCGAGGCCGGGATGGCACTCGAACGGGCGGACGCGGTCTGCGAGGAACACGGCATCGGAGACACGAGCGCCGTTCTCTCGCGACTGGGCTACCGGGTCGCGTGGGAGGGCCTGAGCGGCGGGACGGTTGAGGAGAAGGGCTAGCGCGTCTCGACCCGAACGCCGGGGTCCGGGAGCCCCGAGAGCCCCGTCGAGAGCGTCCAGACGGTCGTATACTGTAGCTCGTCCGCCGAGCGCAGGCGCTCCCCGCGTTCGCCGTCGACGTTGTCGAGGGCGCTCCACGGACGGACGTCGGCGTCGACAGCAAGCGTCCACACGCCGTCCCACGTCACGCGACGGAAGAACAGCCCTTCGGGGTTGTCGGGCGTCGAACGGTGCCGGGAGACGATGCGCACGGTGTCGGATTCGCTCAGCGCACGTCGCACTGGCTCGCTCGCGTCCGGGCCCGAGAGGTAGGTTCCGTCGCCGCGAACGAACGCGGCGGGGTGAGCGCCGTCCCCGAGCGCATCGGCCGCGAGGACCCGGTCGCTTGCGGGGTGGAGAGTGCCGACGCCGTACTCGAGTTCCACGTCCGGGTACGCGAAGGTCCGGCCGGCGACGGCGCCGAGCGCGATAAGCCCCCCGGCTTTCAGAAGGGTGCGTCTGGAGGGCATCACGCGTATGTCGGCGCTCGGGGTACTTCACGTCTCGGGACGCTCCGGAGTCACCCCCCTCAGAGCGTCCGCTGTTTGCCTTTGGGCATCCGCGAGCGGAGTTCCCCGTAGAGGTAGAGGCCGACGCCGATGGGTTCGGTCACGCCGGCGATGTCGTGGGCCGCGATGAGATAGCCCCAGTCCCCGTCCCAGGCGACTTCGCGGTCCTCGCCTTCGAGGAACGCCCGGGCCTCGCCCTCGTCGAGTTCGACGACGTTCCTCGTCGCCTCCCCCCCGAAGCGTTGGACGGCGTCCGTGGTGGGTTTCCAGTGCTCCTGGCGGACGCGCATCACCGCGAGGCCGAGCGACTCGGCACGCACGGGCGACGGAACCTCGTCGTGGAACGCCCAGATTTTGCCCGCTCCCTTCTCCCAGAAGGTACAATCCGCGAAGGTCTCCGAGGGAATCCCGAAGCGGTCGTCCCACCACTCGAGGATGGCCTCCCTGCTGGGCCGCCCTTCCACGTCGTTTTCGCGCTCCGTCGGCGCGACCCGCTCGAAGCGGGAACTGTCGTTCTCCCTCATGCGCCCACCTCCAACTTCGCACAGAAGAACCCGCCCGTGTCGTTGTGATGCGGGTAGACCCGCTTGGCGCGCTCCATCGAGGAATCGAACGTCTCGCCCTCCCACTCCGTGATGCCGGGCACCGAATCGAGGCCCAACTCGAAGGGGACGAGTTCGGCGTCCTTCTCGTCGAGGACGTGGTCGAGGACCGCCTCGTTCTCCTCGGGGGCGAACGTGCAGGTGGAGTAGACGACGGTGCCGCCGGGCTCGGCGAGTTCGACGGCGCGCCGGAGGATGCCCTTCTGCGTGCCCGTCACCTGGTTCAGATAGCCGTGGGACCAGTTGTCGAGCGCGTCCGGGTTCTTTCGGATGGTGCCCTCGCAGGTGCAGGGGGCGTCCACGAGCACTGAATCGAAGGACTCGACGCCCAGTTCCTTCGTCGAGAAGTTCCGCCCGTCGCGGTTCGTGACGGCGGCACAGGTCACGCCCAGCCTGTCGCAGTTCGAGCGCAGCGCGGAGAGACGCCCCAGGTTGTCGTCGTTCGCCACCAGCGTCCCGGTGTCGTCCATCAGCGCCGCGAGCTGGCCAGTCTTGCTCCCCGGCGCCGCGCAGGCGTCCAGCACCCGGTCGCCCGGGTCGGGGTCGAGCACACGGGCCGGAATCGCCGACACTTCCTCCTGGCCGTGGACCCAGCCGTGGGCGTACGGCCACGTGTTGCCGGGCTTGCCGGTGTCGAGTTCGAGCAGGCCGTCGTGCCACTCGCGGCGGGTGACGGCGATACCGGCCTCCTCGAAGGCCCGGGCGGCCCGCTCGGGCGTCGTCTTGATTCCGTTCACCCGAACGACGTTCGGGAGCGGGCGCTCGCAGGCGTCGCGAAAGGCGTCGAAATCCCCGACGAGCGCTTCGTAGCGGTCGAGAACGTCCATTGTCGTCCTTGGGCGCCCGACTCGTTTGGCGGTTTCGACTCGGCCCCCGGCTTTATCGTCGCGCCCGTTCCACTCTCTCGTATGGTCGAGCTCTCGATGCAGAACGCCGACGTGTCGCTCGACGAACCCGTGCTGGTCGAGGGGCTCCCCGGCGTGGGGCTGGTCGGAAAGATCGCCGCTGACCACCTCGTCGAACGCCTCGATATGGCGTACTACGCGGGCGTGGAGTCCGAGGGGCTTCCCGAAGTCGCGGTGTACGAGGAGAGCGCCAGGCAGGTTCGCCCCCCGGTCCGCCTGTACGCCGACGGGGAGCGGGACCTGTTGGTCCTGCAAAGCGACATTCCGGTCTCCCGGACCGCCGCGGCCGACTTCGCGGCGGGCCTCACCGACTGGGTCGCCGAGAACGACTGCCTCCCCATCTACCTCTCGGGGCTGCCCAACGAGGAGTACGACGCGACGGAGGTGCCCGACCTCTACGGCGTTGCCGCGGGCAGCGCGGGCGGCCTGCTGGACGAACAGGACGTCGACAGACCGCCCGAGGCGGGCGTCGTTGGCGGCCCGGCGGGCGCTCTTCTCAACCGCGCGGCGGACCGCGGAATCGGCGCCATCGGCCTCATCGCGGAGTCGGACCCGCAGTTCCCCGACCCCGTCTCCGCCCGGCGCATCATCACCGACGGTATCGAACCGCTCGCCGGCATCGACGTCGACACCGATGAACTGGTCGAGGAGGCCGAACAGATAAAAGAGCAAAAGGAGAAGCTCGCCCAGCGGATGCGACAGGTCGGCGAGGAGGAGTCCTCGCAGGCCGCGCCCCAGGGGCGCGGGATGTTCCAGTAGCCCCGTCCGGGGGTTGGCGGTGCCCTTGGGGTCTTCAGAGTTCGATTCGCTCGACCAACTGGTCTCCCTCGCCGGTGTTGAGCGCGACGATGCGGACCTGCTCTTCGAGGCCGGAGCCGTCGAGCTTCGACTTCAACAGGTTGTCGACCTGGTAGACGCCCGCGGCGTTTCGCATCTCGATTTCGACGCGGACGGGGGACTCGGTCCCCTCCTCGAGGGTGACGCGGCGGATGGCCTGACTGGAGAGGGTGTTGATACCCCGCCCCCCCTGGCGGTACGGCATCCGCGAGCGCCCGCTCTCCATGTCGAGGGCGTCCGCGACGCGGATGACCCCCGCTTCGAGGGTGAGGGGCTCCTCTTCCGTGTGGTGGGTGAGGATGGCGTGGAGCACCTCCCCTTTGATTCTGACCGCCTCGGCAATGCCGTAGAACTCGTCTAAGTGTTTGTCGAGGTAGTCCGCCGCGAGGGGGATGGAGTAGTAGGCGTGCTCGTCGCGGTGGACGACGTGGCCGATGTCGTGGAGCGTCGCCGCGAGCGCGACGATGACTGCCTCGTCCGCTTCCTCCAAGCCCTGCTGGGCCGCGCCGTTGAACTCGACGCCGCCGCGTTTGAGCAGTTCGTAGAGGTGAAGCGCCCTGTCGCGGACGATTTCGATGTGTTTGGTGCCGTGGTCGTTGTACCCCTTTCTGGTGACCGGGTTGACGTTCTGCGCGTCGAGGTACGCGGTGATTTCGGGGTCCGCGTCGAGGTACGCGAGCACGTCGTTTACCTTTTCGTCGGGGAAGGCGTGTTCGGCGTCGGGGTCGTAGGCTTCCATGCCGCTCCCGGGAACGCCGTCCTCGCTGTCCGGTTCGATGTCGCTCATACCCCGTTCCTCGGGTGGGGGAATAAAAAGGCCCTCGCAGAAGACGTGTCGAAACTGGTGAAATTCCTTACGCGGCGTCCTCGGCGGCGGCCTCGACCTCGTCGTAGTCGGGCTCGACGCCGGGGTCGTCGGTGACCCACTTGTAGGTGACTTCGCCGTCGCCGTCGATGACGAAGACCGAGCGCTTGGCGGCCGCGTAGCCGAAGCCGGCGAAGTCCTCGTCGACCACGTCGAACGCCTCGATGGCCTCGTTGTCGGCGTCGCTCACGAGGCCGAAGGAGAGGTCGTTCTGGTCGCGGAACTCGTTGTTGGCGAAGGGTGTGTCGACGCTGACGCCGAACACCGTTGCCCCGACGTCCTCGAAGGCGCCGAGGTTGTCGCGGAACGTACACATCTCGTCGGTACAGACACCCGTGAACGCGCCGGGGTAGAACGCCAGCACGAGTGGGTCGTCGCCGACGTGCTCGGAGAGGGTAAAGGATTCCACGTCGCCGTTCGCGAGCGGTGCGGTGAAGTCGGGGGCGTCGTCGCCAGTGTCTACCATCGGGTGTGTGATGTATCGGACGGCATATCACCGTTGTGCTTCCTCCGCTCGGCGCCCGAACTGTGGATTAACCGTGAGCAAAAGGCCTATAACTGCCAACCGGCTACCCCAATCCAGAGATGGCACTTACAATTCCCCTGTTCATCCCGGGTGGGCTTGGCGGGCCGGAGCTCGTTATCGTCCTGCTCATCGCCGTGCTCCTGTTCGGGGCGAACAAGATTCCCAAACTCGCACGCGCCACCGGGCAGGCGATGGGCGAGTTCCAGCGTGGCCGCGAAGAACTCGAAGAGGAACTCGACGAAGTGAGTGGCGACATTTCCGGCGATTCGACCGGAACGACCGGGTCCACGAGCGACTCCTCGACGGAGACGACGACCGAATCCTCGACGGAGACGACGAGCGAAACGGAGTCCGAGCGGAACAACTGAGCGGCCTTTCTTTCGGGGCGCGTGGCCCAGCGGACAGGGCGAGGGGTTCCTAACTCCTAGGTCGCGGGTTCGAATCCCGCCGCGCCCGTTCACTCCGTTCACGGCCGCGGCGTACCTCGGAAACACTTCGTGTTTCCTCAGTCCCGCCGTGCCCGCTCACTTCGCTCGTACGACGCGGCTCGGAACCGCTGCGCGGTTCCTCACCCCCGCCGCGCCCTTTATATTGACTTTTTCACCGCCGCTCGTGGGTCACGACGTACTCCCCGTCGCCACCCTCGATCGCGTCGATGTCGTAGAGTTCGATCTCCGTGGTTCGCTCGGTCACCACGCCGAAGTCGTAGTGGTCAGCCTCGTACGCCGTCTCGCGCTCGGCCGCGAAGGTACGGTGGTCCGCGAGGCGCTCATCGACGACCTCGCTGGCCAGGTCGGGCGCCGTCGTGACGCGGGCGTCGAACGCTTCCGCGAGGGCCTCGTCAATTTCGTAGCCAGCGGAGTTGCGGGCGGCGACCATCGCCGCGAGCCCCGTCGTCCCGGTGCCGAAGAAGGGGTCGAGAACGGTGTCGCCGTGGACCGAGTACATGTTGATGAGCCGATAGGGTATCTCGAAGGGGAACGCCGCGGAGCGCTCGCGGGCCTCGCTCTCCAGGCGCTGGCGTTCGCCCCGAACCTCCCAGAGGTCCGAGAACCACTCGTTTCGCTCCTCCCAGAAGTAGGCCGCGCCGTAGCGCTCCGCCGCGCCGGGTTCGAACGACCGCGGTTCCTCACCCTTCCTGAACACGAGGATGTGCTCGTGTTCGAGGGTGGCGTAGGCGTTCGGCGGCAGCGTCCCCGACCCCATGAACTTCGCGGCGCTGTTCGCGGGTTTGCGCCAGAGGACCTTCGGCAGGGGCGTGAGGCCGAGCTCCTCGAAGGCGTCGCCGACTCGCGCGTGGTTCCGGTACACCCGGAACCCCCCGTCGAGCGAACGGGTGGCGTCCCCGACGTTCACGCAGACGATACCGCCCGGCGCGAGCACCCGTTCGACCTCGGCCCACACCGAATCGAGCACCGAGTGCATCGCCTCGAAGGCGTCGTCGCCGTCCCCCGCGGCGAGAGCCTCGTCGGCGGCGGTCGAGAGATCCGAGAAGACGGCGTCCCACATCTCGATCATCGGGTAGGGCGGCGATGTGACGACCAACTCGACGGACTCGTCGTCGAGGTCGGCCATCGCCCGGGCGTCGCCGACGTGGACCCGATGGGTGGTTTCCATGGCCGGGCGTACCGGGGGGCGGGCTAAAAAGGTCGGCCACGAGGCTTTTTAGCGCCTCGGTGTGAGTATGTCTCAATGAGTACCGACGGCGACGGTGGGGGCGCCGACGAGGGGGGAAGCGACCCGTTCGACGGGTCGGACCCGACGGAGGCCTTCGAGCGGGCCTCGCGGGTCGCGGAGGCGCTGGAGGGGGAGTACGATGCCTACGTCGCGAACAACCCCGTGGCGAAGGACCGCTACTCCTGGGAGGAGTTCAAGGAGGAGTACTACTACGACGAGAACGGCGACCCGCCCACCCGGGGCTCCGGCGAGGACGAGGAAATCATCGAGTTCGACCCGACGGAGTATCTGGGTTTCCACCCCGCACACGCGTCGAACCGGCTCTCGGCGGCGGAGGACGCCGCTACCGAGCTCCACGAGCTCGTCGAGGAGCGCACGCTCAACGTCAACGAGGAGGTCGACGAGGACGACTTCTTCACGACCTTCGACGGCGAGACGACCGTCGCCAACCGCTATGACCTGGAGAAGGCCGTCGACCTCGGGAAGAAGACCCACTTCCGGGAACTCGACCGCTACTGGGTGAACAAGCCCTACGCCTTCGTCGTCCTCTTCCACTCCGAGAAGGAAAACGAGAAGAAGTACTACCTCATCGAGCCCTATCGGAACGAAATCGAGCGGCAACTGGAGGAGTTCCTCACCGAGAAGCTCCGCACGGCCATCAAGTACGCCAACGACGAGGTCGGCGTCGAGGGCGCCGAGGAGGAGCGCAAGAACGTCATCGAGCGCGAAACCCGCCGGCTGCTGGAGCGCTACGACATCTACGACGGCCCCGAGCGGACACAGCGGACGATGACCGAGCGCCTGCTGGCGCTGCTGGGTCGCGGGGAGCCCCCCACGGAGACCACGGCGCTCGAGGGCATCGAGGCCCGTCCCGAGCCCGAAGTGCTGGCGGACGACGCCGAGACGCTCACCCAGTACGAGGTCGAGAAACTGCTCTACGTCCTCAAGCGCGACTTCGTGGGCTACGAGCGCATCGACGGCATCAAACACGACATCAACGTCGAGGACATCTCCTGTGACGGCTACGACTCCCCCGTCTTCGTCTACCACACCGACCACGAACAGCTCATCACGAACGTCACCCACGGTCGGGAGAGTCTGGACGACTTCGTCGTCAAGCTCGCCCAGCGCTCGGGGAAGGGTATCTCGAAGCGCCAACCGCAGGTCGACGCGACCCTCCCGGACGGCTCGCGTGCCCAACTCACGCTCGGGAAGGAAGTCTCCGACCACGGCACGAACTACACCATCCGCCAGTTCAAGGACGTCCCCTTCACCCCCATCGACCTCATCAACTGGAACACCTTCTCGCTCGACGAGATGGCCTTTCTCTGGCTGGCCATCGAGAACAACAAATCGCTCATCTTCGCCGGGGGCACGGCTTCGGGCAAGACGACCAGCCTGAACGCCGTCTCCCTGTTTATCCCCTCGAACACGAAGATCGTCTCCATCGAGGACACCCGGGAGGTCGAACTGCCCCAGCGCAACTGGATCGCTTCCGTTACTCGTCCGAGCTTCGGCGACGACGAGACCGGCGACATCGACGAGTTCGACCTGCTGGAGGCCGCGCTCCGCCAGCGCCCCGACTACATCGTGATGGGCGAGGTCCGTGGCGAGGAGGGTCGCACCCTTTTCCAGGTGATGAGTACGGGTCACACCACCTACACCACCTTCCACGCTGACTCGGTGAGCGAGGTCCTCAAGCGCTTCACCACCGAGCCAATCAACGTCTCGAAGACCCTCTTCACGGCGCTCGATCTGGTCTCGATTCAGACCCAGACCAGGGTGGGCGGGCGGAAGGTCCGCCGGAACCGAACCCTCACGGAGATCAACCACTACGACGCCGAGAACGACGAAATCAACGTCCAGGACGTCTTCGAGTGGCTCCCCGAGTCCGACGACTACCAGCGCCAGCCCTCCTCGAACACCATCGAGGAAATCATGTTCGACCGGGGCTGGGACCGCGAGCGCCTGGAGGACGAACTCTTCGAGCGCCGCGTAATCTTAGCCTACCTCATTGAGAACGGGCTCAACGACTACGCGCAGGTCGCCGCGACGATTCAGGCGTATATCAACGACCCCGAGACCATCCTCTCGCTCGTCGCCAACGACATGCTCGCCGACAGTCTGGAGGACCTGCGCGGCATGGAGTCCGTCCTCATCGACATCGACCCCGAGAAGGAGGCGCTCGTCCCGCGGCCCGACCCCACCGACGCGGTGCTCGAACAGACCGACGAGATACTGGAGGAGGCCGAAACCCGCGTGTTCGACGGGCTCCGCGGCGAGGCGAAGGTCGAGGACCTCGCGATGGCCCTCGACGTCGAGGAGGCCAACGACGTGGTCGCCCGCACCGACGAGGGCGACGGCTCCGAAAGCGGCGTCGCCCCGGACGGCGGGCGGACGGACGAGGATAACAGATGAGCTTCGGGTCCGAACGCTCCGTCGAGTTGAGCGCCGACGGCGTCGCGGACCTCTTCTACCCGGTGTACAACCTGGCCTTCGAGGACGACAGCGACTTCGTCGCCGACGTCGAAACCAAGCTCGCGGAGGCGCGGATGTCCGATACGGCGGAGCTGTTTCTCTCGAAGGCTATCGCGGCTGGCGTCGGCGTTGGCGCTCTCCTCTGGGTGCTGGGGATGCTGTTGGGCTACGTGCTCTTCTACTTCGGCATCGTCCCGACGGACACGCTTATCGGCCTCCCCGTGCCCAACGAGCAGACCGCGGCGCTCGTCGACGCCATCAAGGAACCGGCGCTCGTCGTCGTCACGGGCGTCGTCTTCGGGACCATCGGCTTCGCGACGGGCTTCGGCGGACTCGTCGCGATTCCCTATTCGAGGTCCAGCTCCCGGAAGCGGGAGATAAACATGCTCCTCCCCGACGCCGTCTCCTTCATGTACGCTCTCTCCGTCGGGGGCCTGAACCAGTTGGAGATTCTGGAGGCGATGGCGAAGGCCGACGACACGTACGGCGAGGTGGCTCTGGAGTTCCAGTCCATCGTCCAGGAAACCGAGTACTTCGATACGGACTACCGGACGGCCATCCGAACCCGCTCGATGGAGACGCCGAGCGACGAGCTCTCGCAGTTCCTCACGGACATGCTTTCGATCGTGAACTCCGGCGGGGACATGTCGGAGTTCCTCTCCGATAAGAAGGACAGCCACATGCGAACCGCCAAACAGCAACAGGAGGTCACCCTCGAAACGCTGGAGCTGTTCGGCGAGATGTACATGACGCTCTCTCTGTTCCCGCTTCTCCTGATTATCATCCTCGTCATCATGTCGATGATGGGTCGCGCACAGATGCGCCTGATTTACGGGACGGTGTACGTGCTCATCCCCCTGGTGGGGGTGGGCTTCCTCGTACTCATTTCGACGGTGAAACAGGACGAACCCGGCGACGGCTTCCTTGACAAGGGCCAGGGGGAGTCGCCCGCCGGCGGCCCGGAGCTGTTCGATCTGAGCCTTGTCGACGCCTTCCGCGGCGAGTACAACCTCTTCGAGCGGGTCCGAAACCGCGAGGGGACGTTCCGGACGATGCAGTTCGTCAAGGCGCCCCACCACTTCTTCCGGGACAACCCCCTCTACATTCTGGGGCTGACGGTTCCCCTCACCGCCGCGGCGCTCGGCGCGCTGTTCGTCAACGGCCTCGTCCCGACGACGTTCGACGGGATGATCGCCCAACCGGTGTGGAGCACGTTCGTCATCGCCTACCTCCCCGTCTACCTCAACCTCCTCCCGCTCGCCGTGTTCCACGAGTGGAACGCCCGTTCGCGGCGCCGCATCACGAACAAGCTCTCGGACAACCTCCGGAAGCTCTCCTCCGCGAACGACACGGGCCTGACGCTCTTAGAGTCCATCCAGACGGTCTCCGATACGACCTCGGGCAAACTCGGCGAGGAGTTCGGCGTGATGTACGCGAAGGTGAACTACGGGATGGGCCTGAAGGACGCGCTCGTCGAGTTTAACAACAAGTACCACATTCCGCGGCTGGCCCGGACGGTCAAGCTCATCTCGAAGGCACAGGAGGCCTCCTCCCAGATCACGGCCGTCCTGAACACGGCCGCGCAGGCCTCCGAGAACCAGGACGAAATCGAGCGCGAGCGCAAGTCCCGCACCCGGATGCAGGTCGTCATCATCCTGATGACCTACCTCACGCTGCTAGCCGTGATGGCCATCCTGAAGACGCAGTTCCTCGAAGTGATGGCGGGGCTCTCCTCCTCAAGCGGGGGCGGCGGTGCGGCCGGCGGGTCGAGCGCGGCGTCCTTCGGTGCCAACATCGACGTGGACCGCCTCTCCCTGCTCTTCTTCCACGCGGTGACCATCCAGGCAGTCATCTCCGGGTTCATCGCGGGGTACATCCGGGACGCGAGCCTCCTCAGCGGGGTGAAGTTCACTGTCGTGTTGGTGAGCGTCGCGCTGACGACGTGGATATTCATCGGATAGGCGGCGCGGCGAGTCTTCGGCGGTTTTCCCAGCCGTCAGGCGTTCAGAACCCGTACAGGTCGCGGTGGGCCGCGAGCACAGTCGGGTGTGGTGCCGGCCCCTCGTCGGGGAGTCGCATCGTGTCCCCCTCTAACTGCTTGAACTCGTGGTACCCCTCGCGCCCGGGCGCGTCGGCGACGAGAATCTCGTGGTCGTCCGTGAGTGCGAGCCAGCCGGTGTCGAACGCCCAGTGGTGGAGCTTACAGAGAGCGATGCCGTTTTCGACCTCGTCCGCCCCGCCCTCGCGCTTCGGGTAGATGTGTGCGGCCTCTACTTCTGGAGCCCCGGTTGGCGTCTCGCGGCTGCGCCCGCAGAACGCGCAGGTGTCGCCGTACGCCTCCCTGACGCGTCCCGAGAAGCCGTCGTCGCGTGTCCGTCGCCGGCTCTCGGTGAACCCGGCACCGTCATCGGTCAAATCGGCCTCCGATTCCGGCTCCTCCGTTTCGACGTCCGACATTTCCTCGGTGATTCGGTAGGCGCCCCGTTCGTCGAGAAACTCGATTTCGCCCTCGTCGCGCAGACGCTGGAGCTGCTGTCTGATTTTGGCCCGCACGTGGTCGTTCTCCGGGAACCGCGCGGCGAGGCGCCGCTCGGAGAACGCGTACAGTTCTTCGAGGGCGATGACCGGGTCGCCGCGCTCCGCTCGATAGCGTTCGAGTTCGTTCCGGACGCTGTCGAGCCAACCCGGCTCGCGGTCCCGGTGTTCCATCTCGAAGACGATGACTTCCCGGCCCCCGCGTTCCCTGAACTCGAAGCCGAGCACGTCGACGAGACCCTGATACTCCCACCCGGTGGTGTCAGATCCCTTATAAAAGAAGTGAACCGGCACGTCGTCCGTTGCGGCGTCGACGAGCACGGCGTTCCCGGGTGAGGACGTGCTCTGGTCGCCCTCCAGCCCCTCCCCGACGTACTCGAACGTCCCGTGCGTAACCGCGTCGTCGTAGGGGCCGTCCTCGGTGGCGAACACCAACACGTACTGGCCGTCCTCCGAGTCGCGCCGCGGGTTGATGCCGGAGATACGGTAGCCGAAGGCCGTGTCGAACGCCGCCTCTATCTCCTCCTGGGTGAGGCGGTCACCGACCGAGACCTGCTCCGGCGGGGTTCGCATGTGACGTAGCGTTTCGCTCCTGGGCCTATGAAATCCCGTGTGTGCTGTCGGTCGCATCGCCCGACCCCGGAGGAGGACTCGCCGGGGTTTTAGCCCGCCCGCCCCACGGGGCGGGTATGCGAGTCGCGCTCATCACCGTCGGCGACGAGATTCTGGCCGGCGATATCACGGACACGAACGCCGCGTGGCTGGCGTCGACGCTCGCGGAGCGCGGCGCGGCGGTCGAGCGGATGGTCACCGTCCCCGACGTTCGCGAGACCATCGCCGAGACGGTGGGGGACCTCGCGAGCGACTTCGACGCGGTCGTCGTCACCGGCGGGCTCGGTCCGACGCACGACGACGTGACGCTCGACGGCGTCGCGGCGGCCTTCGACCGGGAGATAGTCGACAGCGAACAGGTCCGGGCGTACCTCGATTCGGAGGGGTATCGGAGCTACGCCAACCGCGGCGAGCGCGCGACGATGTTTCCAAAGGGCGCGCGCCTGCTCGAAAACGAGGTCGGCGTCGCCCCCGGCGCCGTCGTGGAGAACGTCTACGTCTTCCCGGGGGTCCCCGCCGAGATGCAGGCGATGTTCGACGCCGTCGCCGACGAGTTCGAAGGGGAGCGACGGCACACCGAGTACGTCCACGCGGACGAACCGGAGAGCCGGCTCGTCGAGCGCTTCGAGACTCTCCAACGGGAGTTCGAGGTCGCCGTCGGGAGCTACCCCGGCGACGGCGTGAAGGTAAAAATACAGGGGACGGACCCCGAGGAGGTCGAGGCCGCGCGGGAGTGGCTCGAAGCCCGCGTCCGCTAGCGGTAGAGATAGGCCGCCCAGACGAGGGTGAAAAAGAGCGAGACGGCGATAACCGCGCCGCCGACGGCGTTGATGGGGAGTGCGGGCGTCGAGGCCTGCAGGAGCGGAAGCATACTCGGGGATACGGCGGCGCGGAGTTAAACGTTCACACTCGCCGCCGCCGGGGGGCTTTTGATGGCGACCCGAGTAGGTGGGGTAATGCGGACTGTCGGCGTCGTGGTGAACCCCATCGCGGGGATGGGCGGGCGAGTCGGGTTGAAAGGGACCGACGGGAACGTCGAGGCGGCCCGTGAGCGCGGTGCCGAGCCCAGGGCACCCCAGCGGGCACGGAAGGCACTGGAGGCGTTGGCCGCGGCGGGGAGCGAAGTCAATCTTCTCGCCTACGGCGACCCGATGGGCGCGTCCGAGGCGCGCGCGGCCGGCTTCGACCCCGATATCGTCGGGGAGCCTGCCGGCGAGGCGGACGCCGCGGACACCAAGGCGGCGGTGCGGGCGTTCCGTGAACAGGGCGTCGACCTCGTGTTGTTCGTCGGCGGCGACGGAACCGCCGTCGATGTGGCCGAGGAAATCAGGGATACGCCGATGCTAGGCGTCCCGGCCGGCGTGAAGGTGTACTCGGCGGTATTCGCCGTCTCGCCCGCCGCCGCGGGGCGCATCGCCGCGACGTTCGAACGCACAGAGGAGAGCGAGGTCAACGACATCGACGAGGCCGCTTACCGCGAGGGGGAGGTCCGGGCAGAGTTGAAGGCCGTCGTGACGGTCCCTGCCGACGAGGAACGCCAGGCGAGCAAGAGTGTCCCCGGCGGCTCTATCGAGGGGCTGGCGGAGGGGTTCGCAGAGGACGTTCGGGGAGACGTGACCTACGTCCTCGGGCCCGGGAGCACCGTGGGCGCTATCAAGCGGGAACTCGGCTTCGAGGGCTCCCCGCTGGGGGTGGACGTGTTCCGGAACGGGGAGGTGTTGGTGCGCGACGGGAGCGAATCGGAGATACGCGCGGCGCTGGGCGAGGAGAACGTCGTCGTCGTCTCGCCCATCGGCGGCCAGGGCTTCGTCTTCGGCCGGGGGAACGACCAGATATCGCCCGCGGTCCTCCGGGAATCCGAGGTCGAAATCGTCGCCTCGCGGGCGAAAATCGGGACCACCGGCACCCTACGCGTCGACACCGGGGACGCGGACCTCGACGACGACCTGCGCGGCTGGTGGCGGGTCAGAGTCGGGCGATACGAAACACGGCTCGTCGAGATGGTTTGAGACATCATCCGTTCATTTTTCACCTGAAAATGGGTGCCATCAAATTATAAACCGACTATTTCCGACCGTTCCGTCGGTGTATAAGGCCGTATAGACAATCTTATATCCGACCGTGCGATACCCGATTCCATGGATACGCGGAAGATTCAGCGGTTGGGGCCGTCGACCCTCGCGATGACGTTGCCCGCGGCGTGGGCGAAGGAGTTCGACGTGGAGAAGGGCGATGAGGTGACGATTCGGCAGTCGGGAAAGGGGACCCTGACGGTCACGCCCGAATCGACCCGCGACGAGGAGAGCGAGGCGAGCATCGACGCCCAGCATTTCGGCGCGGACTCCGTCGAACGGGCGATTCTGGGCCAGTACGTCCTCGGGCGACGCATCATCCACGTTCGCGGGGACGAGACGCTCGACAGCGAGCACATCAACGCCGTCTACAAGGCCGAAACCCAGTTGATGGGCCTGGGCGTCATCGAGGAGACGCCCGAGCGAATCACCATCCGCTGTTCGGTTGATCCCGAGGACTTCACGCTGGACAACCTCCTGGAGCGCCTGGAGAACACGGGCGCGACGATGCGCGAAGAGGCCGTGAAGTCGCTCGCGCACAACAACCCCGACCTCGCACAGCGGGCGCTCAACCGGGAACGACAGGCGAACAAGATATTCGTCCTCCTGCTCAGGCTCATCTTCACGGCCTACCAGAACCCCTCGCTGGCGCGGGCCGTCGGCCTGAGCGACGGGTTCCCCCTCATCGGCTACCGCTCGGTGGCGAAGAACCTCGAACTCACTGCGGACAACGCCGAGGACATCGCCGAAATCGTCCTCGAAGCCGACGAGGAACTCCAGTTGGAGGGCTCGACTACCCGGCGCATCCGGGAGTTCACCGACCAGGTGAACGAGATAACCGCGACCGCGGTGCGGGCGGTCGTCGAGCGGGACTACGAACTCACCATCGAGTGTCGCCGGCAGTTCCGCGAGATCGAGGACCGGGAGGACGAAATCCTCTCGGACCTCCCGGAGATGAGCAACGGCGAACTCCTCCAGGTAAAAGAGGTACTCGTGAGCCTCCAGCAGACCGCCCAGTACGCGATGCGGAACGCCGAAATCGCGGCGAACCTCGCGCTCAACCAGGAAGACGAGGACGCCGTCGGGGAGTAGGACGCTTCTTCAGGCCGCCACGTCCGCGACCCCGGACGACGGCACGCGGGCGAGCAGGCCGCCGTCATCGGTCGTGGTGGTGGTGGTCGTTTTCTCCGTGGCGGTCGTTTCCTCCGTCGTCCCGTCCCCGAGTAACCCGCCGTCGGTAGTGGCTTCCTCGCTCGTCGTGGTCGTCGTCCCGTTGTCGGTCTCCGAATCATCCCCGTCCGAGTCGCTCCCGTTCGCGGCCGCCGTGACGTTCTTGTTGCCGAAGAAGTCCGTCTCGATGACCCGCTCGTTCGTCAGCCCGCGGAGCGGGAGCCGAACCGTCGCCCCTCCGCCGTCGACGCGGAGGTAGAAGTCGACCTCCAGGTTCGTTCGCTGGTTCCGCTCGAGATGGGACACCCACCAGTCGTCGATGTTGTCGTTTCGCATCACGAGGCGCGCGTCGAGCGTCCGCTCGGTGTTCGGCGGTATCGTGTAGCTCCGCTCGGTGTGCCCCTCGCCCATCGCCACCCCGTTCATCGTGATGTTGTAGCCGAGTTCGTTCACCGCCAGCGGGTAGGGCTTGGGGTTGTACACCCCTATCTCGGCGTCTATCGGCGTCCGGCTCTCCGAGACGGCGCCCCAGGTCGCGTTCGTCCGGTTGACGTAGGCGACGGGGTCCGAAACGAGGGGAACGTCGGCGTTCACCTCGCGCGTCTCCGTGGAGTTGAACTGCCCGATGATGTCCGTCGCGACGGGCCGTTGCACCGGCACGACGGTCGCGCTCCGGCCCAGAAGCCCCGAGCGAACGGTCGCGTTCACGGCCAGCGTCGTGTTCTCGCCGTTTCGGATGTGGGTGACCCACCACGCCGGGATGCGGTCGTTTCGCATCAGCGTCGTGAAGTTCAGCGTCGAGTTCCCCGTCCCCACCGAGAGGCCGCGCTTCTGGCCGCCCGCGACGCGCACGTCGTTCATCGTCACGCCGTAATCGATGGCGAGTTCCCCGAGCGTTACCCCGACCGGGTTGGGGTTGTGCACCGTCAGGTCCGTCCGGATTTCGGTGGTCGTCCCGTTGACGCCGCCGAAGGCGTTCTCGACGCCGACGACGCCCGGCACGCCGACGACCCCGAGGGCGAACGCCGCCGCGCCGAGGACGAGGAGGCCGACGACGACCGTCCCGCCCGCCCGGAGAGTGCTCCCGAAAAGGGCGCTTCGTACGTCCATTGCCCACTCCAACGAGTGTGGAAAGGAAAACCTGCGGGTCTGAATGTTTAAGTGTTCGCCGTCGGAACACGGGGTAATGAGTTCGGCGACGGAGAACGACACGGGACTCGGATTGGCGATGGTTTTCGCGGCGATGGCGCTCGGCGCCGCCGCCTACATGCCCTACGTGGGGAGCCAGGAAACGACGGCGTACGGCTTCGGCGCCGCGGTTCTGCTCTCGGTGCTGGCGGTCGGCGCGATGCACGTCTACTGGGGGTAAGAACGCTTAACCGTCCGCATCACTTCCTCTCAACCGATGAGTGAGTTCGACGACACGGAGAAGCGGATCCTGGAGTATCTCCGCGAGAGCGCCCGCGGCGGCGAGCGCTACTTCCGGTCGAAGAACATCGCCGCCGCCCTCGAACTCTCGGCGAAGCAGGTTGGCTCCAGGCTCCCCCGCCTCGCGGAGGAGGCCGACGACGTCGACATCGAGAAATGGGGCCGTTCGCGCTCGACGACGTGGCGCGTCGAACCCGTCTGAGCGCGCCGGTTTCCGGCGCCTTTTTACACCCCCGAACGAAGGTCCGGCCATGACCGTGCGGGTCGAGCGGACGTTCGAGTTGCCGGCGTCGGTCGAGGAGGTGTGGGCGTTCATCGCCGACCCGGCCCGCCGCGCGGAGGCGATCAGCGTCGTCGACAGCTACGACATCGACGGCGAAACCGCGACGTGGCACGTCAAACTCCCGATTCCGGTCGTGAGACAGACCGTTCCCGTCGAGACCCGCGACCTCGAACGCCGGGAACCATCCTACGTGAAGTTCGCCGGGAAATCCTCGGTGATGCACGTCGTCGGCGAACACGAACTGGCTGAAACCGAGGGCGGGTGTGAGCTCACGAACCGCTTTACCGTGGAGGGCCGTCTCCCCGGCGTGGAGCGCTTCTTCAAGCGGAACCTCGATAACGAACTCGACAACTTAGAGCGGGCGCTCCGGGAGGAACTCTCCTGAGCGGACCGCCGCGCTTAAGTCCGCAGCAACACAGGTGGTAGATGCCGATGACCGACGCTTTTCTCGTCACCATCGGCAACAACGGAAATCAACCGCGCCGCGCCGACGGCGTTCGCCCGTAGGCCCGGGCGGGCGAGCCCGTCAACCCCCACTCCACTTCACCCCTCGTCCTCTTCGGTTCGGACCTCGGCCGAGAGCCCCTGCGCCAGCGTGATGTCCCGGCCGTTGTTCACCGTCCACGCCGTGCGCTCGGTGACCGTCTCGATGATTTCGCGGGCGGACGGCCGGCCGTTGCCCGAGCGTTTGACGCCGCCGAAGGGGAGTTGCACTTCGGCGCCGATACAGGGGAGGTTCGCGTACGCCAATCCGAGTTCGGCGTGGTCCCGGTAGTAGTTCTGCTGGCGGTAGTCCTCGCTGATGACGGCCCCCGCGAGGCCGTAGTCGGTGGCGTTCTGGATTTCCACCGCGCGCTCGATACCGCCCGAGTACGGAATGAGGGCCACGTGGGGCCCGAACACTTCCTCGCGGAGACACCGATGCGCCGGGTCGTGCGCCAGTTCGTAGACAAAGGGGCCGACCCAGTGGCCCTCGGCCGTGGGCGGGCTCTCTAACTCGGCCCGGTCCACGAGCACCTCGGCGCCCTCCTCGCGGGCCAACTCGTTGTACCGGTAGAACTTCTCGACGCCCGATTCATCGACGAGCGGACCCATGAACGTCTCCTCCTCTAGGGGGTCGCCGACGACGATGCGCTCCGCGAGGGCGACGAAGCGCTCGCGGAACTCCCCGAGGACGTCCTCATGGACGATGAGCCGCTCGGCGGAGACACAGCGCTGCCCCGTCGTTTTGAACGCGCTCAGGAGCGCCGACCGGACGGCGATGTCCAGGTCGGCCTCCTCGGTGACGACGACGGCGTTCTTCCCGCCCATCTCGCAGGCCGCGATTTTGCCTGGCTGGCGCGCCACGTCCGCCGCGATGTCGTGGCCCACCTCCGCGGAGCCGGTGAACAGGACCGTATCGACCCGGCTGTCGCTGACGAGTTCGGCGCCCGCGTCGCCGAAGCCCTGAACCATGTTGAACACGCCGTCGGGGACGCCGGCATCGTCGAGGAGGCCCGCGACGGCTTCCGCGCAGGCGGGCGTCTGCTCGGCGGGTTTCCACACCACCGTGTTCCCCTCGACGAGCGCGACGGCCATATGCCAGAAGGGGATGGCGACGGGGAAGTTCCACGGCGTGATACACCCCACGACACCCCGGGGCTCACGGCGCATGTAGGCGTCCTTCTCGGGAATTTCGCTGGGAACGACGTCGCCGTGGGGGTGACGGGCGTTGCCGGCGGCCCACTCGACCATGTGGGCCGCCTCGCGGATGTCCGCCTTCCCCTCCGAGAGCTCCTTCCCGCACTCCCGGGAGACGAGCTCCCCGAGCTCGTTCGTCCGGTCTCTGAGGGCGTGGAACACGTCCCAGAGCACGTCCGCACGCTCGGTGTAGGAGCGGGCGCGCCACGAGTCGGACGCCGACTCGGCGGCCGCGACGGCCGCGCCGACCTCGGCCTCCGTCCCCTTCCGGTAGTCCCCGACGATGGCGCCGGTCGCGGGATTCCGGCTCTCGAAGCGTTCGCCCTCGCCGGGTACCCGTTCGCCGTCGATGTAGTGTGCCATAGCGTCGCTACGACGACGGGTCGGAAAAAGGTCCCCGCCGCTCCGAGCGGGGTGAATACGGCCCGGCTAGGCCGCGCCCTTCTCGATCTCTCCGCGGACGGTCGCGGCGTCGAAGTCGTGGTCCGGCCGGAGGTTCACGAAGTCGAGGAAGTCCTCCGCGCGCAACAGCGCCGCGGCGTCGTACCGCTCGCCCGCCGCGGCCACTGCGGCTTTGGCGCCGACGATGGGCTCGAGCGTGGCGAGCGCACAGGCGACGTCGTAGGCGCTCGCCCCCTCGATTCCGCCGTCCCGGACTTTTGTCGCGTCGATGAAGTACAGCTCCCCGTCGCGGACGAGGACGTTCTCGGCGCGCAGGTCGCCGTGCGCGAGACCGTCCTCGTGCATCGTGTGCAGGGACTCGAAGAGCGACGGCGCGAGCGCCTCCACGACCCGTGGGTCGAGGTCCTCCAGCGTCCGGAACTCGGGGAGGTATTCGAGGACGACTATCCCGAGGCCGTCGACCTCGAAGGTCTCGATTGGTTCGGGCGCGTTGACTCCCAACTCGCGCATCCGCCGGGTAGCTTCCAGTTCGTGTGCCGCCATCTCGGCCGGCGTCCCGAAGTGTTCGAAGAAGCCCTCCGTTCCCGCGGTCGCCGCGCCGAGGTTCCGGCCCGCGGTGAAGACCGTGTGGACGAGGGAGTTCTGCTCGGAGACGACCTTCACGAACCACTCGTCGTTGACGACGCAGGGCGTCGAGAGCCAGTTGTCCGCGTCGAGGAAGGTCACCCGGAGGGCCTCCTCCTCGTACCGGGTGGCGAACGCGTGGAACACTGCTTCCAGGCGGCTCCACGGCAGTTGCCCGCGGAGGAACCGACGGAACGCCATGCCCGGTCAGAGTACTCGGGGGACTATAAGCGTCCGGCCGCCTCCCCGACCCGCCACCGATATACCGACGGCAGCCGAACGTCAGTTATGCGACTTCGGACCCTACTCGGCGGGCTGGCGGCCGGCGCCGCCGGCACTGTGCTCGCCAATCGCTCGCTCGCGAAGCGCGCGGGCGCCCTCCCGCCCGCGCTGGTCGGCACCCAACACACCTATCGCTGGCGCGGCTTCGACATCGAGTACACCGAGGCCGGCGACCCCGACGACCCCGACGTGCTCCTCCTGCACGGCATCCACGCCGCGGGGACGAGCCAAGAGTTCGACGGGGTCTTCGAGACGCTCGCGGAGGAGTATCACGTCCTCGCGCCGGACCTCCCCGGCTTCGGGCGCTCCTCCCGGCCGAAGGTCACCTACACGGCCGCGCTCTACGAGGAGTTCATCGCGGACTTCGCGGTCGAGCGCACCGAGAACGCGGTCTGTCTCGCCACCTCACTCACCGGCGCGTACGCCGCCCGCGTGGCCGACGAGACGGATTTCTCGCGGCTGGTTCTCGTCGCGCCCACGACCGACACCGGGGACCGAAAACCGCTCCTCCGAGCGGTGTTCCGCTCGCCCGTCGTCGGCGAGGGGCTGTTCAACCTGCTGGCGAGCAAGCCGTCCATCGAACTCTTCGACCGCTGGGAGGCCTACGCCGACGGCGCACCCGAGGGGACGGTCGACTACCAGTGGCGGACGGCCCACCGCGAGGGCGCACGCTTCGCGCCGGCCTCCTTTATCGGGGGGTATCTCTCGCCGGCGTACGACCTCGAATCCGTCCTCGCCGGCCTCGATACGCCCGTCACGCTGGTGTGGGGGAAGGAGGCCACCCGCACACCAATCTCCGAGGGGCGGCGGCTCGCGGACGCGGCCGACACGAAGCTCGTGGCGGTCGGGAACGCGAAACTTCTCCCGCATGCGGAACACCCCGAACGGTTCCTCGACGCAATAGCGGACGACCTGCCCTGACTACATCCCCATGTCCGCGGCGCCCTCGGGGACCGGAAGGTCGTTCGGCGACACGCCGAGGAGCTCCGCGGCGTGGTCGAGCGCCATATCGAAGCCGTAGTAGCGTTCGAGCTCGTCGCCGTCCGGTGTCGGACGCACCTTCAACATCGCGTATCCCTCCCGGTTCTGTGCGACGGCCGCCGTCCCGCCGGGCCCCTGAAAGGTGAGCACCCGCTCGGTGTCCGTCTCGTAGTAGCGGGCAGTGATGGAACCGTTCTCCTCGGTCTCGGCGTTCTCGGGCGTCGCCATCCCGTCGCTTTTTCGGCCGCGCGGCGAATAAGTTGTTGGACATTCCTTTCCCGGCCTTTTATTCGCTGGCCCGCGGAGTGTCCCACAGTGAGCGAGGCCAACCCCTTCGATACCCTCCGGGAACAGGTCGACGACGCCGGCGCGTACGTCGATATTCCCGCCGACGTACTGGAGCGACTCAAGCGACCCGAGCGGGTGCTGGAGACGAATCTCACCGTCGAGACGGACGCCGGGGACCTGACGACCGTGAAGGCGTTTCGCTCGCAGTTCAACGGCGACCGCGGCCCGTACAAGGGCGGCATCCGATACCACCCGAACGTCTCCCGCGACGAGGTGAAGGCGCTCTCCGGGTGGATGGCGTACAAATGCGCGACCGTCAATATCCCCTATGGCGGCGGGAAAGGGGGCGTCGCGTTGGACCCCGACGACTACAGCGCCGACGAACTGGAGCGCATCACCCGTGCCTTCGCGACCGAACTCCGCCCCCTCGTGGGTGAGGACCGCGACATCCCCGCGCCGGACGTGAACACCGGTCAGCGGGAGATGAACTGGCTCAAGGACACCTACGAGACGCTCGAACGGACCACCGAGCCCGGCGTCGTCACCGGGAAGGCAATCGATTCCGGCGGGAGCCGCGGACGCGTCGAAGCCACCGGCCGCTCCGTGATGTTGGTGGCGCGCGAGATATTCGACTATCTCGGACGAGACGTTGACGGCGCAACCGTCGCCGTACAGGGGTACGGCAACGCCGGCTCCGTTGCGGCCGAACTCCTCGACGAGCTGGGATTCACCGTGGTCGCCGTCTCGGACTCAGGCGGCGGCGTCTACCGAGAGTCGGGGCTCGACCCGGTGTCCGTCCGCGAGCACAAAGCCGAAACGGGGGGTGTCAGCGGCTACGGGGAAACGGAGGCGCTGACGAACCGGGAGGTTCTCACGCTGGACGTGGACCTCCTCGTGCCCGCCGCGCTGGAGAACGCCATCGACGCCGACATCGCCCGCGACGTCGGCGCGGACGTGGTCGCTGAGGCCGCAAACGGCCCGCTCACGCCGCGCGCGGACGACGTGCTCACCGAGCGGAACGTCTACGTCGTGCCGGACATCCTCGCCAACGCCGGCGGCGTGACTGTCTCCTACTTCGAGTGGGTCCAGAACCGGCAGCGACTCACGTGGACCGAGGAGCGCGTGAACGACGAGTTAGAGCGCATCATCACCGAAGCGTTCGACGACCTGACCGACGCCTTCGAGGACAACGAGGTGCCGAACCTCCGAACGGCGGCGTACATCGTCGCGGTCAGGCGCATCTACCGGGCCTATCAGGAGAGCGGCAACTGGCCCTAAACGAACAGCCGGAACGCTCGCACCCCCGGCGGCGTTCCGGACTCCCGCCTCGACGCGCCGGGGGGAACTCCTCAGCGCACACCGGTTCTGGCTCGTTCCCCCTTTTCAACTTCCGGGGCCAAGCGAAAGCGCCTTTCCGGGAGGGTACCGACGGCAGGTATGGTACTGGCGACGCTTCGGACCCTCGGGCGGGAGCGCCCGAAGGCGGTCACGGCGGTGCTTTCGGTCGTCGGCTACGCGCTCGTCATCACGGCGTTCTACGGGCCCCTGCCGGTCCCGTCCCTTTCTGACGACACGGTCCTACTGTTTGGCGACCTCATCGCCGTCGTCAACACGTTCGCACTGACGGCATTGCTGGCCGGGGCGTGGTTCGTCAGGCGCGGCGACATCCGAAAACACCGTGCGGCGATGCTGACGGCGTTCGCGCTGATTCTCCTGTTCCTCGTTCTCTATCTCTGGAAAGTGGGCGGGGGCTTCGAGAAGTCCATCGTCGCGCCCGCGCTCCCGCGGCTGATCTACCTCGTCATGCTCGCCGTCCACATCTTCCTCTCCGCCGTGGCGGTGCCCGTCGTTCTCCACGCCGTCGTGTTGGGGCTAACCCGCACGCCCGCGGAGCTCCGCGATAGCGTTCATCCGACTGTCGGGCGCATCGCCGTGGTGTCGTGGTCGCTCTCCTTGTTTTTGGGCATCGTGACGTACCTCCTGTTGAACCACGTCTACGCCTGGGAGGTCCGCCACGCGCTTCCCCTCCTGTTCCTTGCGGGACCGGCGCGCTCAGTCCGTCGTGGGGAGGGCGTACGCGCCGACGGCGAAGAAAACGACCGTCAGGAGAGCGAGTAAGCCGAGCGCGGGGAGAGCGTTCTCCCCGGTGTAGGTCGCCGCCCGCACGCCGCGGGCGAAATGCGTGAGTGGCGAGAGGGCCGTGAACGGCCGGAACCACGCGGGGAAGAGGTCGGGCGAGACGAACGTCTCCGAGAGGAACAGAAGCGGGAGCGCGAGCCCGTTGCTCATCGAGATGGCGCCGTCTTGAGAGTCCGCGAGCCGGCCGAGTATCGCCCCGATACCGCCGAAGAGGACGGCGCCGAGCAGAACGAAGGGAACGAGCAGGGGCGAGAGCGCAAATGTCGCGAGCGGAACGAGCGCGAGCACCAACACGGCGCTCGCGGCGGCGACGAGCCCCGCGGTGATGAGGACGTGCGCGAGAAGCCACTCCGTGCTCGTGAGGGGTGTCGTCGCCAGCTTCTCGAAGCGGTTCCCCTCGCGGTGGCGGGCAACGGTGCTGGAGAGCCGGGAGAGCGGCGTGAACAGGACGACTACGCCGAGATACCCCGGCAAATAATAGCCCGTCGGGCGCGCGAACAGTCCGCCGCCCGCGTCCGTTCTGATGAGGCCGGCGAAGACCGCGATGAGCAACACGGGGAAGAAGAAGGTGAAGAAGACGGCGGTCCGTCGCCGGAGGAAGGCCTTGCCGGCGGCGACGGCCTCCGAGCGGATGCGCTCGAAACGACTCATTCGCTCTCACCCGTGAGCGCGAGATAGGCGTCCTCCAACCCCGGCTCCGACCACTCCAGGGCGTCGAAGGCGACGCCCGATTCGTCGAGCGCGCGGACCACATCGGCCACGTCGTCGCGCGCGACTCCCCGGAGACGGACGCCGCCGTCGGCTGATTCGGCGTCGAACCCCGCGATTTCTCCGACGTCCGCGTCCGTCTCGACGAGGAGACTCGGCCCGCCCGCGTGCGCGGCGACGAGTTCGCTCGGGGCCCCGACGGCGACGAGTTCACCCGACGAGAGGAGGCCCACCCGGTCCGCGAGCCGTTCGGCTTCGGCCATGTCGTGGGTCGTGAGGAGAAGGGTCGTCCCGCCCGCGACGAGTTCCGAGAGCGCGGCGTGGAGCGCCCGCCGACCCGCGGGATCGACGCTCCCCGTCGGTTCGTCGAGGAAGAGGACGTCCGGGTCGTTGACGAGGGTCGCGGCGACGCAGGCGCGGCGCTGTTCCCCCCCGGAGAGGTTCTCGTAGTGTTCGTCCCGACGGTCGGGCGCGAGGCCGACCGTGTCGAGTGCATCCCCGGGATCACGCGCCGCGTCGTAGAGCCCGGCGTAGTGCGTGACGACCTCCCGCGCGGTGAGGCGACCCGCCGGAGAGAACGACTGGGGAAGCAGCCCCACCCGCTGGGGGTCCGCCTCGCCCGGGGCGCCGCCAAGCAGTTCGACCGAGCCGCTATCGACGGGTTCGGTACCGGTGAGGCAGCGAACGAACGTCGTCTTGCCCGCGCCGTTCGGGCCGACGAGGGCGAAGGCTTCGCCGGCGTCGACTTCGAGGTCGACCCCCGCGAGCGCCGTCGTGTCGCCGTACTCCTTGTGGACGCCGTTGGCGGCGACCGCGTGCATACCCCTCCTTTCGAGCGGTCCGCGGTAAGGCGTTCGGATTCAGCGTGACAGGGCCGGGCGCCACACCAGCAGGCCGACCGTGAGCGCGAACACGACGGTCGAAATCCCGTAGGGGCGGGTGGTGGCGAACTGCGCGGCGACCGAAGCCCCGAAGAACGACGACGCGACCGTCGCAACGACGGGCAGGGTACAGGAGACACAGGAGAACACCCCGAGCAATCCGGAGAGCGCGCCGCGAGCGGCGTCGAGGGCGGCCACCGAGACGAGGTAGCCCAGAACCGCGTAGCCGAGTGTCTTGTATGGGACTAGGGCGAACGAGAACGCGCTCCCCTCGTAGAGGAACGCCGGGCCCCATCCGGGCGGGAGCCACGCGAGGCGGAAGCCGCTCCCCGACCCCGAGAGGGCGAACAGCCCGCCCACGGAACCAAGCAGGAGGAAGTAGGCGAGGCCGACGCCCGCGGCAAAGAGCGTTCGCTGCCGGCCGGCGTCGGGCGCGCGAACCCGGACGAGCGCCCATAGCGAGACGTTGATCCAGACGAAGGGGTAGACGTAGGGCATCACGGCCGTCGCCGTCACGTTCGCGAGAGTGAGGTAGGCGAGGACGAGAAGTACCTCCGAGTTTACTAGGAGCGCCCCAGCGAGGAGTTGACCGCGCGTCGGTCGAAACCGGGCAAGGGGACTCGCGACGCTCATATCGCCATCGCGTCGACGACGACAGCGACGAGCAGGAAGCCCAGGAACGCGTTCGAGGCGTGGAACGAACGCATCGCCGCCGTCCGGGTCCGCTCGCGGTGCAGACGGACGGCCGCCGCGAGGAACACTGCCCCGAGCGCCACGCTCGTGACGCCGTAGACGACGCCCAGGTCGGCGACCGCGGCGAGCGCCGTCGCCCCGACGAGCGTCGCGCCCAGGTAGTAGAGGATGTGTTTGCGCGTGACGGCCTCGCCGCGGACAACGGGGAGCATCGGGAAGCCGCCCGCGGCGTAGTCGTCCTTGTAGGCCAGCGCGAGGTTGTAGAAGTGCGCGGGCGTCCAGAGGAAGATGACGCCCGCGAGCGCGAGCCCGGGAACGCCGATGGCGTTCGTGACGGCGGCCCAGCCGATGAGCGCGGGGAGCGCGCCCGCGACGCCGCCGATGACCGTGTTCTGGACGGTGTTCGGCTTCAGGAGGAGCGTGTACACCACGGAGTAGAAGAGGATAGCCGCGAGCCCGAGCGCCGCGGCGAGGGCGTTCACCTGCCAGAAGGCCAGCAGGCTCGCCGCCGCGAGCGCGACGCCGAAGGCGAGGGCGTTGCGCTTCGGGATGGCGTGGTTCGGGAGGGGACGGTCCGCGGTGCGGGCCATCCGCTTGTCCTTCTCGCGTTCGAGGACGTGGTTGAACGTCCCGCTCGCGCCGATGGAGAGCACACCGCCCAGGAGGGTAAAGACGGCAGTGCCGGCCGTGAGGTTCGCACTCGCCGACCCGGCGGCGAGGGCCATTCCGGCGGAGGCGACGAGACAGAGGAGCCACATCAGTCGGGGTTTGGTGAGAGTGAGATACGCCTTCGCGAGGGAGAGGGGACCGTCGATAACCGGTTCGTCAGCCTTGCCTTCGGCGGGCTCGGACTTCCCGCGCCCCTCGCTTTCATTCGAGGGGAGGGAAGCCGTACGGGCCTCCAGCGACCACGCGAGGCCGACGACGAGCGAGCCGAAGATTCCCGTCCCGGCAGCGAGGTGGAGCGCCGACACCGCGGGGGGCGTCGCGGCGGTCGCGCTCACAGCGCCCAGCCCCACCTGGAGTGGGTAGAGGAGGAGCGCGGCCCAGAGCGCGGCGCGGACGCGGAGCGGTTCGCCGCGGCGGTGGGCGACGACGGCCACGACCGCGACGAGCACAGCCGCGAGCGCGGCGAGCGCCCGGTGTCCGAGGACGACGGCGAGGTCGAGATTCGAGAGCGCGCCGCCGACGCCGAAGAGGGGGCCCGAACAGAGGGGCCAACTCGGGCAGGCGGCGGCAGCCTCACCGAGGGCGACCGTCGCGCCGGCGACGAGGAGGGCGTACACCGCGACGATGGCGGCGATAAGCGACCGGGTGAAGTTCCGTTCGCGCACGTTGAGTGGCGCTTGGGATTCCCCGCACTTAGACCGCCCGATTCCCGGGGCGTGAGAACAGCGGGCGGGTAGTTGAACAGGTATATATGGGATTCGTCCTAACCCGCACCTATGCAACGCAGGCGGCTGTTCGTTGGGCTGTTCTCCCTCGCCTTCCTCGCCGTCGGGGTCGGCACCGGCGCCGCGGCGACCTCGACCAGCGAGGAGCTCATCCGGGGACTGGAAAGCAATCTCATCGCGGTGGCGGTTCCCATCACGCTCCTCGTCGAGGGGATTCTGGTGTACACCGTCTGGAAGTACCGAAACGCCGACGAGGCGAGTCCGACGCTGGAGAACCGTCGGCTGGAAGTGACGTGGACCATCACGACCGCGCTCGTCCTGCTGTTCGTCGGCGTCGCCGCCTACACGGTCATGGCGGCCCCGGCGGTGACGGCCACCCCCCAGACCGTACAGGAGGCCCAGGCGACGGGCGACCCCGTCGTCGTCGAGGCCCACGGGGTCCAGTGGTACTGGAACTTCAACTACTCCAGCAACGACGTCGCGACCCAGCGCAACAACCTCGTCGTCCCGACGGACCGGACGGTGATCATCGAGACGTCCTCCAAGAGCGTGTTACACGCGGTCCACGTGCCCGGACTCGGCCTGAAGGCCGACGCGATGCCGGGACAGACCAACTACATCCAGACGACGGTTACTGAGGAGGGCTCCTACCAGCTCTACTGTGCGGAGTACTGCGGGCAGGGTCACTCCGCGATGCTCGCCGATGTTCACGCCGTGAGCCCCGAGGAGTACCAGGAGTGGGTCGAGGACCCCGAGAACAGTTCCGTTCCGTACAGCGAAGCGTAACAACCCCTTTTACCCGGGTCCTCGGAAGCCGTCGGCCCCTGATTTTCGACTCCCTGTGAGAGACTGACACCGAAAAGCGGTGCCGAAACACCTACTCGCCAGAGACCTGATTCCGGAGGTAGCTTTTTCAACACAAACGGTCTCTTGGGAGACAGTTCGAATGGAGCAGGACCGCGTTGCCCTGGCTGTCGGGACGCTCCTTGCCCTCGTGGCCCTCGCCGCCCTCTCGGCATCTGTTCCCCTCCCGGAACCCGGCGACGCTGTAGCAGTCGGTGAGGGGAGCGGCTCCGACGCCGAGCCAGCGCAGCCACCGACTCCACCGAGCGCACCCGGTGGCCTGCGGCAGGTGTTCCTCGCTGCACTCGGCCTCATCCTCGTCGGATCTCTGTTCGCCGTCCGACGGCTCCTGCACGGCACCACCTCGGAAAAGCCCGAGTTCGAGGCTGAGCCGTCGCCCGACTCCGAGAGTACCGACACTATCGACGGAACGCAAGCACGGGAGGAGGCGGAACGTGCGGCCGAGCGAATCGCCGATACGGCTACGGACACCGTCATAGAAAACGAAGTGTATCGAGCGTGGTACGGGATGACGCGCGCGCTCGGCGCCCGGGACCCGCGTTCCGAGACCCCTGGGCGATTCGCCGACCTGGCGATTCGGGCCGGCATGGACGAAGACGCGGTTACCGAACTGACTGCGCTGTTCAACGACGTTCGGTACGGGGAGCGCACGTTGACGGACCGGGACGAGGAGCGGGCCGTCGAGTTGCTCCGCCGCCTCGCCGCCGGGGAGGAAGAAGAGTGAACCGTCGTCGCTGGACCGCGGTCGTCGCGGTGGCTCTCCTCGCTCTCGCCGCCGTTCTCCCGCTTGTCAGTGTCGAAGGTTCGACAGCGGTTCTCTTGCCGGCCGGGGTACTGCTCCTGTCTCTCGCTTTCGCCCTCGGGTTCCGGCGGCTGATGGTTGAGCGCACCCTGACTACGTTCGGGACGCCCGAGCGCCTCCGCTCTTCCCTGACCCCGGGCGAGACACTCGACGGGGAAATCGAGGTACTTCGGGGTTCCGGCGGGCGACAGTTCGGACGCGACCAGCTCCGCGAGCGCCTCCGGACGCTGGCCGAGGACCTGCTTGCCCGGCGCGGCCTCGGCGAAGACGAACTCGATGCGTACATCCGTTCTGGGGAGTGGACCGACGACGGTGTCGCGGCGGGCTTCCTCCGCGGCGACGACCCCCCGACTCCATCGCTTCGGGACTGGCTCCGTACGCCGTTCGGGACGGACGATAACTTCGTCACCGCGCTCGACCGAACGGCGGCCGAACTGTCGCGTATTGCAGGTGTCGAGTCAAGCACCCCACAGGACGAAGACCGGTTGCCGGAACACCCCAACTCCGCCGCGGAAGGAGCGAAGCATACCCACCACTGGCGGGGAATCGCCGCGCTCGGGGTCGCAACGCTCGCGGTCGGCGTTCTCACGGAGACCCCCTCGCTCGTGCTCGCCAGCACAGCGGGTGCCGGGTACGCGGCCTACGCCCGACTCGGGCGCCCGCCGGAGCCGACACTCACCGTCGAGCGGACCTTAAGCGAGACGGAACCCGCACCCGGTGAGGACGTAACGGTGACGCTGACGGTTCGCAACGAGGGAGAGAATCCAGTATCCGACTGCAGGGTCGTCGATGGCGTACCCTCCGACATCGCGGTCGTCTCCGGGACGCCCCGGGGGAGCGCCGTCCTCCCGCCGGACAGCACGACTCACATTGAGTACGCCGTCCGCGCCCGGCGCGGCGTCCACGAGTTCGCGCCCGCGTGGGTCTGTCTTCGCCCGGTTTCGGAAACCGTCGAGCGAACCGAGCGGACGGGGCCGACGACGGAACTCGTCTGTCGACCCCGTCTCGATTTGCCTTCGGACGCGCCCATCCGGCGGCGCACGACGCGCTTTACGGGGCAGGTTCGGACCGCAACCGGCGGTCGGGGACTCGCCTTCCACAGCGTCCGGGAGTACCGGCGAGGGGATTCGCCGACCCGAATCGACTGGAAGCGACTGGCGAGAAGCGGGGAGTTAGCGACAGTAACCTACACCGAGGAACGGGCAGGCCGGATCGTCGTCGCGGCCGACACGCGTGAGGCCGCCCGCGTCGCATCGGCGCCGGATGAACCCGCCGCGAAGGACCGTGGCGTCTCGGCCGCGGGGGACCTCTTCGCAGCCTTCAGCGCCGAGGCGGACACCGTCGGCCTCGTCGCCGTCGGTCCCGAACCCTGCTGGCTCCAAGCGCACGAGGCGAGCGTCCCTCGGGTCCGCGAACTACTGACACGTCATCCCGCCTTCGACACCGGTCCATCCGAAGGGACGTGGTACCTCCGGGACTGGCTTGACGAGTTCCGCCGCCGGTTCCGGCGGCCGGCTCACGTCGTGTTCTGTTCGCCGCTGTGCGACTCGGGGAGCGCGACGCTGGCCCGCTACCTCGTGAGCTACGGCTACCCGGTCACGGTCGTCAGTCCCGACCCTACAATGTCGCGGACGCTCGGGGGCCGTATCGCCCGCCTCGAACGTGCCGTTCGGCTGGGGGCGCTCCGTGGCGCGGGCGTTCACACCGTCGATTGGAAGCGGGAGGAACCGCTCGCCGCGGCGCTCGCTCGGGCGGAAACGCGGTGGTCCGGATGAGCGACGGCTTCGGACCCGCCCGCCCCAGCGTCGCCGTCTCGTTCGCATCGGCCGCCGTTGTCGTCGCGCTCGCCGGCGCCGTGAGCACGTTCGGCCTCGCGTTCGGCGTCCTCGGGTTGGGAGCGCTTGTCGTCGCGTTCGTCCGGCGCTCCCGTCTCGCGTGTGGGTGCTCGCTGGGGGCGCTCTGGGTTGCGACCGTCGCTGCGGCGCTTAGCGGGCTTCCCGCCGAAGCGGTGGCGACAGCGCTCGTCGCTACGGTCCTCGCGTGGGACGCTGCGGGACGGGCGCTGACGCTCGGTCAGCAACTCACCACAGCGGCCGCGAGCGGTCGCGTCGAGGCGCTCCACGCGGCGGCGACGCTCTTGGTCGGGCTCGGTGCGTTCGCCGTTGCGGCCGCGTTCCGAGTGGTCACGAACGGGGTCGGGACGCCGGTTGCCGTTGCCGCCCTCACGGTGGGTGCCGCGCTCCTTCTCGCGGTCATCGGCGACGGGTAGGTCCTACGAGCCCCGTGCTTCGGCGGTCCATCGAACGGAGGCGTCGCTTCTCGTCGGAGAAGCGCGTGAAAACGGCGCCGCGGGCCGGCTCAGAACGAGTAACTACCGCCGACGTAGATGACGACGACGAGGAACACCCAGACGGCGTCTACGAAGTGCCAGTACATCGAGACCGTACTGATCGAGGTGTGGCGTTCGGGGGAGTACTGGCCGAACAGCGAGCGGATGAACACGACCGCGAGGAGAACGGCGCCGAGGGTGACGTGGAGGCCGTGGAGGCCGGTCAGCCCGTAGAACGCCGAGGCGAAGACGCTCTGACCCGACCCCGGAAGCACGACGAAGCCCTCGTGGACGATGAACTCGTAGTACTCGTACACCTGACCGCCCATGAAAATCAGGCCGAGCAGGAGCGTGAGACCGAGGAGGCCGACGAAGCGCTCACGGTTGCCCTTCAGCAGGGAAGTGTGCGCGAAGTGGAGTGTGACGCTCGAAATCAGCAGGATGGTAGTGTTCGCGATGATGAGCGACCCGAACAGTTCGGGGTAGAGTTCGGGCTGCCAGGCGGCGCTCCCGCGGATGAAGAAGTAGTAGACGAACCCCGCCCCGAAGGTCGCGATTTCGGAACCGAGGAACAGTATCATCCCCCAGCGGAGGCCGCTGTTGTCGCCGTGCCCGCCGCTCCAGAACGCCTTCACGAACGCGTGGTACACCCAGCCGTACAGGCCGAGGAGGAAGACGAACGTGGTGCCGATGAACACCGCGGGCCCGGTCATCCGTGGGACGAGCGGGTTCTCGCCCGTTCCCAGGATGAGCAGCGCCGCGCCCAGGTAGAAGCCCGCGGCGCCGACGGCGGTAATGAAGGGCCACCAAGAAGCCTCACCGAAGCCCTTGGGCCAGTCCTCGACCGCCGGGAGGTGGTGCCCCCCGTCGTCGCCGGGGAGGGCATGGCCCCCGTCGTCTGCGTGGTCGTGGCTCATACCCGCGGCTTTCGGGCCGACCACTAAAAACCCATCCAAGTCGGGCGGCGCTTCGCAACCTACTTCGGGCGCCCGTCCGGAGATTCGACCCATGCAACGGCTCCGTCGACGGGTCGCGATCGCGGGCACGCTCGTCCCACTCCTCGCGGGGCGGGCGCTGGCACACGGTGGCGGCCTTCGGAGCGAGGCCGGCGAGGCCCTCTCCGTGCCGACGTGGCTCGTCCTCCTGACCGGCGGGGCGGTCGTGGGCGCTTCCTTCCTCCTCGCGTCGCTGGCGACGGACCGCGCGCTCGTCCGTGCCGTCCACGAGTGGGGCGTCGCCGTCCCGACGAACCGGCGCGTCGGACGGGTCCTGTGGGCGCTTGGCTCCCTTGTCGGGCTGCTCGCCGTCTGTGCCGTCGTGCTTTCGGGATTGTTCGGCCCCCCCAACCAACTCCGGAACGCCGCCATCCTCCTCGTCTGGGTCGGGTGGTGGGCCGGCCTCCCGATGGTGGCCTATCTCCTCGGTGACCCCTGGCCCGCGCTCAACCCCGTGCGGACGCTCGCCGACGTCCTCCCGGGCGCCGGGCTAGAATACCCCGAAGCCCTCGGTGCGTGGCCCGCGACGGTCGGCCTGCTGGCGTTGATATGGCTCGAAGTGGTGATGCCGCTCGCGTCGAACCCGCGACTGCTGGCGCTCGTGGTGACCTGTTACGTCATCGTCGCGCTCGCGGGCGCCGTCGCGTTCGGGGAGTCGTGGTTCCGCCGGGCGGACCCCGTCGAGCGGGTGTTCCGTTCCTACGGGAAGGTGGGGAGCCTCTCGCGGGGCCGCCTCCACCTCCCCGGGAGCGCCCTTGTCGATGAACGGGCGCGCGACCCCGGCGCGGTGGCGTTCGTCGTCGCGCTCCTCTGGGGGACGACGTACGACGGCCTCGTCGGAACGGAGCTCGTCGCCGGCGCCATCCCGAGCGTCGTCGCGCTCGGCGTCCCGCCCCGCGTGGTGTACGGGCTCGCCTTCCTCGCGGGCTTCGGCGTCTTCTTGGGGGCGTTCTCGCTGGCCGCGCGCCTCGCGCGCCGGAGCGCGCCGACCTACGAACCGGCCGAGCGAGTGGCCCGCCGCTTCGCGCCCGCCCTGCTCCCCATTGCGGCGGGGTACCACCTCGCGCACTACCTCGCGTATTTCCTCTCCCTCCTCCCCGCGCTCGGGGGGGCGGCGCTGATGCCGTGGGCGCCGCCCGACCCGACGGTTCTTGTCGTGCCCGGCTGGTTCTCGGCCGTCGGCCCGCTCGCCGTGCTCGTCGGCCACCTGCTGGCGGTGTGGGTCGCCCACGCCGTCGCCTTCGATTTCTTCCCGGGGCGTTTGCAGGCCATCAGGAGCCAGTACCCGCTGACGGCGGTGATGGTCCTCTACACTGCGGTCTCGCTGTGGGTCATCACGCAACCGGAGGTGACGCCGGCCTACCTATGAGCGCGGAATCACCCCCAGAGGACGCGCCCCGCTGTCCGCACTGTGACGCTCCCTTCCATACCGAACGCCTGCGCGACCTGCACGTCGGCTACGAACACGACGGGGCGAGCGAGGCCGAACGCGAGGCGTTCGAGGCGGCCTATCGCGCTGAGACCGACGACATCCGGCGCTTCCGGCTGAAGGTCATCGGCGCGCTGGTCCTGCTCTACTTCGGGTTGCTGTTCGTCTACGTCGGCGTGACGTGACCGACGGGTCTTTTTCCCCGGACGCCCCAGGAGGAATATGGCCGAATCAACGGCGGTCAGCACGCACACCCGTGCGAGCCCGTGGCCCGTGTTCGTCGCGCTCGGCTTCGTCTTCTCGGAGGCGGGCGTCATCTTCGGCTCCCGGGCGGTTTCGGTTGGCGGAGTCTTCCTCTTCTCCGCCAGCGTGGTCGGCATCCTCCGCGAGTCGGGGTACGCCGACTCGCTGAGCCGGCCGGCAGCGGGCCTGGGGGCGTTCTTCGGCGCCGGCGGCGGCGCGCTCTACGCGCTGACGAGCTTCGACTTCCGCGCCGTCTCCCTGCTCATCGCGGGCGGCGTGCTCCTCGTCGCCGCGCTCGCGGCGTACGGGGCGGAGACCGGACGCGTGTGAAAGGCAAAACCCTTTGTCGGACCGGCCGAATCCACGGGTAATGAGCGAGACACACTCCGTCTGGAACAAGGAGACGATACTCGACGCGCTGGTGAACATCATCCCGCTCGGGATAATCCTCTTCTTCGTCGGCGTGTTCGCGCTGTCGACGCCCGCGGGTTGGGGCGAGGTGAGCATCATCACCGCCGTCCAGTTCGCGATTCTGCTCGTCATGCTCGTGGCGCTCTCGATACTCACCTACCTCATCGCGGAACGGATCTGAACTGACTCGCCAGGCGGCGGGTCGTATCCTTACCTTTCATTACGCCCCAGTCCTGAACTGCGTGCATGGCAGTTTCCCCGGACATCGCGCTCACCGTCCTCATGGGGGTGCTCCTCGTGGCTATCGCCGCGTGGCTCGCCCGCATCGAGGACTGGCGTACGTACAACCCGATCGGGAGCGTCGGCGGGGGCTCCGGCGAGGGCTACGGCACCGGTCACGCCGAGAAGCCCGCCGGGCTCACCCGTTGGTTGACGACGGTCGACCACAAGGACATCGGCATTCTCTACGGCCTCTTCGGCACCACCGCGTTCGCGGTCGGTGGCATCATGGCGCTGATAATGCGGACCGAACTTCTCACGGCCGCACAGGACGTCGTCTCCGCGACGACGTACAACAGCTTCCTGACGAGCCACGGCATCACGATGCTGTTCCTCTTCGGGACGCCGATGATCGCGGCCCTCGGGAACTATTTCCTCCCCCTGCTTATCGGGGCGGACGACATGGCGTTCCCGCGCATCAACGCCATCGCCTTCTGGCTCCTCCCGCCCGCGGCCCTGCTCATCTGGGCCGGCTTTTTCCCCATCGGTGACCTCATCCCCGCCCAGACGGCGTGGACGATGTACACGCCGATCTCCACGGGCGCGGGCCTCGGCAATCAGGCGAACGCCGGCGTCGACCTGATGATTCTCGGCCTCCACCTCTCGGGGGTCTCGGCGACGATGGGCGCTATCAACTTCATCGTCACAATCTTCACCGAGCGCGGAGACGACGTCGGTTGGGAGAACCTCGACATCTTCTCGTGGACGATGCTCACCCAGTCCGGACTCATCCTGTTCGCCTTCCCCCTGCTCGGGAGCGCGCTCATCATGCTCCTGCTGGACCGGAACTTCGCGACGACGTTCTTCGCACCCTCGAACAATGGCACCATTCTCTGGCAACACCTCTTCTGGTTCTTCGGCCACCCTGAGGTGTACATTCTGGTACTCCCGCCGATGGGGCTCGTTTCCCTGATTCTGCCGAAGTTCTCCGGGCGGAAGCTCTTCGGCTTCAAGTTCATTGTGTACTCGACGCTCGCCATCGGCGTGCTCTCCTTCGGCGTGTGGGCCCACCACATGTTCGCGACGGGCATGGACCCGCGCCTCCGGGCGAGTTTCATGGCGGTCTCGTTGGCCATCGCGATACCGAGCGCCGTGAAGGTCTTCAACTGGATCACGACGATGTGGAACGGCAAACTACGCCTGACGACCCCGATGCTCTTCTCCATCGGATTCGTCCAGAACTTCATCATCGGCGGCGTCACCGGGGTTTTCCTCGCGGCCATCCCCGTTGATCTCATCCTCCACGACACCTACTACGTCGTGGGGCACTTCCACTTCATCGTCTTCGGCGCCATCGGATTCGCGCTGTTCTCGGCGGTGTACTACTGGTTCCCGATAGTGACCGGACGGATGTACCAGCGCCGCCTCGGCAAGTGGCACTTCTGGCTCTCCATCATCGGGTCGAACGTGACGTTCCTCGCGATGGTCCTGCTGGGCTACCTGGGCCACCCGCGCCGGTACGCCACCTACAATTTCGCGGACTTCGTCAACGTCGAACTCCTCACGCTGCTCCACCAAGCGGCGACGCTCGGCGCGGCCATCATGGCCGTCGGACAGCTCATCTGGGTCTGGAACATGGTTCAGTCCGCCCGCGAGGGCCCCCGCGTCACGGACGGCGACCCGTGGGACCTGAAGGACTCCGGCCTCCTCTCGAAGGAGTGGGAGTGGTTCGAGCAGGAGCGCGTTATGCCCGACGGCGGCGAAGAGGAGGTCGCGACGGACGGCGGCGAAGAGCAGTAAGGTAGTTTTCGTTTTTCCAGGTCAGTAGTTTCCAGCGCAATACGGTGGCGTGCCGAGCGTCATACGCTGTTCGGGTGTGGACTATAGAAGGGGGATGACGAGAAAGTTTGATTCAGTGCTTCTCTAGGGCAAGTTGGTAGAGACTTTCCGTCGCATATCGTTCTTCTACGACTTCCCAGGCCGTGTTGTCGGTTGCTTCACGGACACGGTCGGGCGTGAAAAGCCTGTACAGCCAGGGTTCTCCGAGCGTTCCAGCGTACTCCATCTGGAGAAGGCGGTAGGCTAGGCCGTCCGATGGGTCGTCGTAATAGTCTAATTTCGATTTCGTCATCTCCTTTTCGGGGTCGTATCCGTCGATGACGGCCGCCCCGTTCGACGTTGTGACGTACGCGAGGTCCTCAAAGAACTGCGAAAGCCCCTGCATCGACCGGCAAAGACTCACTTGGGTGCCGAACGCGATAGCCGATTCGAATCGGCCCTCCTCAAACGTTCCGGAGAGGTCGAACATATCCACCAAGCGGGCGTCTTCGACACCCCGGTCACGGAGAACCTCGACCAACAGTTCGTTTTGCTCAATCGCGATAGTTTCGAACTGGTCCTGAAAGTAGAGCGAATGCCGCCCGGCGCCGGCACCCATATCGAGTAGTGGCCCATCGAGATAGGGGTCAATCCAAGACCCCTCACCGTCAACGACGTCGAAATAGAACTCTATCCCGACTTCTTCGGTTTTATCCCCTCGCCGATAGATGAGCGGTCCTGTCATCTCGTCGAAGTGGTAATCGTACAGCGCGTTGGCGAACGGGTTGGTCATACACCAAATTGACAATTTTATGTGGTATAATACTACTCCCGGTCGTCAACGGCTTCCGAGGGACGCCACCGCCGAGTGAGGTTCACATCCGGGGAGCGCTCGCGCCGAAGACTTGCTGGTGGAGCGCTCGATTAATCAACCACGCCGAGCGCGTCAGCGCTCGGCCTGGTGGTCGCTGGAAGGCCCTTCGGGCCTTCCAAGACGTTGAAAATACCGGAGGCATTTTCAGAAGACTCGACAAGGGCGACGAGGCGCGGATCCTGTGCCCGCGCCGAGGAGGGCTTGCTACGCGAAGGCCCGGGCGACGTTGTCGCCGTCCTCGTCGGTCTCCTTGGTCACCTTCTCGTGGGCCGCCAGGAGGTCGGCCATCGAGATCTCGGTGCGGTCGTCGCGGATGGCGAACATCCCGGCCTCCGTACAGATGGCGCGGATGTCGGCGCCGCTCACGCCGCTCGAAAGCGCGGCGAGCTGGCCGTAGTCCACGCCGTCGTCGACTTTCATGTCGCGGGTGTGGATCTTGAATATCTGCTCTCTGCCCGCCTCGTTGGGCTCGGGGACCTCGATGAGGCGGTCGAAGCGGCCGGGGCGGAGGATGGCGCGGTCGAGCATGTCGAAGCGGTTGGTGGCCGCGATGATGCGGACTTCGCCGCGCTCCTCGAAGCCATCCATCTCGCTCAACAGTTGCATCATCGTACGCTGGACCTCGGCGTCACCACTCGTTTTGGAGTCCGTGCGCTTGGCCGCGATGGCGTCGATCTCGTCGATGAACACCACGGCGGGCTCGTGCTCGCGGGCGACCTCGAAGAGATCCCTCACTAATTTGGCGCCCTCGCCGATGAACTTGTGGACGAGTTCGGAGCCGGCCATCTTGATGAACGTCGCGTCCGTCTGGTTCGCGACGGCCTTCGCCATCATCGTCTTCCCCGTGCCGGGCGGGCCGTAGAGGAGCACGCCGCTCGGGGGCTTGATTCCGACGCCGTCGAACAGTTCGGGGTTCTCCATCGGCATCTCGACTGTCTCGCGGATCTCCTCTAGCTGGTCCTCGACGCCGCCGATGTCCTCGTAGGTCACGTCGGGGCTCTGTTCGACCTGCATCACCTTCGCGCGGACGTCCGTCTCGTTCTCCAGGCGCTCGACGACGGAGAGCGAGTTGTTCACGGCGACCCGGGCGCCGGGTTCGAGTTCCTCGCGAGTTTCCTCGGTGACCTCGGTCAGCGCTTCCTGGTTGTTGCCGTGCTGTTTGATGATGACGCCCTCGTCGTTGATCTCCTGAACCGTCGCGATAAAGAGGGGTGACTGCTTGAGCTTCTTGTTCTCGTGGGTAAGGCGTTCGAGTTTCTGCTGGAACTTGTTGTTCTCGGCGTTCGCGTCGAGGAGGCGGTCGCGCATCTCCTCGTTCTGTTCCTCGATGTCCTCGAGGCGTTCGCGGAGGGACTCGATTTTCTCCTGCTGGGAGTCCTCCTCGGCGTAGGGCAACTCCACGTCGGTGTTCCCCTCGCCGTCTGCTGTGTCGCTCATTGACACTCTTTAGGGTCTCACTGGCATAAGAGGCTTCGGGTGGGGGTGAATCCGGCCCCGGGAGCGCAGTCTCTCTCCCGCGGGCGTCCCCCGACGCCGGGCATATATCCCCCGAGCGCCCAGACGGGAACATGACGCGGATTATCCACACGGGGGACACCCATCTGGGCTATCGCCAGTACCACTCCCCCGAGCGCCGCGGCGATTTCCTCGACGCGTTCCGCGCGGTCGTCGACGACGCCATCGACGCGGAGGTCGAAGCGCTCGTTCACGCGGGCGACCTGTTCCACGACCGGACGCCCGGCCTGGAGGACCTAATGGGCACTATCGATGTCCTCCGGGAGTTGGACGCAGCAGGAATCCCCTTCCTCGCCGTCGTTGGGAACCACGAGGGGACCAGGACCGCCCAGTGGCTCGACCTGCTTGAATCGTTGGGGCTCGCCGAGCGGCTGGGCTACGAACCCCGCGTGGTAGGAGAGACGGCGTTCTACGGACAGGACTACGTACCCGAAGCCGAGCGCGACGCGCTCGACTACGATTTCGAACCGGCCGACACCGAGTGTACGGCCCTCGTCGCCCACGGCGCCTTCACCCCCTTCGCGCACGCCTCGTGGGAGACCGAGGAAATTCTGGCGTCGTCGCCCGTCGACTTCGACGCCGTCCTCCTCGGGGACAACCACCACCCCGACCGGGACACCATCGAAGAAACGCTCGTTACCTACTGTGGGTCGACGGAGCGCGCGAGCGCCGCCGAACGCGAGGACAGGGGGTACAACCTCGTCCGCTTTGGCTCCGACGCCGAGAGCGGGGCGATCCGCCTCTCGCGAAGGGGGCTGGACACGCGACCCTTCGTCTTCCTCGACGTTGAACTCGAAGCCGGCGAGGGGGAATCCGTCGTCCGCGAGCGCCTCCGGGAAGAGACAGTCGAGGACGCCGTCGTCGTCATCACGCTCACCGGTGCCGGCGAGCGCGTCCCGCCCGCGGAGCTCGAACGCTTCGGGCGGGACCGGGGCGCCCTCGTGGTCCGCGTGAACGACCGCCGCGAGGTAGAGGAGACGGACGAGGACACACAGGTTTCCTTCGCGGACCCGGACGAGGCCGTTCGCGAGCGCGTCCGCGAGATGGGCCTCAGCGAAGCGGCCCGCTCGATAGACGAAAGCGTTCGGGGGGAGTTGGCCGACTCGAACGTCCGCGACGCCGTCGAGGAGGAGGTTCGGGAACTGGTAGAGGGCGACCTGGAGGCGTTCGAGGACGCCGACGGCGACGCGGAAACGGCCGATGCGAGCGACGGAACGGACGCCGACTCCGGGGACGACCCGGACGCGGGGGCCGAGGACGACGGAGCGGACAGCCAAGTGACGATGGGTGATTACTCGTGAGGTTCGAGGGCGTTACTCTGGAGAACTTCAAATGCTTCGCCGACGCGGAACTCGCGCTTGACCCGGGCGTGACCGTCATCCACGGACTCAACGGCAGCGGGAAGTCCTCTCTGCTGGAGGCCTGTTTCTTCGCGCTCTACGGCGCCCGAGCGCTCGAGCGCGAACTGGAGGACGTCGTGACTATCGGGGCCGAGGAGGCCACCGTCGAACTCGCCTTCGCACACGCCGGCGAGCGCTACGAGCTGACCAGGCGGGTTCGGACGACCGGTGAGCGCGCCCGGACCGCGGAGTGCGTCCTCGAAACGCCCGACGGCCCGGTCGAGGGCGCCCGCGACGTGCGCCGCCGCGTCACCGACCTCCTGCGGATGGACGCCGACGCCTTCCGCAACTGCGCGTACGTCCGGCAGGGCGAGGTGAACAAGCTCATCAACGCCGCCCCGAGCGAGCGCCAGGACATGATCGACGACCTCCTCCAGTTGGGGAAGCTCGAGGAGTACCGCGAGCGCGCGGTGGACGCGCGCCGGGCCGTCGACGCCGTTCTCACCGGACAGGAGAACCGCGTCGAGGAGCTCGACGAACGCATCGAGAAAAAGGAGGAGGCGGACCCGCACGGCCAGCTCAACCGCCTGGAAACGGAACGCTCGAACGTCGAGACGAAAATCGAGAACTACGAGGAGAACAGGGAGGAAGCCGAGAAGACGAAATCGGAGGCCGAAGCGCGCATCGAGGCGGCCGCCGAACAGCGCGAGCGCCTCGACGAACTCGACGAGCGTATCGAGGAACTGGAGCAGAAGATCCGCGAGACGGAAGCCGAACGGGAGGAGCTCGCCGACGAACGCCGCGGGAAGGCCGACGCTGCCGAGGACGCCCGCGAGCGGGCTGAGGCCCTCCGCTCGACGGTCGACGTCGCGGACGCCGACCGCGAGGCCGTCGCCGCCCGCCGGGACGAACTGGAGACCGAGGCCGAGGAGCTCCGCGCGGATATCGAGGACGCGCGCCTCGCCGTACAGGAGGCGACGGGCGAGGCGGAGAACGCCGCCGAGCGCGCCGACTCGAAGCGGGAGCGAGCCGACTCGAAGCGGGAGGAAGCTGAGAAACTCGAATCCGAGGCCGAAGCGCTCGAATCCGAGGCCGAGGAGGCCGCCGAGCGCGTCGCCGAACTGGACGAGCGCATCGAGGAACTGGAGTCCGCGTTCGCGGACGCGCCCGTCGAAGCGGGGAGCGCGGACGAGTTCGCTACGGACGCCCGCGAGAAACTCCGCGCGGCCCGCGAATCGGTGAGCGACCTGCGCGAGGAGCTCGCGCCCCTGCGGAGCCGCATCGAGGAGGCCGAGGCGCTGAAGGCGGAGGGGAAATGCCCCGAATGCGGACAGCCCGTCGAGGGCTCGCCGCACGTCGACGCGCTCGCGAACCTGCGTGAGGAGCGCGAGGAACTGGAAGCCGACCTCGACGACGCCCGCGAGCGCGTGGAGGACCGCGAATCCGCCGTCGAGCGCGCGGAGGAACTCCTCGACGTGGAGGGCGACCTCCGGGACGCCGAGCGGGCGCGGGAATCGGCCGCCGAGCGCGCCGAAGCGCGCCGCGAGAGCGCCGAGTCGAAGCGGGAGGAAGCCGAGGCGCGCCGCGAGCGCGCGGCGGAACTCGATTCCGAGGCGGAGGCGAAAGCGGAGGCGGCCGCCGCCGCGGAGGAACGCGCGGAGACCGCCCGGGAGCGCATCGGCGCGCTCAACCGCCGGAACGCCGAACTGCGCGAGCGCATCGACGCCCTCGACGAACTGGACGACGCCCTGGAAACCGCCGAATCGGCGGCGTCGGAGGCCGAGCGCCTCGCCGAGCGGCGCACGCTCCTGGGCGAGAACAACGACGAGCGCCGCGAGCGACTCTCGGAGCTCAGGTCCGAACGCCGCGAGCTCGCCGCGGAGTTCGACGCCGAGCGCGTCGAGGAGGCCCGCGCGGAGAAGGAGCGGGCCGAGACCTACCTCGAACAGGTGGAATCGGAACTCGAGTCGCTGCGGGAGCGCCGGGACGAACTCGTCGGCGCGATCGACCGGACGAAGGGCGAAATCGAGGAGTTAGAGTCCCTCCGGGAGCGCCGCGCCGAGGTCGCCGAGCGCGTCACAGCGGTGAAGTCCCTCCGCGGGGAGGCCGACGAGCTCGAAACGATGTACGGCGACCTCCGGGCCGAACTCCGCCGGCGAAACGTCGACACGCTCGAAACGATGCTCAACGAGACCTTCCAGTTGGTGTACGAGAACGACTCCTACACCCGCATCGAGCTGGACGAGGCCTACGAGCTCACCGTCTACCAGCAGAACGGCGACCCGCTGGACCCGAGTCAGCTCTCCGGGGGCGAGCGCGCCGTGTTCAACCTCTCCCTGCGGTGTGCGGTCTACCGCCTGCTGGCCGAGGGCATCGAGGGCGCGGCGCCGATGCCGCCGCTCGTGTTGGACGAGCCCACGGTGTTCCTCGACTCGGGGCACGTCACCCGTCTCATCGACCTCGTGGAGTCGATGCGCGAACTCGGCGTCGAGCAGATTCTGGTCGTGAGCCACGACGAGGAACTGGTCGCCGCCGCCGACGAAGTCGTCAGAGTGGAGAAGGACCCCACGAGCAACCGCTCGCGGGTGGAGCGGGGCGCACCGGTCGAGGCCGAGTAATCAGACCGAGCGGAGGGCGGCGAGCGCGTCGGCGACGGCCCCGCTCACCCGGTAGCCGCGCTCGCCGGCCACCTCCGTCTCCTCGATACAACCGGCGACGCGGAGCTCCGCGAGCAACCCGTTGAGGTCGCTCTCGCAGGACTCTCCTACGTCGAGGATGTCACGAACGGGGAGCGGGCCGCAGCGCTCCAGTTCGAGGAGCAACCCCAGCGTCGACTCGTCGTGACAGCCGCGAATCAGGGCGCGGACGCCCGGGGAAACGCCCTCGGAGGCGAGCGCGAGCGGGTCCTCGCCCGCGGGCTCCAACTCGGCGTTCGGCAGGTAGTGTTCCTCGCCGGTCTCGGGGTCCCGGACCAGACTCGACTCTTCGGAGCGTTTGACCAACAGATACGTTCCCTCGGGCCCTTCGACGGCGCGCATGGGGACGGATAGCGCCCCCCGAGTTAGGCGTCTTTCGTCTCCCAGTCGGTTTCCTGTACCGTCCGGTAGCGCTCCCGGGCGTAGAACCCGATGCCGGCGGCGGCGACCAGCAGGCTGGCGCCGAGAACGACGTTGCCGCGGAAGACGACGAAGAGGGCACCCAGCCCGAACGCGATGAGGGCGGCGTCGGCGACGACGACGAGCGTCCAGAACTCGCGTTGCAGTTCCGCCGGGACGTCCTCGCTCGTCGGGTCATCGGTCGCTGGGGGGTCCGCGCCGTCATCAGACGTTTCCACCTCCGAGACGTCCGTCCCGACGCTCGGGACATCCACGCTGGGGACGCTCTCGCCGTCGTCCTCATTGGACTCCTCGTCCTCGTCGAACACGACCGAACCGAGGGGAGCCCCCTGAAAAACCCTATCGGGACTCCTCGATGTCCACCGCATAGGTCGACTGCAGCCACGCCATCGGCTCGTCAGCGTCCTGCAACACGACGCCGTCCTCCGTTTCGTACGCTTCGACCGAGTCCCGCGGGTCGGTGTCGCCCGGAAGCGCGGGCGCCTCAGTCTCGCGTTCCATCCCGTCGGTCCGCGCTCGTTCCGACATACACCATGGTAAGCGATACCATACATAAATCCCTTCCGGCCCGGACGGAGGAGTGAGTTTTTACCCCGGCCTCGCCAAACGCCCGATAATGGAAAATGCGGACCTCTCCTCCTTCGAGGACAGACCCGAGGCGGAGGCCGCGGCGGTCGCCGACGGCGACGGGGAACTCTCGGCGGTTATCGACCCCGAGGAGGAGCGCTATCCGGAGGCGGACGGCGAGTTGGAACTGTTGGTGACGCAAGTGGACTACACCGTCGAGCGGAACAGCGACGGCGAGGAGTACCCAGTGCTCCACGTGTTCGGCCGCGACGGCGAGCGGGCCGAGCACGTCCGGGTGTACGGCTTCCAGCCGTACTTCTACGCGCCGACCGACTCCGTCGACGAGGGCGACCTCCGCTCGGAGGGGAGCATCGTCGATTGGCGCGAGGAGGACCACGAGGGAGAGCCCTACGAGTCCATCCGCGGGGAGGAACTCACTAAGATATTCGGCCGGACGCCCCGCGACGTGGGGAACATACGCGACCGCTTCGACCACTACGAGGCGGACATCCTCTTTCCCAACAGGTTGCTCATCGACAAGGACATCACCAGCGGCGTCAGGGTACCCGCCCGCCGGCAGTCCGAGGGCGGCGTCATCGACGTGCCCCACGAGGAACTCGAAGCTGTGGAGGCGACCGGCGACCTGCGGGTGAACACCTTCGACATCGAGGTCGACGACCGCAACGGCTTCCCCGAGGACGGCGAGGAGAAAATCGTCTGTCTCACCAGCCACGACTCCTACCGCGACGAGTACGTCCTCTGGCTGTACGAGGCACCGGACGGCGACGGGCGCACGCCCGAGGAACTCAGCGACTACGAGTATCTGGAGGGGGAGGCCGACCACGAGGTCCGCGCCTTCGAGACGGAAGAGGCGATGTTGGAGGCGTTCGTCGAGTATATCGAGGGTACCGACCCGGACGTTTTGACGGGTTGGAACTTCGAGGACTTCGACGCCCCCTACTTCGTAGACCGACTGGAAGAACTCGGCCTCGACTCCGATAGACTCTCGCGCATCGACGAGGTGTGGGACAGCGGCTGGGGCGGCCCGAACATCAAGGGGCGGGTCGTGTTCGACCTGCTGTACGCCTACCAGCGCACCCAGCGCTCCGAACTCGATTCCTACCGACTGGACGCGGTCGGTGAGGTCGAACTCGGCGTGGGAAAGGAGCGCTACCCCGGCGACATCGGCGACCTCTGGGAGGACGATCCCGAGCGATTGCTGGAGTACAACCTCCGCGACGTGGAGCTCTGCGTCGAGATAGACAGGAAACAGAACATCGTCCCCTTCTGGGACGAGGCGCGCAAACTGGTCGGCTCGAAACTGGAGGACGCCACCACGCCCGGCGACGCGGTGGACATGTTCGTTCTGCACAAGGCCCACGGCGAGTTCGTCCTTCCCTCGAAGGGCCAACAGGACGCCGAGGAGTTCGAGGGCGGCGCCGTCTTCGAACCCATCACGGGCGTGAAGGAGAACGTCTCCGTGCTCGACCTCAAAAGTCTCTACCCGATGTCGATGGTGACCATCAACGCCTCGCCCGAAACCAAAGTCGACCCCGAGGCGTACGACGGGGAGACATACCACACGCCCACGGGCGTGCACTTCCGGAAGGAGCCTGACGGTATCATCCGGGAGATGGTCGACGAACTCCTCACCGAACGGGAGGAGAAGAAGGCTGCCAGAGACGACCACGACCCCGACAGCGAGGCCTACGGGAGATACGACCGCCAGCAGGCGGCGGTGAAGGTCATCATGAACTCCCTCTATGGGGTGTTCGGCTGGGACCGGTTCCGCCTCTACGACCGCGCGATGAGCGCGGGCGTGACCTCCACCAATCGGGAGGTCATTTCGTTCACCGAGACGGCGGCGAACGAAATGTCGTATCAGGTGACGTACGGCGACACGGACAGTGTCATGTTGGAACTCGGACAAAATGTGTCGAAACAGGAAGCCATCGAGATGTCCTTCGACATCGAGGACCACATCAACGAGCGCTACGACGAGTTCGCCCGCGAGGAACTCAACGCCGACGACCACCGCTTCCAGATCGAGTTCGAAAAACTATACAGGAGATTCTTCCAGGCGGGGAAGAAGAAGCGCTACGCCGGTCACATCGTCTGGAAGGAGGGCAAGGACGTCGACGACATCGACATCACGGGCTTCGAGTACACCCGCTCGGACATCGCGCCCATCACGAAGGAAGTCCAGAAAGAGGTCATCGAGCGCATCGTCACCGGCGAGGACCTCGAATCGGTGAAGGACTACGTCCACGACATCGTGGGCGACGTCGCGGAGGGCCAGACGTCCTACAACGATATCGCCATTCCGGGCGGTATCGGCAAGCGCTTGGACAACTACGATACCGACACCGCCCACGTCCGCGGGGCGAAGTACGCCAACCTACTCCTGGGCACGAACTTCGATCGGGGTTCGAAGCCCAAGCGACTCTACCTGAAGAAGGTGCACCCCGACTTCTGGCAGCGCATCGAAGCGGAGCGCCCGGAGATACAGGACAACCAACTGTATCTCGCGTTCAAGACGGACCCCGACGTCATCTGCTTCGAGTACCCCGACCAGATTCCCGACGAGTTCGAGGTCGACTACGAGAAGATGCTCGATAAAACGCTCAAAGGGCCCATTTCGCGGGTTCTGGAAGCGCTTGACGTGAGTTGGGAGGAAGTCCGCACGGGGCAGACCCAGACCGGGCTCGGGAACTTCATGTAGGCTTGGGGCGCCTATCGCTTCGGAGCCGCCGCTCGCCGAAGAATATCGGAATGAATAGTGGACGACCCGGGGGTGCCCGGGACGCCGGAACGGGTAGTCCCGGTCGCCTCCTCCGCCCCGCGACCCTTCGGGCGACAGGCGTCCACCGCTGGGCTGCTCACTTCCGTGCCTGACCCGTTGGCGGCGGCGAACGCCCGCGACGACGCCCCTGCAGGCGCGCGCAGGCGACCGTTGTCCTCGAAGGACGAGGCTTCCACGTCGGCTTCCGGGGCCCGCTCCGGGCGAACCCGGACGAACCCGGTGTTCGGTCCCCCCTGAAGGCTATCTCGGGGGCGGGAGGCGGAGCCTAACCGCCGACCTAGTCCACTCTACTGTAACCCACTTCTCCTTAAACGCCTTTCGTCTCGGAACCCACAACCCCGAGGACGGCGGCGGCGTAGCCGGCACCGCCCGCGGCCACGAGACAGGCGGCGAGGAGGACGGCCCAGCGGTGGTACGCGAACGTCGCGGACACCGAGGCCATACCCCCGACGACGCTCCCCGCGGGGAGCGCCCACAGCGCCGTGAGAAGGGCCGTTGTGGCGCCCATTACGAGCGCGACGCCAGCCATCGTCGCGGGGTCCGAGCGCCGCTTTGCGCCGGAGAACGCCGCGATGAGCGCGATGCCGGTCGGCCCGAGCAGGAGGAGCGGGCTCAGGGGGCCGACGCCGTAGTAAACGCCCACTTCCGAGACGTCCGCGACGGCGTAGGGGAAGGTCGCCGCGACGAGATACGCGAGCGCTCCCACGAGCGTGAGGCGTGCGGTGAGTCGCTCCATAGCGTCGTTTCCGGCCACCGGCCCGATAAGCCTCCCGAAGGGCTTTGCGGACGGGGATGTATCCACACCTATGGGACTCGGAGGAACTGCGAAGAAGGTCCAACAGATGGCTGATATCGCGGAGAAACTCGTCGCACGGTTCAAGGAGCTCAGGGACGAGGTCATGGCTCTGCGTGAACGGTTGGACGACACCAACGACAGGGTACAGGACGTGGAGGCGGAGCTCGAATCACAGCGGAAGCTCCTCGAAGCGCTCGCCGAGAAGGAGGGCATCGACGTGGAGGCAGTAACTGCCGAAACGGACGCGACGGAAGCCGAAGAACCCCCTGCGGAGCCTTAGCGCAGTCGGTCGTGTTCGACTTTCATACAGCGGTCCTGCACCACGCGTAGCCCGGCCTCCTCCGCGCGGGCGGCGGCCCCGTCGTCGCTGATTCCTAACTGGAGCCACACCGTCCCGACGCCCCCGCGTTCGAGCACGTCGTCGACGATGCCGGGGACCTCCTCGCTCGGGCGGAACACGTCGACGATGTCGATCTCCCCGGGAACGTCTCCGATGCTGTCGTACGCTTCTGCGCCGAGCACCTCGTCCGCGAACGGGTTCACGGGGACGATTTCGTACCCCTGTTGCTGGAGGTAGGCGGGGACGTCGTGGGCCGCCTTCCCGGGCGTCGTCGAACAGCCGATGACGGCGACCCGCTCGCCGTCGAGTATCTCGCGGAGGTCGTCGTCGTTCTCGACTGGCATACCCTATCTTCGGTCGCGGGCGGCGAAAAACCTGCGCCCAGTGTCAGTGACTCGCTAGCGCGGCGGACACACAAGTGGCTGTTTGAGGTTACGCCACCGTATTACCCCGTTCCGACGTTGTGGTAGATATGAACCGCAGTCGCCATGTTCGACGAGGGCTCGCCCGTCTGTTCGAGGCGGGCGTTCGCCTCGTCGTCGTGTCGCTCGAAGCGGTCGCCTTCTGGGTGGCCGTTGCGTTCCCGCTGTTCTATCTCGGCGGGTTTGTAGCGACGTACACACTCCCCGGTCTTTCGATACCGTCCGTGTGGACACTGGGTGCGCTACTCGGCGTGAACGGGTTCGCACTCGTCGTGGGGCACCACTACGACGGCCGCATCGGGAGGACTGCTGTGGAGGGAGCCGTTCGCCTCCCGGACCAGGTGAACCGGGGTGAGTAGTATCTCGTGACCGTGCGTTCGTCTCGCCCGTTGCTCGCCGTGGTCTGTCTCGTGTTCATCGCTCTCGCGGGCTGTTCCGCTCCGGGGAGTCTCGCGATGGACCCCGTGGATGACGGCGAACTCGGCGACCACGCGAGCCGGAGTCTTCCGGCCACCGAAGCCGAATCGGACCCGGACCGCGAACTCCGCCTGATTCGAGGCGCGATTCGAAACGGCTCGGCAACAATCGATAGTCGTTCGGCGCCGGTCGAAGCAGGACTTCCCTTCGCCTTCCGAGGCGCGTACTACAACCTTTCGTGGTCCGTTGCCGACCGTCAACCGGCCACGCACGCGACCATCGAGATAGATTATAACGCCACGAATAGCTCAGTGGAGACGATAACGTACGCCGAATTGCCGTCGGTGGACCGGCGGGCACTCGATACGCTGCTCCCTCCACGCGATGACCGTCGAACGGAGGGGTACGACTTCGGTACGGGTGTGACGTACTCGGAATCGGAACGCGAGCAGTCTGTGTTGCTCTCCGGGCACCAGTACGACGCCGTCGTGTATCGGGGCACAGCCTATCGGGTTCGTGTCTCGGACACCCGTGAAATCACTGTCAACACCTATCGCTACACGTCGACGCTCGTCGCAGCGAATTCGACGGCGTATGCTGACCAGTTGCGTCAGCAGTACCGGTTCACCTTGGACGGTCTCTCGGCCGAGGAACGGCGCATCGTCACGGAAGCACTCAGTGACGGGAGTTACTACGCCGAGAGCGAGGACGACGCGTTCCGCTCCGTACTCGAACGCTTCCAGCGACACGAGGCCGTCCAGGAAAACGACTACCACGGCGAGTGGCTCCTCCGGTACAACGGGACCGACTACTGGGCAGAGCTCAGGTACGGCGGGTTCGACGGCGAATAGCCGTCTGTCCCGATGCTGTTTATCCCCGACACACTGCCGCGAGTCGTTTACAGGTCGAGTTCGTCGACTGCATAGCTGATTTCACACCACCCCTCGTCGACGTACGTCGACGTCATCTCCAGGAGTCGCGCCCCGTCTCGGGAGGGGAGTAGCGGGGTCGTCCAGGCGACGGCCCGCTCGCCGACATCGAGTTCGTCCTCGAACTGGAGCGGCGCAGTCACCGCCTCCCAGGTGTCGAAGCCCTCGAAGTCGGTCGTCGCCAGGAGTGTCTCACCGCTCCCGGGTGCCTGCTCGCCATCCGGTCCCCGGAGGGTCTTCGCCGAGACGAGGAGGGTCCCGTCTTCGCCCCCTACCGGCGTCCAGGTTACGTAGGGACCGTTCGTCAGCTGGTGGCCCTCGGCGGTCCGGACCGGGTGGCCAATCGCCTCCGGGTCGCCCCACTCGGTGCCGTTCGGGGAAGTCTTCAGGTAGGCACCCCCACGGTGGGTCGGACCGACAATCTCGTAGACCATGACGTATCGGCCGTCGGGGAGGCGCGTGACGACGGGCATCCCGGGGCGCTCCGCCCCGTCCGGGATGGCGGCGTCGAACACCTCGTCCTCCCAGGTCTGTCCGCCGTCGTGGGAGACGCGGTGCGCGACGAGTTGGGCGTATCCGTCCTCCTGGTGGCGTTCGTCGGCGAAGTAACAGACGAGGTTTCCGTCGGCGTCGACTGCGAACTCGGGCTCCCAGACGGGCGTCTCACCCGCTTGCGGGGCCGCCCGGCCACCCTCGGCGACCGTGCTCACGTACGACCAGTTCCGGCCGCCGTCCTCGCTCGCGTACACATCGATTTTGGTCCGCGAGTGGTCCTCCGGGAGGGAGTTCCCCGCCGTGATTACGGTCCCGGCCGACCAGGGACCGACCGACTCGGGAAGTTCGAACAGAACCGGCTGGAAGGCGAGTCCCCATCCGTTCTGCGTATCGTGGAGTTCCGAGAACCGTGACCACGTCTCGCCGCCGTCCGTGCTCCGATATATCGGGAAGTAAGGGCCGTCGTCCTCGTCGACACTCGCGTAGTGCTCAAACGTTGCAAGAAGGACATCGCCGTCAGCGTGGTTCAGCCGCTCAACGCGAGGGTACATCGCGCCCGCACCGGGGGCGTCCTCGGGCGGCCGATACAGTACGTTACTTCCCTCTCCGTTGTCGCTCATCGTTCCCCCCGAGAACCGTGTCGTCCCATAGTCGGCCGTCTTCGGCCGCCCTCAAAACGCTAGTGCAACTGGCAAACGCGTTCAGGATGGTATGGATGTCGTGGTTACAACCGGTCAGTCCGTGGGGGCGCGAAGAAACGGAACGGCCCGAGCGGCCCACGGAGGCGGGCGACGCTCAGAACTCCCGCCACTCGGAGTCGGCGTCGAACCCCACGAGGCGGCGCTCCCGGGTCCCGTCGTCTTCGCGGATTTCGATGGCCCCGTCGAAGAGCTGCTTGAGCGTGGACATCGTCTGCTCGTCGTGGGCCGTCGAGTCGATGGCGAAGAGACCGAGCGCGTCGGCGCTCTGGACCCGGCCCGTCGAGACGTGGAGAAATCGGAACACCGTCTGCAAATCGGAGTACATCAGGAGGGTCGAAAGCGAGTAGAGGAACACCCGATTCCGGGTGACGCCCCTCCCTTGGTAGAAGTCGCGCAGGAGTTCCGAGAGTTCGATTCCCATGCCCGTCAAGTCAACCGGGGAGGAGGCGTAGCGGACGGTGTCCTCCTCGCGCTCCTCGCTCATGCCCTGTTGGCGGGAGACACAGTCGACTACCCCTACCGGTAGGTCCCCGACCCCGTCATCGAGGTGGTCGGCGTAGTTATCCAAAACGCGGTCGGCGCCATCCTTGGTCGTGACGACGATCGCACCTTCTCCCGTGCGTGTACCGTGGGCAAGCACCCTGAACGCGAGCTCGCGTTTGCCCGTCATCGGCGGCCCCGATATCAGGATGTTCGTCCCCGGTTCGACCGTCGCCTCCGGGAGGGCGTCACCGAGTTCATACATCGGGCTCCCCCACTGTTGGCTCTTGGAACGGGGGCCGCCCCTGTGGTGACTGCCCGGCAGGCATCTGGAACAAAGATGTTCTGAGGTGCGTAAATGCTTTTTGATTACTGCGTATCAGAGGAGGGCCGAAATCCGCCCGACGACGAACGCCGCGGCGGCGAGAAACATCCCCCACTTGAGCCGACGCTGGGCACGCTCGGGGGCCTCGAAGGCGCCGACGGCGGCGCGCGCCATCACCAAGTCCGCCGGCACAACGACCGCGAGGTAGGGGAGCCCGAACGTTCCGCGGAGATAGGGAAGCGGCGAGAGCAACACCGCGAGCGCGAGGAGCGCCGCCGCGAGGAAGAGGGCGGGGCGGACGCCGACGGCGATGGGAAGGGTGTTCAGCCCCTCCTCGCGGTCCCCCTCGATGTCCTCGACGTCCTTGATGAGCTCGCGGGTGAACGTCGCGAGCGCCGCGAGCGCGAAGAGGACGGCCGGCGCGGGCCCGAGTTCGCCGACGGCCGCCGCGCCGAAGAGGAAAGTGCTCCCGCCCAGATAGGCGACCACGGCGTTCCCCACCCCGGGAAGGCCCTTGAAGAACTGCGTGTACGCGAGCAACGCGAGCAGGTTGACCGCCGCGATACCGACCGCGAGCGGCGGGAGGGGGAGGACGCAGACGACGGCCCCGGCGAACAGGACGAGCGAGAAGGCCAGCGCGCCCCGCGGAGAGACGGCCCCTCGCGGAATCGGGCGCTGGGGGTCGTTTATCCGGTCGATGTCGCGGTCGAAGTAGTCGTTGATTCCGTTCCCTGCCCCGACCGCGAACACCGTCGCGCCCGCCGCGAGCGCGGTGGCGGGTCCGTCGGAGACGGCGGCGCCCGCGACGAACGCGCCGATAGCCGTGAGGACGCCGCTCGCGAGCGCGTTCCCCGGCCGCGTCAGTTCCAGGTAGCCGCGGGCGGTCATCGTTCGCCCTGCGCCCTCGGGAACGTATAAATCGCCCGCTCCGTGCCGCAGGGTCTAAACCAGTCACCCGACGAGTCGGTGTGTGCGCGTCCTCGCATACCTCTACGACGGCGAGCGGACGGACGATACGGTGCGCGCCGTGCTCGACGCGCTGGACGAGCGCGACGGGTCCGTCGAGCGCATCGACGCGAGCGCCGGCCCCGACGCCGAACGGGAGGCGAGCCTCTGGGTGAAGGAGACCACGAGAATCGGAACGAGCCCCGACGAACTCTACCGCGAGGAGGGCGGGATGACCTTCGCCGCGGGCGTCCTCATCACGGAGGCCGACACCGGACGACGCTCGATGCACGTCGGCGAGGACGCCCTGGTCGAGTTGTCCTAAATCCGCACGTTTATGCCGTCGGTGTCTTTAGTGGGGGGTGCGGGCGCCTAGCTCAGTCTGGACAGAGTACTTGGCTTCGGACCAAGCTGTCACGGGTTCAAATCCTGTGGCGCCCATACAGTAACGGCCCGGTTCGGGGCCAATGCTATTTCCTCCGTAGCGTCTCGATTCTTCTCGTTATCGGCGTTTCCGCCGTTTCGAAAAGCACCGTCGAAAGGAGAGTCCATCACGTCACGGGCCGGAGTTCCGACGACCGCGATTTGTGCGTTCCGACCGGCGGTTCAGACGGCCGCCGAGTCCTCCGCGGCGGCGAGATGCTCGTTCCCCCACTCGCGCATCGCCTCGATGACCGGGCGGAGCGACTTCCCGTGGTCGGTCAGGGAGTAGCGCACGCGCACGGGCTTCTCGTTTACCACCTTGCGGTCGACGAGGCGCTTCTCGGAGAGGTCCTCCAAACTGTCGGAGAGCACCTTGCTGGAGATGCCGTCCACCGCCTCCTGGAGTTCGTTGAAGCCGCTGGGGCCGTCCTCCAGGAGCCGATGGACGATGACGGGGTGCCACTTCTTGCCGATGAGGGAGGCCGTCGTCGTGACCGAACACCACTCCTCGCCGGCACACGGAACTTGGATGGGGCTCTCGGAATCGCTCATGGGGAGACGTGTTCGGGCGCCCGGATAAGGTTACCGACGGATACCCGGTTACGGATAGAAACGCTGTGCACGGACGGGAATCGCCCCGGTGCCGGCCTCCGTGGGTCCGGGATCGTCGCTTCCTGAACCCTCACAAGGGGTTTCTCAGAGCGACAGGTCCTCGCCGAGTTCGTGACCCAACACGTCGAGCGCGCCCCGCAGGGAGCCGTGGTCCGCGAGGTAGGTCAGGCCGACGCTGGATTTGACGACGTTCGCCATCCGCCCGGTGAACACCTCGGGCCCGAGCTGGGCGACCGCCGAATCCCCGACGGAGATGAACCAGCCGGGCGTCTCGAAGGTCCACTGGTCGAAGCGCGGTTCGTACGCCTCGCGCTCGGCCGCGATGACCTCACAGACGTTCCGCGCGGCCACCGGCGTCGCACGGACGGCCGCCTGCGCGCTCGCGGGGGCGACCTCGCCCTCGGCGTCGAAGACCCGGGCGGCGTCGCCCACGGCGAAGGTGTGGTCGTCGAGGGCCAGCGTGGCGTTCACGTCCTGTCGCTTGCCGCCGAGCGCGTCGGGGCCGCGGACGCCGCCGGTCCAGACGAACTGGTCGTAGGGGAGCGCGCCTCCGTCGAGTTCGATTTCGTCGGGGCCGGCTCCGACGACCTCCACGCCTGTTCGGACCCCGACGCTCAGGGCGCGGAGCTCGTCGCGGACGGCGTCCCGGAAGTTCCCGGGGAACCCCGGCGCCACGTCGTCGTCCCGTTCGAGGAGGACCACGTCGACGTGGGCGCCGGCTTCGGCGCCCGATTCCTCGGCGAGGGCCGCGAGTTCGCCCGCGGTCTGGACGCCCGAGAGGCCCGCGCCGCCCACGACGACGGTCCCGCCCCCGGCGTCGAGGAGGGCGAGGAACTCCGCGCGGATGTCGCGGGCGTGGGACGGGCGCTTGAGCGGGGTCGCGTGCTCGCGAACGCCGCCGATGCCGTGGAAGTCGGCACGTGCACCCAGGCAGACGGCACAGGCGTCGTATTCGAGCGTCCCGTCGTCGAGGTCGACCTCCCTGGATTCGCGGTCGATGGACTCAACGCGGGCCTCACGAACCGTCGCCCGCTCGACCAGTTCGCCGAGGGGAATGGTGATGGCGTCGAAGTAGTCGGGCTCCCGAATCGCCCGATGGAGTTCGTGTTGCACGAGGTGTTCGCCGGTGTCGTCGACGAGGACGAGGTCGACGTCAGCGGGGAGTTCGGCTTCGAGTTTCCGGGTCAACACGAGTCCGGCGTAGCCACCGCCGAGCACAGCGACGCGCATGCCCCGCCATCGGACGGCGGGGACAAATACCTACTCGCCGGGGTGCCACAAGAGCGAAGGCGCCGGCGGGGGGAGGACGGGCATGGCACTCGTCGATTCGCTCGTCACGCTGTTCGTGAGCCTCCTCGTCGGGGGTGTGGGCGTGTACGTCGCCGGCAACCTAGTCACGGACGGGAAGAGCTACGAACACGCCGTCTGGACGGCCGGCATCGCCGCCCTCGTCTGGACGGTCACGGGGGCGATATTCGGCGGGATTCCGGGGCTCGGCCCGGCCATCGTTCTCGTCGCGTGGGTCGGGACCATCAAATGGCGCTACCGCGTCGGGTGGGTCGATGCGGGCGTGATGGGACTCGTCGCGTGGGCCGCGGCGGGCGTCGTCCTCTGGTTGTTGGCCCAGGTGGGTGTGGTGGGTATCGAGGCCACCGGGATTCCGAACGTCTGAGTCAGAAGAGCGCTTCCGATTCCTCAAGGATTTCGGCGGGGCCGCCGACCTCCCAGACGCGGGTGTCGACGCCCGTCGCGGCGACGGCTTCCTCTACCTCGTCGACGTGTTCCGCCGTGGTGTTCACGTACACCGACGCGCCGGTGTCGACGGAGAAATACACGGGGACGCCCGAATCACGCAGTTCGCGGACGGCGTTGAACACGGCGAGCGACTCGGGCTGCCAGTAGACCCACCCGGCGGGGCCGGTCATCGTCGTCGCCGCCAGGGAGAGGGAGTCGTGTTCGGCCGTCTCGAAGACGCGCTCGAAGTCGCCGGCGGCGAGCGCGTCCCGGGCCTCCGCGAGTTGGCCGTGGATGTGCGCGAGGCGCGCGTCGAACATGTGGGAGTCCTCGGCCTCGTCGTGGGCCTGCTGGGTTTCCTTGTAGGAGGGGACCATCGCCGCGACCACTCTGATATCCTCCTCGAAGTCGTCGGGCGTCTCGATGCGCTCCGAGCGGCAGTCCTCGTCGTTGAGCCCGGCGTGCAAATCGGAGAAGCCGCCCGTGACCGCGCGGGCCGCCGACGCGGAGCCGCGCCGTGCGATGGCCGAGATCTCGGGGTGCGAGAGGTCCAGCCCCGCGGCGCCGACGAGCGCCGTCGCCGCCGCCGCGAAGCCCGACGCCGAGGACCCGAAGCCGATGTTCGTCCGGAAGGAGTTCTCCGACTCCAGGCGGACGGGCGGGAGCTCCTCGCCCGCGCGGGCCCGGACCTCGTTGACGACCGTTCGGACCCGGTCGGCGCCGGAGCCGTCGAGTTCCTCGCCGTCGACGACGTAGACGTCTCCGTCGAGGTCGGCGTCGAATTCGACGGTCGTCTTGGTGTGACTCGGCGCCGTACAGACGGAGATGGAGTCGTGGTAGGGGAAGCGCAGGTCGTGGTCGCGCATCCCGTGGTACTTGACGACGCCCTGAATCGGGTGTGCCTTCGCGGTCGCTTTCATGGGCATACAGGGAGGAGTAGCCGAGTTAAACGTCCCGGAACCCGAGGAGTGAAAGCCGGCGCCCGAGAGGGAGTGCTATGGGCGAGCCTTTGCCGAGGGAGGAACAGGTCATCGAGGTCATCGACCGGCTGGCGGAGCGCTACCCCGACCCGGAGATATCGTTGGATTTCGACTCGCGCTTCCAGTTGCTCGTGGCGGTCATCCTCTCCGCACAGTGCACCGACGAGCGGGTGAACAAAGTAACCGAAGACCTCTTCGAACGCTACCCCGACGCGGAGGCGATGGCCGCCGCCGACGAGGAGGATATCGCGGAGGAAATCTCCTCGGTCACCTACTACAACCAGAAGGCCGGCTATCTCAAGAGTTCGGCCGAGGCCATCGTCTCCGAACACGGCGGGGAGGTGCCGGACACGATGTCGGCGCTCACCGACCTCTCGGGCGTGGGCCGGAAAACCGCGAACGTCGTGCTCCAGCACGCCCACGACCTCACCGAGGGTATCGTCGTCGACACGCACGTCCAGCGCATCTCCCGCAGACTGGGTCTCACGGAAGAGGAACGCCCCGAGAAGATAGAGCGGGACCTGATGACGATCGTCCCCGAGAGCGAGTGGCAGGAGTTCACCCACTGGCTCATCAGTCACGGCCGGGATACCTGCACTGCCCGGAACCCGGACTGTTCGGACTGCGTCCTGGAGGACATCTGTCCTTCCTCAAAACTCGACGCCGACGTGGACTTGGCGAGCGGCGAGGCGTGGTAGGGGCGGCCCCAAGGCATACCCTCGCGAGCCCGTGACTGTTTGGTGTCATGTCCGAGGAACCAGACCCGCACGCCGAACTGGGCGAACAGGGCGAGGAAGCGGTCCCCGACGACGAACTCAAGGAGGTGGACGAGGTCCACGACGAGGCCGTCGAGGCCCAACAGGAGGCCCGCGCGGAGTCGATGGACGACGAGGCACGCCACGAGGAGGCCCGCGCCGAGACCGCCGAGTCGAACGCGCCGGACGAGATGCCGAACGACGACCGCTAGACGTAGCCGTACTTGATGAGGAAACGGGCCATCCCGACGACCCACGCGAGAATCCAGAAGAGCACGTAGCCCGCGACGCCGATTCGCAGGCGCTTGCGCCAGTGGTCCATCTCGGGGTGGAGCTCCGAGAGCGACACGCCGGGCTCCGGGTCGCGGTACAGCTCCTCGCGGCGCTTGATGCGAAAGATGCGGACGATGCCCGTCAGCGCGAAGGCCAACATCGCGTAGGCCTGCAATCCCAGGACGGCGTGGAGGGCGGCCGCGCCGCCGAGCTGGGTCGCGAGGCGGGGGACCATCCAGACGAGGACGACCGCCGTGTTCAACACGAGGCCCGTGACGATGTACTTCAGGTGGTGCGTGAGGACGCCCCACGTGACGGTCTCGGCGTCGATGATTATCCACGCGCCCTTCAGATAGAGCGGGAAGCTCACCGTTACGAGGAGAGCGGCCGCGGCGGCGAGCGTGGCGTCCTCGACCATGGCCGAACTCGGGACCCCGTCGCGTTAAACGCATCCGTTCGCGTCGATGGGGGAAGGGTTTAGCGTCCGCGGACCCAACCGCGGGCAATGGCAGACGGTGCGGCGGACGACGGGCCCGACACCGAGGGCGTCGGGGACGCGAACGGCGACGCCGCGGGCGACGGCACGGCCGACGCCACGACTGAGGAACTCCGCAAGCGGGTCGAGGAGGAGTACGACTTCGAGAACTTCGGGCCCCAGGAGATGGCGGAGATGTCCTCAGAGGAGTGGGAGGCCGCTTTCGACCCTGAGACGTGGATCACAGGAAAAGAACTCCTGGACCGGGTGGAGGCCGACATGAAGGCCCGCGTCGCCCGCCGGGACGTGTTCGCCGTCATCGAACGCGAGTCGAAAGGAACGGAGGAACGCCTCGTCGCCTACTCCGATGAGGGGTACGCCATCGTCTACGAGGACGGGACCGTCGAGGGGCGGGGGACCGTGCTCCGCGATCTGAAACCCAGCGTCGCGCTCTGTTCGATGGAGGAGTACGACGTGCCCGAGGCGCCGGAGCGGGGGCTCCCGGACCCGGAGTCCGTCTCCGAGAGCACGGGCAGTATCGGGCACACGCTGATGCTCGCCGTCGGCGTCGCCCAACTGGTCGCGGCGGTGCTTCTCTTCGGCGGGTGGATACTCACCGACATCGGCATCGTCGCCGCGGTCGCGGCGCTCGGCTTCGGGGTCTTCGGCGTGTTCATGCTGGTGCTCGTGGCGAACGCGCGACTCTCCGATCGGTTCCGCTCGGAGGAGTACCGCGAGCGCCTCCGGGACGCCGGCGCGACCGGTGGGGAGCGCCCAGCCTTCGTTCCCGATTGGGAGGGTAGCGGCCCCGACGAGCGCGAATAACCGGACTTCAGAATTGTAGAGCCATCGGTGGGTTTATAGACATACTGTCCTAAGCACGACGCGCATGAAGAGGCGGGACTTTCTCCGGGCGGCCAGCGGTGCGGCGGGTGCCTCCGCCGCGGTCGGGACAGCCTCGGCCCAGTCCGCCCCGGTCTCACAGACAGACAACGGGACCGCCGGGAACTCGACCGGGAACGCGACGGCCGGCAACGCGACCGGCAACGCGACCGACGGGTCCGGCGGTTCAGAATCGCTTCCCGGTGAGGGGACGACGAAGACTGTCACGGTCGGGCCGGGCGGACAAACCGTCTTCGACCCCGAGACAGTCTACATCCAACCCGGCGGAACAATCGAGTGGGAGTGGGCCTCGGACGGCCACAACGTGGCTCCCACGACCGAAGAACTCCCCGAGGGCGCGAGCTGGGAGGGCGTGACCGAACTCCACAACAGCGGGTACACCTACAGCCATCAGTTCACGGCCACGGGGGAGTACCCCTACGTCTGCACGCCCCACGAGGGCGTCGGAATGGTCGGTTCCGTCGTCGTCAACGAGAGCGGGCAGGCGCCCGGCAGCGGGGGCGAACCAGAGATCAACCCCGAGGAGATGGGTGTTCCCTTCCAGGCACACTACGTCGGCATCGCGACGGTGTTGATGATGCTGGTCTCGTTGGTGTACACCTTCTTCGCCGTCAAGTACGGCGAATCGCGACACGCTAGCTCACCCGAATAATGTCATCAGGAACATCCACCGGGAGTACGTACGGCGACATCCACCGCTACGAGCGGGCTCGTGAGAGCACCGCGGCGGCCATCGCCATCGTACTCCTCACGATTATCGAGGTCGTGTTCGTCGGCCTGTTCACCTACGGCCTGTTGGCCGGTTGGGGGACGGACCCGCTCGGGAACATGTATCTCGGCTTCCTGCTGGCGGCGACCTTCATCGACCTCGCGTTCATCCTCCTGCTCTATCGCAAGGAGTTCCTCCCGGACGTGATGATCGTCAAGAAGCGCCGCCGCAAGTGGGAAGACCTCTACGTCGAACAGGACGACGTTGACGGTGTCGACAGCACCGGCAACATGGTCGAGACGGTCAAGCGCGCGGTCTACCCCTACTACAAACGATGAGCGCCGAAGACGACAAATATCCAACGAGCTCGGGCCGACGCCGCTTCGTGAAAGGCGTCGTCGGCAGCGCCGGGCTGGCGGCGGTCGGGGCGACGACGGCGGTCTCCGTCGACTCCGCGACCCAACGAACCGGCACCGGCGGCGGGACGACAGAGTTCTTCGCTATCGAGAACACGGACGGGCCTGCCCCGCGCGGGATGCCCGTTATCCCTCTCAAAATCGACGACGAGGGCTACATTCAGGGCGTCTACCCCGAGGTCAAGACCGTCGAGCGAGGCGGCGAGGAAATAGAGGTCGCCGAGCAGGACCTCGGCGGCATCTCCTACTCCTCCGACTGGTTCCAGTACTGCGGGATTCAGAGCTACCAGGGCATCTACCCGGGTTACGAGGGGGACAACTACCTCCGTCACCCCTCGGACCCGACCTACGACTGGCAGGGCGACTTCGCGGGCGCCCGCATCAACATCAGCGATTTCGAGGACTACGAGACGTGGAACAACGACATCGGGACGGCCGGCCTCGGCAAGCCGGCGTCCGCGACGTGGCGTTCCCAAGACACCGAGAACTCGATTCCGGTGCAGGTCCTCCGGAGCACCCGCGTCGAGGAACTCGCCGAGAACCTCGACGGCGATGCCGGCGAGTTCTTCCGGGAGGCGACCTCCCAGGGGGCAATCGCGTGGCTCAACAAGTGTACGCACTTCTGTTGTGTCCCGGGGTTCAAAATCAGCACCTACGAGAACGCCGACAACCGGGTGTACTGCCCCTGCCACCAGTCGATTTACAACCCCTTCAGCATCGTGAAGCGAGCATTCGTCGCGTACCCGCGGCCTGACCAATAATGAGTCTCGAACGCAAAGACGACCACGACCACGTCGACTGGCTCCGGGACAAGGACCTCTCCCCGGTGGAGTCGACGTTCCTCTTCGTGCTCATTTGGATGGACAAGCGCCTGCGGGTCGTCGACTACCTCGAACTGCTGGAGTCGATGTACTACCGCTGGAACCTCCAGATGCCGAAGAGCCACACCGAACAGTACAACCTCGACAACAAGTTCTGGTACTGGTACCCTCTCTACGCGCTCGGGTCCTTCTCGACCATCGCGTACGTGGTGGCGGCCATCTCCGGGGCCTTGCTGGGCTTCTACTACACCCCCTCGGCCGCGGCACAGAGCTGTGTCGCGGGCATCGAGGGCTCGACCGTCGCGTACTGTTCTATCGCGGACATCATGCGCGACTTCGACTTCGGCTTCATGCTGCGCTCTATCCACCGATGGGCCGCGCAGGTGATGACCGCCGCGGTGTTCCTCCACATGCTCCGGGTTTACTTCACCGGCGCGTACAAGGAGCCCCGCGAGCTCAACTGGCTGCTCGGCATCGTCCTCATCTCGCTGACGATGGTGTTCGGCTACACCGGCTACCTCCTGCCGTGGGACCAGCTCTCCTACTGGGCGAGCCAGATCGGCGTCGAGATGGCCCTCTCCATCCCCCTCATCGGGGAGTGGGCGGCCCAACTCCTCTTCGGCGGCTTCTCGCCGTCGGCGTCGACGCTCAGCAGGATGTACATTCTGCACGTCTTCCTGTTGCCCTTCGTCGTGACGACCCTCATCGCGGTCCACATCGGCATCGTCTGGATGCAGGGCATCGCGGAACCCCACTAAAACCATGACGGACGAAGACACCACAACGGACGCACAGACGGACGGGGGCGGCGTGCCGGCAGTGCCGCCGGACGACGAAACGCCGACCTGGAACGAGCGTAAGGCCCGCCGCGACGGCCTCGCGCGGGTCACCTACGAGTACTTCGAGCGCGCCCGCCGCGAGGACGAGGACCTCCGCCGGGAATCCGACTACGTCGAGCGCGACGTGCTGGCGTTCCCGACGTGGCCCCACGAGATGATCCGGAACCTCTCGCTGGCCGCGTTCTTCTCCGGGATGATTATCTTCCTCGCCGCGACCCTTCCCCCGCATATCGCAGCCCCCGCCGACCCGAGCACTACCCCGTCGATCATCCTGCCGGACTGGTATCTCTACTGGTCTTTCGGCCTGCTTAAGCTCGGCCCGCTCAACCCGGAGCTGGCGATTCTCGGCGGCTCCAAGCTGATGGCCGACCGCACGTACGGTGTGGTCGCGAACCTCGTCGTCGTCGGCTTCATCGCCATCGTTCCCTTCCTCAACAAGGGGAGCGCCCGCCGGCCGGTCGAACAGCCCTTCTGGGCCGCCGTCGGCGTGAGTGGCGTCGTGTTCGCCATCACCATCGCCGCGCTGTCGATGAAGAACCTCCTGCCCATCGACCCGCATCTGACGTTCGACCTGACGTTCCTGTTGCCCATCGTCGCGGGGACCATCACCTACGCGATCCTGAAGACGATGCGCGAGGGCTACATGTACGACCTCAACCGCCGGTACTACCGGCTCCGTCCCCCGCGCTAACGTGCGCGACACGCCCGAGGAGGACAGCCCGGGACGGGAAGTCCTCGTCCCGATGCGGCTCTACAAGACGGTCATCGTGTTCTCGACGCTCATCGCCGTCGTGAGCGTCATCGGCGGTTTCCTCCTGCTGGATGTCGCGACCCAACGGGCGAGCTTGGCGCTCGACCAAGTGAACCCGCTGTTGGCCCTGCTTGGCCTCGCGTTCATCGCGGGTGGCGGTGCGGTGTACGCCTTCGCCACGCGCTTCCAGGCCGAGGAGATGGGAAAGGATAATGGCGAAGAGGACCCAACGTCCGACAATGAGTGACGAATTCGTCAAAGGACTCGGCGTGCTGATGGCGGGCGGCCTCATCTGGATGGTGCTGTCGGGCTGGTACGCGACACCTTCGTTCAACGGCGCACAGCTCATCGGCGCCGTTCCGGAGGACCCGACCGGCTACACCGGCCTCGGGCTCCTCGTCCGCGAGGGCGTCTTCTGGTTCACGGTGCTCGGAACGATGGCCTTCTGGATCGGCGTCCCCGCGGTCGAGCGGGCCCGCGAGTCGCTGGCGAACTGAACGGCAGTTTCTCGAACAACGTTTTACCTGGAGCCCCACAGCGGCGCATCCATTCCCGCGGAGGACGCGTCGCATCGGGCTCGCACGGTGACTCCGACGCGACAACCGCTTAACACGGCTTGGGCGGACCTTCAGCGCTGACGCTCCCGAGTGCTCGTAGCCCAGCGTCGGCCGGCGACGTATCCGGTGTTCCGCACCGTTCTCTCCCCGACAGGTTCCGGGGCGCTCTCCCGGCGCTGACTGGGCGACACCCGAGACAATCCGAAGTGGTGAAACAGGGCGGCACGCACGGACCGCGGATGAAAAGCCGCCTCAGAGGACCGCGTTCCAAACCGGCTTGATGAGGAAGAAGACGCTGTGGTAGCCGGCGTACATCAGCGCGAACAGCGAGGCGACGAGCGCCGCCTTGGGTCGCTCGAACTCGTGGCCCTCGCTGATTTCGACCTTGCGGGACTCGAACTCGAAGAAGTCCGTGAGGAACAGCCCGAGGACGAGGGCGCTCATGACCATCCCCGCGTGGTGATGAATCGTGAGATAGTACAGCGACGCGAGGACGAGCCCCCACATCGAGAAGACGTGGAGGGGGTGGCGGCTCAGCTCGTCGGCGTCCGCGTCACCTTCGACCGCCTGTTTCCGGTAGGAGTCGTTGGCGAGCTTGCGCGTGAGCATGTTCGAGACCACGAGCACGAGGAGTATCTCCTCGATGTACGGCCCGACGACCGTGTCGAGGGGGCCGAAGAACGTGACCGCGATTTCCGTCATAACTCAGAGTCCGTAACTCGGAGGCTTATGTCTTTTCCAATTCACCCGAAAAAGGGCGTACGCTCGGGTACGCCGACGAACGTCGCGGCCCCGGCGCGGCGGACGGAGACGGGCGTGTCGGTGGTGACCTCCTGAAGGCGCTCGCCGTCCACAAACAACTCGACGGGGAACTCGTCGCGCTCGACCGAGAGAGTGAGCGGGTGTTCGAGGACCCACCGAGCCTGGTCGATGGCGAACGGTGCAACGGGGACGACGACGGCGCCCCCGACGGCCGGTGAGAGGGACGGCCCGCCCGCGTTCCGGGCGTACCCGCCGCTCCCGGCGGGCGTGGCGACGGTGACCCCGTCCGCGCGGAAGGCATCCGGTGCGCCGGCGCTGGCTTCGACGGCGTACTCGGAAATCCGCGCGGGTTCCGCCGTCATCAGCGTGACGTCGAGCAAGGCGGTCGCAGATGCGGCCGGCGCGGCCGTGCCTCCGACGACGACGTCCAGGAGCGTTCGGGCGTGGGCGGTCCACTCGCCGTCAAGCAACCGCTCGACGGCGTCGGGCGCCGCGTCGCTCGGCACCGAGAGGAGACCGGCGGGGCCGTCGACCGTGAGCACCGGCAGGTCTGGCGCACGGGTCGCGAGCGCCGTCACGGCGTTCTCGCCGAGCGCCACGGCGGCGTCGGGCTCGGCGTCAAGGACGGCTTCCGGGTCGCCGACGACGGGGTCCCCGCCAGCGGCGGCCACGAGGTCCGCGACCGACTCCGCGCCGGCGCCGGCGACCCCTACGGTCGTCACGGCGTGCCCGTCTGTCTCCGACATACAAGAGCACTCGAAGGGCGCTCCCAAAAACCCGGGGATTCAGTCGCCGGTGCCGGCCTGGCGTTTGGCCGCGCGTTCGACGAACTCCTCGGGGAGGTCCTCCACTTCGCCCACCTGGACGCTCCAGAGGTTGGCGTAGAGGCCGTCCTCGGTGAGCAGTTCGTCGTGGGTCCCGCGCTCGACGATGCGCCCGTCGTCCATCACGAGTATCTTCTCCGCGCTCCTGACCGTGGAGAGCCGGTGCGCGATGGCGAAGGCAGTCCGGTTCTCGATGAGGTCGCCCAGACTGTCCTGGATGAGCACCTCCGTCTCGTTGTCCACGTGGGAGGTGGCCTCGTCGAGAATCAACACGTTCGGGTCCTTCAGGACGGCCCGCGCGATGGAGACGCGCTGGCGCTGGCCGCCCGAGAGTTTCACGCCGCGCTCGCCGACCATCGTATCGAGGCCCTCCGGGAGCTCCTCGACGAACTCCATGGCCCCGGCCGTCCGCGCTGCCTCCATGATATCCTCGTCCGAGACGTCCTCCAGCCCGTAGGCGATGTTCTGTCGGACGGTGCCGTGGAAGAGGAACGGCTCCTGGGAGACGTAGCTGATGGAGTTCCTGAGACTGTCCAAGTCCACTTGGCTGGTGTCGTGGCCGTCTACCCTAATAGTCCCCGAGTCCGGGTCGTAAAAGCGCATCAGGAGCTTCATCATCGTCGTCTTGCCCGCACCCGTCGGGCCGACCAGCCCGACGAGTTGGCCGGGTTCGGCCTCGAAGGAGACGTCGTGGAGGACTGCCTCCTCCCCTTTCTCGGTGTCGTAGCTGAAGGAGACGTCCTCGTACTCGACGTACCCCTCCACGTCGCCCAAGTGCTCGGGCTTATCGGGCTCGGACATCGTTGCGGGGTCGTCCATCAGGCCGACGATGCGCGCCGCGGCGGCGCGCGCGTACTCGAAGTTGTTGATAATCTCGCCGAACTGGCGCATCGGCCAGAGGAACCGCCGGCTGTAGAGGAGCATCGAGACGAGCGTCCCCACCTGGAGTTCCATCGTGAACGGCCCGGGCGGACCCTGAATGATCCAGATTCCGCCGAGGATGAACGTGGCGACGTAGCCGATACCGGTGACGATGCGCAGTGCGGGGAAGAAGGCGATACGCGTCGTAATCGCGTCCCAGTTGGCGTCCAAGTAGTCCCGGGAGGCGTCTTCGACGCGGCCGGCCTCGTACCCCTCGTTGCTGTAGGACTTGATGACCTCGATGCCGCCGACGTTGTTCTCCAGTCGGGAGTTCAGGCCCCCGACGGCCTCGCGAACGCTCTGGTATTTCGGGTGGATTCGCTGGACGAATATGTAGCTCACGACCATCAACATCGGGACCGCCACGAAGGCGACGATGGCGAGTTGCCAGTTCAACCAGAACATGATGACGCCGACCCCCAGGACGAGGACGCCGATGCGGATGGCGCCGTTCAGGTCGTTCGTGAGGAAACTCTCCAGTTGGTTCACGTCGTTGTTCAGGATGGACATGACCTCGCCGGTCTGTTTGTTGTCGAAAAAGCCCATCTCGAGGCGTTGCATCACGTCGTAGGTGTCCACCCGGACCTCGTGTTGGAGGTGCTGGGCGAAGTGGTTCCACGCCCAGGAGTTGATGTAGTTCAGTATCGCGCCGCCGATGTACGCCCCGAGGAAGAGTCCCACAGAGAGCCAGAACAGCCCCATCCGGTCCTGGGGAATCCACGATGTCGGGAGCAGGGGCAACCGGTAGGCGTTGCTCTCGTAGAGTACTGCGTCCACGGCCGTCCCCAACACCAGCGCGGGGACCAACTCGAAGGCCCGCGCCAGCACGCTGGCGACGCCGCCGAGGAGGAACTCACCTTTGTACCCCCCGCCGTACTCCGAGAAGATGCGGAGCATCGGCCGGTCGACGCCCTCCTCCAGGTCGTCGAACTCGTCCTCGTCACTTGTTGCCATCCTCGAATCCTTACCGGTCGAACAGTATAAAACGTGAGGGGGGTGAGTGATTACTCAACACCGAAAACACACGATGGGAGCGCCTGTTTGAGCACTCAATTCAACACGATCGAGGAACGGAGAGTCGGCACCGGCGACGCGTCCGAACTGGCGGGCTCAGTACTTCGGGTCCGCGCCGGTCGCGGCGTAGGCGTCCTCCATGATGGCGTCGCGGCGCTCCTGCCACGCGGCGAGGGCGTCGGGCGCGTCGGGATAGGACTCGTAGTGGTCGATGAGGCGGTCGGCCTCGCGTTTGGTGTCGTACAGCGTTCGGACGGTCCCGAAGTGGCCGATGGCCTTGTACGCGGTCTTGACGGCCAATGAGAAGGAGACGTTCGTGGACCCCCCGTAGAGCGCCTCCGCGAGTTTCTGTCCCGGCAGGGCCGCCAGCAGGCCCATCAGGTCGTCGACGTCCACGGCGGTCGAGAGGACGTTGTAGACGTCGAGCCCCGCGTAGCGCCCGCCGAAGTGGTCCATCACGCGCTCGTTGTACTCCCAGAGCGCCCCCTCGGAGACGTCGCCGCGCTCGATGGCCTGAATCGCCTGTTCGCCGGCGTAGTTCGCGGCGTAGGCGGCGCCCGCGATGCCGCCCCCGGTAGTCGGGTTGACGTGGCCCGCCGCGTCGCCACAGGCGATAAAGCCCGGCGCGACCCCCGAGTCGTAGGGCCGCCGGGTGGGGAGGGCGGCGCCGAGTTTGTCCGTCACTTCCGCGCCCTCGAACTCGGGGCGCGTTCGCAGGTCCCGCTTGAGGTCCTCGACGAGCTCCATGGGCTCCTCGGTCATCTGGAAGCCGAGGCCGGCGTTGATTTCCGTGTCGGTGCGGGGGAAGTACCAGAGGTACCCCGCGGCGCGCTCGGTGGGCTTGAAGACGAGCGCGTCGTCCCACTCCACCGGTTCAGGGACCTCCAGAATCTCGCGATAGGCCGAGCAGAACTGCGAGTAGGTAACGTTCGTGTCGAAGGTGGCGGCATCGAGGTCGGCCTTGTCCTGCAGGATGGAGAGCGCGCCCGCGCCGTCGATGGTGACCTCGCCGCGATATTCGAGTTTCTTCCCGTCGCGCACGGCGTCCACGCCCAGTACGGTGCCCGATTCGTCCTGCACCACGTCGTTGACGACGGTGTCGTAGTGGAACTCGACGCCTTTCTCCGCCGCCGCGCGGATGAGACAGCGCCCGTACTCCCAGCGGTCAATGACCGCGAGCTCGCCCGGGACGGGGATGTCGAGGACCGTGTCCTCCTGGGGAATCTCGAAGCGCCCGTGGTCGACGCCGGTGTTCGTGAACGCCGGTTCGAGCTTCGACTTCGGGATGACCTCGGGGAACGCGTCGGCGCCCTTCAGCGCGTCGCCACAGGCGATGTGGCCCGCCTCGGACTCGGTCTTCCGGTCGAGGACGACCACGTCGTAGCCCGCGTCCGCTATCGTCGCCGCGGCGTAGCAGCCGGCCGTGCCGGCGCCGACGACGACAGCGTCGAACTCGGTTTGCATACCGGAGGTTCCAGAGCGGAGGGGGAAAACGCTTTCCAAGGTAAGCGTTTTGCACCCCCCTTGCGAATGGGGGAACATGACCGACTACACCGTCTCCTTCGTCGGCACCGGCGAGGAGATCACGGTTTCCGAGACAGAGACCATCCTGACGGCCTGTGTCCGGGAGGGAATCGCACAGGAGTACTCCTGTCGCGTCGGCATGTGTCTGGCCTGCTCCGCGGAAATCGTCTCCGGCGACGTGGCCCAACCCGCTGCCCGGGGGCTCTCCGAGGAAGAACGCGAGACGTACTGTCTGACGTGTATGGCCCGCCCCCAGAGCGACCTCGAACTCGACCGGGGAAAGTATCCGCCGAGCATCGAAGCCGAGGGGGCGAACGCGAGCGCCGCCGCCGACGACTGATCCGGAGGCCCGACGTTATTTGGCTGGCGGAGTCGTCGGACGGTTATGGACCGGAACCCCTCCACCGGCCCGACCCGACGCCGCGTACTCGGCGCGCTCGCGGCCGCTGGGCTCGGAAGCGTCGCCGGGTGTAACGTGTCGAGCGAGACGACAGACACCCCCGGTGCCGGGACCAGTTACGCCACGGACCTCGTCGCCTGTAGCGTCGCCGACGGCGAGAAGACGGTAGCGATCACTGTGACGGCCATCGGCGCCGACACTCCGCGGACGGAGACGACGCTCAAACTCTCGCCCGGTGACGTCGTCGACCCCGTGAACGACGGGAAGCTACCCGGCAACGGCGACGGGTACACCGTCGAAGTCGACATCGACGGTGGGCCGAGCGAGACTTTCGAGTGGACCGACATTGGGCCCGAGCGCGCGCCGCTGTGGGTGTTAATACCTGACGGCGGCAACATTCGATTCCTCCTCGACGCACAGTAGGCTACGCCGACGACACCGCGCAGTTGTTCGGCCCGAGTTCGAGTTCCTCCTCGCCCTCCGCGCGCCCGAGGTTCACCTGAATGATGCGCTCGTAGTTCGCCGGGCGCTCGCCCGCGTTGTCGAGGACGCGCTCGACGAAGGCCTCCTTCTCCCCGAGCGTTACCGCCTCGCGCACCTCACCCAACGTTCGCGTCAGCGTACCGTCGGGCGCGGGTTCCGCCTCGGGCGTGACGTGGCCCGGCGCGACGAGCGTTCCGGCGGGTAACGAAAACAACTCCGTCAGCGTCCCGTACAACTGCGCCGCGAGTTCGGGCGCGCCGTCGTCGCCTCCCTCCAAGTCGGGACGGCCCACCCCGTCCAGGAAGAGCGCGTCCGCGGAGAGAAGTACGTCGCCCGTGCGGGCGACCAGCAACTCGGAGGTGTGCCCGGGCGCCGCACGGAGACGGAGCTCGGCCGCGCCGACTGACAGCGTGTCCCCGCCCTCGACGAACTCGGCCTCGAAAGCCAGCCCCCGCTCGCGAGCGCTCGCCGGGAGGAGGGGCACGGCGCCCCGCTCGCCCAGTTCGCGGACGCCGGAGAGGTGGTCGGCGTGGACGTGGGTGTCGAAGGCGTACCGGAGCTCGCAATCAAATTCCGCCGAGTCGCGCTCGTATCGGTCCATGAACGCCCGGAGCGGGTCCACGACGAGCGCCTCGCCGTCGCTCGCCAGCAGGTAGGCCAGACACCCCGTCGCGGGCCGCTCGTACTGGCGCACCACGCCCCCCTCGAAGGGGAGGTCGTGAGCGACGTACAGGTCCGCCCACGCCTCCATCCCGCCGGCGAGGTTCGCCGCGCCGACGCCCGCCGCACGGAGCAGTTCCGCGGCGTGCGCGCTCGTCTCCCCCCTCGCGCAGACGACTACCACGGGTTCGTTGGGGTCGAAGTCGAGGTCCGCGACAAATTCGTCCACCTCCCCGCGCGCCTCGGCCGCCGCGAAGCGCAGGTAGGGAACGTAGGTCGATTCGACCCTCGCCCCCTCGATGCGCCACGCGTCGTACGCCTCCCGGTCGCGCACGTCGAGTACGGTGAGCGACTCGCCCGCGCGGATTCGCCCGTGGAGCGCCGCCGGGGATATCGTCTCGTCCATACTGGGGTGTTTCGCGGGGCGGCCCATCAGCGTAGCGGCGGGAACTTATCCCGTGCCGCCCTCTTGGAAGCTTATGGCACTCGCCGATGCGGTCCGGGAGTCCCGGGCGACGGAACTCGACCGGCTCGGTTCCTCGAAGGCCGTCCTCGCGCTGGCCGGCGCGGACCTCGACACCGAGACGGTGTTGCGCGCGGCGGCCGCGAGCGAGGCGACGGCCCGCGACACGTTCGCCGGGTGGGCCGAACGCGAGCGGGACGACGACGCCCGCACGGTCTGGGAGCGGGCGGCCGCACAGGAGGAAGAGCACGCGGGGCGCGTCGAGGCGGCGCTCGGAGGCGAATCGGAACCGGACCCCGACGCGCTCCATCGGTACCTGCGGGGGCTCTCGACGACCGACGAGCGGGTCGGCGGGTTCGTCGGCCGCTGTCTGGTCGCGGAGCGCACGCTGTTACAGTTGGTGAACTTCTTCGTCAACGAGGCCGAGGAGGACCGCGCGGCGCTGTTCCGCGAGCTACGGGGGGACACCGCGAACGCGCTGGCGTGGGGCGAGACCCTCGCGTCGAGCGCCGAGACGGAGGTCGCCGTACGGGCGGCCGAGACGGCCGTCACGAAGAGCTACGAGGCGTACGTCGAATCACTCGGGGAGTTCGGCATCGACCCGAAGCCGCTCTGTTAGCCGCTCGAGAGCGCTAGCTTTCGCCGGCCGTCTCCCGTGCGACCTCCAGTCCCTGCACGTCGAGGTCGCCCTCCAGCGTGCGGGTCGGGTACGGAATGTCGATGCCCTCGGCGTCGAAGCGTTCCTTCACCGTCTGGACGTACTCGCCGCGGGCCTTCACGAAGTCCGCGCGCGAGGGGTCCTGGATCCACACTCTCGATTTGAGACCGACGTAGGAGTCGCCGAGCTCGGTGAGCCGAACGGAAGGGCTGGGGTCGTCCATGATGCCCTCGTGGTTCTCCGCTTCCTCGATGATGATGTCGCGCGCCGCGTCGATATCGTCGTCGTAGCCGATGCCGAAGAGGAACTGCACGCGGAGCTTGTCCGCCTCGACGGGGTTCTTGATGACGCCGTCGGTGAGTTGGCTGTTAGGGACCGTCAGGAGCTCGTTATCGAAGGTGCGCACGCGGGAGACCCGCATCGAGATGTCCTCAACGACCCCGGAGTTGCCGTCCCACTCGATCCAGTCGCCGATGCGGAAGGGCTTGTCCGTGTAGATGAAGATGCCCGCGACGAAGTTCGAGAGCACGTCCTGCATCGCGAAGCCGATGGCGAGCGTGGCGGCCGCGCCGATGGTTGCGATGGCCGTCAAAATGTTCCCGAAGCCGGCGAGCGCGAAGCCGACGCCGACGGCCACGAAGAAGACGGCGAAGGAGACGAGCTTCTTGATGGGCCGTTTGGCGTGGGCGTCCAATCCACGGCGGTCGAGGACGCGTTCGACGAGCGGGAGCAGGACAGCCCTCCCGACGACGTAGACGACGGCCGCGACGGCGACGAGGATGACGGCGCCGCCGACGGGCTGTGCGAAGGAGTCGGGGACCCCGTTGGTCGCCAGCCAATCCCCCACGAAATTGAGGGGGACCGGATTCATCGGTGGAACACCGCGGTGTGGCCGCGGACGTCAATCACCTCGGCGTTCACCCGCTCGGCGAGCTCGTCGGCGAGCGTGTCGGCGTCGTCCTCGCCGCGCGCGGACCGGTGGAACTTCGCCTTCACGAGGTCCCGCTCGGCGAGCTGGTCGTTGAGCTCCTCGACCACGGCGTCGATACCGGCCTTGCCGACCCACACAGTGACATCCGTATCGTGGGCCCGGCTCCGCAGGTCTTGGTTCGTCATACCCACGATTAGAGGGGGTTTGGCTTCAAACTTGAGGCTCGGGGCCGCCGAGCGACGCGGGAGCGCATGCGAACAGCACGCTGGAGCGTATGCGGACGGCGCCGGAACGCATACGGACAGCACGCTGGAACGCATCCCGACCGTCAGTACGGATAGCGCGCGAGTTCGCCGCAGTCACAGGCGTAGACGACGTGGCCGTCGCGGGTCCGAACCCTGCAGTTCCGCCCCGGAACGAGCCACGCGTCGCAGGCGTCGCAGGTGAAGCGCTTGAACCGGGTGGGTAAGTCGAGGCGGTGGCGCTCCGCGATTCGTCTCGCGACGCGGACCCGCTCGCGGGCCAACTCGGGGTCGCCCTCGCGGACGGCGCGCTCTGCGAGGGCCGCGAGGCGCTCGACCCGTTCGGCGGCGATGCTCACACTCCAAGGAGAGGGGACGAAGGGCAAAGCGTTTCGATGCACCTTTTCGTTCCGGGTGTCCCTCGGGGAGTATGCGCGCGCTCAACTACCTCGAACTCGCCGACCGCCTCGACAGGGCGGGCATCGGAACGAGCGCGGCCCACCAGCGCAAGGCGCTCGCGGGGACCGACATCGACGTTGTCACGTCCCCGTGGGCGGGCGGGAAACCCGCGGCGGGAGCGGCCTCGCGGGCCGTCGGCGGCCGAGCCTTCACGGAATTCGACGTCGCCCACTGCAACCTTTTCGGCCCCGGTTCCGTGGCCGTCGCGCGCCACGCCCGAGCGGCGGACATCCCGCTCGTCCTCCACGCGCACACGACCAGCGAGGACTTCCGGGACTCCTTCCGGGGAGCGAACCTCGTCGCGCCCGTCTTGGAGAAATATCTCAGATGGTTCTACTCACTCGCCGACCTCGTGGTCTGCCCCAGCGAGTACACCAAGCGGAACTTGCAGGACTACCCGGTGACGGCGCCCATCAAGGCAATGACCAACGGCGTCGACATCGACTCGCTGGAGGGACACGAGGCGTTCCGCGAGGAATACAGAGAGACGTACGGCCTCTCCGGGATGGTCCCGTTCGCCGTCGGCAACGTCTTCGAGCGCAAGGGACTGAGCACCTTCTGCCGGCTCGCCCAACGGACCGACTACGACTTCGCGTGGTTCGGCACCGTCGACGACGGGCCACACGCGAGCGAAACGGTGCGGAAGTGGACCTCGAACCCGCCCGAGAACGTCACGTTCAGCGGGTGGGTCGAGGAGAAGCGCGGCGCGTTCGCCGCGGGCGACGTCTTCTGCTTCCCGGCGAAGGTCGAGAACCAGGGTATCGTCGTCCTCGAAGCGATGGCCTGCGGAAAGCCGGTCGTCCTCCGGGACATCCCGGTGTTCCGAGAGTACTTCACCGACGGCGAGGACTGTATCCTCTGCGAGACTGAAGCCGAGTTCGTCCGGGCGCTCGACCGACTGGACTCGGAGCCCGAGTTGTACGAGCGCCTCGCCGAGAACGGCCGCGAGACGGCCGCCGAACACAGCCTCGAACGGGTGGGTGAGGAACTGGCCGACACCTATCGCAGTCTGGTCTGAAGTCGGGGGACACTTTACGCCCCGGCGAGCAAAGGCGGATATGGCGTCCCACGTCGCCGCCTTCACCGACACCTATCTGCCCACGCTGAACGGCGTGACCTACACCGTTCGGACGTGGCGCGAGCACTGGGCGAAGCGGGGGCGCCGCATGGACGTGGTGTATCCCGGTTCGTCCTACGAGCCCGAAACTGGCGAGTATCCGGTTCCGAGCCTTCCGTTCCCGTTCTACGATGGATTTCGGGTGGGTGCGCCCCACGTTCCTGCCGGCGTCGGCGGCGCGAAACTCGTCCACGCGCACACGCCGTTCAGCCTGGGTCTCGCGGGGCTGCGCTTCGCGCGCCGGGAGAACCTCCCCGTGGTCGCCTCCTATCACACCCCGACGGCGGAGTACGCGAACTACGTCGCGCCAGAGTCCCTGAAGGAGCCGGTTCGCCGGGCGAGCGAGCGCTGGGAGCGGGCCTTCTTCGGCCGCGCGGACGCCGTCGTCGCGCCGAGCGAAGTCACGGCACAGGGGCTCCGCGAGCGGGTCGAGACGCCCGTCGAGGTCGTCCCGAACGGCGTCGACACGGGGCGCTTCCGCCCCGTCGAGACGGCCGGGTTCCGCGAGCGCCACGGCTTGGAGGGCCCCCTCGTCGGCTACACCGGTCGCCACGGCTACGAGAAGCGACTCGACGTGCTAGTGGACGCGGCCGCCGACATCGACGCGACGGTCGTTCTCGGCGGGGACGGCCCAGCCAGAGAGGAACTGGAAGCCGCGGCCGCCCGGACGGACGCCGACGTGCGCTTTCTCGGAATGTTGGACCGAGCGGAACTCCCGGCCTTTTACTCCGCGCTCGACGCCTTTGCCTTCCCGAGCCCCGTCGAGACCCAGGGGCTCGTCGCCCTCGAAGCCATCTGCTGTGGCACGCCGGTCGTCGGCGCGGACGCCGGCGCGCTCGCGGACACCGTCGAGGAAGGCGAGACGGGCTATCACTTCGAGGCGGGGAACGCGGACGCACTGGCGAACGCCGTCGAGCGGACGCTCGCTGAGCACGAGCGGCTCTCGGAAAACTGTCTCGACAGGCGCCAGGAGTTCGGCGTGGATGCGGCGCTCGATACCCTCGAAGACGTGTACGCTTCGGTCCGGTAGAGTTACAGCAAGAGATTCTATCTATCGGCTACCTTGCCCCTCACGATAGCCATTTACTCCCGCCACTACCGTTGTTTTGAGGATTCTGAAGCACCCCACAAAAGTCCGTAATAGGAGTAGTCCCCCACCGAGAACAATCAAAAACCTTGAGAGTCCGATCCCTCCGAGGAGAAGGGTTTCAGGGGTAATTATCCCGAACAGGAACAGGGATAAACCAATCCAGAACGCCTCATTTCGTTGGGAGAGGGCTGTGAGCGTTTCCGCCATGACCCAATTTATATGTCTTGAGATAAGAATCTTCTCCTCAGAAGTCTGGTCTGCTCTATCTTGGGCTCCCTCGGTGGCTGAACGCTCAATAAGCACGCCTACCGAACGGCTGTTTCAGCCGTCAAACGGCTGAACAAAATCATGCGACGACCGACCAACCGCCACGGTGCTGTGCGGCTGGCGTAGCGCCACGGAACCAACTGCGGCCGCGCCGACAGGCGCGGCCTTGGTGGGCGCTGGAAGACGCGGAGCGTCTTCCAAGATACCGCAGAACCTTTGGTTCCGCGTAGCTCGCAAATCTCCGATTTGCTCACCATCGAAAGAGCCACAGGCTCTTTCGGACAGTTATGAAAAGGGCGAGCGCGAACGGGTCCTACGCCTGCTCGCGCCGAGGTCCACGGAAATCTTCGATTTCCGTGTGGCTCGAAAGGCACGGAGCGCCTTTCAGTGGCTTTCTTCTTAGTCGTCGTCTTCGAGTTCGTCGGCGATGCGCGAGAGGTTGCGGTTGGCTTCCTCCATCTCGTTGCGGATCTGTTCGAGCTCGCGGCCGACGCGTTCGAGGGCACCGCCGGACTCCTCCTCCTGTCCGCGACCGCCCGGACCGCCGGGGCCGCCGCCCATGCCGGGACCGCCGCCGCCCATCATGCCGCCCATCATCTGGGCGAGGGGGTTGCCGCCGCCACCGCCCATGCCGCCGGGGGCGCCGCCCGGACCGCCGGGGCCCTCAGGGCCGCCCTCGCCGCCCATCATCTCGCCCATCCGCTCGCGGGGGTCCTCGCCCTCCCCTTCCTCGCGCTCCTCCGCGCGTCGCTCGCGGATCTCCTCGACGCGCTCTCGGAAGGACTTCTCGTCGCCGTCCTCGCTCTCGACGTCGTCGCCGTTGTCCTCGGGCATGCGCCGAGGTTCGACTGCCGGTCTGATAAGGCTTTTAGTCGGCAACCCGGTCGAGCAGGAAGGCGACCGCGCTCACCGAAATCAGCACGACGACGAGGTTGAAGCCGGCCTGGAAGAACGGCTCGTAGGCCGGCGAGACCCACAACGAAACGGCGCGCGACCCGTTCTGGTAGAGTCGGAACGTGGCAATGAGCGTCAGCAATGAGAGCACGGCTACGGCGCCGAGTTGGAGGTAGCGAGCGAGGGTGTCGGCCGCCGCGCGGGAGCCCTCGTCCTCGGTCGTCCGCTCGGTACCGTCGGTCGTGCCCGTGTCGTCGGGGTCGTCGTCAACACTCATCTGAATCGCCTCCAGTAGAGGCCCGCGGCGAGCGCCGCGAGCGCCGCCACCGGCGTGAACCCGGGAACTGCGCCCGAACTACTCGTCGTCTCCGGCTCCGGTCGGTTCGTGCCGTCCGTCCGCGTGAACTCGCCGACCTCGATACCGACCTCCTCGCGGGTCAGGTCCTCGTCGATGGTCTCCGTCGGCGCGAGGTTCGCCGTCGAGCGCGCCGTGCCGACGATGACGCCGTCGCGCCAGAGCACCGCGTCGAGGTAGTAGTTGTAGTCGTCGGGGACATCGAGTTCGGCCGTCGGTGTCGCCGTGCGACCCGCTTCGATCTCCGGGACGGGAACGCTCGCCGTGTCGGCGACGATGTTCGAGTCCGACTGGCGGGCCTTCAGAACGAGGCGCAACTCACCTGGGGGGTCGTCGCCCGTGTTCGTGAGGTACGTCGAGACGTTGAGGATCGTCCGGTTCGCCCCGGTGTTCGCGATGCGGAACTCGACGGGGGGCTGGGAGGCGAAGCGGTGGAACCGAACGGGCGTCCGGGCGTAGGCCGGGGTGAGCGACCCGACGCCGCGTATTTCCGCGCCGGTCGTCGTGAGCCGCCGACCGTCCCGGTAGAGCAGGGCCTCCAGGCGGTATCCTCCCTCCCGGGGGACGGTAACCGAGCCGTTAACGACGCTCTCGCCCGGCGGGGGGGAGCCGACCGCGACGCGGGAGGTGTCCTCGACGAACCCGGTTTGCAGGCTCGTCGCGCGGAGCCGAACGCTGACGTTGCTCACGGCGCCGTCCCGGCGGGTGAGATACGTCTGGACCCCGAGCGTGACCGACTCGCCGGTGACGGCGGTCGGCTGAACCCCGACCTCGCGGAGGCCAACGTCGCCCTCAGGGGGTGCGTCGGGCGAGGCTAGCACCCCGGGGCCGGCGAGGACGGCGACGATTCCCGCGAGGACGAGGAGTACCGTCGCGCCCGCGGGAAGGAGGGCGTATCGCATAGCGGGTTTGATAGGCGCGCCGGTAAGTGCTTTCTCCTCAGAAGGAGCCCAGACTCGCCTGTCGCTCCCGCTCGCTCGCGCCCTCGCTGACGTCGTAGCCGACCAGGTCCCGGAGGTTCACGCCGTAGGCGGTCCCGCCCCGTTCGAGGACGACCAGTTTGCCCTTCGTTCCGACGACCGTACCCGTGGCGAGCGTCTCGGGGACTGGCTGTTCGGAGAGGTCCAACCCGTAGTCGAACGCGAAGCGCTCGATGGGGTCGAACTCGGAGAGAAGTTCTTCCCACGCCGCCGTATCTACCTCTCGTCCCATCCCCGCGAGTTTCGTCGAGACGCGAACCCGGTCGGTGAGGTCCTCGGCGATGGCGGCCTCGATGCGGCGGGCACGCCGGCCGTCGGAAACCGTGCGAATATGTGCCGCACGGTCTGCGCCCTGTTCTTTCAATCTGGTTTCGAGGCGCCACGAGCGCGTGACGCCCACCTTGAACGTGTCCCGGGCGAACGCCGCCAGATACACCGCGTGTTCCTCGTCACAGGCGGAGAGCGGCTTCGAACAGTCGCCCGCACACCGAGCGCAGGCCCACGTCGACGTGTGCCGGAAACAGTACGGCGCGTCCTCGGCGGGACACGCGCGGTGCTCGTCGCCTTCGACGACCCCTGCGCAGTGGCGCTCGCCGAGCGTGTACGCCAACTCGGCTCCGGGCGCGAGGTCGAGGCGCCGAACGACGCCCTCATCGGCGAGCGAGAGCGTTGCGGGGCCTTCGACGCCGGGACGGTAACCCACGAACTGCACACGTCGCGTAGCCGGCGGCCGCCTAAATCCCCTCGCCTTCGCCGTTACTCGTGTTCGGCGCGCAACTCCGACGCCAGCTGCCGGGTCGCCCGCCGGACGGCGTCGTCGCTGGACTCCGGGGGTTCCCAACCGAGCGCGCGGAGCTTCTCGATGGAGAGGCGCATCTTCGGCACGTCGCCGGTCCAGCCGCGCTCGCCGCCGGTGAACTCGTAGTCGGGGTCCAGACCGAGTTCCTCGGAGACGATGTCCGCGATGGTTCTGACCGACGTGGTCGTTCGGGTGCCAAGGTTGTACGTGTTCAGTTCCGACTCCGCGTTCTCAACGATGTGGCACATCGCGTCGACGCAGTCCTCGACGTGCAGGTAGGACTTCTCCTGTCGTCCGTCACCGAGGATTTCGAGGGTGTCGGGGTCTTCGAGGAGTTTCTCAATGAAATCCGGGATGACGTTCCCGCGCTGGTGGGGGCCGACGATGTTGGCGAAGCGGTACATCCACACGGTGAAGTCGTGGGAGTGAGCGTAGGTCGAAATCAGGCCTTCGTCAGCGAGTTTCGAGGCGCCGTACACCGAAATCGGTTCGAGCGGCGCGTAGTCCTCGGGCGTGGGGCGGGGGGCCTCTCCGTACACCGTTGAGGAGGAGGTGAACGCCAGGTTGTCCACCCCGACCTCGTCCATCCGTTCGAGGACGTTGTAGGTCATCTCGGTGTTCTCCTCGAACAGTTTCCGCGGTTCGCCGTAGTTGGTGTCCGTGTACGCCGCGAAGTGGAACACCATGTCCAAATCTGCGGTGACAGCGTCGGCCACGTCCTCGGGGTCGCGGAGGTCGGCCTCGACGAACTCGGCGGCGTCGGGAACCCGTTCCTTATCGCCCTTCGAGAGGTTGTCGAGCGCGACGACCTCGTTCTCATCCGAGAGGTGGTCCACGAGATGCGAACCGACCAGGCCCGCCGCGCCGGTGACGAGAATCCGCTTGCCGGAAAGGTCCATACCGAACGGTGCGGGGAACGTGACAAGTGCGTTCTGGTCGTCGCCGCGCGGGTTCAAATAGGGGCAGGCGGGGAACCCCGCTATCGACCATCGAGACGCCGTGGCGCCCCCGAGGTAGTGCGACGCACGCGCCACGGTCGGCCACCGCGTCGCCTGTCAGCCCACAGCCTCACTCCGCCGCCCACTCGACGCTTCGCTCCCAGAGTTGCGCGGCGAGGTCGTCGTCCAGCGCCCGCTGGGCCGGGCGTTTCTCCTCGCAGTCCCCGAAGTAGCGGCCGCTCACCCCCGCCACATCGGGCGACGCCGCGAGATACACCGACGTTTCGGCCGCCGTCACTGGCGTGTCCGCGATTCGTTCGAGGACGGCGTCAGGGAGCGTCGCCAGCGCCCGCACCCCCATCGAGACGGGGAGCGATGCGTGGCGCCAGAGCCCGCTCCCCGGGACGACGCCTGGGTGGAGGCAGTTGGCCGTCGGCCCGTCCAAGCGCCGCGCCAACTCCCGGGTGAAGAGAACGTTCGCCAGCTTCGAGCGCCGGTAGGCGTCGAGGCCGTCGTAGTTCTCGACCGACTCGACGGCGTCCAAGTCAAGGGTTGCGTTCCGATGCACCGCCGAGGAAACGGTGACGACGCGGGCGGTATCCGCGAGCGCCGACCGGAGCTCCCGGGTCAGGAGGAAGGGCGCGAGGTGGTTCACCGCGAACGTGCGCTCGACACCGCAGGGCGCGAGCGCGCCCGCCGAGAAGTGTGCGCCAGCGTTGTTCACGAGGGCGTCGAGGGTACCGACCCGCTCGCGGACCCGCGCGGCGAGCCCGCGGACGGCGTCGAAGTCCTCGAAATCCGCCCCGAAGAAGACTCCATCATCGAGCGCCGCGGCGACGGCTTCGCCTTGCTCGCGGTCGCGGCCGTGTATCAGCACCCGTGCACCGAGCCTGTCGAGCGCGAGCGCCGTCTCACGGCCGATACCGCTCGTCGCCCCTGTTACGAGGACCGATTGTCCGGTGAGGTCCGCGTCTGAGACCCCCGCCCCGAGCTCCGCGTGTTCGGTTGCCATACCCCGGGTAGCGGCGCCGCCGGGATAACCGCGGCGGGGTCCGGAACCCCCTTCCCGACGCGGGGAGAACCGGAAGCCATGCAGGGCGAACAGCCGGTAACGGTGCTCCGTCTGAGCCACCGTCCCGGCCGGGACGACCGGATGACGACGCACATCGGCCTCACGGCGCGGGCGCTCGGCGCCGATACGGTGACCTTTCCGACGAACGCGACGGACGCGGTCGTGACGGCCGAGGACATCACCGAACGGTTCGGCGGCCCCTTCGGGGTCGAGACGACGGACGAGCCGAAGGGGATGGTCCGGGACTGGGACGGCTCGGTGGTGCATCTCACGATGTACGGCGAGCGCGTCCAGACCGTCGAGGACGAAATCCGAGGCACACACCGCGAGGAGCCCCTTCTCGTCGTCGTCGGTGGCGAGAAGGTCCCCTTCGAAGTGTACGACCGCGCCGACTGGAACGTCGGCGTCACGAGCCAGCCCCACTCGGAGGTGGCCGCGCTCGCGGTCTTCCTCGACCGCCTGTTCGATGGCCGGGAACTCGATCGGGAGTGGGAGAACGCTGAGCGCCGCGTCGTGCCCGAGGAGACGGGCAAGACCGTCGAATCCGTCGGCGGGGGACGTGAGGAGTGACAAGATTTAACCGCCGTCCCGCCCCGAATTTCGGGTAATGGCTTTTGAGGAACTCCTCGAGGACCCGGTGGTCCAGAAGTATCTCCACGAACTGGTCGGTCCGACCGGGATGCCCGTCGCGGCGTCCCCGCCCGACGGCGAGGTAACCGACGAGGAACTCGCCGAGCGCCTCGGTCTCGAACTCAACGACGTGCGCCGCGCGCTCTTCATCCTCTACGAGAACGACCTCGCCACCTACCGGCGCCTTCGCGACGAGGATTCGGGCTGGTTGACCTACCTTTGGACGTTCCAGTACGAGAACGTCTACGAGAACCTCCAGGAGGAGATGGAACGCCTGCTCGAAGCGCTGGAGGAGCGCCGCGAGTACGAGGCCGACCACGAGTTCTACCTCTGTGAGGTCTGTTCGCTCCGCTTCGAGTTCGGCGAGGCCATGGAACGCGGGTTCGAGTGCCCCGAGTGTGGCTCCCCCCTCGAAGCGATGGAGAACGACCACCTGGTTTCCGCCATCGAGGAGCGCGTTCGCGAACTCCGCTCGGAGTTGGGACACAGCGCCGAAATCGAGGCTGACGCCTAAATGGTCGTTCTCGCAACGAAAGTGTACGTCGAGGGGGACGCCCGCTCGCGGGCGATGGACTCGCTCCGTTCGCTCATCGCCAACGACCTCGGCGAACTCGACGTGAGCGTCGACGTCGGACTGCGCCACGACGAGTTCCCCTCGATTACCATCGACGGTCCCGACACCGTTGCGGGTCGGAACCTCCTGCGGGAACGGTGGGGCGCCATCACGCCGGAGTTCGAACCCGGCGAGACGTACACCGGAACCCTGGAGGCGTGGGACGACGACGGGCTCGTTCTCGACGCGGGCGAGGAGATACGGGTCCCGTCGGACGAGTTGGGCCTCGGTCCCGGGACGGCGAACCAAGTCCGGAACCGCTTCGGGTTGGTCCAGCACATCCCCCTGAAGTTCACCTACGGCGAAACGCCCGAACTCGCGGAGGCCGAACAGGACCGGCTCTTCGAGTGGACCCGTGGGCACGGCCGCCTGAACGTCAACAGCGCCACCCGCGCGGAGGTGCGGGCAACGCTGAATCGCGCCGGACACGCCGAGGACGTCGTCACGGTTGAGCGGCTGGGGCTGTTGGAGCAGTCGGTCGTCTGCCGGGAGGGGACGGACCCGCCCGGCCTGCTGGCGTCGGTGGGCGAGTACCTCCCCTCGGAGCTACTCTGCGTCGTGCCATGAGGAAACGGCTCGCGTTGGCGACGCTGTTGTGTGCGTTGCTCGCGGCGGGTGCCGGCTGTGCCGCCCTCGGAGGCGGGGGAGCCGTGGACCGCGACGCGCTGAACCAGTCCGCGAGTTACGACTGGGACACGAACGCGACGGTCACGTACAACCTCACCGGCGGCCAGTACCGAGGCGTGCTGAACGTCTCCGCGGACGAAACGGTCCCGGTGTACATCGTCACCGAAATCGAGGGCGAACGGCCGATTACCATCTCCGGGCTCCGGTTTCGCTACCCGAACGGGACGGTGGCGAACGCCTCTGCCGTCGAAGTCGAGGAGACGGACAGCCGCGTGGTTCTGACGCCCCCGTCCGCGGGGCAGATAGCCTACACGGCCCCGGCGGGCGAGAAGACGTTCACGGCGCCGTCGGCCATCAACGGCTCCTACGAGGTTGTCCTCCCCGACGGGATGCGCGTCGGCGCGTTCCTCTTCAGTAGCGTCTCGCCCGGCGGCTACGCGACCGACACGAACGAGGCGACGAACCGGATGACGGTTCGGTGGGAGCGCCTCGACGGGGGCCTCATCGACGTCCGGTACTACCTCGAGCGGGACGTCGACCTCTTCCTCGGGCTGGTGACGCTGCTCGCCGGGGCGGCCGCCGGTGGCGTCATCTACTTCCGCCGGCAAATCAGGGCGCTCGAACGCCAGCGGGAGTCCGCCGAAGACGTCGAGTGAGAGTCGGAGGGGGCTGGGAATTTAGAACGTCTTTCTTCCGGTTTACTTCGGCGTATTCCGTGCGCTTTCTGAGGGAGTATCACCGAAATCAGCGTACAGACGTGTTTAGTGGCCGCTCCTGAAACACCAATTACAGCGGAGGAATCGGGATGGACTCGCCGGGATTTGAACCCGGGGCCTTCCCCGTGCCAGGGGGATGATCTACCACTGATCTACGAGCCCGCGACATCACTCGATTGCCGGCGGTGATTGATAAGACCCTCGGTTCGGGAGTCGGGGAGATGGAAAGCCTCAAGCGTCGGGCCCTGTTTCCCTCTGATAGGGAACGACACGGCCGTATATCCGACGCGCCGGGGGTTTCTCGCCCCCGGCTTGGGAATGCGGTGGTGTCGCGGAACGCCCGCGCAAACGCATCACAGCGGTTCGTGTGGTTCCAACCAAAACTATGGCACGAATGCACACCCGACGCCGCGGCTCGTCCAGCTCGGACAAGCCCGTGGCGGACGACCCCCCGGAGTGGAGCGACGTTGATTCCGACGCCATCGAGGAGCGCGTCGTCGAACTCGCCGAACAGGGCCACGACCCCTCACAGATCGGCATGAAACTGCGCGACGAGGGCGTCCAGGGCACGGCTGTCCCGGACGTGAAGGCCGCGACCGGCAAGAAGGTCACCGAGATCCTCGAGGAGAACGACGCGAAGAACGACATCCCTGAGGACATGCACAACCTCCTCGAAAAGGCCGTCCGCCTCCGCGAGCACATGGAGGAGAACCAGCAGGACGCCCAGAACCGGCGCGCCCTGCAGAACGTGGAATCCAAGATTCGCCGCCTCGCGGACTACTACCGCGGCGACGAACTCGACGAGGACTTCGTCTACACGTACGAGTTCGCCCAGGAACTCCTCGAAGAGTAGATGTCCACGACCGGCGGTACCCCCGAGGACGGCGAGGCAGACAGTCTCGTTGACACCCTCGGGAACGCGTCGTTCGCCCACTTCGTGAGCCACGCCGACGGCGACGCGGTCGCCGCGACGGCCACGCTAGCGACGGCGCTCGCCGGTCGGGGAGTTCCCTACCAGGTGAGCGTCGCGCGCACCCCAACGGGGGCGACCCGCCGGCTGGACGACGCTCAGGGGACAACGGTCGCGCTCGGCCTGCGCGCGCCGACCGCCGACGCCACGGTCAGGACCGAGCCGAGCGCGACAGCCTTCGCGGCCGCCCGCCGACTTGGCGAGCCGGACCCGTTGCTCGCGCTCGCTGGCGGCATCGCCGCCGGTCGAGCACCGGAAGCGGGGACCGTGTCGGCCGACACCGAACGCCGACCCGGCGTCGCGGTTCCGGTCGCGGACGTCGCGGACGGTCTCGCGTACTCCACGCTCGTCCACGCCGGCTGGTCCGGCGACGCTGACCGGGTTCGAGCGACCCTCGCGGAACTGGACCTCCCGGCGGAACTCGACGCCGACGCGCACACCCGACTCGCCTCCGCGGTCGCCATCGATGCGACTGCCGACACGCCGCCGAGCGCGGCCGAGGCGGTCGAAAACGTGCTTCGGCCGCATCTCGGCGGCCCCTTCGAGACAATCGGAGGGTTCGCCGACGTGCTCGAATGCACGGCGCGCGAGGCGCCGGGCGTCGCGACGGCGCTCGCGCTCGGCCACGGCGTTCGGGGGGCGGCCCTGGACGCGTGGCGCGAGCACGCCGGCGCGGTCCACCGAACGTTGAAATCGGCCGATGGCGCCCGCTATGACGGGGTCTGCGTCTACCGGGGAGAACCGGTTTGGGCGCTCGCCCGCCTCGCGCGCGAGTTCGTCGCCCCGGAACCGGCCGCCATCGCGGTCGGCGAACGCGCGGTGGCGCTGGCGACGACCGACGCGGACGCCCGGGCCACCCTCGCGGACGAGGCGCCCGCCGGCGCCGCCGGCCGGTCGACGCTGGCCTACGCCGAGACCGACACCCCGCAGGAACTTGCGGACCGGACGGTGAGCGCGCTATGAACGCGCACGCCGAGCTCCGGACGCCCGTCGAGTCGCCCGAAACGGTCGCGGCGGCCGTCGCCCCCGACAACACCGCCGAGATGACCACCCGCGTCGCGGACGGCGCGGTGGTCACGGACATCGAACGCGACGACGCCGGTGGCCTGCGGGCCACCGTGGACGACTACGTCGTCAATCTCCGGGTCGCATCGGAAGTCGTATCGCACGCCAAGCAGTTCAATACAACCAACCATGAGTGAACGCTCCGTATCCCGACGACAGCAGGAGAAGCGGTGGTACACCGTTCTCGCGCCCGAGCAGTTCGAGCGCGCGGAACTCGGTTCGACCCCCGCTCTCGAAGCAGAACAGCTCTACAACCGAACCCTCGAGACGACGCTCGGCGAACTCCGCGGCGAGGGCGGCGGCGAGAACAACGTCAAACTGAAGTTCCAGATCGACGATGTCGGCTCCGACACCGCCTACACGAAGTTCATCAAACACGAGCTCTCGCGGGACTACCTCCGCAGCCTCGTGCGCCGCGGCTCCTCGAAGGTCGAGGCCGTCCGTACCGTGCGGACGACCGACGACTACCGTGTCGAAGTACAACCTGTGGCGTTCGCGACGAAGCGCGCGGACCACTCCCAGAAGAAGGCCATCCGCCAGGTCATGATCGAGAAGGTCCGCGAGTCCGCGGCCGAGCACACGATGGAGGGCCTCCTCGACGCGATCGTCGAGGGTCGCCTCTCCTCGGCCATCTACGAGGACGCAAAGACGGTCTACCCGCTTCGCCGCGTCGAAATCCAGAAGACGGTCATCGAGGCCGACCCCGAAGAAGTCCGCGCCGAGGAGGAGACCGCCGTCGAGGTCGAGGACGAAGACGTCGAAGTCTAAACTGCCTTACTCGCGCACGACGATTTTTCCGTCCATTGCCGACGCAGCGTGTGGAATACAGTAGTAGTCGTACTCGCCGGGCACATCGAAGGTGTGTTCGTAGGTTCCGCCCGTCGAAATCCCGCCTTCGAGTCGGTTCTGCCACGCGTTGACCGCTGCGTCCTGGTCCTCGAAGCCGCCCGACGCGAAGTAGTCGGCGCCCTCCGGAACGCTTACCGCGGTGACGGTGTGCGCGCGACTGCTGGTGTTTCCCCACACGACTGTGTCGCCGACAGCGACCTCGAATTCCGCGGGGAGGAACGCCGTCGAACTCATGCCGATGTCGTACTCGTCCTCGGAGAGCCCGCCGGTCGCCCCGGCCAGACAGCCCGCGGTGCCGGCGAGAGCGGCCCCCGTCGCGGCGAGGAAGGCGCGTCGCTGCATACGCTGAAATCCGTCTCGGCGGGTATAGGTTCCGCGGTCGGTTCCGCACGGCGGGAACGGGGTCCGGAACACAAGACGTATAGACAGCCCCGCCGACCGCCGGAGTAGAGATGCGCCTAGGTCCGTCGCGGGGGCGACTCGGCGCCGCGGACGCCGTGACGGCGGCCAACGCCGCGCTCGGCTTCCTCGCGGCCGCCCTCGCGCCCGTCTCGCCCTCCTTCGCGGCGCGCCTCGTCCTGTTGGGGGCCATCGCGGACGGGCTCGACGGGGTTGTCGCCAGGCGCTACGGCAGCACCGACGTCGGCTGGTATCTGGACTCGCTGGCCGACGTCGCCTCCTTTGGCGTCGCGCCCGCGGCGGTCGTCGTGTGGAGCGTCACCGCCGACCCGACGGCGCTCGCGCCGCTCGAAGCCGTCGCCGTCTTCGCCGTCCCCGCGCTGTTCGTGATGGCGGCCGTCCTCCGCCTCGGCTTTTACACTGCCTACGACGACGGGGATGGCTACACCGAAGGCGTTCCCACGACGCTCGCCGCCACCGTGCTCGCGGCCGGCCTGCTCGCGGATATCCCCCCGCTCGCGCTGCTGGTCGCCGCGCTCGCCTTCATCGGGTTGATGCTCACGCCGATTACGTACCCCGACCTCTACGCCCGCGACGCCGTCGCGATGGGCGCCGTGCAGGCGCTCGCGTTGCTCTTCCCCGACGTCGCGGGCGGGGCGCCGACGTACCTCCTCCTCGCCTTCGCTCTGGCCTATCTCCTCCTCGCGCCGCGCTTCTACTGGCGCCACCCTCGGGAGCCGGCGACCCCGAGCGGGCGGGATTGAAGGGAAACGCTCATACGGTCGCTGGCGGAAATCGTCTACATGAGCAACGGGGACGAGGACGCCGAGGAACCCGACGAGGAAGCCCCCGCTACCCCCGCGACTGACCACGACCTCGACGAGGAGACGTTCGACGAGCGTCTCGACGAGGTCGAGGCGACAGTCGAGGACGCGGAGACGGAGGCGGACCTCGACGACGCCGAGGCGGTTCTCGACGACATCGACGCCGACTTGGAGGCCGCTGACCTCCCCGAACCGGACGACGAAGAGGAGGAAGCGCCCGCCGACCGCCTCGCCGACCGGGTTTCGTCAGTCCGCGAGGAGATTGAAGCCGAGCGCGGCCCCTACGCCGAGGACGTTGCCGAGACGGTCGAGACGACCGCCGGTACCGTCCGCGACGCGGAGTGGACCGAGGACGGCGAGGGCGACGTGTACGACGCCGTCGAGGCCTTCCGCTCCGCCGCGGTGGAGGCGCTCCCGGAGTCGGTGGACGCGTCGGTCGCGGCGGACGACGAGCCCGCCGAACTGGCCGACGCCCTCGAAGCGGTCGCCGAAACCGTCCGCGAGGCCGGTCTGGACGCCGACGAGGACGCCGACACTATCGCCGCGCTCGTTGAGGCCGCCGACGAACTCGAAGCGGGTGTGGAGGACGCCGAGGAGTGGGATGACCTCTCGGTCCGAGAACAGCTCACGGCGCAGGGGTTCTACGACTCGCTGGGCGAGAAGCACAAGGACTTCCCGCCGGAGTGGACCGCGCTGAAGAACTGGGAGAGGGAGGGCGACGTCGAGAAGATTCTTCTCTCTCTGGACACGTTCGACTCGGAGTTCATGGAGCGTCACGCGCTCGAATCGCTCGAACGGATGGCCCACCCCGATTCCGTTGAGCCCATGCTTGAACGGGCCCAGAAGCGCGACAAGCCCGCGATTCGCATCCTTGGCCGTATCGGCTCCGAGGAGGCCGCCGAGGACCTCCACGAGTTCGTGGACGGGGACCCCGGTCTCCAGCGCGTCACCCTTCAGGCGCTCGGCCGCATCGGCGCCGCGGAGTCGACCCAGCCCGTCGCGAACTGTCTCGACGGCGAAGAAGAGGAGTCGGTGCGCTCGCACGCGGCGCGCGCGCTCGGCCTCATCGGCGACACCCGCGCTGTGAAGCCCCTCACGGAGACGCTCGCCGACGACCCCTCCGACTCGGTGCGGGCAAGCGCCGCGTGGGCGCTCGTCCAGATCGGGACACGGGAGGCGCTCGAAGCGGCCGCCGAGTACACCGACGACCCGGCTTACATCGTGCAGGCGGAGGCCGAAGTCGCCGCTGAGGCGCTCGACGCCGACGACGCCGAAGCCGCGACCGCCTGAGCTACGCGGCGAGGAACGTCGCGAGGAAGTTCACCGCGAACGCCAGCGCGACGAGCAGGCCCCCGCCCCGGCCGGCCCAGCCGTGTTCGATGACGTCGGCGGGCGAGATATCGACGCTGTACATTCCTAGCTCGGGGTCGTACTCGACGTAGCTCGGCTGGCGGAAGAACTCGAAACAGATCAGCACCGCGCCGATAGCTCCGATGCCGTTCCCCGCGAGTTGCAGGAGGACAGGCAGTTCCATACCCGTTTTCCGGAGTGGGGGCGCCAAATACCCACCGACCCGGAACTTCTTATGCGGGGACGGACCCACCCGGGTTCGTGTCGCGCGCCTTCCTCGCCCTCGCGGTGTGTGCCTCCCTCGTTTCGGCCGTCCCCGTCGCGGGCACGACAACGGCGACGACGACCTCAGAGACTGGAATCGTCGCCGTCCATCCGAACCCCGTCGCGGACGGCGACGCCGGCGAGTACGTGGTGGTTCGCGCCCCGCCGAACGCGACGTTCTCCGACGGCGAAGGGAAAACGGAAGTCGCGGGCACCGCGGTCCTCTCCTCCGACCCCGCCGCGGCCCGGAACCTGACTGACCGCCGGCCCGTGCTTGAGACGTCGCTCGCGCTCGCGAACAACGGGGAGACGCTCACGCTCGCCCGCGACGGGCGGACGCTCGATACGGTCACCTACGAGGACGCACCGGAGGGCGAGACGCTCCGGAACGGTACGTGGCGTGCGCCCGGAGCGACGGAGTTCGACGCCCTTCCCGTTCGGAACGTTCCCACGCGGACGTTCGTCCTCCCGGATAGCCCGGGACCCCCGCTCGGACACCTCCGGGGCGCCGAGCGCCGCCTGTTCGTCGGCGCCTACACGCTCACCTCCGAACGCGCGACGCGGGCGCTCGTCACCGCCGCCGAACGGGGCGTCGACGTCCGCGTCCTCGTGGAAGGCGGACCCGTCGGCGGAACCACACGACGGCAGGCCCGCCGCCTCGACGCGCTCGCAGCGGCCGGGGTGCGGGTCCGGGCGGTGTCGGGTCCGACAGCTCGCCTCAGATTCCACCACGCCAAGTACGCCGTCGCCGACGACCGCGCCTTCGTCACCTCCGAGAACTGGAAGCGAAGCGGCGTCGGCGGGGGCGGCATCCGCGGGTGGGGCGCCGTCGTCGAGTCCCCGCGCGTCGCCGACCGCCTCGCCGCAGCCTTCCGCGCCGACAGCGACGGCCGGAACAGCGTTCCTTGGGGCGAGTACCGGGCGAACGCCTCCTTCGTGAGCGAGAACCGAACTCACAGAACGTTCCCTGCGCGCTTTGCACCTACGGAAGCGCGTGCGAACGCGACGCTCCTGCTCGCGCCGGACAACGCCGAAGCCGGGGTGCGCGACCTGCTCGGGAGCGCCGACCGGACGCTCCGGGTAGAGCTCGCCTCCCTCAGTCCGACGACCCCGCTCTACGACGAGGTGATTGCGGCCGCCGAGCGCGGCGTGGACGTGCGCGTCGCACTCAACGGCGCGTGGTACAGCCGCGAGGAGAATCGGCGGGTCATCGAACGCCTGAACACGCGGGCGGCGAACGAGTCGCTCCCGCTGGAGGCGAAGCTCGTCGAGCCCCGCTCGCGCTTCTCGGCGGTCCACGTGAAAGGTGTCGTCGTCGACGGGGAGCGGGCGCTTGTGGGGTCGCTCAACTGGAACAACGTCTCGGCCCGCGAGAACCGCGAAGCCGCGCTCGTTATCTCGGGACGGCGGGCCGTTCGACCCTACCGCCGGGCCTTTCGTGCGGACTGGCGCGGCGGGGCGTGGCGCGTCCCGATCGTGGCAGTCACGGTCGTCGGGCTTTGCGCGGCGCTCGCGGGGACGTATCTCGGAAGGAACGCGACGTTTCGGTGACTACCGCTTCGGTCCCGCTTGGAGGTCCTCGTCCAGTTCCGCGTCGGCCATCTTCGCCACGAGCGCGTCGAGGACCTCCTCGCGCATCCCGGGGACGAACTTGATGGAGCCGACCACTAGATGACCGCCGCCGTGGACGCCGCCCCCCTCGATCTCCTCCTGTAACTCGGTGACCATCTCGGGGATGTCGAGGCGGACGCCGTCGGAGCGGAGCACGGCGAAGTCCGGACCGTAGCCGATGGTGATGACCGGCGAGCCCTCCTCCTCGACCTGCCGGTCGTGGAGCGCGCCCGTTGTCTTGCCCGGTGCGGGGTAGGTGAAGCGATGGGCGTAGTTCTCCAAGTCTACCTTGTTGAGGAGGGCGCCGTTGGCGACCCGCTCCTCCTCGACGTGGGGACCGATGGCTTGCATCTGCTTTTCGGTGTCCTCGGCGGCGCGCTCCGCGAGGAACGGCACGAGTTCGCGGTGGCGTTCCTCGTCGCCGTCGACGTTGAGCACGTCGGCGATGATGTCCTTGCCGGGGCTGTAGCGGAGCCAGAACGCCTCGTAGTCGAGGGCTTCGCTCACGTCTTGGAGGAACTCCTCCTCGTAGCCCGCCTCGCCGGCGAGGTCGAGGTAGTCCTCCATCGTCTCCGCGGCGGAACGGTCGGAGAGCCCCGCGACGGCGGGGACGTGGCGCAGTTCGTCGGTGAGGTCCGGGTCGATGAGCCGGGCGAGCTCGGTACAGAGCATACCTGTCGTGATGCGGTAGTCCTCGCCCACGAGGTAGGGGTTGACGTGCTCCTCAAGGAGATCGCCAACCGCGTCGGGGTTGGGGTGGTGGTGGTCGACGACCATCACCGGCACGTCGTAGTGGTTCAGCGTCTCGTAGGCGGGCACGTCCTCCTCGGTGGAGCCGTTGTCCAGCATGAGGAGGAGCGGGAGGCCCTGCCCGTGGCGCGCGCGGTCCTCTAGGGCGTAGTTCAAGTCCCGGGTGGCGTCCTCCATCTCGTAGAAGGGTGCCTTGCTCGGGGAGCGCCGCAGGAGGTGACGCGGCGCCTCGGGGTCCTCGTGGACCTCGCTGATGAACCGTTCGAGGGCGACCTGTACGGGAACGCTCGCGCACATCCCGTCGCCGTCGGCGTGGTGGCGGATGCGGATGGGTCGGCCGTCGAGGACCGTCCGGCGAAGCCGGCGGGCGATGTGTTCGAGGCCGTCCCACAGCTCGTCGAGGGCGTCCCACTCGACGAGCGGTTCGATGTCGGCGGGGGCGGCGCGCTCAGCGAGGGCCGCGTCGAGACGGGCGCGGACCTCCTCCTCGGCCCCCCCCTCGATGCGCTCGATTTCCTCCGATTCGACCTGGACGGCTCCCTCGCGCTTCTCGACCGTGCCGCGGACGTGGACGATGTCGCCCCGCTTGATGGCCGGGAACGCACGGACGCCGGCCTCCTCGAAGGCCGCACAGGGGACGACGCTCGTCTCGTCACGGACGTGGAAGAGCGTCGGGCCGCCGGTCTGCTTGATCTGGACGACCTCGCCTTCGAGGTCGACCTCCTCGCCTACCGAGTTCACGAGCGTGCCTGCGGCGATGCGCTCGTACTCGTGTTCGCGCTCGACGGTCTCGTAGTCGCCGGGCTCGACCTCGGCGAAGGAGAGGTCGCCGCTCTCGCGGATTTCGAGGAGCTCCACGACGAGTTCGTCGCCGACGCCGTAGTCGGCCTCCAACTCGGAGTCGTGAACCAGTCCCGAAACGTTCCCGGAGACGTCGACGAAGACGCCGTAGTCGACGACGCCGTTCACCGTGGCGTGATAGCGCTCGCCGGCCTCCAGGTCGGCCCGCACGCAGTCGGGGGCGAGACGGTACACCGTCGCACCCGAAGAATCGGAAACAGAAGACGTGTCGTCCATCTTGCCTACGAGTTCGTTGCGCGGCGGTTAATGGTGTCGGTCCGGTCCGGAACGCTTGTATGCGGACGGATGCACCCGTCTCTATGGGCCTGCTCCGTCGCCTGTTCGGCCCCCGACGGGTCCGGGGCATCGCGGCCGACACCATCGAGTTCGCGCTCGAAGCCGCCGCGGATACGCACCCGAACGAGTACATGGGGATGCTCCGGGGGGAACCGGCCTCGAACTTCGACATCGAGGGCGGCGGCTACGTCATCACGGACGTGCTCGTCATCCCCGCGACCGAGAGTTCGCCGACCAGCGCGACGGTCAAGTCGAACCTGATACCCAACGACAACCGGAACCTGGGGAGTATCCACTCCCACCCCAACGGCGTGTTGCGCCCCTCCGACGAGGACCTCCAGACCTTCGGGAGCGGGGTCGTCCACGTCATCATGGGCGCGCCCTACGAACGCGGCGACTGGCGTGCCTTCGACCGCGAGGGCGACCCCACCGATTTGGACGTACTGGACGTGGACCTTGATGACCCGGGGGAGTTTTTCGACTTCACGGAGGCCGACCTGTGACCCCGGAAGGGTCCTCGGACGGCAAGGGGGACGTGACAGTGGTCGCACAGGGAACCTTCGACCTCATCCACCCGGGGCACGTCCACTATCTCCGGGAGGCCGCCGCGATGGGCGATGAACTCCACGTCATCGTCGCGCGCCGGCAGAACGTGACCCACAAGGACGCGCCGGTGCTCCCGAACCGCCAGCGCCGCGACGTGGTGTCGGCCCTCGACCCGGTCGATGAAGCCCTTGTCGGCGACGACGAGGATATCTTCACCCCGATCGAGGAAATCGACCCCGACATCATCGCGCTCGGCTTCGACCAACACCACGACGCCGACGCGATTCGGCGGGCGCTTGCCGAGCGCGGCATCGACTGTGAGGTTCGGCGCGCGTCCAGCCGCGAGAAGAAATACGAGGGGGAAGTTCTTTCCACCGGAACGATAATCGAGCGGGTTCTCGACCGGTTCTGCGAGCGCGAGTAGTTAGAGGTAGCCCGCCTCGACCAGCCGTTCGACGCCTTCGCGGAGGCGCTCCTCCGACGCGGCGTAGGACATCCGCGCGTAGCCGGGCGTGCCGAACGCGCTTCCCGGCGTGGTGGCGACCTGCACGTCGGTCAACGCGCCCTCACACCACTCTTGGTCATCCTCGTCGACGGGGACCATCATGTAGAAAGCGCCGTCCGGGACCGCCACGTCGACGCCGTGCTCTCCTAACAACTCGACGAGCATGTCCCGCCGTTCCTCGAATGCCTCGACCATCTCGTCGACGTCGTCGTCGGTGTTTTCGAGCGCTTCGAGCCCCGCGTGCTGGACGAAGTTCGTCGCACAGGAGACGGAGTGGGACTGGAGCTTCCCGGCCTGGTCGATGAGCTCCCGCGGGGCGGCGAGATAGCCGAGGCGCCAGCCGGTCATCGAGTACGCCTTGGAGAAGCCGTTGATGGTGACCGTTCGCTCGGCCATCCCCTCCAGGGTGCCCAGGCTCGTCGGCTCGACGCCGTAGGTGACCTCCTCGTAAATCTCGTCGCTGATGACCGTGATGTCGTGCTCGACGGCCAAATCCCGAACTCCCTCAAGGGCGGCGTCGGAGAACACCGCGCCGGAGGGGTTCGAGGGGGAGTTCACGACGAGGAGCTCGGTGTCGTCCGAGACGCTCTCCGCGAGGTCGTCCAGGGCGGGCTCGAGTTGGAAGTCGTATTCGGAGAGGTCCGTCCGCGTGAGCTCGCCGTCCGCCATCTTCACCATCGCCTCGTAGGAAACCCACGCTGGGTCCAGCAGGGCGACCTCGTCGCCGTCGTCGATGAGCGCCTGGAACGTCTCGTAGAGGGCCTGCTTCGCGCCGGGCGTGACGATGACGTTCTCGGCGGCGTACTGCGTCAGGCCCTGTTCTCCCAACTTGGCGGCGATGGCCTCCCGCAGCGGGGTGATGCCGTTCGAGGAGGCGTAGCCGGTGTGTCCGGCGTCCAGGGCGTCCTTACCCGCCTCGACGATGTTCTCGGGGGTGGGGAAGTCCGGTTCGCCCACCGAGAGGTCGACCACGTCCTCGCCCTGTTCCTCTAACTCGGTCGCGAGGTTGCTGATGGCGAGCGTGGCGCTCGGTTCGACGCGCGTGAGTCGGTCCGCGAAATCCATGGTCATTGTTGTGGAGTCGGCAGTTCGGAAACGAGCGAGAGGGCGCTCTCGACGGCCTCCCCGCCCTTCTCGGTTCGTTCGCGCGCCTCGGCGCCGGACATCCCGGGTCCGGTGACGCCCAGCGTGACGGGGGTGTCCCGTTCGAGCGCCACTTCGGAGAGCTGCTCCGCGATGGCGTCGCCGATGACGCGGTCGTGTTCGGTGTCACCGGTGACGATGGCGCCGAGGACGGCCACCGCGTCGACGCCCTCCTGTCGGGCGAGGCGGTCCGCGGCCAGCGGCGCGTCGTAGGCGCCCGGCACGCGGACCGTCTCGACGAGGTCCGCGCCCGCTTCCTCGACGGTCTCGCGGGCGCTCTCCTCCATCGGCTCGGTGACCGAGCGGTTGAACTCGGCGACCACCAGTCCCAGTGCTACCATGCCGGGCGGTTACGGGAGGGCGATGAAATAGGTACCGAAGGCCGATGCCGGAGCGGACGAGCTCCGGTGGTGGCTGTTATACACAGGATGGCGGGCCGGACGAGGCCCGCCGGTCTGAAGATTGACCCCGGCGCGGACGAGCGCCGGGGGTCCGGACCGGGTAGAGGAGTACGGATGTCCCCCGCGGTCCCGTACGAAAAGCGTATGCCCCGGGCCCCCAACGGGCCGATGATGAGCGGCGACATCCGTGAGCGGTCCGTCGGACGCGAAGCGCTCGCTGCGGTGTTCGTCGCGACCGTGTTGGCGCTCGGCGCACGCCTGTGGGCGCTAGGGTGGCGGATGGCCCACTGGGACGAAGGGCGGGTTGCCTTCCGCGTCCTCGAATACGTCCGGACGGGCGCCTACCAGTACGACTCCGTCGTCCACGGCCCGTTCCTCTTTCAGATGAACCGCCGCCTCTTCGAACTGTTCGGCCCGACCGACTTCGTGATGCGCCTGCCCGTCGCGCTCGTCGGGGCGTTCCTGCCGCTGGCGGCGCTTCTCTTCCGCGAGCGACTGCGGGACGCGGAGGTGGGCTGTCTGGCGTTCCTGCTCGCCGCTAACCCGGTATTGCTCTACTACTCACGGTTTATGCGAAGCGATGTGCTGGTCGCGGGCTTTGCCTTCGTCGCGCTCGGTTTCGCCGTCCGCGCGTTCGACACCGGCAAAGCCAGATACACCCTCGCGGCGGCAGTCTCGCTCGCGCTCGCGACGACGACTAAGGAGTTCATCGTCGTGGACCTGGTGGCGTGGGGCTGTGCGCTCGCGCTCCTCCTCGACCGGCGACTCCTGCTCGCGCGCACCGGAAGCGGGGTCGGAGACCGGTTCTACGCCGTCCTCGACTGGCTCTTCGGTGGCGCCCGTCGGCAGGGGAAAGCCGTCGCGGGGGCGGCGGTCGCCTTCCTGCTCGTGTTCGTCCTGTTCTACGCGCCGCGGCCGGACCTCTGGAACGCGCTCGGGAACCCCGCCTCCCTCCCCGACGTAGTGGGCGCCGCGACCGTCGGCTCGTGGAACGAGTTCACGTCGATGTGGGTCTCCGGCGGCCAGCAGAGCCACCCCTACCTGCCCTACCTGATGGACTACCTCAACGTGGTCGTCGCCGGGGCGCTCCCTCTGACGGCCTTCGCGCTCCTCGGGTTCGTCGCGGACCGCTACGGCGGCGAGCGCGACGTCGTCGCCTTCGCCTTCTACTGGGGTGTCCTCGCGGGACTGGTCTACCCCCTCGCGACGGACATCACGCCGGCCCCCTGGGGCGTCGTCCACATGGCCGTCCCGCTAGCGGTGCCCGCGGCCGTCGGCCTCGGTCTCGTCGTCCGCCGGGGTCGGGCGGCGCTTGCGGCCGACGACCGGGCGGGGGTGGCGCTCGCGGCCGTCGTGCTCCTCCTCGTCGGGGGACAGATCGGCGCCACCGCCGTTTCGACTTCGTTCACGCACGCGCAGGACAACCACGAACTGGTCCAGTTCGGTCAGCCGGACGACGACATGAAACCGGCGTTCGCGACGGCGGAGCGGGCTATCGACTCCGAAAACCCGGACGTCGACGTGATGTTCTACGGCGAGCACTTCCGACAGTGGAGTTATCGCCTGCCCCTCCCGTGGTATTTCTCCGCGATGAACGCCACGACAGGGTACACGGCCGACCTGGACGCGATGGTCGAACTCGGCGACGGCCCGCCGCCGGTCGTCCTCGCGCGCGAGCGCCATGCGGGGAACCTCTCCGCCGCCCTCGAAGGCTACCGAAAGATGGGCCCGTACGCCATCACCCTCGACGTGCCGGGTAACGTGGTCCGGGTGGTCGTCTTCGTTGAGGAGTCGGAGGCGGACGCGAATAACACGGCACGGCAGGTCAACCCCCACTGGCTCCGTTCGTAGGAGCCGTTCGTTCTGGCACAACTGATGAGAGAAGCACGTTCGTCCGCGCGTGCTTCACCTTCGGCTGACGCACGACAAGCACCTCCGGATGGGTCGGCTGACGCACGACCCATACCTTCGTCCTCCCACGGCTGTCGCACGTGGGAGAACTTCGAGTAGGGAAACTTAAGCGGGCGCACCAACGCCCTTCTACCGTGACGACGACGCTGCCGACTGACGGGTACACGCTCGGCGTTATCGGCGGCGGCCAACTCGGTCGGATGATGGCCGAGGCGGCCGCGCCGCTGGGCGTCGAACTCGTCGTTTTCGACCCGACGCCGGACTGCCCGGCCGCACCGGTCGCCCGCGACCAGATCGTCGCGGCGTTCGACGACGGGGACGCGGTCGCCGAACTGGCCGAGCGTGTCGACGCGCTCACCTTCGAAATCGAGCTCGCGGACCCCGACCTGATGGAGCGGGTCGGCGCCGAGGCGGGGATTCCAGTCCACCCCTCGCCCGACACCTTGCGAACGATTCAGGACAAACTCGTCCAAACGGAGGCGCTCGCGGACGCGGGGGTTCCGGTGCCCGAGTTCCGCAGCGTCGACGGCCCCGACGAGTTAGAAGAAGCGCTCGACGAACTCGGCCGCCCGGCGATGGCGAAAGCCCGCACGGGAGGGTACGACGGTCGCGGGAACGCCCCCGTGTCCTCGGTCGCGGACGCCGAGGAGTTCTTCGGGGACTGCTCGGAGCTCATCGTCGAGCGACTCGTGGACTTCGAGCGGGAACTCTCGGTCATCGGCGTCAAGGGCGACGGCGAGACCGACGCCTTCCCGCTCGGGGAGAACATCCACGAGGAGGAGATTCTCCGAGAGAGCGTGGTCCCTGCGCGGACGGACGACGCGACGGCCGAACGAGCGCGTGAGGTGGCTCTCGACGTGCTCGAGGCCATGGACGGTCGGGGGGTGTACGGTATCGAACTGTTTGAGAGAGAACAAGGGGGCGAGTGCAACGAAATCCTCGTCAACGAGATCGCCCCCCGCCCGCACAACTCCGGGCACTACACCATCGAGGGCGCGACGACCTCGCAGTTCGAGCAGCACGTCCGCGCCGTGCTCGGCCTACCCCTTGGCTCGACGGCGCTGCGGGACCCGACGGCGATGGCGAACGTGCTGGGCGACGTCGAGGAGCCCGAGCCCGCCGAACTGTCAGGATACGCGGACGCCCTCGCGCGGGACGGCGTCTCGATGCACTGGTACGGCAAGAAGGAAGTCCGGCCCCTCCGGAAGATGGGGCATCTCACGGCGGTTCCGACCGCGAACGAATCGGCGGCCGAACTGTTGGAGCGCGTTCGCGACGCGCGCGATGACTGTACGTTTGACAATGAGTGAACTGGACGACCTCATCGACGACCTGCGGGCGGAAGCACAGATTGACAGGGACCCCGCGGACGTCCCGGAGATTGGGATTATCATGGGCTCCGATTCCGACCTGCCCACGATGGCCGCGGCCTCGGAGACCTTGGAAGAACTCGGCTTCGCGGAGGTCACCGACTACGACGACCCTCCCGAGGAACGGTTCACCTACGAGTCCTACGTCGTCTCGGCGCACCGCACTCCTGAACTGATGTACGCGTACGCGGAAACGGCCCGCGAGCGGGGCCTCGACGCGATTATTGCCGGCGCGGGCGGGAAGTCGGCGGACCTCCCGAACATGACGGCCTCTCTCGCCTATCCGGTTCCCGTCATCGGCGTCCCGGTCGATGAGAAGTCCGTGGACTCGGTCATCGGGATGCCGAGCGGCGCGCCCATCACCGCGGTCGACGCGGGCAAGTCCGGGAACGCCGCGCTCTCCGCGGTGCAGATTCTCGCGCGGGAACACGAGGAGTTGCGCGAGCGCCTCGTCGGTTCCCACGAAGGGCAGGGCGACGACGTGGCGCGCGTCTCCAGAGAACTCCACGAGCGCGGTACAGCGGCGTTCCGCGACGAGTAGGCGCGCGTCGGGCTTTTTCGGCGTACGGCGCAAGAATCAACGCTTATAGGGGTGGCTTCCCAACCGCCCTCTAGGAGCGTATCGAATCACATGAATCAGTGGATAGCAGTAGGCGCGCTCGGGCTCGTCGGTCTCCTCATCCCTGTCGGGATGATGACCGTCTCCTCGCTGTTGCGCCCGACGGTTCCCGAACAGGGGAAGCGGGCTGTCTACGAGAGCGGCGAGGTTCCCACCGGGGGGACCCGTCTCCGGTTCAACATCCAGTACTACATGGTCGCGTTGCTGTTCGTCGTCTTCGACATCGAGACCGTCCTCATTTTCCCGTGGACGGTTATCTACCGCTCGGCCGTGGAGTCGGCCGGGCTGTACGCGGCCCTGGCCCCGATGCTGGTGTTCATCGCCGTTCTCGTCGTCGGCCTCGCGTGGGCGTGGCGCAGCGGCGCGGTCGAATGGGTCCGCAGCACCGAGTACCGAGAGGGGAGGCAGATTTAACAATGAGTGACAGTTCACGTTCGACGGCCGGCGACGACGTACTGACGAAGACCCGCGAGGCCCGGATGGGTCAGGGCCTTGACAACCGGTTCAACTCGAAGCTCCGGGAGGCCTTCGGCTCTTCGCCGTTCATCCTCACCAAGTTCGACAAGTTCATGAACTGGGTTCGGGGGTCGTCGATGTTCATGCTGCAGTTCGGGATTGCGTGTTGCAGCATCGAGATGATGCACACCTACGCGGTCAAACACGACCTCGACCGCTTCGGCTCCGGTGTGCCCCGCGCGTCGCCCCGACAGGCCGACGTGATGATCGTTCCCGGGACGATTGTCTCGAAGTTCGCCCCGCGGATGAAGCGCGTCTACGACCAGATGCCCGAGCCCAAGTTCGTCGTGAACATGGGCAACTGTTCGGCCTCCGGGGGTCCCTTCCAGGAGGGCTACAACGTCATCAAGGGCGCCGAGGAGGTCATCCCCGTGGACATCCACGTTCCGGGCTGTCCGCCCCGCCCCGAGGCGCTGGTCTACGGCGTCGTGAAACTCCAGGAGCGCATCGCCAACGGCGAGTCCTCGCCCGTCACGGTGAAGCCCTACGAGCTCGAGGAGTTCGGCGACCTCGAACGCGACGAGCTCGTCGAGAAGCTCTCCGAGGAGATCGACGAGGACACCCTCGCGATGCGCTACAACTTCGGCAACTCTCCCTGATATGAGCACGCAAAAGGAACCCGACGACGAGACGACCGAGGTCGCCGTTCCCGAGAGCGGCGTCGATTACGACGCCATCGAGGAACTGCTCGGCGACAACGTCATCGACCGGGAGGAACATCTCAACGCCGAGGGGTTCGTCGTGCGCGCCGACGGCGTACAGGACGTCCTCTCCACGCTCAGAGACGAGGCCGGCTTCGACCACCTCTCCTGTGTCTCCGCCGAGGAGTACGAGGACCGCTACGAGTCCATCTACCACCTCAAGCAGTACGACGACCCGACCAACGAGGTCAGCGTCGTCGTTCCCACCTCGCGGCGGAACCCCACGAGCCAGTCCGGCGAGCCCGTCTTCAAGGCGGCCGACTGGCACGAGCGGGAGGCCTACGACCTTGTGGGCGTGAATTACGAGGGCCACTCCGACCTCCGGCGCATTCTCCTGCCGGACACGTGGCAGGGCCACCCCCTCTCGAAGGACTACAACCAGACGAAGCCCCAAGTCGTCTCCTTCTCCCAGCACGAGAACCCCCTCGAGGAGCACACCAGCGCCGATGACTCCGAGACGATGTTCCTCAACATCGGGCCCCACCATCCGGCCACGCACGGCGTTCTCCACCTGGAAACCGTCCTCGACGGGGAGCAGGTCGCCGACGTGGAGCCCGACATCGGCTATCTGCACCGCTGTGAGGAACAGATGGCCCAGAACGGGAACTACCGATATCAGATCATGCCGTACCCGGACCGCTGGGACTACGCCAGCGCCGGCCTGCTCAACGAGTGGGCCTACGCCCGGGCCGCGGAGGATTTAGCGGACATCGAAGTGCCGGAGTACGCCCAAATCATCCGGACGATGGGCGCCGAGCTGTGTCGCATCGCCGCACACATGCTCGCGCTCGGGACGTTCTGTCTGGACATCTACGGCGACTTCACGGCCATCTTCATGTACGCGATGCAGGACCGCGAGAAGGTGCAGAACATCCTGGAGGAGCTCACCGGCCAGCGGATGATGTTCAACTACTTCCGCCTGGGCGGTGTGGTCTGGGACCTCCCCGAGCCGCGCGAGGACTTCTTCGAGATGATTCGGGACTTCCTCGACGGGCTCCCGGAGCGCCTCGACGAGTACCACGACCTCATCACGTCGAACGAGATATTCCAAGTCCGTACCGTCGACACGGGCTATCTCGACCCGGAGGTCGCCAAGGACTACGGCGTCACCGGCCCGGTCGCCCGTGCGTCGGGTGTCGACTACGACCTGCGCCGCGACGACCCGTACGGGTATTACGACGAACTCGACTGGGACGTCGTCACCGAGGACGGCGGCGACAACTACGCCCGCCTGCTCGTCCGGATGCGCGAGGTCGAACAGTCCGCGCGCATCATCGAACAGTGCGCCGACCTCCTGGAGGACTGGCCCGAGGAGGAGCGCAACATCCAGTCCAACGTTCCCCGGACGCTGCGCCCGGACAACGACACAGAAACCTACCGTGCGGTCGAGGGCGCGAAGGGCGAACTCGGCATCTACATCCGTTCCGATGGGACCGAACAGCCGGGCCGCTTCAAGATCCGCTCGCCGTGTTTCTGTAACCTGGCCCCCCTCGATGAGATGTCCGAGGGCGAACTCATCGCGGACCTCGTGGCGACGCTGGGCAGCCTCGACGTGATTCTCGGGGAGGTGGACCGATGACACGGCCCACTGCGGCGCCGACAGGCGCCGCCCTGGTGGATGCGCGAAGGGCGAGCGACGGCGGCTTCGGTGCCGCCGGAGCGAGGGCTTCGGAGGTGGACCGGTAATGGCATCGGCACCCCTCGTCGAGACGATCCGCTCGCTGCTGGGCATGGGCGACGGCCCGCTGATGACGGGCATCGCCGCGTTCCTCGGCGCGTTCCTCATCGGGAACGTCATGCTCGCGCAGGCCGGCGTCGCCGGCCCGTGGGCGAAGCGGAAGATAACGGCGGCGTTCACCGACCGCCTCGCCGTCAACCGCATCGGCCCTTTCGGCCTGCTCATCATCCCCGCGGCCGCGGTCCAGTTGATGGCCAAGGAGCTCATCATCCCCGAAGGCGTGGACCGTCCGGCGTACGACCTCGCGCCGATCGTCCTCGCGGGCTCCGCGCTGCTCGGCTTCGCGGTCATCCCGATGGGTTCGGGCATCCATCTGGCGGACCCCGAAACGGGACTGGTGTACGTCTTCGCCGTCGCGTCGCTGGCCTCGATGGGCCTGCTGATGGGCGGCTACGCGTCGAACAACAAGTACTCCTTCCTGGGTGGCCTGCGCGCCGTCGCGCAGAACCTCGCCTACGAGATTCCGCTCGTCGTCACCGCCGCCTCCGTGGTTCTCTTCGCGGGCACGCTCCAGATGTCGGAGATCGTCGCCGCACAGCAGGAGACCCTCGTCACGATCGCGGGCGTCGGCATCCCCTCGTGGTACGCGTTCGTGAACCCCTTCGCGTTCGTGCTGTTCATGATCGCGAACCTCGCTGAGGTCGGTCGGAACCCCTTCGACACGCCCGAGGCTCCCACCGAAATTGTGGCCGGGTACATGACGGAGTACTCCAGCATCTACTTCGTCCTGTTCTACATGGGCGAGTTCATCCACATCTTCCTCGGTGCGGGCATCGTGACGACGATCTTCCTCGGCGGCCCGGCCGGTCCGGGCCCCGCCGCACTGGGCATCGTCTGGTTCCTCGCGAAGATCTGGGTCATCTTCCTCTTCACCCAGTGGTGTCGCTCCGCGCTCCCCAGAGTGCGCATTGACCAACTCATCCAAATCGGTTGGAAGGGGATGTTGGTTCTCTCCTTCGCAAACCTGGTTCTCACGGCCGTAATCGTGGGTGTCATCGCATGATAGGACTGTTCAAATCCATGGCTACGACGATGAAACACGCCCTCGACGGCAACACGTTCACCGTCGAGTACCCCGACGAGGCGCCCGAGGTGTCGGCGCGCTTCCGGGGTGTGCACAAGTTCTCCCAGGAGCGTTGCATCTGGTGTCGCCAGTGCGAGAAGGTGTGTCCGAACGACACCATCCAGATCGTCACTGACGACATGCGCAACGGGGAGCAGTACAACCTCCACATCGGACAGTGTATCTACTGCCGCCTGTGTGAGGAGGTCTGTCCCGTCGACGCGATTCTCCTCACGGAGAACTTCGAGTTCACGGGCGACACGAAACACGACCTCGTCTACAACAAAGAGCAACTCAAGAACGTCCCGTGGTACAAGGACATCGACCCGCTCAACGCCCGCGAACCCGACCGTGGCGCGTGGGTCGGCGAGGGCGAGGGCGAAGTCGACTACCAGTAAGAGAACCCACTTTTTCTGTTGTGCGGGTACTGAAGGCGACCGCGTAGAGCGAACGGTGTCAACCGTGCGCAACGGAACGCTCGCTACGCTCGTGTTCCGGACTCTCCCGTTGTGAGTTCCATGCAGCGTTCATCACTCTTTGTCCGCGTGATTTCCTACCGGTGCTCAGATATAGCGTTCGTCCCGCGCAGAGAGGAGAGCGCCGATGCGAGGAGGATTACACCGGCGAGAAGCGTCAGGAACCAACCCGAAGCGGGCATGAACCAGAAGTCGAACAGGACGAGACTGGCCCAATGCCAGAGGGCGGAGACACAGACGACTATCGCACCCGTTCCGGCGACGGCGGTGCTCAGCGCTTCCGTGCGCTCGCGGTTCACGAACACACACAACAAAAACACGACCGCGGCCGAGCCCAGGAGAAGCGGGTCGGCTCCCTCGATACCCCGACTCAATCGTTCCCCGTACACCGCCGGCGTCCCTGTGTAGGGGTTCGTGCGAAACCACGGGAGATACGTCCCGACCGCGAGCACGGCCGCGGCGACGGCACGCAACCGTGTCGTCCCGGCGGGCCGAAGCGACATGCCGGGTACTGACGACGAACGGACAAGTGCCTTCGGTGGCGCAGTCGGGTAGACGACCGCCGGAGCCGACGGCCGGTCAGTCCGAACCGGCTACGCCTTCCATCCCGTCCCACCCGGCGAAGGGCTCGCCGGGGCGCTCCTCCTGAATCCGCTCGCCGTCCTCGTGGAAGAAGCGCTTGATGTGGGCCATCCGCAGGTTGGGGGAGTGGTTGATGCCACCCTCGTGTTCCAGTCTGCCGTGCCAGAGGACCACGTCGCCGGCGTTCCCGGTGAGTTCGAGCGGGTCGAAGGCATCGTCGCGCGACGCGTCGCCCCATCCGCCGCGGCCGTCGGGCGCGGGGACACCCCGCTTCGCGGCCTGCAGACCCTCCTCTTCCATGTACCGACAGACGTCGATGTGTGACCCGGGCCAGACGGTGAAGCCGCCGCCGTACGGTTCCACTCGGTCCAGATAGAGCGACGCGTTCACGGTATGTGGGACGACGTCGCCCTCGCCGTCCTCGACGTCCAGAAAGCCGTCGACGTGACTGGACACGTCGTTCAACTGCTTTCCCCCCGTCGCGCCGAGCTCGCCGCTCGGGAAGCGCAGGGCGAGTTGCGCGCTCGCGTCCGCAGGGTCCCGGAGGGAATCACCGACGAGCGCGGCGCAGTGCTCGTAGAGGGACTCGTTTAGTTCGCGAAACGGCTCCGGGTTCTCGATATCTTCGGGCGCGGAAACGCTCCGGTTGTCGCCCCAGGCTTCGGGCTCGTCGGGCTCTTCCTCGATGGCGTCCCACACCTGTTCGCGCGCGGCCTTGACGGCGTCGGCGGGCGCGGCGTCGCGGACGACGAGGAAGCCCTGTCTGGCGAACTCCGATTTCTGGCTGGTTGTGAGCATACCTCGTGGTGAATGCACACACGCTTGTTGCTTCGGGTGTCGGCAGGGCGAGTGGCAGGTCACAACCGCTCGCGTCCGTTTCGCCGGTCCCAACAGGGCTTTCGGCCTCCGAACCCTACAGCGAGTATGGCCCAGGAAATACCCGAGAGCGACGAGGAGTGGCGCGAGACGCTCACCGACGATGAGTACCACATCCTCCGCGAGGCGGGAACGGAGCCGAAGTTCAGCGGCGAGCACCTCGACACGAAGGAAGACGGGACGTTCGTCTGTGCCGGCTGCGGGCAGGAGCTCTTCGACTCGGAGACGAAGTTTAACTCCGGCACCGGGTGGCCCTCCTTCTCGGACGCCGTTGAGGGCAGTGTGGAGCTCCGTGAGGACACGAGCCACGGGATGGTTCGGACCGAAGTCGTCTGTTCGCAGTGTGGCGGTCACTTGGGCCACGTCTTCGACGACGGCCCCGAGCCGACGGGCAAGCGCTTCTGTATCAACTCCGCCGCGCTCGATTTCGACGACGAATAGCTCCTTTTCTCTGTTGCGCCCGCGCCCACGGCGCTCGCCCGCGAGCGGGATGGAAATGTTCAAAGGGCTATCGCCGGAAGGGGGCACAATGGCAGTGTATGAACTGCTCGCGTTCGGCCTGTTCGCGCTCGTGACAGTCGCGAGCAGTCTGGGCGTAGTGTTGGCGCGGGACATCTGGCACTCCGCGCTCCTGCTGGGCGTGGCGCTGTTCAGCGTCGCGGTCCACTACGTCATGTTACAGGCCGAGTTCGTGGCAGCAATGCAAGTACTGGTGTACGTCGGCGGCGTGCTCATCCTGATCTCGTTCGCCGTGATGCTCACCCGACGGGGTAGCGACCAACAGGGGGTGGCCGCCGAATGAGCGCCGGCAACGCGCGCCGACTGCTTCCCGGCCTCGCGGCGGTCGCGCTGTTCGTGCTCCTCGCGCTCGTCTCGGCGGGGTCCGTCTTCACCGAGGCGGCGGGCTTCCCGGCCGACGCGTCGGTCGTCGAGGGCATCGGATACGCGATGATCGGCCTCTCGGGCTCCGCGATTCCGGTCGAGAACTTCCTCGCGGTGTTCATCGCCATCGCGCTGGCTCTCGACGCCGCCCTCGAAGGGAGCATCCTGCTGGCCCAGCGCGGCGACGAGGGCGCCGACCCGCTTGAAGGGGGTGAGGAGTGATGGTAGTCGCTGCCCAGTACTACCTCCTGCTCGCCGCCGCGGTCTTCTGCATCGGCCTCTTCGGCGTGCTCACGCGCCGGAACGCGCTGGTGTTCCTGATGTCGGTCGAACTGATGTTGAACGCCGCGAACATCAACTTCGTCGCGTTCTCCCATCAGTACGGTAACCTGACCGGACAGACGTTCAGCCTGTTCGTGATGGCGCTTGCGGCCGCCGAGGTGGCGGTCGGTATCGGCATCATCCTCGTGCTGTACCGGAACTTCAAAGACATCGACGTGACGAAAGCGACTACTATGAGGTGGTAAGATGGCGGCACTCGATCTCACTCCGGTCATCCCGCTGCTCCCGTTCGCCTCGTTCCTCATCGCCCTGCTCGTGGGTCACTTCTACCCGCGGGCGCTCCCGAAAGGGGGTGCCGTCCCGGGCATTCTCGCCACGGGGGTCGCGCTCTTCCTCGCGGCGTGGACGGCGGTCGCCGTTAGCGGCGGCGAGACGCTGAACGAGACGGTGTACACCTGGGTCGCCGCCGACTCCTTCGAGTTGACGTTCGGCGTGCTCGTCGACCCGCTGTCCTCGATGATGCTCGTCATCGTCACGCTCGTGGCGTTCCTCGTCCACATCTTCAGTCTGGGCTACATGAACGACGAGGGCGAGACCGGTCTGCCGCGCTACTACGCCGGCCTCGGCCTCTTCAGCGCCTCGATGCTCGCGTTCGTCATCGCGGACAACCTGCTGATGGCGTTCATGTTCTTCGAGCTGGTGGGCCTCTGTTCGTACCTGCTCATCGGCTTCTGGTTCCGCGAGGAAGGTCCGCCTTCCGCCGCGAAGAAGGCGTTCCTCGTCACCCGCTTCGGTGACTACTTCTTCCTCATCGGCGTGGTGGCGGTGTTCGCCACCTTCGGCACCGCGAAGTTCGTCGGCACCGAGGAAAGCCCCGGCTTCCCCGTCCTTGCGGAGCACGCGCTCACGGGGTCGGCCGAACACGTCCACACCTTCCTCGGGATGGCTCCCGAGGCGTGGTTCGGCGTCGTCGGGATGTTGATTCTGGGCGGCGTCATCGGCAAATCCGCGCAGTTCCCGTTACACACGTGGCTCCCCGACGCGATGGAGGGTCCCACGCCGGTTTCGGCGCTCATCCACGCGGCGACGATGGTCGCGGCCGGCGTCTACCTCGTCGCGCGGATATACGGCTTCTACGCGCTGAACCCGACGTTGCTGGCGATTATCGCCTTCATCGGCGGCTTCACCGCGCTGTTCGCGGCGACGATGGGCGTCGTCAAAAAGGAAATCAAGCAGGTGCTCGCGTACTCGACCATCTCACAGTACGGCTACATCATGCTCGGTCTGGGCGCGGGCGGCTACGTCGCCGGGACCTTCCACCTGCTCACCCACGCCTTCTTCAAGGCGCTGCTCTTCCTGGGTGCGGGCTCGGTGATCATCGCCATGCACCACAACGAGAACATGTGGGACATGGGCGGTCTGAAGGAGAAGATGCCCGTCACCTACTACACCTTCCTCTCGGGCAGTCTCGCCCTCGCGGGCATCGTCCCCTTCGCCGGCTTCTGGTCCAAGGACGAGGTCCTCTACGAGGCGCTCGTCCACGGCCTCGGCGGCATGGAGGCGGGCTACGAGGGCGCGCTCCTGCTGGGCGCCTACGCGATGGGGCTATTGGCCGTCTTCTTCACCGGCTTCTACACCTTCCGGATGGTGCTTCTCACCTTCCACGGCGAGCCCCGTTCCGAGACGGCCCGGAACCCCCACGGCGTGGGGTGGAACGTGAAGTTCCCGCTCGTCGTCCTCGGGATTCTGGCGGCGACGGTCGGCTTCGTCAACATGGTCCCGGTCGCCGAGCTCACCGGGATGGAGATCGAGTTCCTCCACAAGTGGCTCGACGGTCCGATTCACGTCACGCAGGCCCACTACTACGGTGAACTGCTCCACGACGTGGCCCACATCCAGGCCGCGGAGGTCTCCTCGCTGGTCGCGGGCGCCGTCTCGCTTGCGCTCGCGCTCGCCGGCGCCGGCCTCGCGCTTGCGCTCTACCGCGGTCCGGCCCCGGAGGAACACACCGAGAAACTCGGCTCTCTGAAGACCGTGCTCTACAACAACTACTATCAGGACGAATACCAGGTCTGGCTCGCCGAGGGGCTCACGATGCCGCTCGCGCGCCTCGCGGACAAGTTCGACCAGGGAATCGTTGACGGCGTCGTGAACGGCGTCAGTACCGTGAGCAAGGCCTCGGGCCGCCGGGTCCGTAAGGTCCAGTCCGGCTTCGTCACGAACTACGTGGCGGCCGCGGCCTTCGGGCTCGTGGTGTTGATTATCGCGGCCGGCGTCTTCGGGGGGTGGCTCCTGTGAGCTGGGTCGTCGAGGCCCTCCTCCTGGGCACCCTGTTGAGCGCCTTCATCGTCATGCTCGCCCCTGACGAGAAGGCGGGCAAGCTCGCCTTCCTGCTGACGCTCCCCCAGCTCGCGGGGAGCCTGCTGATGTGGCTGGCCTTCGACGGCAGCGGTAACGCGCTCGTCGGCGACGGTAACCTCGCCTTCGAGACGATGGTGCCGTGGATATCGGTCGGCGACATTTACCAGATCCAGTGGCACGTCGGCGTCGACGGCATCAGCCTCCCGCTCGTCGTGTTGACGACGTTCCTCACGACGCTCGCGGTGCTGGCGGCGTGGACGCCGATAAACAAGCGCCAGTCCCAGTTCTACGGGCTGATGCTCCTGATGGAGGCGAGCCTGATCGGCGTGTTCACCTCCCTGGACTTCTTCCTCTGGTTCGTCTTCTGGGAGTTCGTGCTGGTCCCGATGTACTTCCTCATCGGCGTCTGGGGCGGTCCTAACCGGAAGTACGCCGCCATCAAGTTCTTCGTCTACACCAACGTCGCGTCGCTGGTGATGTTCATCGGCTTCGTGGCGCTGCTGTTCGCGTTGCCGGTCCAGACGTTCGATCTTCCCGTCATCGCGCAGTCGCTCCTGGACGGCCAGTTGGGCTCGTTCTACGGCCTCGCGCCATCGACGCTCAAGCTGGCCGCGTTCGTCGCCATGTTCGCCGGCTTCGCGGTGAAGGTCCCCATCGTCCCGTTCCACACGTGGCTCCCGGACGCACACGTTGAGGCCCCCACGCCGGTCTCCATCATGCTGGCCGGGGTCCTCCTGAAGATGGGTACCTACGCGCTCCTGCGATTCAACTTCACGATGCTGCCCGACATCGCCGCCGCGAACGCGGAGATAATTGCGGTCTTCGCCGTCGTCTCCGTGATTTACGGCGCGATGCTCGCGCTCGCACAGCGCGACTTGAAACGCATCGTCGCCTACTCCTCGGTGTCGTCGATGGGCTACGTCATTCTGGGCCTCGTCGCCTACACCGAGTACGGGATGGGCGGCGCGACCTTCCAGATGATTTCCCATGGACTGATCTCGGGGCTGATGTTCATGTCCGTCGGCGTCATCTACAACGTTGCCCACACGCGCATGGTCGGCGACCTCTCGGGCGTTGCGGACAAGATGCCCGTCACGTGTGCGGTGTTCGTCGCCGCGGCCTTCGGTTACATGGGCCTCCCGCTGATGAGCGGCTTCGCCGGCGAGTTCTTCGTCTTCGTCGGCTCCTTCGGTTCCGAGACGCTGGCGGCGGCGCCCCTGTTCACGGGCGCTGCGATGTTCGGCATCGTCATCGTCGCCGGCTACCTGCTGCTCGCGATGCAGCGGGTCATCTTCGGCCCCTTCCGGGCCGACACGGAGCACGAGATCCATCCGGCGGCCACCCACGACGTGGTGCCGCTGGTGGCGCTCGTGCTCGTCGTCATCGCGCTCGGGGTCGCCCCCGACCTCTTCTTCACCATGATCCGTGACGCAGTCAATCCGGTCCTTGACGCGGCCGCGACCGTCGGAGGTGGTGCCTGATGGTGGCACTTCCCACCCTGACGCCGCAGATCGCCCTCGGAGTCGCCGCGTTGCTGGTGTTGATAGTCGATACCGTCTCGCCCGACACCAAACGGCCGGTCGCGATAGCCGGCACCGCGCTCGCAGGGGCGCTCGCCGCCCTGGGCTCGGCCGCGTTCTTCCTCGCGAGCGGAACGGGCCAGCCCCAGACGGGCGGTGCGCTCTCCGAGTTCGGCAACACGCTCGTCGTCGACGGGACGAGTCTCCTCTTCACCGTTATCGTCGCGGCCGTGACGGCGCTCGTCGCCCTCGGCTCCTACGACTACGTGAAGGACAGACACCACATCGCGACCTACTACTCGATGACGCTGCTCGCCGCGACGGGGATGAGCGTGATGGCGTCGGCCAACTCGCTGGCCGCGGTGTTCGTCGCGCTCGAACTCGCCTCGCTACCGTCGTACGTGTTGGTCTCCTATCTGAAGACCAATCGCGGCTCCGTTGAGGCGGGACTGAAGTACCTCATCGTGGGCGCGCTCTCCTCGGCAGTGTTCGCCTTCGGCGCGAGCCTCGTCTACGCGGCCACCGGGTCGCTGTTGCTCCCCGAAATCCAGGCCGCGCTCGGTTCGGTTCCGAGCGCCAACGTTGGCCTCCTCGGGGTCGGCGTGTTGATGCTCATCGGCGGCTTCGCCTACAAGACCGCCTCCGTGCCGTTCCACTTCTGGGCGCCGGAGGCGTACGAGGGCGCCCCCGCGCCGGTGTCGGCGTTCCTCTCATCGGCCTCGAAGGCTGCGGGCTTCGTCATCGCCTTCCGGACGCTGACGACGGCGTTCCCGCTCGAGACCGTCATTCCGATGGGCATCGACTGGACCGTCGTCCTCGCGGCGCTCGCGCTCGTGACGATGACGCTCGGCAACTTCGCGGCGGCCACTCAGGAGGAGGTCAAGCGGATGCTCGCGTACTCCTCGGTCGGCCACGCGGGCTACGTGCTCATCGGCCTCGCGGCGCTGGGCGGCGAGGCTGACGGCCTCGTGCTCGGCGCGAGCATGATGCATCTCCTCGTCTACGGCTTCATGAACACGGGTGCGTTCCTCTTCGTCGCCCTCGCCGAGCACTGGGGCATCGGGCGGACCTTCGAGGACTACAACGGCCTCGCGACGCGCGCGCCGCTGGCGTGCGCGGCCATGACCGTGTTCCTCTTCTCGCTCGCCGGCCTGCCGGTGGGCGCGGGCTTCGCCTCGAAGTACCTCCTGCTCATGGGGGCGACCAACGCCGGTCACGTCTGGCTGGCGGTCGCCCTGCTGGTGAACAGCGCGCTCTCGCTGTACTACTACTCCCGCGTCGTCAAGGCGATGTGGATCGAGGACCCCGCGGGCGACTTCGGCATCGAGTCCCGTCCCGTCGGCCTCTACGCCGCCGTCATGGCCGCGGCCGTCGTGACGGTGCTCCTGTTGGTCGCGTTCAACCCCGTCTCCGAGACGGCCATCGGCGCGGCGCAGGCCCTGCTGTAAGCGGCACTCAAACACCCCACCCCCCTTATGCGCCGTCTCGTACTTGGCTGTGGCGCGCTGGCTCACTCCGTGCTCGACGCGTTCGCGGCGCGGGACGGCGAGCTCCTGGTCATCGACCCGGACACGAGCCGGGTCGAGACGCTCCGAAACGAGAAGATAGTCGCCGAACAGGGGGACGTGACCGACCCCGACGTCGTTCGCGGCGCGGCGCCTGCGGACTTCGTGTTCGTCGGCGCGGACGACCCCGCGCAGAACGCGGCGGCGCTCGAAGCCCTCCGGGAGGCGATTCCCGGCGCGTACGCGGTCGCCAACGTCGGCGAGGACGCGACCCGGGCGCTCCGCGCGCGAATCACCGACCTCGGGGACAGGGTCATCGACCCCGGCGACGCACTGCTCGCCGCGGTGGCGGACCGGGCGGACGGGGACGCCGCGGCGCGAGGGCGTGCGCTCAAGCGGACTATCGAGGGCATCGACGGAACGCTGGGCGTGCTCACCCACGACAACCCCGACCCCGACGCCATCGCCGCCGCGGCGGCGCTCGCCATGGTCGCCGACTCCTTCGACGTGGATGCCGAACCGTGTTACTTCGGGAACATCTCCCACCAAGAGAACCGCGCGTTCATCAACCTCCTGGACATCGACCTGCGGCGCTTCGACCCGGACGAGGGCGAGGATCCCACGGAGGCGTACGAGGCGCTGGCACTGGTCGACCACTCCCGGCCGGGCGTGAACGACCGCCTTGACCCGGAGACAGAGGTGTGTATCGTCCTTGACCACCACCCTTCGGAGGAGGAGGTGCGCGCCGAGTTCGTCGACGTGCAGGCGGACGTCGGGGCGACGAGCACGCTGCTCGCCGAGTACGTGACGCAGTTCGACCTCGCGGCCGACCGGACGGTGTCGACGGCCCTGCTCTACGGCATCCGGGTTGACACGCGTGATTTCACCCGCGAGACGTCGCGCGCGGACTTCGAGGCGGCGGCCGAGCTCCTCCCGTACGCGGACGGCGAGGTGCTCGAGCGCGTCGAGGCGCCGAGCATCAGCGCCGACACGTTCGAGACGATCGCCGGGGCCATCGAGAACCGCGAGCTCAGCGGCTCGGCGCTCGCCAGTTGCGTCGGGCGCATCTCCGACAGGGACGCCCTCGCGCAGGCCGCCGACCAGTTGCTGGCGATGGAGGGGGTCGCGGCGACGATGGTGTACGGCTACACCGACGACACCATCTACGTCTCCGCGCGCTCGCAGGGCGACGTGGATCTGGGCGCTGTCCTCCGAGTGGCCTTCGACGGCCTCGGCTCCGCGGGCGGGCACGCCGAGATGGCAGGCGCCCAGATTCCGCTCGGCGTCTTCGCCGAGATGGCCGACGAGGAGGACCTGCGCTCCGTCGTCGCGGGCGCGGTGACGCCGCGTTTCTTCGAGGCCCTCCGGGCGTAACAACGTCTTTGAGGGTCCGATGCCTTGTCCGGATATGAGCACGAACGCCCTCGGCGCGGACAGCGAACCTCGCGTCAAACACTACATGACCGGCGAGGTGGCGACGGTCAAGCCCGACGCGACGGTCGTCTCGGTGGCCCGTCGCATCGCGGAGAGCGACGACCACAACGGCTACCCCGTCTGTGAGGGCCGCCGTGTCCGTGGGTTCGTCACGGCCCGGGACCTGTTGTTGGCCGACGACGACACGCCGATTCGGGAGGTGATGAGCGTCGAGTTAGTCGTTGCCCACCCCGAGATGGACGTCAACGACGCCGCGCGGGTCATCCTCCGCTCGGGCATCCGGAAGCTCCCCGTCGTGGACGACGACGGGGACCTCGTGGGTATCATCTCGAACGCCGATGTCATCCGCTCGCAGATCGAGCGCGCCACCCCCGAGAAGGTGGGGAAGCTCCGGCGGACTCTGGAGGAGATACACGGCGTCGAAACCGAGGAGACGCGCCGGAGCGTCGCCCTGGCGGACCTGACCCCCACGCAGGGGAAGGTGTACGCGGACGAGTTAGAGGGGCGGCGCTACGAGCTCGAACACGGCCTCGCCGAACCGCTCGTCGTCATCGAGAACGGGGACCAACTCCTACTCGCCGACGGCCACCATCGGGTGATGGCCGCCGACCGCGCGAACATCGACGAGATGGACGCCTACGTCGTCGTCCTCCCCGAGCAGATCGAACTCGGTATGGCCCGGACGGCCGAGCGCGCCGGACTACGCACCATCGAGGACGTGCGCGTGGTCGACTACGCCCGGCATCCCCTTGTCGAAACCACGGAGCGTTTGCAGTAGCGCCAACCTTTATCGGGGTGGGTTTGTATCGGTAGATAATGGCAGACGACGACGCCGAAACGGAACTGGAGGCCCGCCTCGCCGAACAGGACGCCTTCGAACCGCCCGAGTCCTTCGTCGAGCAGGCGAACGTCTCGGACCCCGCTATCTACGACGACTTCGAGGACGACTGGCCGGCCTGCTGGGAGACGGCCGCCGACCTCCTCTCGTGGGACACCGACTACGACACCGTCCTCGACGATTCGAACCCGCCGTTCTACGAGTGGTTCACCGGCGGCGAGTTGAACGTCTCCGCGAACTGTATCGACCGCCACCTCGAGGAACGCGGCGACGAGGCCGCCATCGAGTGGGTCGGGGAGCCCGTCGAGGAGGCGAACCGCACGTACACCTACGAGGAGCTCCACCGCGAGGTCAACGAGTTCGCGGCCGCCCTCCGGGAGCTGGGCGTCGGCGAGGACGATATCGTCACGCTCTACATGCCGATGGTCCCCGAACTCCCCATCGCGATGCTGGCCTGCGCGCGTCTGGGCGCGCCCCACTCCGTCGTCTTCGCGGGCTTCTCCGCGGACGCGCTCGCCACGCGGATGGACGCCGCTGACTCGGAGTATCTCGTCACTGCGGACGGCTACTACCGCCGCGGCGACCCGCTCGACCATCTCGGGAAAGCGAACGAGGGCCTCGCCGGCGTCGAGGGCGACGTCTCGGACGTGGTCGTGGTGGACCGCCTCGGTGAGAACGACGACGGCTTCGGCCACGGCCTCGCGGAGGACCAACACGACTACGACGACCTGATAGCCGACCATGAGGGCGCGTCGGTCGACCCCGTCGCCCGCGACGCGGAGGACATGCTCTTCTTGATGTACACCTCCGGCACGACGGGCAAGCCCAAGGGCGTGAAACACACCACGGCGGGCTATCTGGCGTGGGCCGCCTGGACCAGTGAATCGGTACTGGACATCAAGCCCGAGGACACCTACTTCTGCTCGGCCGACATCGGCTGGATTACCGGCCACTCCTACATCGTCTACGGCCCGCTCGCGCTGGGCACGACGACGATGATGTACGAGGGAACGCCCGACCACCCCGAGCGCGACCGCCTCTGGGAGATTGTCGAGGAGTACGAGGCCGACCAACTCTACACCGCACCCACCGCCATTCGCGCGTTCATGAAGTGGGGCGAGCAGTACCCCGAGCGCCACGACCTCTCCTCGCTGCGCCTGCTGGGCACCGTGGGCGAGCCCATCAACCCCCGCGCGTGGAAGTGGTACTACACGAACATCGGCAACGAGGAGTGTCCCATCGTGGACACGTGGTGGCAGACCGAGACCGGCGGCATGATGGTCACGACTCTGCCGGGCGTGAAGACGATGAAGCCCGGCTCTGCGGGGCCACCCCTCCCGGGCGTCGACGCGCAGGTCGTCGACGGCAACGGCGAGGAAGTCTCGCCCGGGCAGGCCGGCTACCTTACCGTCCAGAAGCCGTGGCCCGGAATGTTGCGCACGCTCTACGACAACGACGAGCGCTTCATCGACGAGTACTGGGCGGAGTACTCCGACACGGACTCCGAGGACCCCGCGGACTGGGTCTACTTCCCGGAGGACGGCGCCAAACTCGACGACGACGGCTATATCACTGTTTTGGGCCGTGTGGACGACGTCATCAACGTCTCGGGCCACCGGCTGGGAACGATGGAGATCGAGAGCGCCATCGTCGGCACGGAAGGTGTGGCCGAAGCGGCGGTGGTCGGCGGCAACCACGAAGTGAAAGGCGAGGCCGTCTACGCCTACGTCATCGTCGAGGACGGCTACGAGGGCGACGACGGGATGCGCGAGCGTATCATCACGGCCGTCGAGGACGCCATCGGACCCATCGCGCGCCCCGAGTCGGTGGTGTTCACGCCCGAACTCCCCAAGACGCGCTCGGGGAAGATCATGCGCCGCCTGCTCGAGGACATCGCGAACGGCGAGGAGATCGGGGACACGACCACGCTCCGGAACCCCGAAATCGTCGCCGACATCGAGGACGCAGTGGGGAAGTAGCTCAGAGGTAGCTGTTGTCCCACGACGTCGGGGAACTGGTGTTGTGACAGTCGCCACAGACGAGCCGTCCCAACGTATCGGCGGCCACCTCGTCGCCGCCACAGGACTCACAGACCCATCCGTAGGGTCTCGTCGCGGCTTCGTCGCGGAACGTCGGCACAAACGGTGCTAGCGTTCCATCGACTGCGCGTTCTTCCGCCCGGTGCAGGTCGGGGCCGTCGCCGCTGTGTCGTTGCGCGGCCATACGTCGTAACTATCACGAAAGTTAATAACGTTATCGCGCGGAGAGAATTCCCGACCGTTCGTCCACTCAGGCGAGCTTCGCGTCGTCGTACTGGCTGACGGCGCGGACCGCACCGACGAAGACGACGAAGAGGAACCCGACCATGACGGCGCCGTAGACGGCCATCGAGATCGGCGTGATGTCGAAGGCGACGGGCCCGAGATACGCGGTGGGGTCCCGCCCCATCGCGCGCTGGGGGATGACGGCAGCGCCGATGAACCAGCCGAGCCCGGCGGCGAGGGCGGTGAGGACGACGAAACTCGTCGCGACGACCCGGTTCCCCTCGATTGCCCCGACCTCTCGTTCCATACGCTTTCTCCGGGCGCTCACGGTTAGGCTTTTGCGCTTCCCGTTCTAATCTATTCTATGCGCGAGAAGGAACTGCTGTTGCTCGTCGTTTCGGCCGTCGGCCTGTTGATGTTCCTGACGGGGTTCGTGTTAGTGTACAGCGGCTGAGAAAGCGGAACCGTCTTCGATGGCTCGAAAGTTCCTGTGGGATATCAGGCCGAGGGCGTACCGACGATGTCGCCGATTCTGCGCGGCTCCCCGGACAGCTCGGGGTCCTCCTCGATCATCTGGAGCACTTCGTGGTCGGTCGCGTCCTCGTACTCCTTCTGCAGGGCGTCCTCGATGAGTTCGCGTTCGAGGCGGAACTCCGTCCCCCGGTAGACGGCGTCCACGCCGTCCTCGTCGAACGAAATGGTGGTCATGGCTGAACTGATGGTTTGTGCCTACAAAAACCGACCGTTCGACCGAAAGCTTATGCCCAAAGGCTCACTCGACCGAAATATGCAGTCCACTCCCCGGTCCAAACGCAATCTCCCCCGGAGAGTGGACAGTGTCGGCGCCGGATGCGGGCGGGCCTCACCCGCCTGAATCCACCCGACGCTCCCTTCGCTTTCTCGCCCGCGTAGTTCACGAACAACGACAGTCACGACCACATGTTCCCCGAACACATCGAAACCGAACGCCTCGAACTGGAACGCTTGGACGAGGCGATAGACGCCCTCGAACTGTACGACTACTGCTCCGCGGAGGGGATGGAAGCGGTAACGAAATACATGCCCTTCGACCCGCACGAAACCCCGAAAGAGACCGAAGAGTTCCTCGACGGCGTGGCCGAACGCTGGGAGGAACGGGAGGGCGCTGCCTACGCCATCTACCCGAAACCGGGCGGGAAGAACGCCGGTGAGTTCGCCGGCGTCGGCTCTCTCCATCCCGAGTGGGACCGACAAGCCGGTACACTCGGCACGTGGCTCCGCAAGCCGTTCTGGGGCCGCGGCTACTCCGGCGAGCGCGCCGAGGCGCTCGCGGCACTCGCCTTCGAAACGCTGGACCTCGAACTCGTCGAAGTGACCCATCACGCGGAGAACGAGAAATCGGAGCGAGCCATCACGAAGTACATTGAAACGTTGGGCGGCCGCCGCGAGGGCCTGCTCCGGGGGTTCCATAGCTTCGACGACGAGCCCGTGGATGCCGTTCGGTACACGGTGACCCGCGAGGAGTACGAGGCGTCGATGAACGAATAATCGTCAGACGCCTGCCGGACGCTCCGGGGGGTTTATAGCCGGCCCCGACCACCCACCCTCTGTGCTGGGCTCCGACCCGCTCGACCGGCTCGCGCTCCCCGACGGCACGACGGTCGAGGAACACGACCTCGTCACCGAGAGCGACGTCCTCGTCGGTGGGCAAAGCGACATCTCGTTGGGTGTTCGGGGCCGCAACGTCGTCGCGGGCGAACGGGTCCGCTTCGGAGGGCATATCGAGGCCGAGGGCGACTGTCGCCTGGACATGTGGTGTCGCGTCGAGGACAACGTCCTCGTGGGCGGCGACGCCTACCTCGGAGAGCGCGTCGAAATCGACGGCCGCCTCGTCGTCGCGGGCGACCTCGATATCGGCGACGATGTGGACATCACCGAGGGCTTCGAGGCCAACGGCTGGATCGTCATCAGAAACCCCCTCCCGACGGTCGTCTTCCTGATGATGTATCTCTCCCATCTCCTGCGCATCGGGGAGGAGGAAGCGGCCGAACAGTTCGCCGAACAGTTCGGGGACGAGGAAGAAGAGACCAGGGAACCGGTCGTCATCCCCCGGAGCGCAACGGTCAACGACGACGCCTGGCGCGTCTCCACGCCCGCGGAGGTGGGCGACGACTGCCGCCTCCACGGCAACCTCCGCGCGGAGGACATCGTCGTCGGCGCGGACTGCAACGTCTTCGGGAGCCTCCGTGCCCGCGGGGACATCCACGTCGGCGAGGGGACCAGAATCCACGGCGACGTCACCACCCGGGGCGGGGACGTGGCCGTCGCCGCGGGCGCCGAAGTGCTGGGCGATATCTCGGGCCAGGACGTCGCCATCGACCCCGAAGCGGACGTCGACGGGGTCATCCGCGCCCGCGGGGAGACCAGGGTGGGCGAGGGCGTCTCGCGGGTCGAGGAGTAGGCTTTTGCCCCCTCCGCCGTCCTCCCTCGTATGAACGCCCATCACTTCGGCATCACCGTGAGGGACCTCGATGCGGCCGTCGCGTTCTACCGCGACGAACTCGGCTTGGAACTCATCGAACGGTTCTCGGTCTCCGGCGAAGGCTTCGAGACGGGCGTCGGCGTCCCCGATGCGGAAGCCGACTTCGCCCATCTCGATCTGGGCGACGCGCGTCTCGAACTCGTTTCCTACGACCCCCAAGGCGAGGACCGCCGCGGCGGGGACGTCAATGACGCCGGCGCGAAACACTTGGGTATCGGCGTCGAGAGCGTACAGGAGGTCTACGACTCCCTCTCCGACCCCGTCGAGACGCTGAGCGAGCCTCAGACGACGGCGTCGGGTTCGGTTATCTGCTTCGTCCGGGACCCCGAAGGCAATCTGATAGAGCTCATCGAGACCTGAAGGCGGAGCGCAAGGCCTTATCCCCTTCCCGAGATTGTTCGGAGTATGCTCTCTCTCGCGCTCGCCGGCAAACCGAACGCCGGCAAATCGACGTTCTACACGGCCGCCACGATGTCGGAGGTGGACGTGGCGAACTACCCCTTCACGACCATCGACGCGAACAGGGGGGTCACCCACGCCAGGACCCGCTGTCCCTGCCTCGATTTAGAGGCGCGCTGTGGCAACGAGAACTGCCACGACGGCAAGCGCTACGTGCCCGTCGAACTGCTGGACGTGGCGGGCCTCGTTCCCGGCGCCCACGAGGGACGGGGACTCGGCAATCAGTTCCTCGACGAACTGACGAACGCCGACGCCATCCTCAACGTCGTGGACGCCTCCGGCGGGACGAACGCCGAGGGCGAACCTGTCGAGGTCGGTACCCGCGACCCGCTCGCGGACGTGGACTTCATCGAGGAGGAGATGGACCTCTGGCTCGCGGGCATCATCGATGACAACTGGGAGTCCGTCGTTCGAAAATCCCGCTCGCCCGACTTCGACATCGACGAGGCGCTCGCGACCCTCCTCACCGGCTTCGGCGCCACCGAGGCCGAGGTCGCCGCGGCCCTCCGCGACGTCGAGTACCCCGCCGACCCCCAGAAGTGGGGCGATGAGGAGCAACGGGCACTCGCGGAGGAGGTCCGCGCGCGGACAAAGCCCATTGTCGTCGTCGCCAACAAGATAGACGCCGCACCCGAGGAGAACGTCCGGCGCCTCCTCGACTCCGATAAGCCCGTGATTCCGGCCACCGCCCAGGGCGAACTCGCCCTGCGCCGGGGCGCGGACGCGGGTGCCATCGACTACGACCCCGGCGACGATTCCTTCGATGTCGTCGCGGAGGTCCCCGACGAACAGCGCGCGCGGCTGGACACCCTCTCGGAAACGATGGCCGAGTTCGGCGGGACGGGCGTACAGGCGGCGCTCAACGAGGCGGTGTACGACCTCCTGGATCAGGTGACGGTCTACCCCGTACAGGACGCCGCGAAGTGGACCGACGGAACCGGAAACGTTCTCCCCGACGCATTCCTCCTCCGCGAGGGCGCCTCCCCCCGCGAGTTGGCCTACACGGTTCACGAGGACATCGGTGAGGGGTACCTCCACGCCCTGGATGCCCGCGCGGACCGGCAAATAAGCGAGGACCACGAACTGGAGGAAGGGGACGTCGTCAAAATCGTCTCGACGGCGTGATGTTTCGGCCGCTCAGCGAACGGCTTCGGTCGCCTCGGCCATAATTTCGATCGCTTCCTCTAACTCCTCCATCGACGCCGCATACGAGATGCGGGCGTAGCCCTCGCCGTTCGCTCCGAAGGCGTCCCCGGGAACGACGACGACGCCCCGCCCGATGACTTCCTCACACCACCCCTCGGGTACTTCGGGCATCACGTAGAAGGCGCCCTCCGGCTTCGCCACATCGAGACCCATGTCTTCGAGGCCGTCGAGCAGGACGTCCCGGCGCTCCTCGAAGGCCGAGCGCATCTCTTCGACGCTGTCCTGAGGGCCGTTCAGCGCCGCTTTCGCGGCGTACTGGGCGGGCGCGCTGGCGCTGGCCTGCATGTACTGGTGGATGCGCACCATCCGCGAGGCGCGCTCCTCGCTCGCGGCCACCCACCCGAGTCGCCACCCGGTCATCGAGTAGGTCTTCGAACAGGCGTTAACGACGACGACATTGTCCGTCTCGGAGAACTCCGCGGGCGAGCGGTGCTCGCCCTCGAAGACGATGTGCTCGTACACTTCGTCTGAGATACAGAGCACGTCGTGTTCGTCGGCGATGCGGGCGAACTCGCGCATGTCCTCGGGCGACTGAACGGCACCCGTGGGGTTGGCGGGCGAGTTGACGATGAACGCGGCGGTGTCCTCGGTGATGTGTTCCTCCACCGTCTCGGGGTCCAAGGTCAAATCCTCGCGCAGGGGGAGCGGGACGGGCTCGCCGTTCGCCAAGTGCGTGAGCGCCTCGTAGGAGACGAAGCCGGGGTCCGGGAAGAGTACCTCCTCCCCGGGGTTGACGTGGGCCTCGATGGCCAGGTGGAGGGCCTCGCTCCCACCGGAGGTGGCGACGACGCCGTCAGTCGAGTATTCGAGGCCGTTGTCCCGCTCGTGCTTGTCGACGATGGCCTCTCGGAGTTCGATGATACCGGGATTGGAGGTGTAGCCGTCGGCCTTCCCGGCCTCGATGGCGTCGATGGCGCCCTGCCGGGCGTGCTCGGGCGTCGGGAAGTCGGGCTGGCCGAGCCCGAGGTTGATGGTGTCCTCGCCCGCCGCCTCGAACACTTCGCGGATGCCGCTGATGGCGATGTTCTCCACTCTGTCGGCGAAGCCGGTCATACCTCAGGGGGCGGGCGCGCGGAGATAAGTCTACTGCGTTCGAGACAAGCGGTAAGTCCGTCGGATGTCAGGGGTCTTTTATAAGGGCCACTCTACCCCCCGCGTGTGGCAGACGACGGGCCAAAGAGCGACGCGGCGGACGAGGAGCCCCCCGACGCGGCCGAACACGGGTCGGCGCTCTCGCTGTTCGGGGACCGGGAGTTCCTCGCCCTATCGAGCACGGCGTTCGCGCGGAGCCAGGCGTACTCGACGCTCCTCATCGCGCTGGCGCTGTACGCCGACCTGTTCGGGACGACCGGCACCGTGGAGGGGCTCTTCGGGACGGCGTTCGCGGCGGTCCAGTTCCTCATCGTCGTCCCCATCGGCCGCGCGGTCGACGTGGGCGACGCGAAGCGATGGCTCATCGGCGGGCTGTTCGTCAACGTCGCCGTCTTCGTCGCCTTCGTCTTCGTCTCCGACCCGACCCACGTCATCCTCGTGCGCGTCCTCCAAGGAGTCGGCGCCTCGATCCTCTGGCTCACCGGCTCCTCCGTCGTGGGGGAGATCGCGCCGGAGGCGGCACGCGGGCGCTGGCTCGGCTCCTACAACCAGGTGACGGCGTTCTCCTCGCTCGCGGGCGACCTCGCGGGGGGGTATCTCCTCACGGTCTACGGCTTCACGGACACGTACACCGTCATGTCCGCGCTCACGCTGCTCGCGACGGTGATGGTCTTCTTCTACCTCCGCGACAACCCCGGCGGGAACACCGCGGAGAGCACCCGCCCCTACGTCGCCTTCATCGTGTTGAGCGCCAACGCCGTCGGCTCCGTCGTCGTCGCGTACATCGCCTTCCTCCGCTTCGGCGTCGGAACCGCTTTCTGGGCGGTCGCCGGCTACGTTCTCCTTTCGGCCGCCGCGCTCGTCGCGGTGCCGTGGTGGCTGTTCCGCCGCGGGGGCACCGAAGAGGACGCCGGCCTCGACGCCCTCTTCGCCCTGCTGAAGCGACCGATGATTCAGAACCTCGTCGTCTTCCGGATGTCCTTCGCCGTCGGGAAGATGGCGGTCATCATCTTCCTCCCCATCTACGCCCGGACGACCTTCGGCATCTCCGCCGTCGAAATCGGCGGGATTCTCGCGGGCGGCAAACTCACGAAGACCCTCTTACAGGGGAAGATGGGCGACTGGACCGACGCCTTCGGGCACGAACACCTCTTCGTCGCGGGGGGCGCGCTCTGTTACGCCGTGGGGACGGCACTCATCCCCCTCGCGGAGTACGCGGTCGGGGTGGTCCCGGCCGTGACGGTTCCCGGGGTCCGGACGTTCTCGGCCGCCTACGTCACCCTGTTCGGCGCCTACGCCGTCATCGGCGTCGCGGACTCGATTCGCCTCCCCGCGAGCATGTCGCTGTTCGTCCGCGAGGGCGAGGTCCACGACTCGGTCGCCTCCTCCTTCTCGTTGCGCTCTATCTCCTGGAAACTGGGGCAGGTCGTCGGTCCCGTGGGCGTGGGGTTCGTGATGGACGCCGTCTCCACGCTCGCGGCGTTCTGGACCGCGGCGGGCTTCGTCGTCGTCGCGACGGGGCTCTTCCTCGTCTTGCACCGGTGGAACGTCGGCCCCGCCACGGCGACGGCCTAGAACGCCCGGTGGTACTGAATCGGCACGTCGATGCGGTCTTCGGCGCCCAACTCTTGGGCCGCGTGGAGCGCGAAGTAGGGGTCCCGCAGGTGCTCCCGGCCGATAATCGCGAGGTCGGCCCGGCCGTTCCGTATCAGAGCGTCGGCCTGTGACGCCTCGGTGACGCCGCCGACGGCCCCCACCGCGAGGTCGGTCCCCTCCCGGACGGCCTCGGCGTAGGGGACTTGGTAGTTCGGCCCCGCCGAGTCGGGCCACGAACCGGGGGCGATGCCGCCGCCGCTCACGTCGATGAGGTCGGCGCCGAGGCTGTCGAGTTCGCCGGCCAGTTCGACCGTGTCGTCGACGGTCCAGGCGTCCTCGCCCATCCAGTCCGTCGCGGAGAGGCGGACGAAGACGGGCTTCTCGTCGGGGAACGCCTCCCGGACGGCTTCCGTCACGTCTCGGATGAGCCGCGTGCGGTTCTCGAAACTCCCGCCGTACTCGTCCTCGCGGTCGTTCGTCACCGGCGAGAGGAACTGGTGGAGAAGGTAGCCGTGCGCGCCGTGGACCTCCGCGATGTCGAAGCCCGCCTCGTCGGCCCGTCGGGCGGCCGCGCGGAAGGACTCGACGACGTCCTCGATGTCGGATTCGTCCATCCGCTGCGTCGGGACAGTTTCGTCGGGATAGGGCCACGGCTCCCCGCTCGGCGAGCGGACCTCCCAGCCGCCATCCTCGGGTTGGACGGGGTTCTCCCCCTCCCACGGCCGCGAGTCCGAGGCCTTCCGGCCGGCGTGAGCGAGCTGGATGCCCGAGACGGCGCCCTGGCTCGCGACGAACTCGGTGATGGGCTTCAGCCCGTCACGTTGTTCGTCGTTCCAGATGCCGAGGTCCTCGGGCGTGATACGCCCCCGTGGTTCGACCGCGGTCGCTTCGGTCAGCACGAGGCCGGCGCCGCCGGTCGCACGGGACTCCAGGTGTTGGCGGTGCCACTCCGTGGGCATGCCGTCGCGTTCCTCACAGGAGTACTGACACATCGGCGAGACGGTGATGCGGTTCGGGATTTCTACCCCGCGGAGTTCCAGGGGGTCGAAGAGGTCTGCCATCGTCCGTCGGTAACAGTGTGGGAGAAGAAAGAGGCGGGCTAGCGGAGCGGGTTGCCGGCGCGCATGGGATGCGTCCTCACGGTCTGCTCCGTTAGTTGTAGGCCCTCACTTCGACGACCACACGGCGATGAGTGATGAGTCCGCCGCGGACGTGTTGCAAGCGACTACCGGGGACCCGCCGACGGAGGCCGCGGCGTGGCTGGTCGAGGAACTGCGGGCGGTCGCCGGCGACGCGCTCCGAACCGTCGCCTGCGGGCATTTCGAGGAAAAGGAGTTCCGGGCGCTCTACTTCGACCCGGCCATCATCGCGGAGTACTCGCCCGAGGGCGTCCGCGAGATACAGGGGGACGTCGTCCTGGAGCCCATCGAGCGTAGCGAGGTGGACTACGCCCGGCGCACGACCGGAAGGAGTGTGCCGGGCGGAAGTCCATCGCGGCCGAGCGCCAGAAGGACCTCTACGAGCCCATCGGCGAACTCGAAGTCACGACCCGGGTGTTCGAGGACAGCGCGAACCTGATGGCGTGGGGCTACGACGAGAAGGAGTCGGTGTTCGTCGGGCTCAACGATTCGGTAGAGCACCTGACCCCCGTCGCGAAGGCGTTGCGGGAGTACTTGCGGCGGTGAGCCGGCCGAACAGCGGCCGCCACGACGGTTCGTAACAGCCGTTCACCCGTCGGAACGAGCGAAACCCGGCCAGAAACGAACGCTGGCCACTTGCGGTATTATTTTCAACATGACTGTCGAAGAACACATATGATAGATATTTAAACATACTCGCGTGTGTTCGGTACATGATTTGTCTGAATTGTAATGAGGATGCGCGGACCGAAGCCTGCCGGGTTCGGCTCGAAACGCCGGATGGGGGAACGAAGGAACTCGACATGCGGCTATGCGGGTCCTGTCGTACTGAAATACTGGCCGAATCCTGGGTTTCTGAGGTCTGACGCGAGCAATCCGCGAAATGGAGCGTCCTCCCCGGACTCGGCAGAACACGCGCCGGGCGGGATGCTGGCGAGCGGAGCGAGCCAGCGTTCGCGCCGGGCGGAATTTGAACCCGACTGCGAGACTCGCTGCGCTCGTCTCTCGTGCTTCAAATCCCTGCTCGTACACGCCGCTCACGTACGTTCGCGTCGGTACTGCGCCGGGCGGGATTTGAACCCGCGCCATGAGCTTGGAAGGCTCAGGTCCTAGGCCGCTAGACAACCGGCGCTTACAGACGCCGTCGTTCGTGGCGGGGCCACTCACAACCGGCGCTCGAATCGAGAAACAGCCTCCGCAAATAAGGCCCTTACCCTTCGGGACCGACTACTGCATAACAGTTCCCGGAGGAAACGTCGAACCCGTGAAGCCCGAGGGGGCTTCCCTCAACCAGCGCGCGGAACTCGTCGGGCGCGAAGATGTGGTAGTACCGGCCCACTTTCTCTCCCCCCGGGAGCGTCCAGTCGATCTCCGTATCGAAGCCTGTCTCCGCATCGAACTTCGAGTGTGTCGTGGACCAGACGCTCACGAGCGCCCGCCCGCCGGGCGCCAGCACGCGGGCGAGCTCGCGGAGGCTCGCCGCGCGTGCGGCCTCAGGGAGGTGGTGGAGGGTGGCGACGTACACCGCCACGTCCACGGCGCCCGAACGGAGCGGCAACCGGCTCGCGTCGCCGGCCACCAACTCGACGCCCGCCCGCTTGCGGGCCTCCTCTAAGAGCGCCGTGCTCGCGTCCAGCCCGACGGCCCGCTCACAGCGCTCGGCCAGCAGTTCGGTGTGGCGGCCGTTGCCACAGCCGATATCGAGACCGAGTTCTCCAACTCGTCCGTCCAGGAACGCCTCCACCTCCGGCCACGGGTTCGCGCGGGTCTTCGAGAAGTGCGTCCCGATGCGCTCGTACGTTTCCTTGGTTTCCCGCCGGCTCATCCTAACACCACGAAGAGGCCGTAGGCGATGGCGAGCATCGCCGTCGCGTGTTTCGCCCCGCCGCCGATGGTGCTGTCGCCCATCTGTCCGGCGATGAAGCCCGAACAGACCGCCTGCACCAGCGCGGCGTGGAAGAAGAGCAGTTCGTAGGCGTCCTTCGTGGACGCGTCCAGCCCGCCGAGTCCGCCGATGCCGCCCGTCATGCCGCTCACCGCGCCGGCCCCGCCGCTGAACTCGCTCGTCGTCGGGATGTTCGGGAGGAACATTACGTCCAGCGCGATGATAATCGTCAGGAAGACGAAAAAGGAGAGATAGATGACGACCACGTAGGTCAGTAGCTCCTGTCTTCGCTCCCGGCGCAGCCGGCGGGTCGCCTGTGCCTCGTCGGCCGCGATGCGCAGGACCGGGCCGATATCGCCGCTGGCGGCCATCGCGTTGGTGATGAGCGTCACAGCACGGGTCACGACGGGCGTGTCCAGGCGCTCTTCGAAGCGCCAGAGGGCGTTCTCGACCCGGGCGCCCCACGTGATGTCCGACCACGTCCGGTCCAGGTCCTCGTTCAGCGCCCCGAGGTTGTTGTTCGATACCTTCTGGATGGACTCGACAATCGACGTCCCGGCCTCGTTAACGGAGGCCAACTGGGAGAGGAAGTCCGGCACGGTCGCTTCGAGGGCCTTCACTCGTCGCCGGTTGACCTCGTGGGGGATGGCGAACGTCCCGATGACGAGAAGCGTCGCCTGCACCACGGCGTCGTCCATGGCCGCGAGGCTGAGCCCGCCGGACTGCGAGAGCTGCCACGTCCGAATTGAGAGGGCGGCGAGCGCCGACGGGACCGTGATGTAGAGGATGGCCGTGGGCCGCCGGCCGATGCTTTCGAGAGGGTGTTCGGCCCACCGTCTGAGCCCCCGGAACCGGTTGTGCGCCGAGAGGCGCGCGGCGTTACCGGCGTCGTCGCTGAACCAGCCCACCACGCCTCCATCCGGCGTTCTGTTGGCACGACGGATGTCGTTGAACTGTTCGGCCCGTGAGTCCTCCTGGGCGCGATCGATTTCGACGTCGGCGATGCCGGTGATCGAGTCCAGATAGACGAGGAAGCCGAAGCTCGCCAGCGGGAGGAGAAGGTAGACCAACGCCTGCAGGAAGGTGAGAGTCCCGCCGATCACGAGGCCGATGATGACGAGAATCGTGATCAGGAACAGCGGCCCCGCCACGAGCCCCGTCACGTACCCCTCGGCGAGCGTCGCCAGCAGTTCGAGGAACTGGGACTGTTCGGCCTCGTTCTCCTCCTCCATGTAGTCGTACTGGTCGTTGAGGAAGGAGGGGATGCTCCGGCCGCTCTGGAGGACGCTCACGAGGTTCTCCAGGAACTCCTCCATGCGCTCGCTCGGCGTCCGTCTGGCCGCCCGGCGGATGGCCTCAACCATGTCGGTCCCGAACACGTCCATGTCGCGGACGGCGACGCCCACCTCCGCCGCGGCCTCGCCGTACACCGCCTGGTTGTTCGCGAGGATGCGCATCACCTCGGGGAAGGACATCCCCGAGCGCGAGAGGGCGTACATGAACGCGACGGTGCGCTGGAGGCTGTCGTCGATTTCGCGCTCGCGTTCGTTGCCGACGTAGGAGGGCCACCACCAGCGCGCCCAGTAGACGATGTAGCCGAAGACCAGCCCCAGCGTGGCGTTGGACGCAATCAAAACCACGAACAGCTGTCCGGTCGAGAGCTCCGGGGAGACCAGAAAGGAGCCGAGGAAACCCAGCTGTGCGGGGAGCGCCGCACGCGCCCCCTCAGCCGAGAGGTTCAGCGCCAGCAGCCCGCCCCAGACGACGTAGACGGCGAGAATCGAACCGGCGACGGCGAACAGCGTCGCGTACATCAGGGTCCGAACGCTGTAGGTCCGGTAGGTGACGGCGTAGTGGGCGGCCCGCAGGCGGTTCATCCGCTCGCGGACGCCCTCGTTCTCCCCGTCCTCGGCGCGTTTCCGGATGTACGACCCGAACAGGAGGGTCCCGGTGCGGGTGACGTAGCCCCGGACGGTGACACTCACGGGCACGAGCGCGCAGACGGCGAGCAAGAGAAACGCCACCAACAGCGGGACGACCCACCACATCAGGTCTCGATTTCGGCCGCGGATTCCTCGACCCGTTCAAGCACCCGCTCGGGGTGGGCGTAGTACTCGTTCACGACGGCAGTGAAGGACCGATAGTCGTCGATGCCCCGCTCCTGGAGGTAGGCCAGCACGCGCTTGCGGTTGCGAAACTCCTCAAGGAGGTCGGTCCGGCTCCATCCGCGGTCCTCGCGTATCTCGTCGAGAACGACGCTGTTCTCCCGGTTGAACGTGTCGTCGCCCGCGTTCCACGTGAACGCGGGCGAGTAGTCGAGGTCACCCGTTCGCTGGTCGATACCCTCGATTTCGGCGATGACACGGTTCCGGCGGACCCGCTGTTCGCCGACGTAGGTGAGCGTCTGGACGCAGAGCACGTCCAGCGACTGGATCATCGCCCGCGGCACGTTGATGGGGTCGTTCTCCAGTCTGTTGATGACCGTCTGCACCGAGTCGGCGTGCATCGTCGAGTAGGTGGTGTGGCCGGTGTTCATCGCCTGGAACAGGGTGATGGCCTCGTCCCCGCGGACCTCGCCGACGATGATGTACTCGGGACGGTGGCGAAGCGAGGAGCGAAGCAGGTCGTACATCGTGATGTCCTTGCTGTCCCCGACGCTCTCCCTGGTCACTGAAGAGAGCCAGTTGTCGTGATAGAGCGTCAGTTCCCGCGTGTCCTCGATGGTGATTATCTTCGAACGTGGCGGGACGAACATCGAGGCGGCGTTCATCGAGGTGGTCTTCCCGGACGCGGTGCCGCCGGCGAATATCAGCGACTTGTTGTTCTCGATGACCAACCAGAGGTAGGCCATCTGGTCGAGGTTGAACGTGTGGTAATCCACCAGGTCGATGGGGGTGAACGGCTCCTCGGAGTACTTCCGGATGGTGAACGCCGACCCTCGGGGGGTGACTTCCCGGCCGAGGGCGAGTTCGCCCCGCGACCCGTCGGGGAGGGTCACCTCCGAGACGGGGTTCCCCACCGAGATGTGCCGCGAGGACTGCTGGGCCAGCCGGACAACGAATGAGTCGAGGGCCTCCTCGCCGAGGGAGACGTTCGTCTCGATGTCGTCGTACTGGTTGTGATAGACGAAGATGGGGAGGTCGTAACCGTCACACGAGATGTCCTCGATGTGGGGGTCCTCCATCAGGGGGTCGATCTGCTCGTATCCGTCGAAGGTCCGCTTGAGGTAGTAGTAGAGGCGGTAGAACGTCGCGGTCTCCACGACGACGCCGTACTCGCTGAGTTGTTCGGCGGTTCGGCGCAGGAGCACCTCGTCGGGGTCTTCCTCGCCGCTGTTGTAGATGAGCGCGTTCCGGATGTCCTCGAAGAGGTTGTCGAGGAGCCGCCGCTCCATCGAGTCGAGCTCCGGCTCGACCGCCCGGTAGCGGTGTTCGTTCTCCTCTTCGTCGTAGTCGATGGCGACGAAGGCGAAGGGCGCGTTCACCCAGTAGCGGTCGACTTCCTCGTAGGCCGGGTTGGAAGTGTAGTGGATGAGTGATCCGTGGTCGGCGGGGCGATACGGCTCGACGGAGATCTTACTCCCCCGGATGCCTTCGAGCGCCCGGGTGGCCTGCCAGCGCAGGCGTTCGAGTCGGTCGCTGACGCCGTCGAAGGACGGCAACCCATCGATGCCGCTTGACACTACCCCCCGATTTCGTCGCTGTGGCCTTAAACCCGCGGGGCGAACGAAACGCGGCGTTACGGTTTTGAGCGCGCGCCACGTAGCGCTAATATCGAATGCAGCGCGACCGCTTCACTCTACAGGTAGACCACATCGACTGGGCCGACGCGGGCGGGGAGCCGCGTCGCCCGACCGTCATCATCGACGTCGAGGGGGCCGACGGGGAACGGGAGATACGCGAACGGCTCTCCGACCCGGACGGCGAACCCCTCGCGGCCGACGAGACCGACGTCGCCTTCCGGTTGACCGAGGACCGCGGGGAGGGCGCGGCGGGCGTCGTCGGCGTCACCGACCGGCTCACCGGCGATTTCGTCCTCGAACTGAACGAGGACGCCGATGACGTCTTCGCGTTCATCCACGCGGCCCGCCGCTACGGCGAGGAGGCCGGCGACGACGGCCAGTACCGCGTCGTCATCAAGGCGAACGGCGAGGAGATCGTCACCTACGACAAGACCACCTTCCTCGTCTACACCCGCGAGGGCGAACTCCTCCGGGAACACAGTCTCATCCCCTCCGGGGTCGAACTGTAGGCCTTTTACCCTCCCGTCCGAGGGACGCGTATGGGAGAACGATTCGGCACCGCCGGCATCCGGGGCGCCGTCGGCGAGACAGTCACCGCGGAACTCGCCCTCGCAGTCGGGCGTGCCGTCGGCCGCGAGGCCGAGACCGTCGTCGTCGGCCGCGACGGCCGCCTCACCGGCTCGGGCCTCGCCGACGCCGTCGCCGCGGGCGTCCAGTCAGCCGGCGCCGACGCCGTCGCGGTGGGGGAAGTCCCCACACCCGCGCTGGCCTTCGCCAGCAGGGGGCGCCACGGGATTCAGGTGACGGCCTCGCACAACCCGCCCGAGGACAACGGCCTCAAACTGTTCGTCGACGGGACCGAGTACGACCGGGAGAAAGAGGAACGCATCGAAGCGGCAATCGAGGCGGACGACGCCGCCGACTGGGAGGCGTGGGGCGAGCGCCGCCCGCTCGACGCCCTCCCCGACTACCGCGACGCCATCGCCGCGTTCGCGTCCGGGCACGGCGCCGAACCCTCCGACCTGTCGGTGCTCGTCGACTGCGGCAACGGGATGGCGGGCGTCGCCACCCCCCACGTACTCACGACGCTGGGCGCTGACGTGACCGCGCTCGGCGCGAACGTCGACGGGCGGTTCCCCGAGCGCCCCTCGAAGCCGACCGGCGAGACGCTGGGGATTGCGCGCGAGACACTGCGCGAGGCATCGGGTACGGGCGACCCGTTCGATTTCGCCGTCGCCCACGACGGCGACGCGGACAGAACCGTCATCCTCGACTCCGAAGGGGAGGTCGTCCACGAGGACACGGTGCTCGCTATCCTCGCGGAGCACTACGTGCGACGTGCGGCCGGCGAGAGCGAAGGTACGGCCGGCGCGAACGCGCCGGACGAATCCGCGCCGGACGCCGTTCGGGAGCGCGCTCTCGAGGAACCCGTCGTCGTCACGACGCCGAACGCCTCCGCGCGCATCGACGAACGGGTTGAGGCGGCGGGCGGCCGGGTCGAACGCGTCCGCCTAGGCGCGCTCCACGAGGGCGTCGCCGCGCACGACGATGTGGTCTTCGCGGCGGAGCCGTGGAAACACCTCCACACCGCCTTCGGCGGCTGGATCGACGGCGTCTGCTCGGCGGCCCTCCTCGCCCGACTGGTGGCCGGCGCCGGCGGCCTCGACGCTCTTCGTGAGCCCGTCACGGAGCGTCCCTACCGGAAGGTAAACGTCGACTGTCCCGATTCGGAGAAGGGGCCCGCGATGAGCCGCCTGCGCTCCGGGGCGAGCGAGGCGTTCCCGGACGCCGACATCGACACCGAGTACGGCGTCCGCCTCGACTTCGCGGACGGGTCATGGGCGCTGATCCGGCCTTCCGGTACGGAGCCCTATCTCCGGGTGTACGTCGAGAGCGAGGCCATCGACGAACTCGTCGAGCGCGCGAGTGACTTCGCCGCGGACGCCGTACGGGAGTAGCGTCTTGTGCCCCGGTCTCGATTTGTGGGTATGGACGAGGACCTCCACGCGGCCGCTCGCGACGCGATGCAAAACGCCTACGTGCCCTACTCGGAGTACCCGGTGGGCGCCGCGCTCCGCGGCGCGGACGGGAACGTCTACGCGGGCACGAACATCGAGTTCGCGAACTACTCGAACACGCTTCACGCCGAGGGCGTCGCCGTCGCCAAGGCCGTCTCCGCGGGCGTGAGGGAGTTCGAGGAACTCGTCGTCGTCTCCGCCGCCGGCGACGGCGTCACCCCCTGCGGGCGCTGTCGGCAGACGCTCCGCGAGTTCTGCGACGAGGACTTTCCGGTGTTCTGCGTCGGGGAGGAGACCACGGAATACACGCTCGGCGAACTCCTCCCCGACGGGATGGGCCCGGAGACGCTCGGGAAATAGAGTTTTGGGTCCGTAGCCGACATTCGGACCATGGCCGACGACACCGGCGACAGCGAGGACCCCAACGCCGCCGAACAGTACCACCTGCAAGTCACGCCCGACGACGTCGCGGACGCGGTCCTCCTCCCGGGGAACCCCGAGCGCGTCGCGAAGGTCGTGGCGGGCTGGGACGACAGCGAGGTCGTCGCGGACCACCGCGAGTACCGCACCGCGACGGGAACCGTCGAGGACACCCCCATCTCAGTAACCTCGACGGGTATCGGCTCGCCCTCGGCGGCCATCGCCATCGAGGAGCTCGCGCGGGTCGGCGCCGACACCGTCATTCGAGTCGGCTCGTGTGGCGGCCTCACCGCCGAGACCGAGGTCGGGGACCTGATAATCACCAGCGGGGCCGTCCGACAGGAGGGGACGAGCGACGACTACGCCCGCGGGGATTACCCCGCCGTCGCCGACCGGGAGGTCGTCGCCGCGCTCGTCGCCGCCGCCGAGGAACTCGGCTACCCGTATCACGTCGGGCTGACGATGAGCTCCGATACGTTCTACCCGGGGCAGGAACGGCCCGGGTTCGAGGAATACCTTCCCGCCGATATGGAGGGCCTCGTCCAGGAACTGCGCTCGCTGAACGTCCTGAACATCGAGATGGAGGCCAGCGCGATTCTCACAGTTTCCTCCGTGTACGGCCTACGGGCGGGCGCGGTCTGTTCGGTGTACGCCAACCGCGCGACCGGGGAGTTCCGGGTCGAAGGCGAGCGCCGCGCCGCGGACTGTGCTTCCTTGGCCGTCCACTACCTCGCGCGAATGGACGAAATCAAGGCGGCGGCGGGCGCCGAGCACTGGCACCCCGGGCTCAGCCTAGAATAGCCGCTCGCGGAGGCTCCGGTCGCGGGCTCGATCCGTGAGCAAGCGAAGAAACGCCTCGATTAGAGGACGGTCCAGGCTTCGAGCGCGCGGTCCCACGAGGAGACCGAGGCGATCCAGCGCGCCGCGGCGCCCTTCTTCAGCATCTCCGCGGGCATGGAGTTAAACGTACGAATCGGGAGTTCGTTGCCGCCGACCTTCACCTCGTGGGCGATGGCCGCGTCCCCGACGGAGACGAGCGTGCCGGCGTCCTCGTAGTGCCACTCACGGAGGGTTTGGCCCTCGATGGCGCGACGGACGTTCTCGCCGACGAGTTCGGCGGCGTCCCACGCGGCGTGCGCGGTCGGGGGCGCGGGGCGCTCACCGCCCTGCTCGATGACCGCGGAGTCGCCGATGGCGAAGACGCGCTCGTCGGAGGTCTGGAAGTCCGCCCCGGCGTTCAGGCGGGCGTGCTCGTTCTCGATCTCCGAGTCGGCGAACGCCTCGCGGCCCCCGATGCCGCCCGCCCACTCGAAGACGTCGTACTCGAGGGAATCGCGCTCGTCGAAGTGGATGGCGTCCTCGTCGGCCTCCGTGATGGGGTCGTTCGTGAGAATCTCGATATTGCGCTTCTCCAGTTGATGGCGGATGGCGCCCTGGACCTCGGCGTCGCCCGGCGGGAAAATCTCCTCGAGGGCTTCGACGAGGTAGATGTCGATGGGAGCGTTGTGCCGGTCGCGGAACTCCGCGATTTCGCCCGCGGACTGGATGCCCGAGAGGCCGGCGCCGCCGACGACGACCTGCGCGGGGTCGTCGCGGGAGGCCGAGCGGGCGGCTGTCTGGACCTGCTCGTGGATTTCGAGCGCGTCGTCGAGGCTCTTCAGCGTGAGGGCGTTCTCCTCCAGCCCCGGAATACCGTAGTACGCGGTCGAGGAACCGAGCGCGACGACGAGGTAGTCGTAGGAGACGGTGTCGCCGCCTTCGAGTTCGACCTCACGCTCGTCGTTGTCGACGCCAGTGACGGTGCCCTTAACGAACTCCGTGTCGGAGGATTTGATCCCCTCTACCGGAATCGTGATTTTGTCCTGGACGCTCGGGTCCCGGATGATTCGGTGGGACTCGTGGAGTACGAAGTGGTAGTCCTGGTCGGAGACCCACGTGATGTCGGCGTCGTCAAGTTCGTCTTCCAGAGACTGGATGGCGCCGGCGCCCGCGTAGCCGGAGCCGAGAACGACGATTTCCTGAGACATACACGCTCATGCGAAAGCCTCGTACACAAAGGCTTCGACTCCCCCACGGCGTATCGGAACCGACACTCACCCCAGATTCGCCCGGACGCGCTCGACGACGTAGTCGGCTTCGCCGTCACTCAGACACATCGGGTTCACCGTGAACCGCCCCTCAGATACCGCATCGGCGCCGACGAACACCCGCGGGTCCTCTTCCCGGAGCGCCGAGACGAGCGCGCTCGCTCGGATTCCGCCGCCGTCCACGTCGACGACCACCACCGGCGCGACGGACGCCGGGCCGTCGTCAATAGTCGTCCTAAGGATTTCGTCCCCGGCCAGCGCGTCGGCGACGCGCTCCGCTCGGGCGCGCCACTCCCGTTGCGTCGCGTCGTGGTCCTCCTCGCGAAAGGCGTCGAGCGCCGCGAGTAGTCCAACAAGTTCCTCCTTGCCGACCTTGAGCGGCCGTCCGATGCCCTGTGGGGGGACGCCCTCTATCTTCTCGGGGTCGATGAGCCCCTCCGGAGGATGCCACACCCCTTCCGCGGCGTGGGCGTCCAGATGCTGGAAGGCGGCCGATTCAATCAGGTCAGCTCGCCCCGCGAGGATGCCCGTCGTCTGTGGGCCCCTGATTCCTTTCCCGCCGCTGAACGCGACGAGGTCGGCGCCCCGTTCGGTGAACCACCGGAGGTTATCGACGGGCGGGAGTTCGGCGGCGGCGTCCACGATGACGGGCACGTCACGCTCGTGCGCGAGTTCGCAGACCGCTTCGAGGGGCGGTCCGGCGTCGGCCTTGTAGACGTGCGCGACGGCGACGGTGTCCTCGCCGATGGCGTCGGCGTACATCCACGGCTCGACGTTTCGTGACCCCGTTCCCAGTGACTCGTCGTTCGTCCCGACGTCCACGATTTCAGCGCCCGCGCCCCGGAGCGCCTGGTCGTAACCCGTTCTGTGTGTCCGGGGCATCACGATTTCATCGGCGACGCCCTCGGTGTCGGGGAGCCGGCTCATCGTCCCGGGGTCCGTGCCGGCGATGCAGGCCGCCGCCGAGAGCACGAGCGCCCCCGCGGCGCCGTTGGTGACGTAGCCGGCCTCGGCGCCCGTGGCGTCGGCGATGCGCTCGCTCGCGGCCGCCTGCAAATCCGAGAGCCGGACGAACTCCCGGCTCGCGCGCGCCATCGCGTCGCGGGCCTCCTCACGGATGCGGCTCCCCCCGATGCGGGTCTTCGTCCCCGCCGCGTTCACGACGGTCGGCACGCCGAGTTCCTCGTAGACGGACGAATCGCTCATACGTCGGGCTCTCGGGGACGGCATATAAACGCCGGCACACACGGCGAAAACGGTCGACTCCCGGACTAGTGCTCGGGCTCCTCGGCGGGGGCTTCCATCGACTTGATCTTCAGGATGAGCGTGTTGTTCGCCTCGTCTTTGCCGTCGACCTCGCCGACGACCTGCAGTTTCGACATCGGCGTCGGGCCGACCGTCACATCGTCGCCCTCGTGGAAGTCACGGACGGACCCCCGGACGGAGATCTCGGCGCGACAGAGGTCGGGGTGGTGGACGCTCGTGAGGTTGATTCCCACGACGTTCGCGCCCTCGACGTCCTCGCCGTTGCGGAGGAGGGGGACCTCGGCGGCGGAGTCGAGTTCCTGGATGTCGAGGGCCTCGTAGGCGTTTGTCGTCGGCTTGTAGCCGCCTTTGGGGCCGGGGACGCCTTCGACCAACTGGAGGGCCTTCAGGCTCTGCATTTGGTTCCGGATGGTCCCCGGGTTGCGGTCGACCTCCTCGGCGATTTCCTCGCCTTTCACCGCTTCCTCCTGGCTGGAGTAGAGGTTGACCAGCGCTGTCAGAATGGTTTGCTGGCTGGGCGTGAGCTCGATTGATGACATACGAGCGTGTAGGATGGGTCCATGCTTAAATCCGGCGCTACCGGGGTTCAAACACGGGAGGGCGCCGCGAAAACGCCGTGTGAACGTTTCCCTCAATAGGCGTATTTCCGTTCGCGTGTTCGTCTTCTACGGTCGGAAGCGGACAGACTAGCACCTCTGTCAGTCCGGCGCACGCACGGCGAAAAAAGCCCCTCTCGGGGAACGTTTAGTAGTTGACGTAGATGGTCCGCGAGATGGTGTAGAACTCCAGGCCCTCGTCGCCCTGTTCGCGCCAGGTCTCCGAGGAGGAGTCCTTGAAGCCGCCGAAGGGAACGTTGTACTCCAGGCCGGTGGTCTTCTCGTTGACCTTCACGACGCCGGACTCGGAGTTGTCGATGAACTCGTTGGCCTCGCTGAGGTCGTCCGTGACGACCGAAGCCGACAGCCCGTAGTCGACGTCGTTGGCGACGTCGACGCCCTCCTCGAAGTCACTGACGGGGATGACGGCGAGCACCGGGCCGAAGACCTCCTCCTGGGCGATGCGCATGTCGCGCTCGACGTCGGCGAAGACGGTCGGCTCGACGTAGTAGCCGTCCTCGTACTCCTCGCCCTCGGGGACGCCGCCGCCGGCGACGAGCTCCGCGCCCTCGTTCTCGGCGACCTCGATGTAGTCGAGGGTGCCCTCCAGTTCGCTCTCGGTGACATGGGGAGCCATGCCGGCGTCCTCCAGGCCGGGACCGAGCTCGATGGATTCGGCCTCCTCGACGACGGCCTCGACGAACTCGTCGTAGAGGTCCTCGTGGACGATAGCGCGGGAACAGGCAGTACAGGCCTGTCCCGTGCCGCCGAACGCGCCGTTGGCGCAGATTTCGGCCGCTTCCTCGACGTCCGCGGAGTCCGAAACCACAGTCGGGTTCTTCCCGCCCATCTCCGTCTGGACGCGCTTCATATCGTCCGTCGCGGCGTCGTAGACCATGTGACCGACCTCGGAGGAGCCCGTGAAGGAGACGAGGTCGACCTTCTCGTGGGTGTTGACGGGGGTGCCGACCTCGGAGCCGGAGCCCGTGACGTAGTTCAGCACGCCGTCGGGGAGGCCGGCGTCCTCGAGGCACTCCGTGAGCTTGCGCGCGACGTTGGGCGCGGCGGAGGCCGGCTTCCACGCGATGGTGTTGCCCGTCGCCAGCGCGGGCGCGATCTTCCACGCGGGGATGGCGATGGGGTAGTTCCACGGCGTGATGAGACCGGCGACGCCGACCGGCTCCCGAACCGTCCGCAGTTTCTTGTTCTCGCCGGAGGCGTTCTTGACGGTGCCGCGATAGTCGACGGCCTTCCCGGCGTAGTAGTAGAAGATGTCGATGGCGCGCTGGACCTCGCCCGTCGCCGAGGAGAGGGGCTTGCCCTCCTCCTCGGTCAGGGTCTTCGCCAGCTCGTCCTTGCGCGCTTCGAGGTTCTTCGCCGTCTCGCGCAGAATCTCGCCGCGTGCCGGGCCGGGCGTGTTCGCCCAGTCCTCGGAGGCCGCGTCGGCCGCTTCGATGGCTTCCTCCGCGTCCGCGCTGGAGGAGGCCTGGAACTCGCCAACGACCTCGTCGGTCGCGGCGGGGTTGATGACTTCGAAGGTCTCGCCCGTCTCCGAGGCGACCCATTCGCCGTCGATGTAGTTCTTGTATGTCTCGGGCATCAGTTTATTCGTTCACTGCGAGGTTTACCCGCTTTTCGGTTGCGGACGCGCTCACCCCGAGACGGATTTATCGGTCGGAACGGCCGGAAACGGCCTCTCCGCACGAATAGGGGGGAACAGACCTTTTTCGGCGCGCCGCGCCGACTACTCGGGCGCGAGTACCGCCCCGCCCCACGACTGCCGGGCTTTATAATCGACCCCGGCCGACACGGGCGTATGGTACATTCGACGTGGGGCGACTGGTTCGTCCGCGACGAGGTGGAGGCCGCGGAACCCGATGGGGCGTCCTGTTGGTATCTGGGCTGTAACGGCTTCGTCGTCCGCTCCGCGGAGGCGACCCTCTACATCGACCCGTACTTCCAGGACGGGAACCCGCCCCGAGTGGTCCGGATGATTCCGGTGCCGATGGACCCCGCTGACGCCACCGACTGCGATGGCGTGCTCATCAGCCACGAGCACGTCGACCACGCCAATCCCCCGTCTTATGGACCGCTCGTCGAGGGCTGTGACGCGACGGCGTACGGCACGTCGGCCTGCTGGGACGGCCGCGAGGAGTACGACGGTCCCGTCGAGGTCGACGGCGAGCACCAACGGGAAATCTCGGTGGGCGAGACGCTCACGATCGGTGACTTCGACGTTCACGTCCGGGACGCTGAGGACCCCGACGCCGAGGGCGACGTCTCCTTCGTCGTCGAACACGACTCGGGGACGTTCTTCCACGGCGGCGACGCCCGCCCGAGCGAGGCGTTCGCGGAAATCGGTTCCGAGTTCGACATCGACCTCGGCGCGGTCGCCTTCGGCTCCATCGGGAATATCCACGAGCCCGACGAGGCCGAAACCTTCCGCACGCAGTGGTACATGAACGAGAACGACGTCATCGAGTGCGCGAACATGCTTGGCCTCGACAGGCTCGTCCCGACCCACTACGACATGTGGCGCGGGATGGACGCGGACCCGAAGGTGCTCCACGACCACGCGACGAGCTTCGAGTACCCCAGAATCATCGAGCGCGTACAGGTCGGCGACCGACTGGACTTCGGCAGTCCCGGCGTGCGGAAGGCGGAGTCACTTCGGTAGGACGCTATCGGAGGGGCTTTACGTCGGGGGCAAAGAAATAGAGGAGACGGCACGGTCAGGCAGCCACCTTTCAACCCGCACGGTTCTGCCGCGCTGGGTTGCCGCTGACTGACCTACCCCGTCGCTCTACATCCGAGAGCGACGGCTTCACTAACCCCTTCCGCCACCCGAGGCCCTTTCTTCCTGCCGGACTCCCACCCGGTATGGGCGATATTTCCGCGGATTTCGAGGGAGAGACAGTCATCGTGACGGGAGGTTCTTCCGGCATCGGACGCGCGGTCGCGCTGGCCTTCGGCGACGCGGGCGCCACCGTACTGGTCGCCGACGTACAGGAGGACCCGAAGGACGTCGACGCCGACACACCCACGCACGAGGCCATCGAACGCGCCGGCGGCGACGCCGCGTTCGTCGAAACCGACGTCTCCGAGCCCGAGGAAATCGAGTCGGTCGTCGAGGCCGCCCGCGCGTTCGGCGGCGTCGATGTGATGGTCAACAACGCGGGCGTCCACATCTCGAAGGAGTTCCTCGACGTGACCCTCGAGGAGTTCGAAACGGTGAACCAAGTCAACGCTCACGGCGCCTTCTTCGGCACGCAGGCGGCGGCGCGGGACATGATAGACCGGGGAGAGCCGGGGTCGATAATCAATACGGCCTCCACGACCTCGACGGACGCCGAATGGGAGCACTCCCACTACGCCGCGAGCAAAGGGTCCGTGCTGATGACGACCCGGAGCGCGGCGCTCGAACTCGCTTCTGAGGGGATTAGAGTCAACGCCGTTGCGCCGGGCCCAATCGGTACGGAGATTACCGAGGGCTGGACCGGGCGCGCCGACGAGATGCGTGTCGAAGGGGACCAGCCGGTCCCCCCGCTCAGAGCCGGCACGCCCGAGGAAGTCGCGCCGGCCTATCTGTACCTCGCCAGCGAGAGCGCGTCGTACGTCACCGGCGACCTGCATCGGGTCGACGGCGGCGCGGGCGTGAGCTGAGTCACTTTTCGTTCCGGAGCGCCCACCCCACGCCGAGCGCGGCGAGTCCAGCGCCGAGCCCGAAGCCGGGAGTTCCGGGGGAACTCGTCGTGGTGTCGCCATCGCCGCCTCCACCGTTGTTACCACTATCGCCGTTGCCGCCTCCCCCGCCGTCGTTCGCCACCAAACGCTGGAGCGCCCCGGAATCGCCGCTCGGGCCGCCGGAATCCGTCGTGAGGACGTACGTCTCGCCGTCGAACTGTCCGAACCCGAGCACGTGGGCGAACTCGCTCGTGGTTTCGAGCACGCTCGTCTCCCAGAGCCCCTCTTCGGTCGGGGCCGCCACGAAGAGCTCCCCGCCGGCGTTCCAGTCCGCGAATAGGTATCTCCCTTCAAGGGCCGGCACGCGCTCGCCCCGGTAGACGTGGCCGCCGATGACCGAGATACCGCTCACCGGCGCGCCGCCGTGCGGGTACTCGATGACGGGGTCGATGAGGGGTTCGCCGCCGGGCGTTTCGCTCGGACAGGAGTCCGCCGCGAAGCAGTGGGTCCCCTCCTTGACGTTCCAGCCGTAGTTGCCCCCTACCTCCACCAGGGAGACCTCCTCCCACGACCCCTGTCCCACGTCCGCGACGAGGAAGTCCTCGCCGTCGAAGGAGAAGCGCCACGGGTTGCGAAAGCCCCACGCGAACTGTTCGGGGTAGTCGGAGTCGGGAAGCGGGTTGCCCTCCGGTATCGCGTAGGGGTCCCCCGAATCCACGTCGAGGCGGAGGACGCTCCCCAGCAGGTTCGAATCGGTGTCCTGGCCGTTTCCGCCCCGGTTCGCGTCGTACCAGTCCGAAACGTGGCCGTTCCCCCGGTCGTTTCCCCCGCCGCCGTCGCCGACGCCGACGTACAGGTACCCGTCGGGACCGAACGCCACGGAACCGGCGTTGTGGTTCGACTGGGGCTGGGGAATCTCCAAGACGACGGTCTCACTCTCCGGGTCGATTCCATCCCCCGATGCGTCGAACGACGAGAGAACGAACGTGTGGCTGTACCCGCCGGGCATCCCCTCGCGCAGCGGCGCGCTGTACCGGACGAATATTCGCTCGCCGTCGGGGTGGAACGCCGCGCCCAGGAGCCCCCGTTCGTCGTAGCCCGCGCTGAGAGAAACCATCCGGTCGCGCAGGTCGAGGACGGTCTCGGTGGTCCCCCCGTCGACTCGCGAGACCGTGCCGACTTGGTCGGCGACGTAGAGCGTTCCCTCCCGCTCGGTCACGTCGAGCGGCGCCGCGAACCCGCCGGCGACGGCTTCGAGGCCGACCGTCGGGGTTGACTGTCCGGCGACCCGCCCGACGGCCCCCGCGCTCATCGCCGCGCCCGCCGCCGCGAGAAAACTCCGGCGTTGCATACGCCGAAAACGGTCCGCGAACTTATATATCCTGACGCTCGCCCGTCTCCGCCGCGTCGTAGACCGCTTCGAGCGTGCGCATGTCGTGAAGCCCGTGCTCGCCGTCGGGGTGGACGGGGTCGTCGTTGAGCACCCGGTCAGCGAAGTAGGCGAACTCCTCGAGCATCTGGTTGGGCTGGGGCGTGACGGTGGTCGTCTCGATGTTGTTCCGCCGGAGTTCGAGCGTCCGGGCGGTCCGGTTGCCGAAGCACGGTTCGAGGGTGAGCTCGCCCTCGCTCCCGATTATCTTGAGATGCCCGGTACTGTACATGTTCTGCGAGGCGGAGATGGAGGCGGTGACGCCGTCGTAATCGATGGTCATCGTCGCGCGCTCGTCGGGTACGTCCTCGAAGCCCTCGGCCTCGGAGACCATCTGCGCCGTCACCGACACGGGGTCGGTGTCGAGGACGAAGCGGGTCGTGTTGATGGGATAGATGCCGAGGTCCGTGACCGAGGTCCCACGCCCGGCGAGCTCCGGGTTCAGGCGCCACTGGTCGGGGTTTGGAATCATCTCCAAGAGGGACTGGGACATGTGGCCGTGGACTGCCAGCGGCTCGCCGATGAAGCCTTCCTCGACGAGCTCCTTCATCCGGCGCACCGAGGGCTCGGTGTGCATCCGGTACGCGACCATCAACTGGACGTCGACGCCCTCGAAGGCCTCGACCATCTCCTCGGCGCGCTCCACGTCGCCCTCCATGGGCTTCTCGCAGAGCACGTCCTTCCCCATCTCGGCCGCGGCGAGCGCGTTCTCCAAGTGGGTGGCGTTCGGCGTGCAGATGTAGACTGCGTCGTACGCGTCGCTCGCTTCGCCGTTCTGGAACTCCTCGTAAGTAATGCCGGCGGCGAGCTCCTCCTCCTCGGCGACGCCCTCGGCCTTCTCTTTCGTGCCGGAGACGACGACGGTCGTCTCGCAGTGTTCGGTCTCCGCGACGGCAGGCATCGCCCGGTCGGTTGTCCACCAGCCGAGCCCGACCATCGCGAGCCGAAGCGTTCCTTCGGCCCCCCGCTGCCAGTCCCGGTCCTCGAAGTCGTCGAAGTACGACTCGATGTCCATACGGCGCCTGTCGGCGTTCCGGGCAATATAAGTTCTGAACAGCGACCGCGCCGGCGAAAACTCAGTCGTCGGCGTTCGTCGCGTCCCCGACCAACTCGCGCGCCGAATCGCGGGTTTCCGAGAGCGTCGCGCCGGCGAGCGCGCCGATAGCGCCGCCGGTGCTGGCGGCGTTCCGGCTGATGAAGCCGCCGATGGCGGCACCGAGGGCGGCGCCGAAGGCGGCGGTTCGGGCACGGGCGAGTCTGCGGGCAACTGCGTCCTTCATACCCTGAGTAGGACGCACCGGCCTATAAACGTGTCCCGACGGCTACCCTTCGTACACCCTCGTGCCGGTGGCGTTCTTCTCGATGTACTCCCAGTCGTACTCAACACCCAGACCGGGGTCGTCGGGGACGGGCACCGTGCCGTCGTCCGCGGCCACGTCCTCGATCATGTCGGAGTACCCCCCTTTGTAGACGGGTGGGGGCGTGTTCGCGCACTTGGGATGCACCAAGGCGAGTTCGTAGTAGTTCGCGTTGCGCGTCGCCGCGATACAGTGGCGTTGGGCGGGCCCTGGCGCGTGGAACTCCACGTCCAGCCCGAAGCCCTCCGCGACGTGGGCGCGCTTCATCGCGCCCGTGATACCCCCGTCGTACTCGGGGTCCGCCCGCACGAAGTCCGTCGCCTCGTTCGCGACGAAGTCCGTGAACTGTTCGAGCCCCCGCACGTGCTCGCTCTGGAGGAGGGGCGTGTCGACCCGCTCGCGGAGCTTCCGGTGGGCGTGCGCGGAGACCCCGCCGTCGCGGTAGGGGTCCTCGTACCAGTAGAAGCCGTGTTCGTCTAGCGCGCGCCCCAACTCAAGGGCGTCCGCGAACGTTTCGAGCTCGCAGGCCGGGTCGTGCATCAGGTCCATCTCGTCGCCCACCCGCTCGCCGACGGCGTGGACGGTTTCGACCTCGCGCTCCATGTCTCTCGACGAATCGCTGCCGCCCCAGCCGTGGATTTTGAAGCCGTTGAAGCCCATCTCCAGGCAGTCCTCGGCGAACTCTGCGAACGCCTCGGGCGAATCGAGCCCGCCGTTCTCGTCGCCGTGATACGTGGAAGCGTACGCCGGAATCTCCTGGCGGTAGGAACCCAGGAGTTCGTGGATGGGAACGCCGTGGTACTTGCCGGCGAAGTCCCACAGCGCGATGTCGATGGGGCCGAGGCCCATCCGGTCGTACTTGCGCATCGCGCGCTTCGTCTCGCTCCAGATGCGCTCCCGGTGGAGGGGGTTCTTCCCGACGATGTAGTCGGCGAAGGTGTTGTACTGGGCGGCGGCCGGGGAGTTCCCGCCGATGTACTCGCCCGTGATTCCCTCGTCGGTGTGTATCTTTACCGCGAACAGACTCCGCTCGGTGACCTCGCCGGGGTCGTAGACGAGGTTGAACCCGTTCCCGTCGGTCCCTACGTCCTCCAGCGGATAGCTGAACTCGTAGGATTCGACGCGGGTTATCTCCGGTGCCATACGGGAGGGGGTACCGGCACGGGCATAAATCCCCGCCACCGTCGGGGAACTTTCAACACGAGGGGCGACGCCTACGTGAGTATGGTAGAAGAACACACGGTCGGTTCGATAGGCACCGGCGGGTTGGCGTTGATGGAAGCCGAGATACTGGACGACCTCGACGGCGTGGACGTCGTCGCCGGCGCGGACATCGCAGCCGACGCGCGCGAGGCGTTCGCCGACTCCGTGGGCGGCCGCACCTACGAGAACTTCCGGGAGATGCTCGCCGCCGAGGACCTCGACGCGGTGAACGTCTGTACGCCGCACACGCTCCACTACGAGCAGGCCATCGCCGCCATCGAGGCGGGCTGTCACGTCCACGTCGAGAAGCCGATGGTCACCGACACCGACGACGCGCACGCGCTCATCGCGGCCGCCGAGGACGCGGACCTCCGCTTGCAGGTGGGCTATCAGCGGCATTTTCACCCGGGTTACGCGGAGCTCAAACGCGTCCTCGACTCCGGGCGCATCGGCGAGCTCCACATGGTGTCGTGTTATCTCGCACAGGACTGGATTTCCGGGCAGACAGGCGAGTGGCGCACGAACCCCGACCTCTCGGGCGGCGGCCAGCTCTTCGACTCGGGTCAACACTTACTCGACGCGATGCTCTGGACGACCGACACCGTTCCCGGCGACGTGGCCGCGGTGATGGACGACCGCGAGCACGACGTGGACGTGAACAGCGCGCTCGCCGTCACGCTCGAGGGCAACGAGCGACCGATCACCGCGAGCGTCGGGGTCTCCGCCGACGGCGTCGGCTTCGAGGAAGGCATCGTGATGTGGGGAACCGAGGGCCGCGTCGAGTATTCAAGCGGGACGCTCACGGTCGTCGAGAACGGCCAAACCTACGTCTCCGAGGTCGCCGGCGAAACCGACTTCGGCGCGCTCACCCGGGAGAAGCTGGCGGCGTTCGTCGCGGCCGTACGGGGGGAACGCGAGGTGGCCGTCACGGGCGCCGACGGCCTGCGCGTGACGGCGCTCACCGAGGCGGCCTACGAGGCCCGCGAGACGCGAACGACGGTCGACGCCGGGGCGTCCCTCTAACTCTCGTCAGGGTCGATTTCTGCCCGCACGCGGGGCGGCCGGTACGCCTCGAAGCGCTCGAGGAGCGAGTCGGGGTCGTCCGCGACGGTGACCATCCCGCGGTGGCGCTCGGAGACGAACCCCTCGCTTCGCTGGTGGTCGAAAAAGGAGAGGAGGTCGTCGTAGTACCCCTCGACGTTCAGGAAGCCACAGGGGTGGTCGTGGATACCCAACTGCGCCCACGTCAGCACTTCGACGATCTCCTCCAAGGTACCGAAGCCGCCGGGGAGCGCGACGAACCCCTCGGCCCGCTCGGCCATCGTCCGCTTGCGCTCGTGCATCGAGTCGACGACGTGGAGTTCGGTGAGCTCCTCGTGGGCCTGTTCGGCCTCCGCGAGCGCCTCGGGCATCACGCCGACGACCTCCCCGCCGGCGTCGAGCGCGGCGTCCGCGACGGCGCCCATCATCCCGACGCGTCCCCCGCCGTAGACGACTGTCACGTCCCGGGCGGCGAGTTCGGCGCCGAACGCGCGGGCCGCCTCGGCGTACGCTGGGTCGGTGCCCTCGCTGGCGCCACAGTAGACACAGAGACTCTCCATACGGGACCGCCGGTCCGGGAACCCAAAAGCGTCAGGCTCGCCGCAACAACGACGTGACGACCTGGGACTGTACGTCCTCGATACGGTCGATGAGTCGGGACGCGTCCGTCAACACCGGATACGACGTATCGAGGCTGCCGTAGACGTAGCGCCGGAAGTCGTGGCCGTCCATCCCCTGCGCGCCGGCGCCCTCCGCGTGGAGGGTGGTCTGTCGCTCCGTCACGAGGGCATCCGCGTCCTCGCGGGCGTCCTCCAGTCGGTCGTAGGCGTCCTCCAACTCGCCGTACGTGTAGGGGAGAAAGGAGGTCTCGTCGAGTTCCGAGACGTCGTCCTCGACGCGTTCGAGGTTCTCCGTGGCCTCACGGACGCGCTCGCGCTCGCCGTCGATGGCGTCGAGGAGGTTCTCCCTGCTCGCGGCGGCTTCGCGGCTCTGCGTGGCGAGCGCGCCGCGGAGTTGTGGAGTGAGCGTCCCGCCGTCCGCGAGCGCCGCGGCCACCTCGGGGCTGAGCTCGGCGGCGGCGTTGGTCACGAGTTCCTCGCCGTACTCGTCGTCGAAGTGGGGGACACCCATCACCGTCTCACGGTACGCCTCGCGGACGGTCCCCATGCCGCTATCGGGCGGCTTCGTTCTGACCGCCACCGGGGCGCTCGTCCCCGCGCTAACCTGTCCCGCGCTCACGTCGATTCCCTCGACCTTCGCGGCGAATCGGCGGAACGCGTCGCGTTCGGCGGCGACGCGCTCGCGCTCCTCTGAGAGGGCGTCGCGCGCGTCGTAGACGTGCGCGAGCCCGACCAACACCAGCAGGGTGAGGGCTCCGAAAACGACGACGGCGGCGGCCTGCACGGTCGCCTCGGGGGCACAGAACCCCCACAGACAGACCTCCTCTCGCACCACCTCACCCATGTCGTAGGTGAGCTGGGAGCCGCCGAGCCGGTTCATATGCCTTGGTATCGGCTGTCACACATAAGGATTGCGGCGGGACCGAAGATTGCCCCCTCTGTCCCGACCAGTACCCGGCCGTACCGGGAGTTTTTTCGGCGTACCGGGAGACGGGTCGGCGATGACTGACTTCGACATCGCGATCGCCGGAATCGGCGCCGTCGCGGAGGTACACGCCCTCGCCATCGGGGATATCGAGGGCGCGAGCGTCGTTGCGGGCTCCTGTCGGACCGAGGAGACGGGCCGCGAGTTCGCCGACGAGTTCGACTGCGCGTGGTACGAGGACACCGGGGAGATGCTCGACGCGGAGGAGCCCGGCGTGCTCTCGGTCTGTACACCTTCGGGCGCGCACCTCGAACCGACGCTCGCGGCCGCGGAGCGCGGGGTGCACGTCCTCTGCGAGAAGCCCCTCGAAATCACGCCCGAGCGCATCGACGAGCAAATCGCCGCTTGCGAGGCCGCCGACGTTCGCCTTGGCGGGATTTTCCAGCAGCGATACAACCCGGTCGTCAGCACGGTTCACGAGGCCGCGGCGGAGGGGCGCTTCGAGCGGCCCGCGGCGCTGAACGCCTACGTCCCGTGGTGGCGCGACGACGAGTACTACCGGGGCGCGTGGCAGGGCGTCGAGGAACTCGACGGCGGCGGCGCGCTGATGAACCAGTCCATCCACGGCGTCGACGCCATCCAGTGGATGGCCGGCGCCACCACCGAAGGCACGGGCAACCCCGTGAAGGAAGTGTTCGCCTACACGGACACGCTCGCGCACGACGACGACATCATCGAGACTGAGGACACCGCGGTCGCCGTCCTCAAGTACGAGAACGGCGCGGTCGGCCAACTCCTGGGCGCGACCTCGATGTACCCCGGCTCGCTCAAGCGCCTGCAGGTCGCCGGCCGCGACGGTACCGCCGAGATTCTGGAGGACGAACTCGTCACCTGGCAGTTCCGCGAGGAGCGTGAGGACGACCAGGAGATACGGGAGCGCTTCACCGCCACCGAGTCCGGCGGCGGCGCGGCGGACCCGATGGCTATCGACTACTCGAATCACACCAAGAACATCCGGGACTTCCTCGAATCGGTCGACAACGACGAGCCCTACATGCTCGACGGCGCCGAGTCCCGGAAGTCGGTCGAGATAATCACCGCGGTCTACGAGTCGGCCGAGCGCGGCGAGCCCGTCGAACTCCGGTAGCGTCCGACGAGCCAGACGGCGGCGGCGAGCGCCGTCAGCCCGAACTGGAAGCGCACCTCTGGGGTGAAGCGGAGTTCGAGGAAGAACTCCAGCAGGCCGTGCTCGCTCGGTTCGTAGGGCGGCAGCGCGGTGAGCGGCCAGAACAGGTAGCCCGCGCCCTCCAGGGTTCCGTCCATCAGCGGGTAGCGCGCGTCCGCCAGCAGGTGGGTCACCCAGCCGACGGCGAACGCACCCACGAGACGCCGGCGCTCGGGGAGAAACGCCCAGAGAGCCCCGATAACCGGGACGAGCACGATGAAGGTGTGGGCCAGTGAGCGCCCCGTCGGGAGGAGCGCCAACTCCCACGCCAGCGGTTTGTCGACGAGGTCGGCGAACTGCGTGCCGACGGCGAGCGCCGCGATGGGCCCCCATGCTATCGGAATCGACCGGTCGCGGGCGAGACGGACAGCCGTGTAGGCGAGATAGCCGACGGCGGCGTGGCCCCACGGAAACACGGTTGGGAGAAACTGGCGGACGGTGGTATGTCTGTCGGAAGCAAGCCCTCGGCGCGGACGGCACGGGACCGTCCGCGCCTCGCCCTTGTCGATTCCGCCAGGCCGGTGCCTGTCGGCACCGGCGCGGTTGGTTCCGTGGCGCGTTCCGCGACTGCACAGCTTCAGCTACCGCGCTGTGATGGCGCCGTAGGTTTCGTCGTTTATTCCCTCATCATAACGGCTGAATCCCCCATTCAGTAGGCGTGCGAACGTAGCATCCGTGAGCGAAGCGAGCGGTTCTCCGGACCCGACCGGAGGGAGGGTCCGGCCTTTTGGCATCGACGGGTTTTCGCCGAGTGGTTCCGCAGTGAGCGGAGCGAGCGAGGAAACCCGAGGCGAAAAGAGGTCGTACTGTATCGGACGATGAAGCAACCGCCAGCGGTGCGGTCGCGGAGAGCGCCGCGGACACACCCCACGGCCGCGCCGACAGGCGCGGCCCTGGCGGACTCGACAAGGGCGAGCGCGAACGGGTCCTGTGCCCGTTCGCGCGAGGGCTTGCTATATCAGTTCAAAGGACCGCTCGCCCAACTCGTCCTCCTCGAAGACGAACACCCGGCCGCCTGCGGCCTCGGGGTCCGCCTCGACCTCGACGGCGTGGCCGTCCGCGCGGACCGTCACTCCCGGGAAGAGCTCCTCCTCCTCGCCGGGGTCGAGGATGACGCGGCCCACACCGGTTTCCTCCAGGATTTCGTCGTTCGTCTTGAGTTCGTTCACGTACATCAATACCCCCTCGGTCTCCGTGGGGTCGGTGACGAGGACCTGCACGTCCTTGCCGGGGCGACAGCGGACCTCCTCCTCGGCCTTGGCGGGCACGCCGTTGTAGTACGCTTCGCGGCCGTCGAGATACTCCACGACGACCCCGTCCTCGACCAACTCGACGCCGACGGTGCTCGGGGCGACGTCGTTGCGGGCGCTCATTACCCGGGGTAGCGGACGCGGCGTCAAAAGACCGCCGGAGCGCGCTTTTGTTCCGGCGTGCAGCGCCCCGTCCCGCGTGGTTCTGCGGACCACGCTACCGCCAACCGTAAATACCGCCTCTGACAGTATTCGCTATGGACGGCCGCGCCGAGGCGCCCGCCGCGGGCACCGTGTTGAACGCCCTCGCCACGGGGACCGGCTCCGCGTTCGCCATCGAGCGCTACGTGGAGGCGGCCGTGTCGGTCGACGACACCGGCACCGTCGACGCCTCAGTCGAGGGGAACCCGGACGCAGACACCCGGCTCATCGAGCGCTGTGTCGACGCCGTACTAGAGCGTTCGGGCGCCGATTTCTCCGGCGGGACGGTACACACCGATTCGGAGATTCCGATGGCTGCCGGACTGAAGTCCTCCTCTGCCGCCGCGAACGCCACCGTGCTGGCGACGCTCGCCGCGCTCGGCGAGGAGGAATCGTTGACCCGCGAGGACGCGACGAAGGTGGGGGTCGAGGCCGCACGCGACGTCGGCGTCACCGTGACCGGCGCCTTCGACGACGCATCCGCGTCGATGCTCGGCGGGCTCACCGTCACCGAGAACGACACCGACGCGCTGCTCATCCGCGACGAGGTCGACTGGGACGCGCTGGTGTGGACCCCCCCGGAACAGGCCTTCTCCGCCGATGCGGACGCCGAGCGTTGCGCGCGCGTCGCGCCGATGGCCGAGTTGGTGCGGGAGCTCGCGCTCTCGGGGCGCTACGGCACCGCGATGACGGTCAACGGCTTCGCCTTCTGCGGCGCGCTCGAACGCCCGGCCGAACCGCTGGTCGAGGCGCTCCCCGACGTCGAGGGCGTCTCGCTCTCCGGGACGGGGCCGAGCTACGTCGCCGTCGGCGAGCGCGACAATTTGAAGAGGGTACAGGAGCGCTGGAACGACCGACCGGGACAGACGTGGCTAACCCGGACACAGACCGAGGGAGCACGAACGATATGAGCACGAACCCCGACGAGATGGAGTTGGACGAACTGCGCAGCGAAATCCGCGAGATAGACAAGGACATCGTCGAGCTCATCGCGCGGCGCACCTACGTCGCGGAGTCCATCGCGGCCGTCAAGGACGCCCAGGGGCTCCCGACGACCGACGAGGGACAGGAGGAGGCAGTGATGGAGCGTGCCGGCGAGTTCGCGCGGCGCTACGATGTGGACGCCAACCTCGTGAAGGCGATTTTCCGGCTGCTCATCGAGTTGAACAAGGTCGAACAGCGGGAGAGCAGATAGTCTACCGGTCCGGACCGACGGACCCGCAGCCGTCGCGGCGCTGACGCACCCAAAGCGCAATATATTCTCCGCGGAAATCCGGTAGCATGGCGGATTACGAACTCGATGACGTGGACCGGGAGATCCTCCGCGCGCTCCAGGAAGAGGCCCGCAATCTCTCCTCCGCCGAAATCGCCGAGCGGACTGCGGCCTCGTCGAGCACGGTTCGGAAACGCATCCAGCGCCTCGAATCGGAGGGAATCATCAAGGGATACAGCGCCGACATCGACTATCAGAAGTCCGGCTACCCGCTCCGGATGCTCCTCTTCTGTACGGCCCCCATCCCCGAGCGCGGGAGCCTCATCGAGGACATCCTGACCATCCCCGGAGTCGTCTCGGTGCAGGAGCTGATAACTGGCGAGAAGAACCTCCTCGTGACCGCGGTCGGGGAGACCGACGACGACATCACCCCGGTGGCACAGGAACTCCTCGATATGGGTCTGACCGTCGCCGACGAGGTACTCGTCCGGGGGCACGAATCGACGCCGTTCGACGAGTTCTCCTCGGAGTAGCTCCCGTCTCACTCCACATCGCCCGTCGCTTTGCTCGCCAGTCGCACCTCCGATAAACATAACGTTCTTTCATCCGGAAATGTCGAACAGTTCGTTCACTCCGAAGGTTATAATAACCAGTCTGTTCTACAGTTGTTCAGACACGACCAGTCCGTTTGCGACTCCACTCCGTTGCGGCCGCGGTGGACCGCCGCGGCGCTGGTCGAACCGAGAACAATGGCTGGCCACACACAACCGAACGACGCCGGACCGCTCTCCGAGACAGTTTCCCCGTCCCCTTCGGCCCTCCCCCGACTCGCGACGGCGGCGGTCTGGGGGCTCTTCCTCCTCAGCTCGGCCGTCCTCGCGCTCGTCGTCTCGCGCGGGCACGGATGGAGCGTCCCCGACCTCGTCGTCGTCGACGGGTTGACGGCGGTCATGTGGGTGGTCGTCACCTTCTTCAGCGGCATCGTTCACAGCTACTCCCGCCGCTACATGGCGGGCGACCGGAATCTGGCGGGCTTTTTCGCCCGGATATTCGGCTTCACGCTCCTCGTCATGACGATGACCGCGGCCGACCACGTCGTTCTGTTCGCGGCGGCGTGGGTGGCGATGGGGCTGACGATGGCGTCGCTCGTCGGCCACGACCGTGAGTGGACCCAGGCACAGCACGCCGCGCGGAGCGCACGCCGCTACTTCCTGGCGAGCGGCGGGTTGCTCGCCGTCGGCCTGGCCGTGCTCACCCGCGCGACGGGCGCGACGTCCATCTCTGGCACTCTCGCGGCGGTCGGGGACATTCCCGACGAAATCGCGCTGGCCGCTGCCGGCTGTATCGTCCTCGCCGCGGTCATCCAGTCGGCGCTGTTCCCCTTCCACACGTGGTTGCTGTCGTCGATGACGGCGCCCACGCCGGCGTCCGCGCTGATGCACGCCGGCTTCGTTAACGCGGGCGGCGTTCTGCTGACCCGCTTCGCCCCGCTGTTCACCGACTGGACGGCCGTGATGTCCGCCCTCGTCGTCGTCGGGGCAGTTAGCGCCCTCCTCGGACAGTTCCTGTTGCTCATCCAGACAGACGTCAAATCCGAGTTGGGCGCCTCGACGATGGCCCAGATGGGATTCATGATACTCCAGTGCGGGCTGGGCTTTTTCGCCGCCGCCATTACCCACCTCGTCCTGCACGGCTTCTACAAGGCCTATCTGTTCCTCTCCTCGGGCGAGGCGGTCGAACAGACGGCACCCGGACACGCGACGCGGACCGACCTGACCGTGCCGAGTCTCGCCGTAGGCCTCCTGACCGCGCTGGGCGGTGGCGTGCTGTTCGCCGTCCTCACCGGGAAGGGCACGGAGCCGAACAGCGGCCTTTTCCTGACGTTCGTCGTCGTGCTGACGACGATGCACGCGACCCGCGACATCCTCCGGCGCGCGGCCCTCTCGCCCTCGGCCCGCCTCGTCAGCGTCCCCCTCATCGTGCTGGTCGCCATCGGCGGCTACGCCGTCTCCTTCAACGCCGTCTCGACGGTCATCTCGGGGGCGCCGATGAGCAAGGCGCCGACCGAGCTGACGGTCGTTCACGCCGGCGTCGCCGCGCTGTTCGCCCTGGCGTATCTGGCGACGGAGCTCGGCTGGCATCGCGCCAGCAAGCGCCTCTACGTCTCGTTGCTCAATGCCTCGCAGCCGACCCCGGACACCGTTCTCACCGAAAAGGAGGATTACAATGACGCTTGAACGCGACGCCGTCGACGACAGCATCGAACGCGCGGCTGAGGCCGTCGGCTCGGTCTGGCCGCTGCACTCCTTCGTCACCGCCAACCCCCTCTCGGGGTTCGAGGACCGCCCCTTCCCCGACGCGGTCGCGGAGGCCGAATCGCTGTTCGGCGGGCGCGGCTACCCCCGCCCGTCGGTCTTCCGCCGGGCTTGGGAGGACGGTAGAATCGACCCCGACGTCCTGCGGGAGGAACTCGACGTCCACGGGGTCTCGGGGGAGCCCGACGCCCTGCTGGAGGAGATGGCGGCGAACGAACCAGAAGGGAGCTCCGAGCCCGACTCCGCGACGGAGTCCGTCGACCGGGTCCTCTCGAAGTGGCTCGCCGCGTTCCTCGACCAGGGGCAGGCGGAGTGGTCGATGCCGGGGCGCGAGCGCGGGTTCTACGCCGCGTGGCGCGACCTCGCGCCGTACGACGACGACGTCCCTGGCTGTGACAGTCCCGCGGACCTCCCCGAAACGCCCATCGGAGCGCTGGAGGCCGTGCTCGACGACTGCCCGACGGAGCGCTTGGACGACGTCTTCGAGCACCACCTCGCGGCGCTCCCGGGCTGGACCGGATTCATCAAGCAGCGCGCGGCCGACGACGGCCCGTGGCAGACGGCGTACCCTATCTCGCTGACGGAGTACCTCGCCGTCCGCCTCACGCTGGCCGACCTGTTGGGCGCGCCCATCGAACCCGAGGAGAGTGACGCCGACGACGAGCGCGACGCCGGGCCCAGCGACGAGGGCGTTTCGCTCCCCGAACTCTGGCTGACCGCGTGGGAGAAGAGCTATCGCGGCCGGTTGCTCGACGACGTCGACTTCGACGGCTCGGCCGACGGCTCGCGCCCCGCGGCACAACTCGTCTTCTGCATCGACACGCGTTCGGAGATCATCCGCCGCCACGTCGAGACCCAGGGCGACTACGAGACCCACGGCTACGCGGGCTTCTTCGGCGTCCCCATGCGCTATCAGGCGTACGGCTCGGACACCGAGGTCGACGCCTGCCCGCCCATCGTCGAGGCCCAACACCGCGTCGCCGAGCGCCCCGAGTCGGACCACGACGGAGAGAAACTGTCCCACGACTGGTGGGACCAGGTCGCGACGGCCGGCCGGAAGCATCTCAAGGCGCTCAAAACCAACGTCGCCGCGGCGTTCACGTTCGTCGAGGGCGGCGGCAGCGCCTACGGCGCGGCGATGGCGGCACGGACGCTGCTCCCCTCGGCCGTCGCCGACGCATCGAAGCGCGTCGACGACGCCGTGCCGGACACGGCCGACTTCTGTGCCCCGGCGCTCGACCCCCACGATGACGCGCACGGCGACGGAGAACTCCCGCAGGGAATGACCGTCGAGGAGCGCGTCGGCTACGCCGAGACGGCGTTCGAGCTCATGGGCTGGGAGGAGTTCGCCCGCCTGGTCGTCTTCACGGGCCACGCCAGCGAAACGGCGAACAACCCCTTCGACTCCAGCCTCGACTGTGGCGCCTGCGCCGGGAACCCGGGCGGCCCGAACGCCCGCGTGCTTGCCGCCATCTGCAACGACGAGGCCGTTCAGGAAGCGCTCCGCGAACGCGGCTTCGACATCCCCGAGGACACGGTGTTCCTCGCCGCCGAGCACAACACGACTACCGACGAAATCACGCTGTTCGACAGCGGGGTCCCGGAGAGTCACCAGGAAGACGTCGAACGCCTCCGCGAGGACCTCTCCGACGCGCGCGCCGCCGCGACGGCCGAACGCGCCGCGTCGATGCCGGGCATCGACCCGGAGGACGGCGTCAGCGACACCGTGCGCCGGACGGCCGACTGGGCGGAGACGCGCCCCGAGTGGGGGCTGGCCGGCAACGCCTCCTTCGTCATCGGCCCGCGGGAGCTGACGGCGGGGTCGGATCTCGACGGCCGCGCCTTCCTCCACTCCTACGACTGGACCACCGACGACGGGGGCGACGCGCTCGAAGCCATCATGACGGGCCCGATGGTCGTCACCCAGTGGATAAACAACCAGTACTACTTCGCGACCGTCGACAACGCCGTCTACGGGAGCGGCTCCAAGGTCACGCAGAACCCCCGCGGCAACATCGGCGTCGTGCAGGGCAACGGCGGGGACCTGATGGCGGGACTGCCGCTCCAGTCGCTCATGGCCGACGACGAACGGCCGTACCACCAGCCGCTCCGGTTGACGACCGTCATCCACGCCCCCGTCGAGCGGGTCACCGACGTGCTCCGCGAGCACGAGGAGGTGGCCGAACTGCTCGACAACGGCTGGCTGTCGCTGACGGTCGTGGACCCGACCCAGGACGACGCGGCGCTCCACTACCAGAGCGGATTGGAATGGGAGGCCGCGACGGCGACCGAACATTCCGACGCGCCCGCCCCCGACGGAACGGAGAAGCGCGCGGTCTACAGATAAGCGGGGCGAGACACCGAGAACAGATTCCGGGGCGGCTCAGCGATAGGTTTCAGCGATTCCGTCGAGCGCCTCGTGGTGGTTTGTCGTGTGGGGCGCCGTCAGCGGGGAGACGCTCACGTTCCCCTCCGCGACGGCGTGGCGGTCCGTCCCGTTCTCGTCCCCCGGCGGGAGACTTCCCGACTCCATGCGGTCCCACATCCGGTCGTGGAGGACCACGTTGTCCCCGTCGTGGGTCGCGTCCATCTCGTAGGCCTGGGAGGGCGTGGTGATTTCCATGTCCGCGCCGCCGTCCACGGGCAGGGGCCCGTTGACGTTCAGGTACTCCGCCTGCTCGAAGACGCCCGCCCCGAGCGCGTGCTCCACGAGGTAGCGCGTCGCCGCGACGGGTTCGCGGTAGCGCTCGGGCTCTTGCTCCCCGTTCTCGAACTCCTCGCGGGGCAAGTAGAGGGAGGCCGCGATGGCGGGGATGCCGAAGAAGGCCGCCTCGACGGCCGCGCTCACCGTGCCCGAGCGGCCCAGGACGTACATGCCGATGTTCGCGCCGGTGTTACAGCCCGCGACGACGATGTCCGGGTCGCAGTCCAGTGCGCCCAGCGCTGCGATGACGCAGTCGCTCGGCGTCCCCTCGATAGCGTGGCCCAACTCGTGGTCCAGCAGTCCGACTTCCTGCGAGGTCGCCCGGCCGATGGCGCTCTGGTCGGAGGCGGGCGCGACAACCGTCACGTCTCCGACTTCGCTCAACTCGTCGTGGAGCGCGACGAGACCGGGGCTGTCGATGCCGTCGTCGTTCGTGAGGAGAATCTCCGGGTCGTCGGCCATACCGACCCCTCGGGTGGCCGGTGGAAAAACACTCCGCCCGGCCGGTTTCGAACCGGTTCGGTTTTTGTTTCTCCTCTCCTCCCCTTCGTATGGAAGAACGAGCGACCCATCTCGCCAAGTACTGCTCCGACCGGGTCGGCGACGGGCTCCGTTTCGTCGCCGTCTACGACACCCGTGGCGGGAACGCGGAGAACCTCGAACTCGCGTACGCCCGCGAGGACATCCGGGAGCGCTACACGCCGGCGGACCTCGGTGGCCTCCTCGACTACGCCGCCGAGGTTCACGACACCATCGTCGCGGCCGGCGAGAACGCCGACATGCTCGGTGGGGCGGAAGCCTCGGTGTACGTCTTCGAGAACGCCTTCGTGATGCAACTCATCCCCGAACCGGACTCGGGGATAATCGTCTCCCTCGACCCGGAGGCGGGGAAGAACCTCGCGGCGTTCGTGACGGACTGTCTCGAACAGGTTCGCTGAACCAACTCAAACCCGGTCGACGATGGTTTCCTCGTCGACGACGACGTTGTACGCCTCCTCGTCGTCGTTCCAGAGGACCAGCGCGCGCTCGAACGCGAGCACGTCGCCGTAGTCGGCGGTCGCGAGCGAGGCGTTCAGTCCGGTCTCCTCGACGAGGACGGCGTAACACTCCTCGGACTCGGAGCCGTCCGAAATCTTGTAGAGGGCGTTCCCCTCCTCGGCGAGGTTTCGGCTCAGCTTCGCCGCCACGACCGTCATCCGGTTCCCCACGAAGCCCTCGGCGCGCCCGAGTTTCGCGGTCGTCCTCTCGTCCAGCGAGACGTCGTAGCGGGTCTTCCCGTCGGGGCGGAGATGCGCGTAGGAGAACTTCACCGTCGTGTTCAGCAGTTCCGCCGAGTAATCGCTCGCTTCCGCCAGTTTGCGCTGGGGAGCGGGCGCCTCGATGTCGGGTCGTTCGTCGAAGGACCACCCCCTATCGGTGGGGCGCTCGCCGTCCCAGAGCCTAACCGTGGGCGCGTAGACGCTCGCCTCCCCCCGAACGTCGGCGAGTTCGCGCTCGACCCGCCGGAGTTCGGTGCTCGTTTCCAGGTCGGCGGGCGCGACGAGTGCGAGCGTGCCGTCGTCGGCGACCCACGAGAGTGCCCGGCTGGCCTGCTCGACCGGGTCGTCTAACTCGGAGAGTACGTTCCCGAAGCAGACGAGGTCGAACTCGCCCTCCGGTTCGTACTCCTCGACGGGCGTCCGCTCGACGGAGCTGTGGAAGTTCCCGTCCGTCTCGCCGAGGAACCGTTCGAGCAAGTCGGCGCCCGCACCGGGCTCGACGGCGGTGTAGTCCACGAGCGGGGGGGTTTCGGGCGCTTCTTCCGACGCCGAGTCGTCGCCGCCGGCGTTCCACCCCCATCCGCCCGAGCGTTCCCAGTCGTCCCTGTCGGCACCGAAGTAGTAGTCGTGGAGCGCGAGGGCGGGTCCGCCGACGCCGGCGCCCACGTCGAGGACGCGCAGGTTCGCCGGCAACAACCCATCAGTCCCGAGTTCGTCGAGGACGTACCCGCCGACGGCGTAGTAGTTCGCCAGATGGTAGAGGGCGTAGGCCTCCGCGGCGTCGATGGTGTAGGTGACGTCCTCGCCGCGGAAGTAGTCCCGTTTGAGCTTGCGGACGTGGCCGGCGAGGTTCGCGCCGCTCTCCCCGCGGTGCCAGTCGGTGCCGTGGCGCTCGACGAGAGCCTTCTCCAACTCGCGGCTCCACCGTTCGGGGAGCGCGTCGACGCCCGAGAAATCCGCTTCGAGCGGGCCGTCGGGCGCCGGGACGAAGGTGCCGTCCGCGCGCTCCACCAGCGAGAGGTCGGGGGCGAGTTCCCGGAGGTATTCCCTGACAACGCCGGGGCGGGCCCCGCCCTCGACGTATTCGGCTATCTCCTCGGGGTCCAGCGGGCGGACGGAGCGCAGGTACCGGGCGGTGTCCCGGACGGTCGATTTAGCGTCCGGCATCCTCGTAGAGCGCCTCGAAGGCGGGATGGTCCGCCTCCGCGAGTTTCTGTGCCTCCCTGGCCACGTCGCTGGCGCCGTCGAAGGCGTCTTGGATGTCGGCGTACACCCGCGGCGTGTTCCCGGTGACCCGCTCGGCGAGCGCCTTCAAATCCTCGTAGACGGGAGTTTCCAGTCCCTTGGGAACGTCCTCGGCAGCGAGCGCGAACGCGAGGACGGCGGCGTGGACTCGCCCTTGGACGGTAGTCATCGCGTCGTCGTGTTCTTCCGGTGTGACGTCGACGAGTTCGTTGCCCGCCTCGCGGAGCCGGCCGCGAAGCCATTCGGTCGCCGGGCCGCCGCGCTCGACGGCGACCGCGACGTTCCCCGGCGCGCCCGCCGCCGAGAAGAGGGGGTGGAGGCTGGCCCGCTCGACATCGGGCGCGACGTCCTTCATGGCGGCCACGACGGGTTCCATCACGCCGGTCACGTCCACCACGGCGCGCTCCGCGCGCGGCGCCTGTCGGGTGATTGCCCCCGTCGCGGCGGGGATGGGAACGGCGATACAAACCATCTCGAAGGGTGCCTCCGAATCGAGGGGAACGGCGCGGGCGTCCCCGCCGACCGCCTCGGCCGCGGCCTCCGCCGCGGCGGGGTCCCGGTCCGCGAACGCGGGGTCGCCGACGAGGCGGCCGAACCACCGCCCCATCTCGCCGGCCCCGACAATGAGCGTCTCCATACCTCTGGGTCGGTGGCGGCGCCCTAAAGGCTTCGTCGGTCCCGGGGGCGGCGAGGTTCGGCGCGTGACAGGCCTCGCACCGCGAGCCAATGTATTGGACAATTTTATACATTGGTGTATCGAAGTGTTCACAGAGTACGATGACCGGCCGGAAATACGAGATCGACGACTTCGCCTTCATCGGACGGACCTTCGAAGAGTACCGACGGATGTTCGACTTCGGAACGGACCGGTGGTCGGGCCAGCGTGTCCTCGACTGTCCGGCCGGCCCGTGTTCGTTCGTCGCGGAAGCGCGGGAGCACGGTATCGAAGCCGTCGGCGCGGACGTCATGTACGACCGCCGGCCGGCGGCGCTCTCGACGGCCTGTACCGGAAGCATCGAGACGGCGATGGACGCGCTCGACGGCGTCGAGGACCTCTATCGGTGGGAGTTCTACGACGACGTTCCGGAGTTAACGTCGTACCGTGAGCGGGCCGCGTCGCGGTTCCTCCACGATTACGCGCACAACGGCGAGCGATACGTCCCCACGACGCTTCCGGCGCTGCCGTTCGCCGATGGGGCGTTCGATTTGGCGCTATCGGCGCATTTCCTCTTCCTCTACGACGACCGGCTCTCCCGGGCGTTCCACGTCGAAACTGCGCGGGAACTACTGCGTGTCGCGGACTAACTCCGGGTGTTCCCGCTTCACAGCTTCGATGCCGAGCGCTCCGAACTGGTGGACCCGGTGATGGGGACGCTACGTTCAGAAGGCTACGAGACGACGGTTGTGAGCGTTCCCTTCGAGTTTCAGCGGGGCGCCGACGAGATGTTAGTCGTAGAATAACCCTCAAAAACCGCCTCAGTCCGCCGCCTGCCCGCCGTCCACGGGCAGGGTGTGCCCGGTGATGTAGGACGCATCACTCGAACAGAGGAAGACGGCGGGGCCGGCCATCTCCTCGGGGTCCGCGATGCGGTCCATCGGCACGTCGCGCATCGCGTCGGTGTCGATGCCCGCGCGCAGGGTGCGAAGCGCCATCCGGACGAACCCGACGGCCTGTTTGAGTCGCCCGACCAGCGAGGACGAGTTCCCCCCGAGCATCCCGGACTGGATGTTCGTCTTCGTCGGGCCGGGCGCGATGGCGTTGATGCGGACCTCCCGCTCGGCGTATTCGAGCGCCACCGACTTCGTGAGCCCGACGACGCCGTGCTTGCTGGCCGAGTAGTTCGAGAGGCCGCCCATCCCCACAAGACCGGCTTCGGAGGCGGTGTTCACGATGGCGCCCCCTTCCTCGATGACGGGGAGTTCGGCCTTCATGCAGGCCCAGACGCCCTTGAGGTTGATGTCCATGATGCGGTCCCAGTCGGCCTCACTGATTTCGGTCGTCCCCGCGAAGCCGGTGAGGATGCCCGCGTTGTTGTGCGCGAAATCGAGCGAGCCGTAGGTCTCGACCGTGAACTCCACCATCCGCTCCACGGAATCGGTGTCCGAGACGTCCACCGTCACGAACGACGCGTCGCCGCCGGCGTCCTCGATGAGGCGTACTGTCTCCTTTCCGCCCGACTCGTCGATGTCTGCGACGACGACGTTCGCGCCCTCCTCGGCGAAGCGCCGCGCCGACGCGCGTCCGATGCCCGAGCCCGCGCCCGTGACGAGCGCCGTCTTCCCCTGTATGCCGTTCATTCTCGTTTGGAACTGACCGTCCAGTCAGTAGAGCCTTCGGGCTCAGACGGTGAAGGTCCGCGCGTAGTCGGTCAGGTTCCGATAGCCGTCCTCGGTGACGACGACGAAGTCCTCAATACGCACGCCCCCGATTTCGGGGTCGTAGAGGCCGGGCTCGACCGTGACGACGTGGCCCGCCTCCAACTCGTCGGCGCCCTCGGTTAGACGGGGGAGTTCGTGGACCTCCAGGCCGACGCCGTGACCCGTCGAGTGGATGAAGCCCGTTTCGGCGCGCTCGTCGCTCCTGAGCGTGGGATAGCCCCGCTCCTCGTAGGTGTCGCAGACCGCGGCGTGGACGGCGTCGCCGGTGACGCCCGCCTCGATTTCGTCGAGCGCGGCGTCGAGGGCGGCCTCGGTAGCGTCGTAGAAGTTCGTCAATTCCTCGCTCGGGGTTCCCTTGCAGAACGTGCGGGTCATGTCCGCGTGATATCTGGTCTCCTTGTCGCGGGGGAAGATGTCCACGATGATGCCCTCGTCGGCTTCGAGCGGGCCGCTCCCCCGGTTGTGGGGTTCGGCGGCGTCCGCGCCGCAGGCGACGATGGTCTCGTCCAGCGCACAGCCGTGGCGGAGCAGGGTAATCTCGATCTCTTCGCGCACCCGCTCGCTGGTGAGGGGTTTGCCGTCCTGGTAGAGGACCCCCTCGCGGACGTCGCTCCCGGCGATGAGCTCCTCCGCGCGGGCCATCGCCGCCTCGTTGGCCCGTTGGGCGGCCTCGATGTGTTTGATTTCCTCCTCGGTCTTCACCGCGCGCAGTTCCAGCAGGGTGTCCTCGTCGTCCACCCGGACGTCGATACCCGCCTCCCGGAGGCCGTCGGCGGTCGCGAGGGGGAACCGCGAGGGCACAGCGAGGGAGTCCGCGCCGTGTGCGGCGCAGAACTCGGCGGCGACCGCTTTTCTGGCTTCGGCGCGCCCCGATTCCGCCGAGCGCGCCCGGAAGTTGTAGTCCGCGAGGCGCTCGACCGTCCCCTCGGCCTCCGCTTTCGCGCGGCCGTACTCCAGGCCCGAGACGAGGAGAACGGTTTCGCCGCCGGCACGGAGCGTGAAGAAGGGGTCCGGTGCACCGAAGCCCGAGAGGTAGCGTTGGTCGGCGTCGTCGCCCGCGGCGTCCAGGAGGTAGCCGTCGACGCCCAGCGCCGCGAGCGCATCGTCCAGCCGTGAAGGCTCGTGCATACCGCCGCTGGGTGCCCGCGGGCCAAAAGCACCTGGGGCCGCCCGGGCGCTTCTCCGGTGGCGTTATGCCCCGCCGCCTGTAGACCCGGGTATGGACGTAACTATCGGACGCTCGGCTCTCGCGGGGCGGGCGAGCGCACCCCCCTCGAAGAGCTACACGCACCGGGCCGTCCTCGCCGCGGGCTACGCCGACGGGGCGGCGGTCCGCGACGCGCTCGTGAGCGCCGACACCAAGGCGACGATGGCCGCGGTCGAGGCCTTCGGTGGCGACGTGGAACGGGACACTGACGCCGGCACGGCGGACCTCGACGTTTCGGGGTTCGACGGCGTTCCCGACGTGCCCGGGGACGTCATCGACTGCGAGAACAGCGGCACGACGATGCGCCTCGTGACGGCGACCGCGGCGCTCGCGGACGGGACGAGCGTTCTCACGGGCGACTCCTCTCTGCGCTCGCGCCCGCAGGGCCCGCTTCTGGACGCCATCGAACAGTTGGGGGGCGAGGCCGAGTCGACCAGAGGGAACGGCCAGGCGCCCCTCGTCGTTCGGGGGCCTATTTCGGGGGGTGAGGTCTCCCTCCCTGGCGACGTCTCCTCGCAGTTCGTCACCGCGCTTCTGATGGCCGGCGCCGTCACCGAGGACGGAATCGAGGTCGACCTGACGACTGAACTCAAATCCGCACCGTACGTCGATATTACAGTGGAGCTCCTCGCCGACTTCGGCGTCGAGGTCGAACGCACCGACTCGGGTTTCGCCGTGCCGGGCGGGCAGGAGTACCGCCCCGACCAGGGAACCTACGCCGTCCCGGGCGATTTCTCCTCGATTTCGTATCTGGTCGCCGCCGGCGTCCTCGCCGCGGAAGAAGGCGAGTCCCTGGTCGTCGAGGGAGCCCGTCCCTCCGCGCAGGGCGACACGGCCATCCTCGACATCGTCGAGCGCATGGGCGGCGACCTGGCGTGGGACGAAGAAAGTGGAGAAGTCGAAGTTCGGAAATCCGCGCTCTCGGGCGTCGAAGTGGACGTGGGCGACACCCCCGATTTACTCCCGACGATTGCCGTCTTGGGGGCGGCCGCCGAGGGCGAGACACGCATCGTGAACTGCGAGCACGTCCGCTACAAGGAGACTGACAGGGTGAGCGTGATGGCCGACTCCCTCGAGGCGATGGGCGCCGACGTGGAGGAGTACGAGGACGAACTCGTGATACACGGCTCGCGCGATTCCCTTCACGGCGCGGACCTCTCCAGTCACGGCGACCACCGCATCGCCATGGCGCTCGCGGTGTTGGGCCTCGTCGCCGACGATGTCTCGATTGCGGGCGCCGAGCACGTCGACGTGTCGTTCCCCGGCTTCTTCGGGGTTCTAGAGGGACTGGGCGCGGACGTCAAGCGATAGATGCGCCGCGACGAACTCGCCGCCCGCCTCGAAGACCGCGTCGAGGGCCCCGACGTCTACCCCGACTACACCGAGTACTCCGTGGCGAACGTCCCCGATTCGGCGCTCGCCGCGCTCCACGCGGAGAGCCAACGACCGATTCCCGACGCCTTCAACGGCGTCGAGACCGACGTGGACCACGTCATCGTCGTCCTCGCCGACGGGCTGGGGTGGAATCAGTTCAAACGCGTGCAGGGCGATTCGGAACTGCTCTCGGCGTTCGCCGAACAGGGCACGGTCACGCCGCTCACCTCCGTCTACCCCTCGGAGACGGCCGCAGCGATGACGACCCTGCACACGGGCAAACAGCCCACCGAGCACGGCCTGCTGGGATGGTACCAACACCTGCCGGGTTCGGAGGGGGTTATCGAGAGCTTGCCCTTTCGGACACTCGACGGTCGCTCCGCCGCCTCCGTCTTCGGGGCGGACGAGGACGACCTCGTCGAACCCGGAACCACGGTGTACGAGCGCGCGAGCGCGGAAGGGTTGGCGACGCGGGTCATCCAGCCCGAGAACGTCACGGGGAGCGTCTACGACGAGCGCGTCACCCGCGGCGCGGAGGTGGCGAGCTACGCGAACGAGCGGGATTTCGCCGCCGAACTCTCGAAGACCGTCACCGAGGCTGACCACCCGACGTACGCGCTGGCCTACGCCCCCGACGTCGACGGCGCGGGCCACGAGGCGGGAACGGACTCGCCGGAACACCGAAACGCCGCCTTGCGAATCACGAACGCCGTCAGGCAGGCCGTCTCGGGGCTCTCCCGGACGCAGGCCGAGCGGACGTTGCTCGTCGTGACGGCCGACCACGGGCAGGTGAACACCGACCCCAAGGAGAACATCGCGCTCGGGACCGACCTGACGAACCGCCTGCGCCGGCCGGCGATGGGCGGCCCGCGGAACCTGCAGTTGCACACGAAGGACGGCGAGCGCCCCGACGCGGAGGCGGTCATCGAGAACTTCGACGCCGCGACGTTCACCCGGGAGGAAGCGCGGGACTGGAACCTCTTCGGAGACCGGAGCGGCGGGGACCTGTTCCGCCAGCGCGAACCCGATTTGGTGTGTGCGCCCCGCGAGGTGAACATGTGGTACGACAGCGACGAGTTGGATTTAATCGGTGCGCACGGGGGACTTCACCCCGACGAGATGCTGGTGCCGTTCGCGGCGTGTCGGGTGGCCGAGTTGGGGCTCTGAGTTCCCGTTTTCGAAGCGCGGGTTCGCTGACCGACTCACCGATGGCGCAGACGAAGTCGGACAGCGTTCGGACTCCTGTGTCAAGCCAACGTCTCCCGTCAAGCTCGATCAACGACGGTCATCGTGCCGCCCGGGCCTTCTTCGCCCTCGTAAACAGTAATCCCGTATTGGTAGCTATCGGACGGCAATTCGAAGCGCATCGAACGGCGCGTCCAGAAAGGGTCTTCATGGGCTAAATTGATGACCGTCACATCGTAGGGCGTCTCGACAGCGAGTGTCGACCTCCCGAATTGCTCTCTCGACCCCGACTCGCCACTTGGGGCGAGGTGCAACTCCGAGTCGATGACCTCCTCACCGTTGTTCGAGACCGAGAGATGCAGTTCGACATCGGACTCAGTTCGATTGTCGATAGAGAGGGCCGCAATCTCGGACCCGAGACACCCCGCTCCGGAGACCAAGAGTCCGCTTACCGCTCCGATGAACGTCCGGCGCGATGGTGTGCGTGGCACGGATAGTGAAGGATTCGGTAGCACCCAGTAGTATCTTCGGGGCCTGTCCCGACGCGCTTCCGCCCGCCGGACCTGCAAGGTCTAAATGCCCCCGTCCCCGACCGGTTGGTAATGAACGGCAATCGCTTCGGGCGGCTCTTTCAGGTGACGACGTACGGCGAGAGCCACGGGGACGCGATGGGGGTCACGGTCTCGGGCTGTCCGGCGGGGTTGGAGCTCTCCGAGGAGGACATCCAGGGTGACCTCGATAGGCGCAAGCCCGGCCAGTCGATGATAACGACCTCGCGGGGCGAGCCCGACGAGGTGGAGATTCACTCCGGGATTCAGGACGGCTACACGACTGGTACTCCCATCGGCATGACCATCCAGAACAAGGACGCCCGCTCGGGCAAGTACGAGCCCTTCATCACGGCGCCCCGGCCCTCGCACGGCGACTTCACCTACTCCGCGAAGTTCGGGACCAGGAACTGGGGCGGCGGCGGGCGTTCGAGCGCGCGGGAGACGGTGAACTGGGTCGCGGCCGGCGCAATCGCGAAGAAAATCCTCGAAACCGAGGGCGTCCGGGTCAAAGCGCACGTCAACCAGATTGGGGACATCGAGGCACCAGAGGTGAGCTTCGAGGAGATTCTCGAACACTCCGAGGAGAACGAGGTCCGGTGTGCGCACCCCGAAACGGCGGAGGAGATGCGGGAGGCCATCGACCGGTACCAGGAGGCGGGCGACTCCATCGGCGGGTCGATTTACTTCGAGGCGCAGGGGGTTCCGAGGGGACTGGGCGCGCCGCGCTTCGACAGCGTCACCGCCCGCCTCGGGCAGGCGCTCATGTCGGTTCCGGCCGCGACGGCCTTCGAGTTCGGCCTCGGAAAGGAGGCCCGCGAGTACACGGGCAAGGACCGCAACGACGACTGGGAGTTCGAGGACGGGGAGCCCACTCCCGCCGAGAACGACCACGGCGGGATTCAGGGGGGAATCACGAGCGGCGAGCCCATCTACGGCGAGCTCACGCTCCACGCGCCCACCTCGATTCCGAAGGAACAGACGACGGTAGACTGGGAGACCGGTGAGGAAAAAACCGCCCAAGTGGTCGGTCGCCACGACCCCGTGCTCCCGCCCCGCGGCGTGCCCGTCGTTGAGGCGATGATCAACCTCACCCTGCTGGACTTCATGCTTCTCGGGGGCAGAATCAACCCGGACCGTCTGGACGGCGACGTCGGCGAGTACGATACCGACTACCATCCGAGTAGCCCCGAGAACGACCCGGAAGACGCCGAGACGCGCGTCGAGTAGGCTACTGCCGTCGCCGGTAGTCCACGAAGGAGTAGACGACCCCGCCGAGCGCCGCGAGCGTCACCGACGCCAGACAGAACCAGACGGCGTATTCGGGCACGAGTGCGCCGGCCATCGTGACGAGCCCCGCGAGGACGAACAGCCGCCCGGTCACCCGGTGGGTGCGCTGCCAAACCGTGACGCTCTCCATCGTCCACGGGGTTCTGATGCCGGCGAACCAGTTCGGCTCGACCCGCGGGAGCCAGAAACCGATGACGACGAAGAGCGCGCCCATCCCCGGAAACAGGTAGCGGTTGACGGAGTCGACGTAGCCCAGCGACGCGGCGACGACGACGAGTTGGAGATAGCAGAGGAAGCCCGCGATGCCCACCAGAATCGTGCCGGCGCCCTCCGGCTCACCGTCAGTCCGCGGGTCGGCACGGAAGAGGAGGTGGAGGAACCCGACGGTGGCGGCCGCGATGGCGGGCACGAAGAACAGCCCCACCAGCTTCGACGTGTAGCCGTCCGCAACGCCGGCGGCGTTCCAGTGGATTGGAACCGTCGCCGGCGCCGAGGGGTAGGCGACGACGCCGACGGCGGCCGCGAGCGCGACGAGGAGCGCTTCGACTGCGGTCGTCCGCTTCATTGCCGACCATCGGAGGGGCGGGGCCGAAAGCGTTGTGGCGCCCGGGCAAGGTCTAAACCGCGGGGGGCCCATCCGCGGATATGGACGCGGAACAGCGCTCCCGGTCGAACCCCTTCGGGATGGACGAAGACTGCCGGAACTGCGACCTCTGCGAGCGCCGCGAACGCGTCGTCCACGGCTACGGCGACGTGGGCGCAGACTTCCTCTTCGTCGGTGAAGCACCGAGCGAAGGCGCCGAACGGACCGGCATCCCGTTCACGGGCGACGAGCGCGGCGAGCGCTTCCAGCACGCCCTGGGGCTACTCGGTCTGAACAACTCCCTCCCCACGAGCGAGCAACCCGAACTGGAGAACACCTACCTCACGAACCTCACGCGCTGTCGTCACCCCGAGCGCGACCCTGAACAGGGGGAAATCGAGCGCTGCGAACCCTTCCTCAACGCCGAGATACGGATGATAAACCCCGAAATCATCGTGCCCGTCGGGGCGGCGGCGCTCGCCGAAATCGCGGTCGAGTACACCACCACCCCCGCCGAGGAGTTCTCGATGGACGACCACCACGCGACGACGAACCGCGGGCGCGGGTTCGCGCTCGTGCCGATGCGCGACCCCGGCGAGGCGACGGACGGGGAGCTCCGCGAGTTCGTCTCGCATTTCGAGTCGCTGATGGCGAGCGACTACCGCCAGACGAAGGGCCGCCGGAAGCGGTAGGCGGTAGATGGCCGTTCTTTTACTTTCGGGGCCCCCAGCGCAGGTATGACCCTTCTCGTTGCGATGGTGGCCGACCCCGCCGAAGCCCTCCCCGACGTGCCCCGGACGGCGCCCGTCTCCGAGTCGGAGGCCGCTGACCTCTACCGCGCGTCGTTCCGGGACGGCCTCCGCGCGGCGGTCCGCTCCGGCGGCGAGTTGCTGGTGAACTACCCCGAGGGTCGGGAGGAACTCGCGCGCGAACTCGTCGCCGGGGCGGAGGGCGTGAGCGAGGAGGAACTCCGCTTCGAGGTGCAGGTCGGGGCGTCGTTCTCGGCGCGCGTGGGAAACGCCGTCACCCACGTCCTCCGGGAGGAGGACGAAGCCTCCGCCGCGGTGGTCGACGGGCGCGCGCCCCTCCTCACGCACACCGTCGTCGACAGCGCCGCGATGCGCCTGCGCCGCGACGACGCCGTGCTCGCGCCGGGTCCCAACGGGTCGGTCGCGTTCGCCGGCTTCTGTGACGCGCCGGACTTCGAGGGTGCCTTCGAGGCCCCTGCGCTCCCGACGCTCGCGCGGCGGTGCGCCGACAGCGGGCTCGAAACCGGCTTTCTGGCCCACCAGCCGGTCCTGCGGACGGGGAGCGGGCTGGCGACGGTGATGGGGGCCATCGAGGCCCGGCGGGCCGCGGGCCGAGCGGTCCCCGTCCACTTCGCGGCCGCGGCTGACGAATTGGGCCTCGGGCTGGACGGCGAGGAGTTGGTTCGGGGGGAGTAACTACGCGAGGAATCGAAGTGCCCAGAAGACGGCCATCCCGACGCCGATAGTTGTGAGGGTATCCTCGGTGACCCACGCCGCCACGAGCGCGACGACCGCCGCGACGAGGCGGACGTTCCCGACGAGCGAGACGACGCCCTGCGGTGCGAGCACGCTCGGCGCGACGAGCCCCGCGAGCACCGCCGCCGGAACGAAGCCGAGCGCCCGGTCCAGCGCCGGATGGAGGTCGCCCTCGTCGTCGCGGAGAACGAACGACGCGCGCAGCGCGTAGGTCAGTGCGCCGCCGACGGCGACGACAATCCAGACCCCGGTGTCTGGCGTCGTCATCGCTCACCCCGCGTCGCCAGCGCGCCGGCGAGGACGCCCGCCAGCGCGCCCGAGAGGAGGCCGAGGTTCATCGGGAGGCCCGCACCGAGCACGGCGATACTCCCCGAGATGAGTGCGACGCCGGCGTTGACTCGCTCTTTCAGTTCCGGGACGAGGATGGCGAGAAACGTGAGGGGGACGACGAACCCCAGCCCCCACGACGCGGGCACCGTTGCACCGAGCGCGAGTCCCGCCAGCGTGCCGGCCTGCCAGACGACCCAGATGGTCGCACCCAGTCCGAGGACGTAGTATCGCAGCGAGCGCACCCCTTGGCTCTCGGCGCGGGTGACGGCGAGCGCGTACACGTGGTCGGTGAGGAGATAGGAGAGCGCGGCCCGCCAGCGCCGGGGGAAGTCTCGGAGGTGGGGCGCGAGAGAGGCGCTGTACATCGCCAGTCGGGCGTTAACGACGGCGACCGTCAGCACGACCACGGAGGGCGCCGCGCCACCGCCGAGCAAGTCGATGGCCGCGAGTTGGGCCGTGCCGGCGAAGACGAACAGCGAGAGGCCCATCGCCTGCGCGGGGGAGAGACCCGCATCGACGGCGGCGACGCCGCTCACGAGCGCGAACGGTGCGATACCGACCATCAGCGGCGCCATCGCCCGCACCCCCGCAACGAACTCCCGGCGTGCGTCCATCAGCCGAGGGGTGTATCGGGAGGGGTAATAACGTTCTTTCTCCGCGCCGGAGCGATAGGTTCAACCCGACGGCGTGTGCAGATGGATCCGCGGTGAGGTGACAGAGCGGCCCATTGTGGTTGCCTTGAGAGCAACTGGCCATTCCGGCCTCCTGGGTTCAAATCCCAGCCTCACCGTCTCCTACGTTTTCCGGAAGCGGACTGCTCCCCGAACCGGGGGTATTTTTACTCGCGGGGCACCCTCTCGTACTATGGCCGAGATGCAAGACCCGTCGGGGCGCGACTGGCCCCACGACCCGGACGGCGAGAAGGGCAGCGAGGGCGGCCGGAAATACGACATGGCGGTGCTCTCGAAGTTCACCGAAGAGGGCGCGGACTTCCCCCTCGACGTGAGCGAGTTCGTCGACGAGTACGGCGACTACCCGGTGCGAATCAACTACCGCAAGGTCGTCAGCGTCGCGGACATCTTCGAACACGTCGATCGGGAGACCATCGACACGAAGGTCGAGTTCCACAAGGCCGTCGGCGACGCGATGCGCGAACAGGGCATGTGGCGCTTCCAGCCGAAAGCCTAACCCGGAAGTCGGACGCTCACGGCCTTAAACCTCCCGGGAGTACCTTTTAGCCGTCGGGTAGCCAATCCAATAGTATGCGGGATGTTATCACACTCAGAGACGCGATGACCCGCTCGTTCGTGGGCGTCACCGAGTCGGACACCGTCGCGGAGACCGCGACGCTTCTGGCCGAGGTGGGGAGCGAAGAGGCGCTCGTGCTTCGCGGCGAGGACGCGGTCGGGCGCGTCCGCGCCTCGGACCTCTTGGACGCGCTGTTGGAGGACGGGGACGACCCGGTTCGGACCGTGATGGCCGACCCGCCGCCCGCGCTCGACCCGGGAATGCCCGTCGACGAGGCGGCGCTGGCGCTCTCCGGCGAGGACGACTGGCGCGCGACGGTCGCCGACGGCGAGGGCGTGTTGGGCGTCGTCGGCGCGCGGGAGGTGTTGGCGGCCGGCGCCGGCCGCACCGAGGCGAGTCCCAACCGTACCGAGCCCGCGGAGGCGACCCGAAGCGCCGACCCGGAGACCGAATACGGGGAACAGGGGGTCTGCGAGAGCTGTGGCACGCTCGCCGGGTCGCTGACCCGCACGGAGGGGAAACTCCTCTGTGCGGCCTGCCGGGAAGTGTAACCACTATCCGTTCCCGGCGACACGGGAGCGTATGAACGCCGAGGTGGCCCCCGCGAACCTCTCCGACCTCGACGCCATCGCCGACCTCTGGGCCGAACTCGTTGCGGGCCAACGCGAGCACGGCGCCCATCTGCTCGCCGACGGCAATCGCGAGACGGCCCGGGATTTCCTCGGGCAGGCGGTCGCGGCCGACAACGTCTTCGTCGCCGAACGCGGCGGGGAGACGGTGGGATTCGTCCAGTTCCGCGTGGAGAGCGGCATCTACGACCAGTCGGTCGAGCGCGGGTTCGTCGACAACGTCTACGTCCGTCCGCCCTACCGAGGGCAGGGCATCGGTAGCCGTCTGTTGGACGCCGCCGAGCGCGCCCTCGACGCCCGCGGCGTCGAGCGGGTCGCGCTCTCCGTGCTCGCGGACAACGACGGTGCCCGGCGGTTCTACGAGCGCCACGGCTACGACGCACACCGGGTCGAACTCGAACGACCGCTCGAAAGCGACACGCCTTCAAAGGACGACGGGAAAGAGTAGCCCGCGCCAGAGGAGCTTGGGTGGTTCAAGCACCCGACTTGTAATCGGGAGTTCGTGCGTTCAAATCGCACCTCTGGCTCTCGATTTTTGACGTATACAGAAACAGTAAAATAGGGGTAGTCACTACCCAAACATCAACAAAACGGCGGTCGGCTTTTCGCCCCGCCGGAAACAATCATGAGTGGTCGTCGCGTCCTCTTTATCGGGGACACCGAGTTCGTACCGAGCAGTTCCGTTCGAGGAGACAGTTCGCTGGAGGTTCTCTCGGGCTCTCTCTCGGACGCGACGGACGGATCCTCACCCGACTGTGTCGTCTTCGGGGACGTATCCGGGTCGCTCGTGGACACGCTCTCGACGCTTCGGGCACACGCCGTTCCGGTCGTGGTCGCGGCGGACCTCGACGCGGCCACGCTGAACGAGGCCGTCCTTGAGGGTATCGCGGGGTACGTTCCGCCCGACGCCGACGACGCCGACGAGTTGCTTCACGCGGCGGTCCTCGACGCCATCGACGACGTCCACCCCCGCGGCGAGGCGGCACGCTACCTCGACCGGATGACGGACGCGTTCTTCGCCCTCGATGCGTCCTTTCGTTTCACCTACGTCAACGACTACGCCGCGGAACTCCTCGACGTCGACCAGGAAGCCATCATCGGCGAACTCATCTGGGAGGGGTTCCCGCAGGCCAGGGACACGCAGTTCCAGGCCCAGTACGAACACGCGATGGCGGCCGGCGAGCCCATGACTTTCGAGGAGTACTTCGAGCCGCTGGACACGTGGTTCTCGGTCACGGCCTACCCCTCCGAATCGGGGCTCTCGGTGTACTTCGAGGACGTGACCGAACGGGTGGTTCGCGAACGGGAACTGGAGCGCCGCGTCCGCCAACAGGAGACGCTCACCGAACTGGGCCGCGCGACTGTCGCCGACACAAACACGGACCTCGATGCACTGTTCGCGGACACCGCCGAGCGGGTCTCGAACACGCTCGACGCCCCGTGTGCGTTCGTCCTCCAGGCCGGGGACGACGGTCTGACGGTCCAGGGAGCCTTCGGCGTCGACGCCGCGGGCGAGACGGTGCCCGCCGAGAACGGCTTCGCCACCCTCGTCGACGGCGAGGTCGCGACGGCGGGCCTCGACGCCCTCGGCGCGCTCGGCGATGGCGATATCGATACCCGCCTCGGCGTCCCCATCGAAACCGATGAGGTCTGGGGGGCGCTCGTCGTCTGCGACGCCGAGAGCGACGCCTTCGACGGGATGGACACTACCTTCCTTCAGTCCGTGGCGAACCTGCTGGCGAGCGCCGTCGAGAGCGCGGCGGACAAACGCGAAATCGAGCGCCAGCGGGACCACCTCGCCCTGCTCGCGGAGTTCGACGCCGTCGTCCAAGATATCATCGGCGCCGTGGCCGACTCCGAGTCCCGCAGCGAAATCGAGCGCTTCGTCTGCGAGCGCGTCGTCGGCGCCGACGACATAGTCTTCGCGTGGCTCGGCGTCGCCGACGGTCCGGGCCAAACCATCGCACCGGTCGCATCATCGGACGAACACGCCGACTATCTCGACGACCACACCGTCACGACCGATGGGGCCGAGACCGCACAGGGGCCCGCCGGCCGCGCGGCGGGGACCGACGAGGTCGCGGTCGTCAACGACATCGCGAGCGACGACGACTTCGAACCGTGGCGCGAGGCGGCGCTCGAACGGGGCTTTCGCTCCTCGGCCGCTATCCCGCTCTCGTATCGCGACCGCCTCTACGGCGTGCTCACCATCTACGCCGGCCACACCGACGCGTTCCCGGCGGAGGTCCAGCAGGTTCTCATCCGCCTGGGGCAGAACCTCGCGAACGCGATGAACGCCCTCGAACGGCGCGACGCGCTCATCACCGACCTCCAGACCGAAGTGGAGTTCCTCGTGCGCGACGACGACCTCTTCATGGCCCAGGCCGCCTCCGAGACGGGGGCGACGATTCACCTCGACGGGCTCGTCGAACGCTCGGAAGGGGGGTATATCGCCTATCTCAGCGTCGAGGACGCGGAGCCCGAGGCGGTGGCCGACATCGCGCCGGCGGGCAACGTCACGGAGGCATCGGTTGTCCGGACCGACGAGGACGGCGGCCTCGTCTCCATCGTCCTGGACGACGTCGCCCTCTCGAACGTGTTGGCGACCCATGGCGCGGAACTCGTCTCGATAACCACGACCCCGGAGGGGAGCCGAATCGTCGCGCGCCTCCCGCGCTCTGTGGACACGCGGACGGTCGTCGAGGCCGTCCGCGACGCCTTCGACGGCGTGGAGTTCCGCGCCAAGCGGACCCGCGAGCCGACCGACGGCGTCGGCGACCACGAGAGTCCCGCCGTCGAGTTCGACCTCACCGACCGCCAGCGCGAGGCCCTCGAGAGCGCGCTCCACGCGGGCTACTTCGACTGGCCGCGGCAGTCGACGGGCGAGGCGGTCGCCGAGTCGATGGGCATCACCGCGCCCACCTTCCAGGAGCACCTGCGGACCGCCCAGCAGAAGATCCTCACGCAGGTGCTCGACGCCGGGAGCGAGCAATAACCTACAAGCCCGGCGGGCGGCTTGCCAGGGTATGGCGACCGTCGTCAGCGTCGGGAGCGTCAACGTCGACCGGACCGTCCGTCTCGACGCCGGGGAGGCGGCGACGCTCGCGGCGCGCTACGATTGGTTCCCCGAACCGGGCGTCACCCGGACGGTCGAATCCGTCCCCGACGAACTCGACGAACGAGTCGACGAGACGGCGGTCGGCGGCAAGGGGGCAAACCAGGCGGTCGCGGCGGCCCGCGCGGGCGCGGACGCCGTGATGGTCGGGGCAGTCGGCCCGGACGGCGACGAAGCCGTCGACACGCTCGCGTCGCGCGGCGTGGACACGTCGGGCATCGCGCGGAGCGCCGAGCGAACCGGCACCGCCTACGTCTTCGTGGAACCCGACGGCGAGAACCGCATCGCGCTCGTCGAGGGCGCCAACGGAACGGTCGAACCGCTGCGCGCGCTCGAGCGAATCCGCGACGCGGACTGTCTCCTCCTGCAAAACGAGATTCCCCTCGCGGCGAACGAACGCCTGCTGGCGCGCCTCGATGAATGTCCGAACCCGCCGGCGGTTGTGTTGGACCCGGCGCCGGCGGACGGGGCCGGACGGCTCCTCCCCCATTCATGTCTGTCGGTAATTACACCGAACGAGTCGGAGTACCGGACGCTCCGCCCAGCGCTTCCGTCGTACCCGGGCGAAACTGTCGTCACCCGCGGTGCCGACGACCTCCTCATCGAGGACGGCGGCCGCGAGCGGATCTCCCCGCCGCCCGCCGACCCGGTCGACACGACCGGCGCGGGCGATACGTTCGCGGGCTACCTCGCGGCGGAACTCGCGCGCGGCGAGTCCCTCCGGCACGCCGTCGGAACCGCGGCGGCCGCGTCGGCGCGCGCCACCGAGGGCGAGGGCGCCCAGCGCGCCATCCCGGAGCGCGACGCGCTCTAAAGCTCGATGCGCTCGGCGTCGCGGGCCGCGGCGCTCGCGCGCTCGAAGAGGTCCTCGGGTTCGGCGCGCTCGATTGCCTCTGTTCGACCCGCCGTCTCGGGGTTCGGCGGGGCGAAGCGCTCACAGCCGGCGTTCACCGTTGCGTCCGCGAACGTCCCGAGCGCCCGGGCGCGTTCGGTAATCTCGCTTTTGTCCCGGCTCAGCAGGGGGCGATGTACCGGGTAGTCCGTCGCGGCGCTCGTCACGCGCAGGTTGCGGGCCGTCTGCGAGGACTTCTGCCCCAGCGCCTCGCCCGTCACGATGCCGGCCGCGCCGACCTCCTCTGCCACTTCGGCGGCGACGCGCAGGGAGTAGCGCCGGAAGGCGAGCATTCGCCCGCGGTCCATCGCGTCGGCAAGCGTTTCGAGGTCGGGGCCCGCGGGCACGCGAAAGCCCTCCGAGAGCCGGTTCGGGGAGTACGACGCCAGCGTCCGCATCGCGGCCTCGGCGCGCGCGACGTGGTCCGGGCCGCCGTAGGGCCCGAGGTCCAGATAGACGGGCACGACGGGCGCCCCGCGGCGCATACTCTCGTGAGCGGCCACGGGCGAGTCGATGCCCCCGCTGACCAGCGCGACGAGCGGGGCCTGTGTCCCGACGGGCAGTCCCCCGGGGCCGGCGCGCTTCTCGGCGAAGACGAAGGTTCGGCCGTCGCGGATCTCCACGAACAGCTCGCAGTCCGGGTCGTCCAGATCTACCCGTGGCTCGAAGCCGACCGCGGCGCCGACGGCGTCGCCGCCGAACCGCCCGGCGTCCTCGCTGTCGAAGGAGGTCGAGTCGGTCGCCCGGCGCGCGCGGACGGCGAACGTTCCTCCCGTGTACACGGCCGGTGCCAGCCGCGCGAGCGCGTCCTCGATGGCTCCCTGCTCGGAGTCGACGACGTACGCCGGCGAGGCGGAGGCCACACCCGGCACGTCCGTCGCGGCCTGTGTGACGGCTTCGGGGTCGTCGGCGTGGACCAGCGGCCGGACGTGGTCGGTCGCCACGCTCGCGTCGATGCCCCGCGCGTCGAGGACGGCCCGGAGGTTCTCCAGGAGGTCCCCGACCATCCCCCGACGAACCCGCTCGGATTTGGTGTTCAGGTCGCCGTATCGGAGAACCACGGCGTCGGCGTCGCGCATGCCGGGTCTACCCGCCGGGACGGCTTGGGGGTGTCGACTGTCGGTTCGTCCCCCGGCGTTGACGGACGGGCAGTTTTCGCGACGCGCCCCCAGATATAAGTGATGTGCTAACGAGTAACAATATACGATGTCGACCGACAACAAACAGCGGGCGACGACGCTTGAGGACCGGGCGCCGATACTCGTCGACACCGACGACGGCTACGTCCGCATCGAGCAGATGCTGGGCAACCACCCTCTCTACACCCCGGAGGAGGCCCGCGACCTCGCCGAGGACATCCTCGCCGCGGCCGACGACGCGGAGCCTACTCCCTGAGGAACGCACGGACGGCGTCCTCGTCCTCGACGCGGTGCCACTCGCCGTCGGCGTCGCGCACCCGGTAGCCCTCCCCGTCGCGCTCCCAGCGCTCCTCGTGGCGCGCGAGGAGCGTTTCCCGGGTCTCTTTGAGGCGCTCGGCCGGGTCGACGCCGTCGTTCTCGACCCGGTCGTCGGCGGGTTCCGCCTCCCCGACAGGGGTCGCGCTTTCCCCGGGGGCCTCCCCGACGGGGTTCAGGTCGCTCGACCCGCAGAGCGGGCAGTTTTCCTCGGCGTTGTCCACTTCGGTCCCACAGACCGCACACCGGTAGCGTTCGCTCTCGCCGGCGGATTGGGCCCCATCGTCGGCCTCGCGCTCGTCGCCCGATAATTCCCCGTCTCCCGTCTCTTCTTCCTCGGAGCCCCCGAACAGCCACGCCTTCAGCCGGCTCCAGACCATCAGTAGTTCTTGAAGAGGACCGCCCGCACGTCGTCTTTCGTCCGGACCGTCTCGGTGTCCCCGTCGGGGAGGTCGACCTCGTAGGTACCGTCGTCGCTCTCCGTGCGGCGCCACTTTCCGTCGTGCTCGTCGAGCAGGCTCATCATCGAGGAGAGGCGGTCGGCGTCGTCGGAGTCGGCGTTCTCCTCCTCGTCCTCGGCCGTCGCCGCGCTCTCATCCTCGTCCGCGCCCGCTTCGTCGCTCGCTTCCGGCGCGGTCGCCGTGGCGTCCCCGTCGTGGGCGTCGATGAGGTACTGCAGGGCGTCGCGGGGACGGACGTGGGCGTAGGGACCCGCGTCCGCGGCGAGCTCCTCGCGGAGGTCCTCGATATAGGCCAGTTGGTCCTCGGTGACCGTCAACTCGGGCATACGGGCCCTTCTCGCCACGGTGCCTAAAGTCCACTCACGGAGTGGGTCGGCTGTCGCACGACCCACACCTTCGGCTGACGCACGTGAGTGACCTTCGTCCACCCACGGAGACGGTCGGGTAGGTCGGCTGTCCTCAGTCGCTCACAGTCGAACGCTCGTCCGCGCGTTCGACAGTTCCGTCCGCGGAACGTGGAACCCGCGCGACGAAGGTGCCGGCCGCGCGGACGAGCGGCCGGCGACAGCCGGGTTCCCGCGACCGAGACCTTCAGGGACCGCGGCTGTCGCACGCGGTCCACTTTCGTCGCCAACGTTTATCCGACGCCCCCTCACCCGAACGGTATGGACGAATTCCGACTGGGCTTCGGTACCTACGACCTGCACGGACGCGACGCCGTCGAGAACGTCGCCCGGGCGCTCGATACGGGCTATCGCCACGTCGACACCGCACAGGACTACGACAACGAGGAAGGTGTCGGGAAGGGTATCTCGGAGTCCGACGTGGACCGCAAGGACGTCTTCCTGGCGACGAAGGTGGATACGGGCAGTCTCGCGTACGACGACGTGATCGAAAGCACACAGGAGAGCCTGGAGAAACTCGACACGGACTATCTCGACCTCCTCTACGTCCACTGGCCGACCCACGCCTACGAGGGCGCGGACACGCTCGCGGCCTTCGACGAGCTCGTCGACCGAGGCGACGTGCGCAACATCGGGCTCTCGAACTTCACGCCCGACCTCCTGGAGGAAGCCCGCGACGCGCTGGACCACGAGGTGTTCGCCCACCAGGTCGAGCGCCACGTCTACCTCCAACAGCGCGAGTTACTCGAAGACGCCCGCGAACACGACACGTGGCTGGTGGGCTACTCGCCGATTTCGCAGGGCGACGTACTGGACGACCCCGTTCTCCGGCGCATCGGGGAGAAACACGACGCCTCGCCCGTGCAGGTCGCGCTGGCGTGGCATCTCCACGGGGAGCACACTGCCGCGATTCCGAAGGCCAGCGGCGAACACGTCGAGCAGAACTGGGCCGCGCGGGAGCTCTCGCTCACCGAAGAAGACCTCGACGAACTCCACGAACTCGACGAGGGGAGCCGGGTTATAAATCCTGAATGGGCGCCGTGGAACCGGGCGTAGCGGGGCACCCCGTACTTACCTTCCAGTCGACACAACGGACGGCATGAAACTCGGCACGCTCGGCGGGTTGGCCGCGTTGCTCGGTCTGGTCCTCTTTCTCATCGCCAGAGCCGGGTTCAACTCGCGATGGCCGACCACCGACAGGCCAGAGAGGACGCTCTCCGAGTGGGGATTCGTCCGCGATGTCGGCATCGCCCTCATGGCCGTCGGGGGCTTTCTGTTCCTCCTCGAAGCCCTCGGACTCACGGGAGTATACCGTCAGTAATCGGTGTGCGAGGCCTGCCCGCCGACTATCCCAGATGCGCCCGGTGGAGACGTTCGGTCGCCTCGTCGGCCAGGGCGCGGAGGTTGACGGCGTCCTCGCGGTTGTACTCGATGAGCGTGTCCAGGGAGCTCTCCTCTCCGCGTTCGTACTCGCGCCAGAGGCGCACTGCGTCCTGCCCGGAGATATCGGGGCGCTCGCGCTCGACTCCCAACTCCGGTTCGACGGCCTTCAGACCGCCCGAGAGACCGATTTTCTTACAGGTGTACATCAGATCGAGATGCGGGACGTCGAGGTCGACGTCGAAGTTGGCCTCGAGGAACGGGGTGTCGAAGCGCTTGCCGTTGAAGGAGACGACGAGGGGCGCGTCCGCGATGAGGTCGTGGAGGCGCTCGGCGGTCAAATCCTGCCCCTGTACCAGGGTTTCCGTCTCGCCGCCCCGATGCACGGAGACCGTCGTGACCTGGTTCCGTGTTTCGTCCAGCCCCGTGGTCTCGATGTCGAAGAAGGCCGCGTCGTCGCGGAAGTTCTCGTAGAGGCGCCACTCCTCGCCGGTCGGGAGAGCCGCCTCGAAGAAGGCCGCGTCGTTCTCCGAGAGCCGCTCGCGGCCCTCGGCGATGAAGTCGGCGACGCGCTCGCCGGTCGTGGGGCCGAGCGCGTCGGGCTCGAAATGGTCCCAGTGGGTAATCCCCGATTCCCAGAGCCCGCGCTCGGTGGCCTCGCCCACGCCGTCGGCGGCGATGAAGGTGTTCTCGACGCGCACACACTGAAAAGAGCGCGGTGCTACCTGAAGGTGTCGCTATACGTCAAGTTCGGTGTCGAAGGCGCCCTCGTCGACCGCGGGGTCGTACCCTTCAACCGCTTCGAGGACGATGGAGACCACCGACTCGGGCGACCAGCGCGCGGTGTTCAGCGTGAGGTCGTAGAAGGACGTGTCGTGGATGTCGATGCCGTAGTAGTCCTCGTAGCGCCCCCACTCGCTGACCTCGCGCACGCGGAGCTCGGATTCGAACTCGTCGTCGCGGCCCTCCAGTCTGTCGACACGCACCTCGGTCGGCGCGTCGAGCCAGATGCGGATGTCGGCCTCGGGGCCGGCCAACCAGCCCGCGAGCCGGGATTCGAGGATGAACCCCGACTCGTCGTCCGCGCGCTCCTCCGCGATGGCCGTGAGCCGGCGGTCCAGCGCGCGGTCGATCTCGTCGTCTTCCTCGGCCTTCGCGATGAACTGCGTCAGCGTCATCCCGCGCTCCTCGGCGAGCTCGCGGAAGATGTCGCCCCCGCCGACCCACTCGCAGCCGAGGATTTCCGAGACGCGCTCGGCCACTGTCGTCGCGCCACAGCCCGGTGGACCCGACACCGTAATGAAGGGACGTGCCATACCCGTCCCACTCGCGCCCCCCGAATAACCTCTGTGGTCCTCCCCTGCCGGAGCCACAGCGTTCACCTTCGGGGGTACCCATTCACGGGTATGTCCGAACTCGACCTTCACCGACTCGGCATCGGCACATGGCAAAACGACCCGACGACCTGCGCGGACAGCATCGCGACGGCCCTCGAATTGGGCTACCGCCACGTCGACACCGCACAGGACTACGACAACGAGGGCGCCGTCGGCGACGGCCTCGCGAAGGCCGACGTCCCCCGGGAGGAGGTGTTCCTCGCGACGAAGGTGAACACCGACAACCTCGCCTACGACGACGTACTCGAAAGCACGCGGGAGAGCCTGGAGAAACTCGGCACGGACTACCTCGACCTCCTCTACGTCCACTGGCCGATGGAGACTTACGACCCCGAGGGGACGCTCGCGGCCTTCGACGAACTCTACGACGAGGGGACGGTCCGACACGTCGGCGTCTCGAACTTCGAACCGGAGACGCTCGACACTGCCCAGGAAATTCTCGACGCGCCGGTGTTCGCGAACCAGGTCGAGCTCCACCCGTTCCTCCAGCAGACCGAACTCCGCGAGTACGCCGTCGAACACGACCACCGGCTCGTGGGCTACTCGCCGCTCGCCCGCGGCGACGTCTTGGAGAACGACGTGCTCGCCGACATTGCCGAGAAACACGACGCCTCCCCCGCACAGGTGGCGCTGGCGTGGGCGCTCGGCCTGGAGAACGTCTCCGTCGTCCCGAAGGCGACGAGCGAGGCGCACATCCGGGACAACTGGGACGCTTACGACGTCGCGTTGGACGACGAAGACCGCGAGCGCATCGCGGCCCTCGACACGGGCGAACGCCGGGTCGACTTCCCGAGCGCGCCGTGGCACAACTAAGCCGGCTTAATCCGGCCGAAGGGTCTAGAGGGTTCATTTCTTTCGGGGGCTTCGGCCCGCCCATGGACCGGACCGACCCGCTGTTGGCGGCGCTCAACGACCGATACGGCGGCGCGCTCCGCGCCGTCGCCGTCCGCCCCTCCGGAAGCGAGCGTTACGACCTCAAGTTCGAACGCGAGGACGCGACCTGCTCGGAGGACCTGCTCCGCGATTTGCTCATCGAGTCGCTCTACACCGACGGACAGGAACGCCTCTATGGTGCCGGCGACCTCCGGGCGGTCGTTCGCCTCTTCGACGACCTGATCGCGGTCAATGTCCTTGACCCCGCGGGGAACGCGGGCGCGTTCGTCGGCCTTGACGCGGGCGCCGGTGTGGACCCGACAGCGGTCATCGAGCTCTGCCAGCGACACTGTCCCGCGATTAATCCGGCGTAATCCGGACAAAACCGGGTTCAGCGTCTCCCGGTTTAACCCGTCCCCGGCTCCTTCGGGTGGGTGATGACACGACCAATCGCGACCGTGGCGATGGCCGCCTGTCTCGTGCTGGCGGGGTGCGGTGCCGTCCCCGGCGGCTCCGAGGGCGGGCAGGGAACCGTATCGTTCTACGTGAGCGACCAGGCGAACGCCATCGACGACTTCGAACATCTGAACGTCACCGTGACGAGCGTGGCGTTCGCGGAGGGTAACGCCACCGACGCGACCAACGACAGCGAGCGCTGGCAGTCCTACGACGTGAACGCCACCGTCGACCTGACCGAGCTGCGCGGCGCGAACGCCACGCGGCTGGGGAACCTCAGTGTTCCTACGGGAGAGTACGGGACGGTGAAACTCGACGTGTCGAGCGTCGAGGGAACCTTGACGAACGGCTCCGAAACCGACGTCAAACTCCCCAGCGGGGGGCTGACCGTTCCGAAGGGACTGACCGTCGAAGCGAACGAGTCCGTCGAGTTCGTCTTCGACGTCTCCGTCGTGAAGGGGGGCCAGAGCGGGAGATACGTCCTCAATCCCGTCCTGCAGGAGTCGGGCACCGACGTGCCCATCGAACCCCGCGGCGAGGCGCGCAACGGCGGCAGCGACACCCGTTCGGGCAACGCGCCCGACTCGCGGATGAACCTCTACGTGAGCGACGAGACGAACGCCGTCGACCAGTTCGCCCACTTGAACGTCACCGTCTCCTCGGTGGGAATCCACCCGGCGACGGAGGGCGATGAAGCGAATGAGAGCGAGGCGAATGAAACGGACGAAAACGAGGCGAATGAAACGGACGAAAACGAAACGAGCGGGAACGAAACGGACGCCGCCGCCGAGTCTGGGGGGTGGCAGAACTACGAGATCAACCGGACGACCATCGACTTGACCGAGTACAAGGGGGCGAACGCGACCCTGCTCGACACGCTCAACGTTTCGGCGGGGAGCTACGACAAGGTGTTCGTCCACGTCGACGAGGTGAACGGGACGCTCAAAACCGGCGAGCGCGTGAACGTGAAACTCCCGAGTCAGAAACTCCATATCAACAGCGCGTTCACCGTCGGGAACAACGAGACGGTGGACTTCGTCTTCGACATCTCGGTGTTCGAGGCCGGAAACAGCGGGAAGTACATACTCAAGCCCGTCGTGAGCGATTCCGGGACGGACGCGCCCATCGAAGTGAAAGGCGAAGCGAACGCGGAGGCCGGCGCGGGCGTCGGCGCTGACGCGGACGCCGCCGGTAATACGACGGCCTCCGGCGACGCGAACGGTACCGTCGAAGGGGACGCCACTGCGAACGGCACAGTTGACGCGAACACAACCGTGAACAGCACCATCGAGGCCAACACTACCGTGAACGCGACCGCGAGCGGCGACGCCGCGGCCGAGTTGAACTAGTCGGCGTCGAGTCGCTCGCGCCACGAATCGGGCACCCGTCGGGGCTCCCCGGCGGCGAAGTCGTAGGCCACGAGGACCGTCTCGCCGGTCGCGGCCGTTTTTCCGCCCCGCTCGACCGCGTAGCCGAGCGTGAGACTCGTCTCGCCGACGCTCTCGACGGTCACGCGAACGGTGGGGTCCGCCCCGAAGGTAATCGGCTCGCGGAAGTCGATCTCCAGATGTGCGACGACGCTCTCGACCTCCCGTAACTCCCGGTCGAGCACGTCGCGGAAGAAGTCGATGCGCGCCTCCTCGAAGAGCGTCGCGTAGCGGGCATTGTTCACGTGCCCCGCGGCGTCGAAGTCGTCGAAGCGGAGGGGAACCCTCGTCTCGTAGGGCATACCGCCCCAAGACTCGGGAAGCCTTTAGACGCGGGGGGTCACCCCGGACGTATGACGAGCGACGAGACTGGAGACGAAGGGTCGGACGAGGCGCTCGCGCTCGGGGTCGGCCTCGGTCTCTGTTTCGGGACGGCGCTCGGCGTTATCGTCGGCTCCGTAACCGGGGACATCGCGCTCTGGCTCCCCATCGGCGCGGGCTTCGGCCTCTCCGCGGGCTTGGCACTCGCGCTGGCCTTCGGCGACGACATCGAGCGCGCGTTCGAGCGCTAAGTTCAGACGGCTGTCGCACGCCCCTGCCGTCGTCGGGCGGCTGTCGCACGCCCGACACCTTCACGCGCTCCCGGTCGCGTCGGCGGTGACCGTCCCCCCGCTCCTGACGTGCACGTCGCGCTGCGGGAACGGGATTTCGACGCCGGCGTCGGTGAACTGCCGGTACACCTCGCGGTTGAGTTCGTGCACCGCGCGAGCGTCGAGCAGCGGCGAGCGAACCCAACAGAGCAACTCGAAGTCGAGGGAGGAATCGCCGAAGGAGCGGAAGCGAACCCGCGCCTCGGGGGCACGGGCGACTAACTCTACGGCTTCAGCGGCGGCCAACATGAGCGCCTCCACCTCGTCGGGGTCCGAGCCGTAGGCCACGCCGACGGGCACCTTCACCCGGGTTTTGGGCCCGGGATCCGAGTGGTTCGTGATGCGCGCCGCGTTCAACACGGAGTTCGGAACAGTCACCACGACGTTGTCCCGGGTCAACAGGCGCGTCGAGCGAACCGTCACGTCGAGGACGGTCCCCGCCTCGCCCGTGTCAAGGAGGATGTAGTCGCCGACGGCGTAGGTCCGGTCGGCGTACAGCGAGATGCTGCCGAAGAAGTTCGCGATAGTGTCCCGCGCGGCGAAGCCGACGGCGATGCCGGCGATGCCGGCTGACGCCAGCAGGGGAGTGACGTCGACCTGCCACAGTCGGAGCAAAGCGAGCCCGCCGGCCGCGACGACGAGAATCGACCAGACGTTTTGGAAGATGGGCGCGAACTCGGTAGTACGCTCGCTTCCCTCGTCGACGGCGCGAACGAGGCGGTTCCCCAACCTGAGAAGCCCGCGAGCCCAGACGATAGCGACAATCGAGAGTCCGGCGGCCCGGAGGTAAAAGTCGGTTTCCGCCGCCACATCCAGGACGCTCCCCGAGAGCGCGACGCCCGCGAGCGCCGCCGTGACGACGACAGGGAGCCGGAGCTCCCCGATGAGGATGTCGTCGTAGGTCGTGTCGGTGTGGTTCGTGACGACCCGGAGTACCCGCGCGCTCGCGGCGTAGAGCACACCGGCGAGAAGGAATGACCCCACCGCCAACACCGCCAGCGCGACTGGGGTAGGTAACGTCCCCAGCCACGCCAGAATCCCTTCGTACATGCCAGAGGTACGCCGCCGGGGAGCATCGCTCTATCGGGTCGGAACAGCCACCGGTATTTACTCCCCCCGAGCCCGATGGCCATCTATGGCGAGTGACCCATCGGACCCTGCCACCGACCCGGCGGCGAACTACGACTACCAGTCCCCCGATATCGCGGAACCGGACCTCGTGGCGGCCCTCTCCGAGCGCGTCCACGGGGAGGTCCGCTTCGACACCTACTCCAAGGAACTGTACGCGACCGACGCCTCCGCCTACGAGGTCACGCCTATCGGCGTCGTCTTCCCCCACTCCACCGAGGACGTGGCGGAGGTCGTCTCCTACTGCGCCGAACACGGGATTCCTGTACTTCCCCGCGGCGGCGGGACGTCCCTGGCGGGCCAGACGGTCAACGAGGCCGTCGTCCTCGATTTCACGGACACGATGGACGACGTGCTCGACATCGACCCCAAGGGCGAGACGGCCCGCGCGCAGCCCGGCGCCATCCTGGGGGAGTTGAACGCCGAGCTCGAACCCCACGGCCTGAAGTTCGCCCCCGACCCCGCGTGGGGCGACAAGTCCGCGCTGGGCGGCGCCATCGGCAACAACTCCACGGGCGCGCACTCACTGCAGTACGGGAAAACCGACGCCTACATCGAGGAATGTGAGGTCGTCCTCGCGGACGGGACGGTGACGACTTTCGGCGAGGTCACAATCGAGGAACTCCGCGAGCGCGCCGGTACCGAGGACCTAGAGGGCCGCATCCACCGCGAGGTTCTCCGAATCATCGAGGAAGAGAAAGAAGAAATCGAGGCGAAGTTCCCCGACCTCAAACGGAACGTCTCGGGCTACAACCTCGACTGGCTGGTCGAGGAGAGCGAGGACGGGAGCGTCAACTTGGCACGTCTGCTGGCGGGCTCGGAGGGGACCCTCGGAATCATCACGGAGGCCGAAGTCTCGCTCGAGCCCATCCCCGAGACGAAGTCCGTCGCCCTCCTCACGTACGACGGCCTCGTCGAGGCGATGGAGGACGTGCCCGCGATTCTCGAACACGACCCCGCGGCGCTCGAAGTGCTTGACGACGTTCTCTTAGACTTGGCCCGCGAGACCCAGGAGTTCGGCCCCGTCGTCGGGATGCTCCCCGAAGGCACGGACGCTGTCCTCCTCGTGGAGTTCTACGCCGAGAGCGACACGGCGGGCAAGGAGAAAGTCGCGGACCTCATCGGCGATAGGGTTCCCGAAGCCGAAACCGAGGTCGCCCCCCACGGGGATGTCGGGACGGGCGCCGAGGTGTGGGCGAAGGAGGCGATGGAGGCCCACGACGCCGAGACCCGCGAGAAGTTCTGGAAGATGCGCAAGTCCGGCCTCCCGATTCTGCTGGGGCGGACGAGCGACGCGAAACACATCGCCTTCATCGAGGACACCGCCATCCCGCCCGAGAACCTGGCCGAATACGTGGCGGACTTCCGCGAGATTCTGGAGCGCTACGACACCTACGCCTCCTTCTACGCGCACGCCGGCCCCGGAGTGTTGCACATCCGGCCGCTCGTGAATACTAAAACCGTCGAGGGCGTCGAGACGATGCACGACATCGCGGACGACGTGACGGATTTGGTGGTCAAATACGACGGCTCAGTCTCGGGCGAACACGGCGACGGCCGCGCGCGGACCCAGTGGAACAAGAAACTGTACGGAGAGCACCTCTGGAACGTCTTCCGCGACCTGAAGACGGCGTTCGACCCCGACTGGCTCCTGAACCCGGGACAGGTCTGTGGCGACGTGGACATGACCCAGGACCTACGATTCAGTCCCGAGTACGACTTCGACGCCGGCTTCGAGACGGAGATGGTCTGGGACGAGGAGAACGGCTTTCAGGGGATGGCCGAGCTCTGTCACGGCTGTGGTGGCTGTCGCGGCTCCCAGGACGTCACAGGGGGAGTGATGTGCCCGACCTACCGGGCGGCCGACGAGGAAGTTACCGCCACGAGGGGCCGTGCGAACATGCTCCGGAACGCGATGAGCGGCGAGCTCCCCGAGGACGAGATCTTCGAGGACGAGTTCGTCCACGAGGTGCTCGACCTCTGTATCGGCTGTAAGGGCTGTGCCCACGACTGCCCCAGTGAAGTCGATATGGCGAAGATGAAGACGGAGGTGATGAACGAGTACCACCAGCGGGAGGGAGCCACCCTCCGCGAGAAGTTCTTCGCGCACGTCGAACCCCTCTCGAAGCTCGGGTCGAAGACGGCGCCGGTGTCGAACTGGCTCCGCGCGCTCCCGGGGGCGGACACGGTCGAATCAAAGCTACTGGACCTCGCGCCCGAGCGCGACCTCCCGACCTTCGCGGACCAGTCTCTCCGAGAGTGGTTCGAGGCGCGCGACGCCACAATCAACCAGCCCCCCGAAACCGCGGAGCGAAAGGCCCTGCTCATGCCCGACACGTACACGAACTACGTCCACCCGGAGACCGGCAAGGCGGCGGTCGAGGTCTTGGAGGCGGCAGGCGTCCACGTCGAGGTTGCCAAGGGAACCACCGGAAGCGGTCGCCCGCCGCTCTCGAAAGGGTTCGTCGACATCGCCCGCTCGCGGGCCGAGGAGAACGTCGCGGCCCTCGACCCCCGAATCGACGAGGGGTGGGACGTGGTCGCCGTCGAACCCTCCGACGCGGTGATGGTCCAACACGACTACCTTGACTTGCTGACCGGCGACGCGGTCGAGCGGGTGGCCGCGAACACCTACGGCGTCATGGAGTATCTCGACGCCTTCGACCTCGACACGGGCGCCGAGGGAACGGGGGAACTCACGTACCACGGCCACTGCCACCAGAAGGCCCACGCGAAGGACGGCCACGCCGCGGCGGTCCTCGAAGGCGCGGGCTTCGCGGTGGACGAACTCGATTCGACGTGCTGCGGGATGGCGGGTAGTTTCGGCTACGAGGCCGAGCACTACTCGATGAGCAAGTCCATCGCTGCCATCCTCTACGACCAAGTCGACGACAGCGACGGCGAGCGCGTCGTCGCCCCCGGTACGTCCTGTCGCACGCAACTGGAGGACGAGGTCGACCCGGAGCACCCCATCGAGGCGTTGGCGGACGCGCTCTGAGCGAACGCCTTTTGAACGGACCCCTCGGAGGGAACGTATGCAGGCGGTCGTACGCCGGGTTGTCGTCCTCGCGGGCGGCGTCGCCGGAGGGGCACTCGGATGGGCGCTGGGGACAGCGCTCGCGCCGGACCTCGCCGACATCGCGGCGACGTTCGGGGCCTTCGCCGGTGTCGTCGTCGCTGGTCTCGTGCTCGCGTCTCGCGAGGAAGAGAAACCACGGGAAGTCCCGGGAACGCCGGAACCGCCAGAGCCACCGGAGGAACCGGACCCACCGGACGGCGAAACCGGCGAGAAGAAGGACCGCTAAACCTGGCCGTGGTCGTGGTGGTAGAAGTCGACGCCGCCGCCCTCGATGGCGTCGACACAAACCCGCGCGAAGCGCTCGTTCTCGCGGAGGTTGATGAGGAGGCCCTCCTCGTCGGCGCCGTGTCGCGAGACGGAGAAATACGCGACCCCGCAGACAGGACACGCCTCCGGGGCGTCGCTCGGGGTGTCCATACCGCCGTGTTCGCCCGCCGGACCAAAACTCGTTCCGTCAGTACCGCGCTTCGAGAACGACCCGCTCGCCAGCGCGCAGCGTGAGGGTGTCCCCGCCGTTGTTCCAAACCGCCCCCGTTCGGTTCCAGTACCGGACGCCCGGGCCGTCGATGCCCGACCCGGTGACGACCCGGACGGATTCGTTCGCCGCGAGCGTCGTCCGCGGGAACGTGTAGGTGTGGCCCGCCGCGTCCGCGAGCGCCCACCCCGTGAGGTTCACCGTGTCGTTCACGGCCCGGAGGACGACGTACTCGCCGGTCAGGTTCTCGTTGTCGTTACCTACCGGGTCCGGATGGAAGGACACGGCGAGCGGGCCCGAGGGAGTTTCCTCCGGGTTCCGACACGCGCCCCAGAGGCCGGTGCCGGACTCCTGCGCCCGGGCCTCGGCGTCGGCGTAGGCGTCGCGCTCCGAGAACGTCGAGTCGTAGAGTCGGGCCAGCCCCTCGGAGAGGAGCGCGCGGTTGAACGTCCCGTTCGGAGTTTCGATGTACGCCAACAGCCGGCCGTAGCTCCCTCGGCGGTCCGCGCTCGGGTCGGTCCGAACCGTCACGTTCGCGCCCGCGAGGCGCCGTTCGGCGAAGGCGGAGGCGCGCTCGCCCCAGCGTTCCAGGCAGACCGTCCCCGCTTCGGTCTCCGGAACGCCCTCGAACTCCGCTGGCGCGTTCTCGGCGTGCACCTCGGGCGTGTCCACGCCCAGCAAGCGGACGGTGTCCTCGCTCCCGTCGGCGAAGGTCACGTCGACGGTGTCGCCGTCGACGACCCGCGTGACGGTCGCCGTGCGCGTCTCGCCGTCCGAACCATTGAAACCGGCGCCGTCCGCCGGTTGGAACGCGACACACCCCGAAAGAGCGGCGAGGGCGATGAACCCGACCAGCAGGACCGCACGTCTCATCGTCTCACCCGGAGCGCCAGCAGGAGGAGCGCAAGCGACGCGAGCGCCGGCACGACGCCGAGTGGCACCCCGGGAACGGTCGCGGTTCCGCCCTCGGGAACCGTCACGACGAGTGTGCTGTTCCCGAGTTCGACGCGATACTCCCCGACGTCGAGGTCGAGGTAAAACCGGAGTGTCCGGGTCTCATCCGGCGCGAGCGCAACGGTCCGTTCGGCACGCTGAGTTCCGTTGACGGTCAGCGCGAGGTCCCCGCCGGCCGGGAGGTCGGCGGGTGCGGCGACCGTCGCGACGAGCGTGATGGAACCGTTCGCCGCCCGGCCGTCCAGCGAGAGGTCACTCACCGACGGGTCCGCGGGCGGGCGAACCCCGGCTTCCAGTCGGGTCGCGCCGAGTCGGAACTCCGCCGCCGGCTCGCTGGGCGTGCCGACAAGCGTCACGGTCGTCGTCTCGCCGGGCGCGAGCGTCACGGTCGCGCTGTCGAGCATGCGCCCGTCGGCGCTCAGGGTCGCGTTGTACGTCCCGCGGGCGGTGCCGACGTTCTCGGTTTCCGCCTCGACGGCGAGCGTTTCCCCGACGGCGAGCGTCGGAAGCGTCGCGTACGACCCGTTCCGATAGGGGCCGGTCACCCGGAACGGCCGCTCGCCGGTCGGGTCGGCCACGAACCGCGGGGCTTCGACGTCGAACGCCGCGCTGTGTGCCTCGGCGTCCCACATCGCGGGGACCGCGTCCGTCCGGGTGTAGCGCCGTGCCGGCTCGCGGACCGACGCCGAGCCCGCGGCGACTTCGTCGACGAACGCGGCGGCGGTGAGCGGTTTCTCCCGGTTGTGGGCAGCGTTCAGGCGGGCGAGCACTGAATCGAGGGGGGCCCCACCGTCGGTTGAGCCGCGCAGGCGCCGGTCGATCTCCCCCGCGACGAGCGCGCCCTTCGCGTACTGGGCGCCCTCCGTCCACGTCGCCGGGTCGGCGAGGACGACGTCCGCGTACTGTTCGTCGCCACCCCGGTCGAGCGCCCTGTGGAACGCGTCGAAGGGTATGAGGTTCTCGTCGAGCGCCACCCGCGCGGCGTAGTAGCGTGCGCCGCCCTCCATCAGCCAGCGGGCGGACGCGTTGGGCGCGAACGCCTGTCTGGTGTGGACGTACTCGTGAATCCATGTGTTCGAGGCGGTATCCAGCCGCTCGTCCGCGCGGACCCACGCCGCGTTCTCGCCGTACTGGAGGCCGGCGGGACCCCAGTTCGGGCCGACCGGCGCCGCGATTGTCACCGTCCGCTCGTCGCGCGCGCCGATTCTGAGTTCGGCGGCCGCGGCCAGCGCGTCCAGAATCCCGTTCGGCGTCGCCGAGAGCGAGGCGGCCGCGGGGACGACGAGGACGAGGTTCTGTCCGGCGGCGCGGCGTTCGTACTGTCGGGCCGGTCCGAGGTACGCTATCGCGTCACCGACGACGCCCTCGCCGGCGACGCGCGTCTCGCCGCGCAGGCTGACGTCGACGTCCTCGCCGCGCCATGACCATCCCGTCGAAAAGCTCGGGACCGGCACGATGGCCCACGGACCGGCGTCCGCGAAAGAGAGGCCCGCATCGGCGTCGATACCGGCGCCCCGACCCCCCTCCGTCGTCCGGTTCACCGGGAAGCGGAAGGTCAACTTGGGGCTCGCCTCCCCGGTCCATCTGTACGCGCCGTCGGCCCGCTCGAAGCCGTCGGCCCGCACCCCGAGCGCCTCGTCCGGAAGGCTCACGTTCAGCTCCGTGAGCGACTCGGGGAGGTCGTAGTCGACGCGCACCGATATCTCGCCGGGGGTGTCGGGCGTCAGCGAGAGCGTCGTGGTCCGAACGATTTCGGCGTCCCCGGTCTGCGCGCTCCCGACTCCGGCCGCCGGGGCGATGGCGGCCGACACGAGGAGGAGCGCGAGCACCGCGCGACTGTTCATACCCGCCGGTCGGGCGTCGACGGGTTAACGCTCACGCCCGTCTGTGCACACACCCCTGAGGATCCATCGCGTGGAGTCGCCTCAGTCCTCCGCCGGCCGCCGAACTCCCGTCGTATCGCCCGCCGCTTCGACGACGCGCTCGGGCGGGGCGTCGGCGGAGACGTCCGGGGGGAAGGGCCACGCGTCGCCCACGACGACGGTTCGCGGGGGGAGACGCGACGGAGTGGGGTCGAGAGAGTGGGCGACAGACTCGCGGACGGGCGCGAGCACGGCGACGTCGGTGGCGGCGAGCGCGTCGGCCACCTGTTCGGAGGACGGGGGGTCAAAGGGAGGAACGGTCTCCACGGCACAGCCAAGCGCCCGCGCCGCCTCCGCGTCGCGGTCGCCTTCGGGGACCGGTCCGACGGAGACGTCGAACCCCGCGGCGACGAGGGGATGGAGATACGGAACGGCACGTCCCCCGCCGCCGAGGACGTGGACCGACCCGCCCCGGCTCGCCGTCGCCTCGGGGAGCGCGGTCACGAGGGGGGTATCGGTCACGGGGTCCCGGGCGACGGCGGCGTTCGCGTCGAAGGCCCGCGAGAGGTTCGTGGCGGTGAGCACCGATTCGGGGGTCCCCTCCGCGACGATTCCCCCGTCCGCGAGGAGGACGAGCCGGTCGCAGTAGCGCGCGGCCAGCGGGAGGTCGTGAATCGCGGCGACCACGCATCGCCCCTCCGCGGCGAGGTCGGCCGCCAGTTCGAGCGCCCGGACGGCGTGGTTCACGTCCAACCCCCCGGTCGGTTCGTCGACGAGGGTCACCGGCGCGTCCTGCGCGAGCGCCCGGGCGATGAGCACGCGCTTTCGCTCCCCGCCGCTCACCGCCGAGGCGGCCCGGTCGGCGAAGCGCATCGTGTCGGTCCGTTCGAGCGCCCGGTCGACGGGGTCGGGGTCGTGGGTCCCGAAGCGGGAGGTGTGGGGGTGACGACCCATCGCGACGACCTCCCGAACTGTAAAATCGAAGGAGAGCGCCGTCTCCTGGGGGACCGTAGCCACGCGGCGTCCGGTCTCGCGCGTCGAGAGGTCCGCGAGGGCGTCGCCGCCGATTTTGACGGTGCCTTCGTAGTCGAGCGTCCCGTTCATCGCTCGGATGAGGGTGGTTTTGCCCGCGCCGTTCGGCCCGACGACGCCGAGGAGTTCGCCCGCCTCAGCACCGAAAGCGACCCCGTCGAGGACGCGCTCGGAGCCCCGCTCGACAGTTAGGCCGGAAACCGAAATCACAGCCCGGACACCTCCCGTCGCCGGAGCAAGAAGAGGAAGAAGGGAACGCCGACGAACGCGGTGACGACCCCCACCGGAAGGCCCCCCACGAAGGTGCGCGCGGCGGTGTCCGCGGCGACGAGAAAGGAGCCTCCCGCGAGCGCCGACGCCGGGAGGAGGACGCGGTGGTCCGGGCCGACCAGCAGGCGCATCGCGTGGGGGACGACGAGCCCGACGAAGCCGATGACGCCCGCGACGGCGACGGCTGCGCCCGTGAGGAGCGACGACACGGCGAGGAGAACCCGCTTGGTGCGCTCGACGGGCACGCCCAGCGAGCCGGCGTCCGCCTCGCCGAGCAGGAGGACGTTCAAATCGCGGGCGAAGGCGAAAAGAACGATCGTCCCGACGACGACCGCGGGGAGCGCCACGACCACCTTCTCCCACGTCGCGCCGTGTAAGTTGCCCATCAGCCAGTAGGTCGCTTCCCGGAGGCCTTGGTCGTCCGCTTGCACGATGAGGAGGGAGACGACCGCGCCAAGGAAGGTCTGGACCGCCACGCCGGCGAGCAGGAGCGTCGCCACGGGCGTCCGGCCGTTCTCGGTGGCGAGGAGGTAGACGAAAAAGCCCGCGAGGAGCGCGCCGGCGAACGCCGCAAGTTGGCGGCCGAGGCCGAACGGAACGGAGGCGGAGGAGACAATGACGGCGACCGCGCCGACCGCGGCGCCGGAGGAAACCCCGACGACGGAGGGGTCCGCCATCGGGTTCCTGAAGAAGCCCTGCATCACCGTTCCCGCGGCGGCGAGGCCGACGCCGACGACGGCCGCAAGCGCGACGCGGGGGAGGCGGACGGCCATCAGGACCGCTTCCGCCGTCTGCGTGGTTCGGAACTCGACCCCCGGAAGGGCGTCGAGAACGACGCGGGCGACGGTGGCCGTCGAGAGGGTGACCGGGCCGACGGACGCGGCCCACACCACGGTGAGACAGAGCAGGACCGCGAGCCCAGCACACCACCCGGCAGCGCGCAGACGGCGCTTTCGGGGGGTTTCGACGGCCGTGTCGGTAGCGCCCATCGGAACCAAACAGGCTTGGGGTAGTGAAAACGAACACGGTTTTAAACTCGTATTGAGGTAGACAAACTTAAGTTGTGGACGCGGGGAGACGGGTGGTGTGAACCGCCACGCCATCGGGCTCTTGCTCGCGGCCGTCGTCCTCGTCGGGACCGTCCCGACCGGCGCGGCCGCGGCGCCCACACAGACCGCATCGCCGACCTGCGAGTACCCGCTCACGATGACCGACGCCACCGGGACGGAGGTCACGGTCGACCAACCCCCCGAGCGCGTCGTCGTCACCGGCGCCAGCGGCGCCCAGACGATGTGGGAGATCGGCGCTTCGGGCCAGGTCGTCGGGATGCCCGTGAAGCCCTGGACGACCTACCTTGAGGGCGCCGAGGAGAAGGAGGAAGTGACCAACCAGGACGGGACGCTCAACGTCGAGCGGACCATCGCGGCGAACCCCGACTTGGTGCTCGCGGCGAACATCACTTCGAACGACAAGGTGGCCCAGCTCCGCGCGGCGGACATCACCGTCTACACGTTCGCGCTCGCGGACTCGATTCCGTTCATCTACGAGAAGACGAACACGACCGCCGCCATGACGGGGAACTGCGCCGCCGCCGAGCGCGTCGTCTCGGCGATGCGTGCGAACGTCAGCGCCGTCAAAGAGCGCGCCGAGGGGGGGAACTCGCCCAGCGCCTTCGTCCACCTCGGGAGCGGCTACACCGCGACGGTAGGCTCGTTCCAGCACGACGTGCTCACGACCGCGGGCGCGACAAACGTCGCGACCGAGCTGAACACCTCCGCCTACGGGCGGGTCAGCCGTGAGTCCGTCATCGAGGCGAACCCCGAGTTCATTGTCGTGCCGGTCGCCAACGCCTCCGTGGACCCGGCCGCACAGCTCCCGGACGCCTACTCGAACCTGACCGCCGTCCAGGAGGACCAGGTCGTCGGCGTAAACACGAACTACTTCAGCCAGCCCGCGCCCCGCGTGACCCGTCCGCTCGTGGCGCTCTCCGAGGCGTTCTACGAGGGTGAGGTGCAGGTCGAAAGCGAGACCGAACTCGAAACGGGACCGAACACGACAACGATGAACATGACCGAAGAAAGCACGACGACCGCCGCGGGGACGAGCACAACCACCGCATCGGGCGGGACGCCCGGGTTCGGCCCGGTTGTCGCGCTGGCGGCGCTCCTCGCTGGCTTGTTCGCAACCCGCCGCGAGTAAGGAGCCTTTTGTTTCCCCGCCGGATAGGGGGGATATGGTCGAGAACACGCTCTACCCCGCGTACTTCGACGGGGAGCTCTCCCGTCGGCTCGGTCGCCGCGTGCCCCAGGACTTGGCGGTCGACGAGCCCGACGTGGACGAGGTCGCCGACGCGGTCCGGCAGGTCGGCTACGACGCCGTCATCGAACGCGACGCCGCCTACCCCCGCGAGCCGTGGCGCGAGCGCGGACGGGTGTTGGTGAAGGACGCCGACGACGCCGGCAAGGGCGACCTGATTCAGGCGGTCGCCGCCTACGTGACGGCGCTCCGGGAGTAATGGCGATGCGAAAGGTCGGGGAGGTCGTCAGGACCGCCCAAGGACTGGCCGTCGTGCGCTGTCCCGACGCCGACCACCCCGACATCGGCGCCCAAACCGTCGACGAACGCCTCGATTCGGTGGGGCGTGTCGTTGACGTGTTCGGCCCCGTCAAGCGCCCGTATCTGGCGGTGTCCCCCGACGACGACCGTCGGCTGGCCACTCTTCTCGGGGAAGGGCTCTACGTCAGGTAGAGCGAAGCGGCTTTCCCGGGCGCGGACACACTCCGGGGTATGTCCGAGGATTCTACCGCCGAGTCTCCCTCCGACTCGGCGGACGGCGAGGGGGCCCCCGACGACGAGGGCGGACGCCGCCTCGCCCAGACCGTCGGTATCTACGCCCTGTTCTTCGCGACGACCCTCCTCGCAGTGGCCATCGCCCCCGCATACACGGCGGACAACATGCAGGCGTTCGCGGACCCCTCCGCCTCGACGAACGCCGCGCTCATCGTCGCCGAAATCCTGGTCGCGACGGGACTCTTTCTCCTCGTTCAGCGCCTCGGCTACGGCCCGACGCTCCTGCGGGCGCTGTTGTTGTTCGTCTTCGGCTACCTCGTCGCGCTCGTCGTGAGCGTCCTCGTTCCTCTCCCGCTCGCCGCATCGGCGGCGGTCGTCGTCGCCACGGTTCTCCTCATCTACCTCTACCCGGAGTGGTGGGTGTTGGACGCCTTCGCCGTCGTCGGCGGGGCCGGGATGACCGCCCAGTTCGGCATCAGTCTGACGCCGTTCCCCATCGTCCTTTTGTTCGTCGTGATGGCCGTCTACGACGCCTACTCGGTGTACGTCTCGGGCCACATGGTCGACCTCGTTGAGGGGTTGGACGAGGTGAAGGTGCCGATGGTGTTCATCGTGCCGCCCTCGCTCTCCTACTCGGTTCTCGACTCGGGAATCATGGGCGACGAGGACGAATCGCCGGCGGTGTTGGGCCTGGGTGACGCCTTCTTCCCCGGACTGTTGGCGGTCTCAGCGATGACCTACCTCGACGCGCCGGCGCTCGCCTTCGGCGTGAATCTCCCCGCCGTCGGCGCGCTCGTCGGCGGACTCATCGGCATGACCGGGCTCCACGTCCTGCTCGCGCGCTTCGAGCGCACCCACGCCGGGTTGCCGATGCTCAACGGCGGCGTCCTGTTGGGGTACATCCCCGCCTGCCTAATTGCGGGCGTCCCGCTAACGGCGGCGGTGGGGCTGTAGCGGACGGGCGGACGACTGCTACACCCGGTCGGCTGTCGCACGACCGATACTCTTACACCCGGCCGCGCGGCCGGGAGTTTCACTCCATCGCCTCGCTCGCCGGCGCGAACGATATTTCCTCGCCTATCCCTTCTTTGAGTGCTTTCTCGTAGAGCATGTGCGCCGCGGCGACGGTCTCGATACCCGTCCCGCCCGAATCGAAGAGAGTGACCTGCTCGTCGTCCGTCCGCCCCTCGGCCTCGCCGGCGACGACCTCCCCGAGTTCGGCGTGGACGTGGTCCTCGGGTATGGCGCCCTCCTCCAGCGCCGCGAGATACGAACCGGCGTCGCGTTCGGCCCGCACGCGGAGGTCCGGCACGTAGAGCGCCCGCTCGACAGTGCGCGCATCGAGTTCCCGCTTCTCGGGGTGGTACTGTCCCATCGCGGTGACGTGGGTGCCCGCTTCCAGTTGCTCGCCGTCGAAGACCGGCTCCTCGGCGGTGGTGGCGGTGATGACGATGTCGGCCTCCTCGATGGCGGCCGCGGCGGACGCGACGGCCGCCACGGTCGCGTCGAGTTCCGTGTTCATCTCCGCGGCGAACGACTCCCTGCTCTCCTTCGTGGGGGTGTACACCCAGGCCGTTTCGACGTCGCGGACCGCGACCGCCGCCCGGAGTTGGCCCTTCGCCTGCGCGCCGGCGCCGAAGACGGCGACGTTCGTGGCGTCCTCCCGTGCCAGCGCGTCGATGCCGACGGCGCCGGCGGCACCGGTTTTGTAGGGGTTGAGCGCCGCGCCGTCAATGAGCGCGAGCGGGTCGCCCGAGTCCGTGTCGAAGAGCGGCAACGCGAAGTGGGCGTCCTCGCCGCCGAACCCCGCGGCGTACTGGTAGCCGCCCATCGCGCCCGTCTCGGGGAGCATCGCCATGTAGCCCGTCAACATCCCGGGGGGCGACCCGCCGACGAGCTTCTGTCTCGGCTCGGCGGGCGCGCCGTTCCCACGCTGGCGGTAGCCCTCGCGGACGGCATCGACGTACTCCGCGGGCGTCGCGAGCCCGGCGGTCTCCTCGCTTGTCAGGAACAGCGCGTCGCTCATAGCGGGGCGTTCGGTCCCGGAAAGGAAAACAGTTGCCTCAGTCTGAAACCGACGTGGGGCGCTCGGACACTCCGCTGTCCTCGGTCGGGGCGTTCACGAAGAGGGCGTGGCCGACGAGGGCCACAGCGAGCAAGCCGCCCGCCGAGACGGCCGCCGTCCGCCCCAGGCCGCCGAGCGAGAGGAGCCCGGAGACCCCGACCAGCGCGACCGGGATGAGTCCGAGCACGTAGTCGTAATACTCCGGCATGGCTGTCTGCAACTATGTGGACACCCAATATAAATTTTCTGTGTGGGTGTCTTGGCGGTTTTTCGTGGCACTCTCATAACTTATGAAGAAGCCACGAGATGGGGGTGAGAAGCCAATTCGAACTCGGAAGAGGAGTTGCGTTCCTCAGCCCCGGAAGCGCCGGATGGCGAGTCGGACGCCACGATGAGCCAACAGGAAAAGCGACCCGAACGCGAACGCGACGGCGAAGAAGGCGGGGTCCGCGTTCCCGGGGAGCACTGCCGTCGACCTGAGGAGCTGTCCGAACACGTCGCCCAGCAGCCACCCCACCAGCGTCGTCACGAGGAGGTCCCGTGGCGAGTCGAGGACGCCCGGCGAGTACGCGCCGGCTAGCGACCCGAAGGCGGTCCATCCGAGGAGGAATGGAACGGCGACGAGGACGAATCGGCCTGCGTCCGCCACCGGGTCGAAGCCGTGGCTGATCTCCCCAACGAGGAGAAAGGCCGAGAGCGCCACGAGGTCCCCGACGAGCAGGCTCCGTGCGGTTTTTCGGTTTGCGTTCGCGAGTCGGCTCCGGAGTGCCATACGCCCCCTCCGGACGCGGGGCGTATCGGTTTCCCGGTTCCGGACGAGCCAAGTTCCTCGCGGCGTTCGTCCCTCTATGGAGTTCGCGTTCCTGGGGTGGCCCGACGACGGGCCGACGCTCCGCCTGGACTACCGGACGTTCGCCTACGCCGGGAAGTTCGTCATGTCGAACACCGGAAAGGCCGTCGCGCGCGACCCCGACGCGGACACCGGCGGCGAGTTCACGGACGTGCTCGGGGCCGTCGCGTTCAACGGGGACCGAACCGACCCCACGACCGCGTGGCTTCGGTACGTCACCGTCCGCGAGGACCGCAAGGGCGAAGAAATCGGTCCCCGGCTCTGTTCGTTCGCCGTCGGGCGCCTCCTCGAACGTTTCGAGCGTGTGAGTATCGCCGTGAACAACCCCTTCGCCTACGAGGCGTTGTACAAGGTCGGCTTCGGCTTCACCGGCGAGGAGACCGGCATCGCGGAGTTGGTGCTCGCTCACCCCCCTGATCTGCGCACGCAAGAAAAATATCAGTCGGGGCTTGAGCGCTACCGGGAACGGGAGTTATCGGGAGAAGAAGAGGCCTTTCTCGACGCTCGTATAAGTACCGACCCGCCCGACGCGGTCCACGAGCCTTCAAGAACGAGCGGGAACTAGGCGAAGCCAATGGGAAACGCGGACTTACGCGGAGTGGCGGCCATCGAGGAGGTCCCCTTCGACGACCTCGCCGGGAGCGTCGTCGCGGTCGACGCGCACAACTGGCTCTACCGGTATCTGACGACCACGGTGAAGTTCACCAATGAATCAGTTTATACGACCGCGTCGGGCGAGGAGGTCGCGAACCTCGTCGGCGTCGTCCAGGGGTTGCCGAAGTTCTTCGAACACGACATCACTCCGGTGTTCGTTTTCGACGGCGGCGTCACCGAACTGAAGGAGGCCGAAATCGCCGAGCGTCGCGAACAGCGCGAACGCGACGAGGCGAAGTTGGAGCAGGCGAAGGAGGAGGGCGATTCGGTCGCGGTGTCTCGTCTGGAATCCCGGACCCAGCGGCTCACCGAGACGATTCACGAAACCACCAGGGAACTCCTCTCTCGACTGGATGTGCCGGTCATCGAGGCGCCCGCGGAGGGCGAGGCCCAGTGCGCGCGGATGGCCCGCCGCGGGGACGTGGACTACGCCGGTAGCGAGGACTACGACACCCTGCTGTTCGGCGCCCCCGAAACCCTGCGCCAGCTCACCAGCAAGGGGAACCCCGAGTTGATGTCCCTGGAGAAGACCCTCGACGCACACGACCTCACGTGGGAGCAACTCGTCGACGTCGCGATGCTCATGGGGACGGACTTCAACGAGGGCGTCCGGGGATTCGGTCCAAAAACCGCCGTCTCGGCGGTGAAGGAACACGGCGACCTCTGGGGCGTCCTCGAAGCCGAGGGCGAACACATCGAACACGCCGACCGCATCCGGACGCTCTTCTTGAACCCTGACACCGTCGAGGCGGAGTTCGATACGGAGATCGACCCCGACCTGGCGGGCGCCCGTGAGTACCTGACCGAGTGGGAGATACCCGAATCCGAGGTCGAGACCGCCTTCGAGCGCATCGAGGAGAGCGTCGTCCAGACCGGGTTGGATCGCTGGTCCTGAGGGTTTAACCGCGCGCCCGCCCCATCCCCGAACATGGCGATTCACAGCGACTGGGGCGACTGGCTCCCCCGGGCCGTCGAGAACGCGGACCCCGAGGGTGTGGCGGTGTGGTATCTGGGCTGTAACGGCTTCGTCCTCAAGGGAAGCGAGGGAACGACCGTCTTCATCGACCCGTATCTCGGGACCGGGAAGCCACCGCGAACACTCCGGATGATTCCGGTGCCCTTCGACCCCGAGGACGTGGAATCGGCGGACGCGGTGTTCGCCACCCACGAACACTCCGACCACGTCCACGGCGACTCGCAGGGTCCCCTCCTCCGGACGGGCGCGACCTACTACGCGCCGGACCCGAGCATCGCCGTCACCCAGGAGGAAGGATGGGTCGAGGCGTACGACCTTTCGACCGACCAGTTCGAGGAAACTCTCCCCGGGCAGTCCTTCGAGGTCGGCGAGTTCACCGTCCACGTTGAGGAGGCGTACGACCCCGACGCGGCCGGGCCGGTCTCCCTGGTGTTCGAGCACGACGCCGGCACCTTCTTTCATGGGGGAGACACCAAGCACGCCGAGTTCGCCGCGGAGTTGGGCCAACGCTACGACCTCGATATGGGCGCGCTGGCCTTCGGCTCGGTCGGCCCTATCGACGACAAGGAGACGGGGGAGCCCAAGCGCACCCGCTGGTACATGGACGAGAACGAGCTCGTGCACACCGCGAGCGACCTGCAACTGGACCGGGTCATCCCCACACACTGGGACATGTGGAAACACCTGACCGCCGACCCGACCGGCCTCCACCACCACGCCGACGGCTTCGACTACCCCCGAACCCTGGAGCTCGCGACTATCGGTGACCGAATCGACCTCTAAGTCTGCGAAGGAATCCCACGAACCGGAACCCCCTTTATCCGTCCGTTCCTTCTACGAGTATGGCACCGACGGTGAACGTCGCAGTACCCCGCAAAGGCCGGCCGCTCGAAGCGGTCCTGAACCGCGTCGCGGAACGCGCGGGCGGCCATGCGGTTGAGGTGGCGGACGACGTCTCCTCCACGCTGCGCTACGAGAAGGCGCTCACCAAGGACAACGAGGAGGACCCCCGCGGCGTCTACGAGCGCCTCGCGGCGTACGCCGACGCCGACGACCCGCGCGCGCCGGACTACACCGTCCTCCGCGACGCCCGTCCGGGCTTCCCCCGGCGGGTGGTCTTCGACGCCGTCACCTTCGAACTGGACGGGGTTGACCTCCAGCTCGTGGGCCGGGAGGAGCCCTTCCGCGCCCTGCGGACCCACGAGTTCGCGCTCGGCTTCGACAGCGCCGACCTCGTTCTCGAGGAGGTAGTGAGCCTCGAACCCGAGCCCCTGGGCTCCATCGCGGAGTTGAACGACCGCATCGATCCTCAAGACACCGACGTCCGGGTCGTCACCGGCCTCGTGGACACGGTCCAACACACCCTGCTCGCCACCCCGGAAGTCGCGCCGCCCGGCGAGTTGGACCGCGATTTCGTCGCGGCGTACGAGGGGCCGTGTTGTATCTCGCCGCGCTACGAGCGCCTCGTGGAGGCCGTCCTCGGCACCGACGCCTGCGAGGGCCTCTCCTTTACCTACCCGGGCGACCGGGAGGAGGAGGCCGCCATCGCGGACGCGGGGTTGGGCGTCTACCTCACGGTCACCGGGTCGACGGCCCGTGAGTACGGCCTTCGGGTGGGCGAACATCTCTTCCCCAGTGAGACTGTCCTCCTGGAGAACGAGGAGGAGACGACGGAGGCGACCGACCGCGTCCGCGAGGCCCTCGCCGAGTCGGTCGAGGACTCCGCGCTGACCGTCTAACGCTTTTGAAGCCGCGGTTCGTAGGTGAGCTATGGGATTACTCGATAGGCTCCGCGGGCGCTTCGGCGAGGAGGACGACGGCCCCGAGTACCGCTGTATCCGGTGTGGCGCCGACCTCGACAAGGAGTACCACACCTGTCCGGAGTGTGGCGGCCAGTTCGTCGGCGTCGTAGAAGACACCCGGTAATCCACCGGGCCGGCCGACATACACAAGTTCGACTACGTGATAGCCCCCCGATAGTGAACGACTCCCGTGTGTAGCAAACAGATACCGAGGCCCCGCGAGCGCGTCGGGGACCTCGGACCGAGCGCGAAGTTGGTGTATACGGTACTGGAACACGAGGGCCCCCTCACACAGCAGGACCTCGTCGAACGGACGCGGCTCGCCGCGCGGACGGTGCGGAAGGCGCTCTCCCGGTTGGAGGAGGAGGAAGCCGTCGACGAGCGGGTCTACTTACAGGACGCGCGCCAGCGTCTCTACTCCGTGCGCGAGGAATGAGCTTCGACGGCGTTACCCTCCACAACGTCGTCGAGACGGCTCCCGCCGCGTGGGCCGACGGCGGGGCGCGCCTCCACCGCGCTCCCGAGGGGGTCCGGGAAAACGTGAACGTCAACGCCCGGGACCGGCTGGCGCACCCGACCGGCTGTGAACTGCGCTTCGTCCCCGACGGCGACGTGGACGTGACCCTCTCGGCGCGCGCGAAGACGACGGTGTACCCGTTCTGGGGCGCGTTCCAGAGTTCCGAACCCTTCGAAATCGGCCCCGAGCCGACGACTCACACCCTCTCGGTGCCCGAGCGGGTCGGAAAGCTCCGGCCGGACGCGGACACCGGTGCGTTCGCGCCCGAGGTCTGTCGGCTTCGCTTCGACGCCTGGGTCCCGGTGGCCGTCCACGGCGTCGCCGGGGCGCGCCGCGAGCCCGCCTCGGGGGAACTCCCGGAGACCGACCTGCTGTGTTATGGTACTTCAATCACCGAGGGGATGGCGGCCTCGGCGCCCCACCTCACGTACGTCGCCGGCGCGGCCCGCGCGCTCGGCGCCGACGCCTACAACCTGGGCTGTTCGGGGTCGGCATTCTGCGAGCCCGCGATGGCCGACTACCTCGCGGAACGGGAGTTCGACGCCGCGACGCTCTCGGTGTCGGTGAACATGGCGAACCGCGGGTTCACCGTTGAGGGCTTCCGCGAGCGGGTCGACTACCTTCTGAAGACTGTTGCCGACGCGAACCCCGAGACGCCGGTTCTGGCGGTGACCCTCTTCCCCTATCACGCGGACGCCGTCGCGGACGACAACCCGGAACGGGCGGCGGCGTTCCGCCGCGAACTCCGCGAGGCCGTGCGCGAGGCCGATCGTCCGAACCTCCATCTCGTCGAGGGTCCCGAACTGATGGACACGCCGGGGCTCACGGGCGACCTCCTCCATCCCGGGGACGCCGGGATGATCTCTGCCGGGTCGGGGTTGGCCGACGCCCTCGACGCGTTCTCGGGGTAAGACCTATCCCCGGTCCGACCGGAGTGCGGTGGTATGAGCGAGCAGGAGGGCGGGTCCGCCGACAGCGGCTTCGAGCGCTTCGTCAACGAGCTGTGTAACCGCCACACCCAGATCGTCTGGGTGTTCACTCTCTCGATGGCGTTCGCGGTGATTCACATTCCGTATCTGTTCGTCGTCGAGTGGGGGAGCGCGACGTCCGTCGTTTCCACAGTGAATTTCGTCGGCCTCTCGACGTTCGCCATCGCTAGCGGGGCGACGCTACGCTACTGCGGAAAACGGAGATAACCTACAGGGAAAGGTCGCTGTCGGCGCCGGACTCCTCCTCCTCGTCGCCTTCGTTGCTGGTCACTCGGGCGTAGAGCTTGTTCAGCCACAGGAAGGCGTACACGAGAATCCCAAAGAGGATGAGCGAGATGCCCCAGACGCCGAACATCCCCGCTAGCACGTCGTGAATGCCGGGGAGAACGAGCGCGCCGACGGCGACGAAGCCGAGGCCGACGACGACGATGGTGATGCTGAAACTCATCGTCAGGAGGTAGTACAGCGCCAGAATGTACTGCTTGAACCCGTCGGACTCGAGACGGGCGTTCTCCATCGCTTGGCTCATACGCTCATGTGTTTCCCGGTTGTATATGAAACTTGTGTCACGCGCAACCACAGACAACTTTCCGATAATCGGCATACTGAACGCAAGTGTATCACGAACGAACTGCACATAACATGATAGTAAATGTTATAACGGTACGGTTATGAGGGAATGCTATGCCACACGATGGCAACCAAGCGGAGAACAATGTCAGCCCCTCGCGACGGCGCTATATTCAGGCGATCGTCGCGGCGAGCGTCGCCGGAGCGGCCGGCTGTAACCAAGGTGGCGGTGAGTCCGACGGTTCCGGCGGGAACCAGACGACGACCAGCACCAACGGCACCAACGCCAGCGACGGCGGCGAGGCCCAAGGTCCCCCCGTTAGCGAGACTATCACCGCAACGGTGAACAACAACCCGGGAGGGTCCAACCTGAACCGGTGGGTTTCGGGCGCTCAGAGTACTGGTCGGCTGTGGATGCACGAGCTCGTGACCCCGCGCAACGTCCAGCAGGGCGCGGCGGTTCGCTACAACGATCAGGAGTACGAGACACCGTGGATTGAAGGCCGCGAGTCCATCAAACTCCCGACGCTCACGAACGACCTCCGGTACGAGGCGCCTTACGACAAGTACTGGGACATGAACACGAACTTGACCTTCTGGGACGGGTCGCCTATCGACGCCCCTGCCAAGGTCAAGGACGAGTACATGTACTACGGCCGGGACAACCAGATATTCAACGAGTCGGCCACCTTCAACTCCGAGGCCATCGACGACTCCACCTATCACTGGTGGAACAACAAGGGCGAGGCCGAGGGACAGCAGGCCAACCCGCAGAACTCGGTCGTGATGTCGACCGACATCCCGACGTACCCGCCGTTCCACCCCGGCTTCACGACGCCGTTCTACGACCGCTTCCAGGACGCGTCGAACTCCGACGAGGTCAGCACCATCTCCGAGGACCTCACGAACACCCGGGTTCCCTTCTCGAAAGTCGTCGAGGAGGAGTGGATGTCCGGCCTCTACAAGATCGAGTCGACGGACGACGTCTCCGCCGAGCGCATGCTGCTGCAGAAGCGGGACGACCACCCCAACGACTGGGCCACCATCCCCGAACTGGAACTCCGCTTCGCGAGCGCCAGCCGCCAGGACATTCTGAACGTCGCCGGCAAGATCGACGTCGGTACGGGCTCCATCAACGAGACCGGTGGTACCGTCAACCGGTCGATGCTGCCCGACTACATCCAGACCATCGACAGCTTCCTCCAGACTGGCGGTGACCAGATCCTGTTCAACTGGAACAACAAGCACCTCCAGAACGTCTGGGTCCGCCGTGCCCTCGTCGCGGCGGTCGACTGGGAGACCGCAACCGCCAACGCGTGGGGTCCCTCGGGGACGCTCCCCATCGAGGACCACACGGGAATGCTCCAGACGGTCTCGCAGGGCTACTTCAACGACGACTTCCTCAACAGCCTCTACAGCTACCCGACCAGCGGCGACAAGGAACTGGCCGCCGAGTGGATGCGGATGGGCGGCTACACGCTGGAGAACGGTATCTGGACGGCACCCGACGGCTCGCAGGTTGACTTCAACTTCGTCGAGCGCGCCAGCATCGGCGGCTGGGTCACGTTCGCCCAGTCCCTGCAGTCGGAGTGGAAGGACTTCGGCATGAAGATCGGCCTGAACGCCATCGAGGGCACCGCGCACAACGACGCCCTCTCGCCGGAGAACCTCAACTACGACATCTCCCAGATCTGGGGTCCGAACGGCGGCACGCCCCACGAGGTGTACCGCACGCGCGGCGCCTGGTGGATTGAGCCGCTCGTGGGCGGCGACCCGAACGACCCGCTCCCCAACGAGGTCGACGCGGAGACGACGGGTCCGGAGACCACCCACGACGTGAAGGACATCCAGAACATGCCCCTCGAAGTGGACATCCCGAACGATCCGCAGAACATCGAACTCGTCAACGAGGCGAGCGGGAGCCGTGGGGACGGCGACAAGTTCTACTGGCCGGACCTGCCGGACAGCCAGTCCGAGTCCATCGACCTCGCGACGCTCGTCCACGAACTCCGCTCCGCGGACACCGGTGCCGAGCGCTACCGTGAGATCTGTCGGAAGTGCGCCCGGTTCTACAACTTCTACATGAAGGACTTCGTCTTCCACCAGTACACCACCGGGCTGTACGGCAACGTGCGCGACTTCACGTTCCCGCCCGAGGGACACGAGATGAACCGTCTCTGGAAGGAGTTCGGCGGCCGGGACTTCACGGTCCTCTCCGGCTCGGTGCAGACGAAGTTCGACGAGGAGTACGAGCCGCCCCAGTAAACGACCGCGCCGTTCCGTTTTTCTTCTTTATTTAACCGACTCGATAGCCCCGGCCTTGAGCAGGTGGTACGTCGCGCCGTTCGAGGGTCCCACCTGCCGGTAGCGGGGGTCGTCGGTCTCGGGCCACCGGAAGTCGCGGACGTTCCCCCAGACGCCGGAGATGCCGGTCGCGATGTCGATGTCGGGGAGGTCGTAGTTCCACCAGCGTGCGAACAGTTCGGTCGCCGCCGCGGCGCCCTCCTCGTCGGGGGCACGCAGCGTCTCCCACGCGTCGAGCACGTCGAACTCGCGGCCTTCCGTCACCGAGAGCGCCCCCGGTTCCTCGGGTATCGTCGCGCTCCGGGGCTTCCCGAGCAGGGGTTCCTCGCGCTCGCCGGCGACGCCGTAGCCGAGCGAGGCGAAGTTCGTCGCGGTCGGGTCGTACGCCGCGTGGGGGTAGCCGTTCGTCCACCACGGGAGAATCCCGAAGGTGCCGTCCTGTACGACCGTGAGGAAGGCGGTGGTCGTTCGCTGCTCGAACTCCGTCTCGAAGCCAAACTCCGAGAGCGCGCGGTGGACAGTTCGGGAAGCGTCGAGCCAGTCCGTCCAGAGCGGCGAGAGCACGACGAGGGAGGCGGGCTCCCCTTCCGGGCTCACCCACGTCTCGCCCTCCTTCGTGTAGCCGGCCTCGCGCATGAACGACGCGGCCCGCTCCCGGTCGGAGGGGTAGTCGTGGAGGGACTCACGAAGGGAGTCGGGGAGCCAGCGCTCCGCAGGGGGAGCCGTCATGCCACACTGTGTCCGGACGGGGTTCCCCCACCCGGCGTTCCGGACGATGTCGTCGAGGGGAAGTGCACACCGGATCGCGCGCCGGACGTTC
>Ga0207756_100036_pt1 | contig 211840 bp, 214 predicted proteins | sample A23M1SouthBayCA_FD_187748 | JGI IMG/M metagenome (GOLD analysis project Ga0207756, IMG submission 187748) | Aerobic enrichment media microbial communities from Eden Landing Ponds, California, USA - A23 M1 (3) (SPAdes) | ecosystem: Environmental > Aquatic > Marine > Unclassified | place... | reverse complement strand
GGCCGCCTCGACGGCCGCCTCGCGCTCGACGGTCACGACCTCGTCGAGGAGTTCGCGCCGGAGCACGTCGGGGACGAAGCCGGCGCCGATGCCCTGAATGCCGTGCGAGCCGGGGTCCCCGCCCGAGAGGACGGCCGAGTCGGCGGGCTCGACCGCGATGGCCTCGAACGACTCCTTGCCGCGCTCCTCGGCGATGTGAGAGGCGACGCCCGTGATGGTCCCGCCGGTGCCGACGCCGGCGACGACGGCGTCGACCTCGCCGTCCGTCGCCTCCCAGATTTCGGGGCCGGTCGTCCGGCGATGGATGCCCGGGTTAGCGGGGTTCTCGAACTGGGCCGGAACGACAGTGTCGCCCCGTTCGGCGGCGAGTTCCTCGGCGCGCTCGACGGCGCCGTCCATCCCCGCGTCGCCCGGCGTCAACACGAGTTCGGCGTCGAGGGCGTCGAGGAGGCGGCGGCGCTCCTCGCTCATCGAGTCCGGCATCGCGAGCACCAACTCGTAGTCCCGCGCGGCGCACGCGAGCGCGAGGCCAATGCCGGTGTTCCCGCTGGTGGCCTCAACGACGGTCGTCCCCGGGGTCAGTTCCCCGGCCTCCTCGGCGCGCTCGAGCATCGCCGCGCCGACGCGGTCCTTCACCGACCCACCCGGGTTCAGCGACTCCACCTTCGCGAGGACCGTCCCGGGGAGCGAGTCGAGGCGGACCAGCGGCGTCTCTCCGATGGTCTCCGTCACATCGTCAGCGACGTTCACACCGGAACGTGGGCGTCCGATGCCTTCTGGGGCGGCCCCCGGAATGGCGGGTGTTCAAGTCCACACCGGCCGAACATCTTCGGAGCGGACGCTTTGGGGGAGGAAATCGAATAGGTACGTATGCCGGACCGCGAGACCGAACTCCGCTCGCTCGCCGCGAGCGCGGCCGACCACCCGGCCGTCGAGGACGCGTGGGTCGCGAAGAGCTTCACCGACCGGATGGTCGTGGTGGACGTGCGGGCCGGCGCCGACCTGCCCGCGGAAATCGAGGGCCGCTTCGCCGAGTGCGACCTGCGCGGCGCGAACGACGTGTACGACACGGGCGCCGGCGACGACTCCTTCGCCGGGGAGGCGAAGGGCGCCGCGCGCCACCAGTTCGTTGACACCCGCACCCGCGGGGAACACCAGTCCTACGTCGTCGACTGAACGGCTTCCAGGTAGTCGAGTTGGCCCTCCAACTCCTTCCTGCGCTGGCGTTTGATGACCGTGCCATCGAGGAAGTCGCCGACGACGGAGACGTCGAGCGCGAAGTCGGTACTCGCGGTGACCTTCGTCCCCCCATCGACCACTTCGAGCGCGAACTCGGTGCGCATCGTCTCGAACATCCCGTCGCGTTGCTCGTAGACGAAGGCTGCCTCGTCCTCGACCACTTCGAGGTCGAGTTCGATGGTAAGGATTCCTACCCTGTTCGTGAGCCGAATCACGTTCCCGGAGACCGACACGTCGTCGAAGCCCCCGGCCCGCATGAACGCCCCGTGGTCCGCCATCGCCTCGCGCACGGCGTCCGGCGGCGCCGGGACCGTCCGCGTGACCGTGACCGTTTGCATACCGGCGCTTCGAGCGGATGGGCCATACGTCCGTCGGCGAAGGCGTTCGGGTCGGATGTGTCCGAACATGTTCGCCCCGCGTTCCGCGCGGCCGGACTGTGCCTGCCCCGCTATTTGAGGGGCCTTCTTATGCCCATCTGTATCATGACGGACCACGTTGGCGCCCCCGGTTCGACGGTATCGCGTCGTGAGTTCCTCGCCGCGACCGGCGCGGCAGGCGTCGGCTCGCTCGCCGGCTGTCAGGCACCGACCGGAAAGCAGAGCGCGAACGCCGCGCAGACGTCCGCGCCGAACCTCCCGAGCACCGCTCCCCCCGAGGTTGTGAACGTCGACGAGCAGGGCGGGTCGGTTACCCTCAAAACGCAGCCCGCCGTCCATCAGGCCCACCCCCTCGACACGATGGGCGGGCCGGTCGAACTCCCGCGGGTGTGGGCGTTCCAGGCCGACGACCGCGACCCGAGCGTTCCGGGGCCGATTCTGCGCACGACCGAAGGCGAGGGGATGGAGGTCACCCTCGACAACACTAGCGGCAAGCGCCCCCACACCGTCCACTTCCACGGCGCACAGAAGGCGTGGAAGGACGACGGCGTGCCCACGACGACGGGCATCACGGTCAAGCCCGGCGAGAAGCACACCTACACCGTTCCCGCGAACGTGCCGGGCACCCACTTCTACCACTGCCACTTCCAGACCCAGCGGCACATCGACATGGGGATGTTCGGCGTCTTCCGGGTGGACCCGAAGGGGTACGAGGAGGCCGACCGCGAGCACTTCATGACGGTGAAGGAGTGGGACTCGCGCATCAACCGGATGATGGCCGGCGAGGGCGTCTCCTACGACCCCCGACAGCGGAACCCGGACGTGTTCACGGTCAACGGGAAGTCCGCGCCCCGGACGCTCCACCCCGAGGACGGTTCGCCGATCATCGTTGAGCAGGGCGACACCGTCAGAATCCACTACGTGAACGCCGGCTACATGAGCCACCCGCTCCACATCCACAACCACCGCTTCCAGCGCGTGGAGAAGGACGGCGGGCAGATTCCCGAGGCCGCCCGACACGACATGGACGTGACGAACGTGGCGCCCGCCGAGCGCCACACAATCGAGTTCGAGGCCGACGCGGACCCCGGCATCTACCTGATGCACTGTCACAAGGTCAACCACGTGATGAACGGCTCCTTCTACCCCGGCGGGATGCTCTCCGGCGTGGTGTACAAGGACGCGATGGACACCGACATCTTCGCTGACCTGATGGCCGCCGCGGGCTACGAGCCGTAGTCTAATCCGCGACCGGCGCCGCTTTCCGCGTCCGTTCGAGCGCCCTATCGAGGTCCGCGGCGATGTCCGTCGTGGAGACTCCGGGTGGAGAGTCCACGCGACTGTCGGTCGGCCATAGGGGAGGGGACGACGCGAAGCGGGAGTACGCCGGCTCGAGAAATAGGTGTTTTAACCGTCGAGCCGCTCGCCCAGCACCGCTTCGAACACCTTCCGCTGGGCGGCCCCGAGATGCTCGGCAAACGTCGAGGGGGAGATATCCAGTTCCTCGGCCACGTCGCCGGCGTTCGCCCCCTTCGGGTAGTCGAAGTAGCCCATCCGATGGGCCGTCCGGAGCACCTCGCGCTGGCGCTCGGTGAGCCGGCTCCGGTCGACGAACACCAGGTCCTCGCTCTCGCGCTCGGCGGTCCGGGTGAGCCGGCGCAGGGAAACCGCCGTGAAGCGCTCGCGGAGGTCCTCGACGACGTACCGGACCCGCTCGAAGTCCGGCGCGTGGAACGTGACCACGAGGGTACCCTCGGCGGCCCGTATCTCCGAGACCGGGTGGCCGGACGCCTCGACGGCGTCACACGCACAGGGCTCTTCGGGATGCCGGCTGAAGCGGTACACCGTCCGGTCGTCGTAGGTCGCCGCCTCAGTGGCGGTATCAGTAGAGAGGTCGGCCTCCCCCTCGACGACGAACTCCTCCTCGATTCGCCCCTCCGGGTTGGGCGCCGACGCTCGGGCGATACACCGCGCCCGGCCGGCCGCCGCCGAGGCCTCCGCCACGGGGCAGTCCCCGGGTTCGCCGACGGCGAGTTCGACGCGGAGCTCGCTCATCGGCTCAGCGCCCGCCGCCGTTCGAGCCCTGGGCGAACATCCCAAACAGGACGCCCACGAGGCCGAGGCCGCCGGCGATCGTGAGCGCCTCCGTCATGCCGCCACCGCCGGAACTCGGAGAGCCGACGACGATGGCCCCGCGCATCCCCATCGGCTTGTGGGGCGTGCAGGCGTACTTCCGGATACCCGTCCCGGTGACCGTATGCGAGAACGTGTGGCCGGCCTCGGAGGCGAGTTCGCTCTCGAAGGCGCCGTTCTCGTCGACGACGTTGTGCTGGCCGCCCTCGCCGGACCACTCCCAGACGATTTCGGTGCCCGGGTCGACCCGGACGGCCGCCGGCGCGAAGGCGAAGCCGCCGCCGTTCCCCTGAGCCCCGACGGTTATCTTCACCTGCTCTTGCCCGCGCTTGTCGACGGTGCTGTCGTAGTTGCTCGTCTCGCTGAACCAGTCGCCGTAGTCGGGTTCGGGGGGCCCGCCGCTGGACTCGTTCTGTGCCGCGGCGCTGCCCGCGCCCGCGAGACCGGTGCCGGCGGCGGCCGCGCCCGCGGCGCCGCGGAGGACGGTGCGTCTGGTGACGGTGGATGTGGGTTCTGATGTCATGGTCCTGTGTCCGTGGATCCGTTCGCCGCGACGCCGCGTCGCGGGACGGTGCTACGGGTAAGCGTAGGTGCTATCCCCCAAAATAGAGGGACGCGCGGTCCCGACCGGCCGGACCCGTTGCGAACATGTTCGGGGAGAATCGGAGGGAACCCGACACGGAATACGTGGGTATGTCCGCCGTTCCCGGGTCGCTCGACACCGAGCGCGGGCCGCCGATGGCCGTCCCGCTCCGACACTTCGCCGTCGCTGCGTGCTGGCTGGTCGCCGGGGCGGCCCTCGGCGTCGCCACGGCCCTCGGCATGGGAGGAACGCTCGCGCACGTCCACCTGCTTCTGGTGGGGTGTATCTGTGTGACCATCATGGGCGCGATGACGCAGTTCGTCCCCGTCTGGTCCGGCGTCCCCCTCCACTCGCGGCGGCTGGCGAGCGTCCAGCTCTGGCTCGTCACCGTCGGGGTCGCCGGGTTCGCCGCGGCGCTTCTCCTCGGCGCCCTCGGATGGGCGCCCGTCTTCGGCGCGGCGATGCTCCTCGGCTTCTGGGTGTTCGCGTACAACCTCGGGCGGACGCTGCGCTCGGTCGACGCCTTCGACGCGACCGAATCACACTTCGCCGCCGCGCTGGGCTTCTTCGTTCTCGCCACTCCGCTCGGGCTCGCGCTCGCCGTCGGCTTTCAGGCGCCAGTGTTCGCCCCCCTTCCGGTGAGCCGGGGCGCGGTCGTGAGCGCCCACGTCACGCTGGCGGTGTTCGGGGGCGTGCTCACGACGGTGTTCGGCGCGCTCTACCAGCTCGCGACGATGTTCACGGGGACGGAGCTCCGGGGCGTCGAGCTCCACGTCCGACGCGTCGAGCGCGTCGGCTACCCGTTCGGGGTGTTCGTGCTCGCCGCCGGGCGCCTGCTCTCGAACGCGACGCTCGCCCGCCTCGGGGGCGCGCTCGCGCTCCTGGGCGCGCTCGGGATGGGCTTTGTCGTCTGGCGCCGGGTGAGCGAGGCGAAGGGCGAGCGGACCCCGATGCACACCCGCTACGCCGTGCTCGCGGCGTCGCTCTGTCTGTGGGCCGCGCTTTCCTTCCCGGCGTGGCTCCGCGCGCCGCTCTCGGCTCGCTTCGGCGCGCCCGGAACCGTCCACCTTCTCGGGCTCGGGGTCGTCGGCTTCGCCGTCCTCGGGACGCTCTACCACATCGTCCCCTTCATCGTCTGGGTGGAGCGCTACAGCGACCGCGTGGGCCTGGAGGCGGTGCCGACGGTCGAGGACCTCTACGATGACCGGGTCGCGACGGCGGACTTCGCGGCCTTCCTCGGCGGACTGGGTGGGCTCGTCGCGGGGGACCTGCTCGGCTCGACTTTCCTGGTCGCGGCCGGCGGCGCGCTCGTCACCCTCGGGAGCGTCCTCTTCGCCGGGAACCTCTGGCTCGTCGTCGACCGGCACAGCCCCCGCTCGCTCCGGTCGGTAGTGTTCGGAACGCGGGGCGAAGCGTAGTCAGGCGCGGTGCCCGAAGTCGGGCGCCGAGTCGGGTAGCTCTCCCGTCTCGCGGTACTCTTCCTCCAGGTCGGCGAGCGCGTCGTTGATGCGCTCGCTCTCGTTGTGGCTCTCGGCCGCCCGGACCCGAACGAGGTCGTACTCGTGGCGCTCCGCGAGGCCGTTCCACGCCCGGAACGAGCCGAGCGTGAGGGTGTGCGTCTGCGGGCAGAAGGGCGTCGTCGGGGTGAACGTCGCGCGCAACACGTCGGGGGATTCCTCCGCGTACCGGTAGCCCGCCTCCGGGTGACGCGGGTCGAGGTTGAGGCGCGCGAGGTTGTAGCCGAACGTCGCGTCGTAGACGCCGCGCTCCTCGAAACACGCGCGAGTCACGCGGTGGAAGGCGGCGTGGCGCCGCCCCGCGAGAATAGTTCCGCCCCGGAGGAAGGCGTCGGGTTCCGGGAGGTGCTCGGGCACGAACTCGTCGTAGCCGTCGAAGCGGACGTCCTGTCCGCCGAACGGGTTCGGGATGCCGGCCATACGAACAAGTACGGGGCCGGGCTCCCTCGGGTTCTCCCCGAACGTGTTCGATTAGATGGGGGCCGCGCTAACCCCCGTGGGAGCGCCGCGTTCAGGCGCGCTTGATGTCGACGTGCCACTCGTTCTCGTCCACTTGGGTCGTCTCGTAGTCGAAGCCGCGGCGTTCGAGGACCCCGTACAGCGGTTCGGGCTCGAAGGAGTTGACGAGCCGGAGCGTCTCCTCGGGCCCGAGTTCGTCCAGCGCCGCGGTGATGGCCCCGAAGGGTTCGCCCTCAACTTCCCGCGCGTCGAGCGTCCTCGTGGATTCCGTCGCCATACCCGAACGTCGGGCGGGGGCGGGGTGGCCGTTTCCCCGATAATGTTCGGTTTTTTCGAGCGCGAACACGTTCGGCGCTCTTCCCAGCCGCCGAAAACAGTCGCGACCGATTATCGACATGACGTCCAAGGGGGAATATGGCGAACGAGAACCCCGACTGGGAGGTGTTCGTCCGCGAATCGCCGGAGGAGGCGATGCGACACGTCGGCAGCGTCTCGGCGCGAACGGGCGAGGAAGCCCGGGAGCGGGCGACGGCGCTGTTCGGCCGCTTCGTCGCGGACGTCTGGCTCTGTCCGGCCGACGCCGTCGAGCGCGAACGGGGGGTGACGGCGCCGTGATCTCGGTGAGTAAACTCCTGTGTGGGTTGGACGCCGAGAGCGACGGCCTGCGCTACGACGCCGCCGAGGGCTCCGACGCCGACCAGATCACCGAGGAGAAACAGCGCCGCCCGGTCGTCGTCTGGAACACGACCCGCAGATGTAACCTCTCGTGTTCGCACTGCTACGCGAGCGCCCGGGCCGAACCCGCGCCCGCGGAACTGAGCACCGAGGAGGGAAAGGCCCTCCTTGACGATTTGGCCGACTACGGCGTTCCCGTCGTGCTCTTCTCGGGCGGCGAGCCGATGGCGCGGTCGGACCTGACCGAGCTCGTCCGCTACGCCTCCGACGCCGGTCTGCGCCCGGTGCTCTCCACGAACGGCACGCTCCTGACCGAGGAGCGTGCCCGGGAGCTCCGGGAGGCGGGCCTCGCCTACGCCGGCGTGTCCGTGGACGGGATGCCCGCCGCCAACGACCGGATTCGGGGGGAGGAAGGCGCCTTCGACGCGGCCGTCGAGGGTATCGAGGCGGCCCTCTCCGCGGGGTTGAAAACCGGCCTGCGCTACACGATCACCGACTACAACGCCGACGACCTCGAAGCGGTGGTTGACCTCCTCCACGACGTGGGCGTGGACCGCTTCTGTTTCTACCATCTCGCCTACGGCGGCCGGGGCGCCGACGTGGCCGACGCGGACCTGACGCCCGAGCGGCGCCGCGAGGCAGTCCGGACCCTCTGTGAGTTGACCCGCGACTACCACGCGCAGGGCGAGGAAATCGAGACCTTGCTGGTGGGTAACTACGCCGACGCGGGCTACCTCACCGAGTACGCCCGCCGCGAACTCGGGGGGGAGCGCGCGGAGCTGATACATCGCTACCTCCGGCGCAACGGCGGCGACCCCGCCGGCGAGCGGGTGGCCGACGTGGACTACGAGGGGAACGTCCACCTCACGCAGTTCTGGCAGGGCTACTCCCTGGGGAACGTTCGCGACCGACCCTTCTCTGCCATCTGGGAGGACGAGTCGAACCCGCTTTTGAGTGCGCTGCGGGAGCGCGAATCGCACCTCGAAGGAAACTGCGCGGACTGTCGGTATCAGGAAATCTGTCGCGGGGCCTCTCGCCTCCGCGCGCTCTCGGTCCACGGCGACCCGTTCGCGGAGGAGCCTCAGTGTTATCTGACGGCCGAGGAGCGCGGCGCGGAAGGAGGAGCGTCGCCGGCGCCCGCGGACGACTAGCGGAGGTCGAAGAGGTCGGCCGCCGTCTCGGGGTCGGCCTCCCCCTCGACAAGGGCCGTTCGGGGGGGAGCGAGCACGCGATGGCTCAGCCGTTCGGCGAACGCGGCCAGTACCTCGCGCTGTTCGGGCGTGAACTCGCCGCGGGCCTCAACGGCGTCGAGCGTCGCGTCGAGTTCGCTGCGACACGTCTCCGCCCCGCGGCGGCGCAGCGCGCGGACGAGCGCGCGCCGGTCGCCCTCAGGCGGTTCCTTCGATTGGGCCATCGTACCCCTCCGGGACGTACGGACAGAGCGGATCGCTTCCGAGCGGGTCCCCGGTCGCCGCGTACGCCCGCGAGCGACTCCCTCCACAGAGTTCGCGGAACTCGCAGGCGCCACACTTCCCCCGCAGTTCCTCGGAATCGCGCAGGCGCTCAAAGAGGTCCGCGTCGCGATAGCACTCGACGACGCTCGTCTCGCGGACGTTCCCCGCCGGTTCGGGGAGAAAACCGGAAGGATAGACCTCGCCGACGTGCGAGACGAAGGCGAAGCCGTCGCCCGCGGTGATGCCGCCGCGCCGCCCGGAGCCGTCGCCCCGCTGGGCGCGGACCCGCCGGTAGTGGGGCGCCTCGGTGGTTTTGACGCCGAAGGGCGCGTCCTCCGAAACGTCCGCGAGCCACGCCATCACCTCCTCGGCGCGCTCGGGGGAGAGGGGGTCGAGCGCCGCGCCACGCCCGACGGGCACGAGGAAGAACACCGACCAGAGCACCGTGCCGAGGTCGGCGACGAGCTCGCGAATCCGGGGGAGTTCCCCGACGGTGTCCGCGCACACCGTCGTGTTAATCTGGAGGGGGAGCCCCCGCTTTCGGGCCCGTCGTGCGGCCCGGACGGTGGCCTCGAAGCTCCCCGCCTCGCCCCGGAAGGCATCGTGGGTCTCGGGAGACGCCCCGTCGAGGCTGAGCGCCATCCGTCGGAGTCCGGCGTCGGCCAACGCGTCGACGCGCTCGTCGGTGAGCGACTCGGTCCCGCTCGGCGTGAGCGTCATCTTCAAGCCCTGTTCGGTGCCGTACTCGACGAGTTCGATCAGGTCCGGACGCGCGAGGGGGTCACCCCCCGAGAGCACGACGAGTTGGCCGTCCCCGAACGCGCGGGCGTCGTCCAGGAGTGCCTTCCCCTCGCTCGTGGTGAGTTCGTCGGGGTGTCGCTGCGGGGTGGCCTCCGCCCGGCAGTGCTCGCAGGCGAGCTCGCAGGCCTGGGTCACCTCCCAGACCAACACGAGGGGACGCTCGTCCGTGTTCATGGCTGGACGTGGACCCGGGTGACGTAGCCCCCACAGCCACAGCGGGCGACGAACTCCCACTCGATGCCCTCGAAGTGCTCGTCGAGGTGGTCGTAGAGATACGTCTCGGGGTGGCCGTGCTCCCCGTGGGTGACGAGGTTGACGTGATAGCCCGGGGCCGTGTTCTCGACTGCCTGTACCGCCTCGTCGAGGACCCGGTGGCGCTCGACGTGGCGCTCCCGCTCGAGGTTCGCCGACCAGGAGTTCTCGTGACGCGTGTCGGTGACCGGCTCCGCCGCCGCCTCGATTTCTTCGCTCATACTTGTCTCTGGGCACGCGACCGGGGAGAGGGTAACCCCGAACGTGTTCGGGAAAAGCGACTGGCTGGGGGCGGTCAAAGAAGAATGTATGTCAGCCGCGAACCATCCGGACGTCGACCTCGCGGAACTCGGCGCACCGACCGACCGGCCGACCGAGACGCTCGACGCGCGGGAGCTCCCGCCGCCCGAACCGCTCCGGCGCACCCTCGAACGGCTCGCCGACCTCGACGACAGAACGGTGCTCGTCCAGCGCAACGACCGGGTGCCCAAACATCTGTTCCCGAAGCTCGACGACCGGGGCTACGAGTACGCCGTCGCGGAGGGAGAACCGGTCGTGACCGCCGTCTGGCGGAAATAGCTCAGAAGCCCCAGCGGAGGCCGGACATCGTCGCGACAATGGCGATCATCAACAGGAGTTCGACCATGCTCAGCATGCCGTACTTCTTGTTCAGCGAGGCGAGGCGCTCGTGGTCGGTGTCCTCGGCGGCAATCTCGTCGAACATCCCAGCGGTGAGCATATGCAGGGGACCGAATCCGAGCACGAGCAACGCGACGGCGATGGCGAGCGCCGCCCACAGCGAGGGCGTCGGCGCGTCCCAGAGGCCCATCATGCCGGCGAGACCGACGCCGGACCCGATGACACCGACCGAGACTGGCTCCATGAGGAGGTTCATCTTCGGGACGAACCCCTCGGCGAACTCGACGTTCGCGCCCTGCGAGAGGCTCCCCATCACGGGACCCAGAACGACCGCCCCGAGCACCCCCGTGCCGAACCAGAAGGCGCCGAGGAAGAGGTGGACGGTGAACATGGCCCGGATGTCGCCGGAGAGATAGCCCAACACGGGAAGCAAGAGGGGCACGGCGACGGCGCCGGCCGCGAAGGGCCGGCTGGCGGCGTCGGCCATTAGACGGTAGCGCTCGCGTCGGTTGGACGGCCGCTGTGCGTCGGCTAACGACATGCGTTCCTCATGACAGTGGGCACACAGGTGACGCATAAAAGTGATTGGGCCGGCACTCACGGACGGCGACGGCTTCGAGCGGGGTGAAGGGGGCCGGACGCGCGCCCACCCGGGCGTTTACGCCTCCTTGGGGAGCGTCGCCACGAACTCCTCCTGGCCCCGCCGCTCGACGGCGTAGTTCTCCCCGTCGAACGCCGGGACCTCGGCCTGGAACTCGTAGTAGAGGGGTTTGGGGTCGTGGTCGTTGACGATTTCGAGCGCCTCTCCGGGGTCGAGTTCCTCGAAGGCGTCGTGTATCTTCGGGTGGCGCTTCGACGGCGGGACGTCGCGGAGGTCGAGCGTCGTTTCGGGCATCGTCGGATAGTCCGGCCGCGTCGTGGTAGGGGTTCCCCCGAACGTGTTCGCCCACAGGTGTACGAACATATTCGGCAATATTTATTCCGGGGCGGACCGAATACGTTCGGGTGAGGACCGATGCCACGGGCTAAACTCAGGCTGACGATTCCGGAGGGGGTGTGGGTTGGCGACCTCTCGCGTCGCTACGAGGGGGCGCAGTTCCGCATTCTCGCCGCCCTGACCGACGAGGGGGCAGGGGTAGGGCTGGCCGAAATCACGAGCGAAGCGTTGGACGCCGTTCTCGAGGAGATGCGCGGAACGGAGGATATCGTGACCGTGGACGTGTTACAGCGCCGCGAGACGACGGCCCTCGTGCAGTTCGAGACGTCGACGCCCGTGCTCCTCTTTCCGGTCCGCGACTCCGGGGTGCCCCTGGAGATGCCCTTCGACATCGTCGGCGGGGAGGCGACGTGGGAGATAACGGCCCCCCGGGAGCGCCTCTCGGCGCTCGGCGAGCAGCTCTCGCAGTTCGGCATCAGCTTCACCGTCGAGGAAATCCGCCAGCGCATCGAGGACAGCCAACTGCTCACGGACAAGCAGTCCGACCTCGTCGAGGCCGCCGTCGAGCGGGGCTACTACGACACTCCCCGCACGTGCAGCCTGACCGAGCTCGCCGACGAGTTGGGAATGGCGAAGTCCACCTGCAGCGAGACGCTCCACCGCGCGGAAGGGAAAGTCATCAAACAGTTCGTCGGTGAGAAATGACGGGGAACCCCCTCAGCGAGGCGACGACACCGGCGTTTCAGGACGTGCTCGACGCGCTCGACGACCCCGTCTGCCGGCAGTTGCTCAAGCGCCTGGACGAGCCCCGTTCGGCCGACGAGTTGGTGGAGACGACCGACGTGGCGCGCTCGACGGTGTACCGGAAACTCGACCTGCTCCGGGAGGCGGGTCTGGTGCGGGAGTTCACGGAGATACGCCGCGACGGCGGCCACACCGCCCGCTACGAGTGTAGCTTCGACGAAGTCCGCGTGAGCTTCGACGACGAACGCGAGTTCCACGCCAGCATCAAACGAGAGGAGAACCCCGACGAACGACTGGCCGACCTCTGGTCGGAGGTGCGAAAGGAGACATGACAGAGATACTCACAGATTTCACCATCGGCACCGTCCTGAAAACGATTACCCTGCTGTTGGGCGGCCTCATCACCTACCACGCCGTCCAGGCCTATCGCCGGACCGGCGCGCGCTCGCTGCGGGCGCTCGCCATCGGCTTCGGCGTCATCACCCTCGGCTCCGGGCTCGCCGGCGTCGTGGACCTGGTGACCCCGCTCGGGCGCGAGGCGGCGCTCGTCGTCGAGTCGCTGTTCACGAGCATCGGTTTCGGCGCCATCCTCTACTCGCTGTACGGCGGGCGATGACTACGAGGGGCGTTCGACGCCGCGGAACTCGAAGCGCGCACCGCCCGACTCGCTCGCCGTGACCTCAACCGTCCAGCCGTGGGCGTCCGCGATCTGTTTGACGATACTCAATCCGAAGCCGGTCCCGGCGTCGCTCGTCGAGTAGCCCGGGCTGAAGAGTTCCTCGCGCTCGGCGTCGTCGATACCGACGCCGTCGTCCGCGACGTAGAAGCCCGTGCTGTCGTCAAGGTCGCCCACCGTGATGGTGAGTTCTTCTACGGTCGGGGCAGTCCCGTCCGCGGGCTCATTGGACTGTGCCCGACTGCCCGTCGAACCGTGTTCGACGGCGTCACCGGACTGCGTCCGGTTGCCCGTGGAGCCGTGCTCCACGGCGTTGCGAAACAGGTTCTCGAAGAGCTGCTGGAGGCGGTTCCGGTCGGCGAGGACTGACCGCTCCGTCTCGACGCGGAGCGTCGCGCCCCGAGTGGCGACGTTCTCCCAACACCCGCGGACGAGGGAGTCGAGGACGATGCTCTCGCGGACGCCCAGCGAGTCCCCCTGTCTGGCCAACACCAGCAGGTCGTCGATGAGTTCGACCATCCGGTCGTGGGCCCGCTCGACGTGTTCGAGGTTCGGGTCGTCGGCCTCGACCAGTTCGAGGCGTCCCTGCGCGACGTTCAGCGGGTTGCGCAGGTCGTGAGAGACCACCGAGGCGAACTGCTCTAACTGCTTTTCGCGCTCTTTCCGGTCCGAGATGTCCCGCCCGATGCTCAGGATGGCCGTCTCCCCGCGGTAAGTGATGAGACTGGAGCTGATTTCGACGGGGACCTCCTCCCCGTCCTTCGTCCGGTGGACGGTCTCGAAGACCTGGTGCTCGTCCTCGGGCATCGAGTCGATGAGCGCCGTGATCTCCTCGGGTTCGTGGCGAGCGTCGATGTCGTGGGGGCGCATCGAGAGGAACTCCCCGCGGGTGTAGCCGAGCGTCTCGACGGCCGCGTCGTTGACCGCGAGGAAGGTACAGTCGTCGTCGATGACCCACGCCGTGTCGTTCATCCCGTTGATGAGTTCGGCGTACTCCGTGCGGGCCTGTTCGAGGTCGCGCTCCCGTTCTTTCTGTTCGGTGACGTCTTGGACGGCGCCGCGCAGCGTCGTCACCTCGCCGTCCTCGACGGTCGGCACGCCCTGTACCCGGAGCCATCGAACCTCGTCCTCAGGGCCGTAGAAGCGGGCTTCCACGTCGAAGGGCTCCCCGTCCTCGAGGGCCGCCGTGACCGCGTCCCCGACGAGCGGGCGGTCCGTCTCGTGGAAGACGTCGAGGGCCTCGCCGAGCGGCGGCGTCTCCTCGGCGTCGATTCCGAGCAACTCGAAGAGGTTGTTCGTCCAGAACAGCTCCTCGGTGTCGGGGTCGATCTCCCAGCCGCCCACGTCGGCGATGCGCTCCGTGCGGTCGAGCAGGTCGCTCGCGCGTTCGAGCTCCTGTTCGCGCTCCTTGCGGTCGGTGATGTCGCGGTTGTTCGTGACGATGCCGTCGATGGCGGGGTTCGAGAGCTGGTTCGTGCCGTGGATTTCGAGCCAGCGCCACTCGCCGTCGGCCGTCCGGAAGCGACACTCGATGGTGGTCGTCCCCTCGGGGTTGGCGGCGAGTTCGCGGAACGCCGCGCGGGTTTCCTCGACGTCGTCGGGGTGGACGTACTCGAACCCGTCCCGTCCCATCAGCGATCCCGGTTCATGGCCGAGAACCCGCGAGACAGAGGGGCTCTCGTAGGAGATGGTCCCGTCCTCGGCGAGGACGGTGACGACGTCGGTAGACTCCTCTAAGTACGCCTCGTAGCGCTCCAGTTCCCGCTCGCGCTCGATGCGCTCGGTGACCTCGGTGGCGATGCCGAGAACCGCACGGGTGTCGTCGTCGAGGTCGTAGGGAAGGAGGCGGGGCTCGAAGAGGTGGCTCTCCCCGTCGGGGCCCTCGACCTCCACCTCGGGGAAGCGCCGGGCCTCCCCGGAGTCGAGAACCGACCCGATGCGCTTGCGGAACCGTGCGGCCTCGGCCTCGCCGAGTACGTCGTCGACGGACGACCCCTCGATGTCGTTGGCGGTCGTGTCGTGAAACGACGCGAGCGTCTCGTTCGCGAGAATGTAGCGCCCCTCTCGGTCGACGACGTAGAGGAGATGGGGGACGGCGTCCACGATGTCGCGGAGGCGCCGTTCGCCGCGTTCGATCGCCTGTCGGGCGCGGTCGTGTTCGACAGCGTTCGCGATACGGTTGGCGAGGACGGCGTACTGGTCGGTTCCGCCGCCCTTCTGGAGGTATTCGGTGACGCCCGCGGAGATGGCGTCGCTGGCGACCTCCTCGCTCCCCTTGCCCGTGAAGAGGATGAAGGGCAACTCCGGGTGGCTCTCGCGGACCGCTTCGAGGAACTCGATGCCGTTTCGCCCGGGCATCTCGTAGTCCGAGACCACGCAGTCGAAGCTGTCCGCGGCGAGCGCTTCGAGGCCGGCCGCGGCGCTGGTTGCCGTCTCGACGTCGAACGCCTCGCGCTCGCGTTCGAGGAACGCCGCGGTCATCTCCGCGAAGTCGGGGTCGTCGTCGACGTGGAGGACGCGACAGGTGTCGTTCGAGACGCCCGTGAGGGGGGAGAGCGCGCTCATCGGGGCCCCGCGACGTGGTTCGTTCGTGAAGGTATCATACTGGGTGAGCGGAGCGTCGGGGGTGATCCCTGACGCTCCGGGTTGTATGCGCTACCTACGGCGCCCGCGAGTAAATAAATGCCCACCGCAGCGTGTGGCCCCGACACGAGGCCTCTCTATCCCGGCGAGAGCGTCCCGCCGTCGGCGGTGCCTCGCGCCGTCTGGCCGTGGCGTCTCCGACGCCACGCTGTTCACGGCGGCGTAGATATCACTCGACGACGACGACGCCCTTCATCCCCATCGCCTTGTGGGGGGTGCAGAAGTACTTCTGCGTGCCCGCCTCCGAGAACTCCTGTTGGAAGGTGGCGCCCTCTTCGCTGTGGTAGTCGCTCTCGAAGTCGCCGTTCTTGGCGACCACGTTGTGCGACCCGTTGCCGGTCCACTCCCAGACGACCGTCGTGCCCGCGTCCACCCGAACCGCCGGGGGCGCGAAGGCGTTCGACCCGCTGTTCCCCGAGACGCCGACCTCCACCGTCACCTCGCTCTGCCCGGTCTCGTCGGAGACGCCGTCGAAGTTCGAGGTGTCGGAGAGCCAGCCGCCGAACTCGGCACCGCCCGACCCACCGTCGCCGCCGTCGCTCGATTCGCTACCCGAACTGTCGGAGCCGCCGGTGTCCCCGCTCGAATCGCCGGAGCCGCCGCCGCTCGAACAGCCGGCGAGGAGCGCGCCGAGCGCGAGGGCGCCGCCCGTTTCGATGAACGTCCGCCGCGTCGTTCGGTTTCGTGTCATCACCTCCCCCTTCGGGGTGCCGGCACAAAGCCCCGCGCTGGATTCTCACGCGCCGAGACGCGGCGTGAACATGTTCGGGGTTCCTCTGGCGTCCGGTTCGGGCGAGGTAACCGCGAAAAAGGAAGAGTTAGTCGTCGAGCTCGCTCTCCCGTTTCTCCTCACCGAAGACGCGCCGCGAGATGACCGTCCCGTCAGTCGTCGGGGCGCCCTCGGGCTCCGTCCGACGGACGAAGCGCTTCTTCAGGACGTCGTAGCAGAACAGCCCCGAGCCGAGGATGACGAGCACGTCACCCGGCAGGCGCGCCCAGAACAGCGCCTGGATGATGTCGCGGTTGTAGAAGGCCAGCGAGCGCGCCGCGTCGTAGGTCCCCGTGAAGACCGTCTCCAGTTGGAGGAAGCCGACGGGGACGTCGCCGATGAAGACCATCCAGGCGAGCCCGCCGTTCAGCAGCCAGAACGCGCGACGCAGATTCGTCGCGTCCCACTTGCCGGGCTTCGTGGTGAACTGGAGCGCGTAGGTCGCCATCCCGAGCGCGAGGAAGCCGAAGGCGCCGAACATCGCGCCGTGGGCGTGCCCGACCGTGAGGAACGTGCCGTGCTCGTAGTAGTTGACGAGCGGGAGGTTGATGAAGAACCCGAGGACTCCGGCGCCGACGAAGTTCCAGAGCCCCGAGGCGATGATGAACATGAAGGGGAGTTTGTAGGGGAACGACTCGCCCGCACCCATCATCGCGCGGTACTCGTTGATGGCCTCGTAGAGGATGAAGATGAGCGGGATGAACTCAAGCGTGGAGAAGACGCTCCCGATGGGCACCCAGTACTCGGGGAGGCCGATCCACCAGTAGTGATGGGAGACGCCGATGACGCCCGCCCCCATCACGAACAGCGCCTCGAACATCACGGCCTTCTCCGCGCTCCGCCGCGAGAGGAGGTTCATCGAAACCAGCGAGACGCCGATGATGGCGACGACGAAGAACTCGAAGGCACCCTCGACCCACATGTGGACGACCCACCAGCGCCAGAACTCCGTGACGACCATCGTCGTCTCCGGCGTGTAGAGCATGCTCGCGGTGAAGAGCAGGCCGATAGAGCCCCCCGCGTAGATAATCATGTGCGCGAGGCCGTAGCGCTCCTCGCGTTCGAGCAGCGGTTTGAACCCGCGTGCGACGAGCGTCGTCCAGAGCACGAAGCCAACCAAGAGACCGACCTGCCAGAGGCGACCGACTTCGAGGTATTCGAGGCCCTCATTACCCAGGATCCACCAGAGCGCGCCCTCGATGTACCCCTGGGCGCCGAGCCAGATGCCCGAGAGACCGCCGACGACCACGACCAACAGCGCGCCGAGCAGGACGTGGATGTAGCGCTTCTGGTTGTCGGGTTCCTGGCCGGTCAGAAGCGCCGGGAGGAAGAGCCCGATGCCGAGCCACATCGTCGCGATCCACAGCACCGCGAGGTCGATGTGCCAGGCCTTCGTAATCGCGAAGGGGAGCGCCTGGACGGCATCGATGCCCAACGCCTCCGCGATGCCGTAGAAGCCCTCGCGCTCGATGTAGTAGTGGGCCATCAAACCCCCTAATAGGGTCTGCACGAGGAAGAGCGCGGCCGCGACCGGGATGAAGCGTATCGCCGCGAACTGGCTCGGGAAGAGCTCGATTTCGCTCGGGCGGGGCACGTTGACCCCCTCGGCATCGGGCTCCGGGAGTTTGACCGAGCTGTAGAGCCAGATGCCGGCGCCGCCGCCGCCGACGAGCAACACCATCGCGATGACGCTCCACGTCATCGCGGAGACGGGCGGCGTGTTCCCCGCGCCGGGGTTGTACGGCCAGTCGTTGGTCCAGGACACCGCGCTGTCGGGCCGGTCGACGGATGCGAACGTCGCGGTCCACAGCGCGAAGTCGCCGAAGCGCTTGGCGTCCGTCTCGGACTCGACGAAGCCGGCCGGTACCCCCTGTTCGGGCGCGCCGCCGTGGTAGGTTTCGACGTACGATTCGCGCACCCGCTCGTAGGCGTACGCCTCCGCGGCGGTGAGCTCTATCGTCTCGCCGAGTTCACCCTCGCTGAGCTGGCGCTCGACGACGGAGTTCACCGCCGCTTGGTCCGCCTGCGAGAGGCTGTCGTACGCCCCCCCGTAGCGCTCCTCGGCGATGTACCGGCGCATGTGTTTCACCATCCGGTTCTGCGCGTCCGCCGTGTAATCCGGGCCGAAGTACGCGCCGTTGCCGAGAATCGACCCGTGGTTCATCAGCCCGTTCCCCTGGAAGGCGGCCTTCCCAGCGACGATGTCCTCGTTCGTCGCGAGCACGTCGCCGTCGGGGCCGACGACCTGTGCCGGGCGCTCGGGCGACTGCTGGTACGCGAAGAACGCGCCCGTGCCCATGACGATAAGGTTGAACACGAACGCGACCACGAGCGCCTTCGCCAGCGTCTGTCTGGTGACTCGCATGGAGGCGAGGGTTCGAGTGGGCAGTTTAACCTAACGGCGAGTGGTCCCGCCCGCTCGGAGCGGGAGCGAACATATTCGCCGGGTTCGGGGCGATTAATATATAAATAAAGCGGCGAACGCCTTCGCCGGCAATGCGAACCCGCAGGACTGTGCGGGCCGGTTGAAGGGGATAGCAGCCTCAGATGCACATGTGAGGTGCCAATCCAATGTTCGACAGCACTCGACGGCGCGTCCTGCAGGCGGTGGGTATCGGCGGCGCAACTGCCGTGGCCGGCTGTGAAGCGCCGGCCTCGGAGTCGGAGCCGAGCGGCGGCGAACAGTCGATGGTGAACCAGCAGGTCGAACCGGACGTCGAGACGGTGGCGGCGGACCCGACGGACGTCCCCGACCCCATCGACCGGAGCGAGCCGAAACACCACGACATCACGCTCGAAGCGCAGGAGGTCACCGCGGAGATCGAGGACGGCGTGACCTTCGACTACATGACCTTCGAGGGGCAGATTCCCGGCCCGATGATTCGGGTCCGGAAGGGCGATACGATCTCCTTCACCCTCGAAAACCCGCCGGAGAGCAACATGCCCCACAACGTGGACATGCACGCGATTTACGGCACCGGAGGCGGGAGCGTGGCCACGAACGTGGCGCCCGGGGAGGAGAACGCCGAGCGCTTCCGGTGTGAGTACCCCGGCGCCTACATCTACCACTGCGCCGTTCCGAACATGGACCAGCACATCTCCGCGGGGATGTTCGGGATGGTACTCGTCGAGCCCGAAGAGGGCCTCCCCGAGGTGGACCACGAGTTCTACTTCGGCCAACACGAGGTCTACACCGACGCGGGCGCCGGCGCGGAGGGGAAACACGCCTTCGACCACGACGCGATGCGCCGGGAGGACCCGACCTACGTGCTCCTGAACGGCGAGAAGTACGCCTACGCGGCGGCCAACCACGGACCCTTGGAAGCGAGCGTCGGGGACACCGCGCGGGTGTACATGGTCACGGGGGGACCGAACCTCTCCTCGAACTTCCACCCCATCGGCAACGTCTGGTCGCGGGCGTTCCGCGACGGCGCGCTCGCGAGCGACCCCGAGAAGAACGTCCAGACGATGAAAGTCCCGCCGGGAAGCTGTATGGTCGGCGAGATGGAGCTCCCCGTCCCCGAGCGGGTGAAGTTCGTCGACCACGCGCTCAGCCGGGTCACCCGGAAGGGGATGCTCGCCGAACTCGACGTGCTCGGCGAGAAACAGACCGACATCTTCGACCCCGAACCCGACGGCGCCGACGAGGGACCCATCTACGGCGACGGCTCCGGCGAGTAGCCCGCCCGAACACCTTCGGCCGCGGACCCATTTTCCGTCGTCCCGAACGGGGCGTATGCCCGAACACGTCACCGTCTCCGAACTCAACGCCGACCCGCACGCCGTGGCGTTCGACGACCCCCGAACTGTCTGTCTGCGGTTGGACGCTGGCGGGGAGGTGGCGCCACACACTCATCCCGACCACGACGTGCTGATCCTCGTCCTCGACGGCGCCCTTTCAGTCCGTCTTGACGGGGAGGAACACTCCCTCGACGAGGGCGAGGCGCTCCGCTTCGACGGGGAACGGGAGGTGGCGCCGCGGGCGGAGACCGGCGCGACGGCGCTCGTCGTGCTGTGCGAGCGCCGCGAGACGTGAACGTTGCCAGCGACTAATACCACCAGATTTTTGTCAGACAATCATTGACACATTGAAACATGGTTGCGGGAGAGCCATGAACGGGGAGTGTTGGCACGTCTGCTGTCACAGCTGTCGCTACGAGGCGCTCGTGAACGCGGAGACCGACGCCAGGGAGGAACAACACGCTCACCACGACGCGTCCGGTCATGCCGTCTCGGCGCGGCGCGTCGACACCGGGGCCGAGGCGTGAGCCGGCGGCGGTCCGCCCCGCCCCCGGCGTAGGACGGACGGCGGGTCGAGCGTTCGTCAGTGGCGACCCACGTGATACACCACCCCCCACACGAAGGAGAGCCCGACCATCACGACGAGAGCGCCGGCGAACTGTTCGGTGACGGGGATACTCGCGCCCGTCGCCGACCTCACCTGCCGGATGACGAGCAGGGAGAGTTCCCCGATGGGCGGCGTGATGCTCCAGACGTACTTCGAGAACACCGTTCCGACCAACAGCGTCGCGAACGCGGCGAAGCCATGTGACGCACCGGTTGTCGCGGGCATACTGGCTCAACGGACCCGTTAATTGTTAAATGTATGCCACGAGGGCGTGTCGGCGGCCTCACGCCGGCTCCTCGGCCCGGCCGTTCGTGTCTTCGACGGCGTCGGCCCCGAGGCCGGTGAACTCGAAGCGCGCGCCGCCCGACTCGCTCGCCGTGACCTCAACCGTCCAGCCGTGGGCGTCCGCGATGTTCCGGACGATGTTGAGGCCGAATCCCGTGCCGCCCTCGTTCGTGGTGTATCCCGCCTCGAACACCGTTTCGCGGTCCTCCTCGGGGATACCCGGGCCGTCGTCGGCGACGTAGAAGCCCGTGCCGTCGTCGAGGCGGCCGACGGTGACAGTGACGGCGTCACCAGAACTCGTCGAGTTCTGGTTGCCCGTGGAGCCGTGCTCCACGGAATCCTCGGAACGCTCCGCGTTCCGGTCCCCTGTCGAGCCGTGCTCGACAGAATTCCGAAAGAGGTTCTCGAACAGCTCGCGGACGCGACTGGCGTCGCCCGACACCGTCCCGAGGCCGCCCTCGATGTCGAGGGTCGCTCCGTCGGTCCCTGTCGATTCCCAGGCCTCCTTGACGACCGCTTCGAGGTCCATCGCTTCGAACTCATCGACGGTCTGGCCCGTGCGCGCGAGCGTTAGAACGTCCTCAATGAGTTCGTCCATCCGCTCTAAGGCGTCGGCCACGCGGCCGAGATGCTCGGTTCCGTCATCGCTCCCCTCGCGCGCCATCGAGAGGTAGCCCTGCGCGACGTTCAGCGGGTTGCGCAGGTCGTGAGAGACTACCGAGGCGAACTGTTCGAGGTGTTCGTTCTGGATTTCCAACTCCCGCTCGCGACGGCGCAGGCGCTCGCGGGCCTCCAGGGAGACGACCGCGTGGCCGATGGTCTCCCCGAGTTCGGTGAGCACCTCCCGCTCGGGGTCGTCGAAGAGATACGCGCGGTCGGCGTAGACGCTCAGAATCCCCAACACGGTGTCGTGGTGGACGATGGGAACGACCGCGACCGACTCGACGCCGTGCTCGGCGAAGAGTTCGCGCCACGGCTCCATGGAAGGGTCACTCATCACGTCCTGGGAACACTGTATCTCACCCGTTCTGACCGCGCGTCCGCCCGCTCCCTGCCCCGCGTCCTCCTCCGCCGCGACCGTGAGCTCGATAGACTCGTAGTAGTCGTCGTCGAGACCGGCCCACGCGTCGGGCGTGATGACCTCCGTTTCCGGGTCGTACCGGCCGATCCACGCCGATTCGTAGGCGTCCGAGCGTTGTAGGTGCTCGCAGACTCCCGCTTCGAGCTCCGAGCGCGTCTCGGCGTCGACGACCGCCTGCGTGGCGATGCGCAGCGTGTCGGTGATGCGGTTCAGCTGGTCGAGTTGGCGCTGGCGGGCGTGCTGGCGGGCGTCGTACACGCCGACGACGAGCCCGCCGAGGCTGCCGATTGTGACGGCGTTTAGGAGTATCAGTACCGTCCGCGGTGGGGCGTTGCCGTCGATGCTGGCGCTGAGGAAGAGCCAGCCGGCCGCCCCCGCGAGCGCCAGCGCGCCGACGCCGGCCCAGCCGAGCAGTCGGCCGACGAACTGGTCCGGAACGGGGCGGCGACGGGCCAGCACGACGCCGGCGGCCGTCAGCGTCGCCGACAACAGCAGGGAGAGGAGCCCGTTCGCCACAACAGCGGCTGGGTCCCCCCAGAGAAGCACCACGGACCGGACGTGAAACGCGGACATCACGAGGCCGACGCCCGCGACCGCGAGCCCCGCGTTCCGTGCCGAAGCGGTCACTATCGAACAGTTGGGCCCGCGCGCTGAAGAAGATACCCCCCACACAACCGGAGTAGAGGGGGCGACACGCGTCGGAGTGGTATAATTCCAACATCTATCGCGGGTCCCATCCGGGACAGGCGACGAGGGGGACTGTGACGGTGTGGTTGTGGGTTCCTATCGACGCCACAGGGGGGTTCCCTCACTTTTTGCCGCCGTTGAATGTAATTCGGTCATGGATAAAATTATTAACCGAGAGGAACGAGGTTCTAAAGTATGTCACGAGACGAGAATACCACACCTGAGAGAGCGATTAACCGGCGCAGCGTGCTCGCGTCGGGCGCGGCCCTCGGCACCGCCGCGCTGGCGGGTTGTATGGGCGGCGGTGGGGGCGGTGGCGGCGGAACCGAAGTCGCCATCATCTCCAGTCCGGCCGGCTTCGACGACGACGCGTTCAACGACAACGCGCTGGAGGGCCTCCAGCGGGCCGCCGACGAGTTCGACCTCACCGTCAACACCGTCGAGGAGACCCAGGACGCCCAGTACCAGTCGGTGCAGGCCGACACCGCCGAAGCGGGCTACGACCTCATCGTCCTCGTGGGGGACAACCACACCGGTCCCCTCGAGACGAACGCCGAGGAGTACCCCGACCAGGACTGGATGCTCATCAACAACACCATCGAGGGCGCCGACAACGTCTCCGGTTGGATCGCGATGAACAACCAGATGTCGTTCCTCGCCGGCGTCGGCGCGGGGACGATGACCCAACAGGAGTTCTCCGAGGGTGGCGGTTCGACCGACCCCGACGGCATGACCGTCGGCTTTGTCGGCGGCCAGGAGATCCCGCTCATCAAGGCGTTCGAGGAGTCCTACATCCAGGGCGTCCACTGGGTGAACGAGGACATCGAGGTGCTCACCGGCTACGCCGGAACGTTCAGCGACACGGCGCCGGCGAACAACCTCGCGGCCTCGCAGTACGACGAGGGCGCTGACATCGTCTGGCACGCCGCCTCCGCCGCGGGCGCCGGCGTCTTCTCCGCCGCCCAGGAGGCCGAGCGCTACGCGATGGGTGTCGACGTCGACCAGTCCGTCTCCGCGGAGCAGTACTCCGACGTGATTCTGGGCTCGGCCATCAAGGCGCTCAACACCGCGACGTACACGGTTGCCGAGTCCATCGTCAACGACAACTTCAGCGAGTACGTCGGCGAGAACACCCTCAGCATCGACGACGGCGGCGTCGACTACGTCGTCGGCCAGGAGTTCACCGACTCCATCCCCGAGGTGCTGAACACGAACATCGAGGACGCGAAGTCCGGCATCACGAGCGGCGACGTGACGCTCCGTTGCGGCCCGACCCGCTGCGAATAGGCGTTCGTCGCGGTCCGCGCGATTTATTTCCAATACATGACACCGAATACGACCGACGAACCCCCCGCCGTCCGCCTTGAGGGAATCACGAAACGCTTCGGGGACGTGACGGCGAACGACGGCGTCGATTTCACGCTGGAGCGCGGGAGCGTCCACGCGTTGCTCGGGGAGAACGGCTCCGGGAAGACGACCCTGATGAGCGTCCTCTACGGCCTCTACGACCAGGACGAGGGGACCATCCACGTCGACGGGGAGCCCAAGACCTTCGGGACGCCCCGCGACGCGATGGACGAGGGCGTCGGAATGATACACCAGCACTTCCAGTTGGTCCCGCCGATGACGGTCCTCCAGAACATCATCCTCGGCCAAGAGCCGACCGAAAACGGGCTCGTCCACGAGGACGGCGCGCGGGGGCGCATCGAGGAGATCTGCTCGCGCTACGGCTTCGACATCGACGAGTACCTCGACACGCCGGTCGCGGACCTCGATTTGGGGGTCCAACAGCGCGTCGAGATCGTCAAGAGCCTCTACCGGGGCGCGGAGGTCCTCATCCTCGACGAGCCGACCGCGGTGCTCACCCCCCAAGAAGTCGACGGGCTCATCGACGTCATGAACGACCTCCGCGAGGACGGGCGCTCGCTGATTTTCATCACGCACAAACTCGACGAGGCGCTCGCGGTCGCGGACGACATCACCGTCCTCCGGGACGGGGAGGCCATCGGCACCGTGAGCGCCGCGGAGACGACCGAACAGGACCTCGCGCGGATGATGGTCGGCCGCGAGGTGGTTTTCGACCGCCTCGAACGCGAGGAAACGGACGGCGAGCCGGCGCTCGGCGCCGAGGGGCTCCGCGTACGCGGCGACCGCGGGCAAGAACAGGTTTCGGGCGTGGATTTCACCGTCCGCGAGGGCGAGATACTCGGCATCGCCGGCGTGCAAGGCAACGGCCAGAGCGAGCTCGTCGAGGCGGTCACGGGCCTGCGAGGGGTCGAGGACGGGACGATCACGTTCGGCGGCGAGGATATCACCGACACGAGCCGCCGCGAGCGCATCGAGTCCGGCATCGCCTACATCCCCGAGGACCGCCAGACCGAGGGGCTCGTCCAGGACTACTCCCTCGTTCGAAATGCCCTGTTGGGCAACCAGACCATCGAACCGTTCGCGTCCGGAGGCTTTCTCGACTGGGGGGAAGTGCGCTCGCACGCCGAGGAGATCGTTGAGGCGTACGACGTCCAGCCGCCGGACGCCGAGAACGAGGCCGGCTCGCTCTCCGGCGGGAACCAACAGAAGTTCATCGTCGGCCGCGAGATCGAACACGAACCCGACGTGATGGTCGCCTCGCACCCGACGCGGGGCGTCGACATCGGCGCCATCGAGTTCATTCACAACCGCCTCGTGGACCTGCGCGACCGCGGGCTCGCGGTCCTCGTCGTCTCCTCGAAACTGGAGGAGATACAGACGCTCGCGGACCGGATCGCGGTGATGTACGAGGGGGAGTTCATCGACGTCGTCGACCCCGACGACGTGACCGAGGAGGACCTCGGGCTGTTGATGGCTGGTCAGACCCTTGAGGACGGTCCCGCGGAGGTGGAGCCGTGAGCGCCCCCGACGCCGACAGCGGGGGCGGGAGCGACCCCAGGTTCGTCGAGCGCGCCGCCGCACGGATGCTCGACGCGTCCGTGCTCGAACGGATCGCCATCGCCGCGGGGGCGGTCGCCTCGGCGCTGCTCATCGGCCTCATCGTCGTCGGCCTCGCCGGCTACGACCCCTTCGGCTTCGCCGGCGACCTCCTCATCGGCGCGTTCGGGAGCGTCGGCGCCCTCGCGCGGACGCTGCGCTTCGCGACGCTCTTTATCCTCACCGGCGTGGCCGTCGCGATCGCCTTCCGCGCGGGTGTGTTCAACATCGGCGTGCAGGGGCAGTTCATCGTCGGCGGTATCACCGGCGTCATGTCCATTATTTGGGCCGCGCCCTATCTGCCGACCGGCCCGCTCGGCGGGTTCCTGCTCATCGTCGTCGGCTCTCTCGCCGCCATCGTCCTCGGGGGACTGTACGCGGCGCTCCCGGGCGTGTTGAAGGCCTACGGCGGCGCGAACGAGATTATCACCACCATCATGCTGAACTTCGTCGCGACCGGCGTCGTCGGCTGGCTGGTCGCGGGTGCCTTCGGCGCGGAGGGCGCGACGGCGACGCGGACCGAGCGGATTCCCGACTACGTCTCCTTCCCGAGCGTCGTCTTCTCCTCGCCCGACTTCTCGATGATCGCCTTCGCGCTCATGCTCGCCGTCGTCGCCGTCGTCGCCGTCGTCATGACCCGCACCAGTTTCGGCTACGACATGGTGACCAGCGGCCACCAGGAGTCCGCGGCGGGCTACTCGGGCGTCGACGCCAAGCGGATGATCGTCTCCTCGATGACGTTCTCGGGGATGGTCGCCGGACTCACCGGCGCGGTTTTCGTTATCATGATTCAGGGCTACTACACCGACCCGACGGGCGTCGGGAACTACGGCTTCGACGCCATCGCCATCAGCCTGCTCGCGGCGAACAACCCCGTGGGCGTGGTCCCCGCCGGGCTCCTGTTCGGCGCGCTCGAATCGGCGGGCTCGTACATCACCATCCGGACCGACGTTCCCGTCCAGTTGATCGACGGCATCGTCGGGCTCGTCGTGTTGTTCGTCTCCGTCCCGGAGCTGTTCCGGGCGTTCGCCAAGCGGACGGGCCTCGGGGGTGAGGAGCGATGAGCGTCCGCGGGATGGCCGAGCGCCACGGGGCGCGCGCCGTCGCGGGCGTGGTGGCACTGCTCGTCGTGGGGGCCCTCATAACGACGCTGACGGACATCTCCGTCCGGAACCTCATCACCGTGGGCTACGTCAACCGGTCGCTGGAGATGGCGGCGCCCATCGTGCTCGTCGCGCTGGGCGGGCTCTACGCCGAGAAGAGCGGCGTCTTCAACATCGGCCTCGAGGGCTTCATGATAATCGGGGCGTTCGTCACGGCCGCGACGATGTTCCTGCTCGGCGGGACGTCCCCGAGCCAGGCCCACATCTGGCTCGCGATTCTCGTCGCCGTCGTCGTCACGAGCCTATTTACTGCAGTGTTCGCGGTGTTGCTCATCCGCTATCAGGCCGACCAGATCGTCGCCGGCCTCGGCGTGTGGTTCGTTGCGCTCGGCTTCGCGCCCTTCGGCGCAGCGCTCATCTGGGGGAGCCGGAGCAGTCCCGGCCTGACGAACATCGCGAACCTGACGGTACCCGGGCTCGCGGAGCTACCCGTCGTCGGGTCGATTCTCTTCGACCAGTCGCCGCTCGTCTGGCTCGCCGCCGCGTTCGTCGGCGGCGCGTGGGTCGTCCTCTACCGGACCCGCTTTGGCTACTGGGTGCAGGCCGCCGGCGAGAACCCCGAGGCGCTCGACACCGCAGGCGTGAATGTCACCCGCGTCCGGTACGTCTCGGTCATCTTCTCCGGCGCGATGGCCGGCCTCGCCGGCGGGGTGTTGATGGCCCACGCCGGGAACTTCATCGGCATCGGACAGACGATGGTCAACGGCCGCGGGTGGCTGGGCATCGTCGCGTACCTCTTCGGGAACTACAACCCGGTGGGCGCGGCGGCCGCGGGCCTCCTCTTCGGCGGGTTGGACATGCTGAACGTCCAGTTCCAGACCGTCGGGGTGAACATCTCCTCGCGGCTCGTCAACCTCTTCCCCTACGTGATTGTCATCGCCGTGCTCACGCTGTGGGGGAAGACCCGCTCGCCCGCCGCGCTCGGCGAGCCCTACGAGAGCGAGGACTAAGCGCTCGGGGGATTCGGCTCGGCAGCGAAAAGAAAACGCGGCCGCAGTCCTCGAACCGGAACCGGCTCGGAAGCGTTACGCCAGGTCGAAGCGGTCGTTGCGCATGACCTTCGCCCACGTGTCGGCGAAGTCACGCACGAACTCCTCCTCGGCGTCGTCGGCGCCGTAGGACTCCGCGAGCGCGCGGAGGCGGTCGTTCGACCCGAAGACGAGGTCGAAGCGCGTCGCGGTCCACTCCTGCTCGCCGGTGTCGCGGTCGTACCCCTCGAAGAGGTACTCGTCCTCCGAGACCGGCTCCCACTCGGTGTCCATCGAGAGCAGGTTCACGAAGAAGTCGTTGGTCAGCGTGCCCGGCTCGTCGGTGAAGACGCCGTGGTCGGTGTCGTCGTAGGTCGCGCCGAGCGCGCGCATGCCGCCGACGAGCGCCGTCATCTCGGGCGCCGTCAGGTTCAGCAACTCGGCGTTGTCGACCATAATCTTCTCCGCGGGGCGCTCGGCCTCGTCGCTGATGTAGTTCCGGAAGCCGTCGGCCTCGCGTTTGAGCGCCTCGAAGGACTCAACGTCCGTCTGGTCCTGCGTGGCGTCCGTGCGGCCGGGGTCGAAGGGGATTTCGACGTCGTAGCCGGCGTCCGCCGCGGCCGCCTCGACCGCCGCGTTGCCGCCGAGGACGATGAGGTCCGCGAGCGATACTTGCACGTCATCGCGGGACTCGTTGAACTCCTCCTGGATGATTTCGTAGACGGCGAGGGCGTCCTCGAGCGCCTGGGGCTCGTTGACCTCCCAGTTCTTCTGGGGTTCGAGGCGCAGGCGCGCGCCGTTGGCGCCGCCGCGCTTGTCGCTGTCGCGGTAGGTGGAGGCCGCGGCCCACGCGGTCTTCACGAGCTGGGAGCGCGAGAGTTCCGAATCGAGAAGCTCCTCTTTAAGTTCCTCAATCTCCGCCTCGCCGACGAGGTCGTAGTCCGCATCGGGAACGGGGTCCTGCCAGATCATCTCCTCGTCGGGCACTTCGGGGCCGAGGAAGCGCTCGGGCGGGCCCATGTCGCGGTGCGTGAGTTTGTACCACGCCTTCGCGAACGCCATCCCGAAGACCATCGGGTTGTCCTGGAACTCCTCGATTATCTCCCGGAAGCCGTCGTCGCGCTTGAGCGCCACGTCGGTCGTGAGCATCATCGGGGTGTCCGCGCCCTCGCCCTGCGCCGCGGGGACCGAGTCCTCGAGGGACTCGTCGGTCGGGCGCCACTGCCAGGCGCCGCCGGGGCCCTTGTGGGCCTCCCACTCGTAGTCGAGCAGGTTGTCGAGGTAGTTCATGTCCCACGAGGTGGGGGATTGGGTCCAGGGACCCTCGATGCCGCTCGTGATCATTTCGCCGCCCTTGCCGTCCTCGGAGTCGTTCTCCCAGCCGAGGCCCTGCTGTTCCATGGGGGCGGCCTCGGGCTCGGGGCCGAGGTTGTCGGGGTCGTCCGCGCCGTGGACCTTCCCGAAGGTGTGCCCGCCGGCGATGAGAGCGGCCGTCTCCTTGTCGCTCATCGCCATCCGGCTGAACGTCTGGCGGATGCGGTCGGCAGACCACTCGGGGTCGGGGTTGCCCTCGGGACCCTCCGGGTTGACGTAGATGAGACCCATGACCGAGGCGCCGAGCGGCGCTTCGAGCTGGTCGTCCTCGTCGAATCGGTCCCAGGTCTCCATCTCCTCCTCGGGGCCCCAGTCGACGGCCTTGTCCTCCTCAAAGGCGTCCTCGCGGCCGCCGGCGAATCCGAACGTCTCGAAGCCCATCGATTCGAGGGCGACGTTCCCGGTCAGAACCATCAGGTCGGCCCACGAGAGCTTCTTCCCGTACTTCTGCTTGACCGGCCAGAGGAGGCGGCGCGCCTTGTCGAGGTTGGCGTTGTCCGGCCAGCTGTTGAGCGGGGCGAAGCGCTGGCGACCGCCCGCGGCGCCGCCGCGGCCGTCCACCGTCCGATAGGTGCCGGCGCTGTGCCACGCCATCCGAATCATCAACGGTCCGTAGTGGCCGTAGTCCGCCGGCCACCAGTCCTGCGAGTCGGTGAGGGCGTCCTCGATGTCGGATTTGACCTCGTCGAGGTCGAGCGACTCGAAGGCCTCGCCGTAGTCGAACTCTTCGTCGTAGGGCCCGACGTCGCGGGCGTTCTGGTCCAGTATCTCCAGATTGAGCTTGTCTGGCCACCAGTCGTGAGTATCCATCATTGGACTGTTGACGGCGGTGGGTGATAATATTATCTAATTCAGCAACGATGACCCCCACACAGCGGACCTATATTTTTGGATTCAAGAACTTTTGTTCCCAGTTCCCGTTATTCTGTGTCGGTGGTACAGGCGGCGATGTCTTCGAGGGACTTCATTTCGAGCACGTTGTACGGGGCCCCAATGTCGCTCGCGACGCTCTCGAACTCGGGGAGCGGGTCGTGGTCGTCGCCCTCCCCGTCGTTGTCGTGGAGGTGTGCGATGTGGATGCGCTCGCCGAAGCGCTCCACGAAGCGCTCATAGGGAACGCCGCTCGCCTTGGCGTGCCCGATATCGAGAGTCACCCGCAGGGACGCCGGGTCCGCATCGAGGTCGTCAAGGAAGGCCGCCATCCGGTCCGGCGTCGCCGTGTGGCGCCGCGAACGGGCTTTCTCACGGCTGTTCTCCAAACAGAGGGGGACGCCGACGGATTCTGCGTACCGGGCACACTCCCCGACGGACGCGAGCGCCTGGGAACGGCTGTGGGCGCGAACGCGCTCGGGGTACCGCCGGCGCGACGCTCCCCCGTGGACGACGACGCCGCCCGCGTCCACTGTGGCCGCCATGTCGAGGGAGCGTTTGACTCCGTCAACGGCCGCCCGCCTGAGTCCCTCGTTGATGTTCCCCATCGCGCAGTCGATGTGCGGCGCGTGGAACGTCACGCCGAACTCCCGGCCCGCCAGCGTCTCCTGGAGGGTGTCGACGACCGATGTCTCGCGAACGTCGGCGTACCCCTGTCGGACCTCCAGATGGTCCAGTCCCCGTTCGCCGAGAAAAGAGACGAACTCCGGAACGGACTCCCCGAAACGGATGTCAAGCGACGCACCGAATCGGGGCTCCGAGGGGGTCATCGGGTCTCGGTCGCGTCGACGAGTCGGTCGCCGTCGAGTTTCGGAACGACCTTGCGGGAGTTGATGTCGGTCGCGAACTCGTGGAGGTCGCGCTGTCGGGTTTCGTGTTTGTCGGCGTAGCCGGGCCCCTTGCTCGTCACGAGCAACGAGGCGAAATGCTCGCATTCGGCCTCCGAGAGCGGTTCGTCGCGAAGGTAGCGGTCGATGACGACCGCGCCGAGGAGGTCGTCCATCGTTCGCTCGCCGCTCGACCCACAGCTCACGAGGTAGGTCGGCCGGTCCCGGCCGTCGAGGTAGTCGGCGAGCGCCCGCGCGTTCGTGTATCCGCCCACGAACACGGAGACGTCGTCGCCGCCGCGACGGCGCAGGCGGGCGACCGCGGTGCCGCCGTTCTTCGAGGTCATGCTCGCGGGGCGCTCCGAGAGGGGGAGGTCCTGAACGTAGCTGGGCGAGTTGAAGAAATCGTACCCCTCGTGTGGCTCGTACGCCTCCGTTTTGCCGCCGCCGATGAGCGCCTCGGGGTTCTCCTCGCGGTAGGCGAACTCGTCGCCGCGCTCGTCGGTGATGTGGACGTACTCCGCGCCGAGACCGAGCAGTTCCGCGACCGTCGTGGAGAAGTGCGTGACGTCGATGACCACGTAATCGCCGGGACCCGGAACGCCGGGAATCGCCGCGCGACTGTCGATGAGTTTCGATTCGAACGAAGGCTGCTGGAGCGTTCCGGTTGTCATCGCCCGAATCACATCGAGCACCGGTGTTAACGGCTCCTATGAGGGATATTGAGGGATGGGGAGCGATCAGGAGCCGTTCGTTCGGATTGTACGTCCCCGTCGTGCTATATGTCCCTTCGTTCGACTATTATAAATTCACTAATAGGTAGGTTCCGGAGTCCCAGCCGTCGATGTCCACTGTAACGTCGCAATCACAGTCGAGTTGGCTGTCGTTCGACCGCCAGGACATGATGGTGTTCATCCTCATCATGTCCCTGTCTGGCCTGCAAAACGCCTTCACCGAACTCCTGCCGGAGTTCACTCTCGGCCCCCTTGAACTGGGCGTCGGGGAGTTCCTCTTCATCCCCATCGTGCTCGTGTTGCTCTTCCGCACGGTCTGGGCCGCCCTCGCCGTGCCGGTCGGCGAAATCGTGTTCGGCGAAATCCTCATCGGGGAGTTCAACGGATTGGGCGCCGTCGAGGGCCTCTTGCTCATCACGATCGCCTACTACTTCGCGGCCACGCTGTTGCAGGACCCGGAGAACAGAGCCCAACTCGCGGTCGTCGTCTTCCTCGCCGAGGGCATCGAGGAGTTCCTCGCCATGTTCATCGACATGGGGAAGGTGTGGGTCGGCGTCGAGGAGCTCGAAGCCGTCCCGGGGCTTCCGGAGAGCATCGTCGCGCTGGAAGCCGTCGACTTCGCGACCCAGATGCTGATTACGGGCATCGTCTTCGGCGTCATTCCGGCGCTCTACCTGTATCCGAAGCTCCACGGGAAAGTCGAGCCCCTCCTCGGCATGGAACCCTTCGAGGGCGAACGCGGCGCCTCAATGTGGAAGGGGTTCAGCCCGAAGAAACTGCTGTGGGTGCTGCTTGCCTTCCCGCTCGCCTTCGCCGCCGAAGCGGCCAGCGAGACGGGGAGTTTCATCAACGTCGTCTGGGAGCCCGAGTTTCTCGAGATGTACGGTCAGACCTTCCTCGCGATTCCCATTGTCGCCACGCTCGTGCTCGCCGCGCTGGCGTGGTACCGCGGTAAGCGGACCCCGGCGTGACCACGATGGAACGCCACACCCCCGCCATCGCCGTCGACGACCTCTCCTTTCGCTACCCCGGCGGCGATGAACGCGTCCTGACGGGTGCGAGCGTCGACATCGAGCCCGGGGAGTTCGTCGCCGTCATCGGCGGGAACGGCTCCGGGAAGACCACCCTGTGCAAGTCGTTCAACGGGCTGGTCCCTCACTTCTACGAGGGTGAGTTCGAGGGGTCCGTCACCGTCGCAGGGAAGCACGTCGCGGAGTCGTCGGTGTCCGAACTCTCTGAGCACGTGGGCTACGTCTTCCAAGAGTTCGACAACCAGCTCGTGAGCCCGACGGTCGGCGACGAGGTGGCCTTCGGACCGGTGAACCACGGCCACGATGACTACCGCGAGCGGGTCGCACGCGCGCTGTCGCTCGTCGGCCTCGACGGTGCCGAGGACCGCTTCCTCTGGGAGCTCTCTGGGGGGCAGAAACACCTCGTGGCGCTCGCCGCCGCCCTCGCGCTCGAACCCGAGATACTGGTCGTCGACGAGCCCGCAGCCCAGCTCGACCCCACCCACGCCGAGGAGACCTACGACCACCTCGCGGAGCTGAACCGTGAGCACGGAAAGACGGTCGTTACCATCGAACACCAGACGGAGTTCATCGCGGAGTACTGCGACCGCGTGATTCTCGTCGAGGACGGGGCGGTCGCCTGGACGGAGCCCGTCGAGACGGCGCTCAACCGGCTCGGAGACCTCCGGGCGAACGACATCCACCCGCCACAGGTCACCCGCACCGCCGAGGCGCTCGGTTCGAGCGAACGCTTCCCGGTTCGGCTTGCCGAAGGAGTTCGACGCTTCGAAGGGCGGGAATCGGGTGCCACACCGACCGACGCAGGGGGCGCGCGAAGCCCGCGAGAGGGCGTCGAGCCGACAGTCTCCCTCTCGTCGGTTTCGCACTCGTACTCGACGCTCCGCGGCGGGGACAGACAGGTCCTCGATTCGCTCTCTGTGGACCTCCACTCCGGGGACCGGGTCGCGCTGGTCGGGAGCAACGGCGCCGGGAAGTCCACGCTGCTCAAACTGATAACCGGCGTCGAGAAGCCCGACGCAGGCGACGTGAGCGTGCGAGGGACGGACACCGCCACGACCCTTCCCGAGCAGTTGGCCGAGGAGGTGGTGTACGTCCACCAGAACCCCGAAGAGATGTTCGTCGAGGACTCGGTGCGCGCCGACGTGGCTCACTACCTGTCGGCCAGGGACGTGTCGAACGCCGAGGAGCGTGTCGACGAGGTGATCTCCTTTCTCGAACTGGAGGCGCTGGAGGAGCGCGATGGGAGGCTGTTAAGCGTCGGCCAACAGCGCCGTGCGTCGCTCGCCATCGGCCTGGCGACCGATCCCTCGGTCGTGCTCCTCGACGAACCGACGGGGAGTCTCGACCTCGCCAGCCGCGCGGAAGTGGGACGGACCATCGAGCGTGCCGACGAGCGCGTCGAGACGGTCGTGATAGCGACTCACGACCTCGAACTCGCCGCCGAGTGGGCGAACCGGGTGCTCGTTCTCGACGGGGGACGAGTCATCGCCGACGGCCACCCCCGTGAGGTGTTCTCGCAGGGTGACCTCCTCACCCGGGCGAACCTGAAACCGCCCCAAGTGGTTCGGTTGAGCACCGAACTCGGCGTCTCGCCCGTCGCCCTCGACACCGACGAGCTGGCGACGCGACTCTCGGGCGACGAAGCACAAGCACACCCGCTCTCCGAGGACCAACCCATATGAGCTATCTCGACTCCCTCAGAGGCACAACCTCGGTCGACGCGATAAAGACCGACCTCCTCCGTACCGCATACGACAACGACGGGTCCTTTCTCCACCGACTGGACCCGCGGCTCCTGTTGATATGGTACGTTGTCTTCCTGTTCGTCCCGTGGCTGTTCTACGACACGCGGGTTCTCCTCGCGTTGTTCGCGTTCGTCACGGTGATGGCCGTCCTCTCCCGCGTCAGCGTCTACCTCGTGGGGTTGATGGCATTCAGCGTCGTCACGAGTCTCGCCTCCTATGCCATCGTGACGGCGTTCACCGGGGATCCGGTCGCCGCGATGCGGGCGCTGCTTCCGTTCACGTTCAAACTGACGATCATCTCGGTCGCCAGCCTCGCGGTGTTCTCCAGTATGAGCCCCAAGACGCTGGCCCGCGGCCTGCTGAGTCTGGGTCTTCCGCGTCAGTTCACGTTCGTCATCTCCTACGGCTATCGGATGTTCCCCGTCCTCTTCCAGGAGTACCACGACCTGGTGAACTCTCTGCGCCTGCGGAGCAAGGCACCCGACTCGCCCGGGCGCTTCCGGTGGCGCCACTACGTCTACTTGCTTACCCTCTCGATGAAGGCGTTCTATCCGATGATATTCAACGTCGCGAAGCGGAGCCGGGTGACCGTTGAGGCGATGGAGGCGCGCGGGTTCTCGAAATCCCTCGACAACGAGGCCAGCCGGCAGTTACAACTTGAAGACATGCGCGTGCGGTGGCACGGCATCGTGTTTTTCGGCGGGTCACTCGTCTACGTCGGCGTCGTGGCGACGGTCTTCTGAGGCCCCCGGTGCCGGCGCGTCTTTTCCGGCCCGTTTCCAATCCCAAGGTTACCGACCGTTGAGAGCGCCCCACACGCCTAAGTCGGGTCTCGTCGAAGGCGAACTGTGAAGGGGGATCTATCGTCGCTTTTCGCACCGGAGCGCGTCGCCGTGGTCGGGGCGAGCGAGGGCGAGGGCTCGGTCGGGCGTGCCATCATGGCGAACCTCCGCGAGAGCTTCGCGGGGGAGACCGTCGCCGTCAACCCGAACCGCGAGACGGTGTTCGACCAGCCCTGCCACGACGCCGTGAGCGACATCCCGGGGAGCGTGGACCTCGCCGTGGTCGTCGTTCCTCCAACGGTCGTCGTCGATTCGGTCCGCGACGCCGCGGCTGCCGGCGTGGAGAACGTCGTCGTTATCACCGCCGGGTTCGGGGAGGCCGGCGTCGAGGGCGCCGCCCGCGAACGGGAGTTGCGAAGCGTCGCGGCCGAACACGACCTCAACCTCGTGGGGCCGAACAGTTTGGGAGTGATGAGCACGCCGGTGGGATTGAACGCCACGTTCGGCCCGGAGATGGCAAAGGAAGGTAATATCTCCTTCATGAGCCAGTCGGGGGCGTTCGTGACCGCCGTCCTCGACTGGGCCGCCGACCACGATGTGGGGTTCAAGGATATCGTCTCCTTGGGGAACAAGGCCGTTCTCGACGAGGGCGATTTCGCGGCCGCCTGGGCCGACGACCCCGAGACCGACGTCATCCTCGGCTATCTGGAGGACATCGTCGACGGCCAGGGGTTCATCGAGACCGCCCGCGAGGCGACCGACTCCACGCCCATCGTCGCCGTGAAGTCCGGGCGCACCGACGCCGGCGCCTCCGCGGCCGCCTCCCATACGGGCGCGATGGCCGGCAGCGAGCGCGCCTACGAGGCCGGCCTCGACCAGGCCGGCGTCATCCGGGCGACCTCCGTCCAAACGCTCTTCGACGACGCACGCATCCTCGCGGGACAACCCCTCCCCGATGACGGGAGCGTCGCCATCGTCACCAACGCGGGCGGGCCCGGCGTGATGGCGACGGACGCCGTCGGCGACTCGGACCTAGAACTCGCCTCCTTCGACGACGACACCGTTGACGCGCTCCGGGAGTCGCTCCCCGACGGCGCGAACCTGTACAACCCGGTCGACGTCATCGGCGACGCGCCCGCCGAGCGCTTCGAGACGGCGCTGGAAGCCGTTCTCACGGATGACGCGGTGTCGGCCGTCGTCGTGGTCGCCTGTCCGACCGCCGTGCTCTCCTTCGAGGAACTGGCCGACGTCGTCGCGGCCTGTCACGAGGCCAGCGGCGTGCCCATCGCGGCGTCGCTGATGGGTGGGGAGTCGACGGCGTCAGCCGAAGAAACGCTCTCGGAGGCCGGCATCCCCACGTACTTCGACCCGGCGCGCGCCGTATCGGGCCTCGACACGCTCCGGGAGTACGCCGCGATTCGTGAACGCGAGTACACCGCCCCGAAGACGTTCGACGTCGACCGCGAGCGGGCGCGCGACGTGCTCGAACGGACGACCCGCCGCGAGACGAACCGCCTCGGCGTGGAGGCGATGGAACTCCTGGACGCCTACGGCATCCCCACCCCGGCGAGCGAAATCGTCAGCGGCGCCGAGGACGCCGCGCGGGCCGCGGCCGACATCGGCGACGCGGTCGTGATGAAAATCGTGAGCCCGGACATCCTGCATAAGTCGGACATCGGCGGCGTCGAGGTCGGCGTCGACCCCGAGGCGGCCGCCGACACCTACGAGGACCTCGTGACCCGCGCCCGGAACTACCAGCCCGACGCGACCGTCCTCGGCGTCCAAGTCCAGGAGATGGTCGACACCGAGGAAGGCGTCGAGACGATTCTCGGGTCGAATCGGGACCCGCAGTTCGGCCCGCTCGTGTTGTTCGGGCTCGGTGGGGTGTTCGTGGAGGTGTTCGAGGACACGGCGCTACGGGTGGCGCCCACGAGCGAACGGGAGGCCGAGGCGATGCTTGAGGACCTCGATTCCGCACCGCTCCTGCGCGGCGCGCGCGGCCGTACCGCCGTCGACGAGGACGCCGTCGTGGAGGCGATTCAGCGCCTCTCGCAGCTCATCACTGACTTCCCCGCCATCGCGGAACTGGACATCAACCCGCTGCTCGCCACGCCGGCGGGCGTGCGGGCGCTCGACCTGCGGCTCACCGTCGAACAGGAGGCACTCGAAAAATGAACACGCTACTCGTCACCTCGACTGCGGACGGTATCGGCAAGACGGCCATCGCCCTGGCGCTCGCGGTGCGCGCCCAAGAGCGGGGCCAGTCGGTCGCCTACATGAAACCGAAGGGCACCCGCCTGCGCTCGGTGACCGGCAAGACCAGAGACCAGGACCCCATGCTCGCCCGGGAACTGCTCGGCCTCGACGCCGAGATGCACGAGATGGAGCCCGTCATTTACTCGCCGACGTTCATCCAGAACGCCCTGCGCGGGCAGGAGGACGACGAGGCGCTGCGCGAGCGCGTCCGGGAGTGCTTCGAGACGGTGGCCGCCGACGCGGACCTCGTCGTCGTGGAGGGGAGCGGCTCCCAGGCGACGGGGAGCGTCGTCGACCTCACCGACGCCGACATCGCCCGGGCGCTCGACGCGCGGGCGCTCGTCGTGTCGGGCTACGCGGACCCGAGCGACGTCGACCCCGCGCTCGCCGCCGCGGAGGCGTACGGCGACCGGCTGGCCGGCGTGCTGTTCAACGGCGTGCAGGACGCGGCGCTCGACGAACTCCAAGAAGATGTGGTTCCCTTCCTGCACGGGCGGGACGTCCCGGTGCTGGGCGAGCTCCCCCGCGACCCGTCGCTGGCCGGGTCGAGCGTCGGCGAACTCGCCGATGAGTTGGGCGCCGAAGTGCTCACTTCCGAGGGAGTCTCGATGGACGGCCACATCGAGCGCTTCACCATCGGCGCGATGGGCGGCGACACCGCCCTCGACCAGTTCCGGCGCACCCGACAGGCCGTGATGATCGCGGGCGGGGACCGAGCGGAGGTCCAGACCGCGGCCCTGGAGGCCGCGGGCATCGAGGCGCTCCTCCTCACGGGCGGGTTGCGCCCGTCGGGCGCCATCCTCGGTCGCGCCGAGGAAGAGGGCGTGCCCGTCCTGTTGGTCCAATCCGATACGCGAACGACCATCGAGCGCGTCGAGGACACCCTCGGGTCGGGACGGACGAAAACCGTCGAGGCAGTCGAGCGGATGGCCGAGTTGTTGAGCGAGTGGGGGGACGTCGAGGCGATGCTCGCGAACGAGTCCTGAGCCGACAGTCCGAAACCGACCTCAGCATCTACCCTCATCGAACGGGCGATACACCTATCGGATTCCCCCGGAATACGAGTGTATGGCCCTCGATTGGCGTCCGGAGGATCCCGAGTGAGCCTCGCCATCACTCATTTCGCCTTCGGCGCGCTCTGTGCGACCCTCCTCCTCGCGTATCTGCCGGTGCGCACTCGGTACGGTTTTACCGTCGTCATCGTGAGCGGCATCTGGGCGATGGCGCCCGATTTCTGGCGCGTGAGCCCCCTCGGCGAGACCCTCATCCGGGACGTCGGCCACTCGACCGTCGGGAACGTCTTCTGGTTTCACCCGCTGCTGGACGCGGTCGACCCCACTGACGCACACGTCGTCGGCGCGGGCATGCTGGGCGTGTATCTGCTAGTGAGTCTGATTCACGCCGAGCGGATTCGGGACGCGCCCGTCTTCGAGATTCGGGAGGGGTGAACTACGGAGCGTTCTCACGTACAGCGCCGAGGTGGTCATCGAGTGCGTCGAAGACCGTTTCGAGAACGTCCGAGAGATCCACCTCAAAGTTCTCCGAAATTCTTGTATACTTTGAAAACATAGCAAACAACCATGGGAACGATCTCGGCCCGCGTCCCCGACGAGTTGGAGGACGAGTTGGAGGCGTTCATCGACGAGGAACGCTTAGAGAAGAGCACGGCAATTCGAAAGCTGCTCTCGGAGGGATTGGAGGAGTGGCGAACGGAACGGGCACTCGAACGACTTGAGCGTGGGGAGGTGACTTTCAGTAAAGCAGCCGAACTCGCGGACGTCGACACGTGGGAACTCGCCCGACTCGCTCAGGAACGAGACATTACGTGGGGCGACGATGACCACCTCGAAGCCGACCTCAACGATCTCTGATGCTCGTCTTCGACGCGACGCCGCTCATCTATCTCGCGAAAGCAGAGCGACTCTCCATACTTTCCCATCTCGGTGACCCCCGGTTGATTCCACAGCGCGTGTACGAGGAGGTCGTGACAGTGGGCCTCGATGCCGGCTATCCGGACGCACGCCGTATCGAACACCGTGTGGAGGACGGTGCGTTCGATGTGGTTTCAGTACCTGAGAACGCGCTCTTCGAACGGCTTCGTGAGAACCCCAACGTCAGTGACGCCGACGTTGCGGTACTGGTGCTCACGGCCGAACACGGAGCGACAGCTGTGATGGACGACGCGTACGGTCGAGACATCGCCGACGTGGAGGGCATCGAAACGAGGGGAACCGCCTATCTCGTTCTCGCGCTGGTTCGCGACAATGAACTCTCCGAGGAGGAAGCACGTGAGACCCTCGAGGCGATGCTCGATGCGGGCTGGCACTGTTCGCCGACGCTCTATGCGAAACTGCTCTCGAAATTAGAGGAGTTGGCCTAACATTCCTCCCACTCGCCGTCGATAGCGCGTTGTAACACGCGGGAGGCGTATCAGGAGGGTCGATGATTTCTCGGTGATCACTTCGGATGGACAGATGCAGCGCAACATGTCGCGTATAGAACCAATATCGGCGCTCTACCGACTGCCCGAATCACAGCCCAGAGAGCCAGATCGGGTCAGCCTCCGCAGGATCGAACGCGAGGAGTTCAACGCGGTCAATCCCGGCTCGGACTTCCCCTCCCGTCATGTTCTGTGGCGTGACGAACACCGGAACGTCGACATCGCGATCCGCGAAATCCTTGACGTCAGTCGAGAGTACTGTGAGCCCTTTTGATTCGGCGTACGCGAGGGGGGCATCGTCAGATGCGGCCCGACCCAGCGCATCGACGTTTCGGCTGTACGTCACCTCGTGCCCGTCGCCACGGAGTGCCGAAACGTAGGCTTCAGGGACGTTCTCGTCGGCCAGAATCCGCACGGCTAGTCGGCCTCTTCGCTCGATTCGGCTCCGCTAGCGATGCCGAGCCGTTCTCGCGTTCGCCGTTCGCCCTCTTGCCGTCGCTGTTCGGCTTCGCGTTCGCGCTCCCGGAACGATTCCCGGTGGTCGTAGTAATACGAAAGGGCGTAGAAGATATCACCCGCGGAGAGGTCGTACTCACCGGCGACAACGTGGGGGTCCTCGTCGTTGTCCACGACACGGTGCTTCACGTCGAGGACGGTGATACGTGTCCCCTCGATACGAGGAGAACCCGCCTGAATATCGCCGTCGCTAACGATGCTCGTCATGCTCAACTATAGCGGTGAACGGGTATTAAGCCCTTGGACGGGCATCTCGCCGTGCGCCGTCGATTGCGCGCTGGTACGCCCGTTCGGCTCGATTAGTGACCGTTTCCTAGTCCTACTCCGGGTGCTGGCTCTGGATTCGTATGATTAGTGTGGGTTAGTACGGCCGCGGAGGATGTCCGTCGAGAGCCTCCCTCACGGCCATATGTAGCAGGAATTAAAAATCTCGATTGGAACGTACAGACGTGTTCGGAACCAGCGGGATTCGGGGAACGGTCGGGGAGGACGTGACGGCAGGGACGGCGCTCTCGGTCGGGCGGGCGCTGGCCGCGGAGGGGTACGACCGCGTCGTCGTCGGTCGCGACCCCCGCGAGAGCGGCGCGATGCTCCGCGACGCCCTCGCCGCGGGGCTCCGCGAAGGGGGAAGCGACGTGGTGGACCTCGGGCACGCCGCGACGCCGACCATCGCACGAAGCGTCGAATGGCAAAAGGCCGACGCGGGCGTCTCGATTACGGCCTCGCACAACCCGGCGCCCGACAACGGGCTCAAGCTCTGGGCGCCCTCGGGACAGGCGTTCGACGAGGCGCGACGCGAGGCGATCACGGCACGCGTCGAGAGCGAGCGCTACGACTTCGCCACGTGGGACCGAGTCGGAGAGTGCGAGACGTATGAGCGCGCCGACCGGGAACACCACAATGCCCTCGTGGACGCCGTCAGCATCGACGACCCGCCGAGCGTCGTGGTCGACGTCGGCAACGGTGCCGGCGGCGTGACGGCGGGAGCCTTGCGCGAACTGGGATGTAATGTAGAGACCCTGAACGCCGACCCGGACGGCTCGTTCCCGGCGCGTCCGAGCGAACCGACCGCCGAGAACTGCGAGACGCTCCAGACGGTCGTTGCAAACTCCGAGGCCGAGGTGGGTATCGCCCACGACGGCGACGCCGACCGTATGATGGCCGTTACCGGCGAGGGCGAGTTCGTTTCCGGGGACGTGCTATTGGCGTTGTTCGCCCTCCAAGAGGCGAGCAAAGGCCAGCGCGTGGCCGTGCCCGTCGACACGAGTCTCCTCGTTGCGGACGCCCTCGACGACGTGGGCGCGAGCGTGACGCGGACCAAGGTGGGCGACGTGTACGTCGCCGAGGAAGCAGTCAACGAAGACGTTGCTTTCGGCGGCGAGCCGAGTGGCGCCTGGATATGGCCCGACGAAACGCTCTGCCCGGACGGGCCCCTCGCGGCGTGCAAGCTCGCGGCGCTGGTGAGCGAGCGTGGGGCGCTCGCCGAACAGATCGAGGAGATCGACACCTATCCGATCAAGCGGGCGAACGTCGAGGTCCCCAACGCGGAGAAGGCGACGCGCATGGAGCGCATCGCGGAGCGCGTTCGTGAAGAATACGACGACGTGAGCGCCATCGACGGCGTCCGCGTGGGCTTCGAGGACGGCTGGATACTCGTTCGGGCGAGCGGGACCCAACCGCTGATTCGCCTGACCGCGGAGGCACGAAGCGAGGAACGGGCCGCCGAACTGTTGGAGACGGCCCGCGGACTCGTCGAGGAGTAGGGTAGCTACTCTCGATCCCGGAGTACCGCCTCGTTGGGCATCGTCGTCGCGCCGCCGGCGAGTTTGACGCCGGCGTTGAGGCTCGTGTTGATGCCCGTCTTCACGCCGTCGCCGAGGACGACGCCGAATTTTCGTCTCCCCGTGTCGGTGAGCTCGCCCTTGACCATGGTTTTGACCGTCCCGTCGTCGTGGCGCAGGTTCGCGACTTTCGTGCCGGCGCCGAAGTTGACGTCACAGCCGAGGACGCTGTCGCCGACGTAGGAGAGGTGGCCGACGGTGGCGCCCTCGCGGAGGACGCTGTTTTTCACCTCGACGCTGTGGCCGACCTTTGCGTCCGGCCCGAGGTAGGTCGCGCCCCGGACGTAGGCGTTCGGGCCGACCGTCGCGCCCGCATCGATGTAGGCGGGGCCTTCGATGACGACGCCGGATTTGATTTCGGCGCCCGCCGCGACGTGAACGGGACCGTCGAGGTGGGCGTCCTCGTGGACGTCGCCGGCGACGAAGCGCTCGATCTCGCCGAGTTTCCACTCGTTGGCTTCGAGGAGTTCCCACGGCCGGCCGACGTCCAGCCAGCGCTCGAAGGCAATCGGAGAAACCTCGAACTCAGCGCAGGCCTGGCTCAGAACATCTGTAAGTTCGAGTTCGCCGCGCTCGCTTTCCTCCACGTCGAGCCAGTCCTGTGCCGCGGCGGGGAAGACGTAGGCGCCGGCGTTGATCAAATCGGAGGGCGGGTCGGCGGGCTTCTCGACGACGCCTGTCACCCGTTCGCCGTCGGTTTCGAGGACGCCGTACTGCGTGGGGTCCTCAACGCGATAGGAGCCGACCGCGGGGGCGGAGTCGTACAATGTCTTCAGGGAGGGGGCGTCGTAGAGGGCGTCGCCGTTCAGGACGGCGAAGGGCCCCGCGTCGAGTTCCGCCTTCGCGGCGCGGACGGCGTGGGCCGTGCCCTGTTGGCGCTCTTGGACCGCGTAGGCGATGTCGACGCCGGCGTAGGAATCGCCGAAGTACTCCCGGACGACCTCCTCGCCGTATCCCACGACGAGTACGACGCGTTCGGCGCCGGCCGCGGCGGCCGCCTCGACCGTGTGGGCGGCGATGGGCCGCCCCGCGACGGGGAGCATCGGCTTCGGGAACTGTTCGGTGAGCGGGCGCATCCGGGTCCCCTGCCCGGCCGCGAGCACGACTGTCTGCATGGGACCACGTGGAATACGGAGGGGGAAATCCGTTCGGGTCCGCGGGTGGAACGCAGCACGTCTCCCGTCTGTCCTCCGTCTGGAGCGACAGCGCGGTCAGTCTCCTGAATCTGATTTGCCAAGAGTGCTTCCACAACACATGGGTCCCCTCTGGCCAGAGAACGTGGAGTTCTCGCCGCTCTGGAATCCTTCGCCCATGAACACCGTATCGGCCGTTCCTACGACGATCCCTGTTGAGAGATCGCCGTGTCTAATCGATTCCAGACCATCTCGAACGCTGGTGGATCACCGGTCAAGTCCGGCAGCGTGGTCTCCCACTGGTGGCGGATCGTTTCTTGTTGCTCGGCGGGGAGTCCGTCGTTCAGATCAACGGTGAGCCCATCGTGTTTGCACTTCGCGTCGAAGGCGGGTCCCACGTCGGCAAAATCGATCGTGACTGAATCGGTTTCGAGTAGCTGGTAGAGGTCGTAGTAGTCGCGGGCGGCCCCGCGCTGGTAGATCGCCCGGAGCTTTTCGGCGAAGATCTCCTCGACGCTGTACGCTTGGAGGTCGAATTCAGGACGTCTTCGTACGCGAGAGTGTGCTGAACAGGGTCGAAGGCGACGTGCTCGTCGACCATCACGTCGATGCTGGTCGTGTTGGGATGGTTGAGGATGGCCCGGTACTGAATGCTGATGTCGACGTAGTGGGTCGGGTAGTGGTCCTGCTGGGATTCGTGGTGCTCTCGAATCTCGAACTCGATGCCAGAGCGGTCGGTGATCGTATCGAGGACCGTTCGGAGTTCTTGTTTGGACCCCTGGTACTCCCCTTCAACACCAAAATCGAGGTCCTCCGAGAATCGCCACGACTGCGGGAAATACAGTTTGGAGAGCGCAGTCCCACCTTTGAACAGGAGGTTGTCGCCGTAGTCGCTCGTGAAGATACCCCAGAGGAGCCACGAATTGATGTAATTCTTCTCGGCGTATCCCTGCCGAACGCCCAGCTCACGAGCGAGGATTCGAAGCCGATCCTGGCTGATCATCGCGATCAGAACTCCGTCGGCTCCAGCGTGGCTGGCTCGACATTGATTCGGAGGCGATACGTGCTGTTGGTCGATCCGGTGTCGGGTCGCGTCGGGTCCAGCAGCGAGTAGCCACTCGTGAACGACGCGACGAGTTTCTCGCGAGCGGGGAGGTCGATACCGAGCTGGTCGGCGAGGTAGACGATCCGCTTGGTCGCAGCGCCGTTGTTAAGCCGCTCAAGATACTCGCTGACGGTCTCCCAGTCGCAACCCTGTTCGTCGGCGGTGCGCATCGCAGTCGCGAGCTCCCGAAGGCCACCACAGAACTCGGGATGGTCCGCACAATCGACCAGGGTCTTCTCCAAGTCGCTGACCTTCACCGTCGTACCCTCAATGGATGTCGGCTCAGATCCGAAGAATTTCCGCTCGGTAACTGTCGTGACACGGTACGGGACGCCGTGTATCTCTCGGCTTTGCGCTCGGGTCGGCGTGACGACGTACACCGCCCGGGGGACCTGTTCGGTCAACCCATGGTGGCTGAGGGCGCTATAGTAGCCGATGTACATCGGCTCGGCGACGTGGGCGGCGATGAGGTACTCGTGGGTGGTGTACACGGCTTCCTCGCCGGCTGAGAGTGGAATGATGAGATACGTGCCCGGGAAGAGCCGGTCGAGCCAGCCCTTCTTGGTGAGCCGGGAGGCGATCTCGCGGGCGGTGTTCGGGGAGACTTCCAGCGTCGTCTCGATATCATCGACGGATATGATCTGGTGACCCGCCCCAGCGAGTCGTGAGAGGAGTCGACTCTCCCGAGTCGAGAGGCCCTGGCGTATATTTTGTGGCTGTTCTATTGTACTCATATCTGCGTTTCTTACATATAATATGAACTCGGGCCCGCTTTAGCCTTGTGACTGCTAGGGGTGACGGAGACGAGTAGACTTAACCAACGGAACTGTGGCCCAGAACCGAGTGTTGGTTAAGGATTCGAGCGTCGCCTTCGAGAACGTCAATCAGATACCTACGACTTCAGTCGTGGGCTTTCTCCTCAAACCACGTAATCGACTGGAACGCCCACAACTGGGACATTCCGGTTCCCCCCAGTCCCCTTCGTCTCAGTTGGCGACACGTTCGCGGGCCGCGCAGTTCGGACACCACGGCAACGCCTGCAGACGAGTGCCACACTCCTCACAGCAGCCGTCGGGATAGTTCACTGACTGGGACACACCTACATCGAGGGGGAGCAGTAGAAAAGCGTTTGTGGCTAAAATAGTAGATCAGCGCCCAAAACTGTCGTTTGGGTCATTCCACAGTGTTGACCAGTCAGGGGGTAATAGCCGAGACGACACATCGGCGAGGACGCTCAACGCCTGACGCTGACGGACAGCCCTTCGCCGACCGGCAGTAGTACCGTTTCGAAGGCGGGATCCTCACGAACCGCGAGCAGGTACTCCACGACGCCGCGGGTGCTGTCGTCCATCCGGTCCCACGCGGGGTCTCCCTGCAGGGCCGCCAGCGCGAGTTCCTCGTCGACGGCCGGGCCGCCGATGACGTTGTCGGCACATACGATGCCGCCCGGCGACACGTCCTCGCGGACGAGTTCGAACGTCTCGAGGTACTCCGTTTCGCGGTTGTCGACGAGCACGACGTCGAACTCCCCCTCGTACTCGCGGTACGTGTTGAGGGCATCGCCTACCTCGAACCGCGCGCGCTCGGCGTACCCGCCGCGTTCGAAAAACTCCCGTGCCGTCTCGAGATTGGACGCCTCGAAGTCGGTAAGCACGATCTCGCCGTCGGCCGGCAGAACCGGCGCGAGCCAGTACGCCGAGTACCCCATGCCGGAGCCGAACTCGAAGACGCGCTTCGCCCCGACGAGCCGGGCGAGCATTCTGAGTGTACCGCCGACCTCCGGCCCGACAGCTGGAAATCCCGACTCGACGTTCCGGTCCGTCAGCGCCGTGGCGACATCGCCCGTGTCCGGCGACATCGCGCGAACGAACTGGGCGACGTGGTCCTGCAGGACGGTGTTCATCGGGTCGTCTCGGTCTGAATTCATACCGACGACGACGCATCCCCGGCGCAAGTAAGCCACTGTTAGGTGGCCCCGAACGGTTTCATCCCCAGCGTGTACCCGTCGCGTTCGAAAGCGTTGCTGGTCAGTAGCGTACGATAACGGCGTCGTCCGACTCGGGTGCGTTCGCGTCATTCCCGCCCCGTTCGCCGAGAAACACGATGGCGTCGAGGTCTCCCTTCGTGAATCGGGCCTCGTAGGACCAGCGGAAACCGTCCTCGATGTCGTCATTCGACCCGTAGAGCTCGAAGGTACCGTGCATGGTGTGGTCCAGCCAGAACTCCTCGTCGACGGTCTGCTCTTTCGGAGGGAGAAGTCCCACCCCTCGGTCTAACTTCCGCTGGGTCCGCATCTTCGTGGAACGAGACGTACGCCTCCCACGAATCGAACCCGTGGTCGGTTGCCGCCTCGCGTTTTTCCGCATCCGTCTTCTCCCGCATGTCCTGCTCATGGCGAAGCAGGCGCCCCGAAGCCGTGAGATGAAGGTGGAAATCCCGCCATGTCCTGCGAATTTCTGCTACGTGTCTCCTCAAGAACTCCTACGGGGTACTAACCGTCTCAGCGCCGCACTCGCTTCGCATCGTGGAAAGTGTGACCGCCGACTACGAGGTCCGCGGCCCTGGTCGCGGGCCGAACGTGGCCGGCACAACCCCCTTAACGCGAGCGAAGCGAGCGTCAGGTACAGGGCCGGTCGTCACGAACGGCGGGTCAATGGCCGAGTACACGACGCCGGGGTCGGTCGAAGACTGTGCGAACGCAGGGTATCGTCGCATGTTCGGCGGGGACTTCTCGGTGGGACTGTTCTTCCCGATCACGACGGCGGAGGGGCCGTTCATCCCGATCGACGAGCAGGTCGAACTCGGGGCCTACGCCGAAGAACTCGGTTTCGACGCGCTCTGGTTTCGCGACGTACCGCTGTTCTGGCCGGATTTCGACGACGCCGGGCAGGTGTACGACCCCTGGGTGTTCCTCTCGCAGGTCGCCGCCCACACCGACGAGGTGGCGCTCGCGACGGGGAGTATCATCCTCCCGGTGCGCCACCCGCTGCACGTCGCCAAGGCCGCCGCCTCCGTCGACCGCCTCTCCGACGGCCGACTCGTGCTGGGCGTCGCCAGCGGCGACCGGCCGCCCGAGTTCCCCGCCTTCGGCGTCGACGAGGACGAAACCGGCGAACTGTTTCGCGAACACGTCCGCGTCCTCCGACGGGTCTGGAGCGAGTCCTACCCCGAGTTAGAGTCGTCGTTCGGCGACCTCGACGGGTCGCTGGACCTGATTCCGAAGCCGACGACGGGGACGCTGCCGTTGCTCGTCACCGGCCACGCCCGCCAGAGCCTGGCGTGGATCGGCGAACACGGCGACGGCTGGGTGTACTACCAGCGCGACCCCGCCGACGTCGCCACGCAGGTCGAAGACTGGCGCGAACTCGCGGGCGAGAAACCCTACACGCAGGTACTCCACGCCGCCGTTGATCCCGACCCCGCGGCCGAACCCGTGCGGATCCACCAGGGCTTCGCCGCCGGCACCGACTTCTTCCGCGAGCATATCACGGACCTCCGGGACGCAGGGGTCGACCACGTCATGGTCAACGTCCGCCAGACCGACAGCGACCGGGACGTCCGCGAGGTGCTCGAGACGTTCGCCGACGACGTCCTCAACGAACTCTGAGGTGCGAGAGCGGAAGACGACGCTGGCGGCACTCACCGGGGAGAGCCCTGTCGCCACACGCATCTTTTTGCCCCGTCTTCGACTTGCCCCGGTTTGACATCCTCCCACCCCTGAAGGAGTGGGCTTCCGCTCGCTAGGTGTCAACGCCGCCGATAGACATCGTCGCTTTCCCCTAGACGGAGGCTTTTGTCCGGGGGTTGATGGGTGGGGATATGGTCACACCAGCGGCGGTCCGAGACGTATCGATCACCGACATCCAGACGACACGCATCGGGGGCAACTTCGAGTGGACCCTCGTCAGGGTGTACTCGGACGCGGGCGTCGCCGGTACCGGCGAGTTCGTCATCGGCCCGAAAGCCGAGGCCTACGTCGACTTCGCCAAGGAGCTCCTCATCGGGAAGAACCCGGTCGACCTCGACGCCCGCATGACGGAACTCTACGACCACCTCTCCTATCTCGGGGCGATGAACGGCATCGGCGTCACGGCTATCTCCGGGATCGACATCGCCTTGCACGACCTCGCGGGGAAACTGCTGGACGTGCCCGCCTACCAGTTGCTCGGGGGCAAACACCGCGACGAGGTCCGGGTGTACTGTGACGTCCACGCCGGCGAGCACCTCCGGGACGCCGGGTCGGCCGACGACGACTCCCCCTACCGCCCCGAAGCGTACGCCGACAAGGCCGAGGAGGTCGTCGACGAGGGCTGGGACGGCATCAAGTTCGACCTCGACACGCCCGAACGCCACGAGATTGACTCGAAGAACAAGCACATGAACGCCCGGGCCATCGACTACCGCACAGAGATCGTCGAGACCGTCACCGACCGGGTGGGCGACCGTGCGGACGTCGCCTTCGACTGTCACTGGTCGTACGCGCCGGAGACCGCCCGCCGCCTCGCCAGCGCGCTCGAACCCTACCCCGTCTGGTGGCTCGAAGACGTCGTTCCCCCCGAGAACCACGACATCCAGATGGACGTCACAGGGGCGACCGACACCTCGATCTGTGCCGGCGAGAACGCCTACCGCGTCGAGGGCGCCCGCCGACTCATCGAGAACGGCGGCCTCGACATCATTCACCCCGACGTCCCGAAGACCGGCGGGATGCTCGAGACGAAGAAGGTCGCGAACATGGCCAAGGCCTACCACATCCCCCTGGCGCTGCACAACGTCGCCTCGCCCATCGGGACGGTCGCCAGCGCCCACGTCGGCGCAGCGGCCTCGAATTTCCTCGCGCTGGAGTGGCACTCCCGCGATGTCGACTGGTGGAGCGACGTCGTCGAGGAGGACGTCCTCGAACCCGGCCGACTCACGCTCCCGGACGAACCCGGGCTCGGCGTCACCCTCGACCGCGACGTCGCACAGGCCAACCTGAAAGACGGCGAGACGCTGTTCGATGAGGCGTAATACGTTTCCCGAACACGAGCGCGAGAGAAATTAACTGGAACGACTCCTCCAACACGAACTCGAAGCGCATCTCGGAACGTGGCCCGGGATCCTCATTTCCGGAGTGGTGTTCGGGGCGATGCACTCCGCCTATGGACGCGTCCTAGAGGTCGCGTTCGCGAGCGGTATCGGCATTTTCTTCGGCTATCTCTACCATTTCTTGAAGTTCGACCGCAGCCTGCTCAAAGTGTTCCGCGAGAAACGGCGTTCCCGACATCGCCCGCTCCGTGAGGAATGCGAGGGCATCCGCGACTGCGTCGCCGTCGCGCTCCGCGGCCGCGACACATTCAACGTATCCATCGAGTGCTCGAGTGAACGCATTCGAAAAGTGGTCGTATGCGCCATCAACGCGCTCCATGTTTTCGTCGAGCAACTCGACGAGTACCCGGTAGACGGTCGCCGCCGACGCGTAGCGCTCCTGTTCGCGGTACTCGTCCGCGAGATCGAACCACTGCGTGAAGTCGATCGGCTCGAAGACGACGTGGTACTCGGGGTTCGTCTCTTCGAACTGCCGGTCGATCGAGGTGCGAAGCTCGTCAGCCGACTGTCCCGTCGGCTCGCCGAATCGGGCGAGAAACCGACCGCGGAGGTTCGCATCGGTCGCGAGTTCGTCACGCAGGAATGCGCGGAGTTCGTCGACATCGGCACCGTCGAGTGCGGCGTCGAGTTGGTTGCCTTCGTCCGGAGGGGGGTCGTCAACACACTGAAGCAACACAGCGACGGCGTGCTTGCACGCACCCGGCCCGTCGTACGGACAATCGCACCACGGGGCAAACCCGTCGACCGCGAGATCAACACGGACATCGTACTGACGGCTACCGCTCACGACGGCGGTGACGGTCGTGTCGACACGGTGGATTTCGTGGATGTGGCTCTCGGAAAGATATCGTTCGCCACGTTCGAAGACCGCGTCCGTGCAGACATCTCGAACCGTGTTCTCGGTTACATCGATGTGCATGGGCGATGTTCCAGTACGATTGGGACAATCGATACGCCGACCCCGCTTTCGCTCCGGATCGGGGGGACCCACGCTGGGAGAAGCCACGATACGATTGCAGTACGTAGAATCCGCAGCTAAGAGGTGACCTCCTCCTCGCCGTAAACGGCGAGGCTTCCCACGTTCGCACCGCAACGCTGGGTTGGGATATTTGCTGGTTGACGACTCGTCGGTATGACGGGCCGATGGCAGGGCCATGCCGCCGTTACTCCTATCCCCGGCAGGGGGACTCGGAGTTATCTTGACCGAGACACCACAGCGGTTCGAGAAGGTGTCTCGAACGTTCTGGTCCTCGGAGTCCCGATATTGTGCATTTAGGTGGCGGTGAGACCGCCTCGGTGTACGTCACACTACGACTCGATGGTACTTAAATATCCATCTTAGCGTCAGAACGTGGGTTGTGGAGGCGTTGGCGGATTCACGCCCGGCCTGAAGACCGGAATTCTCTCCTCGAAGAAAGATAGTCCTACTCAGTCGCGAGTTCGTCGTAAATTTCCTCGTGTTCGTCGAGGTCCTGCCGACCGAGGAACCGAATGAGATACTGCCGTGCCTCCTCGGAGGACAGCTCATCGGGAATCTCGGGCTGCTCACTTTCAGCGCCCATTCTTACTCTTCACTATGGGGGTCGTCATCATAATCGTTCGGTTCGTTGGATTCCTGATCGACTGTGTCATGGTCCGTTGGGGGCTGATCTGTGCCTTCAATACGTGCCAGCCACAGGTTGATGGTCGCCCCGTATTCCGGCGCCAACGGCTCTGTGTGCGCTCGTAGATACTCGATCACGTCATCCTCATCGACACTGCTCTCATCTGTCGCGAACGCCTTCAGGATCTCTTTGATCTCCCGATCGTAGTCAAAGCGGCAGCCATTCAGCGCGTAGAAAATTCGGGTTGACATGAGGGCCGTTCGCTTGTTGCCATCGACGAATGGATGATTCGCCGCAATGAGCCGCAACAGCTGAAATGCCTTCTCGTGGAGCGACTCGGGGACTTGGCCGAAATGGCCGTCCTGAATATGTTCAACGGTGTATTCAATATCGCCTGGCGAGGCGACACCAGCGGTTGTCTCCGCATTTGACTCCACGATCAACTCGTGGATGTCACGGATATCCTCAGCCGACAAATAGCTGATTGACTCCGGGTCCTCGTCCATTATCGATATCCTCTGCTACAGCGCTTATCTACCCTCTGCTTTTGTGAACCGCCTTGGGGTCAAGTGGTTCGAGAGACCTTTGCTCTCTCGTCATCACGAGAATCTCCGATTCTCGAACGACTCCGAGGCACTCGCCTTGTTTATCGGTAGAGACAGGCCACTGCGAATCCGGTCGGATGGACGCCCGTCGTCACGCCGCGCTCTTCGGCCTGTTCCGCGAGGGCTCGGGCCCGCTGTCTGATCACGTGTCGTCCTCTGGTGAAGATGGCTCTGAGTCGCCCCCGGACTGTTGTTGGCGGACGTATTGGAGGATCGATGCGAGTGTCTCGGCGTCCTCGATTTCTTCGAGTTCGTCCACGATTTCGCGTTGTTTCTGTTGGCGCTCGACGATTTCTGGGTCGCCGTGCTCCGTCTCGATCGCTGTTATCTCGACATGGCGATCCTCACTCCACCCACACGTCCAACACTGTCGGTGGAACACGACGTGGTCGCCCTGCTCCGTATCGAGAATTGCGTCGGCGAGTGGTGTGGATGGTGGCCACTCAGGGCCGACTTCGCGGGAAACGAACGATCCACCACAGTCCGGACACTCCATACTGTAAACTACCCCACCCTACTCCCTCGGCGCAGACGCGCCTCGGTCCTTGAGGGAAGGGCTTTGATGTGGACTCCCGGCAATCAGTCACCCGCAATATGCTGGTGACTCTTTCCGTTCAACGCCCCACCATTTATACGCACGTCTACTGGTGCGTCTCCGCTCCCCGACTTGGGCGAGGAACGGAGTTTGTGTTGTCGCTTTCGGGCGTATCGTAGCCCGATGTTCTTCGCGGCGTTGTAATCCGCATTAACTTCGTAGCCGCACTTCTGGCACTCAAAGTGTTCTCCGTGGCGATTATCATCGTGCGTGAACCCGCAGTCCGTCCGAGAGCAGCGTTGGGATGTGTAGTTCGGCTCAACTTGTTTCACGGAGACACCCTGTTCGGGTGCTTTGTACTCAGTGTACTCGTAGAGGCGTCGGAACGCCCACACGTGGTGCCACTTCGCCTGTGGAAGCCGCTCTCGAATGTCGGTTAAATCCTCAAACACGATTACGTCGCAGTCGTGTTCGACGGCTTCCTCAACGAGTTCGTTGGCGACCGTGTGGATGTACTGGTTTCGCCACGCTTCTTCGCGTTTCCCGAGTCGGAGCAAGGCGTTGTGTGCGGCCTGCGTGCCGCGTTGTTGCATTTCCCCACGTCGCTTCTCGAACTCTCGGCACCAGTGGTCGTAGTCATCACCCTGCCAGAAGCGCCCGGTGGAGGAGACGGCGAGACTGTTGATCCCGAGGTCGATACCGAGGACTGTTTGGTGCTCAGTATCTTCTGAAACCTCGGACGACTCGCTGTCTCCGTCGGAGTCGTACTTCCGGGTGGTGATGTGGAAATAGAACTCGTCGTTCACTGCGTCGTACTGGAGCGTACTCGCACGGAACTTGAATTCCTCTGACAACACGTACTGCTCATACGGCGTGGGGCTATCTGACGGCAGTTCAAAGTCACACTCGACACGTCCGTTGACCGTCGAGAGTGAGACTTTGTTCCGGTAGAAGGTGGCGCTCCGCTTGTCGTAAAGCATACTCCACGACGTGAACTCCGGCTGGCTCACTCGCTTCCCCTGTTTCCACCGTTCGACGCATCCTTTCGTCGCTTGCACGGCGCGTCGGATGGCTTCTTGGACAAGGTTCGCAGTGAGGTCGGTTTCGTCGCGGAGTTCATCGTAGAGAGCCTCTCGTGCGGTCGTGTTGGCCGTGACACACTCGGTGTAGCAGTCGTCGGACCAACAGAACTCGGCGGCACGGTTGGTGCAGTGAAGGAACTGCTGAGCGGATTCGTGGAGGTCGTCTCGACGCTCGTCAGGAACGACCAGTTTGACGGGCACGGTACGCCGGACCTCCATGTTTCAGATATAGCGGTGGCGGTTCTTAAATACTTGGAAGCCAGGTAGTCGCAGTGTGTCGGTTGTGTCGTCTCACGTCGGTTTCCTCCCCGACCTACTCACTCACTTCGTTCGTTCCTTGAGGTCGGGGGCTCCACCTCGAATTTGCCGAAGATCACTTCGGGGACGTTCTCATCCGCCAGAATCCGCACGGCTAGTCGGCCTCTTCGCTCGACTCGGCACCGTTCGCGATACCGAGGCGCTTTCGTGTCTGCCGTTCGCCCTCTCGCTGTTGCTGTTCGGCTTCCCGTTCGCGCTCCTGAAACGTTTCGCGGTGGTCGTAATAATACGAAAGCGCGTAGAAGAGATCACCCGCGGAGAGGTCGTACTCGCCGGCGACGACGTAGGGGTCCTCGTCGTTGTCCACGACGCGGCGCTTCACGTCGAGGACCGTGATACGTGTCCCCTCAATACGGGGCGCCCCCGATCGAATATCGTTGTCGCTGACGATGCTCGTCATAGCAATGTGTAGCAGTGAACGGGTATTAAGCCCTTGGCCGGCTGTTCACACGAAACATATTGGAAAAACCGCCACAACGGAATCCTCCCGCTTTCCTCACTCCTCAGTGAGCGTTTATATAAAAATAGGGCTGTTTTCAACGTTTCTTGACTCGATGATTGCTAAGTAGGGCGGGCCACATACATCGATTATGAATGAAGCAGGCCCCGGAAGCGGGAAGGTGGAATCACCGGAGCCGTTGCTCCCCGAGGAGAGCGTGTTGACGCTCGAGGAGTACCTCGACATGCAGCGCGCGATCGGCAACGAGATCCGCTATCGGATTCTCCGCACGCTGAAGCACAACGGGGACCTCAGCGCGAACGAGTTGAAGGAAGCGCTCGGTGTCGAGGGGAACACGCTCCATTATCACCTTGATACGCTCGTTGACGTGGGTCTCGTCCAGAACCGCAAACGCAAGGACTCCGATTCGGACGGGCTCTACTCCTACTATCGGGCGAGCGCGCTCGGCGAAGCGATTCTCGAATACGGGGTCGAGGAGCTCATGCGCCGCGAACACGAGTTCCTCGACGCCTACAGCGGGTAACGCGCTTCGCCAGAGTTCTCGGTTTGTCGATCTCTCTCCCCGAGTGAACTACGGAGAGCTCTCCCACACGGCGCCGAGCCGGTCATCGAGCGCATCCAACACCGTTTCGAGAACGTCGAAAAGGTCCTCCTCGAAGTCGCGGTCGACAGCGTCCTCGGTTCGAGCGTCCGGTGGCTGGTGGAAATGGTCCCGGGAACTGTGGGGGTTGTCGTGTCTGTCCCATCGGCACATCCACTCGTCTCCCGCACGCCGCTCGCGGTAGGTGACGTAGAACGCTCCGTCCGTGTAGGTGCGCACTTCGAGGGAAACCCGCTCGAACGTTTCAGGATAGTACTGCAGATCGAAGGAAGCGACGATCGACTCCGATTTGTCGGCTGGGAACACCGACACCGTCTCGATGCGCGTGAGTCTGCCTACTCGACGCGCGACCGTCCGAAGGAGCGCCTCATCGAGGATACGCTCCGCGTCGTCCTCTTCCATCAGGCCGAGGCTTCGCGGCGGTTCTCGCGAAGCCGCCGGGCGCGTTCGAGTTCGCGGAGTCGTCGCCTGACAGTCCGCCACTCTCGGACATCCTTCCACACAGCCTCGATGTCGGTGTAATCCGCATGAGCGAGGGCATCTACATTATCGGGATCGTCCACCTCGAATTGGTCTCGGAAGGCCCGCTCGCGTTGAGAGAGCGCCTCAGCGCGCTGGCGTAGTTCATCTTCGGAGTTGGATTGAAGCCGCTGAATCCGTTTCCACTCGAAGTACTGTTCGTTTCGCTCGAAGGTGTCCGGCGAACTGGTCGGCTGGTCGAGGACCCCCAACTCGGTGAACCACTGGAGATACGTGCGGGCAGTCTCCTTCGATACGTCTGCGCGCTCGGCGATTTCCTTCACTCGCGTCGGCTCGTACAACTGGAGCGCGACTTCGTACACCCGTTCGCGGGCAGACGCCTGTTCACGCTGTGCCCGCCATTCCTCGCTGAGTGAGGGGATATCTTCCGGTGGCTGTTCAGGGGGCATTATGTATTTGTAACGGGTGCTGCATCAAATATTTAGTGGTCAGAGAATATTCTAAGCAAAGGCTGAGAGTACTCCATGATGACGGTCTTCGCGAGGTTTCGGGGTGTATCGATTTCTCGTCTGAGGTGATTCGCCATATGATAGCTCACGAGTTGGAGCTGCACGTTCGCGAGCATCGGCGCGGTTCGGGGGTCCGTCTTGGGGAGAGAATAGGTGGGTCCGTGTGTGCCCAACGTCCGGCACGCCGTCAGCTCGTGTTCACGATTGTCCGGCAGCGTTCAACGCACCGTTGAACGCGCGGAGTTCTTCGACGACCTCGTTTCGCGCGAGTCGATACCGTTGGGGAGAGGTGTTCGGTACCGTTTCTACGAGCTGCGTTTCGAGGAGGAGGTCGATGTGCTTCCCCACGGTTTGGCGCGTGACACCAGCGTGGTCGGCGAACTCCGTCTTGTTGAACTCCCGTCCCGGTGGGAGGTCCAGGAGTGCATCAACGAGAACCGGCACGCTCTCGTGACGCGTGAGATGAAGAAACCCGCTTGGGTTCGACAGACGGGCTTCCTTCGTGTCCCGTTCCGGTTCAGTAGTGGGCTGGCTCATGGGAGTAGTTGGATCCTCAAGTACAATGGTCTTTCCACAGGTGTAAATTCAAATTAACACTCCACGTCCACAAGTATTCGGTGTGTGGCAGGGGAATCCCTTTGCGCGCTCTCGTGTAATGCATACGTATGTCGGATGCAGATACAAACGGGGGCGACCCGGGGAAGACGAACATCAACCTCCGAGTGACAGAAGCGTTCCTCGACGATATCGACGCGACATGGCGCGAGGAGGGCTACAACAGTCGGAGCGAGTTCATCCGCGATGCGCTTCGTGATGCGGTGAAGCATCCGGACCTGACTCGGGAGAGCTGGAAGGAGATCGCTGCCGTCGAACACGCGCGCCGTGAAGGAACGAGCGAAACCTTCTCTCGCGAAGAAATTCTCGACAGCGACGAATAAGCAGAGTGGACGTGGCAGTTTCGGGCGCCAGCAAAGCGGACGTACAACGGATTGGATTCCCACGCACAGGACCGGATTACCAACCGAACGGTTATACAACGAGGGACAGTACATTTTGACACGATGGGACAGAATCGAAAGGTGCCAACAGCGGAGGAAGTTGCCGAACGGTCCGGCGGAGACATCGAGACTGCACAGCGAGCACTCTCAGTGGTTCGCATCCGAGACGAATCCCAAGAGTGACATCCTCGCCCGCCGTAAACGGCGTTAACGAGACGCGTCGCGTCTTTCGAGCACACAAGACCAGAGGTCTTGTGAACGCCGTGAACGGCGGGATTCTCTCGCTGTTAGAAGATAGTTTTCTTTCGTGCCCTCGGGTTTCGAGTTTCAGATACCGGAGCGGTCGCCACGCTCCAAGACTAACCCGCTTAGCCGAGACCGCGAATGCTGATATCGATATCAAACGAACTGAACCTGAAGGAATGGTTCTTTTCGTCACGGCGCAAATCGTCGTGTATGAGCGAAGAGACGGCCCAAACGTACGCGCGTGCTCGCCGTAACGGCGTCTATCCAAGTGAGGCGTGGGCCGATCTCGGCGCCCTCGCTGCGGAAATCGACTGGGACGTTGAGCGGATGCTCTCCGAATCCGATTCCGAGTCGGATGGCGACGGTGTCTCCGATCACGAAGTATCGCAGTAGGCTAGATGGACGACACCCCGCGGAAGCCTCGGCTGAAGGTTTTCAATAGTACTGTTCGATATTCCGATACGGAACGTAGTAGCCGAACTCATCGATCCACGTCTGGAGCCAGTCGTCCGCCGTCTCCTCCGTGATTCGTCCGGCGTCTATCGCAGTGAGCAACACCCCGACCGACCCGACAACAGAGATACCTTGCTCCTTAGCGAACGTGCGCGCATCGCCGTCGTCGGTCAGCAACCGCCCGTCGTGTACGTCGGCGAGTGCGAACGCCTGTGCCTCCCCGGGATCCAGATGGCCCCGAACCACATCGTCTCGGTTTGCGACCGTCTCCGAAATCGGTGCAACAGGTATGTCGTCGCCTACGGTGTCAAGCGCGGATTGGAGATACGGATGTGTCTCTACGCCACGTACCAATTCCTCTTCGACGACCGGAACTGTACAGATACCACGGAGTGCTGCGACGATTTCGACGGCGTCAACGGAAGCGAAGTTCGAAAGGACTGTCGTATCGAGAACTGAGGGTTCGGCTGGTACCCGAGGCGTCATTCCGACGGAGATGTCCCGCTTGAGTCGCCGCCTTCATCGTCCTCGAAGGAAAGTTCCCGGGCGGCTTTCACCTCATGTTCGGCGTCGTCCGAGTCGGCAAGTCCGAGACGGAGTTCGACGCCGTGTTCCCGGAGTATGTCGCGCATCTCGAAGCGGTTCACGTCAGCGATCCGAGCGGCATCACCGAGTGTGACCGTCTCGCGCTCGTAGAGTGCGACCGCGGCCGCGATGCGCTCCTGTTCGTGTTCCTCGAAGTAGTCCCGTGCGAACTCCCTGAGTGCGTCGCTCTTGCCGTTGAACACCCCCGCCTCGACGACACCCTCAATGAGGAGGTCGATATCGTCCGGATACGAACCGGTAATTCGGGCCATCGTCCTACGTATCGCTACGTCTGCATACTATTTATGAATTCGTCTCGGTGGGGTCGTGCGATACGCAGGAGCGAGGTAAGAATATCGGTGAATCAGTATCCGTCCGCGCTTCGATTTTTGACTGGGCTCTACTCCACGGTGACGCTCTTCGCCAGATTTCTCGGCTTGTCGATTTCTCGTCCGAGGTGATTCGCCATGTGATAGCTCACGAGCTGGAGCTGCACGTTCGCGAGCATCGGCGCGGTTCGCGAGTCCGTCTCGGGAATGGAGAGCGTGTGGTCGGCGTAGCGTTCGACGTCCGAAACACCATCAGTAACGGCGATGACGGGCGCATCTCTGGCTTCGACTTCTTTGACGTTGCCGATAGTCTTGCGCGCTTGTTCGCCCTCGCCCGTGACGATAGCGAAGATGGGGGTGTTGCGTGTTACTAAGGCGAGGGGGCCGTGTTTCAGTTCGCCCGCCGCGAAGCCCTCGGCGTGCTCGTACGTGATTTCCTTGAACTTGAGTGCGCCTTCGAGGGCCACCGGGTAGTGGAGCCCGCGGCCAATGAAGAAGAAGGCGTCCTTGTCGACGTACTCGTCGACGATGTGCTTCGCGTTTGTCTCGTCGAGGACCTGTTGGATCTCGTCGGGGAGTGAGCGGAGCGCGCCGATGAGGTCCCGCACGTCCTCGTTGCGGCCCTCCTTGCCGAGGAGTTCCTCGATGAAGAGGTCGAGAGCGACGAGTTGTGAGGAGAACGTCTTGGTGGCAGCGACGCCGATTTCGGGCCCGGCGCGGATGTAGACGGTGTGGTCGCACTCTCTCGATGCCGTACTGCCGACGACGTTCGTGAGTGCGAGCGTGCGAGCGCCCCGGCTGCGGGCTTCTCTTAGTGCGCTCAGGGTGTCCGCCGTTTCGCCGCTCTGGGTGACGCCGACGACGAGGGAGTCCTCGGTGACTGGGGCGGGGGAGGTAGCGTACTCGCTGGCGAGATACGCGCTCGCGGGGACGCCCGACTGGCGCAGGAGGTGAGCACCATACAAAGCGGCGTGATAGGACGTGCCGCAGGCGACGAACTGGACTTGCTGTGGGACGGGAAGGTCGTCGAGTTCCTCGACTTCTATCGTTCCTTCTAATTCGTCCACCCGGCCACTCAGACATTGGCGCAGGGAGGTGGGTTGCTCGTTGATCTCTTTGAGCATGAAGTGGTCGTAGCCACTCTTGCCGGTTTGTTCGGCGCTCCACTCCACGCGATTGACTTCCTTTTGGACTTGGTTCCCGTGTGGGTCGTAGACCGTGTACCCGTCCGGGGAGAGGACGGCGAGCTCGTCGTCGTCGAGGTAGACCACATCGCGGGTGTGCTCAAGGAAGGCCGGCACGTCGCTCGCGAGGTAGTAGGCGTCTTGCCCGACGCCCAATACAAGGGGGGAGTCGTGTCTGGTGGTGAAAATTTGGTCCGTGCCGTCGATGATCGCCGCGAGGGCGTAGCTTCCGTCGACTCGTTTGACGGCCGCCTCGAACGCCTCTCTCGGGGTTTTGCCTTCCTCAAGGTGTTCGGCGATGAGATGGGGGACGACCTCGGAGTCCGTATCCGAGGTGAACGTCGTACCCCTGGCTTCGAGTTCGTCGCGCAGGGATTGGTAGTTCTCGATGATGCCGTTGTGGACAACGGCGACGCGTCCCGATTCGTCGGTGTGGGGATGGGAGTTCGCGTCCGACGGGGGACCATGAGTACTCCAGCGGGTGTGTCCGATGCCCGTTCTCGCCTGGAGGGTTGGGTTGGCGCGGACGGCTTCTTCGAGGTTCTTCAGTCGGCCCTCCTTCTTCATGACCGCCGTGCCCGCTTCTCCCATTGCGAGTGCGATGCCGGCCGAGTCGTAGCCCCGGTATTCGAGGTTTTCGAGGCCATTGAGTAGTACGTCTACTGCATCGTCTCGGTTGATACAGCCGATGATCCCACACATCAGCGTCTCACCTCAGCCCCCTCATTGATGTTGCCGGTAACATGTGTTCCATCTTGAATCTTTGCCTCAGGGCCAAGTAATGCGCCCGAGGCGATGGTCGCGGCGCCGCCGATTTCGGCGCGGTCCGCGATGACACAGCCGAGCGTGGCGTTCTCGTGAATCGTGTTCTGCACGCGGACGTCGGCCGGGCCGCCCGGGGCCGTGACGCCAGCACCGATGTCGACGGCTTGGCCGGTGACCGTTTGGACGAGGGTGGCGTTCGGGCCGACTCTGGAATCGGCGTCGATAATGGAGTGTTCGATGACGCTCCCTGCGCCGACGGTGACGTTCTGTCCGATGGGCGTGTCCGGACCAATGACTGCCTGGGGGCCGATCGTCGTGTCGGGACCGATTACGACTGGGGCGTGGAGGGTTGCGTCTTCGTGGACGTGGGCTGTGTCCGCGACGTAGGTTTGTGGGGCGACTTCGGGTTCGTTGACCAAGCCACGGGAGAGGACATCCGACGCTACGGAGAGGAGGTCCCACGGGTAGGTTGCCGCGCTCCAGATCCCCTCCGTTCGGACGCCTTTGACCGACGCGTCGCGTTCGATGAGTCGGGAGATAGTGTCAGTGATGGAGAGCTCGCCGTTCGTTCTGGGTGTGGATTCGATTTCCGCGAAGATAGAGGGGCCGAAGGCGTAGACACCACGATTGAGGAGACGGTAGGTTTGGTTTTTGGGTTTCTCGACGAGCTCAGTGACACGGTTGTCTTTGAGGCGGACGGCCCCATACTCCGGAGCCTTCTCGGACTCGATAACCGAGAGGGTGGCCGTTTCGGTGGCGGTGTGGGCGTCGATTACATGTTGGACGGTTTCGGCGGTGACGATCTCGTCGCCGTTGAGGACGAGGAAGTCCTCGTCGATGGCGTCGCGGGCTTGGAGAAGGGCGTGGCCGCTTCCTAATTGTTTGTTTTGGATGTAGTAGGTGATTGGTGTGTTTCTGTAGTGGGAGCCGAAGTGGTTCTGGACGCGGTCGCGTTCGTGGCCGACGATGAGGTGGAGGTCGGTGATGTTGGCGTCGATGAGGGCGTCGAGGACGTGTTCGAGAATTGGGCGGTTGCCCGCGGGCAGCATGGGCTTTGGTCTGTGCTTGGTGAGGGGGCGAAGGCGGGCGCCTTCTCCGGCGGTGAGGATGACAGCGGAAGTGAGGTTCATTGGCTTAGTAGAGGTTCACCAGCACTAATTGGTTATGAATTGTCGAAGTTATATCCGGTTAGGAATCGAAAGGAGCGTTTGCTCAAGTCCACAATTATGAGTCTTGGATAAGGCAGTGTTCGAATACGGACTGAAACCTCCAATCGCGCTCACCGCCACAGCCGCCAATCCTGGTGGATTGAAAGGAAGAGGCGTCTCGGCGAACCCCGGCATCGACCAGAGCGAAAGCCCACGTCTGCCGATCAAAATTCAAAGGTTCCTGACGACGATATAAGCACGAGACAAGCAGCGCGAGCGAACGCGTGCAGCGAGACCGCGGGAGCCGGGGATTTCAGCTGTTACCTGCTGAACCAGTGCTGCAAACTTCTCACCTGAACACCGCCCCGCTCACGCTCCCAAGATTCAACACCTAGTGGCACTGTCTAGTTTAGAACCTCGTCAGCTGGCGTTCGATCATCGAGCGACTGGTGCGGTCTGAGACGGTTATAATAATGCGCAAATAATGCAATCCATTGGCGAACACTCCGCCGACTGCTCACCCACGAGTTGTGGAAACGGTCGAGCCGCATTTTGAGCGTGTGAAACCATGTTTCGATGAGGTTTCGGTCGGTATAGTCAACCCGACCGTTCAATCCTCATCGTGCAAGGGCAGTCCGATAGCCGAACTGATCGACGAGAAACGTTGCGTTCGAAAGATCGTGTTTCTCCCGCAATCCAGACAGGAACGCAGCCGCCGGATCCGTGCCATGGCGTCCGAACAACGCCACGTCCAAGATGAGTTTCGTGTCGATGTCTATTGCAGCGTACAACCAAGACCACTCTCCATTGATTTTGACAGCGGTTTCGTCAACCGCGACCCGCGACGGCTGCGCCGTCCTCAGAACGCTTCGCGTTCTGATGTGCGAACGAGACGCTTCGCGTCTCGTCAACGTCGCCGTCCGTTCACGCTCCCAAGTTTCTTCTAAATCCGCCCCAAAGCACTCGCTGAGCAGGTCTGCGAGCATCTGAACCAACTAACTCAATGACCTGCTCACTTCTCAAACTGACTTAACTAGACAGTGCCCACCTAGTTATTGTATCAATTTTCATATATGTCCCAATCATTTGAATCGAATGGTCTATATGCTCTCCTGAAATAACCGAAACACATGACTGTTTCAAACTGGATGGATAGAACATACCAATACATCCGAGAACGGAATATGGATATGATTTCATACTCTGTATATGAGCTCTACCAAGGATTATGGAGCCGTTTTGGCAAAGGTTACCAAACCTATTCCCCCATTGGAAATTCGATATTCGAAAAGAATTGGGATCTTCTTATTGTTCTGGACGGTTGTAGAGTTGATTTGCTAGAAGGCTTAGAAGATGAGTATGGTATGCTTTCTAATGGGTCAGAATTTGAATCACTCGGGAGCTCAACATATGAATGGATGAACAAAAACTTTTTGAAAAATCCGGGAGAGCTGAATGATTTGGCATATATTACCGGGAACCCATTTAGTAATAAGCTTCTTCATGAGAGTGATTTCAGAATATTGGAGGAAGTCTGGAAAGACTCATGGGATGATGAAATTGGAACGATTCGAGCAGAGAGAATTACAGATAAGGCAATATCGATAGGCCGAGACAGTAATGTAGAGGACATGATTGTTCACTATATGCAACCTCATTTTCCTTCTATACCACATCCGGAGCTGGGATCTAATATAGAGAAAAATGATTTTGAGGGTCAATGGGACTCTGTTTGGAAGAAATTGCAAATGGGTAAAATTGAAGAACATACTGTCTGGCAGGCCTATCTAGCAAACCTTCGGTATGTGCTTGATAGTGTCAAATTACTCATCAACAACGTCAATTTTGAGAAGGTGATTATAACGTCGGACCACGGAAATCTATTTGGAGAATATCATCTTTATGGACATCCATCTTACGTTCCAATAAGAGAACTGAAAAGAGTGCCTTGGTATGAAACATCAGCAAATGATAGTGGTAACTATACACCGCATTCAAGCAAAACGGAAGATGAAACATTAGAGGAAAATGAGGTTGACAAAAGGCTTAAAAATCTCGGTTACCTCCAATCTTAGTAATGGATAAGGTAACATTTTCGATTATCATACCCACTCTGGACCGGCCAAAGGAGTTATTAGAATGCGTTAAATCAATACAAAATCAATCAGTAAAGCCAAAGGAAGTGATAATTATAGATGACGGAGATCTTTCCTCTTCTATACAATCTAGAATCCGCAATTATTTGGTTCCAGATTCTCAAGTGATAATCACATCTTCATCAGGACCTGCGGGTATATCGACTGCACGAAATACTGGTGTCAAAATGGCATCAGGAACAGTTGTTGTTCTTATTGATGATGATCTAGTACTAGGAAAGCACTATCTAAATCGATTAAGAAAACTGTATTCCGAGAACGATACTGACCACCTAGCTGGTATTGGTGGATTTGATTCTTCAATGCGCACAAAATCAAGAGTAGAACAGATTTTCAATTTGGTCTTTTACCAAGGGAAAGGAGATTGGAAAATCAATCGTGCCGGGATGCAGTCATGGTCTAGCGAAACTAATGGGATAACGCGATCAGATTGGTTAGAAGGCAATAATGCCAGTTTCAAGAGGGAGGTGTTATTAAAACACCAGTATGACCATTGGAATGGGGGGCGAGAGGCTTTAGAAGATGTGGCAATGGGGTGGAAATTAAAAAACGACGGGTATTATTGCTTAATCGATCCAAATTTACGTTTGAACCACAAAGAGGCAGAAGATACAGAAGGATCCTTTGAGTACGGTTATAAGTTATGCAACAATAGAATCCGCATATTTTCAAAGTACGGTGAAAAGAAGTATACACTTCTTTTCATATGGGCACTTATAGGAGACACGTTAAAACGTATTCTTGCCCCAATTGTTGACGGCGATTGGCAAAAACACCTCAAATCATTCTTTGGGATGGTGTTTGCACAGATTTATTTTTTATATAAGAGTATTTTAAAATGAATAAGAGCATTCTGAAGTTATCCTCAATTACATTCATCGGTGGTATTGTTGGTCGAGGGTTAAGATATGGCATAAATATCATAATATCTCGAGGTCTCGGTACTGAAGCGTTAGGGGTTTTCACAATGGGATTGATCCTGCTACAGGCTAGTGCCATGGTCTCTAGATTGGGTTTAGACCATGCAACACAGAAATATATCCCAATATATTTATCAGAGAACAACAACCGAAAATTCTCTGGAACAATAGTAGTGGCAGTAATCATTCCGCTAATTATTGGCACCTTGATCGGTCTGTTACTTTACTCTATTAACCCAGTTATCAGCTCTCGTACGAATTATTCACTTCAAGGTGAATTGAGTGTCTTCTTACTCGGAATTCCTCTATTCGCTTCGATGATGGTTGTACGCTCGATTACAAAAGGCCTGAAAGAAACAAAATATTCAGTATATATAAGGGATATTTGCCAATCCGGTCTGGCAATTATATTTGCTATACTTGCATCGTACGTGTTTTCTCAATTCCGTATTTTATCTGTTGGATATGTTATTTCAATTGCGATATCATTAGTTCTTGGCCTATATTTTATCATCAACGAATCTAAAGACTTGTTGGTAACCAAACCACAAGTTGAAATTTTAAAACTATTGAAATATTCAGTCCCTTTGACTGCAGTGATGGTATCCCAATATTTAATATCGTGGACAGACATTCTGATGTTAGGTTCATTAACAACCGCAAAATCAGTAGGGCTATATCAAGCTGCTTTTCAGACCTCAGCCCTATTAACAATAATCCTATATTCGGTGAATAGTATATTCCCCTCTTTAGCTTCAGACTTATATTCAAGTGGCAATTTGGCAAAACTAAATAAATTATACACTACATCTACAAAGTGGGTATCCTATTTGACTGCGTTCTTGCTCTTACTTGTGATCGTTTTTTCTAAGGAAATCCTATTAATATTTGAAATACAAAATGAGATTGCTCGAAAAACGTTGATAATCCTTTCGACAACGCAGGCTATTGTTGCGGCAACCGGGCCAGCAGGATTCCTTCTATCAATGTCTGGTTATGAACGGATAGAATCAGTAAATACTGTGTCAGTATTGGCAATTAATATAGTTTTAAATTACATATTAATTACAAAGTACGGTATTCTTGGAGCAGCTATTGCAACCAGTGTTTCGCTTTTACTTTTGAATTTTCTAAGACTTATAGAAATATATATATATTATGACATAATCCCATACCGGAGGGATTATATCTGGGGGATTGCATCTATACTAACATCATTAATCACTGTTCTCTATTTTAAATCATTAATTGATGACCCCTTTATAAGTATGATCATTTCTAGTATAGCCGGAGGGGTTGTGTTTATTAGTTTAACTTATTCCATCGTATTCCAACAAGATGACCGAATACTATTTGAAAGTTTGAATGATCGGTGAGTATATATCACACACCACATGTCCTGATGCCTAATAAAGACATGAAGAGGAATTTTATAATGAACTATATGCCGGTGTTCAGATATGGTTGTAAATGAAACGAGATGATTTATGACCGATGTATTGTTTATGTGCCCACCTCAGCAGAGGTAGGATTACTTAGAGCTCTATTTTCTCGACTGAAAGGCGACACCAGAGTCTGCGGTAAAGCCTAGTGTCTGACCTTCGCTCCTAGAATGCCCCTCCAAGTGGCCATCTCTATTCTGGAAAGAGTTGGATTCTGATAGTAAATTAAGCAATTACAGAAATACACTCATCCTGATCGATCTACCCCGAAGCTACAAGCCGTTCATCTGTAGAACTCAGAACTTAGATCCACTCGAACCAGTTGTCGGTATCCGTGGTGACGAACCAAATATCGATGCGGTCGAGCAGCTAATGGACCACGTTTCGACCCTCCCGTTAACCGTGTCCGCACTCCTCGCTGATAGTGGCTTTTACCACGGTGCATCTACCGAGCGACTGGATGCTGTCGTATCTGTAAATATACCCACCATTCTCAGTGGGAAACAGAAGGCCGAGAAACTGGCCAGTACGTGAATTACGAGTGAAGCGAGCGGGAACTTTGCTTCCCGTTCACGGTCTGGTCTCCTACCACAGAGTAACTGAGGCAAACCCGGCTTACTCGTCCGACCATGCGTGGCGTGCGATCTGGCCCATTGCATCTGAAGGGGGTCGAAGCCTTCTATCAGCAACACCAACCAACGAGATGGCCTTCCGGACGATGCACGAAGCGCGTACGGGACAGCACGACCGATCCAGCCGTGGGGTTGCTGTACACCCTCGTGAGTTCCTGTTGCAGGATCTTCAACTCATTGTGCGATACGACGTACTGGCCATGCCATGGCGCAGCGAACGAGCACACTCCACGTGGTTCCGCTTCGAAGTGTTCTGCGAGTGGACTGATCACGCCTTGACGAACCGATGTGTCAAAGCGAAGTCCCAACCAACCAGATCGGCATTCCACCGACCACAGCCAGCTGGACGCGGACAGCGACCACCCGCGGCCAATGCCAGTCCTCTGCTGAACGCCGGCTATACTCTCGGTGAGTCCTTTCACAGATGTGAGACCGCCGTCTGTGCTCAATCAGTTAAGCCGGCCGCTCCGTTTGTGTTCACCTTCTTTCAGAACTGAGTCAGTAATCCAGAAAGATGGGAACTACCGACACTCACTGTGCGGACCCGTCACTCTCTCCGGCCATCGCTGCTCACGTAGATACTCTATAAGCCTATTTTATCAGCCATAAACATATCGTTTTTATAAGTATGTTGTGGATTGGTTTATATTTATTTCAGGAATTGATCATTTTCTAATACAATACTATATCAATTAGTGTATGAACTCATTCGAAAACCATATGTAGTCAGAACCATCATAGAACGAGGTGGCTAGAGTAGTATCGGTTCGGGGACTTCATACCATTTTGACTACATATTTAAACTCGAAATATTGTCGAATGGTCTGGTGGTGACTTATTAACACGATGGATCACAATCTGGACACCATCATAATACCGGACATCCACAGGTGAGATCAAAAATACATATGACGTTAGAAAAGAGAAAACTGCTTGCAGTCGTGGCGGGAGTGTTTCTTTCATTAAATTTTTTTGTCGCGTCAGAGAGGTTGTATCCCTGGCTGCCAGCTATCTTCGTGATTTGTCTTTCTATCGCCATATATGATAGCTCCAAGAGCCCAATATTTTCGTTATGTCTGATTATTTTTATTAGTGTGATATTTCGACTAGAAGTTTTCTACTTCCCAGCGTCTTTAATTGGCGCGGACACAGATAGCTATGCCATATGGGCACAAATAATTGCTGAAACAGGATCTACGACCAGAATTCCTTCAGGATTTTACCAGTCCGCGCCATTATCTCTGATAATTACAGCGATTACTTCCAATCTATTTGATCTTCCCTCTACAATCACACTCTCTATATATTCGATTATTGCAGGATGTATTTTCCCAATATCGTCATACACACTTTCTAAGTATATTACCTCGAATGAGAGTATACATGTATCGTCTGCGGCCATTGCGACTGTGACAACCACAGGTATACAACACAGTTATTGGCCCATTGCTCAAACTCTCTCAGTTGCTTATTGGTTGGGACTAGCAATAATCCTTTTAATAACTACCAAATATCATAGCACCAAACGCGGAAGCATTCTTATCATAATCACGTCTATTTCGCTCGTATACACTCATAAACTAGCACCAGTAATTCTGTTAGGTTCCACGATAACGATTAAACTGGCAAAATACATGGGCCATAGAAAATATAATTATGATAAAAAATCCCCGAAACTGAATTTTAGTATTCTCATAGCGGCCATACTTACATTACTTCAATGGGCATTCATAACAGAATTAATTAAGAAAGTCGTTACCCGAATCAGTCAACTGCTTACCGGGGTATCTTTCTCTCCAAACCCACAAGAGCAACCAATTGCAGCAAAAATTGCTAGGCCAGGTTCAATTGGGCAATATTTCGATTATCCTCCCGAATTATTGTTCTTTTTTGAGAAATCATACGCAGTAGTATTGCTGATATTTGGGGGGGTCGGCTGGGGTCTATTATACCGTAATAGGCAGTATAATAATTACAATAAGATGTTCATATTGGGTGCTTCTGCATTTGTTACCATTTTAGTGGGTATGGGAATTCTGAGTATAGATGCTATTCATCCAACCCGCACATTGTTCTTTATAGAAGCAATCTTGTCAATACTAATATCAATCTCAATTTATGAGTTTTCCAAATTATTTCCTCGTTTTAATCAGAAATTATTCTATACGATCTTGTCCTTATTACTAATATCACAACTATTTACAGCAGTAGCAGTACCAGACTATAATCACACACCAAGATATTACCTAGAATCAGAAGAGTTAGAAGCACGATCGTTTGGGTGTGAGTATTCACAGAGGACAATCAGAGCGGATCATTACTTAACTCAAGAAAAATATTATAGGTCATATTATAATTCCGGCAATTGCAATTCTGATTATAAATCCATGGGAAGATTTGCCAAGGGTACCCCCTTATATAATGGTACAATTACCAGCCAAGGCTATTCTCATATATTACTCCGGGATGTAGAAGTATACCTAGGAACTACAAGCAGGTGGGAATTACAGTATGCACCAAGCGAGATACTTGACAAAGAATATAACAAAATATATGCGGCGGGGGGTGTGAAGATGTACCAAAGTTGAAGTGGTGGAGGTTATTTGGTTAGAATATAACTAGTGGAAAGCCATAGACAATGGGGTAGCGATATTCAGGTAAGGATGAAAAGTGAGGCGGAGGACACCCGAGTCGGCAATGAAGTTCGGTATCCGAGTCCACCAAGCTGGGTTATCACTTTTAGACACCGTTTTAATTCTCGCTAGGTTGAATAGAACGTGTCGAACGACTATTCACAACTGCGTGCAGAAGATGATTTGCAGTCACTCGATGGCGTGAATCCGGACCACGTTGCGGTAGACAAGACCTTATTCAGCTGAATGACGACAGTTACTGTACGGCGCCGTCGAACTGGACACGAACCGCTTGCTGCACGTCAAATTCTTTCCGACGAGAAATCAATTATTACCGAGATGTTCCCCGCCGAACTCCGCGAAAAGCATCTTGTTAATGACGCGCTCTATCTCGTCGAGTCTGCACCGTGGCTGCAAGCAGCACTTCACCACCACGGTCTCGGTTACAGATAGAAGAACACGGTAATCAGAACAGCATCAAACGTGTCTTCCGAAAGCTAAAACCCCGAACCAACCGATTCTCAAACTGATTCAGTCACTCTGAAGTAGATAGCGTCAAAATTGGTTTTAAACGTTCGCCTTCAGGTAGAACCAGCTTATCTGAGCATAGGACCCTCAAACTTAATCACTTGGACCACTAGATTGCTGGAGAATACCAAAAAAGTCCTCAGGTATTATTGATACCAGTCAATAGTTTTCTTCAACCCTTCCTCAAATCCGATTTGTGGGTCATAATTAATTAACGATCTTGCTTTAGAGATGTCTGCCTTAGAATGGGGAACATCTCCCGGACGCGGGTCCGTATATTCTGGTTCAATCTTTGTTCCCAAAGCTTGGTTTATGTCATGAACTAGTCCATTTATTTCAATACTTTGACCACATCCGACATTTAAAACCTCACCAGTAGCATCCGAATCAATCGCTTTTAAATTCGCTTGAACTACATTATCGATATATGTGAAATCTCTGGATTGAGTGCCATCTCCATAGATAGTTGGGTTTTCACCATTGGTCATCAAGTTAATAAACTTTGGAATTACTGCTGCATAATCACCTTCAGGGTCTTGGCGAGGACCAAATACATTAAAATACCGTAAAGCGATCGTGTCAATTTCATAATATTCACTTGCCTGAACGGCTAATTGTTCAGTATAGTATTTTGAAAGAGCGTAAGGTGATACAGGATTTGGAGGAAGGTCTTCCCGTTTTGGAGAGACATCGGTAGGCCCGTATACCGAGGATGAGGAGGCAACGACAATTTTTTTAACGCTATTATCATTAGCAGTAGAGATTAGATTGGCTGTACCAGTACAATTGACATCCGTAGTAAGGACAGGATTATCAACACTTCGAGGAACAGAGGGAACAGCTCCCTGATGTAGAATATAATCTATATTTGTTACAGCTTTCTCGACGTCTTCCTTTAATCGAAGATCACCCTCCTGAAATTGGAATTTGTCGTGTTCAATTAAACGGTTGATTTTTTCACGGTTCCCCGTTTCAAAATTGTCAATCCCATGGACCTCATGTCCCTGTTCAAGCAAATGATGGGCAAGATTAGACCCTATGAATCCAGCAACACCAGTTATCAGATAATTACTCATACACTCTTGTTCGTAGGGCCACCGTATCAATCTAGCGATTAGTATTGTTTGCCTAAGTCGTTACTAGATTCATTAAGGATGTGGTAGTGTCATCTACAGTCTTCTTCCAACTATAGTGTTCCTCAACGAGTTCTCTAGCCTGTTCACTATACTCTTTGAATAGAGAGGAGTTAGAAGAAATCCGGGAGATAGAATCGGCGATTGAATCTGGATCGGCAATAGGAACCGTTTCTCCAACCTTTGGGACTATATCTGAATATTGTTCAAGGTCAGTCGTAATAACCGGTAAGCCTGACGCCATTGCTTCTAATAATGACCGAGGGAATCCTTCAGCACGGCTAGGCAACACAAAAAGGTCACATTCAGAGTAGACTATTGGCATATCTCGATTTGGAACACCACCAAGGAAATGGACGCAGTCCTGCACACCTAATTCTTGAGTAAGAGATTCTAACTCCCCCCTTAATGGACCATCTCCACAGATGTAGAAATGATATTTATCCCCATCAATAATGCTTGCAGCTTTGATAACATCTTCAGGATTCTTCCCATCAACTAATCGTCCTACAAAAAGAACATTTAATTTGCGGTCATCCAACACAAACTCTTGTTTGGATGTTTCTATCGGGCGAAATCGATCCACATCAACGCCATTAGGAATTATTTCTACTGGTGTAGAAACACCGATTTCTCGAATCCTATCACTGTCTGTATTCGTATAACAAAAAATGAGATCTGCCGAAGAGAAAGTGAATTTCCCAATAGTTCGTAGGTGTATTTCCGCAAACCACCTCGGAACACTTGATGAGATTAATCCATGATTAGTAATTGCGAGAGGAGTATCTCCAAATCTAGAAAGTAATGCCACAAGGTTAGAAGAGAAGTAGAGATGGGAATGAACATGAATAACATCAAAATCATTATTTTGAACATAATTGACTAGTTCGCTTGAAAACGAATTTTGTAGTATTGTAAAATCCGAATCTACCCTAACTATACGGAACCTATCCACGTTTTCAAGAGGTTGCTCGTCATCGCCAGAGATTGTCAGATGGACTACATCATGCCCTAGTTTTGCTTGATCACGACTCAACGCATACATATGAGGATTGTGGCTATCATAACCAGTGTAAAGTTCTTGGGAGATCCGAAGGATTTTCATTATGCAAAAGTCATGGGATTTGGAATATAAAAGCCTTGTTTTAGATACATGGTCTACTCAAATATTTGGATTTCTCTGTCTTTGTTAGCCTGCATATCAAATAGCATTGCGAACATCACAAACGTACTCCCCGTCAGGAAGATTAGAAGAGTGACTGCACCATATAGAAATAGAGAGTTATCAAAAGATATCTTAGCGTAAATCGACCATATCCCACTTAAAATGCTAATTCCAATAGTGGATATCCCGAAGAGATAAAACAAGCTGAGGGGGTGGAAATCAATTACAATGTATCGGACTTTAAGCCTCCAAAGGAAGTTCCTGAGCAACATGATAGATACTTTTCTGATATATGTAGGGTACGAGATAGAACTTTCTTCGTCTCCATAAATCGCAGGCATTCCAACATCCGCAACACGCATTCCTTTAGAATTTAACTTTACTAGAATGTCATTACAATAGCCATAGTACTCATAGAGATCTTCAACTCCGATGTTTTTCAGTGCATGATGAGAGATTACAGTATAACCATTTTGCGGATCCATCATCTTCCAATACCCACTAGAAACCTTGGTGAGAAAGGTCAGAACAGCATTTCCAAACAATCGGAACGGAGGCATACTTTCCCGGTAGGACTGGTTCATCAATCGGTTTGCCTTAGAATAGTCAGCTTTATCCTCGACTATCGGATCAAGAAGTCTCGGTAATTGTTCAGGGTCCATTTGACCATCACCATCCATTTTAGCAATAAGATCAAGGCCCTCATCCAAGGCGACTAAATAACCAGTTTTCACTGCGCCGCCTTGGCCGGTATTCTCAGTATGTTGAATAGGAACAACACGTCCCACCTGTTCCAACACCCTCGCTCTTTCTGAGACAACACCCCCATCAGATACCATTTTTTGGGACGCGCTAGACGAACCCGCTAAATCCTCTTCGGCTGCCTCAAGGATTTCATTCCATGTGCCATCAGTAGAAGCATCATCAATGACATACATCCGGTCAACGTACTCAGGCATTCCTCGAATAACATCTCCAATGAATCCCTCCTCATTGTAAGCAGGAATAACAACGCCGAGCGTATGATTACAATACATCTAAATCCTGTCGTAGAGCACGCCCATATTTTTTATATCACTTTCTAATCCCCCAACAGTATCGACAATCACAGGTTTATTATTCAATTCTTCGGACAGCTCCTTAGCTTTGATTTCGTCATATTCGTCGTGTGCAGCGCCAAAGATAACCGCATCATATCCTTCGAAATCAAGCTCCGATTGCACATCAATCTCGAACTCTCCCCGCATCGCATTATCGTCGGCGTGAGGGTCGTGACCGACGACAGTCACGTCGTACTCTTCTAAGTGGTCGATAGTCCCGTCAATTGCAGATGTCCGAATGTCCTCCACATTGGGTTTGTACGTGAGTCCGAGAATCAGTACAGTGCTGTCCTTGAGTACCTTTCCAGCCTGATTCAGCTGCTTGATGGTCTTCTTCGCGACGTGCTTGGGCATGTACTCGTTCACGTCGCGCGCAGTCTCAATTAGCTCCGGGTCAAACCCGTTCTTCTTCGACTGATAAATGAAGAAAAATGGGTCAACAGGAATGCAGTGACCGCCGACGAGCCCCGGTCGGTAATCATGGAAGTTCCACTTCGTTCTAGCTGCCTCCAAGACAGCGTTTGAGTCGATACCGAGCCGGTCGCACGCTACCGACAGCTCGTTAATCAACGCGATGTTCACGTCGCGCTGAACGTTTTCAATACACTTCGCCGCCTCTGCGACCTCCAGCGATGGCGCTTCGTGAATGCCAGCGTCGACGACTGTCTCGTACAGGTCGACGAGCTCTGTGAGAGTTTCCTCGTCGTACCCACTCACGATTTTGATAACCTTCTCAAGGCTATGGGTATCGTCACCGGGAACGAGTCGCTCCGGTGAGTATCCGACAGAGAACTCCTGACCCAAACTGAACGCAGACGCTTCCTCAACAGCAGGGGCCAAGACCTCTTGAGTCGCCCCGGGGAACACAGTTGACTCGAGAACGACGATGGTGTCCTCACTCATGTGCTCCCCAACCGTCTTACCCGCTGCCTCAACGAAGTCGAGGTTCGGGTCGTTCTCGTCAGTAATCGGCGTCGGAACGGTGATCACGACGACATCCGCGCCCGTAATCAAGGATGGGTCCGTATCGAACGTAATATCGCCCTTACGGACTGTATCGTCGCCGACATCCTTCGTTGGGTCCTCACCGCGCTGCAGACGGTCGATCGTCGACTGAGAGATATCGTACCCCCGAACTTCGTGGCCAGCTTGGTCGAAACCAATAGCGAGCGGCAGCCCCACGTACCCCAGTCCGACAACGCAAATCGTCCGTTGTTCCCCCTTCGATCCATCTCGTGATTCGGTTTCTGGATATTCAGATGACATTTATGACACTTTTGACAGATGACCCGATGCTACCGGTGGCGAACATGCACTGACGGGGCAGATGTCGGGTTATCAATTCTTTTATCCACCCAAAAATTCGAGTAGTCGCAGATAAAGGTAACGGAGCATTAACACATCGTGTTCAGTTAAGCGAGTTCCACCAGACGACGAAGCTCCAGAACCACGTCTCAGCTGTTTCTGGATCAACGTGGCTAAAACTATTCGAGGAAGTTCGCCGTTGTATTTCTCGAAAGATACGTTCAACGGCAGTCCGGCTTCCATGGCGAATCGTCTGAAATCGGAGGCCTGCTCGTTGCAGTGCAGCCGCTACGTTATCAACAAGGAACACGGCGTTAACGAGACATCCTGGGTCTCGTTCGCACATCAGAACGCGACGCGTTCTGATGACGTTTTCAACGTCGTGTTTCTCACGAATCTCGTATAAAAACAGATTCATTAATGCCGTTGTAGTTGTCGTAAACAGCCACATGTAGAGAAGTTCGTTTGCCTTCAGATTGACTGCAGCGTACAGCCAGAACTGCTGTCCGTTGATTCGGATCAGCGTTCGTCCACCGCAATCTGATCCGGGCTAGCGTTGCTGGCGGGCTGAAATCGACCTTCTGAACCCAGTTGTGAGCAGCTTTTCGAGAGCTTTTGACACCGAACCGTTCTAATTCTAAAACTGTATCCGAAAGTGACAGTCCCGCCAAATGGAGTCGAATACCGAGCTTCGTCAATTCGCTCGGTGTCTGCCCTCGCTCCACAAACTCTAACTCGATCCAGTCACTACGACCGCTGAGGCAGGCGATTTCTACCATGAACCAGCACAACATCGCCGCGTCTCAGTTTTCAGCCTCAACTAAACACCACCGTCTCAACGACCGACAGTACACCCACATCACCTCTCGAAGGTCAGTTCTCCCGCAGAATCCGACCCCCGGACCCCCCCCCCCCCCACGTCCGCATAATCCACGAGTCGAAGCACCTCCCCATAGAAGAGTTGTTCCTAATCAGGGACCCCCCACCGCGTCCGCATAATTCACTCGGCGATTCGGTCCATCACGTCACCCAACCGTTCGTTCTCACGAAGGACGTCAATGGTCATTCCGAGATCGGCGCCGAGTTCGAACAGATAGTGTTGACCACCCTGAATTCCCTTGTTCCGCTCCATCGCGTTCACGACGCCGGCAAGGTTCAGATCTTGGAGGTGGTCTCGAACACGGCGCATTGCGATTGACTCGGCATCGATCTGAGTAGTGATGTCCGTGTACTTGGCGTACACCTGTTTTGTGCGCGCCGGTGTCTCCCCATCGACTTCCAGAGCCACAACCGCAGTCAGCGCGAGATGGTCCTGTGTAGTCAAATCCCGAATACCCCGCTCGATGCTCTTGCGTTCGATCATCGCCTCGGCCTCCCGGACGTGTTCCTCCGTTACCGTCTCGTCGCCGCCGTTCGACGCGAGTTCGCCCGCTTTGTACAGGTACCGAATCGCCTGGCGTGCCGATCCCTTGTCCTGGGCTGCCATCGCTGCACAGAGTGGGATCACGTCCTCCGCGAGAACCCCATCACGGAACGCCTTCTCAGCACGCCGGCCGAGAATAGAGCGGAGTTCGCTCGCGTCGTATGGAGCGAAATGTATCTCCTCATCGCAGAGTGTGTCCTTGACTTTCGGACTCAGGTTGTCACGGAACTCGAAATCGTTGGAGATCCCGATCACAGAAACCCACATATCTTCCAAGTGTCCGTTGGCACGGGCCCGAGGTAGTTCGTAGAGGATATCATCGTCCGTACCGATGGAGTCGATCTCGTCGAGGACGATAATCACGGTCCCACCGAGTTCCTGCAGATTCTCGTACAGGAGGTCGAACACCGTTTTCTTGTCGTACCCTCTCGGCTTCTCCCCCGAGAGCTCCGCAACGAGGTTCGAGGCAACCTGGTAGCTCGTGTTGTCCTTGGCACACGAGTACCGAACGATTGAAAGGTCGATATCGTTCTCCTCGGCAAACGCTCGAAGATCCTCTAGTTTGTACGTCACGCCCACCGTCTTCCCTTGGCCTGTCTTCCCGTAGACGAACGTATTATGCGGGGATGCACCCCTCGCAGCGGGTGCGAGCGCGTCGTGAAGGTCATCCAGTTCCGTCTCGCGTTCCGGGAGCTCATCGGGCGTCCAAGAGTCGTAGAGAACAGTCTCATCGGCGAAGATATTGGTCTGGTCCGTGAACGACCGCGGCATATGAGAGCCATGGTAAACAGAGTATATAAAACCACTGTGTCCGGAGAGTCTCCATAATTCATTCTTTGTGGAGTGACCCCACCCCGTCTGTATAATGGGACCAGAAAATCCGAATGATAGGGACAGATTCACTCGTGCTTCTATCGATGTTGTTACTCCGATACACCAGTATATTATGCGGACGAGGTGGGGGGTCCCCCACCCACCGAGCACGAGAATCTCTCCCCTGTCTGTATAGTTTTGAACGCACTCCCGCCCTAGGTGGGGCAGTCCTCTTTGAAGCGATTATGCAGACGCGGTGTGGTCCCCCTGGGAAGCTAATGGAGCGCTGTCGACACCTATACCGAAGTACGTAGCAGAGCCGACGCATATGAGCGCAGAAGTGTGAGGTGTAACCTACTCCACACAGTTCGTACAAGATCGCCGCAGAAGCCGCTCGGTATTACTGGCATTGGTGGTGTGGGGCATAGAGATTAATCAACCACTTCACCCTACGGGACCCCACCGCGTCTGCATAATTCGAACGCGACACATACCGTGTCCGTATCAAACAGACTAGCAGCGTCCACCACAAACCTCCACGTTGATTATGCGGACGGGGTGGGGTCCCCCGGTAGATCATAAACAAACCGACGTACCATATTTTCACTTGGTGCGGGGTGTGTTACTCACCCCTCGTTGGCTCCGCTGTTCGGACCCCACTATTTCTGAATGTTAAACTGATGGGAGCGCCATACGCGACAGCGGACTCTTGGACGCGCTCCCGCATACCTAGGACGAGGTCAGTCGTCTTCGAGGCGCGGTTTTTCCCGATAAGGAGGATATACAACTAGATAATCGCGCGCACCGATCGAGCGACACCCATGGTCCAGAGTGTAACTCTCTGCGTTCGGTTCCCGTGGCCGCCCATAGAATTACGGCCCCGTTCGCACCCCTCATCCAGAGTGTAAATGGCGCTTAGATTCATCTCGAGGGCATTTACCCTCCGTATTCCGATCACGAATACGAAATTACAAACGGATTACTTCGGTCTTCGACACACATGTCTCTATCGGATACACTCTGGACGAGGGGTGTGACTCTGTGCGATAACGAACCCGCTGGTGGCGAGGATGTCTACGAAGCGCTCACCCAGTAACCAAACGTCCCAAACGCTGGTATCCACTCTCGAAGTCTACGTTCTTAACCAACAGAGAAGAACAACCCACGCTGTCGTTGGTTAAGACTGTGGGCGGTGCTGTGTTCACGCGGTCGCGGTCTCGATCAATCCAGAATCTCGCAGACCGCACGCAGTAGCGCCGAAGGTACTGAGGACGTCTGTCCGTTCTCAAAGGCAAAACCAGCAGCAGAGAAGACACCACAATCCGGACTTGACACTAGGGAGACCACCGGGAGTCGTACAATCACACTCGAAGCGATCGACGCCGCCACGTCACCCCGAAGTCGCTCTAAGCGAACCTCCATCGTCGGACACTCGGAATCGGAGTCCGCAAGTATCCATACATACTTACCCCTATTTCGTCTGCATTCGGGTTTGGAACGGCACGGCAAGCGAATAGAAGATTCCCAACGTGAGCAGGGGCATGAGACGCCAATGCCGCGGGTACCCGACACTGGTGCAGGCAGGATCCACTATTTTTCACTCAGCAAATCAAAAGTACAATTGGACCCAATCGCAAGACAGAGGTCGATTGTATAAAATTGAGCGTCAATACACATCGATAAATTATAATAATTCAAGAGCGCATTCAATATCCGTTTTCGATGCTATCGCTCGGTATCCGTCCCTAGAGCCCACACCGGTGATTTTCACAGTCGATGTCTGTACACCGTCGCCCTGTGTTGTACCCCATTATCCGGTGTGTGCCTCGGACGGTAGCGTTACTTGCGGACTCGTGTTCCAAGTGTCCGTGCCCGGTATCTCTACGTGAGAACCTCTCGACACCGCTTGACGCGTTAACTCCGAAGCGGGGAAATGTACAACCGACACGAGCAAGTAGTCCCGCAGAGAGTACGCTTTGTCTATCTCAGTCTATACGCCGTGCCTGTTTGAGTGCCTCCACACCATTGAACGTCAGGACGGAATCCTCTACGAAGGACTCACCCAGGAGAACCGCCGTCGTAAGAAGTCACACGAGCGTTGGGACCCATCGCGGCGCTGTGGACACGTGGGCTGCGAAAGAGACAGTCCGAATCGTCAGAGGACTACCGTCTCGATTTCCGCAAGGTCGTCGAAGTCCGGGTCACCCGAGTAGAGCACATCGCACTCGTCGTGGACAACTGCGGTCGCGAGATGGATGGCATCCGCATAGGAGAGTTCACGCTCACCCGGCGTATAATACTTGAACCGGAGTTCGGCGGCGTATTCAGCTACCTCCTCGATGAGCGGCATACAGTCGATGTACTCGTACTCACGGATTGCACGAACGGCCTCCGCAGCGGTTTCCTCGTTTTCGACGCGACGCACTCGATAGGACACCTCCGCGAGAATTGTTGGTGAAATAAGCCCACCGACGTCTTCCGTGTCCGCCCGTTGAATGACCGCCTCGGCTTCGTCCTCTTGCTCGCCGCTGAAAATATACTCAAGCCACACCCACGAGTCGAGAAAAATCACGCTGAATCCAAATCGGAGTGCGAACTCCACTCGGACTTCGACTCGCGACGCATCTGCTCAACGTCGATGTCGTGCTTCGAGAGCGACTCCTTGACATCACGAAGTCGCTCCATCGCGGGCTTTTTCGGCCGTACTGTCACGCTTCCGTCGTCCTCCAAGATGAATTCGATCTCTGTTCCCGCATCGATTCCGAGTTTCTCGCGTATCCGCTTCGGTATCGTCACTTGTCCCTTGCTCGTGACAGTCGCGTCCTCTGAGGCAGCCATTTTCTTACTTTCTCTAGACCCTCCTTACTTTTTAATATTCTCATTATTTTGGGTGCGTGTCGTCACTCAGACAAACGTCTCGAACGCACGCGAGGAGTTGGGCTTTCGAGCAAGAGAGGACGTTTCGTCTGTCTCACTACAGCGGCCAATTCCGAAGTGGATTCTTCTCCCACTTATATAACCACAGCTTCCGTTGGTTCCGCTGTTCGGGTTTCTTTATATACTTCACACCCCACTAATTCCGCTGTTAGGCTGACATGAGTACCATACGCGATAACACGCTATTCGTCACGGTCGCCACGCGATCGAGCGTCAAGACGGAATCGTCTACGAAGGGGCCACCTGGTAATGGAGCGTCCCAAACGCTGGTACGCGCTCTCGGAACTTGCTTAACCAACGGCAGAGAACGAAGCCACCGTTGGTTAAGACTGTCGGCGGTGCTGTGTTCACGCGGTCGTGGTTTCAACCCGGAATATCTCGAACACCGAGTCGGAACCGACATCCTCCACACGGCTGGAGGCCGGGATTCTTGTTGCGGAAAGATAGACAGGATATCCGCAGTCTCGGGACCGCATCATTCGGCCAGAGTGAGAGTCCACGCTGAAAGCCCACGGCTTTAGCCGTGGGTTAGCTTACGCGGTTCCGTACCGAATCAACGTAGGGGCTGCGCCGAAACTCTCCCCAGATATAATCTTAACCAGCCCAACTTATTTCTATATCAAACGCGTAGACAAAGGCATGAGCGACGAACAGGACCGGAACTGGACGAGAGATCTGTCTGCCGCCGAACGGGTCGAAGCTGTCGCTCTCACTGTGAGCGAGCCCCGAACGGCCAACTGGATCGCAACAGAGGCCGACGTAGCCCACGAGACGGCGACAAAGTACCTCACGCGACTCGCCGACGACGGCAAACTCCGCAGGGACGCGACGGGACAACAAACCACCTACGAGCCCGATCCTGTCGGTCAGTACCTCATCGAGATGCGAGAGCTGTACGAGGACCACACCACCGACGACCTCGCTGCGAGCCTCACGCAGATCAACGAGCAGATTCGCACGTGGAAGTCCGCCTACGACGTCGAGACGCCGAACGAACTGCGGGCAACTATTGCAAGCGCAACCGACGCCGAAGACGAACGCCAGCGCCGACAAGACGCTCGTGAGTGGGACCATCTCGTAACGCGGCGCCGTCTCGTCGAGGACGCGCTCCGACTCTACGACCGGTTTCCCGAAGAGCCACGCTCCGCCTCCGCATGAGCGGCCCCGGCGCGGAAAACCCGGCCCTCTATCGGACGCTCAAGGATATCTTGGAGCGACAGGCAGAGATACTGGCCGTTCGCTTCGAGCCGGACGCGATTCAGAAACGATACCTCGTCGCTCAAGTCGACCCTCAGTGTGTCGTCCCCGCAAGCGGACCTGCCAACCCTACCCTCGAAGTCCACTGGGATCTCACGCCACCACACGACGAGTTCAGAATCGACTACGCTGACCCGAATATCGAGTTTCACTGTGGATGGCACCAAGATGACGACCACGACGATCTCGGGGCAGCACATTTCCAATACCGGACGGCGACGATGGAAGCACCACACCACGAAGGCGTCGTATTCGAAGCGTCATCGCCGCCGAAGCTCCTCTGGGAGTGCTGTGGAAGACTCTTCGAGGACGTGATTCCCGAGTATACGGCAGATATGTCAGCGACCCACGGCTGAAGCGGTGGGCTTGTCAGTGGACTCCCGTTCGACCGACACAGGGGTGTCGGACGCCATGTCAGTCGCGTTCACGATCATTGTCCCTGACTTCAGGGCGTACTGACAGAACGCCCCTCCAGCAGGGGACTTCTGCCCCCGCTGGAGTGTAAGCGCGAATTTTCGAGCAAGAGAGGACGTTTCGTCTGTCTCACCACAGCGGCCAATTTCGAGGTGGATCCCCACTTCTACTTATATAACCACAGCTTCCGTTGGTTCCGTTGTTGGGTTTTGTTTATATACGCCCCACCCCACTCGTTCCGCTGTTCGCACAGGGTGAGAGTACGTTTCGTCTGTCTCAGTGCATACGCTCTGCCTCCTCAATCTCCTCCCGAGCTTCGAGCACAACCTCCGGATCGAGATCCATCTCGTACTCGTAGTACCGACCACCGCCCTCCCCGTGGTTCTGATCTTCCCGTTGCAGGAACCCGAGCATGTGCAGGTCCGAGAGATGATTCTGCACGCTCTTCAGCGATGTCAAGGGGTCAGCGCCATACGAGTCAGCTATCTCCTCGTACGCCGTCTGCACAACACGTGAACGAGTCGGCAACTCCCCCCGCTGGGCCAAGCGTGCCATCGCTTCCAGAATGTACTGGGCGTGTTGCGTCTGGTCGCTGATTCGGTTCCGGAGCCGGCCCCGCTGAACGATTCGTTGGGCCTCGGTAATCTGCGTGTCCGTGACCGTATCCGCGCTCGAACGCTCCGTGACCTCCGCCCCAACGCGGAGGAGGTCGATCGCTTGCCGTGCGTTCCCCATATCTTTCGCCGCGATTGCCCCAGCCTTCGCAATCGCCGAGTCGTCGTAGCCGCCGTCGACGAGCGCCCGCTCCGCACGGTCCGTGAGAATCGTCCGGAGTTCGCCGGCATCGTATGGGCTAAAAGAGATCTCCGTCTCCATCAGCGTGTCTTTGACCTTCGCTGAGAGGGAGTTCCGGAACGTGTAGTTGTTACTGATGCCGATAACCCCGACTTTTGCGTCCGGAATGTGCCCGTTGGACTTCGCACGCGGCAGTTCGTACAGGAGCGTGTCGGCGTCACCCAGGTGATCGATTTCGTCGAACACTAACAGATGGGTTCCCTCAACCCGATTGAGCTGTTTGTACAGTTCTTCGAACGCGTCCCCGGTTCCGAGTCCACGCTTCGGGAAGTCGCTCGCGTGCTCGGGGAGGAGTTCGTTGACAATCGTCCGAACGACGAGAAAGAGCGACTTCCCGTTGCAGTTGATCGAGTGGACGTGGAGCTCGTCCGCCTCCGGCCGATGTTCTACTTCCTCCTCAAGCGCACCCATCATATACGTCGTGACCGCGGTCTTCCCGAGCCCCGCTTTCCCGTAGAGCATGATGTTATCGGGGTCGCGTCCGAAGAGCACGTCCTGAAGCGCGTAGCGATACTCTTCGATCTCCTCTTCTCGTTCGAGAATCTCCTCGGGCTGGTAGTTCTCGGTGAGGACGCTCTTGTCCTCGAAAATCGTCTCACCGAAGTCGCCGAATGGGGATCCCATCAGTATACACCCACCAAATCAGCAAATATACTTAAAACCACCTTTCTTCTGTTTCGTCTGTCTTCGGGGATTTCTCACCCCCCGCGTGAAGAGGCAATAGAACCACCAAAACGCCCTATTTAGATCCGAAGACAGACGAAACGTACTCTCTATTTCTTCGGATAGTTCTACACAGCGAGCACTGAGACAGACGAAACGTACTCAGACCATCGAGGACATTTGCGCTAAAAGTCGGATACACCGGTTGAATATCTCGTCAGAGAGAGTCAGATGTTCGCGAAGACAGACGAAACGTACTCTCTCCGTGTGCCACCAACGGAACCAGTGGAGTGGCCTGGCTGTACAACAGCACTGCGAACAATCCGACAGAGGTACAAACACCCTCTACCCCATGAAATCGCCACATTTTCACTCGGTATGAGGTGTGTGTCTCTCACGGATAGTATCTCGACCGATGGCACACATCAGTGCCCACGCCACGCACCTCCACGAGTACTGTCGTACGTGAACAAGATGAAAGAACTCACCACGTACTCGTTGGTTGACTTCGAGCGTCGGAGTCACGGCCCCAGTTCCGGAATGTTTCTCGAATTCCAGTTCGGTGAGCGGCCAGAGACGATCTTGGAGACGCTACGCGAGGACTCTCGTATCGAGTTGCTCTCCGAGGAAGAGATTCAGTCAGTTGTGAAAGCACAGCTCCGAAAGAACTGATCCACTCACAGAGCGGTTGGGATTCTGTGGATGCCCCTCTATCGATGTGTATTCTAGCCATAGATCCCCTCTACTGCCCATAATACCGCGAAATCCTCTCTATCGGTTGGGACAGCAAAGCGAAACCCCGAATTCATCTCGAATGGAAACGATACCCTGCAAAAACGCTCCGAACACACCCCTCTATCGAAGTGTTCTGTGGAACATTCTGGACCAAGAGAACCCCAAGGAATACCGACCGAAAATTTCGATGCACGTAGGAAAGGATGACTCATCAACAAGCTCGTCGTACACCTCGCGGTGTTCGTCACGGTTCTGCTTCGCAGATTCATCTTGAGGGCGTATATATCCCGTATTCCGAATACGAAATCACAAACGGATTGGTTCGGTCTTCGACACACGCTTCTCTATCGGATACACTCTGGACGAGGGGTGTGGCTCTCGCCGATGACGAACCCGCTGGTGGCGAGGATGTCTATGAAAGATTGGCTTGGTAATCGAACGTCCCAAACGCTGGTACGAGCTCTCGAAACTCGCTTAACCAACATAGAGAGGCGAACCACCCTATTGTTGGTTAAGACTGTCGGCCGTGCTGTGTTCACGGGTCGCGGTCTCGCCTCACCCCGGAATCTCGCGGACGGCACACAGTACCACCTACCGTCGATCTGGTCCACCTCGGTTCGAACTATCGAAGAATCACTCTTCGAATGCGTCCGTCGAATCGAGATACGAGCGAACCTCTCGTGCGAACTGCCGATATCGCTCCAAGTCCTGGAGGGCGTCGTAGACGACATCCTGATCGATTACGTCGCCGTACGTATGTGCAAGCACGTTCCGGAATCGCGCAGCCTGAGCCATCGCAGTGCTCGTCTCCTCAATCAAAACGCCGATATCCCTGAGAGCCCGCATCGTGGCTGGATTGCTCTTCGCCGGCGACCCTCGCTCATATCGAACGAGGACAGACCCAATATCAAGTGTTGCCTCAGTCATCTTGACGAACCGTCGTTCGACGATGTCCTGCGTATCGGAGTCCTCTTTGTATGCCTCACGGGAGAGGGTCCGTTTCTCTGCAAGCACACCCAAACTAGCCTCGATCGTCTCGATTGCAACGACAATTCAGGAGAGTTCCTCCTCGGAAAGACCGCCACTCATAGCGGATACAGCGCGGAAAGCCACCCGTAAACGGGTGGGAGGAAGCGCGTACGCTCTTTGCATCTACCCACTGTCCACGACAAGGGCGACTCCCCAGCATTCTTGAACTACCAAGCCTACATATGATGTATGGAGAAGCGGCGCACTGTCCCCGTGAAACTCGACGTGGATAGTGCCGACGCCGCACTTCTCCGCGACACCGTCGACGAGTTCCTGTGGGCCGCCAACTACGTGACGCGCCACGCGTTTCGAGGCGAATACGTCACCACGAGCAAAACCACGCTCAACGACGACACCTACGACGACGTGCGAGAGGAAACAGACCTGCACTCGAATCACGTCCAAGCCGCCCGCAACAAGGCCGCTGAAGCCTGCAAGAGCGTGCTCGAGAAGTGGAAACAAGGCAAGAAGGCGTCAATGCCGCACTTCACCAGCCCCCACGTCGTCTACGACCACCGCACCGCCACTTTCCACGACGACTACGTATCTCTCGCCACCACAGAGGGGCGCATTGAAGCCGACTGCGTGCTTCCCGACAGCGAGCGAGAGACGCCCCACAGCGAATACGTCTTTTCTGACAAGTACGAAACCACAGGGGCGGAACTGCACTACACGAACGACAACTGGATGCTTCACATCCACTGCAAGACGTACGTGGAGTCTGACACGTCGGAACAGGATGCCACCGAGAACGGAACGGTTCTTGGGGTAGACCTCGGCGTGAACAATCTCGCAGTTGCCTCAACAGGCACCTTCTGGACTGGTGACGAGTTCGACCACTGGAGACGTGAGTACGAGAAGCGGCGTGGTGACTTACAGCAATGTGGTACGCGATGGGCACACGAGAATATGCAGGCTGTCGGTCACAAAGAAGAAGGCCGGTTCAAGATCACGCTCCACCGCATCTCGAACGAACTGGTGGCGGAAGCCCGTGAGAGCAGGTGTTCAGTCATCGCGTTCGAGAACTTGACTGATATCCGCGAACGCACTGGTGCGTCGTGGGGTCACAAATGGGCGTTCAACCGCCTGTACGAGTACGTCGAGTACAAAGCCGAAGAATACGACATTGAGGTCGAACAAGTTGGCCCTGAGAACACGTCACGGCGTTGCTCTGAGTGTGGTTTCACGCACCCAGATAACCGTGACAGTGAACGGTTCGAGTGTCTGAAATGCGGCTATGAAAACCACGCTGACTACAATGCCGCGAAGAACATCGGTTTGCGGTATCTCCGCCGGAACCAAACTGGCTCCGGTGGAGGGGCATCCGTAGGCATTGCCCTGAACAGCGGGATGTTGAACGCGAACGGAGAGTATGAGCCACCTACCGGGAATTCCGGTCAGAGCGGGAGTCCACGCTGAAAGCCCACCCCTTGAGGGGTGGGTTAGCTTACGCGAGGTGTTCGTCGATGCGTCGAATCGCAGCGTCAACCCGCTCACGGGGCGAGTCCTCCAAGGAATCAGATTGCAGTTCGTCCTGAATCGCCTGTATATCAGCGTCCGAACCGACGAGTACGGTCCCCGTATCGAAGACCGACCGCCGCATCGAAGGGGAGAGCGTGTGTACGTCGACGAGATCGATATCGTCCGTTTCGAGCGTTTCGCTCAGCGCGACACTCAATCCGAAAAACGTCTCGTTGTAGCCTTCATCACCTGGTTTGAGGTCGTCAAAGGCAACGGCGATGTCAATGTCGCTTCCGGCGTGTGCCTGCCCCGTCGCGTGAGAGCCGAACAGAACAGCCACCTGGACGGGGTGCTTGCGGAGTATCGTCCGAATCTTCTCCGTCAGCGCATCCCTTCGTGCCGATTCACCGGACATACAGGATTGTTGCGCGTGGTCCGCAATAAACATCAGGGCAAGTCGGTTCTCCAAAACCTACCCAAAGGCATCGTCGTACTCGGCCTCGCGTTCAAGCCCGGTACTGACGATATTCGAAACGCCCGCGCCATTCCGGTCATTGAGGGCCTCCAAGAGCGTGGCGCCGAGATCGGCGCCACGAGCTTAGAGGACGCGTCTGCTGCCCTCGTCGTGACCGACTGGGAGGAAATCACCAAAAGGAGTTCGACACGATGGAAACTCCGGTCGTCATTGACGGCCGCCACGCTATCGATCGTCGCGACGGGATTGTCTACGAGGGCCTCACCTGGTAAAGCGATGACACAGTTCGAGCAAGCGGCGAGCGTCGTTGAAGGGTGCCGATACAGACTATCGAGAGCCCTAGGCCGTTGGACAATTGTCCGAACTATCCGCAAGAAGCACCAGCGTACCTGTGGCGACGATGTGGACAGATGGAGTAGCGAAGCGGGGGGAGACCAGCATCTGGGAGCAAAAAGAAAACAGGGGAGAGAGCACTCAACGGGGGAGAACGGAACCGGGCATGGAATCCAACTATCGATATCAGACAGAATAACAACCAGTAGGACAATTAGACCAAACCACCAGACGGGGGCCAATTGTCTAAATCGGAAGGGTGAATAAATGATAAGAATAGAATATCTTGATGAGGACGGTTGAATCACGAAAACACCACGCAACTGCGCTTGCGCCCTCTCGTGTCTCCGTTCTGCTCCCCAGGGCAGCCAGTCACGTATCCGCGACGCGTGGCCAGCAACTCCCTTCTCCACAGCAACCCCCCACCGTACTTGCGGACGCTCGTTCCAATTGTCCCAGGATTCCGTGCTGCCGAGATGACCGCTTACGACCGCTCGTACGCTGTTGTCTCTCGCGGGACTTGTGCAACACAATTCGGTGAACACCGGGTCGGCTTCCTCCCTTCACTACTCGCTTGTGCTTCCGGCGCGGATGCCCTGCGCTCGTTGAGGAAGGAGCATCCTCCTTGGCCGCCTCAGGTGAAACGGATATTCATAGGGACGGTAACGCTTAATACGTGCAACTAACTACAATCAACTACAAATCTCCTCACTATGCCTGTCGACCTTCGAACCCATAATTCGGCTGATGACATTAGCATCGACCCGAGTACGAACAAGGCTGCCATTATCAAACTCCTGTATACGAACCCTCACTACGGGTTCACGCCCGCCGAAATTCACGATCGACTCGAAGACATTCCGAAGGGGAGTATCACGGCAACGCTCGGTCGACTCTTAGAAGAGGGCTACGTGGGGAAAACCACCGACGGATACTACCACGCTCTCGAAAACCGTGACGACGTGCGTCGGTTCGCCAAAGGGTTGGTCCAGTGAGTACGTTTCGTCTGTCCCACTCTTGAACCTACCTCAGTAAGAGGAAGACACCATAGAGAGGAATATAGAACCTATACAAAGAACTATACTCCCGGGATTCGAAGAGAATGTATGACCGAGCTACCGGAGGACTTCGAGAACATCAACGAGGCGGTCAAAGCGGAGTGGAAATCGGAGACGACACCCTACGAGCGCGTCCGGCACGTCATTGCACACACGTACACACCGACTGCTGCCGGGGATGTGGCTGCCGACGCCCAAACATCGCCGAAGACGGCACGCAAGCATCTAAACACGCTCGCTGAAGAGGGGTTTGTCACTACAACGACCGGCGAGAACGGTGGGACCGCCTATCGCCGCTCCCCCGAATCCCTCGTCGTCGAACAGGCTGCGGACATCCTCGAACACGTCTCGACCGACGAGCTTGTCACACGAATCGAAGAGATGCGAGCGCAGCTCAGCGAGTACCGCTCAACGTACGGTGTCGACTCACCCGAGGAGCTGACCGTCGACGCGACGAATCGAGCGTTGTCAAACACGGACAACGAGCGGGATATCGATGCCGAAACGCGTCGCGAGTGGCAGACGCTCCGCCGCAACCTGGCGTTCGCGAACGCCGCCCTCTCGATCGCGAACGCAGAACGTTTCGTCGATGGGGACGAAGGACTGAAGCGTAGTTCCCCGGCCTGAATGGGTGAGAAATCCACCGAAGAGAGTCACTCGCTCCGGGGCGCGACCGACCGAGCAGCGCTCATCACGATCCGTGATATAATCGGAGAAATCGAACCACTTGCGACACCGCAACTCGACGACTATCTCCATCCCACCGTCTTGGAAGTCGCCCTTTCGGATACAATCGGTGAGGCTGATACCGCCCGGATCGACGTCGTATGGACTGCACAAGGGGACTACAAGTTCCACTACACGGACTCGAAGGGTGTGAACCTCCGCTGGGGAAAGCACCCACACGACGGCGATTACATCCATGTGCCCGGCCTCGAACACTACCACCCACCACCCGAGGCCAGTTCGGATCCTGATGCCGTTGTGGCGTCCTGTATCGAACAGACGCCGGAAGAACTGGTGACGCGTGCCGTATTTAAACTCTGGCGCGTCGGATATCACGTCGACTCATATGAACCGCCAAACGAAGGTCAGAATCCGCCGTGAGGCCCGGTATGAGATGTGTGTCTCACGGTCGCCTCCGTTAATTCCGCTGCTCGGGTTTCCTCTCGGACCCCCCATTTCCGCTGTTAGGCTGACATGAAACGGTACAGTGGGCGGAATCCTGAGGAGTACACACGCAGAAAACCACCGGGCACAGAGAAGTCCATGATGCCGTTTTGTACCGGAAACGGCCCCAGGTGCTTGGAAACGTAGTTTCGGGCGATTTCTATGCGTCCATAATCGACCCGTTCGTCCGCAAGAAACCCCGTGAAGAGCGCGTTACGACGGAGAACTCACTCAAAGCGAAGGTCGAGCGTCAGGAATCCGAAGCGGGCGTACAAAGCGAGAACGGGCATATAGTACCATCAGGGACCCTGACAACGCGATTCCGCCTGTACTGTCTGAACTCGGCAAGGCATGGTAAATATAATAGAACGTATATTTATAACATTCACTGGAACTCATAATCGGCTTCTGTACCCCGATTTGACCTACTTATGAGAGCGTCTTTTCAGCTGTTAGTTTGGATGTTTTTCGAGGGCACTACTCGTTCCCATCGCGCTGTGCGCCCTGAAAGCGTTGGTCGCGTTCCCCGTGTTCTCGTTCGGAGTACTCCCAACATGCGCCAGCGTCGATACCCCACAGCGAAGCGAAAACACGGTCTCCCTCCGGTTGGCGCTCCGAATATGATTCGGCCGAGAGTAGCCAAGAGACCTGAAGGGCCGACTAGAACGCGTTTTTCCCTGTTCAGCGAGTATGAACTCACCCTATGTCCCGAAGTCCATCGGTTCATTTCTATGGAGGTGTTGAGCTATCCACCGCTAGAGCGGTGGGATTCAGCGCGGACTCCCGTTCTAGCCCCAGGTGAGACAGGAGAATATCAACCGCCCATAGACGTCTTCGTCAAGTCGAACGGATTTCGTTCCTATATGTATACGTCGTATACGACGGCGATTCGATCTTCTCCTGAAGAGGGACGGACGAAGAAACGGCCACCTCACCGGGCGATTCTTGTCACGACCCAGGAGGAGACCTGAGTGATCTCACCCAATTCTCTCCGGGACGCTCTTCACATCCACACGGTGGCCCACACAACCGAACACAGACACCGAAGGAAGTAGAGAGCCGCATAAAACGTCTCGGTGGTTCTCTGTCCGGCAACACTTCCGATTTGAGTCCGCAAGAAGGGGGATGAAAGCAAGCGATATGGGTCTGTGATGGCGATATCCAGTAGGATATTCAGTAGGCGATGAATTATGCCATATCGAGCGCAGAGCGCGTCTCTGCGCTGAATAGAGGATTTGAAGGCGACTGAGACGAGTCTTCCCGGAGGAGTAATTGAGTAGTTCTTCTGGTAGTACTCACACCCGTATTTTCCAACACTCCGCCGCATGCATGCGATTCGCTGAAGGTGTTCGAATGGTTGTATCGTCGAGAGTATCGCGACGGTGTTGTTTCGTATCTCTCTCAATGGCCGTCTGAGTCCCCTACAGACCACTTTTCGAATTCGAGCACACAGCGATGGGACGAAGAGAAGACAACTGCGAGAAAACAGCCGTATGAGGGAATACTTGCGGACTGTTGGCGTGAGTGTGGGACAGTTCCCTACTCCCGAGAGAGACTCTCGTGCACTCTCCTTTCCGTTCACTACGTATGCACAGGTGTGGGACTAGTATCCGTGGCGTGTCTCTTCCGGTTCGGACTTCCCACGGTTCTCACCCGGTTTTAGTTCATACCGCATCCAAACAGGTTTGCTGACCGGGAGTTTCGTTCTTCGATTCAGAGAGCGAGTGAAAGGGAAGTGGTGTGGATAAAAGACACCGGTGTCGACGAAGATGCTCATCCGTAGAGAATGTCGTCAATGTCATCTTCCTCGGTTCGGACGCCCGAAGAGATCATCCCCTCGTTGAACGCACTCAGTTCTTCGTCGGAAAGTTCCTCGGGTGCGTCTCGAAACGAATCCACGAACGACGAGCGCGATTCGACGGCGGACTCAACCAGTCGCGCGAGGACTTCCTGCTGGGTTACCTTCTTCCCGGTCTTCAGTTTGATCTCGGCCTGGAGTGCTTCAAGTTCGGATTTCGTTTCCTCCTCCATTTTGACTGCTGTCGTTATATTGGTAGTTTCTAACGTGGTTAACCTTTCTACTACTGGAAATTGCCAAGCGATCCCGAGATTGTCGCCTCTAATCCGATCCTCTCCTCGCAAAAAGAGGCCCACCGGAAATTATATCGCGCGGTCGCGCATACTATTGCGTATGCCCGAGTCGGGCCCACCATCTGAGGACCTCGCCGTGGAGTTCGGCGAACGCCTGAGCGAAGCGCCGACCGACGAGCGAGTGTATCGGGTCGCGATTCAACTCACGGAGCCGACGACAGTCGCGGAGATAGCGAGCCGCGCGGACTGCTCAAAAAACGCCGCTCGACGGCATCTGAAGCGACTCGCGGACATCGGCGTCCTCACCACGGTCGTCGAAGACCCAGCGACGTTCGAGCGCAACGAATCATACTTCGAGTGGCGCCGCCTCAACCGCCTTGCCGAGCTAAGCGAGGAAGAGTACAAAGACCGACTCGGCGAGCTGCTGGCCGAACACGAAGCCTACAAAGAGACGTACGGGGTTGATTCGCCGGAGGAACTCGACCCCCTCGAATACGGATCGTTTGGGGATAGCGAGACGGTCTGGCTCGACCTCAACAACTGGGAGGCGATCCGGACGGAGATTCGTGACCTCCGCCGGGCACGAAACGACAGTGCGGTCGACGAAGGAATCGTATAACGTGCCGGACGGGACCCACGACCGCGAGGCCAATCGCGTTCTCCTTCGGGAACTCGCAACGACACTCGGCGCCGAGTCTTGGGTCCAAGGGGTTTCGGTCTTCCCGGCTCGGACACCCGAATCGATTATCGTCGAGCTCCTCGACGAACACTACCCGACGGAACGTATCGCCGAGGCGTATATCGAGGTCCAAGCATACACGAACGGGGATTTCCACGTTACGTATGTTGAGGACCGCCACGGAGAGGAGTGGGTCTGCCGATGGGACCGCCACGACAGCCCCGAGTACGGCCGGGACCACTTTCACGCCCCACCTGCCGCTCGCCACGAGGACGGATCCCAGCAATCGTATCCGGACTCGCTGTTCGACGTGCTGGCTCAAATCGTTTCCCCGTGGGTGTTCGACCGTATCGGAGCCCTGTGGGACGAACAGGGCTGATTTGAGTGGGATACTTCCTGTCATCAGAAGACAAATAGTGAGTGCGTTTCGGTTGTCCCAACACACGATCTGCTGTGTCCGATGATGAGTTCGATACGGTGGAAACCCCAGTCGCGATCGACGGCCACCATGCTTTCGAGCGGTGTGACGGGAGCGTCTACAAAGGCCCCACTTGGTAATTGAACGTCCAAGCGCTGGTACGCACTCTCGAAACTTGATTAACCAACAGAGAGGAACGACCCACGTTGCGTTGGTTAATATTGTCGGCTGTGCTGTGTTCACGTGGTCGCGGTTTCGTGTCGTGCCGACTGGGAGGCATCACTCAAAGTAGATGCAACCCTTCAGAACGTTCGAGCGCGCTGGAACACCGCTTCGTAGCCCGACTCGATTTGCTCGTCCGCGTTTCTAAGAGCGTTCATCTTCCAGAATCGAGCGTCGCCCGCATCGGAACCGGGTTCCGGGCGTCCCGTTGTTGCCTCCCGTTTGACGCGATAGATGACCACGAGTACGTTCCCCCGATCCCCCGCAGTCACGAACGTCGTATCGAACAGTTCCAGAGCTCCAGAGGATACCGTCACCCCCGTTTCTTCTTCGAGTTCTCGGACAGCGCCGACCGCTGGTGGTTCGTCGTACTCCAAGAATCCTGCGGGAACACTCCACGTGCCGACGCCCGGTGGCTGCGTCCGCTTCACCAGTAACAGTTCGCCGTCGTCCACAACGAGCACACCGGCACAGGGCTTGGGATTCCGATAGACAGGCGTCTCACAGGACGAACAGTACGCTCGGGATCGCCCTTCGATTTCCCGGGAGTCGAGACGGGTCCCACAGGCCGGGCAGTACTGGGGCGTCTGATCGTTCATAGGCTCGCTAGAGCCTACTCCAAGAAGCAAGTTCGTTTGAAAGAGAGGGCGCTATTCCTCTCCTCAAGGAGCGAACAGGAGTGAGTAAGGCGTGTAGTAGCCCCGAACACCGTAGGGCTAGGTGATTCACTCCAGATACGTCCGAGCGATTCGGAACGCCGCCGAATGCATTTCTCGTGGGCTGTAGGCGGTGAAGTCCGCGTGGTCACAGTGGTTGATCCAATCGTCTAGCCCTTCGTCCCACCGAACCGCATTCAGACCCATCTCGATAAGATACCACGTTCCCGTCGTGTCCATGACGAAATCCACTCCCCAAGTGCCGTCAGGTACCTCCTCCGCGACAGTTCGAGCTTCATTGATCGGAAACGAATCAGCCACCGTGTCGAGTACCGATTCAAGATGTGAGTATCGCTGACTGCACACGAAGTCAGTATCCAATGATGGAGCGAATCCAAGTATGGTGCCGTCCTCAACAAAGAAACGGACTTCGGGATGGCAATAGTCGTGATCAGAACCCATACAGAAATTCAAATCCAGCCGCTCACGAAGGACTAACCCCCCACCATGGTCCCACCCGGCAGCAGACAGTTGATCTAAGAGCGACCGAATCGTCGTGTCCACTTCGGCATGACTCCGTTCCAATATATGAGATCCTTCTGCCAGCCGTTCAGGAGCGGCCTTGAATTGAGACCGAACGAACGCTTCCTCGACCCCCCACTCGTCCATCTGTTCCAGTATGCGGTCTGTGTCCCATCCTGGGAGCGACGATTCCGGGTGTGAGTTTAATGGGAATACTGCAGTCATGGGAGTAGGGACTCCGATATCAGAGACGGATGACCAGTAGTATTCGAAGCGGTTCTCCTCACAGAGAAGCGGCTTGACAAAGAGCCATGCGGGGGCACTCGCTTCGAATTTTGGCCTCACAACCCGTATTCCGTACGGTCCGTGTCCGTGGAAAGCGCACCATCACTCTCCGGTTCTTCAGACGTGAAGTCGAGACCGTATCTGTCCCCGAACCAAGAACCGAGGCCCTCACCGGAGAGCATCGGGATCGTAGAATCGGAAACCGCGTTTCCGGATTCTCTGACCCCTTTGATTATCGTCGGTGGGTCCGGAGATTTACCCACTTCTCCGAGTGCACAGAGCGTATTTGCGACTTGGCTCGTCACGAACGGAGGACAATAACTTGTTCCACCAATGAGGAACGGTCTTTCTTCATCTGTTTTCCGCACCCCTACGACCGGCCCCAAAATGTCCGGAGAGTGTGCTGCTACATCATGATTTTCCCCCCACGGTTCATACCGTCTATTGCCAGGACAGGAGAACCCAGGAGCACACCCCCGGTCAGTACACAGCGTTTCCGTAACGTGGTTTTCGTCAGGGGATTCAACCCAGTACGCATTTGGTGGACGGAATCTCTGGTTCGAGATCCCAACATCGTGATCGTCTTTTCCAGCAGTACATTTCGCAAACACCCCTGCACCCGAAAGCACTTCTTTACAGATTCCCGGACAACACAAATTGCCAGTCTGAATCTTATCTCCTGCAGCGCTAATAACGAGCGTTTGACATCCTCCCACGGCTGAAGCCGTGGGATTCCTCCGGTGGGGATGTTAGCTATCCACTCACGGAGGCAAGTTTCCCGTCGCCGGTACTCCGGTTTGTGCGCTCCTCGTTGGGACTGGCCCTCTCGGGAGAGTATGGTATCTCCGACCAGTTGTGGTCGTCCCACGTGAGGCGCACGGGCCGTGCCATCGACCCGACTTCTAGATTTACGCCAGCCTGCTGTTCAAGGAACGTCCGCGAGGCATCGATGTCGGCGTGTCCCTCATACCCGCATGAACACCGGAACACGTCGTCGTTTCGCTCCGTGGTCTCGCGCTCGCCACACGCGGGACACTCGGCTGTCGTGTACGCTTCCGAGCGCACTTCGACCGTGATTCCGTACTCCTCGGCGGTCGTGGAGAGCCGGTCGATAAACGAGCGATACGCCCAGAACTGGTGGGTCTTCTCGTTCACCTCGGCACTCCAATGTTTCGAGAGAACGTCGGTAAGGTCGCCTACGTACACCGTCGCTACGCCTTCGTCGTACAACCGTTCCATCAAGTCGCGGACGAGCGCGTCCTGTGCGTGGTCGCGCCGTCGTGTTCGTTTCCGGTACAGGCGTCGAATCCGGCGACTACTGTACCTTCCCTCGGGGAGGTTGGACTGCAACCGGGCGATCTCCTCGGTTGTCTCGCGGAATCGGGCGAACAGGTCGCGTCCCTCGTAGAGGTACTGCTGTCCGGTTGTCGTGGTACAGGCGACGAGGTTGTTCGCGCCCACGTCCAGAGCAGCCGACTCGTCGGCTAATGGTGAGTCCTGTCGAGAATCAGGCACGGTGACAGGCTGAAAGGCCCTGAACGTGTCGCTCACTTCGTCGTAGTACAGTTCCAACCGACCCTGTTCGCCCTCCCACTTCGGGTCGCCAGTGACTTCGAGTCGCAGGCGGTCGTAGTAACCAAGGCCGTATTCGTCTTTCAGGTCGTGGCCGACCGGGATTTCCACCCGTGACCGCTCGCCGGTTTCGAGCGTGTACTGGTCGTTGCGGATATACGTCCGCAACTCTCTGCCATCATTCTCGTTGCCCCAGTAGCCGGGCGGGGCGGTGTCTTGGCCGTCTTCGCGGGCGGCGAAGAACGACCGCCACGCCTCGCTGTTCTTGCGGATGACCTGTTGGGCGGTGGCCGAGCCGAGGACGCTGACGTACTGCTTGCGGTAGTCGGGAGTATCCCAGACAGACTCACCGTCGAAGAACTGCTGGCGGCGCTCGTAGTTGAGTTCGTTCCAGAGGCTGGCTGAGGCGTCCAACAACTCGTGGAGCAATCGCTCGTCCTGCTCGGAGAGGGGTCTGACCGCGAACGTGTTGGTTCGCCTCACGACGATAGACATTTGAATTTTTATGTCTAAATGTCTTTTGGACACAGACGATGCGACCGAACATCGACATCTCGCACACGCTGAACGGGCGCGTGAAAGACTACGCCGAACAGGAGAACAAGAGTCTCGAAGAAGCCTATCGGGAGATTATTGAGGCGGGTCTTGAGGTGGTAGAACATCCAGACGAGTCGTAGCGCGTGGATTGATGAGCCGTGCTGTCGCTCACACCCACCCCTCAAGGGGTGGGCTTCCGCTCGTTACCTGTCAGCGACATGCTCGTCAGTGGGGAGTCCTATGGAGCGTCCTCGGGTCCGGTAGCGATGTCCGGGTCTGCTTCGGCTTCGGCCAACCGACGCTCGCGGCGCTCCTCGATGGCCGCCATCTCGTCGGGGTTGTCGTGGTAGTACGTGAGCGCCCGGTACACGTCGGCCACATCGAGGTCGTGACGGGCGGCGACCGTCTCCGGATCCAGACCACGGCCCTCGACGCGCTCCCGGATGTAGTGGACACCGATCCGCGTTCCCTCGATGCGAGGATCGCCCCCGAGCACGTCCTCATCCGTTACGATCCGTGCTTGCTGCTGGGACATACAATAAGATTGGTTGCGATACGGTAAAAACTCGGGGGGGCAGGAAAGACGACGGCGTTCAGGTAGGGCTACTACGGAATTGTGCATTCGCTACGACAGCCTCGTGGATCGCAAGCGCGAGGCGTTGATCCTCGCTGAAAGATACAACCGCGAAGAAAGCCTCTTAGACACGTTCATTCCGTACCGTTTCACTCGGTACGAGGTGTGTGTGTCTCCCACCATCGCTTCCGCTGTTCGGGGTTCCTCTCGGACCCCACGATTTCCGCTGTTAGGCTGACATGAGTGCCATACGTGACAACCGAATTATAAAATCAGCCCTAACGGTCGCCTTCGTGGATATTATCCGGACAGGGTGGGGTCCCCCGGTAAATCATAAACAAACCGACGCATCACATTTTCACTCGGTACGAGGTGTGTGTCTCATAGATAGTGCCCCCGACCGATAGCACACATCAGTGCCCACGCCACGCACCTCCACGAGTACTTTCAAAATTCAAACCCATCATCTGCCTAGCCACGGGCCTCTTCGACCGACTGAGTGAAGGAGAAACCCCTCGTTCCAGTATTGCCAGTATACACCCCACCGATGCCAGTACCATCGAACGGAAGAAATTGCTCCCACCACCAATGCCAATAAAGCCACAAATTGTTTGGCTACGGTAGATTTAGTAATACAGAGTACAAAAGGTACTACTAACGGTGGCAAGTAGTACAAGCAATCCAAAAGTAGTACGCGTATCTCAGAAGGGGCAGGCTACGATCCCCAAGGGGTTGCGCGAAAAGTTCGGGATTGAGACGCCAGGCGAGGTGTTCGTCTACGAAGAGCGAGGACGCATCATCATCGAGCCAGTCCCGTCACCCGATGAATTGCACGGCATCCACGCCGGTGAGCATGAGCGTGACGACGTACTGGAACGGGTTCGTGACGTGAAGGATAGAGAAAAGCGCCAAGAAGAGGAGCGAGCTGAACGGCTCCGTCCGTCTGAGGAGGCATGAGCGGTGGATACGTCTTCGATGCTGAGGCAATCATTGCGTACCTCTACAAAGAACCGGGTCACGAGGTCGTAGCTGACCTGCTTGACGAAGTCTTCTCCGGCGAGGCTGAGGGATTCCTCGCTGAGACAAATGCGAGCGAAGTGTTCTATCTCGTCGCCCGATTCGAGGGCACGGATGACACCCCCACGGATGCCTCACTTCGGGAAGCAGACCGAGACATTCGCACGCTTGAACGGCAGGGGTTGGCGCTTGAATCGGCCGACTGGAGGCTTGCAGCTGAGGTGAAAGCCGACGGGAACATTTCACTGGCTGATGCGTACGCGGTTGGGCTTGCCTACGAACACGAAGTGACACTAGTTGCGGGAGCAGACGATGACTTCGATGATTTACCGCTGGATATTGGCGTACGGAGATTCCGCGAAGACGGTGTGTAGGACCTCAGGTGGTTGCCACCGGATAGACCAACAAGAACAAAACGGTGTAGCTTTGGTTCCAACCAAATCTCCAACTGGGGGAACTGGGAGAAGATCACCGAATTCGATGCGGAGTTCGATACGATGGAAACGTTATCCCACACATTTTCACTCGGTACGAGGTGTGTGTCTCCTACCATCGATTCCGCCATTCGGATTCCATCCTGGATACCCATCCCGATGGTAGCCGACCCCCCTAAATCCCGAGCCACTCGTCAACGCGAATCTCGTAGCCGTTGGCCCGACACGTCTTCGCCGCCTGTCGGCGCACCGCCCGGGACGAGGGGAGCGTTTCGTCCTCGTTGATTCGTTCGATGATCCAGTCGGTGATCGTCTCAACCATGACATCGTCGTCGTCGGCGTCGAGCGCCACGAGCGATTCGAGCGTCGCTTCATACGCTTTGCGCTGCGTCCAGCGAAACTCCGTGTTCCGAAGCGTCCTGCTTGCCTCCACGATCCGTTTCATCGCTGCGGCGACGGTCGGTCGCCGTATCTGTACGCGGACGGCAGGTGGCGAGTCGAATATCTCCCCGTCGAGTTCCGGGATGAGTTCCGCGACGGTGTAGCTCCTCCCGGCCGCCGTGACCTCGCGGTCGCCGATGGCCGCGACGATGTCAGTCCCCCTCGCCGGGAAATCTAGCTCGTCAACGTCCGTTTCGAGCGCTTCGAGTGCCGCTGTGTCCACGGGTGGCTCCACATCGTCGCCGCGCTCCAGTTCGGTTTCGAGATCACGCTCTCGCTGGCGTTGCTCCTCGTCTCGTGCCTGCTTGTCTCGGCTGCTCCTGTCGTCTGCCATCCCGCAATGGAGGGTCCCGAGAGAGTTACGCTTGTGGGGGGTCCGTGGTTGAAGGAACGACGCGTCTTGGCGTCGTTAAGAGGTTACAGCGTACACCCCTTCGATATATTCTCCGTATTTTCACTCGTTTCGGGGTGCCCACCCCGCGATATTCCGCTCTCCGGGTTTCGTCTTGGACACCACTATTACCAATATTAGGCCGATATGAGCGCGTCAACGACATTTTCGATCGTAAAGAGCCGGAGGTCGTTCCGACGTACCGTGGCCAGATGAATATTCTCAAAGATGATATTCCAGAGTATGATATTCTAGAGTATCATACGCCGAAGGCACACAGAATCACCTCCCGAAGAGGGACGGAGTGGAAACAGTCACCTCACCTGATGAGACCGGAGTGAGTTCACACAATTCTCCCGGGAGGGGGACTCTCCCCACGCCATCCGGTAACCCACACAACCGAAATCAGGCATCGAAGTGGCCAGAGAGCCGCATGAAACGTCTCGGCGGTTCTTCGTTCGTCCACACCCCCGGTTTGAGTCCGCAAGAGGGGGGTAAAGAAGGGGCGATACGGGGTTGTGATGGCGATAGCGGGTGGAATATTCCGTGAGCTCCGAAGTGAGTTGTATTCAGGATAGAGCGCGTCTTTTCCCTGAAAAAGAGGTCTGAGGGTGTCTGAGCCGAATCGCATGGAGCCGCGATTTTAGTATTTCTTCTGGTAGTATCCGTACCTGTAGTTTTCCACACTCCGGCGCATGCGTGCGATTAGCTGAGGGTGTGGAAACGGTTGTATCCCATATATTATCGCAATTGTACTGTCGCCTATCTCGCTCAATGGCCGTCTGAGGTCCCTATAGGGGCATCTTTCGAATCCGAGCACACACCGAGGGGGACGAACCGAAGATAACCACGGGAAAACGGCCGTAGAGGTGAATACTTGCGGACTGGTGGCGGGGGTGTGGAACAGTCCTCTCCACCCGAGAGACCCTCTCGGTCACCCTCCTTCTCGTTCGGTACGTGTACACCGGTGTGGGCTAGCTGCCCGAAAAGGGTACCGACGACACCCGCTACGACCGGAAGGTACGCGAAGCGAACCGAAGAGTCAGGACCCCGCTTCGGCGGTGTCCTCCCAGTTCTGACCGAGGATGGCCGCGTCGAAGATATCGACGCTTCCGTCGTTGTTCAGGTCACCGGCGTCCGCGTACGCCGGGGTGTCGCGGGCGCTGTCCCAGTGCTTGCCAACGGTGACGGCGTCGAAGATATCGACGCTTCCGTCACCGGTGGCGTCGCCCGGAACGTAGACTGCCGTGTCGACGGTCTCCGTCGTCCGCCGTCCCGTCTCCGTCACGGCCGTGACACGGAGGGGAACGCGGTCGTAGCCGCCGTCGCTCCACGTCGAGTTCTCGGGCGTCACCGAGAGACGCTCGGCGCAGCGCCCGTCGTCCCCGCAGGCGACGCGGGTCGCAAGCGAGAGCTCGGAGCCGTTGGCCGTCACGCGGAGCCGCGTGAGTTGGCCGTTCGGAACCACCGTGGCGTTCGCGTTGATTCGGAGGGGGGCGCCAACGTTGTTGACCGTCGTCACGAGCGAGGCGTTCGTCCGTAGCGTCTTCTCCGGGATGACGTTCAGGCGGAGCGTGTCCGCGAGCACACCATCAGCAAACAGTTCGATGTCGACGGTCCCAGTTTTGCTGTTATCCGCGGGCGCGACGTAGGTGACCGTGGGCCCATCGCCGGTGAGGGTGCCGTTCCCGGCGGCGATTCGCCAGTCATAGCTGACCGACCCGCGAGCGGGCTCGGCGGTCAGCGACGCGGTCTCGCCCGCTGTCACGGTGGTTCGGTTCGCGGTGGCGGCGGCGACGGGACCACTGGTGTTGCCGGCGAGCGCCAGTAGTTTCCCCGCCCCGTTTTTGATGTAGACGGTTCCGTTCCAGACGGCCGGGCCGGCGTAGAGGGACTCCTCCGTACTCTCGTTCCACAACCGGTCGCCGGTCGTCGCGTCGTGGGCTTGAACGCGGCCGTCGGGGTACGTGATGCCCTCACAGGACTCGGCCGCCTCGCAATCGTTCGTCGCGACGTAGACGGTGTCGCCGGCGACGACCGGTGCGGACTGCCCCCAGTCGGGGTACGGCGCGCTGGTCCACTCGACGGCACCGCTCGTTCGGTTGAGGGCGTAGAGATACCCCCCGATACCCGCCGTGTCGTTCTTCGTCGAGTAGTAGACGGTGTCCCCGCTGACTGCCGGGGTCCCCTCGAGCACGGTCTGGTTCCCGAGATGCGTCCGCCATCTGATTTCACCCGTCGCGGCGTTGATGGCCGTCGCGTTCTCCTGGCCGACGAAGAGGGTCCCGTTGGCAAGCGCGGGCGGCGCCGCCACCCCCTGCACGTCTTGGAGGCGCCACGCGACGCTCCCGTTCGAGGCGTGTATCGCGGTCACGGGGCCGTAGTAGGAACTCAGGTAGACGTGTCGGGGCCCAACTGCGACGCCGCTGTAGCCGTTCGCCAACGGCGCCTCCCAGAGGACATCGCCCGTTTGCACGTCGACCGCATGGCCGTCAGAAGTGTACGCGACACCGCCACGGACTACGGCATTGTCGCCCGGCTCGGGACCGCGCCACCGGACGTCGCCGCTCGTCCGGTCAAGCGCGATGAGTTCGTCGCTCTCCACGAGGACGGTCTCGCCCCAGACCCGGGGCGCGCCGGAGACGTTGGCCGTCCACTCGACACTGCCGCTGGTGGCGTCAAACGCCGTGACGCCGTCCTCGGTGTTGGCGTAGACAACGCCATCGACGACGGCCGGCGCAACGCGGTTCTCGGCGAGAACGTTGCCCGTGTCGGCCGACCACGCCCGTTCGATGCCGCGGACGGGGCCGTCGGCGGCGGGGTTCGCGTTCGTCCGCCCCGGTCCGACGCCGCGACCGGGCCAATCGGCGGGGCGACGAACCGCGATCGCCCGCTCCCGCGTCACGGCGTTCCCGTCGGTGTCGACGGCTCGGACGCGATACCGGTCGACGCCGGGGTCGGTGGGCGTCCACGACCGGCTCACCCCGGTAGCCTCGAAGGTGCCGTCCCCGTCGAGGTCCCACTCGTAGGTCGCAATTCCCCCGTCGCGGTCCGTCGAGTGCGCCAGCGAGACCGTCACGGTATCGCCGGTGACGACGCGCCCGGGCGAGCGACTGATGACGAGGTCGGGTTTGGCCTGCACGTCGACGGTTACCTCGGAGTCGGGCCATCGGAACTCGGAGTTGTAGTTCTCGTCCCGCCAGTACAGGCCGACGCGTCGCGTTCCGGTGTCCTCGGAGGCGTACGGTATCGTCACTCGCGTCGTCTCGCCGGGGGCGAGGGTTCGCGTGAGCTTGGGCCTGTAGTCGTAGTGCTCGCCGTACGCGGCGTAGATGTCGAACGCCGACTCGTTCGCGCCCGTGTTCTCGACGGTCGCGTTGATACTAATGGGATCTCCCACGAGGGTTGTCGTCCGATTGACGTCGAACGACCGGAGCATGAGGTTCGCGGCCGGTCGCACGCGCACTGTGGTCGTCGTCGTGGCGATGCCGCCCGCGTCGTCGGTCGCACGCAATCCGATGGTGTGGTTCTCGGCCGGCCAGTACGACACGGTGACGGTCTCGCCGCTGCGCTCGTAGTGGCCGTCGTCGTCGGTGTCCCACTCGAGACTTCGGATCCGACCGTCGGGGTCCGTGCTGTTCGCCGCGCTGAGTGTGAACGGCTCCTCCCTCGCGATTCGCCTGTCCGGGCCGTCGACGCGAAGGCGTGGGGGCTCGTTATCGGGGAGAATCGACGGCGGCTCCGAAAGGGCGTCCGAGCAGGTGACGTTTCCGGCACAGGACTCCCCGTTTGCCCCCCACCAGTTCCCCGTCGCGTCGCCTTCCGTCGGCGCCGCGGTGGCGTTGATATCGTCCCTGCCGATGTTCACGAAGGCCGAGCCCGTGACCGACCACGACCCCGCGGCCTCGCCCGCGAGGACGCCATCGGCCGTGTTCCGGATAACCGACGAGCGGATACCCCAGTTACCGGCGGTGTCGCGGGCGTCGACCCCGTCGTCGACGACCAGTGTGTACCGGACGGTCCAGTCACCCGTTGACTGCTCCGCGTAGACGCCGCTGTAGAGCTGCGACCCGAGGACGCGCCAGTCGCCCGCCGACTGGTCGGCACCGAGGGCGGTCGTCCCCTCGACACTCGCGTTTCGTATCGTCCAGTCGCCCTCGCTCCGGCGGGCGTCGACCCCGTAGATGTCGCCCGTGGCGATGGTCGTGTCCCGAACCGCCCAAGCGCCCGTCGACTCCGTCGCCGCCACGCCGGCGCCGTCCTCGATTCGCACGCCGTCGAGCGTCCAGTTGCCGGCGGTCCCCGACGCGTCGACGGCAAAGCGCTCGCTGCCGACGATAGTCACGTTCCGGAGCGTCCACGGGCCCTCGGTCCCCGCAGACCCGGTCTCCTGTGCCCCGCCCGCCGCGAGTCCCGTGGTGTAGTTCTCGACGCTGAATCCCGAGACGATCGGCGCCGCGTGAGTGCCCGTGGGGACCGTGAGGGCCGCGCTCCCGTCGAAACCGCTCCCGTCGAGCGTCGCCCCGTCGGGAGCGAGGAGCGTGACGTTCTCCTCGAGCGTGAGCCGCTCGGCGTACGTACCGGGCTCGACGACGACGCGCCCGCCGTCGGTGGCCGCGAGCGCCGCCCCGATAGTCGCGTAGTCGTCGTCGCCGTCGGCCTCGCCGTCGACCCTTCGAACTCCGGGGCGAACCTCGATAGCGACGACGGCGGTGTTGGACCCGCCCGCGCCGTCGCTGACGCGATAGGTGAAGGAATCGCGCCCGGCGAAGCCCGGGTCGGGGATGTATCGGAAACTGCCGTTCGCCGCGAGCGACAGCGTGCCGTTCGCGGGCGCGGTGACCGTCGCGGCCACGGAGAGGGAGTCCCCGTCCTCGTCAGTGTCGTTCCCGAGGACGCCCGGCTCGGACACGGTGAGCGCCGTTCCCGCCACCGTCTCGTATCGGTCGGCCGTCGGCACCGGCGCCGCGTTCGTCGCCACGTCCTGCCACGCCAGGGCCGGGGAGTCCGTCGCACGGACCTGCCAGGTGGTCCCGAAGTCGAAGCCGCTCAGGTTCCCCACGGCGGCGTCGCCGCGCAGTTCGGCCGTCGTCAGCGGGGACCCCGCTTCGGACCCGCCCATGCCGGTCGCGTTCACGCTCCAGTAGCCGTCGGTGACGTTGCCTTCGTTGTTGAAGCCGACAAACCCTCCGGAGTCGCCGTTGCTCGAGACGCTCGCCGTGGTGTAGGACTCCGTGATATTTCCGGCGTTCCCACCGACGAGCCCGCCCAGATAGTAGACACCCGAGACCGAGCCCGTCGCGTAGGACTCCGAAACGGTCCCGTAGTTGCTCCCGACAAGGCCGCCGAGCACGTCCTCGCCGGACACTGACACGGATGCGGTCGACTCAGTTATCGCCCCTTGGTTGACACCGAGCAGTCCGCCGCCGTAGCTGTGCGCGCCGCTGACGGAACCCGTCGCGCTCACGTGCCGCACGGTCCCGAAGCTGTTGCCGGCGAGCACTCCCTTGTCGCCCTCGGCGTGGACCTCCGCGTTCCGGAGCGTGAGATCCTCGACGACACCGCCGCCCCCGATGTTTGCGAAGAGCCCGACCCGGTTCGTCCACGGGCGGTCGATGGTGAGTGCGGTTATCGTGTGGCCGTCCCCGTCGAGCGTCCCGCTAAATCCGGTTTCCGGACCGATGGGGTCGAAGCCGCTCCCGCCGTTCCACGCCGACGTGTTCGACGCGTCGATGTCGTTCCCGAGCACGTACTGTGCGTCGAGGTCGTTCTCGATTGCCTGCAACTCGGTCGCGTCGGTAACGACGTAGGGGTTCGCCGCGGTCCCCTCACCCGCTAGGTCCGGTTGGGTGGGCTCTACTCGAACCGTCGTCGTCGAACTGTTGCTCGGCGTGACGAGCTCGGCGGCGTGTTCCCCGACGTCGCCCGCGCCGGTCGACACGGAGAACGTCCGGGTCGCCGACGCGCCGGCGTCCAGTTGGACCGACTGCGCGCTCGAGCCCACGCCCGCGACGGAGAGCACGACGTTCGTCGTCGCGGCTTCGCTCCCGGTGTTCTCGATGCGGCCGGTGACGTCGATTGACTCGCCCGCGCGGACCGGGCTGTTCGTGCTCGTGACTTCGGTATCGAACGCCGCGGCCGTGGACGCGCTCGCGTTGACCGTACGGACTGCCCAGCCCTGTACGCCGGCGGTCGCGTCGTCGAGCGTCGGGTCCCGCACGAACGTCGAGTTCCCGTCCTCGTGGACGAGCGGCTGGAACGCCGTCCGGTAGCCGATGACGGCCCGCTCGTCGCTCGCCCCCGTCCGCTCGAAGGTGACGCGGTAGGTGTTCGTCTCGCCGGCGCCAAAGCGCTCGAAGACGTCCGTCACCGTCCGATTGACGTACGCCCGGTCGCCGCCCCGGGTCAACACCTGCACGTCGCCGGCCTCGTAGGTGTTCGTCAGTGTGTCGTTGACGTACCCGCTCTCGTTGTCGGGGTTGTACGTCGTGTTCCGCAACACCGCGCCGTCGTGTTCCTCCTCTACCTGCTCGATGTCGGTCACCGCGAGCGTCTCGTCGGAGTAGGTGAGCGTCAGATAGCCCCGAACGCTCGTCGGGCCGCCGTCGTTGGCCACCTCGAACGTCGCCTGCACGGTACCGGACGAGGAGAGTTGGGTTCGCACCTGCGCCCGGTTCGTCAGGGTCACGCGCGGCGTCGGCCGCCGTGTCGTCGCGGTCGTCGTTGCGATGTTCTCCGCTGTGTCCGCGGCGAACGTTCTGACGCCCTCGAAGTACAGCGCCGCGTTCTCGAAGGCCGCCTCGTTCGAGAGCCACATCCGTGCGCCGTTCTCCGCCTCGGTTTTTTGGTTGAGTGCCGTTCTGAACAGGTTGAACTCCCGACCGAGTTTGGCGTCGGTCTGATAGATGTGCTCCCCGTCGTTGTCGATGTTCTCCCCGAAGGTGTCCGGCGTCTGTAGGTCGTCGATACTGCCGTAGCTGTCGGTCGCGGTCAGGTACTCCCGCTGGCGCCGCAACTTTTCGAGGGCGCGCTCCCGGTTGTGGTTGCGCCACGCCGTCGCCTCGGCCGCGGCGAGTTCGTCGATGCGGGAGAGAATGTAACTGCTGTTGCCGGCTGTCTCGACGCGGTTCATCTCGACGGTCGTGAAGCCGTTCTCCGCCATGCGCATCTGGGCGCGCGAGGCCGGCCCCATCCAGGGGTCGCTGAAGTTCTCGGGGTCTTGCAGGCGGTTGACGTACTGCGCGTAGGACTTCGCTGTGTTCAGATCGTCACGCATGGCGAGCGCGCCGGCGACCTTCGCAGTGAGCGCGCCGCCGACCTTCGAGACGGCACTCAGCGCAGAGCCGGCCGCCAAACTGGCGGTGAACTTCCCGACAGTAAGGAACGTCTGTGTCACGCCCCGCTCGGTGATGTTCTCGACGGACCGGTAGTCCACCGTCGCGTTGTACCGCTCGCTCAGCTTCGTCGCGACCCGCTGTCGCTCCTCCGCCCGCGCCGCCAGCGCTTCCCAGGACGTTCGATCGGTTGTGACGGTGTAGTTCCGTGTCACCGTCGCGTCGGGCGCACCGTCGCCGCTCCCGACCTCGACGCGAAGGGCGAACTCGCTCGCGTCCTCGGGAACCGCGACCCGGAACAGCGCGCGACTGAGCGACCCCGCTGAGAACGAATCCCTCTGGACGGTCACCGACCGGGTCGAGATGTCCCGCTGTACCGTCGCGTAATCCGCATCCCGCGAGGCCACGCCGGTGATGTTCCCCGTCCCGTTGGAGAGAACGGTTACCGTCAGATACGGGTCCGACACCGTATCCTCCTTCATAATACCCCCTCGCTCGACACCCGTCGTCACGTCGATGGTGTACGCGCCACCGGGGAGGAGGGTCGTCCCGTCGGGGTCGGGCTTGACGCTTACCCCCTGTGAGAGCGGCGACGTGATTATTCCCGTCGTCGACACGTTCCCCGCGCCGCTCTCCGACGTTAGCGCGGTCGACGTGTTTGTCGTGTTGGACGACTCGTTGAGCGTGGTGTTGGTCGCATTTGCACCGGCGTTGAGTGCTATGCCGGTCGTATTGGTTGAAGTGTTGAGCGTGGTGTTCGTCGTATTAGCCGACGTATTCGTCGTGTTAGATGACTCGTTGAGCGTGGCGTTCGCTGTCGTATTAGCCGACGTGTTTGTCGTATTGGACGGTTCGTTGCGTGTGATGTTCGTCGTCGTATTAGTCGAGGTGTTCGTCGTGTTGGACGACTCGTTGAGCGTACTGTTCGTCGTTGTTCCGTTGTGCGTAGTGTTCGTCGCAGTCGCTGTGGACAGTACGGTCCCGTCCGGCGACTGCGCGGCGGCCCCGTTCGAGATGGCCACGAACGGCATAATCGGCGCGGCCACCACCGAGAACATGACGAGGAGGACCGCGAAGCGATACTGACGAGACGCACCCGAACCCTGCCCGGGCATCTATGGTTTCCCCGCAGTACCGACGGCAGAGCGCGGTTTCTCGTTCCTTCGGTCAACGACCGTCCCCCTGCGATCTGCGAGTGGCCCCCCCGACATCAGATGGCACCGAATATATATTCTAAATACAAAAAACGACTGCAAGCAGTTGAGTGGTTACTCCTCCTCGTCCTCCGTGTCCGTGCGGCGAAGCGCCTTCCGCCAGGAGTCCTTAGCCGCTTGTCCGGGGTCCCCGAACGGGTCGTACGTGATGTCGTACAGGTTCCGCTTCGCGGCCGTACTCAGATGCTCGCCCGCGGCGCCGCTGCGCCAGTACCACAGGTCGGCCATCGCGACGAAGACGAGGCCCACCAACAGAGCCGTCAGGAACACGCTGCCCACGTCGTCAAGCGGCCACACGATGAAGTACGCCAGTACGGGAACGATGGCCAGCGAGACCGCGTAGAACAGATAAACCAACAGTCGTCCCGAGAGTTCGACGGTGCGGGCCATTGTGGTGGATGGTGGTCCTCAAATGCGACGATAAAATCGATGTCGTTCCGTCATGTGACTACTCCCGTATGGGAACCGAAGAGCCACCGGGAAGGATTGTGGGGTATCGCCCGAATCCTCTCGGTTGGTACACCCTTCCAGTTCGGTTCGATTCGGTTTGGGGTCCCCGGACGCCCTCAGGCTTCCCCTGCGGACGTGGCGACCGACGCGATCCGCCAGTCGCGACTCGCGCTCAGGTCGTGTTCGAGCGTCGCCTCACAGACGTCGCCGGGCGAGAGGTCCGCGACCCGCTGTTGGGTGTCGCTGTCGTACGCCGGGTTGCGCCGCGGTACCGAAACCCGCGCGCCCGCATGCTCTCCCTCGAGCGCCTCCAACCAGAGGTAGTTGTTCTGCCCACGGACCACTTCATATGTGGTTGGGAGAGTCTCCAACATCAATACCATATACGTCCTCCATCGTCATAAAACCACCCGATTATCCCAGTTCCGGGTGAAAAACAGAACTTGTGTCCAGTCCACATGGGCATTGGCCACACAGTACGCCACCCACAGTATCCAGCCGACCACGGAATCGAAACCGGGCACGGACAGAAGAAAGTGTACCCACTCACCACCGGAACGGATACGAATTCGGCCGAGCGCCGACATCGCCGTTGGGAGTCGGGGCTGCCGACCGGACGTTTACTGTGGTTTCTCGTCGACGACGTCCGCCCCGCAGTCGTCGCAGACGTCCGGTTGCCACTCGACGGTTCGGACGACTTCCACCTCCCCCTGGCACCGTGGACACCAACCTGTGGGCATTTGTTGTGCTTTGAGCGTTCGGTTACGGGACTCTCAACTGAATATTCTATATTGGATAGTATAAAACTAGTGCCGACGAATGGGGGTGTCGAAGCGGATATGGCCCGCCCGACGACAGCGTCGGGAGGAGGAGAAACGCGTCAGTACAGCGCGTCGGCGATTTCGTCGTCGAGGGTGTCGAACTGTTCGAGATAGGACGCACGCTCGCTGCGCAGGGCTTCACGTTCGCCCGCCGGGAGCGCGTCGGCGAGGTCGAACTTCGCCATGTCCATGCCCGGCACCTCGGTCGGGACGGTGAGGTCGGTCGCGTCGTCCGTCTCCCACGCCAGCGTCCCGCGCGAGATCTCGCGCAGGAGGGTAATAGTGTCGTCCACCCCGACATCCGTCGTGCCCGCCCGGCCGGTGTTCAGGATGTAGCAGTCGACGTGGAGCTCCGCGATGAGGTCGCGGAAGCGATTTCCTTCCTCGCCCTCGGGGCCGATGATGAAGGGGTTGGTCCCGACGACGCGGATGGACTCGCCGGCGGCGCTCGGGTCGCCCGCACTCGTTTGCACGGACTCGCCGAGCATGAACGCCACCGCGGCCTCCTCGGGTTTGAGCTTCGCGACGGGCGGCATCGCGGGGTTGCGCGTGATGAAGAAGATTTGGTCCACGCCGTCCAGGTCTATCTCCTCGCCCGCCGAGGAGAGCTGGTCGCGCTCGATGACCGCGCGACCGTTCGTCGTGTATCGGTCGCTGTCGAAATCCACCGTTCCGTCCTCGGCGACGTCGACGTTCTCCAGCACCGCCGTCTCGTCGGTGACGGCGTCGTACATCGCCGGCTCCGTTTCCGAATCGAGCCCGTGGGTCTTCACGAACAGCCCCTCGCCCTCGCTGCCGGCGACAGTACCGTCCGAAAGGAGCGCGCACACGTCGTCCTGGAGCATCGTCGCGTCCTCGGGGTCCTCAAGCCAGAGGTCGTGGGCGGTGAGCGTCGACTTACCGGTGCCCGAGAGGCCCAAGAAGAGTTGGCCCACGTCTTCGAGGCCATCCTCCCCTTGGAGAGTGACGCGCTTGCTGCCGGCGTGCAGGCCGAGGCCGCCGGCGCGTTTCGCCTCCAGCATGAACAGCCGGAGGAAGGACTTCTTCGCCTCGCCGGTGTAATCGCTGCCGGCGACCACGGTATACCCCCGCTCGGGGAGCACGCGGATGCCGGTCTCCTCCCAATCGGGGAGTTGTACCGTGTGGAAGTCCGGCTCTGCGCCCTCGGGCGCGGATTCGAGGAGTTTCGAGAGGCTCAACGCGATGCGCGCGTGCTCCTCAGGGACGTAGTAGCGACAGACGTAGGTGTGCTCGGGGTGGCGACCGAGCTGGCGGTCGACACAGACAAGGTCGATGTCGGCGGTCGCCTCGGTCACGTTCTCGACGAGCGCCTCGTCCTCGCCGTCGAACTCGTCGTCGACGGTGTTCTTCGTCTGCTCGGATTTCCGGGAGCGGTCCTCGCTGACGTAGGAGGGCGCCCCGAACTCGGTCGTGGTTTCGAGCGCGTCGGAGAACGCCCGAAGCTCCTCGGTCGAGGGGTTGTACACCACGTTTTCGGCACGCTCCGGGTCCGGGAGCGAGTCGACAAGTTGGCCCGTCACCGACGTCTGCCGTTCCATCATGTAGACGGTTAACGAAACCGGACTATAAACCTTCGATGACTGGAAGCGTAGTTAAAACTGTTCGCGGGGCGCTCGGCGCTCTCCGTGGCGGCGACCGTTCGGCGGGATGCTCGCTCTGAGACGGCGAATCCGGGGGGACAGACGAGCTTTGATGTGGGGCCCTTGCCATCTCGGGTCATGGTGAAGGTAGGACTCATCGGCGCGGGCGGCATCTCCGGCGCACATCTCCCCGCGTACCGGGACCACTCGGGGACGGTCGAGTTAGCGGCGGTCTGCGACGCCGACGAGGAGCGCGCACAGGACGTGGCCGACGAGTTTGACACCCCGTACTGGACGGAGTTCGAGTCGTTCGTCGTGGAGGCCGAGATAGAGGCCGTCGACATCACGCTCCCCCACAGCCTCCACTACCCCGCGGCGAAGGCCGCCCTCGACGCCGGGAAACACGTCCTCGTGGAGAAGCCGTTCGGAACGGACCTCGGGGAGTGCGTCGACCTCGTCGAGACGGCCGAGGCGAACGGGTTGACGCTGATGGTCGGGCAGATGCAGCGCTTCCACCCTGAGTACCGAGCCCTCAAGAAACGCCTCGACGCGGGGGAACTGGGCGCCATCAGGCACGCCCGCTGTGACGTGCTCGCCAACCAGGCCGATATGTTCCCCGACGACCACTGGCTCTACGACGGGGCGGTCGCCGGCGGCGGCGCGGTCATCGGCTACGCCGTGCACAAACTCGACCTGCTCCGGTACTTCTTAGGGGACGTCGAGCGCGCCGCCTCGTGGCAACAGACCGTCGACGAGCGCTTCGAGGACGCGGAGGACTACGCCACCGGAATGCTGGCGTTCGAGAACGGCGCGAACGCCGACTTCTTCGCGACGGTGTCGGCGCCGGCGATGCCCTACACGGAGGGCTTCGAGCTCTACGGCGACGAGGGAGCCGTCCACACACTCCCCGAGGGCGAACAGGACGAGGGCTACGTCGGGACACCTACGCCCAGAATCAACACCGCGGACGACCCCGAACGGCGCAAACGCTTCGAACCCGTCGAGGCGGACACCGACCTTCCGACGGAGAACGCGTTCGTCAACGAGATACTCCACTTCGCCGAGTGCGTCGAGACCGGCGCGGAACCCCTCTCCAGCGGGCGGGACAACCTCGGGACGATGGCCGCGATGCGCGCGGTGTATCGGAGCGCCGAGTCGGGGGGCGACCCCGTCAGCACCGAGGACGTCCTCGACGACGCGGGGGCCGAGCGATGACGCTCAGCGCCACCGAAACGGACGGCACCGTCGAACTCCGCTCGGAGGGCCACCTCCTCGCGCGCTATCGAGCCGATACCGAGGAGAGCAAGCCGGGATTCGACACGCTCGCCCTGCCCGACGGCGCCGACGAACCGAGCGAGAACCTCACGCTCTGGGCGCCACACGACCACTCGTGGCATCTGGGCGCTTTCTTCTGCCCGAAACTCGTCGACGGCATCAACTGCTGGGAGTCGGAGCTGATGGCCGGCCAAGACAAACTCCACGGCTACGCCGAACACGAACGCGCCGACGTGCGCGCGAGCGACGGCGCCGTAACCATCGAACAGGACGCGACGTGGAAGCGAAGCGACGGCGGGGTCCTCCTCGCGGATGACCGCGAGATAACGGTTCATGAACCCGCGGACGGCGGCTATTTCCTCGATTGGGAACAGACCCTCACGGCCGTCGGCGGGCGGCGGAACCTCTCGAGCGAGACGCTTCACGGTCACTACAGTGGACTGAGCCTCCGCTTCGCCCGAGCGCTCACGGACGGCCGCGTCCTCCTGCCGGGCGAGACGGAGGCGGGAACGACGACCCCCCCGCGGGCCGTCAGCGGCCCCGCCGCCCGGTGGTGTGATTACACCGGCAAGCTCGACGGCCGGCCCGGCCCGAGCGAGGCGTGGCGCGCCGGCGTCGCGATGTTCGACCATCCGGAGAACGGCGCCGAGCCCGTGAACTGGTTCATCATGACCGAGCCGTTCGGCTTCCTCGCGGCCAACCCGACGTGGGGAACCGTACGCACGCTCGACGAGGGCGAATCAGTCACCTGGCGGTGGGGGATGTGGGTTCACGGCGGCGAACCCGGAGAGGACGAACTCGACGCCGCCTACGAACGGTACCGAACAGAAGAGATGTAATCGAGATAGCGCGTCCGTGCGGTCACTCGGTGTAGGGGTCCTCGATGTCCGGGTCGCCGCCGATGAGGGCGTTCAACCGGCGCGTGATGAAATCGAAGACGACGACCAGCGGGTACATCGCCCGCTCGAGTATCGAGATGGGGCGGGCGACCGCGAGCGACCAGCCCCTGGCGTGACTGAGGCCGTAGGACTTCGGGACGATCTCCCCGAACACCAACACGACGAAACTGGCGAGGACAGTCGCCACCGAGACGGCGCTCCCCGTGGGGAGGAACTCGATGAGCAGAGCGGTCGTCGTGCTGGCGATGGCGACGTTGACGACGTTGTTCCCGACGAGAATCGTCACGAGCAGGCGGTGTGGGTCGCTCCGGAGTTCGTGTAGAACCTCGTATCTGGGGTCGGACTCCGTTCCGTCTCCCCACCCCTCGGGGAGGGTGAAGATGGCCGTTTCACTGCTCGAGAAGAACGCGCTCAACGCGAGGAGCGCGACGATCGCGACGACGCCGACACTCACGACGAGAGAGACCATACGGTCGTTCCGAGGGGCGGGGCAAAGAAGGCTCGCCGCCCGTTCTTTCGCGGGGAACCACAGACCCATATCGCTCCGCCCGAAACGCGAGGTATGCATCGCCGTCGGTTTCTCGGAACAGTCGGCGCGAGCGCGACGCTCCCGCTCGCGGGCTGTCAGCGCCGACGCGACGAACCGGAGCGAACCGAAACGACCGGCTTTCGCGTCCGTGACGGCGGGTTCCAGGCGAACCGCGACGGGTGGGAGGAGCTCCTCGTCAGGGGCGTCAACCTCGGGATGGGCAAGCCCGGCGCCTTCCCCGGCGAGGCTGCCATCACGCGGGCGGAGTACGACCGCTGGCTCGCGCAGATCGGCTCGCTGCACGCGAACGTCCTGCGGGTGTACACGGTGCATCCGCCGGCGTTCTACGAGGCGCTCGCGGCGTACAACGAGCGCAGCGAGGAACCCCTCTACGTGCTCCACGGCAACTGGCTGGCGGCCGAGTTCATCGAGGGGGACAGCACGGCCTACGACGACGACCTCACGGCTGACTTCGACGCGAGTTTCGAGACGGTCATCGACGTGGTCCACGGGAACGCCACCCTGCCGGAGCGCGCGGGCTACGCGAGCGGCACCTTCGAGACGGACGTCTCCTCCTATGTGCTGGGCTACATCGCCGGCATCGAGTGGGAGCCCCGCTTCGTAGCGCGGACGAACGAGCGCTACAGCGGCGGGGCGACCGACGGCGACTACGTGCGGGCCACCCGGGACGCGAGCGCCTTCGAGCGCTGGCTTGCGGAGCGCCTCGACGCCGCCGTCGCCTACGAGGACAACCAATATGGAGCGACGCGGCCAGCGAGCTTCGCCAACTGGCCGACGACTGACCACCTCGACCACCCCGAGGAACCCCTCGTGTGGGAGGACCGTGCGTCGGTCAACCCCAACACGGTCGTCGCCGGCGACGCTTTCGAGTCGGGGCTGTTCGCGACGTACCACGCCTACCCCTACTACCCGGACTTCCTGAACTTCAGCGAGACGTACCTCGCGGACGGGAACAGCTACGGACCCTACCTTCGGGCGCTCCGGGCAGCGAACGACCACCCCGTGCTCGTCGGGGAGTTCGGCGTGCCCGCCTCGCGGGGAATCGCCCACGAACAGCCCCACGGCTTCGACCAGGGCCACCACACCGAGGTCGAACAGGGCCGCCGCGACGCCGCGCTCTTCGAGACCATCGTGGACGCCGACCTCGCGGGCGGCATCGTGTTCTCGTGGCAGGACGAGTGGTTCAAGCGGACCTGGAACACGATGCGCTACACCGACCCGGCGCGGCGCCCGGAGTGGCTGAACGTCCAGTCCCCCGAGGAGTGTTTCGGGTTGCTTTCTTTCGACCCGAGCGACGCAGTCACGCTCAGCGGGACGCCCGAGGAGTGGACGGGGAGCGCGGAGCTCGCGAGCGGCCCCGCGGCGCCGCGGGTCGCCCTCGACGACGGCTACGACGCGGGGCGCTCGCTGCGGCGCGTGCGGGCGACGGCGGACGAGGCGTATCTCTCCGTTCGGGTCGAGTACGAGGACCTCGGCGACGCCGCCGACTGGGAGCGGATGCACACGCTGCTCGCGCTCGACGTGTTCCCGGAGCGGGGGAACACCGAACTTCCCAGGGATATCGGCGCCTCCCACCCGTCAGGCGCGGACTTCGTCGTCGAACTCGGCGGCCCCGACGCCTCCCGGGTCCGTGTCGCGAGCCACGCCGACCGCTTCTACTACGAGTACGGCGAACAAGGGGGGTACCTCCCGGCCGCGCCGTACGCCTCGGAGCCCGACAACGGGGTCTACCATCCGCTTCGGATGGCGCTGAGCTACCCGCTCACGATACCGACCCAAGAACGGGATATCCCGTTTCGTTCTTTCGAGACCGGGCGCCTGCGCTACGGGAACGCCGACCCCGAGGCCCCGAACTACGACTCGCTGGCGGACGTGCACGTCGACGCGGCGCACGACGCCGTCGAGCTCCGCCTGCCGTGGTGTCTGATTCACGTCCGCGACCCGAGCACAGCGACGGTGATGGGCGACGTGTGGGAGGGAGGACTGGACGCGAGCGAGCGAATCCAGTCGGTCGGCGTCGCCGCGCTCACCTACCGTCCCGACGGGGACACCGCGACGGCCCTCGACGGCCCGACGAACGCGACGGACGCGCTGCCGGCCCTCGATTCGGGGGCGATAGCCGCGGGCGAGTCGCGCTTCGAACTCACGCCGTGGGACGAGCCGGCGTACGAGGAGCGCTTGAAGGAGTCGTACGACATCCTCCGGGAGACGTACGGACGGCATCGCTGAGCGCGGAGGACCGGAAATTCATTAAGGGAATTTCACGTACAGTGCCGTAGTGACCGCAACGATCGTCGCGGTGGACGACGACGAGACAATACGCCGGCTTCTCGAACACCGGCTGGGCCGGGAGGGCTACGACGTCCACACGTTCGAGGACGGACAGGCCGCGGCCGAGGCGTTCGCCGCGGGGGAACTCCACCCGGACCTCGTCCTGACGGACGTGATGATGCCCCGAATGGACGGGAAGCGCTTGCTCCGCCGCCTCCGGAACGGCGAGTTCCGAATCGACCCGGAGACGCCGGTCATCATGCTCACGTCCCGCGGGCGCGAGGAGGACGTACTCGACGGCTTCGAGTCGGGGGCCGACGACTACGTCGCCAAGCCGTTCAGCCCGACGGAGGTCGTGGTCCGTGTCCGACGGCAACTGAACGGCCGATGACGGGGATACCCTTGCAGACGGCGCCGGTAGTCGGCCTTGACGGGACGGTCCTCGTCGTGGTCGGCCTCGTGCTCGTCTCCCTGCTTCTCTCAGTCGTGGTGCTCACGCTCGGTCTCTCCGTCCGCGAGGCGCGCCAACGGCGTCGGCGGAACGCCGTCCGCGAGTCGCTTCACGACGAGTTGCTCACCCGGCTGTACGACGCGGGAGACCCCGAGTGGGAGGCGTGGGTCGGGACGCTCGGCGCGACGGAGCGGGACGTCCTCGAAACCCTCCTCGACGACCACCTTCGGCGCCTGAAGGGCGCGGACGTCGAGTCACTCCGGGCGCTGGGGGACGCGCTCGGCATCGAGGAGCGCGCCCGGGCGGACCGGAACGCCAGCGACGAGTTCGTCCGCCTGCGGGCGCTCACGTGGCTGACCCTCCTGCGCGCGCCGAGCGACGATGCCGACGCCGAGCGGCCCCGCACGCGCCGGGAGCGCGCCGCCGTCGCCCGGTGGCTCTACGAGACCGACGCCGACCCCGACCGGGGTATCGACGCCCTTCTCGGGGGGGCCGACGAGTCGCTCAGCGCCTTCGGCGTCGACACGCTCTACCGGATCACCGAGCGGCGCCCCGAGGCCGTCGTCGCGGCCGCGCGGGACCGACGCGATTGGCCCGTGGACCTCATCACGCAGGTGGTGTTGGTCTGTCGATACGCGGGGAGCGGCGTCGCCGGCACGGACCTCTCGTGGATCGTCTCGTTGCTCGAGCACGAGGCCGTCCGGGTCCGCGTCGAGGCCGCGCTCACGCTGGCGACGTTCGGCTGGCGGGACCCGATCGCCGACCGGGCCCTCCTCGAACGGCTCACCGCCGACGAATCGCCGCGGGCGCGGGCGGCGGTGTACACGATGCTCGGGGCGTGGGGCGACCCCGAATCGACCGGGGTGCTCCGGGAGGCGCTCGCGGAGGAGTCGAACGACCGGGCACGCCTGGCGGGTGCGCGGGCGCTCGTTGACGCCGGCGTTCCCGAGGTGGAGACGCCCGAGCCCGCCCGGCCGGCCCGGCGGTGGACCGCCGAACACCGGCGCTTCGATGAGCGCGCCACCCGACCGCTCGCCGACGGCGGGCATCGGAGGGGGGTCTGAGCCGTGCACACGCTCACCCACCTCGTTTTGATGACGCTCGCGGCGACCGGTACCGTCGTCGTCGGCTACTACGCGCTCGTGAACGCCTTCTACTTGGTCGTGCACGCGATGGCGTTGCTCGAACTCCGGGACGACACGCGCGAGGCGTCCTACGACCCGCCGTTCGAACCCTTCGACAGCCCCGCGTACCCGGGCGTCGCGGTCGTCGTGCCCGCGTACAACGAGGCGGCGACCATCGCGGAGAGCACCCGCTCGATGCTCGCCCTGGAGTACCCGGATATGGAGATCGTCATCGTCAACGACGGCTCCACCGACGAGACGCTCGCGACGCTCATCGAGCGCTTCGACCTCGAAGCCGTCGACGCCGACGTCCCCCTCGACGTGCCCTCGGAGCCGATTCGGGACGTCTATCGCTCGACGGTGTACGAGGAGTTGCTCGTCGTCGACAAGGAGAACGGGGGGAAAAGCGATGCGCTCAACGCGGGGATGTGGCTCACCGAGAAGGAGTTGTTCTGTGCCGTCGACTCGGATACGGTCATCGACCGACAGGGCCTCCTCCAGATTGTGCGGCCGTTCCTCGCGGAGCCCTCGAAAGCGGTGGCCTCCGGCGGGACCATCCGGGTCGCGAACAACTGCGTCATCGAGGACGGCATCGTCGAGGAAGTCCACCTCCCGAAGACGGGGCTCCCCGGCCTGCAGGTGATGGAGTATCTCCGCGCCTTCTACTCCGGGCGGCTGGGGATGAACCGGCTGAACGGCCTCATCCTCATTTCGGGCGCCTTCGGCCTCTTCAAGACCGACCTCGTGCGCGACATCGGGGGGTATCGACACGACACCATCACCGAGGACTTCGACGTGGTGATGCGGCTCCACCGCCACCTCAGCGACCGCGATCGCGAGTACAGCGTGGACTTCGTGCCGGAGCCGGTCGCGTGGACCGAAGTGCCCGAGTCGCGGGCGGTGCTCAGCAGACAGCGCCGACGCTGGTACCGGGGCATGCTCGAAACGGTCACCACGCACGGCGACATGCTCCTCAACCCCCGCTACGGTCGGGTCGGCACGCTCGTCCTTCCGATGTTCGTGCTCGCGGAGGTGTTCGGCCCGCTCATCGAGGGGCTGGGCTACGTGTTGCTCCCGCTGGCGTGGGGGGTCGGCGCGCTCAACGTGGAGTTCTTCGCCCTCTTTTTCCTCCTCACCACGGGCTTTGGGGTGTTCCTCTCGTGGTTCGGTATCTTCAGCGAGGTGTGGAGTTTCAACCGCTACGAGCGCCCTGCCGACATCGCCAGACTGCTGTGGTACGGCGTGGTGGAGAACTTCGGCTACCGCCAGTGGAAGACGGTGGTGTCCTGGCGCGGGCTCGTCGAGTTCCTGCGCGGCAACACCGAGTGGGGGGCGATGGAGCGCGTCGGCTTCGGCGACGACGAGGAGTAGCACACCCCAATCCCCAATACGGCGATTCCCGAAAGGGACGGCATGGAAGACGCAGGGGAAACGCCCGCGGGGCGCTATTTCGCGGACCTCTACGACCTCGCGAGCGACGACGAGCGCTCGCTGGAGGAGAAAATCGATCGGGCCATCGAAATCGGCTGCGAGCGTCTCGGCACGACGAACGGCGTGCTCTCCTATACGGGCAGCGGAAAGTACGAGGTAGTCGAATCGACTATCGGCACGGGCCCGTACGCGCCCGGGGGGACCAGCGCGTTGGAGACGACGTGGTGTCGTCACGTCACCGAGCGCCGGGAGGTTGTCGGCTTCGGGGACGTCACGGAGAGCGAGTACGCCGAGGACGTCGCCAGGGAGGCGACGGGCCTGCACTGCTATCTCGGCGCGCCCATTCTCGTCGACAACGAGGTGTTCGGGACGCTTTGCTTCTCGGGCGAGGAGCCCCGGGAGAGGGACTTCACTGTCGAGGAGCGCCAGTTCGTCCGCCTGCTCGCCCAGTGGATCGCCTACGAGCTCGAACGGGACAAACACCACCGCGAACTCAGCGCTCAGAACCGGCGTCTCGACGAGTTCGTCGGCATCGCCGCCCACGACCTGCGCAACCCGCTCTCGACGGTGAAGGGGTACACCGAACTCGCCATAGAGGACGCCGAGGGCCAACAGCGGGAGTTCCTCGAAACCGTCGCGGAGGCCGCCGACCGGATGGACGAACTCATCAGCGACCTCCTGCGCCTGGCGCGCGAGGGCGGCGACGTGGGCGAGCGCAGCGAAATCGCCCTCGACGACGCCGCCCGCCAGGCCTGGGGGATGGTCTCGACAGGGAACGCAACCCTCGATATCCGGACCGACACCGCGGTGTACGCGAACCGCTCGCGGCTCCACCAGCTGTTCGAGAACCTGTTCCGGAATGCTGTCGAACACTGCTCCGACGGCGTGACGGTCACCGTCGAGGACTGTGAGGGCGGGTTCGTCGTGTCGGACAACGGCACGGGGATGCCCGAGCACATCGCGGAGCGGCTCTTCGACGAGGGGCTCGAACGCGAAGCGGGCCTCGGGCTCGGCCTGCTCATCATCGAGCGCATCGTGGACGGCCACGGCTGGACGGCGAGCGTCCACAGCGACGGAGGTGGGACGACCTTCGAGTTCCGCGGCGTCGGGCAGGCGCCGCCGGGAATCGCGAAAGAGGGCCAGACCGCCTAGGAGCCGACGCGCGGGAGGAACTGCCCGGTTTCGCGTTTGACGCCGGCCAACAGGAAGAGCGCCGCGACCAGCGGGAGGGCCGCACAGGCTGCGTAGACGGGCGGGAAACCGACGCGCTCGACCAGCGGGAGCGCCACGATGGGGCCGAAGCCGCCGCCGATGTCCCCGAAGACGTTGTTCGTCCCGACGGCCCGACCCATCTCGCTGTCGGCGACGAGGTCGCCCAACAGCGCCATCAACGGGCCGCTGGTTCCGCCCTGTCCAAGGCCGATACAGAGGCAGGCGACGGCCAGCGTCGCCACGGAGTCCGCGAGCGCGAGGAGGACGAAACCGGCGGAGGTGACCCCCAGAAAGCAGAGGAGTATCGGCACCCGCGAGCCGCGGCGGTCGCTGAGGGCACCCCCGAGATACATCGAAAGCCCGGCGGCAACGACCGTGAGCCCCATGAATATCCCTGAGGAGCCCTGCGCGTCGAAGCCGAAGACGCTGATTCCGTTCCGACCGAGGAACACCACGAGGGTGGCGAACAGCGCGCCGATGTAGACGAAGAGGACCGCGAAGTTGACGAGCCCGACCGTCACCGCGGGGAGCCCCGTGTTCACGTCCCACGGTTTGCCCGAACGGTCGGCGCCGGCCTCGACGTGGGTTTCGGGGACCGTCAGATAGGCGAGGGCGGCGGCGACGAAGGCGAAGGCGGTGGCGACGGCGAAGGCGGTGACGTTGCCCGCGAGCTCGCTCACAACGCCGCCCACGACCACGCCGGTCGGGAACCCGAAGAGGACGCCGCCCCTGATGAGACCCATGTTCGCGCCGCGCGACCCGCCGTCGCTGACGTCGTCGGCGATGGTGTACGCGGTGGCGAAGACGAGCGCGCTTCCCACTCCCCAGAAAACGCGCGCGGCCATGAACCACGCCGCGGGGAACGGCGCGAGCATCGCGACGACGTAGCCGAACGTCGAGAGCCCCTGTACGAACATCCCCACGACGAACGGCGTGCGCGTCCCGACCCGGTCGACGAGCACGCCCGCTGGGGCGTTTGCGAACAGCCGCGCGAAGCGGTTCGCGCTCAGGATGAGACCGACGAGAAACGGCGTGATGCCGAGTATCGCGCCGAGGTTCGGGAGGATGGGGAAGATGACGCCGCCGCCGAAGCCGATGAAGAAGGTGCTGGCGATGACCGCGCCGATGACGAGCGTCTCGTCCTCGCGCACCGCGCGGAAGCGCGCGAACAGGCGGGCGAGGGCGTCGCGGGGGCGCATTGGGTTCGTCGTTTCGAAGGGCGCCCCAAGAGCCCTCTGGAAGCGAGCGCGTGTTTCGATAGCCCCGAGAAACCGACGGTGATGCCGACACCGTTTTGATGCGCTCGCGGCCATATTCAATATGAACTGGAAGCGCCCCGCGGGGTCGGGAATCATCAGCCTCACCGGGGTCGGACTGGTGCTCGTCGTCGCCCGGGAGGCCGCCGTCGGCATCGAGAGCCTCCCGGGAGGCATCATCGCGGCCGCGACGCTCGTCCTCGGCGCCGCGTTCGCGCTCGCCGGGCCGGGAATCTACCGGAGCGATGTCGACGCCGACCACGTGCTTCGGGTCGCGGGCTGGAACACCCTCGGCGTCGTCGTCACGGTCGCCGTGCTCGGCCTCGTCGCCTCCTTTCAGGCGGCCACCGGCGGGAACGTGAGCGCCCCGCTCCTCTCGGGGGCGGTCGTCGTCGGCGTGAGCGCGTTCGCACACGTCCTCATCGGCTTCAACGACGTGCGGCGCATCCGGGCACAGACGGTCGCCAGACAGCGCCAGCGCGCCGCGGTAGTGAACCGCTTCGTGCGCCACGACCTGCGACACGCCGCCCAGATTCTGCTGGGCTACGGCTACCAGTTGCGCGAGGAGGGCAACGACCTCGGGGAGAAAATCGAGGACGTCGGTGAGGACCTCGCGGAGACCCAAACCCGGGTGGAGGTCCTCGACGACTTCCTCGACGACGAGGCCGAACGAACGGGCGTCGACCTGGGCGAACTCATCGCGGACAACCACGAGAACTGGACGGCCGACTACCCCGACGCCGACGTGGAGACGGACCTGGAGGGCGACCTCTCGGCCCGCGCGGGCGAACACGTCGACATGGCGCTGGCGGAACTCGTCGAGAACGCCTGTCGCTACGGGGGCGACCCGCCCAAGGTAACCGTCCGTGGGCGCCGGGACGGTGACACCGTCCGGGTCGAAGTCCTCGACAACGGCGAAGGCATCCCCGAAAGCGAACGGAAGCTCATCAACGAGGACGGCATCGAGACCCAACTCGACCACAGCAGCGGGCTCGGCCTCTGGCTGACGAAGTGGACCGCCGAGCGCTACGGCGGAGGCCTCTCCGTCGAGAGCACCGAAGACGGGAGCAAGGCGACGCTGCGGCTCCCCGCCGCGTAGCGCCGGCACGACTCCTTCGCGTTTGTGGTCCCCCGGAGAACGTTTATCCGTCCCACCGCCGAGAGCGGCGTATGACTCGCATCAACGCCGTCCGCGAGCGCTTCGACGACCGCCCACAGTCGGTCGCGGGCGTCGCGTTCGTCCTGACCGCGACGTGGTTCCCCCTGTTTCTCATGGCGTGTGCGGCCATCGCGCCCGGCTACGAAGTGCACGGCGGCGCCATCAGCGACTTCGGCGTCATCGCGGAGACGGCGCTCCTGTTCAACGCCACGATGGTTCTCACCGGGCTCGGGAACGCGCTCGGGGGGTACGCCTACTACCGAGTCCACGGGAGCCGCCGCCTGCTGGCGCTGTTCGGGCTCACGAGCGCCGGGAGCGCCGGGGTCGGCTTCTTCCCCTCGACGGTGCCGGCGCCCCACTACGCCTTCGCGCTCCTCGCGTTCGTCGCGCTCAACGCGCAGGTCGTCGCGTGCTCGCGGCGCGCGCCCCCCGGCCTGCGCTCGCTCGGCGTATTCGCTGGCGTCGCCGGCTTCGCTTCCCTCGGGCGCTTCGTCTTCGCCGACGCCTACGGCCCCCTGGGCTTCGGCGGCGTCGAGCGGATGGTCGTCTACCCCGCGATCCTCTGGTTGCTCGCCTTCGGCGGGACCCTCCTCGGCGGCGCGAACAACCCCTCGGGGAAAGTATAAATGGGCGGGAGTGGTTGTCACACTCAAGATACGAGGCCGGGAAGGTCACGATGGGTGCCAGTAACGACATGGGAGAGGCGGGCCGCGAACCGGGCTACGAGCGCTCGGTCCTCGAAGCGGTCATCGAGACCGTCCCGAACGGGATTCTCGTCGTCGACGAGAACCGGGAGTTCTTCACCTACAACAATCAGTTCATCGAGATGTGGGACATCCCCGAGGAGGTGGTGGTCTCCGGCGACGACCAGCAGGCGCTCGACGCGGTGCTCGACTCGCTCGTCGACCCGAGCGCGTTCCTCGAGACGGTCGAGTACTTCTACGACCACCCCCACGGGGAGAGCCAGGACGAACTCGAACTCACCGACGGGCGGGTGTTCGAACGCTACACCGGGCCGGCGCGGGACGACGAGGACGGGTACTACGGCCGGGTCTGGGTGTTCGAGGACGTGACCGAGCGCGTCCGCGCCAGGCGCGAATTTGAACAGAAAAACGAGCGCCTGGAGGCGTTTATCGACATCCTCACACACGACCTCCAGTCGCCGCTCAACGTCGCGGCCGGGCGGACGGAGCTCGCGCGCGAGGAGACGGGCAACGAGCACCTCGCCGCCGTCGTTCGGTCCCACGAGCGCATGCAGACGATGCTCGACGAACTCCTGACGCTCGCTTGCGGGGAGAAGGACCCCAACAAGGCGGAGGCGGTGTCGCTCGCCGACCTCGCCCACCGGTCGTGGGAGACGGTGCCCACGGCGGACGCGACGCTCCGCGTCGACACCGAGCGCACGTTCCGGGCGGACCCGCGTCTGCTCCGGGAACTGCTGGAGAACCTCCTCGGGAACGCCGTCGAACATGGTTCGACGGGCAGTCGGACGCAGTCCGACGACGCGGCCCGCCACGGCGGGGAGAACGTAACTGTCACCGTCGGCGACTTCCCCGGGGGGTTCTACGTCGCGGACGACGGCCCGGGAATCCCCGAATCGGAGCGCGAGCGGGTGTTCGAGACCCGATACACGACCGACGATGACGGGACCGGCCTCGGCTTACGAATCGTCTCGCAGGTGGCGAACGCCCACGGCTGGAACGTCGAGATAACCGAGAGCGACGAGGGAGGGGCGCGCTTCGAAGTCACCGGCGTCGACGAGGAGTAATCAGTTACTCCAGCAGGCCCAAGTCCTCCGCGACGAGGTCCGCGAACTGGTCGGCCACGTCGGGGTCGACGCCCGCGATTTCCTCGCCGTCGTGGACGCGCTCGTTGTGCTGTTCGACCGTCTCGGCGAGTTCCGAGAGCGAAACCCGGTTGGTCGTCTCGCACGCCTCACAGTGAACGGGGACCGTCGGCTCGTCGTCTTCGCGCGACATTACCGCGAGGTTTCCGCGGACGGATAAGAAACGTTCGGCCGGCGGGGACTACCCCGACACCGCCCGGTACCAACCGGGGTCGGCTTCCCGCCGGTCGAACAGCTCCGAGCGACAGGCCGGACAGTAATCCGGCGTGTCAGAGACGCTCCGGGGGACGTACACCGCGTTGCCACACTCCACACACGCGTCCGAGACGACCGTGACGCAGTCCGCACAGAGGTTGAAGTCGTCGACCGTGAGTTCGCGCAGTCCGTCGAGTTGTTTGTCCAGGGTGTACTCGTCGATGACCGACTGACAGTTGTGGCACGGTTGCATAGCGATACATTGTGCCAATTAGTACCACGGCACAAGTATCTGTCCCCCGAACCGCCCGATGGCGAACGGCTCAGTCGGTGGGGAGCCAGACCTGCATCCGGCCCTCCTCGCGGTTGTCCCAGGCGTAGTAGGGAACCGCCGTGACGGTGGTCTCCTCGCGAGTCTCCTTCCACTCCCGGTAGAGTTCGCCGTCCCAGTCCTCGGCGCTGAGGAGCTCAGCCTCGGCGTCGAGCGCGAGCACGCCGTCCAGCAGGTCGTCGGCGGCGCGCGTCTCGACGGCTCCCTCGGGGTCGACCCGCAGCCGCGAGGGCGCCTCGCCGAGGTCGGTTTCCTCGACGCAGTAGACGAGGGGACCGCGCTGGAAGGCGAGTTGCCCCGCGTCGTCCGGCGCGTCGGGGTGGGCCGCCATCCGTTTGACGGGAAGGTCGAAGGCGAGTTTCACGGTATCACCGTCCTCCCAGACGCGTTCGACGGTGAGGTAGCCGTCTTCGCGTTTACCCTCGACGGGCTCGCCGTTCACGCTCAGTTCGGGGTCCTCACACCACTCGGGTACCCGGAGGTGGAGCGCGGCGTCGAGTTCGTCCTCGACGCCCACGTCGAGTTCGACCGACTCGCCCCACGGGTAGTCGGTGCGCTGGCTGAGCGTCATCTCCTGCCCGTCGACCGTCAGCGAGGCCTCGCTCCCGAGGTAAAGGTTCACGTAGGCCTCGCCGTCCGCGGTGGCGTAGACGTACTCACCGAGCGACGCTAAGAGGCGCGCGAGGTTCGGCGGGCAACAGGCGCAGGCGAACCACCCCTTCCGGTGGTGGTCGCCCAGGCTCTCCAGGGGGTTCTCGTAGAAGAACTCCGTGCCGTCCAACGAAACTCCCGCGAGCACGCCGTTGTACAGCGCACGCTCCAGGGTGTCGTAGAAGCGGCCCTCGCCAGTGAGTTCGAACATCCGGCGGTTCCAGAAGACGCTCCCGACGGCGGCGCAGGTCTCGGCGTACGCCGACCGGTTGGGGAGGTCGTAGTCCCGCGTGAAGCGCTCGCCGTCCGAGGTGGAGCCGATGCCCCCCGTGACGTACATCCGCTTCTCGGTCATGTTCGTCCAGAGCGTCTCCAGCGCGTCGAGGAGGCTCTCGTCGCCGGTCTCCGCGACCACGTCGGCGGCGCCGCAGTAGAGATACATCGCGCGAACGGAGTGGCCGTCGACCGTCTCCTGCTCGCGAATCGGCGCGTGGCTCTGGCCGTACGTCGCGTCGTAGTCGTCGCCGGTGTGCCACCACTCCCCGCCGGCGAGCTCGTCGGGGTGGTCGGTCTCCCAGTCGAAGCGCTCGGTCGTCCCGCGGGCCTCCACGAAGTACTCGGCCAAATCGAGGTAGCGCCGCTCGTCGGTGACGCGGTACAACTTCACGAGGGCGAGTTCGATCTCCTCGTGGCCGGGGGCGCCGTGGAGGTCGTCCGGGCCGAACACGTCGTCGATGTGGTCGGCGAAGGCCATCGCCACCTCGAGGAGGGAGTCCTCGCCCGTCGCGCGGTGGTGGGCGACGGCCGCCTCGATGAGGTGGCCGGCACAGTAGAGCTCGTGGAGGTTCCGGAGGTTCGTCCAGCGCAATTCGTCGTCGAACTCCAGTTGGAGGTAGGTGTTCAGATAGCCGTTCTCCTCCTGGGCGGCGGCGACGAGCTCGATGACCTCGTCCACCCGCTCCTTCAGGTCGGGGTCCTCGCGGGTCGCGAGCACGTAGCTCGCGGCCTCCAGCCACTTGTAGGCGTCAGAGTCCTCGAAACACATCCCCTGGAACCCGCCCTCCTTCCCGTCGCGGGCGCGCCGGAAGTTCGGGAGACAGCGTTCGCCGAGCTGGTCGTACTGGTGTTCCAGGGACGTTTCGCGGTTCGTCTCCAGGCGGTCGTTCCAGAAGCCGTCGTCAATGGACACGTCCGCGAGCGGGGCCGGCGACGGGCGCCGATCCGGGGATCGGAGTGGCATACCGGCACGTCCGCACCCGGGCAAAAGAACGGTTCGGAACGCACCCCGTTCGTCCGGTACGTTCACCCTACCCGAGGCGGTGAGCCGTTCAGGCGCTCGATTCCGTGAGCACGTCCTCGGGGCGGATGCGCAGAACCACGCGCTCCGTTTGGATGGGCGTCTCGTAGTCCGTGCCGATATAGCGCTGTGCGAGTTCGTCGATGTGTTCGCGGGCGCCCTCGGTGGTGATTTCCTCGACCTCGCCGGTCACGGAGAGATACCGGTAGGGGTTCTCCGGGTCGGCCATGCTCAGCGCCACAGTGGGGTCCTTCGCCGCGTTTCGCTCCTTGCGCCGGCCGCGCTCGGTGTTCACCAGCAATCGGTTGTCCGCGGCGTCGTAGCCGATCCAGACCGGGGTCGCGTGGGGCGTCCCGTCCGGGTTCATCGTCGTCAGGTGCGCGAGCGTGTCCGTCTCGAAGAGGTCGTGGAACGCCTCGGGGATTTCTGCCATACCCACCCTACCCCGGGGGACCGATTAACTCCTGTGGGCTCGTTTTACGACTGCAAAACAGAGAAGGTCGACTCTACTCGCCGACGGCCAGCGTGACGCTGTCCGCGTCCAAATCTTCGATTTCGGCCTCGATTTCGAGCGACCCTGCCTCGCGTGCGGCCTGCACGACGGCGATGCAGTCGCCGTGGAACGCCGAGCGCTCCTCCCCGACCCACGGTTCGTCGCTGTCGAGATTGCCGTTGTCGACGCCCGCGATGTCGCCGGCGCCCTCGGCCGTGAATTCGACCGTATGGTCGGCGTGCGGGACTCGGTTCCCGTCCTCGTCGGTGACGGTCGCGCGGACGTAGACGAGGTCGCGGCCGTCCGCGGCGAGCGTCTCCCGGTCGGCCTCAAGTTCGAGGGCATCGGGTTCGCCCGCGGTTTCGAGGGTGTGTTCCGCGACGGTTTCGCCTCCCTCCTTGGCGACGGCGCGCAGGTCGCCGGGCTCGTAGGGGACGTCCCACTCCATCGGCCGGGCGTCGTACTCCTCGCTGTGCTGGGTGCCGAGCAGTTCGCCGTTCTGGTAGAGCTCGACGACGTCGGCGTTCGTGAAGGTGTAGACGTTCACGAAGCCGCGGGTGTCCTCCCGGTCCTCGAAGTTCCAGTGCGCCGAGAGCGGCGGCCAACTCCACGCCGGGCGCACGGCGGGTCGCTCGCGCTCGTGGTCGACGGCCGCGGCGAACACCATCGGTTCGTCGGACCACACGGACTGGTGGAAGCGGCCCTCGGGCTTGATTGCCCCCGTGGTGTCGATGAGCCCGCCGGCCCACCCCTTGTTCGGCCAGTCGCGGGCTTCCCCCAGATAGTCGATGCCGGGCCAGATGAACTGGCCGGCGACGTACTCCTTCTGTGCGACGTCGTACCACGGGTTGCGGGGGACGAACGCCAGCGGGTCGTCGCCGTCGCCCCTGAAGTAGGCGCGACACTCCGACCCCACCAACGGGTTGTCGATGCCGGCGTCGCGGAAGTCGTCGTACCAGTGCTCGCAGTAGTTACAGCAGACGATATCGACGTGCTCGGCGACCGCTTTGATGTTCTCGACGACGCCCTCGGTGCCGTCGCCCCAGCCCGGGTTGCCGTACGTCGTCGGGCGGGTGGGGTCCATCTCGCTGGCGGCCTCCGTGAGCATCGCCAAATCCTCCAACATCTCCTCCTCGCCCTGGTCGAAGTTCTCGTTGCCGACGCTCCACGCGACGACGGAGGGATGGTTCCGGTCCCGGTTTATCATCGCCGAGAGGTCCTCGCGCCACCAGTCGTCGAAGAACTCCTCGGCGCCGACGTGGCGCCACTTGTCGTACAGTTCGTCGATGACGACGAAGCCCATCCGGTCACAGAGTTCCAGCAGTTCGGGCCGGGGCGGGTTGTGCGCGGTCCGAATCGCGTTACAGCCCATCTCTTTGAGCGTTTCGAGGCGCTTTTCGAGGGCGCGCTCGGTGACGGCGGCGCCCAGACAGCCGGCGTCGTGGTGGAGGTTGACGCCCTTCATCGTGAGGCGCTCGCCGTTGAGGAAGAAGCCCGCGTCGCTCGTCCACTCGAAGGTGCGGATGCCGAAAGGCGTGACGTAGTCGTCAACGGGTTCCGCCCCCTCGCCGTTCTCCTCGTAGACGATGTGGCGGACGAAGTATCGGTTCGGGTCCTCGACGTCCCAGACCTCCGGGTCCGCGACCGTGAGGAGTTGCTCGAACTCGTGGGCGTCGTCCGCCTCGACGGTCGCCTCGTCGCCCGCGGTAGCCACCACGTTCCCGTCGGGGCCGACGATTTCCGTTTCGAGCGCGCATGCGGCGTCCGCGTCGCCCTGGTTTCGGACCTCGGTGAGGACGCCCACCTCGGCGCGCTGGTCGTTGAGCGCGTTCGTGCGCACGTCCGTCCCGAACGGCGAGACGGCGAGCGAATCGGTCTCGACCAAGTGGACGTCCCGGTAGATGCCCGAGCCCGTGTACCAGCGGCTGTGGGGGTAGTCGTCGTTGTTCACGCGGACCGCGAGCGTCTCGCCGCCCGAGAGGTCGACGTCGTAATTGACAGTCGAATAGCCGTAGGGACGGTTCCCGATGTGCTCACCGTCGACGTACACGTCGAAGTCGCGGTAGACGCCGTCGAAGCGAAGGGTGGTCTCGCCCGCGACGTCCTCGGGGACCTCGCGGCGGTACCAGCCCACGCCGCCGGGCGCGAAGCCCTGGGCGGCGCCGCCGGGGTTGTCCTCCTCGAAAGGGCCCTCGATGGACCAGTCGTGTGGGACCTCGATTTCCTCCCAGTCGTCGTCGTCCAGCGCGGGGTCGGCGCCGTCCTCGACGTCGCCGCGGCGGAAGCGCCAGCCCGTCTCCAGCCGTCGGGAGCGTCGGTGCTCCGGTGTGGGTTCGTTCATCGTAGACAGGTCCACGGGACGGGTTAACTCGATTGTGGTTCAGCGGCAGGGCTCCCGGGAGTCCGTCAGAGCCATACTCCGCCTCCGAGAGGAACGGGCATGGAACACGAGGACTTCCCCGGCGTCGAGCTCCACAACATCACCGCGACCGCGCCCGCCGAGTGGGACGAATCGGGCGAACAGCTCCTGCGCGTCCCCGACGAGGTCGGCGACGGGCTCAACGAGATGGCCCAGGGCCGCGTGCGCTGTCCCTCGGGCGGCGAAATCCGCTTCGTCCCGCAGGACGGCGAGGACGTCGAGATAACCATCTCCACGAACGAGGACTGTCAGTTCCGAGTGTTCTGGGGCCCCTTTCAGCCGTGGCAACCCACCGAAATCGCGGCGGGCGAAACCCACACGCTGACGCTGAACGTCCCCGAGCGCGTCGCGGAGATGGACGAGAACATCGAAACGGGGCGCTTCGCCCGGAACGTCTGTCGGGTCCGCTTCGAGCGCTACGCGCCCATCGCCGTCCACGACGTCTCCGGAAACCCCCGAACGCCCGAAGCCGGCGAGGTCCCCGAGAAACGGATGCTCGCCTACGGAACCTCCATCACGGAGGGCGCCGCGGGCTCGGCGACGCACATGAACTACGTGAACCACGCCGCCCGCGAGCTCGGCGCGGACCCGCTCAACCTGGGCTGTTCGGGCTCCGCGTACTGCGAGGAATCGATGGCCGAGCACATCGCCGGCCGCGACGACTGGGAGTTCGCGACGCTCGCGCTGTCGGTGAACATGGCCAACACCGGGAACTTCCCGGTCGAGGAGTTCGCGGAGCGCGCTGAGCCGTTCGTGAACACCATCGCCGAGGCGAACCCAGAGAAGCCGGTGGCGTGTATCACGCTGTTCCCCTACCACGACGACATCACCGCGTCGGGCGACGCCGAGCATTCGGCGGCCTACCGCCAGACCCTCCGGGACATCGTCGCGGACGCGCCCGAGAACGTCACGCTCCTCGAGGGCCCCGACCTGCTGGACCCGGCCCACCTGGGCGCCGACCTCCTCCACCCCGGCGACACGGGGATGGAGGAGATCGGGGAGAACCTCGCCGCGGAAATCGAGGACCTGGTGTAAAACGGCTCAGCCCCCGCGTACGGGCTCGGCAGGGACGCCCGCGACCGTCTCGCCGGGCGGCACGTCGTCGACCACGAGGGAGTTCGCCGCGACCTGTGCGTCGGCGCCGATTTCGACGCCGGGGAGGACGACCGCGCCCGCGCCCACCATCGCCTGCTCGCCGACGACCACGTCGCCCAGCCGGTACTCCTCCTGGAGGAACTCGTGACAGAGCAGCGTCGCGTCGTAGCCGACGATGCAGTCGGCCCGCAGCGTGATGCGCTCGGGCCAGAACACATCCGGCGTCGCCTCCAACCCCCAGGCCGCGCCCGTTTCGACAGTGATGCCGAGGCGGCGGAGCGCCCAGTTTTTCACCCGCAGGGAGGGCGCGAGGCGCGCGACGAGCACGAAGACGTAGTTGAAAACGATGGTGAAGAGGGATTTCTCGTCGGGCCACGACCACAGGGAGTTTCGCGGGCCGGGCGTGGCGTGGCGCTCCAGGCGGTCGTAGCGCGCCGGGCGGTCGTCGGTGTCGTCGCCGGCTTCGCTCACACCCGAGGTTCGGGCGAGGCGGGCTTAGCCGTTTGGGACTACGCCGATACGCGAAGCGTCTCGCCGGCCCGGAGGTCGAACACCGCGGGCTCCGATTCCGAATGGTTGCCCTCGACGGGAGCCCCGTCGACCGTGAACGCCGCGTCCGCTCCGGTCCGAACCCGACACTCGCCGTCGCTGAGCGCCGTGATGCGCGCGGCGTCGAGGGTACCGTCGCTCCACTCGATGTCAACCTCGAACCCACCCCGTGCGCGCAGCCCTTCGACGGACCCCTCGTCCCACGCCTCCGGGAGCGCCGGCAGGAGTTCGAGGGTGCCGTGGTGGCTCTGGAGCAGGGCTTCCGCGATGCCCGCCGTCCCGCCGAAGTTGCCGTCGATTTGGAACGGTGGGTGGAGGTCGAAGAGGTTCGGAGCGGTCGAGTCCGTGAGAAGCTGTTCGACGTACGTGCCGACTCCCTCGCCGTCCCCGAGGCGGGCGAACTGGTTGACGAGCCACGCGGCACTCCACCCCGTGTGCCCTCCGCCGTGTTCGAGGCGGCGTTCGAGCGACGTTCGGACAGCGGCCGCGAGTTCGGGGTCCTCGCGCCGGCTGATGGCGTCCCCGGGGTGGAGCCCGTAGAGATGGGAGATGTGCCGGTGGCCCGGTTCGGGTTCGTCGTAGTCCTCGATCCACTCCTGGAGCTGGCCGTGTTTTCCTATCTGTCGGGGTGGCAGGCGCTCGCGGGCGGCGACGAGGTCGTCGTGGAACTCCCCGCGCACGCCCAGGGCCTCGGCGGCGGCGACGCAGTTCCCGAAGAGGTCGTGAACCAATTCGATGTCCATCGTCGGGGCGTAGGTGACCGTCGCCTCCTCGCCCTCGGCCGTCCGGTAGGCGTTCTCCGGCGACATCGAGGGCGCCGTGACCAGCCAGCCCTCCTCGGGGTGTTCGACAAGGAAGTCGAGGAGGAACGCCGAGGCCTCCCGGAGAACGGGGTAGACCTGCTGGCGGAGGGTGTCGCGGTCGCCGGTGAACCGGTAGTGGTCGAAGCAGTTGCGCGCGAGCCACGCCGCGCCCGTCGGCCAGAGCCCCCAGCGCGCCCCGTCGACGGGCGCGGTGTTCCGCCAGAGGTCCGTGTTGTGGTGAACGGCGAAGCCCTCACAACCGTAGTGGGTCTCGGCCGTCTCACGGCCCGACGGCCGCAGGGAGTCCACGAAGGAGAGGTAGGGTTCGGCGCACTCCGCGAGGTTCGTCACCTCGGCGGGCCAGTAGTTCATCTCCAGGTTGACGTTGACGGTGTAGCCGCTGTTCCAGGGCGGTTCGTACTCGTCGTTCCAGACGCCCTGCAAGTTCGCGGGGAGCGTCCCCGGGCGGGAGCTCGCCGCCAGCAGGTAGCGGCCGTACTGGAAGTAGAGCGCCGCGAGCGCCGGGTCGTCCCCGAGTTCCTCGAAGTCGGCGAGGCGCTCGTCGGTCGGCTTTTGCACTTTCTCTCCCACATCGAGGTCGACCCGTTCCATCAGTTCGCGGTGGTCCGCGACGTGGGCCGCGCGGGCGTCGTCGTAGGAGCGCATCCCGGCGGTTTCGAGGGTGTCCTCGCAGGCCGCCGTCGGGTCCGCGTCATGGGAGGTGAAGCCCGTGAGGACGACCGTGAGCGCGTCGGCGCCCTCGACCGAGAGCGCGGCGGTTCCGGGCCCGTCGCGGTCGTCGGGAACGGGGGGCGTCTCTCCCTCGAAGGGAACCACGTCGCCACCCTCCGCGCGGACGGCGGCCCGCGCCTCGAAGCGCAGTCCCCACCCGCCCCCGTCCCGGCCCTCCTCCGGCGGGTCGAGGACCTGCCCGCGGAGAACGAGTTCGTCGCTGACAGTACCCGCCGTCGCGTGACGTTCGCGCCCGAGCGCGACCGTCGTGTCGATGCTATCGGGGCCCTCCGACTCGACCCGCATGACGATGGCGTCGTCCGGTTCCGAAACGAAGTACTCGCGGGTGTACGCGGTCTCCCCGACCCGGTAGGTAGCCCGCGCGACGCCCGATTCGAGGTCGAGTTCGCGGCGGTAGTTCTCACACTCCGCGTGGTCCGTGACGACCGAGAGGTCGCCGAAGGTCTGATACGGGCGCAGGGTAATCGGGTCGCCCATCATTTTCTCCTGTCCCAACCGCTGGGCTGCCTCGACCTCGCCGTCGAAGAGCAACTCCCGAACGTCCTCTAAGTGCTCGCGTGCCGCCGGGTTCCGGCTGTCAGTGTGGCCGCCGGCCCAGAGGGACTCCTCGTTGAACTGTACCCGGTCGGCGTCCGGGCGGCAGAACGCCATCGCGCCGAGCCGGCCGTTTCCCAGGGGAAGAGCTTCGAGCCATTCCGTGGCGGGCTCGTCGTACCACAGCGTGTCGGTCATACGGGCGTGTCGTGCCAGTCCGTCATATAGGTTCGCGGGGACTTTGAGCGAGTACGACGGTTCTATATCGTGATTATAGATTTATTGTCCGTGGCGGGCTGACTCTTATACCTCCTCCCCGCAAAGCCCCGGCAATGCGTGCCATCGTCCAGACTGGCCCCGGCGAAGCCGAACTCCGAGAGCGCGAGCGACCCGAACCGGGGGAAGGGGAAGCCCTCGTCCGGGTTCACACGGCAGGAATCTGTGGCAGCGACGCCCACGCCTACGAGTACGACGGCGGCTACGAGTGGGTTCCCATCCCCAGAGTGATGGGCCACGAGTACGCCGGCACTGTCGAGGAACTCGGAGAGGGCGTGGCGAACGTCTCCGTGGGGCAACACGTCGTCGAGGAACCCATCCACGCCTGCGGGGAGTGTTTCCAGTGCAAGAACGGCCAGCCCAACGTCTGCCAGGACTTCTCAATCACCGGGATGCACCGCGACGGCGCCTACACGGAGTACGTCGCGGTTGATGCCGACTGGCTCCACCCCGTTCCCGAGGGTGTGCCCCTCGCCGACGCGGCCATCACCGAACCCACGAGCGTCGCGGCGCGGGCCGTCCTCACCCAGTCGGACATCGAGCCCGGGGACTCCGTGCTCGTGCAGGGCCCGGGACCCATCGGCGTCCTCTGCGCGGCTATCGCGGACTCGCTGGGCGCCGACGTAGTCGTCTCCGGGTTAGGGAAGGACGGCGTCTACCGCCTCCCGCTCGTTCGGGAGTTGGGCATCGATGCGGTGAACGTCGAGGAAACCGACCTAGGAACAATCGCGAGCGAGCGCGGCGCCGGCGGGGGCTTCGACGCGGTCATCGACGCGACGGGCCACCACGCGGGCGTTTCCACGGCCGTCGAACACGTGCGAAAGGGCGGCCACGTCGTGATGGTCGGCATCCCGAACGGTTCGAGCGACGTTTCCTTTACCGACTCCGTTCGAGGGGAAGTGCCCATCTACACCTCCTACGGCTCGACGTGGCGGAACTTCGAGCAGGCGCTCCGGCTCATCGGCGACGGTGCCGTCGACGCCGGCGCGGTCATCGACGACTCGTTCTCCGCGTCCCGCCCCGCGGAGGCCTTCGAGGCGTTCCTCGCCTCGGAGACCTGCAAGCCGGTGTTCTCCTTCGCGTAGCGCACCAATCTTTACCTCGCCCGCCCGCGGATTCCGGGATATGGTGCTCGACGCACACACCCACGCGTGGGGACCGCCCAGCAGGGACCATCCGTGGGTGAACGGGCCGCTGGTCGAAGACGTGGGCGAGTACGCGGTTCCGCCGGTCTACCGGGCCGACGACCTGTTGGAAGGGATGGACCGTGCCGGTGTCGACGAGGCCGTCGTCGTCGGCTTCCCGCTCCCGGAGTGGACCGACAACCACTACGTCTACGAGGCCGCGGCCAGGGAGCGACTCTCTGGCATCGTCATGCTCGACCCCTTCGCCGAGGACGCGGCCGAGCGCCTGCGGGACGCGATGGCCCACGACGGCATCCTCGGCTTTCGCCTGGGCGCTCTCTGTCCCTACGACCGGATGTGGGAGACGTTCGACGCCGAACAGACGTGGCTCCGCGACGCAATTAGAGAGGAGGCGTTCTGGGAGGCCGCCCGCGAAACGGGGGCGCTGGTCCAGGTTCTGGCGGACACGGCCCAACTGGACCAGGCGCTCGAACTCGTGGAAACCTACCCCGAACTCACCTACCTCTTCGACCACTACGGGCACGCCGACCCCTCGGAGAACCCCGATTCGGGTCCCTTCAGCCGCTTTTGCGACTTCGCGGCGTACGACGTGGCGGTGAAGGTCTCGGAGACGCCACACCACTCCAAGGAACCCTACCCCTACGCGGACCTCCATGACCACGTCCGCTGGCTGGTGGAGACCTTCGGCCGCGAGCACGTCGTCTGGGGCTCGGACTTCCCGAACGTCAGCGACGTCTGCGGGTACGAGCGGAGCCTGTCGTGGCTCAACGAGGTCGACTCCCTCTCCAGGACGGACCGCGAGTGGCTGACGGGGCGCGCGTTTCGGGAGTTAGCGCGCTGAGAACCGGGAGATACACGGGAACGGAGCGTTTTCTTGGGCTATGGCTCCGACCGTCCACGCCCTCCGCAACGAGATTCGGGTGTCCGTCGGCAGGTACGAGCGCGTCGAATCGACCGGCTTCACCAAGGAGGCGCTCGCGGCGCTCTGCGAGTCGCTGGACACCGACGCCGGCGCGGGGTCGGGGAAGGCCGCGATGCGTGCGGCGGTCCGCGATGCGGTCGGTCTCGATGCGCGCGAGGGCGCGTTCCGGAAGGCCGAACTCGAGGCCATCGCCGAGACGCTACGCGAGTGACTTTTCTCCGGGGAGCCGGTAGTGAGTGTATGAAACGCCGCGCAGTTCTCGGGTCCCTCGCCGCGGCCGTCGCGGGCGGACTCGCCGGGTGTTCAGGCACGACGGGCGGCGGAGAGCCGACGACGACGGAGCAACCCGCTCCCTTCGAACACGTGGGCACCATCGACGCGTCGTTCGTCACGAACGGCGAGTACCCGACCGACGACGACCCCGCGGACGGCTACCCGCCGGCGTTCCCGGACCCGCCCGCCGCGCCCGACGCCGACCCGAGCGGCTTCGAGACCATCGAGGCGAACGGGGAATCCGTCCGGCTGGCGCCCATCGACGTCGTCGAGGACTGGTACCGCAGGGGGGAAGCACGCTTCGTCGACGCGCGGGGCATCGCACAGTACGAGCGCGCCCACGTCTACGGGGCCGTCGCCTCGCCGGCCCAGCAGGGTTCGACGGGGAGCGGGATTCCGGGGTGGCCGACCGACGAGCGGGTCATCACCTACTGTGGCTGTCCGCATCACCTCTCCTCGATACGCGCCGCGGGGCTCCAGAAGTCGGGGTACACGAACGTCTACGCGCTCGACGAAGGGTTCAACGCGTGGGGCGACCGGGAGTACCCGATGGCGGGCGTCTCGGAGGAGACGACCGTCTCGGAGTGGACCCTCGAAGGCGTCGACCCGGACGGCACCGGTTCGTACGCGTGGGTGAGCGGCGAGCGCCAGTACGAGGCCGCGCCCATCCGGGCCGACGGGACGTACACGCTCCACGCGACGTTCTCGGACGCGGGCGCCGACACCGAGGTCGAGGTTTCGACGCCGTCCTACACCGTGCGCGGAACGCTGGGCGAGCTCGCGGCGAGCGAGATAGTCGAGCGATAGAACTCGTTGAGCGGGCCGGACGCCCGAATCGAAAAGCGAAGGTTCGCACGACATCCGGCTTCCGAGGGGCGTTCCCTCGGGTTCGCAGTGTGTCCTCCGGTTCGGTTCCCCCCTGTGGGCCCCAAGTGAACCTACGAACGCCCGTCATATCAATCTCCGTCGTTATTTTCGGAGATGGTCCATCCGCGTATTAACTGCCACGTGAACGCCCGTGGAGTGGCTCAGACGCCCTGAATCACACCCGTCACGCCGGCGCTCTCGGCGACGACCCATACAACGAAGGCGAGATACGTGACCAACAGCGAGTAGGACTCCGCCCCCGAGAGCGAGAGGTCCGTCCGGAGGAGTGCGAAGAGGAGGACGGTCGCGAGGGTGAGCACGGCGAACATCGGGACGGCGACGGCGAAGTCGACCGTGACGGCGGCGCCGCCGGTGGCGGCAACCAGGAAGACGCCGACGGGAATGGCCACCAGCAGGTCGAAGGTGTTTGAGCCGAGGACGTTGCCCAGGCTGGTAACGGCCTCGTCGTCCCTCGCGGTGCGGACGCTCACCAGCGTGTCCGGGAGGCTGGTCGCCGCCGCGATGACCGTGACGCCGGCGAGAAACTCGGGGACCCCGAAGGTGGCGCCGAGCGATTCGACGGCGCTCACCAGTTGTTCAACGGCGACGAGAATGAACAGGAGCCCGCCGCCGAGCGTGAGCCACTGCCGGCGCACGTTCACCCCTTCAACGGGAGGCGCCTCGTGGTCGGCGACGTCCTGCCACTGGATGAACAGGTAGAGCCCGTAGAGGAGCAGCGGAATGAGGGCCAGCGACGGGGTGAGCGTGCCCGTGAGGTCGCCTGCGGGGGCGTAGATGACCGCGAGCGCGAAGGTGATCACGAGCACGGAGACGGCGATCATGTAGAACTGCGCCTCCTTGTAGACGACTGTCCGGCTCGTCTCCAGTTCGCCGTCGGAGACGATGCCCGACAGCGCGGGAATCACGAGGATGTTGAAGATGGCGGAGCCGACGATGGAGCCGACCCCCATCTCGAAGACGCCCGCGAGCGCCGTGAAAACGACGCTCGCCAGTTCGGGGAAGCTCGACCCGACGGCGACGACGATGGAGCCCTGCACCACCGCGGGCAGGCCGTAGTGACCCGAGAGGGCTTCGGCCGAGGACTCGAGCCAGCCGCTGCCGATCCAGATGAACGCCGTCGCGACGAGCAGTACGAGCACGTCGACGACCGGCGAGTGCCCCAAGAGGCCACCGAGGACCATGGGCGCGGTTCAGCCCACGAGGGGATGAAACCACCGACCGGGAGCGTACTCCCTACTCGCCGCCCGCCTCGACGAAGGCGACGTGGCCGACATCCTCCCAGTCGCCCCCGGAGAACGAGCGCGCTTCGAGCGTGAGCGGGCCCGCCACATGGGGCGGGCGCTCGATGCGGTAGCGGCGCTCCCCGTCCCCACGGGGGATCGCCTCGGCGCGGAGACCCGAGCCCTCCACGTCGACCGTCTCGAAGTCGAGGTCGCGTTCGGTGCCGTCGCCGAGCGTGACAGTCGCCGGCCCCGAGCCGATTTCGGCGAGCGTCGTGATGGCTTCCTCCATGTGTGTGCCATGTGAACACACCCACTAAAGCGGCGGGGTCGGCGGCGATACACCAATTCTTGCCGGTCTCAGCGAACCACCGTGACGGGACAGGGCGCGCGCCGGACGACCCCTTCCGCGACGCTCCCCAGGAGCACCCGGGAGAGCCCTTCCCGGCCGTGGCTCCCGATGACGACCTCGTCGGCGTCAAGCGACTCGGCGTGCTCGACAACCGACCGAACGGGTTGACCGTGGCCCGTCTCCGTCCGGATATTCCGGCCGCGGGACTCGGCGAGTTCCCGCGCGTCAGCGAGGATTTCCTCGGCGCGGTTCTCCGCCTCCTCGGCTATCTCGCTCCAGTAGGCCTCCGAGGGGACACCCGCGCCCGGCGCGATGAACCGACTCGCCTCGGTCGGGTCCACCGCGTGGAAGGCGACGATTTCGGCGTCGGGGTTCCGGTCGAGGGCGTGTTCGAGCGCGTCGTTCGACAGCGGGCCGTCGTCGACGGGAACGAGAACCGTCTTCTCGGACATGGCGGGTGGTGTGAGCCCCTGCGTAAAAGGCGTCGTGGCCGAGGGCGTCGGGTGGAGGTTCCGCTGGGGGAGCGACACCGATGGAGATGCCCCAGCGGCCCGCCGGCCCGTTCGGCGAGTAGCTTTTTCGACCCCTATGTGCCTCTTTGAGGTATGTTCCGGAACCGGACCGAAGCCGGCGAGTTGCTCGCCGAGCGCCTCCAACGCGAGGGCGTCGAGGCCGACATCGTCTTGGGGGTTCCGCGCGGGGGACTCCCCGTCGCGCGGCCCGTCGCGGACGCGCTGGGCGTTCCCCTGGACATCGTCGCCGCGAAGAAGATGGGCGCGCCCGGCAACCCCGAGTACGCCATCGGCGCCGCCGCCAGCGACGGGAGCGTCTACCGCAACGAGGGCGCCATCGAGCGCACGAACGCCGGCGAGGCTTACGTCGAGCGGGCCCGCACGGACGCCGCCGAAACGGCCGCGGAAAAGGAAGAAACCTACCGACAGGGAGAGGCCCCCGACCTCGCGGGCAAGTGCGTCGTCCTCGTCGACGACGGCGTCGCCACGGGCGCGACGCTTATCGCCTGTCTCCGCCTCCTGCGTGGAAAGGGCGCCGCCTACGTCACCGTCGCCGTGCCGGTGGCCTCGCCGGGATCCCTCGACAAACTCGCGAGCGAGGCCGATGAGACCATCGCTCTGGAGGAACCTCTACGGTTCCAGGCCGTCGGGCAGTTCTACGAGACCTTCGACCAGGTAGAAGACGAGGAAGCCATCGACTACCTGCGAGGCAACTGAGAGGTAGTTATTTGAGTTCCCCCGACGAGACGCCACGTAGAGCCACGCGGGCTCTGGTTGGTCCCATGGAACTAGAGGAATTCGTCTCACAGAACGCGCCCGGCGAGACGGGCGCACGTTTCGAGTTGGAGAACAGCAAGCTGTTAGACATCGACGTCGACGAGCCGGTGATGACGAAGGCCGGCGCGATGGTGGCCTTCGAGGGCGACCTCTCCTTCGAGGGGAAGTCCTCCGCCGAGGGCGGCGTGATGGGCTTCCTGAAGGAGCAGGCCTCCGGCGAAGGGACGCCGGTCATGGAGGTATCCGGGCGCGGGAGCGTCTACGTCGCCGACCAAGGCAAGCGCGTCCAGATTCTCGATTTGGACGCGGGCGAGGGCATCTCGGTGAACGGCAACGACGTGCTCGCCTTCGAGGGGTCGGTCGACTACAAAATCGGGACGATAGGGAGCCTCGGGGGCGCCTCCGCCGCCGGATTGACGAACGTCTATCTCACCGGCCCGGGAATGGTCGCGGTCACGACCCACGGCGACCCGCTCGTGTTGGAACCCCCCGTCAGAACTGACCCCGACGCGACGGTCGCGTGGAGCGAGAACCTCTCGCCGAGCATCGAGACGAACCGCTCGCTCTCGGATATGGTCGGACAGTCCTCCGACGAGCGCTACCAGATGGCCTTCGACGGCGAGGAGGGCTTCGTCGTCGTCCAGCCCTACGAGGAACTGGGCCCGCAACCCTAATCCGAGACGATGGCGCCGACCATCGGCGAGCACTACCGACACGACGGCGAGACCTATCGCGTCGTCGGCGCCGGCGACCCGGTCGCGCTCCTGCGGGTGACCGACGGCGGCCGGCGGGCCTCGACGGGCGACCTGCGGCGGCTGCCCGCGGCCGACGTGCGTGAACTCGACGCCGCGCCGAATCCGGACGACGGCGTCCATCCGCTTCGAGCGCTCCGCGGGATGGCACAGGGACTCTACTGGGACGTTCGTAAGTTCCTCCCCCGCGGCTTTTAAGCTGGGACCCGACGCAAAGGTATGGACACGACGATGGATCTCCCCGAGGAAGGTTCGATGCCCCGCCTCGGATTCGGAACCGGCGGGCTGAAGGACGATACCGCCCGCGAGGCCGTTCGCGCGGCGCTCGACGCGGGCTACCGGCGCTTCGATACGGCCGAGGGCTACGGCAACGAGGAGGCCGTCGGGGACGCCCTCGCGGACGCCGAGCGCGAGGACGTGTTCATCACGTCGAAGGCCCTCCCCAAACATCTCGACTACGAATCGCTCATCGAGGCCTGCGAGCGCTCGCTCGAACGGTTGGGCGTCGAGTATCTCGACTGCTACCAGCTCCACTGGCCGAACCCCGCGATTTCGGTGCGCGAGACGATGGCGGCGATGACGAAACTCAAACGCGAGGGGAAAATCCGGCACGTCGGCGTCTCGAACGTCGAACCCTACACGCTGAGCTGTATCCAACACGTTTCGGAGGTGCCGGTCGCGGTGAACCAGATCGAGTACCACCCGTGGCGCCAGCAGCGCGACGTCGTGGCGTACTGCGAGAGCGAGGGCGTCGCCGTCGACGCGGCCGCGCCGCTCGCGCGAACCGAGGTGTTCGGGGAGGAAGCGATCGCGGACATCGCCGCCGCACACGGGAAAACCGAGGCGCAGGTCGTCCTCCGCTGGGCGCTCGAACGCGGCGTCGCCGTCGCGCCGGGCTCCGCTTCGCCCGAGCACATCCGCGCGAACGCCGACGTGTTCGGCTGGGAGCTCCGCGAGGAGGAGCGCGAGCGCATCGACGCGCTGGAGCGAGGGGAATCGGTCTACAACCTCTCGCCGCTGGACTGGGAGAACGACGCCTTCGGCATCGCGCGATAGGCTACTCCCGTTCGGGTTCCCGCTCGGTCCCCCGGGCGTATTCGGCCGCGTCCTCCAGCGACTCGGTTTCGAGGAGCTGATCGAGTTTCCGCTCGAACTGTTCGTCCGTGAGTTCGCCGCGGGCGTAACGCTCGCGGAGGGTTTCGAGCGCGTCGCGAGCGTTCTCCGCCTCGGGGTCGGGCTCGGCGTTCGGTCGGCTCTCCGTCGAGTTCTCGGCGTCCCACTCCGATTCGTCGTCGTCGAACAGCATCGCGACGACGGGGACGACGACGATGTAGCCGAAGAGCATCACCGCGAGCCAGCTCTGCCCGGGAAACAGGAACATCACGGCCAGCCACGTGCCCGTGACGACGGTGCTGGCGATTCCCGTGGCGTTCTCGCGGAACCGCTCGGCGACGCTCATATCGGAGGGAACGACGCGGAGGGCAAAAATCCCGCCCTCGTCCCGGAAACGACACAAGGTATATGGCGGCACACGGACCAGTTAGGACACTATAGAGGGACCTCAGAGGGACCCAAGCGGCGCCAACCAGCTATGACAGAAACACACCTCAACGCCACAGTCAGCCTCCGCGGGGTACTGTTCACAGTCAGCGATGACGTGCTCCTCGTGCGCCGGGCCAGCGACGGGGGGTGGGAACTGCCGGGCGGCCGCCTGAACACCGGCGAGGACGCCCGGGACGGCCTCCGGCGAGAGATCGACGAGGAAACGGGACTCGAGCCCGATATCGACCGGCCCGTCCACACGACGGCGTGGCAGAACGACGACGAGAACGGTCGATTCGCCGCGTACTACCGGGGGTACGTCGAGGCGTGCGCCGTGGATTTGAGCCCCGAGCACACCGACCATCGGTGGGTCGCGCCCACGCGGGCGCTGGAGATAGTCGACGGCCCGCAGCGCCGGGCGCTCGAACGTGCGATGGACGGCCGGGAGACGGCCGCGCCGGGCCCCTCCGCTGCGGAGGGGGCCGAAGCGACAGAGTAGGCGGCGCGACGGCAGGAGCGCCGTGGAAAAGCGAGCGGGGAGGAACGACCCGCGAGACACAGGCGGCGCGACGGCAGGAGCGCCGTGGAAAAGCGAGCGGGATACCGGACTCGAATACGGGCGAATCGCGGGGGCCGGGCGAAGGCCTTTGTGGTCCGGCCTCGGGGGGGAGAACATGCATATCGACCTCGACGACGTCGAGAACTTCGTCGCGCTGGGACACACGTTCGGGTCGCACGCCGTCGCGCCCGTCGAGTGGCCGATGGTGTGGACCGAACCCGAACAGACGCTGGTCGAAGGGGGCGAGGAGATCGTGATTCCGCCCGAAGTGGAGGACGCCGGCATCGGGCCCGAGCTCACCGCCGTCATCGGGGAGGACCTCCACCGCGCGACGCCCGCGGAGGCCGAGGAGGCGGTGTCGGCGCTCACGGTCTCCAACGACATCAGCGCGACCGGCGCGTGGCCCGGCCACCCCGGCGGCGACGTGACCAGCCCGGCGTACAAGATGTTCCCGACGTTCCGGCCCGTCCTGACGGAGGGCGTGCCCTACGACGGTAGCGACGAGGAACGTGCCATCACGGCACACATCGACGGCGAGACGACCGCGGACAGCACCACCGAGGAGATGCGCTTCACGCTCGGCGAGATGGTCGCGGACGTGAGTCGCGTCCTGCAACTCGAAGCGGGCGACATGGTCGCGCTCGGCGAACCCCACGCGGAAGGGACCCTGCGCGGCGCCGAGGAAGTGACCTGCGAGATCGAGGGCGTCGGGGAGCTCTCGAACCCGATTCGGGAGTCCGAGGACGAACGCGTATCCGGCCTGAACGGATGAATCACCCCCTGAGGTTCGTCTCGACACCAGACAAACGGTAATCCGGGTACGGCGCCCACAGACTTTTGGAGCAACGGTGGTACCCGAAGGCTATGAACGACGGTGAGGAATCCGGAGCAACCATCACGGACGTACAGACAACCATCATCGAGGGGAACTTCCCGTGGACGCTCGTTCGCATCTACACCGACGAGGGGACCTACGGGACGGGCGAGGCCGTCCTCGGGCCGAAGGCCGATGCTTACATCGACCACGCCAAGCAGTTTCTCATCGGCGAGAGCCCCCTCGACATCGACGCCCGGATGTCGGAGCTCTACGCGCGCCTGGCACACCACGGCGGCATCTCGGGCGTCGGCGTGACCGCCGCCTCCGCGCTCGACATCGCCCTCCACGACCTGGCGGGGAAGCTACTGGGCGTGCCCGCCTACCGGCTCCTCGGGGGGAAACACCGCGACTCGGTGCGGGTCTACTGTGACACCCATGCCGGCGCACACCTCCACGAGGCGGCCGACGAGGCCGAAAGCGAGGAGTTCGACGACCCCTACGCGCCGGAAGCGTTCGTCGGCGCCGCCGAGGAGGTCCTCGAAGAGGGCTTCGACGCCATCAAGTTTGACCTCGACGCCGGGCACCGCTTCGAGGGCGACATGCGCAACAGCCACCTCAGCAACAAGGGCGTCGAGTACCGCCGGAAGATCGTCGAGGGCGTTACGGAGGCCGTCGGCGACCGCGCGGACGTTGCCTTCGACTGTCACTGGTCGTGGAACGCCGACAGCGTCGGCCGGCTCGCCAGCGCCGTCTCCGACTACGACGTCTGGTGGCTGGAGGACACCGTCCCACCCGAGAACCACGACGTACAGATCGAAGTCACGAGAAACGTCGACACGACCATCGCGGCGGGCGAGAACGTCTATCGCGCCCAGGGCGCCCGGCGCCTCCTCGAAAACCAAGGGCTGGACGTGATTCACCCCGACGTGCCGAAGAACGGCGGGATGCTCGAAGCGAAGAAGATCGCCGACATGGCGAAGACCTACTACATCCCCCTCGCGTTGCACAACGTCTCCTCGCCCATCGGCACGATGGCGAGCGCGCACGTCGCCGCGTCGGCGTCGAACTTCCTCGCGCTGGAGTACCACGCCCGCGACGTACCATGGTGGGGCGACCTGGTGGGCGAGGAGCTCATCGAGGACGGCGAAATCGAAGTTCCCGACGAACCCGGCCTCGGCGTCGAGTTGGACCGGGGCGTCGCGAAGGAGCATCTGGCCGAGGGCGAGACGCTCTTCCAATAGCAAGCCCTCGCGCGGCGCCCCACGGGAGGGCGCCGCGCTCGCCCTTGTCGATTCCACCAGGGCCGCGCCTGTCGGCGCGGCCGCGGTTGTGTCCGCGGCTCTGTTTCCGCCTCCGCGGCCGCTCCGCAGTGCCTCTGCAACCGCCCCGCGACCGCGGTTCTTTCCTCGGACGGCTCACGCCCGCGGGAGCGAGAGGGTGATTCGGTTCCCCGACTCGTCGCTGTGGACCGTGATGTGGCCGTTCGAGAGGTTCACGCTCCAGTAGACGAGCCAGAGGCCGAGGCCGCTGCTGTGATACACCTCCGTCATGTCGTGGTTCCCGGCGAGCACGTCGGCCTCGACGGCCGGAATCGGCGGCGCGTTGTCCTCGACGGTGACCTCGATGTGCGTGTCGGTCCGTCGCGCGACGACTGACACGCGGGGCCGGTCGGCCGTGCTGTGTTGAATCGCGTTCTCCATCAGTTCGAGAAGGCCGAGTTCGAGTTCGGGGCGGCCGCGAACGGACGCGGAGTCGAGGCCCGACACGTCGATGACGGCGTCCGGGTGGCGCTCGCGCGCCGTCGAGACGCTGTCGGCGAGTATCCGTCGGAGGTCGACCGGCTCGCGGCCGGGCCGCTCGGAGATGTGGTCGATTATCTCGCGTTCCTTCTCCGCGCTCTGCAACAGGTCGCGGCTGGTCTCCCGGATGACAGCGGTCCGGTCGGCGGCCTCGGGGAACTCCTCCTCGATGAGTTCGGCCGTGCCGCTGACGACGTTGAGGTCGTTCCGGAGGTTGTGCCGGAGCAGGTTGTCGATGACGACGAGCTGGCGCTCGCGCCGGTGTCGGTCGGTGATGTCCCGGGTGAAGCCGGTGATGCGGACGACCTCCCCGTCCTCGACCACGGGTTGGCCCTGAACCCAGACCCACCGGTTGTACCCCTCGTCGGGGTTGACGCGGTACTCCATGTCGACCGCTTCCCCCCGGGAGAGACAGCGCATGGCGGCCTCGACGGCTTGTATGTCATCGGGGTGAATCGCGTCGAGAAACGCCGTCGGGTCCTCCCGGGTCGCCCCGACGGAGGCCCCGTAGATCTCCTCGTAGGCAGGGTTGAGGAAGAGGAGTTCCGACCAGTCCCCCGAAAACATCCACAACACGTCCCCGGAGACCGCGGCGATCTCCTCTAAACGCCTGGCCGTCTCGTCGCGGTCGCGCTCGGCTGTGACGCGGTCGGTGATGTCCCGGGAGCTGACGACGTAGCCGTCGAGGGCCTCATCGGTGAGGTTAGACATGCGGCTCTCCAACCAAACCCACCCGCCGTCGGCCGTCCGGTGGCGGTACTCGACGGTGGCCTCCGCGAAGTCGTCGGTCCGGATTGTCGAGCGGAACGCCTCGCGGACGCGTTTGACATCCTCAGAGTGAATGAACTCGAAGATGTCCCCGCCGACGAGCTCGTCGGGGTCGAATCCGAGCATCGGGGTTGCGACCGCGTTGACGTACGTGATGGTCCCGTCCTCCTCGAGGAGGCAGACCTTGTCCTGCGAGCGGTCGAGTAGCATCCCGAACGCCGCGGATTCCATTGTGCGAAGTCCGGCGCCGATTCGCATAAATCTGTCCGCGGAAAGCGCAACGGCGTCGAAGGAGGCCCTTTTCAAGCGCGAACGCCAAGTCCCGCCAATGCCGTACGAGTACACCGGGGACGCCCACCGGGGGCTCGTCGCGTCCTACGAGCGCGACGAGTCGCCGTTCCCGACCGACACCGCGCGGAAATACCCGCGTCGGGACCACCTGCGCGACGAGCCGGCGCTCCTGAGACAGCTCCTCTTTCCGGTCTGCTGGAACGCGAGCGAACTGCTAGACGACCCCGAAGCCGTCCGGGAGCGCCTCGACGAACTCGGCGCCTGCATACGCCGTGGCGTCGCGGCCTACTCGGGGGGCGACGACCCCGAAACCGTCGCCGACGGCGTCCTCGACCGGCTCCCCGAGGTCCGGCGGGCGCTCAAGAAGGACGTGGAGGCGGCGTACAAAGGCGACCCCGCGGCGAAGAGCTACTGCGAGATAATCCGCTCGTATCCGGGGTTTCAGGCCGTCCTCACCCACCGGGTGGCACACGTCCTCTACGGGGCCGAGGCGTTCGCCTACGCCCGCGAGCTCGCGGAGTACGCCAAAAGCGAGACGGGCATCGACATCCATCCCGGCGCCGAGATAGGGGCGCACTTCTTCGTCGACCACGGCACCGGCGTCGTCATCGGCGAGACCACTACCGTCGGGGACTGGGCCCGCATCTATCAGAACGTCACCCTCGGGGCCCTGCACTTCGAGGAGGACGAAAGCGAGGACAACGCGCTGGCGAAGGGGTACAAGCGCCACCCGGACATCGGCGACCACGTCGTCATCGGCGCCGGGAGCAACGTGCTCGGCGCGGTCGACATCGGCGACCACGTGAGCATCGGCGCGAACTCTTGGGTGACCGACGACGTGCCCGACGACACGAGTGTGTTCGTCGCGGAGCACCCCGAACAGGCCCGGAAGCACAACGGATAGGCGCGGAACCCGCATTGCTATCCGTGTGAAATCACCCCCACTCATATGTACCGGGCTCCTGAGTGATGCGTATGGAGCAGTTCGACCTCAGCGATGACCAGGAAGCGCTCCTGACGGAGGTGGTCGACACCTACCGAACGACGGAATCGCCCGTCTCGGGGGCGGACATCGCGGAGGCCGTCGGGCAACAGCCCGGCACGGTACGCAACCGGATGCAGAACCTGAAGGCGCTCAATCTCGTGGAGGGCATCCCCGGCCCCAAAGGGGGGTACAAGCCGACGGGGAACGCCTACGAGGTCCTGGACCGACAGGGCATCGACGACCCCGAGTCGATCATCCTCTCGAAGGACTTCGGGCGCGTGGACGTGACGGTTGAGGAGATCGAACTACCGGACGTGTACGACCCCGAGGAGTGTATCGCGCGTATCCACTTCTCCGACAGCGTCTCGGAGTTCGAGGTCGGCGACCCGGTCGCGATAGGCCCGACACCGGTCTCCGGGCTCCTCCTCGCGGGGCAAGTGAGAGAAGTCGTCAAGGGCGCGAACCAACTCGTCGTCGACGTCGTGCAACTGGAAACCCCGGACGACGAGTAGGCCCCTGCCGGGCGCGCACCCAGACTCCGGTTTTTACGGCGACGTGTAGGGAACCCACGCCGACGTCCTCATCCGCGTGAGCGATAGGTGCGTCTTCAGCCGGTCGTACCCCCGGAGGAACCCTTGCCGGGAGAGACTACCTCAACCCCTTAATTTCATAGAGTTCATAGATTAATTTATATTGCTGTGGTAGAGATACGATATTGGGTGGGGGAGACCACTGCCCGACGCCAACATGTCACACGAGACGCCGGCCGTCACCGAACGGCCATCGGGGACGTGGTATCGGAACCTAGGAGCGACACTGTTGTGGAACGCCCGGCGAGCACGCGACGTTCTCGTCTACAGTTCGGCGTATCTGGCGATTATCGCGGCCGCACAGGTGGTGTTGGCGACGAGCGTGCTCCCGTTGGGGACGACGCTTGCGCCCGCTGTCGTCGGTCTCGTGACGTTCGCGGTGTACGTCACCGACCGTGTGGCCGACGCCGAGACCGACGCGGCCGCCGTACCCGACCAAGCGGCGTTCGCGAGCAAACACGGCGACATCCTCTACGTCGCTGCCTGCCTGGCCTACGGCCTCGCCGTGTCGCTCGCGCTGCTCGGCGGGCCGATGGCGCTCGCCATTACCCTCCTCCCCGGCGCCTTCTGGGTGGTGTACGCCGCCGACTGGCTTCCGGGAGGGGAGTTGGGAATCCGGCGCCTGAAGGACGTGTTCCTCCTGAACTCCACGGTCGTCGCCCTCGCATGGGCGGTAACCCTCGTCTTCCTCCCGCTGGCGTTCGCGGCCCGGACGGTGACACCGGGCGTCGCCGTCGTCTTCTGTTATTTCTTCCTGCGCGTGTTCTCGAACACCGAACTTCCCAACATCCGGGACATGGCCGCCGACCGAGAAATCGGCGTACGAACTATCCCGACGGTCGTGGGGGTACACCGAACCCGACAGGTCCTCTACGCCCTCGACCTCCTCACCGCGGCGCTGGTCGCGAGCGCCGTCGTCGCGGGGTACCTCCCGGTCGCGTCGCTGGCGCTACTCGTCGGTGTGGTCTACTCTACCGTCGTCGTCTCCCGCGTCGGTCGGGGTGCCGACGTGGACCGACTCACGACCGCCGCCGAATGCGAGTTCCTCGTCACCCTCGTCGTGTTGCTTGTAATCGTGTGACCCGCAGTCGAGAGAACGTATCACAATACAATCTTTTGCCGGTTGATTAATGTGCAATTAAGTCGAACAGAGTTCCATCGTGGTGACGGTCGTCTCGCTGTTGACTCCTCTGTTGGTCGTGACCGTCGGGGTCGGCGTCGTCGCGGCGCTACTCGCGTGGCGCGAGCGCGACGAGCCGGGCGGGAAGCCCCTCGTTGCGATGCTCGGCGGGCAGATATGGTGGACAGTAACGCTTATCTTCAAGATACAGGCGGAGACGCTCGGGGGCAAACTGTTCTGGACGAACGTGAGTTGGGTCGGCGTCGTCCTCATTCCCGTGGCGTGGCTGCTGTTCGCGCTAGAGTACACCGGTCGGGACGAGTACCTCCGCTGGCGCTACGTCGCGGCCCTGATGGTCGTTCCCTGCGTCACCATCGTGATAGCGCTAGGGGGGTACTCCGACCTCATATACGTCGAAAACCACATTGTCACCGCCTATGGCGCGGTGCTACTGGTCCGTGACCCCGGCCCGTGGTTCTGGGTCATCGCGGGGTACACCTACCTGATGGGGTTCCTCGGATCGATTCCCCTGTTCGAACTCATTCGGAGCGACGCGCTCCCCTTTCGGGGGCAGTCGGCGGCACTGCTCGTGGGCACGCTCGCACCCCTCGTGGGGAACGCCCTCTACGTCGCCGGCGCGGTACCCGTGCCCGGGCTCGACCCGACGCCCATCGCCTTCGCCGTCTCGGGGGTCGCCTATCTGGGCGCGCTCACGCGCTTTCAGCTTCTGGGCACCAGCCCATCGCCGAACTGGCGGGCGCGCCGCCTCGTCTTCGAGCGGATGCAGGAGGGCGCGCTCGTCGTCGACCGCCACGACTCGGTCGTGGACATGAACGAGCGGGCCGGCGAGATGTTCGGCGTGAGCCGCGACGTGCTCGGCGACCCGGTGCGCTCGCTGGTCCCCGGCTACGACCGCCTCGACGGCGCCGACCAGGAGGGCGTCACCGTCGAAATCGGGGAGACGACCTACGACGTGACGTCAAGCGAGATACGCGACTTCCACGACCGACATCTCGGGCGGGTGTTGACCTTCCACGACATCGACGAGTACGTCCGCCAGCAACAGCGCCTGGAGGTCCTCAACCGCGTGTTCCGCCACAACATCCGCACCGAGACGAACATCATCGACGGCTACGCCGGACTGCTAGGAGACGGCAGCGGCGAAGCACAGAAAGTGCGGGAGAGCGCCATGCGAATCGCTGAAACCGGGGAGAAGGCCCGCCGCATCATCGAGGTGTTCGAGCGCGGACGGGGGGCGACCGAATCGGCCGCCCTGACCGACATCGTGAGCAAGCGCACCGCGTCGGCCCGGAGCGAACACCCCGACGTCGACATCGAGGTCGAATCCGTCGCCGACGTGCGCGTCTCCGGCGTCCTCGAACACGTCGTCGGCAACCTCATCGAGAACGCCGCGGAGCACAACGACGCGCCCGACCCCCGAGTTGAGGTGCGCACCGAGGCGGGGGAGGGGGACGTCGAAATCGTCGTCGCCGACAACGGGCCCGGCATCGACGCGAACGAGCGCGCCGTCCTCGAACGGGGGAGCGAGCGACCCCTCGACCACGCCAGCGGCCTCGGCCTCTGGCTGGTGACCTGGGGCGTGGACATCGCCGGCGGGGACGTTTCGTTCACCGACAACCATCCACGCGGATCGGTGGTCACCGTCACCGTTCCGACGCTGTCGGAGTAAGCGGACGGAATGCGCCCGGGGAAAGGCCCATTCGGGCGGCGGCCCCGATGTCAGTATGGTCGAACACCCGCTGTTCGCGCGCCTCTACGACCCGCTCACCGGGCCGGCGGAGGCGCTGTTCGCCCGTCACCGACAGTACCTCGGGTCGGGCCTCTCGGGGCGCGTCCTCGACGTTGGAACGGGGACGGGCGCGACGCTCCCGTATCTCGCGGGCGCCGAGACGACCGTGCTCGGCCTCGAACCGGACCCGCACATGCGCCGGCGGGCCGCGGCCGTTGCCCGAGCGACGACGGGGGAGGTGGCGCTCGTCGCCGGGGACGCCGAGCGTCTCCCCGTTGGGGACGACGCCCTCGACGCGGCCGTCGCGGCGCTGGTCTTCTGTACGATACCGAACCCCGAAGCCGCGCTCGACGAACTCGCCCGCGTCCTCCGCCCGGGCGCCGAACTCCGGTTCTTCGAGCACGTCGGCGGGGAGGGCGCCTATCGACGCGTCCAGCGCGCCGCGACGCCGCTGTGGAGCAGGGTCGCCGGCGGCTGTCAGCTGAACCGCGACACGGGCGAGCTGTTCGCGGGCGACGACCGCTTCGAGACCCTCGAATCCGAGCGGGTGGGCCCCGACGTGCCGCCCGTCGCGCCGTTCGTGCGAGGGAAGATGCGGCGAGTGTCAGTAACCCACGACTGAAGTCGTGGGCTTGTCAGTGGACTCCCCTTCTACCGTCGTTCAGACGGAGGCGGTGTAATCGCCGTTCAGGTTCAGCGTCCCTGACGGTAGCGCACACTGACAGGGTGCGCCTCCACCCGAAGACTTCTGCCCCGAGTGGAGTCGCTTGAGCAGTTTGCGAGCGATGTTCTTGCTCGCATTATAATCCGCGTTCAGTTCGTACTCGCACTTCTGGCACACGAACTGATGCTTCGACCGCCGATTCGATTCGTGCGTAAACCCACACGACGAACACCGTTGACTCGTGTACGCAGGACTCACCTGTTCCAGTTCAATAGCGAACATCTCGGCTTTGTACTCGACGTACTGATACAAGCAACGGAACGCCCACGCGTGGAAGCGCTTTGCACCAGCCATTCGGTCACGAATCCCGGTCAGGTTCTCGAACGCGATGTGCGTACACTCGTGGTCGCGGGCTTCTTCGAGAATCTGGTTCGACGCTCGGTGGAGTTCGTCCTGCATCCAGCGGTGTTCGCGGTCGTTCATCGACTGCATCGATAGATGTGCCGACCGCGTTCCCGTCTGTTGCATCGACCCGCGAGTCTTCTCGAACTCTCGGCGTCGATGATTCATCTCGTCGGCGTTCCCGATGAACGCGCCCGTCGAAGTCACAGCGAGGGAACCGTCCACGTTCAAGTCAACACCAAGGACTGTTCTGTGCTTGGAGTTCGAAGAAGTAGTCGTGGACTGTTCTTGCTCGTCTGCGGTTCGACGCATCCGTGCGTGGAGATAGAACGACTCTGTTTGGCGGTCGTACTGCAACGTGGACATGCGGAACTCGTAGTCCTCGTTCAACAGGTACTCGCTAATCGGCGTTCCCTCGGCGTCATCGGGGAGTACATAGTCACACTCGACGCGACCGTTCACTGTCGAGAGCGAAACGTGGTCGCGGTGGAACGTCGCACTTCGTTTGTCGTAGACGACGCTCCACGCATCGAAGTGTGGTTGACTCGTATTCTCGCCGTTCTTGAGTCGAGCGACACCGCTTTTCGTCGCCTCGATAGCACGTCGAATTCCCTTCTGAACGAGGTTTGCCGTTAAGTCTGTCTCGTTGCGGAGTCGTTCGTAGAGGGCGTTCTCGGCCTTCTGCTTCGAAGTTACGCAGTAGTCGTTCGGGTGTCTCCACGCCCACGCTGCGGTGGTGTTCGTACAGTGAAGGAACTGTTGTTTCGTCTGATGGAGGTCGTCGCACCGCCCGTCGGGAACGTCGAGCTTGACTTTGACAGTGCGAATCACGTCCCCCATCCGTGTTTCACATTTAAGGAGTTCTTTTTATAAGTTCTTCGAGTGGTGTTGGGGAGTCAACCCTGCGATCGGCGTGGTTAGGCCACAGATCGGACGCGCTTCCTCCCACTCCTTCAGGAGTGGGATTCCGCGCTGTCTCGCTGAGAGTACCCTAGATTTCCTCGGCCATGATGTCCGCACACCGCTCCCAGTATTCGGGCGTGTGTCCCGCGTTGTGCGGCGTGATCAGACAGTCCGGCAGGTCCCAAAGCGGGTGGTCGGAGGGAAGCGGTTCGGGGTCGGTCACGTCGAGGGCGGCGCCGCCCACGTCGTTGCCCCGGAGCGCGGCGACGAGCGCGTCCGTGTCCACGACGGGACCGCGCGCGACGTTCACGAGGTAGGCGTCGGCGGGCAACGTCTTGAGCGCCGTGTCGTCCACGAGCGAGCGCGTCGTGTCCGTCAGCGGGCACGCGAGCACGAGGTAGTCCGTCCGCGCGAGGGCGTCCTGGAACCCCCCACCGTCGAAGCCGATGACCGACTCCGCGGGACCGCCCTTCTCGGGAGTGTATCGCACGCCGATTCGCTCGACGCCGAAGGGGTCGAGACGCTCCAGAATCGCCTCGCCGATGGGGCCCATCCCGACGACCGTCACTGTGGAATCCTTGAGTTCCCCCGCCTGGTAGTGGCTCCACGTGTTCTGTTCGGTCTGCTCCCAGCCCGTCCGGAGGTTCCGGGTCTCGGCGAGGATGTACCCCAGTACCTGTTCGCCGATGTTCGGGCCGTGGACGCCGGAGGCGCTCACGACGCGGACGCCTCCCTCCTCGAAGGCGTCGAGGGGGAGGTGGCCCGTCCCGGCGAACGTACAGCAGAAGAGCTCCAGCGAGTCCGACTCCCGGACGGCCTCGCCGTCGACGTTGTACCCCGTCGCGACGCGGGCCTCCGAGAGCAGTTCGCGCTGCCGTTCGGGGGTTTCGGCGTAGGTCACGTCGAGGTCGGGGAAGCGCTCGGCGAGCGTCTCGGCGTAGTCGGCGGGCGAGAGCCCGTGTATCTTGCCGCGGAGGACGACGATGTCCGTCATACCCCCCTCTTCTCGGGGGTGTCCCTTCAACGCCCGCCTTCCAGCAGGCGCGCCACGGGTTCGGGGCCGGGGAGCGCGGCCATCGCGCCCTCGGCCGTCGTCGTGAGCGCGGCGACGGCGCTCGCGTAGCGCAGGGTTTCCGGGAGGGCCGCGCCGGGCTCGTAGCGCGCGACGACGCCCGCAGTGAACGCGTCTCCGGCGCCGGTGGTGTCGAGCGCGTCTACGTCGAAGGCCGGGACGCGCGCCGTCCCCGAGTCGGTAGTGCCAACCGCGCCGTCGGCGCCGCGGGTGAGGAACACCGCCTCGGGCCCGCGCTCGCGGAGTTCGGCGGCGACCGTTTCGGGGTGCGCCGCGGCGCGTTCCGGGTCGACGCCGAAGGCGACGAGGTCCTCGACGCTGGCGACGAGCACGTCCGTGGCGGCGAGCGCGCGCCGGTAGGCCGCGAGCGTCGAGCGCTCGTCCGCCCACAGGTCGACTCGCGCGTTCGGGTCGAAGAACACGGTTCCTGTTGTCCGTTCGGCCAAGGAGCACAGCGCCTCCCGACCGGATTCATTCGTCAGCGCCACGCCGCCGAAGGCGAGCCAGTCGTACCCATCAGGCTCGATTCGCCTCGGGTCGAAGGCCAACGCTGTCTCCGGCTCGTAGAACGAGAAGGAGCGCTCGCCGTCCGGTCCGGGCGTGACGACCGCGAGCGCCGTCTTGCCCGGGACCTCGCGGACGTGTTTCTTCGGGATTCCCTCGTCGTCGAGCGTGTCGCGAAGAAAGCGGCCGAAGTCGTCGTCCGCGAGGCGGGTGTAGAAGTCGGGAGCGGGGCCGAGACGGGCCAGCGCGACGGCGACGTTCGCGGGGGCGCCACCGGGGCGATGGCGGAAGCCGCCCGCCGTGAGCGTCTCCCCCTCGGGGAACAGGTCGACGAGCGTCTCGCCCGCCACGAGGCCGGCCGCGGTGTCCATATCGCCTCTTCGGGCGCCCCCGGGAAATCAGGCTCGCTCGCCCGTCCGGAACTCGAAACGCGCGCCTCCGGAGTCGCTCTCGGTGACGTCGAGCTCCCAGCCGTGGGCCTCCGCGATCTCCGAGACGATGGCCAGCCCGTAGCCGGTGCCCGACTCGGCGTTCGTGTACCCCGTCGTGAGGACGTCCTCGCGCTCCGATTCGGGGATTCCGGGGCCGTCGTCCGCGACGTAGAATCCCGGGGCGTCGTCGAGGGTGCCGACGGTGACGGTCACGTCGGGGCCGGCGTGCTCCACACTATTACGGAGGAGGTTCAAGAGCGCCTGTTCGACGCGGGCCTTGTCGCCGCGGAGTTCGAGGTCGGAAGCGACCTCGAAAGTGGCCGATTCGGGCGGATTGATGCCCGCCCACGCGTCGCGGGCAGGACCCGATAAGGAGAACGTCTCGAAGTCCGACTCGGAGACGACCTCGCCCTGCCGGGCCAGGGAGAGCAGGTCGTCGATGAGCCGTTCCATATCCCCCAGGGCCTCCTCGACGATGTCGATACGCTCCTCGTGGCCCTTCTGCACTAGGTCAGCGTTCGCGGCGGCCAGGTTGAGCGGGTTGCGCAGGTCGTGGGAGACGATGCTCGCGAACTCCTCCAAGCGCTCGTTCTGCCGTTCGAGTTCGGCCTCGCGGCGGCGCCGTTCGGTCACGTCGCGCCCGGAGATGAGCCACGCCCGCTCCCCCTCGTAGGTGAGCGTGGTGACCGCGACCTCCAGGGTGCGCTCGTCGCCGTCGGCGGTCCGGGCGGTCACAGGGGAACGCTCGTCCTCCCCCGGTTCGGGGAGGTCGCCCTCGATGAACAGCCCCGAAAGCGACGCGCCGGTCAGCGAGCGGTAGTCGAGGCCGAGCGTGTCGCTCGCCGCCGGGTTGGCGTCGATTATCTCACCCGTCTCGGGGTCCGCGACCAGAACTACGTCACTGGTACGCTCGAAGACGGACTCGGAGAACGCCTCGTGTTTGCGGAAGCGCGCGGACTCCTCCGCCGGGCGGTCCTCCTCGCGGAGTATCGCGCCGAAATAGCGCTCGCCGTCACGGACGGTGGTGCCGAGCGACACGTCGACCGGCACGTCCTCCCCGGACGCGTGGCGCGCCACGAGGCTGACGCCGCTCCAGTCGAGATGCCGGGTTCCGGTCTCGGTGAACCGCTCGACGGCGCGTTCGTGGCGCTCCTGGAAGGTCTCGGGGATGATTCGGTCCACGGTGTCGCCGACAAGCTCCTCGGGGGGGTATCCCAACAGTTCCGAGACGGCGGGGTTGGCGTATCGAACCGTCTCGTCGGCGTCGAGAACAACCGCCGCGTAGGGCGCGTCGTCAGTGAGGGCCTCGAACCACGTCCGGGCGTCGCGGGCGGCCCGGGCCTCGCGGTAGCGCGTCGCGGCGCGCTCGACCCGCTCGGGGAGCGCGTCCTGCCACCCCGTTTCGGGGACCCAGCGGGCGTCGACCGCCGCGGCGGCCCGGCCCGTCGCGGCGTCACCGACGACGACCACGGGGAGGTGTGAGTCCGCCTCGCGGAGAGCCTCCACCGCGGCGCCCGGGTCCCCGAGGGAGCCGTCACAGACCACGCAGTCGACGCCGGCCGGCTCGAACGCCCCGACTTCGGCGAGCGGGAGCGTCCTGACCTCGGCGTTGACAGCGTCCGCGACAGCCGCCGGGAACCCCTCCCCGTCGCTCACGACGAGGAGCGTGCGTTCGCACATACCCGGGAGTGGGCCGGCGCCGTGTTAAGTGTACGGCGTCACGCATTCAGCAGCCGGACGCGACGACCGTCTCGGTGCGGGCCCCGTTCGGCGCGCCGAGGACGATATCCGTCTCGGTGACGCGGACGGTGACGTTGCGCAGGCCGGCGCCGCCCGAGCGGTTCCAGCGCGCGCAGAGGTACGGGGCGAGCGGGCCGAAGTCGCCGCCGGCGCGCCACGTCACGAGAAAGTAGCGCCGCCAGCGCTCGGAGGGGAACGAACGGTCGGCTTCTGTGGGTTGATAGGCGCCGCCGCGAAGCGGGTCGACGCGCTCGCCCTCGACGGTGTATCCCTCGACGGCGACGGAGATATCGTCGGTGGGCGGCCCGGCGAACATCCGCCAACTGTGCTCGCCGACGGTGTCGGACGCCGGGGCGTAGCCGAGCGCGATAGCGTTCCAGGCGCCCGCGGTGAGGAGCGCGCAGGCGACGAACCCCGTGAGGAGGCGCCGCCGCGTTTCGGGCGTGAAGGGCCGTGGGGGAGGGGCCGAAGCCGAAACGAGCCCCGCAGTTTCGGGGAGACGCGCCTCGACGCGGTCCCATACGCCCGACGGGAGGAAGGGAACTAGCGCCGCCAGCGAGACGAAGGGGAAGAGGTAGAGATGCATCGTCAGCGCCATCGAGACGTGCGCGCCGGCGAAGGCGCCCACGAGCAGAACTCGGCGCCGCCCCGTGAGAAGGACCAGAAGAGGCGACGCGGCGAGCATCACCATCCAGAGCGCGCCGAGCGCGCCCAGAAGTTCGGGATTCCCCGGAAGGAACTCCCCCAGAAGCCAGGTGTACTGGTCCAGACGGAAGACGTAGCGCAGGGCGTCGCCCGTCCCCCAAATCGGGCTCTGGAGCTTGAACAGGGCGTTCACGAAGTAGACCAGCACTACTTGAACCAGGAGACCCCCGGCGGCGGCGCTCGCGACCCGCTCACCCGAGAACCACGCCCGGCCCGAATCAGCGTCGAGCGACCAGCGCGCGCCCAGCGGGAGGAAGAGACCCCACACCAAAAGCCGGCGAAGCAGGGCGTCGCCGCCGTTGAGGACGACCGGCGTTCGGGCGTGGACGGAGACGAGGAGAACGAGCGACAGGGCGGTCGCCACTCGGGTGTGATAGCCGACCAGCAGGGCGAGCGCCGCGAGCGTCGCGAGCGCGAAGAGGAGTATCTGGAGGCCAGCACCGCCCGAGAGCGCGTGCAGGGAGAACCGCGAGAGCGTCGGGTACATCTCCGCGACGACCGGCCGGGGGAGAACCCCCGAATCGGTGTGGAAGGCGACGAGGCTCCCCGCACGGCGGGCTAGGTCGACGAGGAGGAGCGAAGCGAGCGCGACCCGCAGCGCGGCCAGCGCGCGGGTGTCGACGCCGAAACGGCGCGCGAGGGGTGCGCGAAGCCGCTCGAGGGACGCGAGCGCCGAGCGAAAGGGGACCATCGGCGTGCCCGGAACTGGTCAGGTCGCGTGTAAATGCTTTCCCATCGGGACGGTGTGGGTATTTGACAGTATTTTTACCCATGGTGAGAAGTCGTCCCCGCCGTGTCGTTTACGGGCGGTCAAGTCGCCGGCCCATGCCGTCCACGAGCGCGCCCTGTGTCTGGGGGAGGACAGGCCGCGACACGAGGGGGCAGAAAGGCGCCGAGCGCGGCGACGGCCAGACAGATGACGCTCCCCAGCAGGGCGCTCAGGGCAGCGGGTCGGTCGATTTCGTGGGGCGGAAGTCCCGCCCGTCCGCGGGTTCCCGACTGTCGGTGAAGTCGCCCCGGTAGCTCAGGACGTGGCCCGCGAGCGGGTTCTCCACGACAGCGTCCACGAAGAAACGCCCCGCGCCGGGGTCGTAGCGGTCGCGGACTTCGAGGTTGGCGGCCAACGCGGACGGGAGCCGCCGGGTTCGCCCCCCGACGCGGATCCATTGCGCTCCGGCGCGGACGACCAGCGCGCCGTCCTCGACGCTCGGACGGAGTTCCGAGACGAGATGCCCGCCGGTACCGAGGAAGTCCAGCAGGCGGTTCTCGGCGTCGTCCCAGACGGTCAGCGTCGAGAAGCGCCTCTGTTTCCCGTCGAAATCGAAGGCCCGGACGGTAGCGAGCGCGTCGTGGCCGTCGACCCTCCCACTCTGGGTATAGACGGCGAAGGGGACGTCTTTGCCCGCCTCCGGAAAGAGCATATCGAAGGCCGGCATCGCCGCGAGCGCCGGCAGCACGTGGGTCCCACGGGAGATATCCATCTCGCCGCGGCCGACGCAGACGGCGTCGTCGTCGGGGGCGAGGTCGTAGCGCTCGCGGACCTCCGGGCGGAGGTCGGCGGCCTCGCCGCCGAGTGCGCGTTCGTAGACGCCGGTCATCGGCGGACACCTCGGGGGCGGAACATGTCTCAAACGAGGACGCGGCGCGACAAAACCGTACTGGCGTCAGGCCGTCACGTTCACCCAGAGGTGGAGTTCGCGGTAAGCGTTGTCCACCGTCGGGTCCGCGGGGAGTTCGTCCCGGTAGAGCAGGAAGGCCAAGCGCATCCGCTCGCCCGTCATTGTCGGGCGTATCTGGTACTCCCGCTGGAACGTCTCGTTCGCCCTGACGGTGGCGTTGAACGTCCCCAGCGTTCGCTCCTCGGTGACGACCGCCGAGACGTTCGTGGCGTTCGTGGCGTTCGAGCGGAAGACGTTCACTGGGGCGCCCGACTCGTTCTCGAAGCGGACCCGCTGGAGTTCGACCGCCGCCGAGTAGTCGGTCGGTTCGTGTTCGTGGTTGCCGATGCCCACGACCACCGGGCGCGCCTCGCTCCGGACGAACTCGGTGGGGTAGTTGTCCGCGACCAGTTCGCCAGTCTCGTTCTCGGTGAGGACGTAGAACTCGGTGAACGCCTCGCCCTGCTTGGGGACCGCCACCGCGTACGCGACGCTCGCGGTGGCGAGAAGAATACTCAAAACCAGAAGGACGTTCAGCGCGGCGTCCGCCCGCGAGTCCGGCTCGAACAGTTCGGCCCGGGCGTCCGCGACCCACGCTTCGTACGGCACCGAGAAGCGCTCCGACTCGGGAAGCGCCCGGCGGCGACGGGCGGCGACCGCGGTCGCGACGAGCGTGAACCCGCCGACGGCGACCAGAATGGGAACCAGACGGATGCCCCAGGGCGTGAAGTTCAACACGAGCCCCAAGAGGGGGACGACGGCGATGCTCAACCCGAAGGAGAGCGCGACGCGCTCGATGCCGTCGATGCCCTCGCCTCCTTCCTCGGGGTCCGCCCCCTCGGAGTCTTCCCCCTCGGCATCCGTGTCCGGTTCCGGCGGCCCCTCCCCCTCCTCGGGGAACAGTGCGGCGACCAGGGCGTACCCCGGAAGGAAGAGTACGAGCGGGAGCCCGAGCACCACGCGGAGCGGCGTCTCCGAGACAACCGGAACCGTCGCCGCGAGCGCGGCTAACACGGTGAGCGCCGCCGTCGCCGCGAGGTCCGCGGGGAGACGGCGCACGGGAGCGGGGACGAGCAACCGGAGGTCCCGGGCCTGCATGCGATGTGATTACCCACCGACGGGCAAAAAGGAGTCGTTATCGAAGGTCATCTAACCGGGCGAGCGCGTCGTCCGCCGCCTCCTCGCCCGCGCCGTCGGGGGCGAAGGCCGCCCGCTCGTAGGCCGCCGTGAGGTCGCGAAGCGCCTCGTCCGCTCGCCCGCTCAGCCCCGCGGCGCGGTAGAACTCCCAGTGGGTCGCCGTCCCGGGGTCCGCGTCGATGGCCGCGCGCGCGGCGGCGTACGCGGCTCGGACGGCTGCGTCGAACTCGCCGGCCTCGCGGCGCGCCGCGGCCTCCTCGGCGAGCGCTGCGCCGGCGTCCGGTTCGGCGCCGGAGCTCTCGTTTCTCGACCCGTCCGCCGTCCCCGGTTCCGCGGCGTCGCCAGCCCCGTCCCCGGACGGCGACCCTCGCCCGCGGACCGCGTAGATTCCCACGCCGCCGACGAGGAGCGCCAGCGCGGCGACGAGCCACGGCCACCCACCGGGAAGCGTCGCGTCGCCTCCCTCGACCGGGGAGAGGCGGGCGATCGCCGTCGCGTCCCGGAGGTTGCCGTCGCCGTCGACCGTCGCCTGAAAGGTGAGCGCGCCGGGCGGGACGTCGACGGACGCCGCGTACGTCCCGTTGGAATCGGTGCGGACCGTGTCGAGGGTCGTCCCGTTCGCCGCGATGCTGACCCGGCGGTTCTCCAGAGGTTCGCCGTTCGCCGCCAGGCGCCCCGCGACGTCGGCGGTGCCGTTCGAGCGCGCGACGTCAAGGGTGAGCGCCGGGTCCGTGGGGCGGACGCGGACGGGAACGCTCGCGTCCGCGGCGGCCACGGCCCGCCCCGACACGGCGAGTTCGGCCGCGAGGGGCGGTTGTCCCGTCGCCACCCCCGCGGGGAGCGGCCCGGAGAGCGAGAACGCCCCGTTCGCGTCCGTAGCGACGGTCCCGAGGGTGACCCCGCCCAGTGTCACCCGAACCGGCGCACCGGGAACCGGGTTCCCGCCGGCCGTGAGCGTGCCGTTCGCCACGAAGCGCTCCGCAAACCGGGTCGTCTCGGGCCCTGAAACGGAGAGGGCCGCGTCGGTCGCTTCGACCACTACCGTCGTGTTCGCCGTCGCGGCCCGGTACGCGGAGCCGGGGTCCGGCTCGTAGGTCACGCTCAGCGTCTGCCGGCCGGTCGGCGCGGCGACCGGCCGATAGGAAGCCACGAACGAGCCGTTCGCGTCCGTCGCCGTCCCGATACGGGCCCCACCGATGCGGAGAGTCACCGTCCGGTTCGCGAGCGGCGTGCCGTTTTCGTCGACGACCCGTCCCCGGAGCGAGAGCGGGTCCAAAAAAGAAGCTGTTCGATTCGGAGCCGTCAGCGAGAGGCGGGAGTCCACGAACAGCGAGTCCGATATCGCCGCCTGCGTGGCCGTGACGTTCGCCGCCGTCTCGCTCACGGTTTCGTCCGGCGTCTCCTCGCCCGTCGTGTTCTCGATAGTCGCGTACGATTCGGTTACCTGTCGGCTCGTCCCGTTGATTCGCTCCGCAAGGCGGTCGAGTTCGCGTGCCAACGTCCGCATTCGGGTCGTGTTCCCCGCTCGCTCGGCCCGCCGGTAGGCCTCGTAGGTTTCGCGGTAGCGAGCGACGGCGCCCACGTACTCCTGTTGGGCCTCGGCAGCGCTCTCGAAGGCCTGTGCGCTCTCGGTGCCCTGTTCGGTGTCGCCCGCCACGTCGACGTACTGGGAGAGCAAGTCGCGATACTCGCCCCCCAGCGAGTCGTTTGCGGCCTCGTACTCCCCCGAGGAGAGGTTCAGCGTGCTCCCCTGCAGGCGGTCGGAGAGCTGGCTCGCCAAGCGCTGGCCCAGCGCCTCGGTGTTCCCCTCCCGGTTGTACGTCTCGGGGTTCCGGTGGCGCACCGTATCGCTGTCGTTGGTCGCGTTCGCCGCGTCGCTCGCGTTCGGCGCGTCCGACTGGGCGGGCGCACCGGCCCCGACAGCGACCCCGACTCCGAGAACCGCCCCGAGGAGGAGAACGAATACGAGGACCCGACGGGAAGGCATCACGCCGGTGTGTATCCAACCGAGCGACAAGTGTCTTCCCGTCCTCGCCGCCCCGGGAACCAACAGGTTGAGGTTTCGGGCGGGGTTTCCACCGTCAATGCGTTTCACGCGCCGCTTCCGGGCCGTCTCCGCGCTCGCGGTGACGCTGGCCGCCTTCGGGGCCCTCGTCGACGCCGTCGCCCCGCTCGTGGGCGCCGGCGCCGTCGGTGCGTGGTTGCTCGCCCGCCAGTACGCCTTCCTGCGCTCGCTCCGACGCGTTCGGGACGACCTCGCCGTCGTCACGGCGCTCGCCCCCGAACGAATCCCGAAGAACGGGAGCGCCGTCGTCAGCCTCGCCGCGCGCCTCGACGCCGCCTCCGAACTCGACGTGCGCGTCGGCGCTGACCTCCCCGCTGGCGTCGAAGGGGAGCGCCCCGAGCTCACCCTCCCCGCCGGCGAGCGGGAGGCCGAATCCGCCGTCGAAGTCACACCGGCGTTCGCGGGCCGCCACGAGTTCGGGCGGCCTGTTGTCGAGGCCGGGACGTCGCTCTTCGCCGAGCGCTTCCCAATCGGGGAGCCGGCCGCCCTGACGGCCGAAGCGCGGCGCGCACGCGACCTCCATCTGGGTGCCGGGGGCGAGCAGATCGCCGCCGCGTACGGCGAACACCCCGGCGGGGAGGGTGGGAGTGGCCTCGACCCCGCCGAGATTCGGGCGTACGCCCCGGGCGACCCGGCGAGCCGCATCGACTGGAAGGCGACCGCCCGCCTGGGCGAGGCCCACGTCCGGGAGTTCGAGACCGAGACCGACCGGCGGACCGTCCTGCTCCTCGACCACCGCGCGACGACCGGCCGCGGCGAACCGGGCGCGACCGAACTTGACTACCTCCGCGAGGTCGCGTTGGGGGTCGTCGGGGCCGCCGAGTCGTGGGAGGACCCTCTCGGGTTCTACGCCGTCGGCGATGAGGGGTTGACCGCGGAGTTCGCCCCGTCCACGGCGCCCGAACAGTACGACGCCGTCGGCGACCGGGTGCGAGGAGTGACGCCGACCCCCGAGCCCGAGGAGCGAGTTCGACGAACCGATTCCGACCCGGCAGCGGCGAACCGGCGCGCGGCGGCGCTGGCGGGCGACGACGGTACGTTCGCCCGGACGCTCAGACCCTACTTCGTGGCGAACGAACGCTACGTCCGCCGCGTGGAGGACCGACCCCTGTTCTCCGCGGGGCGGCGGGTCGACCGGCTGAACGGCCAGTGTTGGACCGTCCTCCTCACCGACGACAGCGACCGGGCGGCGGTCCGCGAGACGGTGAAGTTGCTCCGTCGCGGCGGGAACCACGTCCTCTGCGTGCTGGCCCCGACGGCCCTCTTCGAACCCGACGGTCTGGCTGACCCCGACCGGGCGTCCCGGGCGTACGCCGACTTCGAGGCGTTCCGCTCGGAGTTGGCCACCCTCCCCAGAGTGCGGGCACTCGAAGTCGCGCCGGGCGACCGGTTGGAGGCGGCGCTCGCGGGGGTGCGGGCGTGAACCGCGATACCGCCGCCCTCGGGGTCGTCGCAGGGACGAGCGTCGTCGCCGGGGCGTTCGACCCGGGGGGCGTCGCGTTGGTCGCGTTCGGCGCCGTCGTCGTCGCCGTGCTCGCGGTCGGCACGCTCCGCGGAACGGACGAGCTCGCGGCGTTCGCCGTCTCTCTTGGCCTGCTCGTTGCGACCGTCGGCCTCGCGCGGAGCGCAGGGTGGTCGACGGCCGGGACGGCGGCCGCGCTGGTCGCCGTGGGGGCGCTCCTCGGATACGGGCTGCATCGCTACGAACTCGTCGCGCTCGGGCTGGTGGAGGGGGACACATGAGCGAGCGCGACCCCGAAACGCTGGCCGCGGAGAACGAGCGGTTGCGCGAGCAGTACGCCCGGGCGAAACAGGCTGAGTACCGCCGGAGCGCCCTCGGACTCGCCGGCGTCGGTGGGGTAGCGGCGCTCGCGGCGATCCTCTTCCCGTCGGTGCGAAGCGTGTTGTTCGCGCTCGCGGCGACCGGGGGCTTCGCCGCGGTGCTCACGTACTATCTCACGCCCGAGCGGGTCGTCCCCGCGAGCGTCGGCGAGCGCGTGTACGCGGCGTGGGCCGAGAACGCCGCGGAGATTGTCGCGGAGCTCGGCCTCGACGGCACCGAGCGCTACGTCCCGCGCGAGGGTGGCGTGCGGCTGTTCGTCGCACACGACGGGCCCGTGCCGGACGAACTGGACGGCGTCTTCCAGGCCCGCGAGGGGGAAGCCCGCGGCATCGCCCTCCGGCCCGCGGGCGACGCCCTCTTCGCGGAGCTCGAAGCGACGCTCACCGGCGGGTTGGCCGAGCGCCCCGGACCGCTGGCGGACCAGCTCGCTGAGGGCGTCTCGGAGTCGTTCGAGCTCGTCGAGCGCGCCGAGGCCGACACGGAGGAAGGGGGCGCCACCCTCGCAATCGAGGGCAGTGCCTACGGCGACGCGACGCGCTTCGACCACCCGGTCGCGTCGGCCTTCGCCGTCGGGCTGGCGCGGGGGCTGGAGGAGGAAGTCGAAATCGAAACCGTCGAAACACCCGAGGGGCCCGCGGAGTACGTCGTGCGGGCGTCGTGGGAGGCGTAGTTACTCGCGGGGGGACGCGAGTTCGGTCCCCGCCTCGACCTCCGGGGGTTCGACCGTGTCGAGGATGTTCGCGACGATCTCCCGGGACGGCACGTCCGCGAGCTCGGCGTCCGTGCTGCGGACGAGACGATGGACGAGCACGTCGGGGGCGAGCTCCTTTATGTCGTCCGGGATGACGTACTCGCGGCCGTGGATGGCCGCCCGTGCCTTCGCGGTGCGCTGGAGGGCCAGGGAGGCCCGCGGGGAGGCCCCGTGGACCACGTCGGAACTCTCTCGCGTCGCGGCCACGATGTCGAGGACGTACTCCTGTACGGCGTCGGCGATGTGAACGTCGTCACAGACCTCCCGACAGGCGATCAGCTCCTCGGGCTCGACGACCTGTTCGACGGTTTCGGGGCCGAGTTCGGGATTCGCGTCGAAGCGGTCGAGGAGTTCGGCTTCCTCGGTCCGGTCGGGCAACGAAACGTCGAGTTTGAACTGGAAGCGGTCGCGCTGTGCCGCGGGAAGCTCGAAGACGCCCTCCATCTCGATGGGGTTCTGCGTCGCGACGACCATGAACGGCGTCGGGAGATCGAGGGTCTCGCCCTCGATTGACACCGTGTGCTCCTGCATCGCCTCCAGCAGGGCGGACTGGGTCTTGGGCGTCGCGCGGTTGATCTCGTCGGCGATGACGACGTTCGAGAACACCGGGCCCCGCTGGAGGGTGAACTCGCCGGTCGACTCCTGGTACACGTGGGTGCCCGTGATGTCCGCGGGCAGAATGTCGGGCGTCATCTGGACGCGGTTCGTCCGGAGGCCGGTCGCCCGGGAGAACAGCGTCGCGACGGTCGTCTTCGCGACCCCGGGGACGCCCTCCATCAACACGTTGCCGCGGGTGAACAGCGCGACGGCGAGGCGCTCGACGAGCTCCTCCTTCCCGATGAGAACCTGTGAGACTTCCCCGAGCAGACGGTCGTAGACGGCCGCAGGGTCGGCCTCGATATCCTCAGCCATTGTTACGTTCTGGCGCCGCGGCTTCTTAACCGCTGTCGTTGCGTGTGCGGGGCCCCGCTCCGCCGAGTCGGTCCCGAACCCGCCCGAGGAGACCGGGCGAGCGGGCCCACAAGCCGACCAGCCCGAGCAGGCCGCCCCCGAGGAGGACCTGGAGGAGCGGGGAGCCCCGTATCGTCAAGAGCACAGCCACCAACGGCGGCAGGGCATCCTCACCCACGACGAGGGACAGTCGATCGGCCCCCGCCAGGAGGTTCGATGTGAACGCCCTATTGCCGGTCCGTTCGAGCATCGCGTTGATAAACAGGCTCGGGTCGCCGACGGCGACGACGCGACCGTCGCCGACCGGTTCGACGGTCGCAACAGGGTAGCGCTCGACCGATTCCGCGTCGTCAAGCTCGCTGTTCCGGTTGCTGTCGTAGTAGGCGTACGGGGAGGTGCGGACGAGGACGCGGGCGTCGTTCGGGGCGAGGCCGGTCCCGTAGTTCAACGTGAGGGCGTTCACCCCCTCGACGAGCGACGCGTCGGTGACGTTCGTCGCGCGCGGCATCGCCGGCCCGCGGTAGTGGCGCTGCTCGTCCCGGAGGAGCCGGCCGTCCACGCGCGCAGTGGCGTTGAGCGATTCGAGAAGCGGGTTCGCGTCGCTCCCGAAGTCCGCGGCGACGACGGCCGTGCCGCCGTCGGCGACGAACGCCCGGAGGCGCTCGCCGTCGATGCTCCCGTCGGGCGCGAGCACGACGGCCACGCCGTTCTCAGGGTCGCCGACGGGCTCGCCCGGGCGGACGAAACTCGTTTCGACGCCTTCCTCGGCCGCGAGCGAGCGGAGTTCGCTCGTGCCGTCCCACGCGGGGTTGTACGCGCCGAACGCCGCCGAGGAGGAGACGCCCGCGACGAGAACGCCGGCCACGAGGGCGAGGGCGAGCGCCGCCAGCAGAACGCGGGGGTAGTTCACGTCAGCCGAACACCCCCGGCGGGAGGATGGCCAGAATCCGACGGACGACGACGTAGGCGAAGCCGGCCAGTCCCAGCAGAATTACCCACTTCAGCCGCGAGCGCCAGCGCGGCGTCACGGCGAACGGCGCGGTGAGCTCCGTGACCACCAGAAACCCGATGAGGGAAACGACAAAGAACAGTTCGTAGGAGAAGGCGTCCAGAAGCGCCAGCGCGAGGACGGCCGCTATCATCCACGCCGTCTGCCCGACGACGAAGCGTTCGCGCCGACGCGTACTCATCGTGGCCGTGTAGCGAGCGCGGGGGTTAGAACCTGTCGCCACGCAGGGCCCCGACGGCAGCCAGCGAGAGCGCCACGAGCGTGACGCCGACCGAGAAGCCGGGTGTTCCTCCGGACTCGGTGGTCGTGCTCGCGTTTTCGCCCTCGTTCGGCCGGAGAACGCCGTCGTCAGTCGTCGACGTTGGAGTCGTTGTGGTTGTGGTCGGTTGCGTCGTCGATGTTGCCGTGGTTCCGGTTGTCGTCGGTTGCGTCGTCGATGTTGCCGTGGTCGCGGTCGTCGTCGGTTGCGTCGTTGTCGCCTGGGTCGTTGTGGTCGGTTGCGTCGTTGTCGCCGTTGTCGACTGGGTCGTCGTCGACTCCGTCGTCGTTGTTCCATCGTCCCCGTCGGAACTGGTCGTCGTTGTCGTCTGTTCCGCCACGGAGAGCGGTTCGCTCGCCGTCACGGCCAGCGCCTCCGCGCGGCCGCCGTAGGCGGTGTCGGTCCCGCGGGCCGCCGCGTAGACGTAGTACTCGCCCGGCGAGGAGACCGAGAAGGTAGCCACGTAGCTCCCATCATCCTTTCGCGTCTCGATGGTTCGGTCCCACGACTCGTTGGCGAGCGCCACGTCGACGCCCGCCGGGTCGCCCGAGGACCCGGTCGGGGAGAGCGTGACCGAGAGTTCGCCGGTCTCGCCCGCGTCGAGCGATGTCGGCGCGTCGAGGGAGATGTTGTAACCCTGCACGACGATGGGGTGGACTGCCGTAAACCGGTCGCCAGGGCCTTGAACGGCGACGATGTACGTCCCTGGGTCCAGTCGGTCGGTCGGGAGCGGGAGGTTGGTGTCCCCGACGTACTCGTCGTTCGACACCCACTCGGTCTGCCTGTCGGTGTTGTACAGAGAGACGGAGTACGCCTCCTCGGGCGCGTCGACGCCGACGCTCATCGTCTCGCCGTACGCGACGTGGCCCAGCGCGGAGATGTCGAACTCGTTGCCCTCCAGTTCGACCGACCGGGTCGGCGTGTCGGTCGTCGTCCCGGGGGAGATACTGTAGCCGGCGGCGAGCGCCGGCGGCGCGAGGGCGAGGGCGGCGACGAGGAGAAGGAGGACGACGGAGCGGCGGTTCATCGTGTGAGCCGAGCGCACCGATACGTAAATGCGTTCTGTACTTTCCGGCGGGGGTTTTTACTCGCCTGGGACGAACAGAAAACTGACATGGACGGGCTGACGCGGCGGCAGTTCAACACGCTTGTCGGGGGGGCGCTCGGGGCGGGCGCGCTCGGGACAGGGGGCATCGCACGGGGCGCCGCCATCGAGGACGGGACGCTACGGGTTGGAGTCACCGAGGACTGGTTCGCACGGGCAATCGAAGGAGGGCTCAATCCGTTCGTCACCGAGATCGCCCGTACCCCACGGGACGGTCCGTTCAGCGTCCTCTACGAGCCGGGCGTCGTCTTCGGCCCCCAAGGACCCGTGCCGTGGCTGTACGAATCCTTCGAGCACACGCGCGATGGACGGGTCGAGGCCACGCTCCGTGAAGGGTTGACGTGGAGCGACGGCGAGCCGCTCACCGCCGGGGACGCCGCTTTTAGCGCCCACTACGTCCAAGACAACGGTTCCGCCTTCAACCGGGACGACGCCTATCGGAGCGTGGTCGAGGCGGAGCCGCGGAGCGAGCGTACGGTGCTGTTCGTCTACGGCGAGGGCGGCGACTGGGTGGGCCGAACGCTCGGCGCCCCGGTTTTCCCGCGACACCGCTGGGAGGGAATCGACAACCCCGAGGACCGGGTCCCGCGTGACGACGGCGGGCCCGTCGGGAGCGGTCCCTTCCGATTCGAGGACATCTCCTACGAGGGGCTGCGCCTCGTGGCCCGCGATAACCCAGGTCCCCGAGGTGATATCGACGGCCTCGGCCCGCACGTCGACGCCATCGAGTTCCGGCCGGTCGATGGGGACCCCGTCAGCCTCGTCTCGAGCGGCGACCTCGACATCGTCCCCTCGACGCTCCAGCAGGGGACACCCGTCACCGCAGGGGCGCTCCGCGCGGACGCGCCCGACGACGCCCCGCTCGTTTCGGCGTCGACCGACCGCGTGGGAACAGTGATGTTCAACACCCGACGGACGCCCTTCGACACCCCGGAGTTCCGGCGGGCGCTCGCCCGGCTATGGGACGACGCGTTCCACGCCGAATCGCGCGGGGCGAACACGCGCTCGGGAGGGTTTATCGTCCCCCCGAGCATCGAGTGGCTCCGCCCCGAGGAGGCACCCACCGACATCTACCCCTTCCCGGGGGAGGACGACGTCGACATCGCCGCCGCACGGGAGCTCGTGGCCGAGCCCGACGGGTTCCGTTTCGGACCGGCCGAGAGCGACGCCGTCGGCGACCGGGAGCTGTACGTCGAGGGGACGGCCTTCAGCGAACTCCGTGACGGCGCGATGGAGGTCATCTGCACCACCTCGGCACCGGTCCCGAGCCTCGAACGCTGGCGGGACGTCCTCAACGCCGTCGGCGTGCCGACGACCGTCCTCACCTCGCCGTCGAACTACGGCCGTCGGTTGCTCGTCGAACACGACTTCGACGCCGCCAACCTCCAGTGGGCCGTCCGCGACGGTTGGATGAGCAACCTGCCGCGGCTGCTCGGCCCGGCCGGACGGCAAAGCGACGGCTACGGGCTGAATATCTCGGGGTACGGTGGTGCGGACGACATCCTCGAACCGATGGCGAACGAGCTGCTCGCCCCGGAAGACCGCCGCGATCTCGTCGGTGCGCTCTCCGCCCGGGTCTTCGAACACACCCCGCTGTTCGTGTACGGCTACCCCCAGCTGGCCGAGGTGAAACCCGAGCGGGTGAGCGGTGTACGCTACGGGCTCCGGGGTATGGACACCCCCCTCACGTGGTGGAGCGTCGGGGGCGAATCGAACGCCGGCTCCGGTGGGACGGAACCCACCGAGAACGGGTCGAACGCCACGGTGAACTCGGACGGCGGCGCCACCGTCGTCGCGATCGAATCCGGCGGGGCGTTCTCGGCCGACCTCTCCGGGACACCAATCGCGTCGGGCGGCTACGTCCAACTGACCGGCATCGAGGGGACCGCGTCGGCCGCCGGGCAGGTCGTCATCAACCGCGGCGTTTCGGGGCGCGACTTCGGCGGGACGGTTATCGAGTACGTCCGCATCGACGAGCGGGGCCTCGAAGTGAGTGACGTGAGCGTCTCGTTCGCCGTGGACTCGGGCACGCTCGAGAGCCGCGATATCGACTTGAACGACGTGGCGCTCTACCGGCGCGACGGTTCGGGGTGGACGGAGCTACGAACCGAGCGGACGACGCCCGCGGACGGGAGCGTCGGGTACGCCGCCACCTCCCCCGGCCTCTCGCAGTTCGCCGTGGGGACGGACGCCGCTGCGGCGAGCGTTCCCGTGGGAGGCCTGTTGGATACCCTCGAATCGAACCCCGTGATGACTGGCGCGGGCGCGCTCGGCACCGCGGGCCTCCTCGCGCTCGGGAACCGCCTCCGAAAGGGTGACGGCGACCCCGAGCCGGCGAGCGACGTCGGTGACTCCCCCGAACCGGACCTCTCGGAACTCACGGCGGTGAGCGGCATCAGCGAGGGGAAGGCCAAATCCCTCCACCGGAACGGTTTCGAGACCCGCGCCGACCTCCGGGCGGCGAGCCACGAGGACCTCCGGGGCGTCCCCGGCATCGGAAACGCGCTCGCCGCCCGCATCCGCTCGCACGTCGGCGAGGCCGAAGCCGAAAGCGAGACGGACGCTGAGAGCGAGGCGAACTCCGGTGGCCAACGCGACGACCCCGACGAAGATGCCGAACTCGACGAGGGCGACAACGCCGAACCCGACGGAGATGTCGAGCCTGAGGGCGCCGAACCCGACGATGGCTCTGCCGACGACGCCGGGGAGCCGGACCTCCCCCCCGTCGCCGAGTCCTTCGCCGCGGACTGCGACGCAGTCGGGTCATTGTGGGCCGGGGCCACTGACGGCCCCCTGCACACGTACGCCGGCGCGCTCGCGACCGGGGAAGACGCCGTCTTCCGTGTCGTCGCGCCCGGCGTCGACGTCGGCGACGAGTTCGAGAACACCGCCCGCTCGTGGGCGGGCGTTGACAGCGACCCGGAGGTGGCGACCGTGCACGACTACGGCGAGGAACCCAGGCAGTGGCTGGCCCACGAACCGCTTGAGGGCGAGCCACTCGGCGACTGTCTGGACGACGACCTGGAACGGCGGGTGAACGCGCTGGGCGAGGTCTGTACGGCCGTCCGGAACGCCGGGCGGTACAGCGTCCGCCACCGCGATCTGGCACCCGAGCGGGTGTATCTCACTGACGACGGCGAGATAACCATCGCCGGGTGGGGACTCGACAGGGTCGTCCGCGAGGCCGCCGACCCGGAGGCCCCGCCGACGTGGTATACCGCGCCCGAGCAGGTGGGCAACGGACCCGAGGGACCCGCGACGGACATCTACCAACTCGGCGCGCTGGCCTATCACGTCATCACCGGACAGCCGCCGTTCGCGGACGTACCCGAAAGCGAGTTGGCCGCGGCGATTCGGGAGGATCGCCCCACCCCGCCCGGGGAGATAGACCCGGAGCTGTCGGCGTTCGACAGCCGCCTCTCGGAGGCGATGGCGAAGGAAATGCGGGAGCGCTACGACTCGCCGCATCACCTGCGGCGGGGGCTGTTGGCCGCGCTCTAGAGGACGTACTGCGGGATGGCGTACCCTATCACAAGGCCGATGACCAACGCCCCGACCACGAACGCCGCGAGGACCTGTGGTTCGATGTCGCTCCCCCCGTCGTCGTTTCCGCTGTAGTCCGCGAGCGCGGGTACCTCGCGCTGGAGTCGCGAACGGATCTCCGCATCGCGCATCGACGTCTGAGAGCGCAACTCGGAGACCGCCTCGCGAACCTGCTCGACTTGCTGTGAGACGAGTTGCTCCTCGCGTTGGTTCGTCGCCGAGTCCATCAGGTCCGCGGTCTCACCCAGCGCTTCGAGGCCGTCGTGGTCGCCGGGCTCGATGACGAGGTCGTAGTCGTCGAGGGCGCTCTTGCGGCCCATGTCGCTGATGGCGACGGAGGTCGCGGCGCCGTCGAGGATGACCTGCCGGAGAAGCCCGAAGGCGTCCTCGGCACCGCCGACCCCGAAGTCGAGGCGGCGGCCGCCGTTGAGCAACATCTTGAGGTTCCCGTACTCGAAGTCGCTGCCGGGCAGGCGCAACTGTGGGTCGGGAAGCATCGCGATGATGCGGGTGTCGTCGTGGGTCGTCGAGAGAACGAGCCCCTCGTTGTTCGCCCACGACTCCAGTTCCTCCATGAAGGAGGCGAAGATACCCGAGTTCGAATCGGCGCGGTAGACCGCGTAGTACTGGTTGACGCGGGAGACGTCCTCCTTCGCGCGGAAGAACGCAACCATCTCGTTTTTCGTCACGTCCACGGCGAGGCGGACCCCCGCAAAGGAGAGGTCCGAGACCCGCTGGTTGCGCTCGCCGCCGCCGTACGGTTCGCCTTCGGTGTCGTACACGTCGAGTGTCGCCATTATTTTTCACCCAATCTGTCGACGAGTTCCTCGAAGCCGACAGTGACGGGCGTCCCGCTTCCCGCGGGAACGCGCTCGCCGGCCTCGGTCACTCGCGTCTGGTAGTAGACGGGCAACACGTCCGCGCCCGCCGTCTCCATCAGCAGCGTGCTCACCTGTTCGTTCTCGTTTTTCAGCCGCTCCTTCGCGTACCCCTTGAAATCGTCGTAGTTCCGGTGGGCACGCTGTCCGCGCTCCTCGTGGAAGTCCTCCGCGAGGTAGTCCGCCTTCGTCGCGACCAACAGGACGTTCTTCGCCTCGTTCGTCTCCCGCAAAATATTGAAGTACGGCTCGATTTCGAGGCTCTCGTTGTTCTCGAATCGCTCGACGTCCAGCAGGAGAATCAGCGTGTCCGCCTCGTGAATCTTGTCGATGAGGATGGCGAGGCGCTCGTCGGTCTCCTCCGTCGGGGAGGTGAGCGCGTTCGACACGCGCGGAAGGAGCTCGCCCGCGTAGTCCAGACTCGATATCTGGACGTTCTTCGGGAAGATGGAGCCGTGAACGTAGCTGAACGTCAGGTCCTTGATTTCGTCCTGCCCCGTCGACTCGACGAACCACTCGTTGTCGCTCGTCGAGACCTGGTCGACGATGCTCATCAGGTCCGCGCTCGGGTTCATCGGCGTCGCCGCGTCGTGGGCCTCCGAGCGGTCGCGGGCCTTCAGGAAGGCGCCGACCAGAAAGAGGCTCTTGCCCGAGCCGCGCGGGCCGAGCACTAGGAAGTTCTCCTCGGCGTCGTACTGGATGAACCGGCGCGCGACGAAGAGGAAGACCAGCGACGCCGTCGCGTTGACCGGGAGGCTCCCCGTGTTCGCGGGGCTGAACGCCTCCGTCGGCGTCACACGCTGGAGGCCTGCAGCCGTCACGTCGAAGGGGAGCGGGTACGTGAGGTGGTACTCCACGACCCCCACGACGACCAGCGCCGCGATGAACGCGAAGACGCCCGTCGAGGCGCGCCGGAACTCCAGAGCGTCCGTCGTGCGGGTGTTGACGAGCCGTCGTCCCCCACCGACGAGCAGGCCGGGCACGAAGCCGATGGCCAGCCACGGCAGGACCTGGACGAAGTCGCTCGTCTCGGCGCCCTGGTTGATGAAGACGCCCTGCGAGGCGAGGCCGACCATCGCCACGAGGAAACTCGCCCACAGCATGAAGCCCTGCCAGCGCTTCTTCGGGTCGAGGGTCATCAGCGTCAGCAACGCGAGGAAGAAGCCGAGCAGGCCGACGCTGACCATTGTGATGGTTACGCCGAACTGGGCGGGGAACTCAAGCAGTTCCTTGGCGATGCCGCCACTCTCCCACGCGCTCCCCAGCGCGTTGGCAATGGGAACCGCACAGACGAGCATCGCGGCGAAGTAGACGACGAGTGCGACCTGTTCGGAGTTCTCCCGAAGTGCGTCTGTCACCCGCTGTATCATATGTCCTCGTCAAACGGGGACTCGGGCTGCTCCGGTTCGGGGTCCACACCGAGGTCGGGGTTGTCGTCGTTGAGCGGGACGACATCGATGAACTCGCCGAGCAGGCGGTTCGATATCTCCGCGTCGCTGTTGTTGACGAGGAACTCGCGGTCCTCGTCGCGTTCGAGGTTGAGGAGGTCGCCACGCCGGACGTAGAACCCGTCCTGCAACCCGTAGTTGTGGTGGACGACCATGTTGCCGAGTTCCTCCTCCCGACGGCGGTAGTCGGTCGCGTAGCCGCCCGCCTGCGTCAGCTTCCGAATGTTGTCGAGGAAGACGCCGTCGATGAACGTCGTCACCCCGATGTCCCAATCGCCGCCCGTCTCGGAGTCCCACGTTCCGAAGCGGTGTTCGGAGCCGCGCGAACTCTGTAGCGAGAACGCCTCGCTGAAGTCGTCGCGGAAGTCGGCCACCTCCCGAATCTCCTCGGCGGCGTTCGAGAGCACGGCGACCCGGATGTTCATGTCGTTGTAGCGGGACGTTCGGCCGCTGAACTTCCGGCGGTTGAGGCCGTTGTACTGCTGCTGGAGCGCGTTTCCGACGAGGTCCTCCAAGTTCATCCGGAGGCGCTGTTTCTCCTGTTTGTTGCTGAACAGCCGGCTCTCGCCGATACCGTCCTCCGCGCGCAGCCGCAGGACGTCCTGGGGCTGTACCGTCTTGATGTAGACGTACTCGTCGGACTCGGTGGTGCCGACCGACTGGCTCTCCTCCTCGTCGTGTGCCTGGCGCAGGCGGTGGTACGTCTCCCGGTTGTCGAGGTACGTGGAGCGCGGGTTGATGAGGTCGTCGAAGACCTCCTTGACGGCCTCGTAGCTCTCCAATCGGGAGTCGAGGTCGTCGAGGTCATCCTCTATTTCGTCGACGCGCTCCTTGATGTCGCCGGTTCCCGCGACCTGTGCGGCGAACACGTCGTGGGCCTCCTCGCGGAGTTCGTCCATCGTGGCGCCCCTGTCGAGAAGCGTCTCGACGCGCCCGAGGTTCGCGGCGCCGGGGTCCTCAAGGGCCGACCGGAGGCCCTCGAGGATGTCGGCGCGCAGACGGTCGTCCTTCTCGTCGATGTCCCGGCGAAGGGGTTCGACCTTGTCCTCGAAGACGAGGGTGGCGTCGTACGTCGAACTCGACGGGGAGAGGTCGAAGACCCCGGTGTCGCCGAGGCTGTTCTGGGCCATGTTCCAGTCCTGGCTGGCCTGCTCTCGCTCCTGTTCGGAGGAGGTAGTGATCGGCGACCACTTCTCCAGGGTGGACTCCTCCTGATTCATCAGGAGGAAGGCCTTTCGCGAGTCCGCGAGCGCGTTCATCGCCTCGGTCACGTCGCGGCGGTGTTGCCCGAAGTCGACGCCGACCTGGTTCAGGTCCCGTTCGAGGCCGTCGAGCGCGTTGATGACCTCCTGTTGGCTCGCCTGGTCGACCTCGTCGACGCTTTCGGCGCTGTTTATCTCCCGGAGGTAGTCCTCCAGGGACTTGCGCACTTCACGGAAGGAACTGTCGAAGGAGGCGTTCTGCAGGCGCTGGTAGCGCTCGAAGGTGTCGCGCACGCCGTCGGCCCAGTCGCGGACGTCGCGACGGACCGCCTCGGACTGCTTCTCGCGTTCGGTTTCGAGGCGCTCGCGGGCCTCTTCGAGGTCGGATTCCGCGTCCTCCCGCTGTTCGCGCAGGTCCTCCAGTTCGGACTCCAGACGCTGGACCTTCACGCCGGCCGCGACGCTGTTCCCGTCGTCGGCATCGATGAGATACTCGACGGCGCCCCGGACCTGCGAGTCGTCGATGGCCTTCTTCCGAACCAGTATCTCCTTGCGGCGCTGGAGGAGTTTGAGTTCGCGTTTGAGCAGGTCGCCGAGTCGCTCGTCGATGGTGTCGACGAAGTCCTCGATCTGAGGTCCCGTCGGGTCGAAGGTGTTCGCGGAGGCCGCGGCGATGTCGACCTGTTCGACGACGCTGTCGCCCTCGCGGCGGGCGTCGGACAGCACGTCGTCGAAGACGGCGCGGGACTGGTACTCCAGTTCGTTGAACAGCTCGAAGGAGAGCGACTCCTCGACCTCCTCCAGGCGCTCCTCGAGGTCCGTGCGGTCGAGTTCACGCAGGCTCTCGTCGTCGACCGAGGGGTAGTGGTTCGTGAGGAAGCGCTCGATCTTCGAGTAGAGCTGGTCCTCGGCGTCGAGGGCGTCCCGCTTCGCGTCGAGCATCTCGCGCAGGGACTCGCGGCTCTCGTTTATCGCCTCGACGTTGTAGCGCAGCGCCTGCGGCACGGCAATCGTGAACGGCGCGTAGTCGGGCGTGTCCTCGAAGGGGTTCTCCGAGAACTCGTTGTTGTAGTAGGCCAACAACGCGTAGGTGAAGGCGTCGTCGAACTCCTGCAGCATCGAGTCCGACTGGAGGCGGTCGCCTTTCTTCCCCTCAAAGCCCGTGGGGTCGATGGGGAAGAGGACGATGTCCTCGAAGATCTGCTTCTCGTCCGAGAGGGACATGTACTCCAACTCGGAGAGGGCGGCGTAGGCGTTCGAACTCTCCTCGGCGCCCTCGGTGTGGTTCGGAAGGACGCTGAAGAGCGAAACCTCCGCGGTCGGGACCCTGTCCCGGATGTGCTCCGCAAGGTCGATGAAGGTCCCCGAGCCGGTGCCGCCCCCGAGGCCGGCGACGATGGCGACGCTCCCCCGCTCGGGGAGGTCGACGAAGGACCGCATCGAGTCGTCCTCGGCGTAGGCCTTGTAGTAGACCGCCTTCCCCAGCCCTCGCCGGCGGACGACCCCCCGGGCGAAGTCGAGGTTCTCGACGATGTGGTCGCCCCGCAGCCACCAGTTCTCCGGGTCCATCCCGTACTGCTGGGTGATTCGTGGCACCACGTCGTCGCCCACGAGGTCGATGTCCTCGTCGAGTTGGATGTTCTCCGTGACGATCTTGTACTGGATGTCGATGTCACCGACGCGGCCGCGGTCGATGTCCTGTAGCTCCGATTTCAGTTCCTCGATTCGGTTCTCGATGTCCCGGATTCGCTGTCGGTCCTGGTTGGCCTCCCCCTCCGCCGTGTCGAGTATCCGGACCGTCATCGACTCCGGATTGGGCCTGGGCGCGAGCACTTCGCGGAGCACCCAGTCCGTGTCGAGAAGATTGAGTGTGATCTCCTTCCCGGCGCCGCCGAGCGCGAACACGCGGTCAGGAACAGTTGTCGGCATATCAAAAGATTATCTGTGGATAGTGGACTTATTTCTTTCCCACCATATCGTGCGCGGGGCCTGGCATAGACAGCCCACGCATGTGAGTCAAATTTCTCTCATTTTTATCCAAAGGCTTATGACCAAGTATTGATAGACTTTCCTAACAGCATGGCCTTTCCTCGCTCCCGTGTCGTTGCCGTCGGAGTCGTCGTGTTGGTGCTGTTTAGCACCGTCACGCCGGCCGCCGGTGCGCTCGGTTCACAGCCGATCGCCGACGCGGAGGAACAAACGGTTGGGGACGTATCGGTTTGGGAAAAGGCGGGTATTCCGCTTCGGGTGAGCGGGGAGGACGCAGCGACGACGGTCGTGAACCCACCGCTGAGCGTTAGCATCGACGACGAGGGGGACACGAGTGTCAGCAAGAATGTTCACGTCTATGATACCGGAAGCGACGTGACCGTGGAGTTCGACGGCCGGAGCGGGATCGACCCTAGCGTCTACCAAGGCGGCGCGCAACTGATCGTCGCCCGCTTGGACGCGAACGTGTCGGCGCTCCGCGACCGGGCGGGGAGCCTCAATCGGAGCGCCGCCCGCGACCGAGCCGGTAACTTCTCTTTGAACGACATCACCGGCGTGAGCGGTCTCGCCGACATGATTCGCGAGGAGGTCAACGACTCCGAACAGGTCAACGGGCCCGACGCCAAATCGGACGCACAGGACAACGTGTCGTTCGTCGGCGTCCAGAACGTCAGCATCGACGGAAACGGCGAGTTCATCGCCTCGTTCACGCCCCAAGAGGCCGGTCACTACGCGGTCGTCGCGGCGACCGGCGACGGGTTCAGCCTCGTGAACGGCGACGACCTCGCGCTGGACGGACAAACCACCATCGTCGGCGCGGACACAGTTTCGGCACAGGAGAAGGCTTCGGACGTGGGGGCGCCCAATCGCGTCTCACCGGGCGAGAACATCACGTTCGACGTCGAGACGGACATCGAGGACGCCAACCACACGGTTGTGCTCTACGACGCCAACACCTACGAGGACCAGGCGTTCAACCTCACCTTGGACGACCAACTCGAGGACCTCGACCCCGATGAAATAACGCTGGAGCACACGCTGAAGTACGTCAACGGAACGACCTCGCTCACCTCCGACCTCTCCTTCATGGGCGAGCCCCTCACCGCCGAGCGGGACGTCTTCGGCTTCGAGGTGGAGCCGAACATGAACGGGTCGCTCGAACTGAAGCCGGCGCTGGAGCGAGGGCTCCGGGAAGCCGAGGACAGGACCGGCACGAACTTCACGGAGATCGAGATCGAATCGACCGACGACGTAACCTTGAACGTCTCCGCGGCGGCCGTCACGGAAAGCCAAAACCCGACCATCAACGTCTCGACGAACGAAAGTTGGGACGGCACTTTCCGCTGGGTTCACGTCGCGACGAACAACAACGGCTCCGCGATGGAGACGAACAGCGGCGACGTGCAGGTGAGCGACGACACGTCCGCCCCGACGCTCGATATCACCCAACCGACGGAGAGAGAGTTCGACGCGGGGACCGACGTAATCACCTTCAAGGCAGAGTACAGTGACACTGAGACCGGCATCGACGAGGACAGCGTCGAAGTCGAGTTCAACGGGACGGTGCAGAATCCCGGGACCTCCTTCGGTATCGTCTCATCGGTCTCCATCGGCCCGAACAGCGCGACGCTCACTACGCAGGGGCTCGCGAACAACTCGACGTACCCGTTCGCGGTGAGCGTCTCCAACGGCGCCGGTCTCCAAGCGACCGAGTCCATCGAAGTCAGTATCAACGCCACCGAGGCCGAGGACGGCGATGACGGTGACGGTGGCGGTGGCGGCGGTGGCGGCGGCGTCTTCCTCCCGCCACCCTCGGCCGGCGGCGATAACGGTCAAGGTTCGGGGACGCCTGACCGCTCCCGTGGTGCCACGGTCAAACCCACGCCCGACACCCAAGGTGCAGAGGTCTCGGTCGACGCGTCCGAGACAGGCGGGCAGTTCAACGCGGACTTCAACAACACCCCGCTGGGTGACGACAACGACGAGAGCGGTGTCGCCCTCGAGAACATCTCGGGGTCCGTCAGCGGCGCCGGCAACATCACGGTGACCAAGAGCAACAGCCCGGGCGAGGGCGTCGACCCGCTCTCCGAGAACGCGAACGACGTGCTCACGTACATCACAATCGAGGAGGACGGCGAGACGAACACGCGGGACGCGACGTTCAGGTTCAGGGTGCGCGCGGACCGCCTCGAACAGCGGGGTATCGCCCCCGAGAACGTCGCGCTCCACCGTAACGACGGCAACGGCTGGTCCCCGCTCCAGACGAGCGCGCCCACGCCGATTAACAACGGGCAGGCGTACCGCTACATCGCCCGGTCACCCGACGGCTTCTCGACGTTCGCCGTCGCGCGCCGCAACATCGACACCAGCGGCGACACGACGACGACCACCACGGAGCCGACCACGACCACCACGACTACCACCTCGGCGACTGTCGACACCACGACGCCGAGCAACGCCACGTCCGGCACCGAAGAAGGTGGCGGCTTCGGACTCGCGCCGCTGTTCATCTTCCTGCTCCTCGGCGGAGGTGGCAGTGGGGCCTACTACGCGTGGCGCCGCGGCATGCTCGACGACCTGCTCGGCGGGCCCGAGGACGAATCCGCGACGGACGAACCCGAGCCCGAGGTCGAGGAGGACGTCCCGCTCGACGAGGAGAGCGACTCCGAAGGGGTCGATCTCTTCGACGACGAGGAGTAAGCGGCCGTGAGTGACCCAGCGGTGGCCGCCCGCTCGGTCGCCCGGGTGTACACCCGGGGGTCGGGTGGGGCGCTCTCCGGGTTGCGCAGCGGGGAACGCCCCACCGTGCGGGCGCTCGACGGCGTGAGTGCGGCCGTCGAACCCGGCGAAATCGTCGCCATCGCCGGGCCGTCCGGCTCCGGGAAGTCGACGTTGTTGCATCTGCTCGCGGCGCTCGACACGCCCACTGAGGGCGTTGTCGAACTCGACGGCGTGGACACCGCGAGCAAGACGAGAGCCGAGCGCGCCCGGCTCCGCCTCGAACGCGTCGGGATGGTCTTCCAGCAGTTCCACCTGTTGCCGTCGCTCTCCGCGCGGGCGAACGTCGCGCTCCCGCTCATCGAGCTCGGAGCCGGGAAAGGGGAGCGCCGCGAGCGAGCCGAGGAACTGCTCGAACGCGTCGGCCTCAGTGACCGGGCGGGACACCACCCGAACGAGCTCTCCGGGGGCGAACAACAGCGCGTGGCCGTGGCCCGCGCGCTCGCCACCGACCCGGCGCTCGTCGTCGCGGACGAGCCGACCGGCGAACTCGACACGGAAACCGGCGCACGGGTGTTGGAACTGTTCGACGACGTGGCCGCCGAAGGGCGGGCGGTCGTGCTCGCCTCCCACGACGACGCCACCCTGAACGCGGCCGACAGAGTGCTCCGGCTCCGCGACGGACGGATCGACGATGGGTAAGCGCCGCTCGCTGGCGGGCGTCGGGGTCCGCCGCGTCGTCGGCCGATTCAAACGCGGCGACGGCGCCCGCGTGGCCGTCAGCGTCGCGGGCGTGGCCGCCGCGGTGGCGCTTGCACTCGCGGCGACGGGCATCGGCGTTGGGCTCGCCACTCAGAGCACCGTCGCCGGCGAGGGGGTCGATTACTGGGTCGTCCCCGAATCGGCGTCGGCGTCGTCGCTGGCCGTCTCCACGGGCGGGGCGCGGTTCGGCGGCGTTCACGCCGTGAACGCCGACCTGAACGCGGACCCGCGAATCGAGTACGCGACGCCTGTTTCTACGGAGGTTCTCAAAGCGGGAGGTACGTCCGGCGAGTACGTCCTCGTCGTCGGCGTCGTTCCCGAGGCGGGAATGAACGTCGCGGGCCTCCCCGCCGACCCACTGACGGAGGGTGACCTCCACTACGCGAACGGGACGTACAACGGCACGTACACCGGCGAAATGGTGCTCTCGGGGAGCGCCGCCGAGTTACTGAACGCCACCGAGGGTGCCTCGCTTTCCGTCGCCGTCCCCGGTGGCGGCCCGAAGCGCCCCTTCGGCGTGACCGCCGTCAGGGAAGGTGGCATCGAAACGGGCGCCGGTGGCGTCCCCGTTGCGCTCGTCCATCTGTCGGAACTCCAGACGCTGACCGGTACCGCGAGCGAGGATACCGCCGACCAGTTCCTCGTGGCGACCGACGACCCCGGCGTCGAGTCCACGCTCGCGGACCTCTATCCGAAATCCACCGTCGTTTCGGGCGGCGGCGATTTCGCCTCGCTCACCGACTCGACGCTCTCGTTGGCCGTCGCGCTCGCCGCCGCCCTCGTCGCGCTCATCGTGGGCACCCTCTTCGTCGCGACGACGATGGGGATGGAGCTCGCGGCCGACCGGGCACAGTTCGCGACGCTCGCGGCCATCGGCCTCTCGCGGCGCTCCCGGGGAACGGTCGTCGTCGCACAGACCCTCACCGTGACGCTCGCGGGGGGTGTGCTCGGCATCGCGCTGGGTCGGATCGCCGTCGCGGCGACGAACAGCGTTGGACAGTCGCTCATCGGGGCGGGCAACGTCGCCGCGTTCCCGCCCGCGCTGGCCGCCTACGGGCTGGTCGTAGCCGTCGTCATCGGCCTCCTCTCGGCGCCCTACCTGCTCTGGCTGAGTGACCGAAGCGACCCCCTCGAACATCTATGATACGGAAGTTCCGCGCCGTCTGTGGGCTCGCGCTCGCGACCGTGCGCCACGAGCGGACCCGGACGGTGTTGGCCGTTCTGGGTGTCGCGCTCGCCGTGTTGGCGACGACTCTCCTCGGGAGCGTCGGCTACGGCGTCGTCGAAACCGGCCAGGAGAAGTTCGACTCGTCGGGCCGGGACCTCTGGATAACGGGGGGCCCGGTCCGTATCACGCCCGGCGGCGTGGGCGGGTTCGAGAGCCAACTGGTGGGCGCCCACGGCGTCGCCGCGAACATCAGCGCTCGCGAGCGCGTTCGGAGCGCCGTCCCGCTCGCCTTCCAGACAGTGTACGCCGGGACGGACCCCGACGACGTGGAAACCTACCTTGCCGTCGGGGTTCCCGGAGCGGGCGGGAGTTCCGTGCAGGTCACCGAGGGACGGGGCTTCGCCCGGGGCGGCGGCGTCCACTATGCCGGCGGCACCTACGAGGGGAACTTCACCCACGAGGCGCTCGTCGACCCGCGAACGCGGAGTGCGCTGAACGCGAGCGTCAACGACACGCTCTACGTCGGCGGGACGGTGTTGGGTGCGAGCGACCACCCCTACGAGGTCGTAGGTGTGACCCCGACGTTCTCCCGGTTCCTGGGCGCGCCGACGGTCGTCGTCCCGCTCGCGGAGCTCCAGTCGCTCTCCGGGACCGCGAGCGCGGACCGGGCGTCGATGATAACCGTCAACCTCGTCGACGGCGCCGACTCGGAGGCCGTCGCGGCCGAGCTGGAAGAAGAGTACCCGCAGTTGGACGTGCGCACGAACCAGGAGCAACTCCAGTCCGTCGTCGCCCAGCGCGCGATGGTCGTGCTCGCCGGGGGCGCACTCGTCGTGTTGGCAGTGCTGGGCGGAGCGGCGCTCACGCTGAACCTGCTCTCCCTGCACGTCTACCAGCAGCGCCGGACGCTCGCGGCGGTCCGCGCGACGGGAGTGTCGGCACGCACGCTGGTGGGCATCGTCGCCGGACAGGGTGTCATCATCGGCGCGCTCGGCGGGGTGCTTGGGGTGGCGCTCACGCCACCGCTCGCGGCGGCGCTGAACACGGTGGCCTACGAAATCGTCGGGTTCGAGGGCCTCGTTCGGGTCCCGTCGTGGGCGCTCCTGGCCGGCGCGGCGCTCGCGCTCGGCATCGGCACGCTGAGCGCGGCCGTCTCGGGGTGGCGCGTCGCGCGGGCGGACCCCCTCGACGCGCTCCGCTGACGCGGAGGCTTTTAAGTCCAGGACGGGCGTATCGGGTGGTATGGCCTCCCGCTCCGGCAACCTCTCCGTCAACGCGCTCATCGGTGCTGTAGTTACGGTCGTGACCGCCTTCCTCCCCTTCTCGCCCGTCCTGGGCGGGGCCGTCGCTGCCTATCTCGAAGGTGGAGACCGCGACAGAGGGCTGAAAACGGGTGCCGTCTCGGGCATCATCGCTTCGGTCCCACTCGCGCTCGTCGTGCTCGTCGTGTTGTTCTTCATCCCCTTCGCTTTCGCTCTCGACCCGAGCGGCGCCGCCGGCGTCGGCGCGCTCATCGTCGTGTTCATCGTCGTCATCGCGGTCGGGCTCGTCGCCGCCTACACCGTCGGACTGAGCGCGCTCGGCGGCGTGTTGGCGATCGCGCTGCTTGAGCAGGACCGCCAGGAGAGCGACCCGGCAGAGCGTGAGAAACGAGAAGAGCGTGAGGACCCCGAGGAACACGAGGAGTAGCGTGGCCTCGCGGGCCCTCCGAAACGGACGACAACGGGACGGTTCGGCGCGCCGGGCGCTCAGTCCGTGTTCTCTACCTTTTCGCGCGCGGCCGCCACCAACAGGGGGAGGGTGATGGTCGCGTCGCCGTACACCGTCGCGTTCCGACCGGCCTTCTCGATTTTGCCCCAGGAGCGCGCCTCGTCGAGCGTGCAGCCCGAAAGACCCCCCGTCGCTTCGGGGTCCATCGTGAGCTGGACGGCGTACTCGTAGGCCTTCGGCGCCACCAGCATCGTCTGGAGCGTGAAGTTCTTCGGCACGCCCCCGCCGACCACGAGCGCGCCGGCGTGTTCGGCGTCGAAGGCCTGGTCGGTCAGATCGGACATGTCGTCAAGCGCGTCCAGCGTGAACTCCTTGGTCTGGGAGTACATCCACGCCTGCAACCCGAGCACCGAGTCCTGTATCGCCGGACAGTAGATGGGGACATCGTTCTCGTAGGCCGCGGCGGCGACGCCGGCGTCCTCGTCCACCCCTTCCGCCTCGTTCACCCGTCGGTTGGCCTTCCCGAGTTCCTCGGTGAGTCGCTGGATGCTCACGACGCCCTCGTCGTTGAGCGGCGGGAAGACCTCCTCGCGGAGGTGGCCCTCGAAGAGCGCGAAATGCTCCTGGGGGAGATAGACGTTGTAGATGCGGTCGACCTCCTCGTCGCGGAGCTGTTCGTCGTGCTCGCGCAGGTCGCCCCCCTCGGGGTGCGCGTGGCCGTGGTGGTGTTTTCCCCCCACGGCTTCGATGGTGTCGTGGGTCAGGTTCGCGCCCGTCGTGATGAGGGCGTCCACGTAGCCGTCGCGGATGAGGTCCGCGACGATGCCGCGCATCCCGCCCGGGACCATCGCACCCGCGAGCCCCATGAAGACGGAGATATCGTCGTTAGCGAGCATCTCGGCGTAGATGTCCACGGCCTCGTGGAGCGCCGCCGCGCCGATGCCCGCCTCCCCGTAGGCATCGGCCAGGTCGCCGACGCTCATGCCGCCGTGAACGCCGGTGTGACCGATCGGGTCCTCGTGGAACTCCTCGCGCTCGGGGGTCTCGTGCTCGTCCATACGGGCCAACGGGGCGAGCGGCGTTTCAACCAATCGGTAGCGGTCGCTCCGACCTGCTGTGGACGAGCCGCGGAGCCACCAACCCCGACCCGGAAGTTTCAGGCGGGTTCGCCCGCAAGGGAACGTATGAGCGAGACCGCTGCGAACGCTGACGAGGGCGGGGCGTCAAGCACGTCGCCCCGTTGGCAGTTGGTCGCCCTCGCCCTCGGCGGGTTGATTCTCCCCGGCGTCGTGAGTTACTTCCTCGACGCGGCGGGCTACGGGGTGCTCTCCGATTTCGTCTTCGTGAGCGGCTACGCCGTCGCCGTCTTCCTGGGCTGGTACGGGTGGATTCGCCCCCTCGATATCACCGGCCCTGAGTGACCCCGGGAAGAACGGAAATTTCAAGGGCGTATCGGCGTGTGGACTAGGTAATGGACGCGCTCACGCCGCTCCCCCTCATCGACGACTTCGTCCGGCAGTTCAACGTGGGACAGGTTCTTCTGGCGGTCTTCGTGCTGTCCGTTCTGGGCTCCCTCCCGCTCAAATCGATAAAACTCGTCGCGTTGAACACCATCGTCTTCGGCTTCCTCTTCATCGCGACGCCGTCCAGCATGGCCCCCTTCCAGTACCGCCTGCTGGGTATCGGCCTCGTCGTCGCCGCGCCGGTCCTCTACACCGCGAGCCGGCAGTAAGGCGATATCCGCGCGGGGGCCCCTCATCCTCCCACGGCTGTCCTCGGCCGCTCGTCCGCGGAACGTGGAACCCGTGCGACAGCCGGGTTCTCGCGGCCGAGACCTTCGTCGCACGACCGTCACCTTCGTCCACCCACGGCTGTCGCACGTGGGAGACCTCCTAATCGTCCGCGACGACCGCACCGTTCCCGAGCAACTCGTCGTAGCGCGCGCCGGTCTGTTTGAGCGTTTCCTCGGTGTAGAGCCGTTCGTGGGGAACGGGTAGGTACTCCGCGGCGAGTTCGTCGATTTTCGCGTCCACCGCCGCCGACTCGCGGCCGTGAACCATCGTGAAGAGGTTGTACGGCCAGTCCTGTTCCGGGCGGCGCGGCCGGTGATAACAGAGCGTCACGAAGGGGAGCGAACCCACGCGCTCGCCGGTCGCATCGAGTTCGTCGTCGGGCACGTCCCAGACGACCATGCAGTTCGAGTCGAAGCCCGTGACCAGATGGTTCACTACACAGCCCACGCGCTTGAGACAGCGCCGGGCCAGCAAATCCTCGATTCGCTCGATGACCGTCCCCGTCGGCACGCCGAGCGCATCGGCGATGTCCGCGTAGGGCGTCAACGAGAGCGGGAAGCCGTTCTGAATCTCCAGGAGGAGGTCGGCCTCCAGGCCGGTTAGCTCCTCCCGGGCGTCCTCGACGCGCGTCGCGTTCGCCGCGGTGCGCTCGGCGGCGCCGTCGGCGATGTCGTCGGCGTTCACCACCGGGAATTCGAGGTCGATATAGTAGTCCGTCCGCATCGGGAGGTTGAGCACCTCACACCCCGTTCGCTCGGCGATGTCGGCGAGAATCGCGGCGCGACGTTCCGGCGTGCCGGCAGTGACAACGAACCACATGTTCCACTCGTGGGCGCGGCGGTAGTTGTGGTTCACCTGGCGGTGGCCGTCGACGACCTCGGCGGCGGCATCGAACTCATCGTCGGGGACCGAAATCGCCGCCAGCGTCGAGGATCCGATGACCGGCGGGTTGAGAACCGCGCCGAAGCGGCGGTAGACGCCCCGCTCGCGGAGCCGGCGCACGCGTTGGAGCGCCTCCGACTCGCTCACGCCGATGCGTTCGCCCACCCGCCGGAACGGCCGGCGCTCGACGGGGAAGCCGCTCTGGTAGCCATCGATTAACTCGGCGTCGGCGGCGTCGAGGTCGGCCCGCCAGTCCGCGTCGTCCATTGTCCGCCTTTGGGCGGGGGCCGACCTACCCTTTTCGCTCCGGAGGTGGACCGCGTGCGACAGCCGCGGTCCCCGAAGGTGACGGTCGTGCGACGAAGGTCTCGGTCGCGCGAACGAGCGGCCGAGGACAGCCGACCGCCTCCGTGCTTCTCCGAAGGTCTCCCAGCGCGGGAGAACGTCCCGAGGGTTTTTCGATTCGTACACCTATACAGCGGGTATGAGCGCGTTGAGCGAGTACGGCGACTGGCCCCTGAAGCGGCTGATGACCGAGGTCGTCGGGAGCGGCCCGAAGTCCGCCGAGGACATGAACCGGGAGCAGGCCCGCGAGGCGATGGCCCGCATCCTCGACGGCGAGCCCGACCACACGACGCTGGGCGCCTTCTGGCTGGCGAACCGCTGGAAGCACAACACGCCCGAGGAGCTCGCGGCGTTCTCGGACGTCATCCGGGAGACGAGCGTCGAGACCGCGGCACCCGACTGCGACCCCGTCGACTGCGGCGCGAACTACGACGGGAAGGGCCGCTCCGCGCTGCTGGGCGTGGCCGCGGGCGCCGTCGCCGCCGCCGCGGGCACCCCCGTCGTGACCCACTCCGGCGACCGCGTCCCCACGCAGAAGCAGGACGCATACAAGCACGTCCTCGACGAGCTGGGCGTTCGCACGGAGCTCGACCCCGAGGCGTCGGCCGACATGGTCGACGAGACCGGCTTCGGCTTCTACTACCGCCCGAACTTCGACCCCGGCACCGAGGCGCTCGCCGAGCGCCGCGATATGCTTGGCGTCCGGTCGTACGTGAACACCGTCGAGACGCTGATGAACCCCGCCGACGCCGACGTGCATCTGGGCTCCTTCTACCACCTGGCCTTCGCCAAGCGAGTCATCGAGACGTTCGAGTTGATGGAGTCCCAGTCGGTTGACTCCGTGGTAATGTTCCAGGGGATGGAGGGGTACGACGACATCCGGCCCGGCTCAACGACGGTCGCCGTCGACCGCGGCGAGGGTGTCGAGGACTTCGAAATCAGCACCGCGGCCTACGGGATGGACGTGGAGAACGAGGACCTGCAGGTGGAGGACGTGGCCGCGGATTCGGCCGCCATCACCGAAGCGGTCCTGACGGGGGAGCGTGAGGACGGCTTTGCGGACGCGGTGGCACTCAACGCCGCCGTCCGCATCTACGCCCGCGAGGACGCCGAGGACCTGGAGGAGGGCATCGAGATGGCCCGTGAGGCCATCGAGGCGGGAGAAGCCGAGGCCGTCCTGGAGGACCTGCGGAGCTTCTGAACGGCGAGCGTCGACGGAGCGGCAACGTTTTCCGGACCGCCCGACTCACCCCAACCATGACCGTCGAAGCGACGCTACACACCAGTATGGGCGACATCGAGGTCGAGCTCTACGACGAGCGTGCTCCCACGACTGTCGCGAACTTCATCAGCCTCGCGGAGGGCGCAAACGACTACGACGAGGCCGAAGTCGGCCCCGAGGGCGGCGCGTGGAAGGACCCCGAGAGCGGCGAGAAGCGCATCGACCCCCTCTACGACGACGTCCCGTTCCACCGGATCATCGAGGGCTTCATGATTCAGGGCGGCGACCCCACCGGCACCGGCCGCGGCGGCCCCGGCTACGAGTTCGACGACGAGTTCCACGACGAACTCTCCCACGACGGCGCCGGCGTGCTCTCGATGGCCAACTCCGGCCCGAACACGAACGGCTCGCAGTTCTTCATCACCCTCGACGCCCAGCCCCACCTCGACGGCCGGCACGCGGTGTTCGGCAAGGTGACTGAGGGAATGGACGTCGTCGAGGAAATCGGCGACGTCGACACCGACGCGAACGACAAGCCCCGGGAAGAGGTTCTCCTGGAGTCCGTCGAGATTCACCGATAACGCGCTACACAGGGCGGGTATCGAAGACGAAGCGCGCACCCCCCAACTCCCCTTCTTCCAGTTCGACCGTCCAGCCGTGGGCCTCCGCGAGCGTCCTGACGATGTGGAGGCCGAACCCGGTCCCCTCGTTGGAACTGACGCCCGGTTCGAAGACGGTGTCCCGTCTGTCCGCCGGAACGCCGACGCCGCTGTCCTCGACGGCGAACCCCGAGTCCGTCGTGAGGACGCGGACGGTTTCCGCGTTGCCGTGCTCCACACTGTTGCGAAAGAGGTTCTCGAAGATTCGCCGCAGGCGCTCGGGGTCCGCGCCGACCGTCACCCCGTCCGGGGCGTCGAGGCGCGCGTCCCCCGTTTCGACGGTCGACCAGGCGCGCCGGGCACAGGCGCCGAGGTCCGTCTCAACGGCGTCCGTCACCGTGGTCCCCTCGCGGGCCGCCGTGAGCACGTCCGCCACGATGCGGTCGATGCGCTCCAGGGAACGTTCGACGGCGGGCAAGTGCTCTTCGGGGTCGGCGCCCTCCTCGCGGGCCAGCGCGAGGCGGCCCATCGCCACGGTCAGGGGGTTTCGCAGGTCGTGGCTGACCACCGAGGCGAACTCCTCTAAGCGCTCGTTTTGGGTCTCCAGGTGCCACTCGTGTTCGTTGCGCTCGGTCACGTCCCGGCCGACCCCGGCGAAGCCCAGGACCTCCTCGCCGTCGGTCAACAGGCGCCCGGTAAGCTGGAGACACACCGTGTCCTCGCCGGTCTCGACGCGCGCCTCCACGACCGTCTCGCCTGTCTCGAACGCCTCCGCGACGGCCGCGCGCACCCGCTCGGTGTCCTCGGGATGGAAGAACTCCTCGGGGCGCATTCCCCGGAGTTCGTCGTCGTCGTCCATGCCCGTCAGGTCGTTGAGCCGCTGGTTCCAGTGGACGAGGCGGGCGTCCGCATCGTACACGTAGAACACGTCGTCGAGCGCGTCCAGCGAGCGTTCGACGAGGCGCCGGTCCACTGGTGACATCTGCCTAAGAGAGGGAATCCCACACCAAGAACATAGCGGGGCCGAAAAGGCTGTATCCGCCCCGGTTGAAGGCCGTCTGTGTTCCCGTGGCCGGTGCGGCGGGTCGTAATTCCGCCGGACGTGCGAGGCGACCTCGACAGCCACGTCGTCGGCGAGTTCCCCGACGAGGCCGGCGGCTTCCTCGCCTGCGAGCGTCGCGGCGACCGCCTCCGCGCCACCCGTCACGTCCCCCTCCTGAACGGGTCGGAGACGCCCCGCCGTCGCTTCGAGACGGTCATCGACGAGCGGGCCCCCCCGCCACCGCGGGTGTTCTATCACTCACACACCAGCGCCAGTTCGCCGTCGGGGCTCACCCGAATCGACGAGCGCTCGATTCCGGAGCCCTTCGCCCTCGTCGTGTTCGCACCCCACGGACGGCCGCTGAGTTACCGGCTGTTCAAGCGGGGGCTCCTCCAGTGGCGCGAGCACCCAGTCGAGGACGGCGAGGGCGCGCGGTTGGAACGCATTCGGTAAACCCCGGGCGCTGTGTTCCGCGGCGGACCCTTATATTGTATAAACAGTACGTACGCGACAGTGTATTCAATACACGTACTGTCGTTGCACGAGTAAATATACAAATACAGGACAAACCTTTTCAGTAGTAGATAGTCTTTCAGATATGTCCGCAATATGCGCCCGAAAGAACCCCAATCGAGTTCAGAAGTAGACAAACGAAGTTCGTTTTTGGCTATCGAGTCGCGGAGGGTAGCATGAGCGTCATCATCTACGGGTTGGCCGCCGTCATCGTCTCGATGATGGCCATCGGCTTCTGGGTCTCCCGGAAGGTCAAAGGCGACAGCATCAACTACATCGTCGCCGGCCGGGGACTCATACTGCCGCTGGCCGCGGCGACGCTGATGGCCCAGTCGCTCGACTCGAACGCCACGCTGGGGAACACCGACCTCGTGGCGTCCGCCGGCTTCTGGGCCGGCGCGGCGCTTCCTATCGGGTTGGCGCTCTGTCTGTTCCTCACCGGGCTCTTCTTCGCCAAGCCGATGAACCGGATGAACCTCACCACGCTCCCCGACTTCTTCCGCCGGAAGTACGGGCGCGCCGCCGAAATCGTCGCGAGTTTCATCATGTCCGTCGCGTACGCCTTCCTGCTCGCGGGGAACCTCGTCGCCGGGGGGTACCTCTTCCAGACGTTCGTGGGCACGAGCTTCGAGCTCGGCGTCTTCATCATCGCCGGGCTGGTGCTCGCGTACACCGTCGCCGGGGGACTCTTCGCGGTCGCCTACACCGACGTGATTCAGGCCGGCGTCGCGTTCGTCGGCTCGGTGGCACTCATCGTCTTCGTCGCCACGCAGTACGGCTTCACCATCCCGCAGGGGATGGGACCGAGCAACCTCGGCCAGCTCACCGACCCGGGCCAGGGCGCCTTCATCAACCTCGCGACCATCGTCGCGCTCGGCCTGGGTGACATCGTCGCTATCGACTTCATGGAGCGGGTCTTCGCGGCGAAAGACCCCGAAACCGCACAGAAAGCCTGCTTTATCGGCTCCGCGGGCACGCTCGTCATCGGGATTCCGTTCTCGATTGTCGCGCTCTCCGCGAACCCGATCCTGAACTCTCTCGGTGTGCAGGCCGGCGACCAAGCCGTCCTCTACGCGCTGTTGCAAAACGCCGTCCCGCCGTGGCTCGCGGCGCTCGTTCTGGCGGGTATCGTCGCCGCCTCCTTCTCAACGAGCGACGGGGCCATCCTGGGGACCTCCTCGGTCCTCGCCCGGAACGTCGGCGGCATCCGGGTCGACGAGAGCGCGAGCCCCGAGGAACGCGAGGAAGGGGACGTCGACGGGCTGTTCGGCAACGAGAGCGACAAACTGCTCACCGTCACCCGCCTGATGTCCGTCCCCATCACCCTGCTCGGTATCTTCTTCGCCATCCAGGTCTCCGCGACCGGGATGTTGCTCGTGCTCGCCTTCGACATCATGCTCGCGGGCGCGCTCGTCCCCCTCGTGATGGGCCTCTACTGGTCCGACATGGCGAACACGCCCGCGGCGCTGGCCTCGATGCTCTCAGGGTCATTCGTCCGGTTGGTCCTGTTCGCGCTGGTGCCGACGACGTACGCCTACCAGAACACCCTGCTCTACATCCCCAACGACATCTTCACGGCGTCCTTCGACGGGCTCCCTACCTTCATCGCGGCCGGCGTGAGCCTCGTCACCTTCGTCGCCGTCGCCTACGCCACCAAGGACTCCTACGACGCGCGCACCCTCGACCGCGAGGGCCGGCGCACCGTGGTCGCGGGCGGCGAGGACGAGTAGCCGAGACGCGTTCGTTTTCTATACCCGTTTATATATTTTTGAACCCGCACCTAGACGTTTATACGCACGACAGACAGTGTGTTATTCGTCCGTATGATTCCGTTCAGTCAATTTGTGGAGGATGAGAGATGAAGGGCGACGACCTCCGGATGCGCCGGAAGGCCCAGCAGTTGGGCTCCTCGACGCTCGCCGTGACCGTGCCGGCGGAGTGGGCGCACCGCCACGACCTCTCGAAGGGCGACGAGCTCGTCGTCCAGCGCGACGAGAACGGCAGCTCCCTCCTTGTCACCCCGGACGAACCGACTCGCGAGAACGCCGAGACGACCATCAACGCCGACGCGATGAGCGCGGACGCCCTCTCGCGGGCCGTCGTCACCCAGTACGTCCTCGGGCGGGGGCTCGTCCGCATCGAGTCCGAAACGGCGCTCGAACCGGCCCACTACGACGCCGTCCTCGACGCCGAGCGCCGCCTGATGGGCCTCGGCGTGGTCGAGGAGTCCCCGGACCACGTCACCGTCCGGTGTTCGGTGGCGCCCGACGACTTCGAGCTCCCCACGCTCCTGGGACGGTTGGGCCGCACGGAGGCCACCATCCGCTCGAACGCGGTCGAGGCGCTTCTCGAAGGCGACACGGCGGCCGCCGAGCGGGCGCGCAACCGGAGCCCACAGTTGGAGAAGCTGTTCTTCCTCTTTCTCAGACTGGTGTTCACGACCTACCGGAATCCCCGGCTCAACCGGACCGTGGGGGTCGGAACGGGCTTTCCCCTCATCGGCTACCGCTCCGCTGCACAGGACGTCTCCCTGATGGCCGGCATCGCCGACGACATCGCGGCCATCGTCGCCGAGCGAGGAACCGACCCGCTCGAAGGCGAGGCCGCCGCGGGCGTCGAGGCGGTCCACGCGGCGCTCGACGAGGCCGCCGCAGGCGCGCGGGAGGCCGTCATCGACCCCGACTACGAGCGGGTCGTCGAGGCCCGCTCGCGTCTGGACCAGGTGGACGAGCGCGCCGAAGCGGCGATTGAACACCTCGAAGCCGAGCGCCCCGAACCGCTGTTCGTCCTCCACCGCGCACACGTCCTCTTCGAGCGGAGCGCGCGCCACGCCGACGACACCCTCGACGTGGCGACCCACCTCGCCTTCCGGGAGAGCCACGACGTCGTCACCCAGGACGGAAATTAAGGTGTTTTAGGACACCCCAACAGTACTGACGTGTACTTGTTGGGGGGAAGAAATGGAACATCACCCAAGAAAGGTTTTAGTGTATTCTCGGAGTCCGAACTGATAGAGCAAGAAAGAGTACGAACGTACTCGAAATTGCGACAGAAAGAGACAAACAAATACATGACCGACGAGAAATCCGGCGAAGACATCTACGGCGACGCGCACAAGGAAGCGAACGAACCCATCTTCAGCGGCATCCCCACCTTCCTCAAACTTCCCCAGGTCGAGCGCGACCAGTTAGAGGAGGAGGACGTTGACATCGGCATCGTGGGCGCCCCGCTCGACACGGCGACGACCATCCGCCCGGGCACCCGCTACGGCCCGCGGGCCGTGCGCGCGGCCTCAACGGTTCCATCGCCCCCCTACGAGCACTTCAACATCGAGACCGGCATCGACCCCTTCGACTCCTTCAAGGTCGCGGACACCGGCGACGCGGCGGTCTCACCGGGCGACACCCGCGGCAGCCAGCTGAACATCGAGGACGCCGTCTACGAGATCAGCGAGCAGGCGACGCCCATCGTCATCGGCGGCGACCACTCCATCTCGTACCCGGACATCAAGGGCTGGGCCGAGGCCAACGACTACGACGACATCGGCCTCATCCACTTCGACTGTCACGCCGACACGGGCGACGAGGGGCTCACCGGCTTCGAGTACGACCACGGCGCGTGGGTCAAACGGGTCTACGACGACGACCTGATGGCCGGCGAGAACTACACGCTCATCGGTCCGCGCGGGTTCTGGCCGGGCCCCGACACCTACGAGGAGATGCGCGAGGCCGGCATGAAGTGGTACACCTCGATGCAGGTCGGGAACATGGACCTGGACGACATCGTGAAGGACGCCGTCCAGCGTGCGACCGACGGGACCGACGCGGTGTGGGTCTCCTTCGACGTAGACGTGATGGAGCCCGCCTACGCGCCGGGCACCGGCGAGCCCGAACCGGGCGGACTCATCCCCCGGGAGGCCATCTACATGGTCCGCGAGGTCGTGAAGGCGCTCGAACCCGACGAGTTCGGCTTCGACGTGGTCGAGGTCTCGCCGGCATACGACGCCAGCGACAGCAACTCCTACAACGGCGGGGTCACCAGCGGCCTCGCCAACCGGCTCATCATCGAGGTGATGGGGAGCATGGCCCTCGCGGAGAAGGGCCTCGAAGAGGGCTCGCCCATCGAGCCCAAGGAGTCGCTCGGTCCGAGCGAGGAGGCCGAGGCGCCGGCGGACGACTGAAGCGGCGAGACGCGACGGCTTCCCCTGTTTTTAACCTTCTTTGCCGAATCGTGAGAGAGGATGTCGGACGCCGACGACGACGAGTTCGCGGAGTTACGCGCGGAGGAGGGGAACGCCATTCTCCGGCTGTTCGGGGAGTACGGGCGGGAACAGCTCCCGCAGTTCGTCGTCGGTGGGGTCGCGAGCGTGCTCCAGATGTCGATGGAGCTCGTCCCGGCCTTCGTGCTCTCCGTGGCCATCGACTCGCTGTTCTTCGACACCACCGTCTTCTCGTTGCCCTTCGTGCCCGGCGCGTGGCTCCCCGACGCGAAGCCCGAGCAGTTCCTCCTCGCGACTGCGATTATCGGGGCCGCGTACGCCTGTAACTCCGTCTTCGGGTGGTTGAACAGCTACATGTGGAACAACTTCGCCCAACACTTCCAACACGAGGCCCGCGTCGACACGTACGACGCGCTCCAGCGCCGTTCCACGGACTTCTTCGACAACAAGCAGACGGGCGAGGTCATGTCCATTCTGAACAACGACGTGAACCAACTGGAGAGCTTCCTCACCAACAACCTGAACACGTTCATCGTCATCGTCGTCCGGGTCGGCGGGATGGGCGCCGTGATGTTGCTCATCAACTGGCGGCTGGCGCTCATCCCCGTCGCCGCAATCCCCCTGTTGGCGCTGGTGAGCTACTACTTCGTCAACGCCATCCACCCGAAATACCAGGACGTGCGCTCCTCGGTCGGCGCGCTGAACTCCAGGCTGGAGAACAACATCGGCGGCATCGAGACGGTGAAGGCCTACACGACCGAGCGCTTCGAGACCGGGCGCGTGCGGGACGCCTCCGGCGACTACCTCGACGCGCAGTGGGACGCCATTACCACCCGGATTCTCTTCTTCCCGACGCTCCAGGCCGTGACGGCGGCGGGCTACGTCGCCGTCTTCGGTGTCGGCGGCTGGTGGGTCGTCACCGGCAGTCCGCCCCACCCCTTCTTTACGGGGACGCTCACGGCGGGGAACCTCGTGCTCTTTTTGAACTACTCGCGGCGCTTCGTCTACCCGATGCGCCAGTTCGGCGAGATCCTCAACGGCTACCAGTACGCCGAGGCCGCCGGCGAGCGCATCGTCGGCCTCCTCGACTCCGACCCCAGAATGAGCGCCGACGAGGCGAAGGCCGATTTGGAGCGTATCGAGGGGCGTATCGAGTACGAGGACGTCTCTTTCGCCTACAAGGACGACGAGGGCGAGCCGGAGGAGGAGGTGTTACACGGCGTCTCCTTCGCGGCCGACCCCGGCGACTACGTCGGGCTCGTCGGGCCCACCGGCGCGGGCAAGTCCACGATGATGAAGCTCCTGCTCCGCTTCTATGACCCCGACTCGGGGACCATCAGGGTCGACGGCTACGACACCCGCGAGGTCAGTCTGCGGAGTTTGCGGGAGCACATCGGCTACATCGGACAGGACCCCTACCTGTTCTACGGGTCGGTCACCGAGAACATCGCCTACGGCCTGCAGGTGGGCGCGGGCGGCGACGTCTCCGAGGCCGACGTGCGGGAAGCCGCGGAGACCGCGGGCGCCGCGGACTTCATCGACGACCTGCCGGACGGATACGACACGATGGTCGGGGAACGCGGTGTCAAACTCTCGGGCGGGCAACGACAGCGTGTCTCCATTGCCAGAGCGGTCCTCCGCGACCCGGACGTGCTCGTCCTCGACGAAGCCACCAGTCATGTGGACAACGAGACGGAGATGGTCATCCAGCGCAACCTGGAGAGCCTCATCGCCGACCGAACGACCTTCGCCATCGCACACCGCCTCTCCACCGTCCGGGACGCCGATACAGTGCTCGTGATGGACGACGGCGAAATCGTCGAGCGGGGCACCCACGACGACCTCATCGGCGAGGGCGGCCTCTACGCCGACCTCTGGGGTGTCCAGGTCGGACGGGCTCCAGAAGCGTGACCCCAGGGAGTCGAAAGGTTGAGGCGCACAACACGGTTTAAATTAGGCATGAGTTGGCGTCCGGGAGAGCGGGACGGCACGCCGACGAACGTCGTTCTCGTCACCGTCAACTCCCTCCGCGCCGACGCCGTCGGCTATCACGACGCCGAGATAGACAGCGACATCGAATCCCGGCTGGCGGCGCTCGGCTACCGCTGATGGTCCGGGCGCTCCTCCGTGCCCTGGTCGACGGCATGAACGCCGTTCGCCTGCGGCGCTTCTTCCTCGTCGGCCTGTTCGCCTCCGGCGTCCAGACCCTCCTGTTGTGGGTGCTCGTCGAGCACGTGGGACTCCACCGGCTGGTGGCGGCGACCGTCTCCATCGAGTGCACCATCGTTTTGCAGTTCTTCCTCAACAACGCGTGGACGTTCCGCGAGTCCAGACGGACCGGGCGGCGCGAACTCGTGGCGGGGCTCGTCCGGACGAACCTCGTGCGCGGGACCGCCATCCCCATCCAGTTGGGCGTGCTCGAAGCGCTCGTCGTGTTCGGCGGGGCCTCCCTCGTCGTCGCGAACGCGGGCGCCATCGCCATCAGCGGCGTGTATCGCTACGCGCTGGACACCCACTGGACGTGGGGCTAACCGATAGCGGCAAGGGGCCCCACGCCTAGCCCGACGTATGGCCGCAGACGAGGAAGCAAAGGTCGACCCGGCGGATGTCGGCGAGGCCGACGCCCCGCCCGTCGAGGAACAGCCGTACAAGGTGATTTTCGAGGCGAACAAATGCATCGGCGCGGGCAAGTGCGCGGAGGTCTCCGCGAACTGGACGATGGACATCGAGACGGGGCTCGCCCGCCCCGGGGCCTACTTCTTCGGCGAGGAGGACTTAGAGCACAACGTCCGCGCCGCCGAGGTCTGCCCGGCGAAGAAGGAGAAGGGCGTCATCCACGTCGTGGACCGCCGGACGGGCGAGGAGATCGCGCCGGACCCCGAGGGCGACGGCACGCTCTCCGTGGATTGGTGAACCCGTAACTGACTTCCCGCCCTCGGCGGTAGGGGGGAACGCGCGGGGGTGGCCGAGCGGCCCAAGGCGGCGGGCTTAAGACCCGCTGGGGCAGCCCATCGCGGGTTCGAATCCCGTCCCCCGCACTCGCTGCGCTCGGCAAGGTCCCGTCCCCCGCAGTATCTTTGATACGAGGAGGACGGATTCGAAACTGACGCAGAGAAAGCCGAAGGCGCTTTTATCGCGCAGGCCCTTTCGGAGATAATGACAGCGACAGACGCCTTCGAGGCCCACGAGGCCTTCGAAGCAGTAGCGGAAGACGCCTTCGAGGTCGTCGAGGCGGACTTCGAGGCCACCGTCCACGTCGACGCCGGCGAGCGCCGCATCGTCTGCGACGTCCCGACCCTCGACGCCGTCGTCGAGGGCGAGACCGTCGGCGACTCTCTCGAAGCGGGATGGTTCGACACGCTCGCACGCCGACTCGAACACCCGGGCGGCGTCACGCGCGGACCAGCGCCCGAGTTGGCGAGCATCGAGGAGGTCGAAGGGACTGTGACAGTGTGGATGCACCAGTCGGGTGGACTGGCTCCCGCGGAGGATGCGCTCGCGGCCGTGAACTTCGTCGAAGGAACATGGTTCGAGGGCATCGTGCCGGGGTACGACTACCGGGAGGACGTGGCGGCGATGCGCAACCGTGCCACCGAGACGGGTGGCGGCGAGCCGACGCCGCTGTAGGCGGTGGATGCCGCCACCGGAAAAAGGGTGGCGGCGAGCCGACGCCCCTCTAACGGGAACGTCCGCCGCGGACCGATAGGCCGAAACGGTCCGACCGCCAAGGTACCCTATGGCACTCGCCTCCCTCGTCGTTCTGGGAGTTCTCGCGACGGCGCACGTTCTCATCGCCGCGCTGGTCGTCCGCCTGCTCCGGGTGCAACTGTCGACCTCGTGGGCTCCGTACGTGTACGCCGTGATTCTGGTCCCTCTCGTCTACACGGCGACGACGTTGCTCGTGTTGGGCGCGCTTGGCGTCGGTGACGGGGTAAACCTCGGCCGCGGGACGCTACTCGTCTCGCTGTTCGGGTTGCCCCTCGCGCTGGGCATCGCCTTCGACGTGTTCTGGATGCCCGCGCCCGAGGACGTCGAACTCCCCGCGGAACTGGAGTAACGCGAGCGCCGAGAGCGTCGGGAACGCCGCAAGCGTCGGCACGAGGAGTTCCCAGAGGTTGAGAAGCCCTACCGGACCGAGCAGGACGGTTCCCAGAAGCGACACAACCAGCGTCGGGGCCGTTCCACCGATTCCCGTGAACGCGAACGCGGCGTCCGCGGCGTCGAGGACAAGCGCGCCCGCGAACAGCGTCCGGGGGGAGGCCGCCGCCGTCCGGACCCGCTCGGGGGGTTCGAAGGCCGGGTCGAACCCGTCGGGGAAGAAATCGGGGAGCCGAATCGGCGGGAGCGTGATGCGAAAGCGGCGCTCGTCGCCCGTCCCCGAACGCTCCTCTCGGTCGTCAGCCATGCTCGGCGCGCCGGAGGACGTTCACGACTTCCTCACAGACGACCTCGGGCGGTTGGCTCGCGTCGACCCGGACGAAGCGCTCGGGTTCGGCCTCGATGAGTTGCTCGTAGCGTTCCTGGACTCGTTCGAGGAACTCGACCTGTTCGAACTTGTTCGTCGCGCCGCTCCGGGCGGCGGCGGTCTCGGGGTCGATGTCGAGGTATATCGTCCGGTCCGGTGGGCGCGTGAACGGTCGGTGAACGTCCTTCAGGTATTCGACCGGGTCGTCGAGGCGCTCCGCGAGCGCGACCGACTGGTAGGCGTACCGGGAGTCGGAGTAGCGGTCAGAAACCACCAGCCCCGCCTCCAGGCCGGGGCGGACCACGCGGGAGAGGTGGTCGGCATGGTCGGCGACGTACAGAAAGCACTCGGCCATCGGGTCGGCGTCGTCGTCGCGGACGGAGCGGAGTACCGCCTCGCCGTACCACGATTCTGTCGGTTCGCGGGTGAACGTCGCGTCGGGGAACTCCCCGCGGAGCGCCTCCACGACGGTGGTCTTCCCGCTCCCGTCGAGGCCCTCCAGCGTGACCAGCATACCCCCGACTCGGCCGGGGGCGCCAAAGTATCCACCGTCGTGTTCGTGTCCCGCTCGGACGGCCGGGCTTCCGGGAGGTACCTTCTTGATGGTCGCGCGCCAATATCGGTTCATGGACGTACTCGTTGTCGGCGGAACCGGGTTCATCGGGACGCATCTCTGCCGGGAACTGGACGAGCGGGGCCACGAGGTGACCGCGCTCTCGCGGAACCCCGACGGGGAGGGCCTCCCCTCGGGGGTGGAGACAGCGATGGGCGACGTGACCTCCTACGACTCCATCCGGGACGCCTTCGAGGGGCAGGACGCCGCGGTGAACCTGGTGGCTCTCTCGCCGCTGTTCAAACCGAAGGGCGGCAACAGCAAGCACTTCGAGGTCCACCGCGACGGCACCGAGAACGTCGTGCGCGCCTGCGAGGACGCCGGCGTGTCCCGGCTGACCCACATGAGCGCGATGGACGCGGACCCGAACGCCGACACCGCCTACCTCCGCTCGAAGGGTGAGGCCGAGAACACCGTGAAGGACGCCGACCTCGATTGGTGTGTGTTCCAACCCTCCGTCGTCTTCGGCGAGGGCGGGGAGTTCGTCTCCTTCACCAAGCGACTGAAGGGCATCTTCGCGCCAGGGCTTCCGATATATCCGCTACCGGGCGGGGGGAAGACCCGCTTCCAGCCCATCTGGGTCGGTGACCTGGTGCCGATGCTCGCGGACAGCCTGGAAGGGGACGAACACGTCGGGCAAGTGTACGAGATCGGCGGGCCCGAGACCCTGACGCTCGCGGAGGTCGCGCGGCTTTCCTTCAAGGCCGAAGGGAAGTCCATCACCATCGTCGGGTTGCCGATGGCGCTCGCGGGCATCGGCCTCTCGGTGATGGGGAAGGTGCCCGGAATCCCGATGGGGGCCGACCAGTACCGCTCGCTGAAAATGGACAACACGACGGCCGACAACGACGTTGAGGCCTTCGGCGTCGACGAATCCGAACTGCGGACCCTCAGTGCATACCTCGGCGTCGCCGACACCTAAGATACGCAACGGTATTTGAAAGGAGCGGCGAGCGCGCCTCTCGTGGGGCGTAATAGGTGTTCCCTCCACGTTTGAGGTACCCCACCGCAAAACTTATGCGGCTCTTCGTTCTGATTTCTGTCCAACGCACCAATGAAACTCGCGATGGTGGGGTTCGGCCAAGCGGGTGGGAAGATACTCGATAAGTTCATCGAGTACGACCAGAAACACGACGCCGGCATCGTGCGGGCCGCCGTCGCCGTCAACACCGCGAAAGCCGACCTGATGGGCCTCGAACACGTACCGGAGGAGAACCGCGTCCTCATCGGGCAGGCGCGGGTGAAGGGCCACGGTGTCGGGGCGGACAACGAGCTCGGCGCGGAGATCGCCGAGGAGGACCGGGACGAAGTGATGGGCGCCATCGACAACATCCCGGTCCACGAGGTGGACGCGTTCCTCGTCATCGCCGGCCTCGGGGGGGGAACCGGCTCCGGGGGCGCGCCCGTCCTCGCGCGCCAGCTCAAGCGCATCTACACCGAGCCGGTGTACGGTCTCGGCATTCTGCCGGGCTCCGACGAGGGGGGTATCTACACCCTCAACGCCGCGCGCTCCTTCCAGACGTTCGTCCGCGAGACGGACAACCTGCTGGTGTTCGACAACGACGCGTGGCGCCAGTCCGGCGAGTCGATGCAGGGGGGGTACGACGAGATAAACGACGAGATCGTCACCCGCTTCGGCATCCTCTTCGGCGCCGGCGAAGTCAAGGAGGGCGCTGAGGTCGCGGAGTCCGTCGTGGACTCCTCGGAGATCATCAACACGCTCGCCGGCGGCGGCGTCTCGACGATCGGGTACGCCGCCGAGTCCGTCGCGGACGAAACCAGCGGGGGCGGGTTCCTCTCGAAGCTCACCGGCGGCGACGACGACCAGCCCCAGGACAGTTCGACGACCACGAACCGGATTTCGAGCCTCGTCCGGAAGGCGGCGCTCGGTCGGCTGACGCTCCCCTGTGAGATCGAAGGGGTCGAGCGCGCGCTTCTGGTTACGGCGGGCCCCTCCGCGTTCCTCAACCGGAAAGGCATCGAGCGCGGGCGGAAGTGGCTCGAAGAGCAGACCGGTTCGATGGAAGTTCGCGGTGGGGACTACCCTGTGCAGGGCTCCTCGCAGGTCGCCTCGGTGGTGCTCCTCTCGGGCGTGACCAACGCCCCACGCATCAAGGAGCTCCAGCAGGTGGCCATCGAGGCCCAGGAGAACATCGACGACATCAGGGACCAAAGCGAAGACAATTTGCAGGAGTTGGTCGAAGACGACGAAGATGAACTCGAATCGCTCTTCTAAGATCGGATTGGCCCTCCTGTGCGCGCTGTTCCTCGCCGTTTCCCCCGCCGCCGCGGTCTCGACGGGCGCGAGCGGGGTCCCCGACAGCGCCCAGGTCGGCGATCAGGTCACAGCGACGTACACGTTCGAGGAACTGTACGACCAGTACGACCAGTGGAGCCTCGACGGCGAAACCCAACTGGAACAGGCGACCTGGACCGTCAGCCTCTACGACCAGACGGGTTCGCGCATCGCGCGGAACACCTACAACGGTGCGGCGTTCAACCAGAGCGTCGCGGCCGAGAACGACGTCAACCGCATCGAAGTGGAGGTGACCGGCACCGTCCCGTCGGTCTCGAACTTCAGCTACGAGCCGGCCCAGCAGTTCACCCTCGCCTCGTTCACCCAGACGCAGACGGGCGGGGCGAGCGCCCCGCTGGCCGGGGACGAGGTGCGCCATTACACCGACGCGAGCCAGAACGCGCGTGACGCCATCGACGCGGCCTCCGGGGCCGTCGACGGGTCGGGCTCCGAGGAAGCGGCGGACCTGCTGAACAGCGCCGTCTCCGCGTACAACGCCGGGAACTTCGACAACGCCGTCGACCTCGCCGAACAGGCCCAGAACAACGCCGAATCGGCCCAGCAGTCCCAACAGACGACCCAACTGCTCCTCTACGCCGGTGTCGGAATCGTTGTGTTGCTCCTCATCGGCGCCGGTGTCTACTGGTTCCTCTCGAACCGAGACACCAACGACCCGCTGAGCTAGTGCGAGTCGTCGTCCCCTTCGACGCCGCGGCGCCGAAAACCCGCCTCTCGGGTGTTTTGGACTCCGACGAGCGGGACGACTTCGCGCGGGTGATGCTCGACGACGTGTTGGGGGCCGTCCGGGAGGCCGGGCACACCCCCGAAGTGCTCTCGACGGAGCCCCTCGATTTCGGTCCTGTGCGCGTCGACGAGCGCCCGCTCTCCGAGGCCGTAAACGCCGTCCTCGCGGAGCGTGGGGGCGAGCAAACGGCCGTCGTGATGGCCGACCTGGCGCTCGTCACCGCCGAGACGGTCGAACGGCTGGTGAACACCGAGGGGGACGTCGTTATCGCGCCCGGCCGAGGGGGCGGGACGAACGCCCTCCTGGTCCGCCATCCCGAATTCGAGACCGACTACCACGGCGTCTCCTGTCGGGACCACCGGCGTATCGCCCGCAACATCGGCGCGGACGTCCGCGAGTGTGACTCCTTCCGGCTGGCGACGGACGTCGACGAGCCCGCGGACCTGGTCGAACTCCTGCTCCACGGGGAAGGTGAGTCGGCCGGGTGGCTCCGCGAGCGGGGCTTCGAGTTGGACGCCGGCGACGGGCGGGTGGGTGTACGCCGGGACTAATCGCCGTTCGCCTGCCAGTACTGGAGGACGCCGATGAGCGCGTAGAGAAGGCCGAGCGCGGCGAAAACCCAATTCTCCGAGAGCGCTCCGGCCCCCGACTGGAGGAACCCGACAGCGACCATCGCAACCCCAAGGACGCGTCGCTTGGTTTCGTCGTCCACAGCCGGGGATTCGGGCGCGCCGGCTTAACTCCTGCCGCGAGGGGCAGGCTTTTGACCGGGGAGCGTTGACCTATCCGCGATGATACCCGGCGCCGACGAGTACGGCATCGACCTCGCCGTCCGTGAGGCCGACATCGACTCCCTCCTCGACACTACGCCCGACGACGTGTCGGCGGCGCCGGCGCTGACGTTCGCGCGAAACGTCTTCGTTCCGCTCACGACGGCCTGCCGGTACACCTGTACGTACTGTACGTATTACGACCCGCCGGGGCAGGCGTCGCTGTTGAAGCCGGACGAGATCCGGGACATCGTCCGGATGGGCGCCCGTGCGGGGTGTACGGAGGCGCTCTTCACGTTCGGCGACGACCCCGACGAGCGCTACGAGCGCATCCACCGGGAACTGGAGGAGATGGGCCACGACTCCATTCACTCCTACCTGCGGGAGATGTGTGAGTTGACCCTCGAGGAGGGCCTCCTACCGCACTCGAACCCGGGCGACCAGACTTACGAGCAGATGGCCGAGGTCGCGGACGTGAACGCGAGCATGGGCGTGATGCTCGAAACGACCGCGGATTTGAAAGCCCACGGCGGCCCGCGCTCGAAGACGCCCGGCCAGCGGCTGAACACCCTCCGGAACGCGGGCGAGTTGGGGGTTCCCTTCACCACCGGTATCCTCGTCGGCATCGGCGAGGACTGGGAGGACAGAGCCGAGTCGCTGTTGGCGATTCGGGAACTCCACGAGCGTTACGGCCACATTCAGGAAGTGATAATCCAGCCGGTCGTGGAGAACGAACGCTGGGGGAACGGCGAACCCGACCTGGAGACGATGCGCCGCGTGACCGCGATGGCCCGCTCGTGTCTGCCCGAGGAGGTCTCAGTCCAGTCGCCGCCGAACCTGGCGCCCGTGAAGGAACTGCTGGACTGTGGCATCGACGATTTGGGGGGTGTGTCGCCGGTGACGGACGACCACATCAATCCCGAGCACAAGTGGCCCGCGCTGCAGGAACTCCGCGAGGTGGCCGACCACGGCGGCGTCCCGCTCCGCGAGCGGCTCCCCACCTACGAGCGCTTCCTCCCCGACTCGGGGGTCGAAAACGACTGGGTGTCCGAACCCGTCGGCGACGCGCTCCGCGCCGAGGGCGAGGCGGGCGAGCGCTACCGGCGGGTCCGCGGCGGGCGTCCGGTGTAGCGGCCCCTTTTGCTCCTATCTCGGATTCGGCTGTTTCAGGGCCTCAGACCCGCGGGAGCGTAGTGGAAGGGTTTAACCGGGTCGGGGCGTCACCAACGAACACGCCGTTGCGGACAGCGCGGTGGGCAACCCGTGAGCGAGGGCACGTTCTGCGGGGAAGACCGCCTTGACGTGCCTCCACGACTAGGGTCGCACATCCCCGTGCTGTCCCGGGGCCACATACGATGTACGGGACGGAAACACACACCGACGTTACGACGCCATGAGCAGGAACACCGTCGAGGAGCACAAGAAGGAAAAGCACCCCCTCGATGTGGTCGAGGATCTGAAGGAGTACGCCGCGGAGGGCCTCTCCTTCGAGGAGATAGAGGAGCGCGCCGGCGGCGGCGAGTGGGAGCGCCTGAAGTGGGCGGGTATGTACACCCACGGCCGCCAGGACGGCTACTTCATGATGCGGACCAAAGTGCCGGGCGGCTATCTCACGCCCGAGCAGGCCGAGGTCATCGGCGAGGTCGCCGACGAGTACGCCACCGCGCCCGAGGAGTACGGCGGCGAGGAGCAAAACGACCTCTGGGGCGACGCGTACATGGACATCACGACCCGCCAGGACATCCAGGAACACTGGATCGAGGTCGAGGACGTCCCCGAAATCTGGCGGAAGTACGACGAGGTCGGCCTGACCACGATTCAGGGCTGTGGCGACTCCGCGCGGAACGTGTTGGGTTGTCCGGCCGCCGGTCTCGACGACCACGAACACTTCAACGCCCAGCCGGTCATCGACGCCGTCTCCGACTTCTTCACCAACAACCGGGAGTACGCGAACCTCCCGCGGAAGTACAAGATGACCATCACCGGCTGTGCCGACGACTGCGCGCAGTCCCAAATCAACGACGTGGGGCTCACTCCCGCACAGAAGGAGTTCGACGGGGAGCAGTACTACGGCTTCCACGCCAAGGTTGGCGGGGGCCTCTCGGACGGCCCGCGGATGGCCTCCGATCTGGATATCTTCATCCGGCCCGAGGACACCGTCGAGTTCTGTCGCGCCGTCGCGCAAACCTTCAAGGAGATCGGCGACCGGCACAACCGCGGCGTCTGTCGGATGCGCTACCTCGTCCAGCAGATGGGCGTGGAGAAGTTCGAGGAAGCCGTCCGCGAGCGGAGTTCGGTGGACTTCCCGAACCGTGGAACGGACCTCACGCAGGGCTATCAGGGTGACCACGTCGGCGTCCACGACCAGAAACAGGACGGTTTGCAGTACGTCGGCTTCAACGTCGTCGCGGGCCGCATCGGGGGCAGCGAGTTCGCCGAAGCCGCCCGGGCCGCCAAGAAGTACGGGACGGAGGACGCCTCCGTCCGGCTGGCGACGGACCAGAACTTCCTCATCACGCACGTCCCCGAGGAGAACGTCGAGGACTTGCTGGCCGAGGACTTCGCGGAGGACTACCAGCCCGACCCCGGCCCCTTCGCCCGCGGTGCGGTGGGCTGTACGGGCTCGGAGTTCTGCAACTACGGCATCATCGAGACCAAAAACCGCGTGAAGCGCTGGGCCCGCGAGCTCGACGAGCGCATCGACACGCCCGACGACCTGGACGTGGTGCGCATGCACATGTCCGGCTGTTCGGCGTCCTGCGCCCAACCCCAAATCGCGGACATCGGCTTCCGCGGGGAAACTGTCAAAGCGAACGTCGACGACGAGGACGACGACAACGACGATATCGTCGAGGGGATGGACTTCGGCCTCGGCGGCGCGCTGGGCGCCGACAACGAGTTCATCGACTGGGTCGAGACCGCCGTGCCCGCCGAATCGGTGATTCCGGCCCTCGAAGAGCTCTTCGCCGCGTACGCCGACGAGAAGACGGAAGGCGAGCGCTTCTACGAGTGGTGCCGCCGGGTTGACAACTCGCGGCTCCGCACTGTGATGCAGGGTGCCGACGCCAACGTCTCCGGGGGTGTTGCCCATGGGGACTAACGACCCGACGCCGGGCGTTCCCGACGTCGCCGGCGCGAACAACGACGACGAGGACGCCTGCGGGTGTGGCAGCGACTGTGGTTGCGGCGCGAAGGACGGCCACGACCACAGCCAGCCCGCGGCGGGGTCGGGGCACGACCACCGCCAACACGGGCAGCCCGTGACCGACGGCGCCGGCGTGGCGAACGCCGACGGGATGGGTAATTTGGGGGACATCGAGTTCACCGAGCCCCAGGAGAACGCCAGCCAGGACATCGAGGAGGAACACCTCCCCGAGGAACGGGTTGGTGCGGGCGCCGACGACGTCGAGACTCCCGGGTACGGCATCCGCTCGGAGATGAACGACATCGACACGCCCGACGACAAGACCTGGTTCATGGAACTCGACGAGGCGGTCATCGACGAGGGCCGCTGTATCCAGTGTGGGACCTGCGTCGCAGCCTGTCCCTCGGATTCGATAGGCATCGGCGACGACGGCCTGCCTGAACTGGTGAAGATGTGTACGGGCTGTTCGCTCTGCTGGGACTTCTGTCCCCGCGGCGGGCTGCGCTACGAGCGCCAGTGGAAGATCACGGGCGGGGAAGACAACGTGAAGGGCGCCGGCGACCCCATCACTGAGTTCTCCGCGCGCGTCGAGGACGACTGGCGCGGCGGCGCACAGGACGGCGGCGTCGTCACGAGCGTTCTCATTCATCTCCTAGAGGAGGGCGAAATCGACGGCGCGCTCGTCGCCACCGAATCGGAGGAGGAGGAGTGGAAGGCCGAGTCCTTCCTCGCCACCACCCCCGAGGAACTCATCGCTAACGCCGGTTCCTTCTACAACCAGACGATGGCGCTCGGGAACCTCGACTTCGCGCAGTGGGAGGAGAAGCTCCAGAAGGACCCCGAGGACCTCTCGCTCGCCCTGGTGGGGACGCCCTGCGAAATCGAGGGCATCCAGGCCCTGCAGGACTTCGATTGGGACTACCAGTCCCAGGAGGCGATGGTGCGCGCGGTCGACTACACTATCGCCCTGATGTGCACGAAGAACTTCAACTACCAGCAGTTGCTCGGCGAGATGGTCGAGGAACAGCGGGGCGTCGACAGGGAGGACATCGGCAAGCTCGACGTCATCGACGGGAAGCTGAAGGTCTTCGACGAGGACCTCGAACTCGTCATCGACGAGGATATCGAGCACTTCCACGACGCCGCGCTGAAGGGCTGTGACGAGTGTGCGGACTTCACCGGCTACGCCGCCGACCTCGCCGTCGGCTCCGTGGGGTCGTCGGACTCCTACTCATCGGTTATCGTCCGCTCCGAGCAGGGGCTCAAGGCCTGGGAGATAACCGAACCGGACCTCGACTACCACGACCTGGAGAACCGCGGCGCCATCGGCGGCCTCCAGAGCTGGGACAAGAAGAACGCCTTCGAGTCCCTCCAGCGGCCTTTCGACCCGGACGCGCCGCGCTTCATCGACTACGAGGACCACGCCGAGAACTACGGCACGGTGAAGAACCCCCACGACCAGGACCACTAAGCCGGGATTAGACGAAGCGCTCCTCGATTTTCGGGAGCTGTTTTCTGACGAGGGTGTAGAGGACGGACACCGCGACGCCGAACAGCAACGCTTCCCTCGCGAAGCCCTCCAACAGGAGCAATCCGGGCGCCGAGAGGAGGACCACGGCAACCAAGTCCTCCGGCGAACCGTCGTAGCGTATCCAGCGACGGGGACGAATCCAGCGGCGACCGTAGTGGAAATACACCCCGCGCTGGTCGTCGTTGGCCCACGGCCGGGCGCCCAGCCCGCCGCCGAACGCGTCCGTCAGCGAGTGGACCGCGGCGGCGAGGGCGACGAACGCCACACCCACGGAGAGCATCGAGGGGCGAAGGAGGGCGAACGCGCCGAGCGCGAGCGCCGCGGCGCTGTAGTACTCCGGGAAGTGAAGCGTCTTCCTGTGCTCCATCGGCGGGATGAGGTCCATATCGGGGAGATACCCCCCAGCCAACCCGCCGAGCGCCGCGGCCGGCGCGAGTTCCGGCGCGACGGCGGTGAGCGGTACCGCAAGCAGGGCGCCCATCGCCGCGTGGGTCGTGGCCATCACGCTAGAGCAACGGCGTGCCGTCGGCCTCGGGACCGAGCTCGGGCCCGACGACGTCGGCCTCGGGGTCGATGCGCCGGCGCTCGGTGTAGTCCGTCGAGCGCTCGACGGGAACCCGGCCGGCGGCCGTTATCATGTCGACGTACTCCTCGAAGGAGCGGAACTCCCCGTAGTCGCCGCCCGCACGCTTGGTGATCTCCTCCGAGAGGATAGTCCCCATGAAGTCGTCGGCGCCACAGGAGAGCATCTTGATGCCCTGTGCGTCGCCGTACTTCACCCACGAGGACTGGACGTGTTCGACGTTGTCGAGGAAGAGTCGGCCGACGGCGATCATCAACTCGTCCTCGCTTCTCGTGGCGCCCCCGTCAACCATCCCCTGGTCGTGGAGCGGGGTGTCGGGATGGATAAAGGAGAGCGGGACGAACTCCGTAATCGCGCCCGTTCGGTCCTGTAAATCCCGGAGGACCTTGAGGTGCATCACGCGGTGTTTCTCGTTCTCGACGTGGCCGTACATGATGGTGGCCGTGGTGTTCATGCCGACCTCGGCGGCGGCCTCCATCGCGTCGACCCATCCCTCGGTGCCCACCTTGTCCGGGCAGATCACGTCGCGTACCTCCTCGACGAGGATTTCGGCCGCCGTGCCCGGAACCGTGTCGAGGCCGGCGTCGTGGAGTTTCCGATACACGTCCTCGTAGGTCCACTCTGTCCCCCGTTTGGCGTGGTCGGCCTCCTCGGGCGTCATCGAGTGGACGTGTGCGCCCGGCGCCGACATCGCCTCCATCTGCTCGACGTACGTGCCGGGGTCCTCGTCGTACTTCGAGGCGGGCCGGTAGTTGTGGTTCGTCTCCGCGTTCTCCAGAATCTCGCGGTGTTCCTCGTCGAGCACGAAAGCGGGGTGGAGGCCCGAAACAGACGTCACTTCGTAGACGCCGCGCTCGACGGCGTCGCGGACGATTTCCTCGGACTCCGTGGGCGTTTTCGTGAAGCCGCCCCCGTGCTCGCCCTCGTAGTCGCTCCTGAAGGTCTCGGCGCGGTCCTTGAAGTTGCAGAACAGACAGCCCGTGTTGCAGGCCGTCGTCACGTTGTTGTTGATGTTGGCGATGAAGGTGACCTCGTCGCCGACCATCTCCTGGCGCCGGCGGTCCGCCGCCTCCAACACCAGCTCCTTGCGCTCGGGGTCGATACCCTCGAAGCCGGTGCCCGTCGTCAGCAGTTCGACGCCGTCGTCGACCGTAAGCCGGACGCCGTCGCGGGCCTTCGCGAGCGCGTTCTCGAAGGACTGGTCCGTCTCGGGGACGTGCTCGAAGTCGAAGCGGTCCCGCGGCACGTTGGCGGTGGTCTCGAAGGCGTCGGCCATCAGGGAGTGAGACGCCGCCCACTCCCAAAAAGGGTCGGTCTCCCACAGTGTCCGCCGGCAGCCCGAACGGAAACCGCTTAGGCGGTCCGCCGGGACAACCGCGTATGACCAGCGTGAAGGAGTTCGTCGTGGAGGCCGAGCCGACGGCCGACGCCCCCGGCCGGGGGCGCTTTCGCTTCACGGACCGCTACTCAGTGTTCGACTGGGGCGAGATGCCCGACCACATCCCCGAGAAGGGCGCCTCGCTGTGCACGATGGGCGCGGACAACTTCGAGCGCCTCGAACGCGCGGGGGTTCCGACACACTACCGCGGCGTCGGGGAGGACGCTCTCGCACTCGACGATTATGAGGGGGCGCCGACGGAGATGGCCATCGAGTTGGTGAACGTCCCCGACCTCCCCAACGAAGGGAGGACGTACGACTACGACGCCTACCACCGGAACGCGGGCGACTACTATCTGGTCCCTCTCGAAATCGTCTTCCGCAACGAGGTTCCCGTCGGGTCGTCGCTGCGCTCGCGGACCGACCCCTCGGACCACGGCCTCGATTTCGACGCGTGGCCCGAGCGCACCGTCGAGTTGGACGAGCCGGTCGTGGAGTTCTCCACGAAGTACGAGGAGAGCGACCGCTACCTGAGCCGGGAGGAGGCGGGGCGAATCGCCGGCGAGGCCGATGTCTACGCGCTCGAATCCGTCGCGCGCTCGGTGAACCAGGTCATAACGGAGCGCGCCGCCGAGGCCGGTTTCGTCCACCAGGACGGCAAAATCGAGTGTTGCTACGCCGACGGCGAGATACGGGTGGCCGACGTGGCGGGCACCTTCGACGAGAACCGCTTCAGTTTCGAGGGCACCCAGGTCTCGAAGGAGTGTCTGCGCCAGTACCACAAGCGCACCCAGGGCGAGTGGGTCGAGGCCGTCGCCGCGGCGAAAGCGGCGGCCAAGGAGCAGGGCGTCGCGGACTGGCGAACCCTCTGTGAGGTTGAGCCCGAACCCCTCCCCGAGTCGGTAGTTCGGGCCGCCCGCGACCTCTACACGGCAGGAACGAATCGCTACACCGGGACCGACTGGTTCGACGCCCCCGAGATGGACGAGGCTGTGGCGGCCATCGAGGACCTCTGAGTTCTCCCCGGATGGGCGGTATCCGCGGGTATTAACCCGTCCCCGACAAATCACGGGACGTGTACGAGCGTATTCTAGTGCCGACGGACGACGCGACGGAGATGGAACGGGTGTTCGAACACGCCATCGAAATCGCCCGTCCCCACGGGGCGACCGTCCACGTCGTTTCGGTTGTCGACGAACGCGCGTTCCTCACGCTCGACGACGACCTCGTCGACGACGTGGCGGACCAGCTCCGAACGCAGGGCGAGACGGCAGTCCAAGTCGCGGCCGACCGCTTCAAGGAGGCGGACCTGGAGGTCGAGACCGCGACGCTGAGCGGCGACCCGGTCGACGAAATCGTCCGCTACGCCAACGAGACGGGCGTCGACCTCGTCGTGATGGGGACCCGCCGGAGCAACGACAACCAGGCGATGCTCGGGAGCGTCTCCCAACCGGTCACGACCCGGGCGAACAGTCCGGTCCTGATCGTCGACATCACAAGCGAGTGACGAAAGCGCCCCGTATGCAGAACCACTATACAGATTCGAACACGACGGTGTAGCATGAACCCGTCCCGAGCGGACGGCCGGGCGCCGGCCGCCCTCACGGCGCTCGGGGTCGCCGCGTTTCTCGGTGCGGTCGTGTATCACGTCGACGAACTCCGCGCACTCGGGGAGTCGCTGGGACCGGTCGCTGCCTTCGCGCTGGACGGGGGGCTCGCACTCGCGCTCGTGTACGCCGGCGTCGCGCTCGCACGGAGCGACCTCGGGGCCGCCGACAGGCGTGCGGTCGTGGCGTGGTCGCTGGGCGGCGGCGCCGTCTTCGCGGGCGTGATGGGGGCGACGATGGTCGTTCGGGCCTTCGAGGGGCGCGTCATCGCCGAACCCGTGTTCCCGCTCCTCGTCGTGACCGAGGCGGGGATGCTCGCGGGGACGCTCGCCGGGTACTACAGCGCCGAGGCGCGCGCCGAAGCGCGCCGGGAGCGGGCAGTCAAGGACGCACTCGGCTTCGCTAACGACCTCATCCGCCACGACCTGCGAAACGACCTGAACGTGATCGGAGGGTACGCCGAACTCGTCGCCGAGAGCGTGGGGGGAAGCGCGGAGTCGGACGACAACGCCGAGGTCATCGCGGAGAAGGCGGAGGAGGCGCTCGACCGCATCGAAACCACGGGCGCGATCACGAAGACGCTCGTCGACGGTCCGGACTCCGAGCCCATCGACCTCGTCGCCGTCGGCGAGGAGATGGCGGCGCGGACCGAGGAGACCTTCGACACCACCGTCGCCGTCGACGCGCCGCCGCGGGCGCTCGTCGCCGCGAACGCGGGCGTCCGCTCAGTCGTGGACAACCTCATCGAGAACGCCGCGGAGCACAACGACGCCGAGGACTCGCTCGTCGGCGTCGAGATAACCGTCGAGGACGACGTCGTTCGCCTGACGGTCCGTGACAACGGCCCGGGTATCCCCGAAGGGGAGCGCGAGCGCCTGCTGGCCGCGAGTAGGGCGGAGTCGTCGGGGGTCGCGCTGACGCGGACGCTCGTCGAGGCGTACGGGGGAGCCATCGACATCGAGAGCAGCGAGGCGGGCGGTGCGGCGGTCGTCGTGACGCTTCCGCGGGCCGATGGACCGGGAGCGACGGCCTAGTCGTTGGCGGACTCCGCCGGAACGATTTCGTCGTGGCGGTCCACCGGCTCGGTGGGCAAGGCGTCGTCGGCCTCGGGGTCCAGCCCCAACTGGTAGTCCGCGGCGCCCTCGCGGAGCTCCGTCCTATCGTTCCGTACCAAACTATCGCCGTTCAGATGCAGTTTCAGCGCCTCGACGAGCGCCTCGGATTCGAGGGGTTGACCGATTTCTCGCAGTTCCTCCGCGGCGTCCTCGGGGTCCGCCGTCTGGCCCTCCTCCTGGCGGTAAACCGAATCCGGCACCGAGAAGGCGCGCTGGGCGATGATTGGGCCCTGGTCCAGGTCCGTGGTGACGTAGTGGGCCGTCACGCCGGCGATGCGCGCGCCCTTCTCGACGGCCTGCCGGTAGGCCGAGGCCCCGGGGAACGAAGGCAGGAGCGAGGGGTGGACGTTGATGATACGGTTGTCGTAGCGAAAGACCACGTCGGGCGAGAGGATGCGCATGAAGCGCGCGAGCGCCACGGGGTCAACGTCCTC